>Ga0310839_100039_pt1 | contig 252135 bp, 255 predicted proteins | sample SM_ome_7_FD_201305 | JGI IMG/M metagenome (GOLD analysis project Ga0310839, IMG submission 201305) | Sorghum-adapted microbial communities enriched on stacked mutant (SM) sorghum from Joint BioEnergy Institute, Emeryville, California... ...
CGTGAAGATCACCACCCTTGCCGCAGCCCGGCCGTAGCGAGTCGAATCGACCACGGCGCAAACCCCCGCACGCAGCGCGACCCAGCCGTCGTTCCGGCGTACTCACTTTTTCAGGTCGAAGTAACTACGTGCGCGAGAGCGTCGTGGTGTTGCGCGCTCCGCAATACCGGCTCTACGAAGTTAGCGGGGGTCAACCGCCTGTAGCTGTCTTGTGTGGACCCCGGGATGAGGGCGCCCGTGGCTCTTGGTGATCATGCCTGTTGTCTGAGCACGCTGATCACAACAGAAGAGCCACGGGCATGGTTGACGATACTTCCCGGCTGCTGGGCCTGGACGGCCTGGCTGTCGTCGGAGTCGAAGACGGGCCGGACGGTCCCGTCGTGCAGGTAGTCACCGCTGACGAGAACGCCCGCAACTGTCCGCAGTGCCGAACAAGGGCGCGTCGGTCGAAAGGGCGGCGGGTGACCCGCCCACGGGACCTGCCCGTCGGTGACAGACGCCCGCAACTGGTGTGGACCAAGCGGCGTTGGCGCTGTGACCAGCCGCAATGCCCACGCCGGTCGTTCACCGAGGCGATACCCGAGGTGCCGGCGCGGCACCGGTTGACCGCCAGGCTGCGGGCCGCGGCCGGTGCGGCGGTGGCCGACGGCGGCCGCACGATCATGCAATCCGCGCGTGATCACGACGTGTCGTGGCCGGTGGCCGCGTCAGCGTTCACCGCCCACGCCACGAGAGTGCTGCCCGAGCGAGCCCGGGCCGGTGTGGGCGTTGGGTATCGACGAGATCCGCCGAGGCCGCCCTCGGTGGGAGTGGGACGAGACCACCGGCACGTGGCGCACCACCGCTGACCGGTGGCATGTCGGCTTCGTGGACCTCACGGGCGGTCAGGGTCTGCTCGGGCAGGTTGAGGGGCGCACCGCCGCAGTGGTCATCGACTGGCTGGCGCAGCGCGACCCCGCATGGCGGGAACAGATCCGCTACGTCGCCATCGACATGTCCACGATCTTCAAGTCCGCCGTGACGCGGATGCTGCCGCACGCCACCCTCGTTGTTGACCACTTCCACCTCGTTCAGCTGGCCAACCAGACCGTCACCGAAGTCCGCCGCCGCGTCACCCTGCAGGTGCGTGGCCACCGTGGCCGCAAGGGCAACCGGGAATGGGAGTTACGTAACCGGCTCACCCGTAGCGCGGCGCGGATGCGCGGCGAGCACGTCGACGCCTTAGTTGACGACCTGTCCGCCCTGCCCGAGGCGATCAGTGCGCCGATCCTGGCGGCGTGGAACGCCAAGGAAGACCTCCTCGACGTGCTTGCCCTGGCCCGCACCCACCCGGACCGGGAACACATCGCCCGGCTGTTGTACCGGTTCTACCGCCGCTGCGCCCAGGCCGACGTGCCCGAGCTGGAGCGTCTCGCCACCACCGTCGAGGTCTGGTGGCCGCAGATCCTCGCGTTCCTGCACACCGGCATCACCAACGCCGGCTCCGAAGGCACTAACCGCGTGATCAAGACCATCGCCCGCGACGCCTACGGCTTCCGCAACCCCGACAACCAACGACTACGCACCCGCTGCGCCACCACCCGGAAAGCACGTGGACACCTCAACCCCCGCTAACTTCGTAGAGCCGCAATACCGGGCGCAGCTCGATGTGGCACGCGCATCGCCGAGGTAGCGCGGCGTAGCGCCAAGCGACTCTTAGTAAACTACTCCGTACCCTGCCCCAGGCAACGCACGGTGGTTGTCTGCACGCCCTGACAGCTAGTACGGAAGGAGTCCGGCTTCCTCGGCGACTAGAGCAGGTCCGAAGCAACCAGTGTCGGCTGCCTAGCATCATCACGGTTACCGATGTGCTGGAGTAGATTTTTTCGAGCTGCTGGAAAAGAAACTGCGCAGACCCCAGTATGGACAGACTTCCACGTGCTGACCTAATTCTGAACTCGGCGGTGGCCGATCGGGTGATCCCGGACAACCCGTGCCGGAACATTCGCATCTCGGCCGTGCTTTGAGGCCTGCCGCGCCCAAGTGAGTCCCGACGAGTGAGCAGGTGCTGTCGCTGCTCGAGGTCGTGCCTAACCGGTACTTGGCCGCGATCTGGCTCGGCGCGGGCGAGGGCATGCGCCTGGGCGAGGTACTACCCGTTGAGGACGGATCGTGGTGTGTGGACCCCTGCGGGGCGAGGTGCACGTGGTGCAGCAGTTGCGCCTCCATCGGGAGGCGTACGGCGGCTTCTACCTCGCGCCGCCAAAGCCTGGGTCGGTAGGTGACGTGGACTTGGACGACCACGTGGCCGAGGCGGTCGCCCGGCACGGCAAGGCGTATCCACCGAGGAGGGTGATGCTCGCCGACGTCACGCAAGGAACCGGACGGGAACGCCTCCGGCGGCCAGTGGCGCTGCTGTTCACCGACGAGTACAGGCCGGCCGATCCACAACCAGGCGCGGTCGAAGATGTGGGCCAGGTGGCGGAAGGCGGCGGGCTGGCCAGAGGAGGTGACCTTCCACTCCCTGCGCCACCACTTCGCCACGGCGCTGATCACGTCCGGCGCCGAGCCGACCGGCGTGCAGCGGGCGCTACGCCACTCGAGCCTGCGGATCAGGCTGGAGACCTACGTACTGGTGACCGACGAAGGGTCGCCGCAGCAACATCACCAGCACAGCACCCACGATGCCACGGCGAAGCGTCAGAGACTCAGAGAACGCGAATAGCCGCACCCAAATCACTCTGTTGATCCCCGCCAGGGTTTCCCTGGGCGGACGCGTTCTGGTGGAGCTGAGGGGATTTGAACCCCTGACCCCCTCGATGCGAACGAGGTGCGCTACCGGACTGCGCTACAGCCCCGAACCGCCGGACGGAGACCGGCCGGCGACCAGAGTAGCAGGTGGGCCCGAAGATCGGCTACTCAGAATCCGGCCGCGCGCGAGGTGCGTCGTACGTCACCGCTGTACCGGATTGAGTACGACTGCCCGCGTACCCCCTGGGTCGGGAGTCCCACGACGGCGCGGCGGGCCGCCTCGCGCTGCTCGGCCAGCCGGCGCTGCATCGCCCGTCGGGCCGCGAGCCGGCGCGCCTGTGCCCGGCGCACCTCGGCCTGCTGCTCGGCGAGCCAGGCGGCGTACCGGGCCTCGCGCCGGCGGCGGCGCCGCTCGGCCAGCGCGGCATTGCGCAGGTAGACCAGGAAGACCAGCAGGAGCGTCCCGGTCACCGCGGCGCTCACCCAGAAGCCGGGGCCGACGAGCACGACCCCGACCAGTTCCACCGCGTTGAGCAGCAGCAACGCCGCCAGGACGCGCCGCCGGCGGTAGATCGCCGGGGTGGCCGACCGGCGAGGAGGCCGCCGCCGGTCCGGGGCCTTGCGCGCGACCCGCCGGGCCTGTCGCCGGACCGCGTCGGGGTCGACCCGGGCGGGTGGGGCCGAGGTCGGCACCGCCGCCCGCAGGGTCACGACGAGCACCCGGGGCGGGTTGACCGGGCGGCGTCCGGGCACGGTGCGGCGCCGGCGGCGCCTGCTCAGGACGCGCGCCGTCGAGAGCGCCCGCTCCGCCACCAACCGCTCTGTCGCGTCGTACCGACGGACCAGTGCCGGAGCGAGTGCGAGCAGTGCGGCGGCGGCGAGGACGGCGAGGAGCACCGACGTCGGCACCCACGCCTCCCATCACCCTCTGCGACCGGAAGTTCCCTCATCGCAGGCTACGGGCGTGTTCGCCGATCGTCGGCGCGGCGCGCCGCGCCCTCGGGTTACTGATCAAGGAGCCGACACGAGCGGCGCCGCCTCCACGCCGAACGGGGCTCGCCGGCTACACGCCGCGCCGCGCCAGCGTCCGGTGCCAGCGGGCCAGCAGCCCGCCGTCGGCCGCCACGTCCTCGGTGGTCAGCGCGTAGCCGATGTGGTCGCGCCAGGCCCCGTCGATGTGCAGGTACCGGACGAGGTACGACTCCTCGCGGAAGCCGAGCTTCTCCACCACCCGCCGGGACGCGTGGTTCTCCGGCCGGATGTGGACCTCGACGCGGTGCAGACCCGACCGGAACGCGTGGTCGACGGCGAGCGCGAGCGCGGTGGGGATGATGCCCCGCCCGGCGAAGCGCGAGTCGATCCAGTAGCCGGCGTACGCCGAGCACAGCGCCCGACGCACGATGTTGCCCAGCGTGAGCTGGCCCACCAGGTGCTCCGCGCCGGAGGGCTCGCGCAGACAGACCGCGAACGGCATCGCCAGCCCGTCGCGGGCGGACCGCCGCAGGTCGCGGTAGACGGCCCGGAAGGCGGCCGGCGAGTTCAGCGCCGACCAGGAGCCGCCCAGCGGGGTCGGCTCCCACGGCGCCAGCCAGTCCTCGTTGGCCCGCCGGACCTCCGACCAGGCCCGGCCGTCGCTACGCCGGTACGGCCGCAGCAGCACCGGCCCGTCAGCGAGCACAGCCGGCCACCCGGGCGCGTTCATCGTCGCCGGTCCAGCAGCAGCACGTCCACCGTGGACCCTGCCGGTGCGCTCGTCACCCGCTCGCCGAGGACCAGCAGGCCGTTCGCCTCGGCCAGCCCGGAGAGCGTGTACGGGCCACCGGCCAGCGGCTGCACCGTGTACCCGCCGCCGCGCCGCTCGGACACGTACGCGGGACGGAACTCGCGCCGGCCGGCCGGGGAGGAGACGGTCTCCAGCAGGTGCGCCTTGACCCCGGGACGGAACACCGGGTCGGCGCCGGAGAGCAGTTGGATCACCGGCCGGGCCAACACCTCGAAGCCGATCAGCGCCGCGCCCGGATCGCCGGGCAGGCACACGATCGGCACCTCCCCCGCCCCGATCGTGCCGAAGCCCAACGTGGACGCCGGAAACAGCGACACCTCGCTGAACGTGACCGGCCCGGCCCGGTTGCCGTCGCGGGACAGGATGCGCCGCACCATGTCGCCCGGTCCGGTGCCCGTACCGCCGGTGGTGATGATGAGGTCGGCCTGCAGCGACTGGTCCTCGAGGAGCCCTCGCAGCCCTTCCGGATCGTCGTCGCAGATCCCGACCCGGTACGCGAGCGCGCCCGCCTCGGCGGCGGCCGCGGTGAGCGCGTGGGAGTTGACGTCGACCACCTGACCCGGCTGGCTGGCCGGCCCGATGTCGACCAGCTCGTCACCCGTGGCCACCACGACCACCCGTGGTGTCGGGCGCACGACGACGTGGTTCACCCCGGTCGCGGCGAGCACCGCGAGGAGCGCCGGGGTCACGACCGATCCGGCGCGGGCGATCACCGTACCCGCCTCCAGCTCGTCACCGGTTCGGCGGACCCCGTGGCCACGGCGCACCGTCTGGCGCACCTCGACCGAGGCCATGCCCTGGTCGGTGTAGGACAGCGGGACCACCGCGTCGGCGGCGGCCGGCAGCGGCGCGCCCGCGGCGACCGAGAAGCAGGTGCCGGGAGTGATCCGCACGGGCCGCCACGAGGAGGCGGACAGGTCGCCGACGACGTTGAGGCGCACCGGCCGGTCCGGGTCCGCCGTCGCCACGTCCTCGGCCCGTACGGCGTACCCGTCGATGGCGGCGTGGTCGAACGCGGGCAGCGGACCCGGGGCACGTACGTCCTCGGCGAGCACGTTGCCGTACGCCTGGGACAGCTCCAGGTCGAGCGGCGGCAGGGGGCGCAGCCGCCGGAGCACACCGCCGAGGTACTCGGCGAGCGGCATCGGCGACACGTCGGCGCCCCGCGCCACGCGCTCAGCCTGTGCGGTCATCTCCCGCGGTCTTCCTGTCCACAAACGTCTTGAGCCACTGCTCGAACTTCGGCCCGATCTTCGGCCGCTTGCACGCGATCTCGACGACCGCCTGCAGATAACCGAGCGGGGTGCCGGTGTCGTAACGCACTCCCCGGTAGATGATGCCGTGCGCCGGCGTCCCCTCGGAGATCATCAACCCCATCGCGTCGGTGAGCTGGATCTCCCCGCCACTGCCCGGCTTCGTCCGCCGGATCGCGTCGAAGATCCCGAACGGGAGAACATAGCGCCCCACGATCATGAGGTTGCTGGGTGCCTCGTCCGGCTCCGGCTTCTCCACCAGGTCCAGCACCTTCACGACCTTGTCCGATTCGGTCGGTTCGACGGTCGCGATGCCGTACCGGGACACCTCCTCCCGCGGCACCTCCATCAGGGCGAGCACGATCCCGCCGGTGCTGGCCTGCAGGTCGAGCATGTCGGGCAGCAGCGGGTCGTCCTCGTCGACGAACTCGTCGCCGAGCAGCACCGCGAACGACTGACCGGCGACGTGGCACTCGGCGCTGAGCACGGCGTGCCCGAGGCCGAGCGGCTCACTCTGGCGAACCGTGTAGATGTCCGCGAGCTCGGCTGGCCTGATCACCGCCTGCAGCCGCTCCTCGTCCCCCTTCTCCTGCAGACGCTGCTCCAGGTACGGCTGGCGGTCGAAGTGCTCCACCATGGACGTCTTGCCCCGGCCAGTGATGAAGAGAACGTCGACGATGCCGGCGGTGGACGCTTCCTCGACGATGTACTGCAGGACCGGGCGGTCGACGACCGGCAGCAACTCCTTGGGCACCGCCTTGGTGGCGGGCAGGAACCGGGTGGCCAAGCCCCCGGCGGGGATGACGGCCTTGCTCGCACGCCTGTTCGACGTTTGTTCCGACATGTCCAGAGACTATCCGCCGCGGCTCTGTCGCGGCGGCTGTCGTCTGTTTGCCACGCCGCCGGTACCTTCGGCGCCCGGCGCGCCCGCGTCCGGGGCGGGTGCCTGCGCCGGCGGGTGCGCCGCCTCGGCGACGGCGACCAGGCGGTAGGCGTCCCGCCCGGCGGCCTTGGCGGCGTAAAGGGCGTTGTCGGCCGCCGCCAGCACACGCGGCCCGGTGTCGCCGTGATCGGGGTAGACCGCGATCCCGATCGACACGGTCACGGATACGGGGATGTCCGCGGGTACGGCTGCCTGCGACCGGCGAAGGCCGGCCGGGACGAGGACCGGGGTGGAGCGGACGGCCCGGCGCAGCCGTTCCGCCACCACCGCCGCGCCCGCGGCGTCCGTCTCCGGCAGCAGGACCACGAACTCCTCACCGCTGCGCCGGAACGTCAGGTCCACCTCACGCACCGCGCCCCGGATGCGCCGGGCGCACTCGGCGAGCACGGCGTCGCCGGCGAGGTGGCCGTACGAGTCGTTGACCGTCTTGAAGCGGTCGAGGTCGAGGGCGAGCACACCGAGCGTGTGGCCGAAACGGTTGGCCCGTTCGACCTCGCGCCGCAGCGACTCGGTCAGCGACCGGTAGTTGAGCAGCCCGGTGAGCGGATCCGTCATGGAGAGCCGCTGCGCCTCCTCGTGCATCCGGACGTTGTCGACGGCAACCGCGGCCTGCCCGGCGAACGTCCGCAGCGTGGTGAGGTCGGCGTCGTCGAACTCGTCGTCGCCGAGGCGGTCGTAGAGCGCGAGCACGCCGAGGGCCGGCGGTGCCCCGGGCGGCAGCGGATCGGCAGTGCCCGCCGCGCCGGTCACCTCGTCGCCGGGCGTCCCCGCGCCGCTGGCCAACGCGCTCCGACTGGCCGCGGAGAACGGCACCGCCATGTACGTCACGCACCGCGGCTCCGCCGTGGACAGCACCGGGCCGTCCCGGTCGACCCGCCCCCGGCGCGCCTCGCGGCTGGCGGCGACGCCGCCGAGCAGCCCGTCCCCGACCGGCACCCGGATCGCCGTCACGTCCTGCCCGTCGGGCAGGCGCCCGGCCAGCCCTTCCCCGCACTGCCCGACGAGCACGCCGTCGGTCGGGTCGACGAGCAGCACGAGCCCGGCCCGCGCCCCGGTCGCGTTCAGCGCGGTGCGCAGCAGTACCTGCAGGATCCGGCCCAGGTCGTGGGTGCTGGACAGGGTGTCGCCCAGGACGCCGAGGTGGCCGCGCAACTGGTCACGGCTGGCCGTCAGCGCCTGCACGTACCGCCGCGTCTCGTGGGTCATCCGGTTGAACGCGGCGGCGAGCCGGCCCACCTCGTCCCAGCGGTGGACCGGCACCCGGGCGTCGAGGTCGCCACCGGCGGCCCGGTCGACCGCGGCCGCCAGTTCGGCGAGCGGACGGGTGGTCGACCTCGCCAACCACCAGGCGACCGCGACGGCCAGCAGCGCCGCGCCCGCCACAAGGGCGACGAGCACCGCGTACAGCCCGTCCGGCCGCGGGGCCGGGATGGAGAGCGCGAAGGGCAGCGGCTGGTCCGGGGCGGGAGTCTCGCGGCGCACGTACCGCCCGTCCCGCGTCCGGGTCACGTCGCCGGGAAGGGCGCGCGCCGCCGCGGCGGCCACGCCCACGGCCGCGTCGCCGGTCTCGGTGGTCAGGGCCGGGGCGACGGGGGCGTTCGTCACATCGGCACCGGCGAGCAGCGTGACCGACGCCCCGGCGGAGTCCGCGAGCCGGCGCAGCACGACCAGGTCCAGGGTCCGCGCCGCCCAGACGTGGCCGAGCCCGTTGCCCGCCGCGTCGCGCAGGTCGACCCGTGCGGCGATCGCCCGGTACCCGGCCGACGCCGACCCGTCGGTCGCACCGGCCGCGCCGGAGCAGTCGGCCCACGGCCCGGCCGGGGCGCCGCTGGTGAGGAAGGTCGTCGTGCCGGACGGGTCGGCAAACCGCACCGCCGAGGCGAGCCCCTGGTCGACGACCCGCCGGGACGCCGCCTCGGCCGGCTCGCCGGCCGCGACGAGGACCGCCGCCGTCTGCGCGGCCGAGCGCAGTTGCCGGCACAGCGCCCCGATCGAGGTGCGCACGGCGCTGGCGGCCAGGTCGAGCCGCTCCACCGACCGGTGCCGGTTGACCTCGGCAACCGTGCCACCCACGAACACGGCACCGATGAGCACGGGTCCGAGCACCACCGCCAGGAAGGCGCCGGTCAGCCGCCCGCGCAGGGTCACTCGTCCTCCCGGGTCCGCGCACCGCTGGATGCGATGCTGTCACAAGTGGTGCCTTTCATACAGGGACAACAATGGAGTGTCCGGTGTCGGACCAACCCGACGACGCGCCGGGCGGATCGGGTTCGCCCCCGCCTGAGGCGGACGCGACGGCGTGGGCGAAGGAGCGGTGGCGGCGAACGCTCCTCGCCGCGCGTGCCCGCGTGCCACGTGAGGTGCGCGAGGCCGCGGACGCCGCGCTGCTGCGCACGCTCGGCGATCTGGTACGACGGTCGCGGGCCTCGGTCGTCGCCGCGTACGTTCCGATGGGCTCCGAGCCGGGCGGCCCGCAGCTGCCCGCGGCGCTGGCGGCCGCCGGCGTGCGGCTGCTGCTGCCCGTGGTGCGCGACGATCTCGACCTCGACTGGGCGGCGTACCAGGGCCCGGACTCGCTGCGCCCGACCCGGCTCGGACCGCGCGAACCCGTCTCGCCCCGCCTCGGCGTCGCGGCAGTGGCGGGCGCGGACCTCGTGGTGGTGCCCGCCCTCGCCGTCGACGCGACGGGGGTGCGGCTCGGCCGGGGTGGCGGCTCCTACGACCGGGCGCTGGCCCGCGTGCCCGCCTCGGCGCTGGTGATCGCGCTGCTCTACGACGGGGAACTGGTCGACCGGCTGCCGGCGGAGCCGCACGACCGACGGGTCGACGCGGTGATCATGCCCGGGTCGGGCGTCGTCTTCCTGCCCACGTCCGCTGGACGTGCGGCCGGTGGCTGATGCACCATTAGCACTCGACTACTTCGAGTGCCAGGCAACGGAGGAGAACGTGCCCACCTACCAGTACGCCTGCACCGCGTGTGGCCATCAGCTCGAGGCGGTGCAGTCTTTCGCGGACGATCCGCTCACCGAGTGCCCCGCATGCCAGGGTCGGCTGCGCAAGCTGTTCTCGTCCGTCGGCATCGTGTTCAAGGGGTCCGGCTTCTACCGCACCGACTCCCGCGCGTCCAACGGCTCGTCCAACGGCTCCTCCGGTGGCTCGGGCAGCGACAGCTCCTCGTCGTCGGGCGGTTCGTCCTCGGGTGGGGAGAGCGGCGGGGCCTCCAAGAAGCCGGCGTCGAGTGCGTCGTCGGGCTCGTCCGGGTCCTCGTGAGCAGCGCCGCATAGCAGATCCCACGCCGTCCCGTCCCGTTGTCCACAGGCGGCGCACCGGTCCACAGGCGGGCGTCGTTGCGGCGGTCCAGCGCCGGCGGCGGCTTCTAGCGTTCCCGCGTGTCCCCGCGCACCAGCGACCGCCTCGATCCCGTCAGCCGGTTGGGTCCTCCCCGACCGGGCACCCTGCTGCGGGCGCTGCTCGTCACGGCTCTCCTGGGCCTCGCCGCCGCCGCGCTCTACACGGAGGCCGACTCCGGCTGCACGCTGTCCTCAGGATCCTCGCCGACGCCGAGGGCGTCGGACGGGCCGCTGCCGCTGCCGAGCGGGCTCGTCGGCGTGCCGGTCCGGCTCGCCGATGCCGCCCCGCTGGCGGTGCTGCGCCGCGGCGACCGGGTCGATCTCGTGGCGCTGCCGGCGCCGCCCGACGACGTGCCCTCGCCGGCCGGGCGGTCCGACGGGCCGGCCGCGGCCGGCGGCGAGGACCCGTCGGTCCTCGCCGCCGGCGCGCTCATGCTCGATGCCGTCGCCGACGCGCACAACCCCGTGATCTATCTCGCCCTGACCCGGGCCCAGGCGCACGCGGTGCTGTCCGCGGCCCGGGGCGTCCAGTTCGCGGTCGTGGTGCGCTCCGGATGAGTACGGCTCACTCCCAGTGCGGGGGCCGCTCGTCCCACAACCGGTCGGTGTTGTCGTGGTCGCGGTGCGCACCCCAGCCGGTGTCCCTGTCGTCACCGTGGTCGGGCAGGACCTCGAGGTCCTCGTCGATGAGTTCGACGACCCGGTCGTCGTCGCTGTGTCGTGCCTGCACGGCTCGTCAGGGTACAGCCGCGGTCCGACACTCGGATCGGGGCACTCGCCGAAACGTCCACTGTGCACCGGGCTCGGTTGGTAGCGTCGACCTGTGACTACCGCAGAGGATGCGTGGCGACCGCCGCCCGAGGGTGATCCACCGCCCGGGTCCCTGCCCCTCGGGAAGCCGGCGACCCCGCCGGCGGACCAGGGCACGCCGGGCGTCGACTACCCGGGGCCGCCGCCGAGCATTCCCCCGCCGCCGGGGTGGCGCCCGGAGTTCGTCGTGGAGCCGCCACCCCCGCGTGCGCTGCCGCCGCAGGATCACGGCGCGATCGACGCGCAGGAGGCGGCGGCACGGACGGTCACCTACGGCATCGGCCTGGTCGCCGGGGCGGTGATGCTGCTCGCGCTGTGCGCGCTGTTCGCCCGCGCGATCTTCTGACCGTCGGCAGGGCGTCAGACGCCCCACACGACCCGTGCGCCGCTGTCACCGGTCCGGAAGACGTAGTAGCCGGCCGCGGCCGCGAGCACCAGCACCCCGGCGGTCAGCACGACCGTGAGGATCAGACCTCCCCTGCCCTGGCGGCCGGCCGGTCGACGGCCGCGTGCGACGACGGTGCCGACGAGCAGCCCCGTGAGCACGGCGAGCCCGAGCGATGTCCACAGCGTCCGGTCGCCGAACTCCCGGTGCTCATCGATCCTCGCGAGCACCTCGGCGGCCATCCCCTGGCTGGCCAGCCGGTCACGCAACGCGTTGCCGGACAGGGTCGCGAACCACGCCGCGAGCGGCGCCGCCACGGACAGCCCGACCACCGCCCATGCGATGTGCCGTCGGATCGGCGGCGCCAGGGCGTACGCCGCCGCGGCGATGCTGAGCAGCGGGACGAAGACCACGGCCGCGTGGACCAGCAGGGGGTGGGCGGGCAGGCCCATGATCTCCTCGAACACCGACGCCTCCTCGAAACAGGTACCGGCAGGGTACGCGCGACCGCGTGCGGCCTGTATGAGAGGACACGTCACGATGAGTCGACGGGGTTCAGCGGGGTTCCCACGCCCAGCGGGTCGATGAGGCAAACATCGCCTTCTGGGGTCTTTGCCTCTGTTGTGGTCTTTGCCCCTGTTGTTCGGTGCCGGCAGCCCGTGTGAGCGCGGAGACAGAATGGTCACCATGGAGCGCGACGCAACCCGAGGTCGCAACCGGAACCGCGAGGCGCCCGGCACGGCCGCCGGCGGCACGGTCAATGCCGTCGTCGGCGAGGCCGACACCGACGACGTCGGGCTGTTCGGCCCCGGCTCGGTGACGTGGCGCGTCCATCGCGAGCCGATCCTGTGGCTCGGTGGGCTGCGCTCGCTGTACCTGCAGGCCCTCCACCCCCGCGCGATCGCCGGGGTGGTGCAGAACTCCACGTTCCGCTCCGACCCGTGGGGCCGGCTCGCGCGCACCAGCCGGTACGTCGGGACGGTGATCTTCGGAACCACCGCGCAGGCGCAGCGGGCGGGGCGGCGGGTCCGCGCCATCCACGCGCGGCTGACCGCCACCGACCCGCGCACCGGCGAGCGCTTCCGCATCGACGAACCCGATCTGCTGCGCTGGGTGCACGTCACCGAGGTCGAGTCGTTCCTCTCCACCGCGATGCGGGCCGGGCTGCCGCTGAGCCCGGCGGAGGCCGACCGGTACTACGCCGAGCAGCGGCGCGCCGCGGAACTCGTCGGACTCGACCCCGATTCGGTGCCCGGGTCGGTCGCCGAGGTCGAGGAGTACTACCGGCAGGTCCGGCCGCAGCTCGCGATGACCAAGGAGGCGGCGGAGGTGGCGCTGTTCCTCGCCGCGCCCCCGCTGCCCTGGGGCCTGGGTCTGACCCCGGCGCGACCGGCCCTCGCCGGGCTGGCCGCCACCGCGGTGTCGCTGCTGCCGGCGTGGGCCCGCCGCCTGTACGGGCTGCCCGGACTGCCCACCACCGATGTGGCCGCCACGCTCACGGCGCGCACGCTCCGGCTGGCGCTGAGCGCGCTGCCCACCCGCCTCCTGCAGGGCCCGCTGTACCGCGACGCCATGCGGCGCGCCGCCCGGGCCGGCTACGCCTCGGTCGCAGCCGGGTAGCCGACCCGCCGGTGCCCGTGTCGGAGCCGGGCAGCCGGGCCGGCTACCCGGTCACGGCGGGAGAGCCGACGGGTGCGCCCGCGTCGTCACCGCTGTCGATGCCTGCCCACGGCTCGCGGACCGGCGCCGAGCGTCCGGCCGGGCACACCTGGCGGAAGTCGCACCACGAGCAGCGGGGACCGGGCGTGGCCGGGAACGCGGCATCGGGGTCGCCCTCCGCGGCCGCCCGCTCCGCCGCGACGATGTCGCGCGCGGTCTCCTCGGCGCGCCGGACGTGGCGGGCGATCGACTCCTCGGTGTGCTCGTACGCGACTACCGTGCCGGTGGGCAGGTGGTGCAGCTCGACGCGGCGCGCCGGGCGGCGGAACACGCGCTCGGCCGCGTACGCGTAGAGGGCGAGTGCCCGGGACCCACGCGCGTCGTCGGCGTCGAGGCCCGCCCGGCCGGTCTTGTAGTCGACGATCACGACCTGCCCGTCGCGCGCGTCGATGCGGTCCACGCGCCCGGACAGGGCGAGCACCGGGGTGCGCGCGGCGACCACCCGCTCCACGCCCAACGGCTCGTCCGCCGGGTCCAGCGTCCGCACGTACGCCTCCAGCCAGCCGAGCGCCCGGCGGAACACGGCGCGCTGCTGGGCCTCGTCCCGGTAGCCCTCGGCGACCCAGGTCGCCTTCAGCAGCGTGGGAACCTGCGCGGGGGTGCGTCGCGCCGGGGGCAGCGCGTACCAGTTCTTCAGCGCGGTGTGCACGCTCGCGCCCAGCGAGTTGTGCGCCCAGGGTGGGCCCTTCGGCGGGGCCGGACGGTCCACGTACGCGTACCGGTAGCGGCGCGGGCAGTCCTCGTACGCGGTCAGCTTGCTCGGCGTGCACGCGAACAGGCGCTCCGGCATACCGGGTAACCCCGGCTGCTCCGGTACCGCCGGCCTCGGGGCTCGTCGCACATGGCCGATCCTGCCACCGGGGTGCGACACTGGGCCTGCGGCCCGCGGGCCGCAGGCGAGGTGCGGAGGTAGCGGTGGGATTCATGCAGTGGCTGCGGGGCAGTAACGACACGACGTCCGCGATGCTCTCCGCCGGGCTCGCCGAGATCGACGCGCTGTTCCGCCCGTCGAAGCACAAGCAGACCGAGCACATCGAAGAGACCAAGCGCCGGCGCATCGACGTGGCGAACGGCAGCGGCATCGATCTCGAGCGGGGCATCGCGATCATCCGTACCTCCGCCAAGGCCGAGGCGGCCGAGGCGGCCGAGGCACCTGAGCGGCCGCGGCAGGAGCCGCCCCGGGAAGCCGCCTAGCCCGCTGGGCCACCGGACCCCGGCACCGGCAAAGCTCCCCGGCACAGCCGCATGCGTTGCGCACCGTCGCCCCGCCCCGGTGCCACGCGGCCCCGTCAGCCCCGTTGCTGGTCGGTGACGAACGCGCTGACCGAGTCGGCGATCAGCTGCACGGCGATCGCGGCGAGCAGCAGTCCGGCGATGCGGGTCAGCACCTCGATACCGCTCGCGCGCAGGATCCGCACGATCACCCCGGAGAAGCGCAGCGCGGCCCACACGACTCCCAGGGTCGCGGCCGTGGCGGCCGCGATGGCGACGTAGTCCGGAGTGCTCTGCGCCCGGCGTACGAAGAGCATGGTCGCGACGATCGCGCCTGGCCCGGCCAGCAGCGGGACACCCAGCGGCACGAGCGCGACGTTGGAGGTGTTCGGAGCCTCGGGATCCCCCGACTTGCCGGTCAGGAGCTCCAACGCGACCAGGATGAGCAGAAGGCCGCCCGCCCCCTGCAACGCCGGCAACTCGACGTGCAGGTACTCCAGGATCGTCTGCCCACCGAGGGCGAACAGCAGGATCACGCCGCTCGCCAGCGCCACCGCCTGGATCGCGGCACGGTTACGCGCCTGGGACGGCAACGCGCCGGTGAGCGCGAGGAAGATCGGCACCATGCCCGGGGGGTCGAAGATGACGAACAGGGTCACGAAGACCTCGCCGAACAGCTTGAGGTTCACGCTCTTACCCTGCCGCGCGCGCCGCCCGGAGGTGCCCGCATCGGCGGCAACGGCGCCCGCGTCAAGCCGGTGAGGCGGCCGCCAGCAGGCGCTCGTACACCTCGGGGTCGGTGGTGAACTCGGCGAGCCGGGTGGTCTTGTGGGTGCCGTGGAAGTCGGAGGAGCCGGTGACCGCCAGCCCGAGGTCGGCGGCGAGCGCACGCACGTGCGCCCGCTCGGCCGGGGAGTGGTCGGGGTGGTCCGCCTCCAGCCCGAACAGACCCTCGGCGGCGAGCGACGCGATCAGCTCGTCGGGGACGATCCGCCCGCGACGGGTCGCGCGGGGGTGGGCGAAGACGGCCACCCCGCCGGCCGCGCGGACCAGCCGCAGCGCCTCGAAGACGTCGAGCTCCTCCTTGGGCAGGCGGTACCGCTCGCCGAGCCACTCCGGCCGGAACGCCTCGGCGGTGTTCGCCACCAGTCCCCGCCGGACGAGCGCCTGTGCCAGGTGGGGCCGCCCGACCGTGCCTCCGTTGGCGTAGCCGAGCACTTCGGACCAGGTCACGTCGATCCCGTCGGCGCGCAGCCGCTCGACGATCCGCTCGGCGCGGTGCAGGCGGGCGTGGCGCAGCCGGGCCAGTTCGGTGGCGAGCGGCGCGGAGTGCGGGTCGAACAGGTACGCCAACAGGTGCAGCGAGATCGCAGGCTCAACTCCGGACCAGCGGCAGGACAGTTCGGCGCCGAGCACGACGGACAGGCCGGGCGGTGCCGCGGCGAGCGCGGCCTCCCACCCGGCCGTGGTGTCATGGTCGGTCACGGCGATGACGTCGAGCCCGGCGGCGGCCGCCGCGGTGACCAGTTCGCCCGGGGTCAAGGTCCCGTCGCTGGCGGTGGAGTGGGTGTGCAGGTCGATGCGCATCTCGCGCCGACCCTACAGCGCCCAGCGCGTCACCACGATGACGTCACGGCGCTGCGAGACGCCGCTCCGGGGCAGCACGTCGATGCCGCCCGGCTGGCCCTCCCACAGCCGGTCGAGGCGCAGCCGCTCCAGCGTGCCGCGGGTGAACCGCACCACCGTGTCCTCGTTCTCCCACGCCGCCCCGCCGGCCGGGGCACCCTCGATCGGCACGGTACGCGGCTGTCCGGACCGCTCGGCGAAGACGGCGGTCAGGTCGATCAGCGCGGCGCGGGTGCCCTCCCCGGCCGACACCTCGGCGAGCAGCCAGCGGCCGCCGGGCGAGACCCAGCCGACGCCGCCCGGGGTGAGGCCGAGTCCGCAGACCGTACGGTCGACGCGCAGGTCGGCGTCGAACCGGGCCAGGCAGCGCTCCTCGCCGCCCTCGGGGATCGCCTGGCCGACGAACCGACCGTCGGGCAGCGGCCCGTAGACCGTAGCGGCCTCGGTGGGCCGCCGCGTGCCCTCCGTTTCCGGGCCGGGAGTCCAGAGCTCCTCGGTCGTGCCGTACCGCAGACGCACGGCGTCGCCGGCGAAACCGACCGGCACCGCATCGGTCCACGGGGCGGAACGAGCGGGCTGGACCAGCGCGCCGCGGTCCAGGTCGGCCACGAACAGACCCGAGGAGTCTCGCCACGCGACCCGGGTGCCGTCGGGGGCGACGACTACGGCCCCGGTGTCGGCGTCGAGCAGGCGCCGGAGTACTCCGTCCGGGCCCGCGTACCACAGCGACTCCGTACCGGCGGACGTGGGGCCGGCGGCGATGATCAGCCAGCCGCCCCCTGTGGCGTAACTCTCGCTGACCTGGCCGACGCCGGTCAGCTCGATCGGACCGCCTTCCGCGCGCAGGAGCGTGCCGTCCACGACGAGGTCCACGGGCACCGATGGCGTCTGTGGAGTAGGGCTGACGGCGGGTTCCGGGCTCGGCGAGGGCGGCGCCAGGTCGACGGACAGCTCGGGGACGCTGGTGTCGAGCACCAGCGGGCTGCCCGAGGGCCCACGGACGAGGGCGGCACCGCCACCGGCCAGCGCCGTGGCCACGACCACCGTGAGGAGACCGACCGCCGCTTGCCTGCGACGGATGCGGCGCCCCCGCCGGATCGCCCGTTCGGCGAACTCCGACCGCGGCGTCACCTCCCCAGCGGCGCGGGCGAGGCTGCGCCGTACCCTGTCCTCCAGCGAGTCCACGTCCAATGGACGCGAGCGCCCCCGCGGGAAGTTGTCACCGGACCCGCGGGTCCCAGCGCCGGTCACCGTTCACCCGGCGCCGCCACGACGGTGTCGGTGCGGCGCGGCGTCGCGGCGGTGGGCGGCGGCGCGGCCGGGGCCCACGGCTCGCCCGCACGCGAGGCGGCTGGCGCCTGGCGGGGCGCGGGCGCGGCACGAGCCCGCGCACCGGACCGGGACGGGGTCCGGTCCTCGGCCGGCAAGCGGGCATGGCCCGTGGCGGTGCGCTCTGGGACCGGGGTCGCACGTCGCTCCGGGGTCGGCGTCGCGGTACGCCCTGCGCTCGGGGTCGGGGCGCCGACGGGTGCCGCCGTAGCCTCCAGACGCCGGCGCAGGGTCGTGAGCGCCCGGGCGCACTGACTCTTGACCGTCCCGACGGAGACCCCCAGAAGCTCCGCGGTCTGGGCCTCGGACAGGTCCTCGTAGTAGCGCAGCACCAGGACGGCCCGCTGGCGGGCGGGCAGCGCGCGGATGTGCCGCCAGAGGAGATCGCGCTCCAGCCGAGCGTCGAGATCGTCCGGCACCGCCCGCTCGGGCAGCACCTCGGTCGGGCGCTCGCCGTGCCAGCGTCGCCGCCACCAGCTCGTCGCGGTGTTGACCAGCACCCGCCGGGCGTACGGTTCGACCGCCCCGATCTCACCCAGGCGCTTCCACGCCAGGTATGTCTTGGTCAGCGCCGTCTGCAGCAGGTCCTCCGCGCTGGCCCAGTCTCCGGCGAGAAGGTACGCCGTGCGCAGCAGAGCGGCCGAGCGGGCCACGACGAACTCGCGGAACTCCTCCTCGACCGTCGGTTGGGCCCTCACCAGTCGCCCTCCCCGCGGCGTCAGGTTAGGGCGCACTCTACCGGGCGGGAGCCCGATCAGGCTCCCGCGTCCGCCGGAGCCTCATCGGCCGTACGGCCGAGTCTCGCCTCCACCGCCTGCGGCTCGTACATCTCCTCGACCACCCGCAGGTAGAGCTCGTTCGGGTGGGGCAGGTGCTTGATCTCGCGCAACGCCTGCTCCTGACCGGCGGATTCGAGGACGAACGTGCCGTAGTTGAACAGCCGGCCGAGCGGCGACTGGACGTACTTCATGTCGGTGACGCGCATCAGCGGCATCATGGCCACGCGCCGGGCGACGATGCCGTCGACCACCATCACCCGCTTGTTGGTCAGGACGAAGCGGTCGAAGTACCACAGGGCGAGGCGCCACGCGACCCAGATGATCACGGCGAGCCAGATCAGGATCGCGATGGTGGCGAACACGCCGCTGTTGTCGTACCGGGCCACGACACCGGTCGTGTACCCGAGCGCGAAGGTCACGATGGCGCCGACGAGCAGGGGCGGCAGCAGGTGGATCCAGTGCCGTTTCCACTCGCCCCGGAAGCGCTCGGTCGGGAACAGGTAACGCGAGACGAAGTTGCTGGCCTCGTCCTCGAGCGGCAGGGCACGCCGCGGACCGAACGGCGGATCACCCTCGTCCTTGAGGCCCGCCAGTTCCTCGGCGTCGATGCCCGGGGGCGCCGCGACCGTCCGGGTCCGTACCGAGGCGGTCCCCACGAAGGTCCCTTCCCGCGGCCGGGGGGCGGCGTGCTGCTCCTCCCCGTCGTCGTCCTCGCGGCGACGGCGGCGCCACTCCTCAGGCTCGACCGGGTCGGCCATCTCTTACGCCTGCACCAGGCTCGTGAAGAAGTCACCCATGCCCTGGGCGATGTCCACCACGACGGCGCCGATCGATCGGAACACGTTGGCGGCGGCATCTGGCCGGTACGCGATGAAGAAGATCACGAACACGACGAGGCCCCAGGTGAGGAGTTTCTTGACCATCGCCGGCATTTCCCCTCCCCACGGTACCGGAAGATCCGACCGCGGCAGTCCTCAGCGTATCAGTCGTATGCCTTCATACGCCCCAATCGAGCCTCGACGCGCCCGGGTGATTTCGTCCCGGTTCGCGCCCTGGCACGAAGTTGTGGCGATGGCACCGTACACGACCGCCGCCAACCGCAGTGGTGTGTGGTACCCCGACACGACACGGATCAACCGTTGTGCGGCGCGGCGTACTGGCGGATCCAGGCGTGCATGGCGATGCCGCTGGCGACTCCGGCGTTGATCGAGCGGGTCGAGCCGTACTGGGTGATGTGCAGGATCTGGTCGCACGCGGCGCGGGCGGCCGCGGACAGCCCGGGCCCCTCCTGCCCGAAGAGCATGACGCAGCGCCGCGGCAGGTGGGCGTTCTCGATCGGGCGACTGCCCGGCAGGTTGTCGATGCCGATCACCGGCAGCCCCGCGCCGCGCGCCCAGGCCACGAAGTCCGCGATGGTCTCGTGATGGCGTAGGTGCTGATAACGGTCGGTCACCATGGCGCCACGCCGGTTCCACCGGCGTCGCCCGACGATGTGCACCTCGGCGGCGAGAAAGGCGTTCGCGTTGCGCACGACCGTGCCGATGTTCAGATCGTGCTGCCAGTTCTCGATCGCGACATGGAAGTCGTGCCGGCGCCGATCGAGGTCCGCGATGATCGCCTCGCGCCGCCAGTACCGGTACCGGTCGACGACGTTCCGGCGGTCGCCGTGCGCGAGCAACTCCGGGTCGTAGCGCGGGTCGTCCGGCCACGGGCCGACCCAGGGCCCGACGCCGACCTCGCCCGTGTCGGCGCCGGACGCGGCCTCCTCGGCGCTCCGGCGCTCGGCGCGCACTGGAGCCTCGTCCACCATCACCCCTCGGGCAATCCCCCGTCCCCCGCCGTACCGGCACCCGATACGGCGGGCGATATCACTCTGCGTAATTGATACGCCGCACCGCGCGGCCTGCGGAGCCTTCTCGCCTTGTGCGACGGGTGACCGGAAGAGGCCCCGAGTCTGTCGAGGTCGCGGGTTTCCCGGAGATGCAATGAGCGGCGAGGCCCTCCCCGGCACCCGCCGCCCACGCTCTATGCGAAAAATAGTGCCGGATGACGGACCGTGAACAAAGACCTTAGACAGAGACACAGGTCACAGTTACCAAACCGTAAACTTTTCTGACGCAACAATAATCAATCGGATACCCGTTGTTACACACCCGCCCCAGTGACGGGCGTCGCTGGACCGCTGGGACTCGTGTCGCGCGGCAGGGCACAGGCGCGGCTCCCACCCGGCAACCGGTGGCGGTTGCGGGCGACCCATCGGTAGACCGGCCAGGCGAGTGCGAGGACCGGGCGGCGGGCCAGCAGCCACCCCGCCAGGCGCCCACCGGGACCGCCGGCACCCAGCAGGTGCGCGATCGCGACGGGTCCGGCGCCGCGCACGCCGTCGCCGCCGACCCACTGCACCGCCTCGGCGCACTCGGACGCGGTCAGCCCGAGGCCGTCGAGGTCGGCGACCTGCCACGCCACGACCGCCACCGAACGGTTCTCGCCGCGCCGGACGTACCGCTCGGCGAACGCGGCGCAGCGCGTGCAGAAGCCGCAGTCCCCGTCGTAGACGAGCGTGGCGTCGGGTGTCATGACCCCATCGTCCCTCGCCGCCGGGCGACAGCCCACCGGCGGACGGGCGCGGTGGCCGGCCACACACCGCGCGCGCGAGGTTGCACGCGATTTCCGAAAGGACCTGCCCGGCCCCACCGCGAGACTTTCGGGGCGCACCGGGGAACTGTGGCGTGTACGCCGGCCAGCCCGCGGGAACCAGTCCGGAGACGGCGGCAACCGCACCACACTGGATCGGAGATCATCATGGCGACCATCACGCTGACCGAGGCCAACTTTGACGAGGTGACGACCCGGGAAGGGATCGTCTTCGTCGACTTCTGGGCCAGTTGGTGCGCCCCGTGCATCCGCTTCGCCCCAATCTACGAGGCCGCGTCCGAGAGGCATCCGGACATCGTCTTCGGCAAGGTCGACACCGAGGCGGAGCCGGAACTGGCGGCCCAGTTCGGGATCCAGTCGATCCCGACGATCATGGCGATCCGCGACGGAGTGATCGTGTTCGCGCAGCCCGGCGCGCTGTCGGAGGACGCGCTCGAATCGCTGATCAGCCAGGTCCGCGAGCTCGACATGGAGGAGGTGCGCCGACAACTCGCCGCGCCAACCCGCTGACCGGCCCGGCGTCGCGCACTCTCGAACTTATGTTCTAATAAGGGCGTGCGCTGGGACAGCCTCCGGGTGACCGAGGGTGACGCAGCGCGAGCGGCTCCACCCTTGCCGCTCGCGCTGCCCGGCGCGGTGACCCGGACGTTCGACACCCCGGGTTTCGCGGGCATGACCTTCTACGAGGTGCGCGCGAAGTCCATCATCAACCGCGTCCCCGCCCAGTCCCGCGTCCCCTTCGAGTGGACGATCAATCCGTACCGGGGATGCAGCCACGCCTGCTATTACTGCTTCGCCCGAAATACTCATACCTACCTGGACCTTGATGCCGGCCGGGACTTCGACACCCGAATCGTCGTCAAGGTCAACGCCGGCGAACTGGTGCGCAAGGAGCTGGCCGCCCCGAGCTGGCGGGGCGAGCACATCGCGATGGGCACCAACGTCGACTGCTACCAGCGGGCCGAGGGCCGCTACCGGCTGATGCGCGAGATCCTCGCCGCGCTGTGCGACTTCGCCAACCCGTTCTCGATCCTCACCAAGGGCACTCTGATCACCCGGGACCTCGACCTGCTCACCCAGGCCGCCGAGGTCACCAGCGTCGGCGTGTCGCTGTCGGTCGGCTTCATCGACGAGGCGCTCTGGCGGTCGGTCGAGCCCGGCACCCCGAGCCCACGACGTCGGCTGGACGTGGTACGGCGACTGGCCGACGCCGGATTCGCGGTCGGGGTGCTGATGGCCCCGATCCTGCCCGGGATCACCGACACCGAGGAATCGATCGACCGTACCGTGGCCGCCGTGGCGCGGGCCGGGGCGGCGAGCGTCACCCCGCTCGCCCTGCACCTGCGCCCCGGCGCCCGCGAGTGGTACCTCGGCTGGCTGGCCCGCGAGCACCCGCGGCTCCTGCCGCTCTACCGTGAGCTGTACGGGACGCGCGCCTACCTGGGGTCGGCGTACCAGCGGGAGATCGCGGCCCGGGTACGGCGGGCCGCCCGGCGGTACGGCATCAGGGGCGCGGGCAGCGGCGAGGCGCGGCAGGTGCCGACCTCACCGCAGGAGGCGAAGACCCTGGGGTACGGCGTGCCCCGCGGCCGGGGAGGCGCGCCACGGTTCGAGCAGCTCACGCTCCTCTAGCTCGAGGGCGTGCGCCCGGCGCCCGGTCGCACACGCGTACGAGGCGGGACTAATCCGCCACGCCGTGGGGAACTGATGCGGGGTGGCTGGTCACGCGATGGTGCTGGCACCGGCGCCCCAACTGACCGTGACGATCGAGGAGCGCGGCGGCGCGCCCGACGTACACCTGCACGCCGGCGGGCAGGGCGTCTGGCAGTCCAGGATGATCACATCGCTGGGCGTGCCCGTGGTCATGTGCACGACGCTCGGCGGCGAGACCGGGCGGGTGCTCGAGCCGCTGCTCACACACGAAGGTGTCGACCTGCGGGTGGTGTCGGTGGATGCCTGCAACGGCGCCTACGTGCACGACCGCCGCGGCGGCACCCGCGTGGACGTCGCCGAACAGCCCGACCAGCCGCTCAACCGTCACGGCCTGGACGAGCTGTACGGCCTTGCCCTCGGTGAGGGCCTGCGTGCCGGCGTGACCGTCCTCGCCGGGGCCGCCGATCCGCAGACCGTGCCCGCCGACATGTACCGCCGACTCGCCCACGACCTGGGCCGCAACGGCTGCCCGGTCGTCGCCGATCTGGCCGGGGAGCACCTGACCGCCGTGCTCGCCGGCGGCGTCCGGTTCGTGAAGGTCAGCCACGAGGAGCTGATCAACGACGGCCGGGCTGCCGGCGACGACCGGCGCGACCTGGTGCACGCGCTGCTCACCCTGCGCGAGGACGGCGCGCACGCGGCGGTGGTGAGCCGGGCCGAGCGCCCGGCGCTCGCCCTGCTCGACGACGGCGTGTTCGAGGTGGTGATGCCGGCGCTGGAGGCGGCCGATCCGCGCGGCGCGGGCGACTCGATGACCGCGGGGGTGGCGGCGGTCCTGGCCCGGGGCGGCGACCTGGCGACCGCGATACGGACCGGAGCGGCGGCCGGGGCGCTCAACGTCACCCGGCACGGCCTCGGGACCGGAAGGGCGAAAGCGGTGGCGGAGCTGCTCGAACGCGTGGACCTCGTGCCGCTGATGGAGAAGCCCGGGCGGTCCGCCTCCCTCGGCGAGCTGACGGCGAAGACCAGGAGACATTGACGGTCCACATCCGACCACCGGACGTGGAATCCAGACAGTGACGACGAGACACAGACGAAGGCCATGAGAGCGCTGATCACCAACGACGACGGCATCGAGTCCCCCGGCCTGCACCGCCTGGCCCAGGTGGCCCGCGACCAGAATCTGGAGGTCGTGGTGGCCGCGCCACTGACCGAGGCCAGCGGCTCCAGCGCCGCGATCAACGCTCGGGAGGACGAGGGCCGGATCGTGGTGGAGGAGCGCTCGCTGCCCGGGCTCCGCGGCGTCGAGGCGTACGGTGTCGCCGCGTCACCGGCGTTCATCGCGCTCATCGCCACCCGGGGTGCGTTCGGCCGGCCCCCGGACCTCGTGCTCTCCGGTATCAACCGGGGAGCCAACGTCGGACACGCCGTGCTGCACTCGGGCACCGTCGGCGCGGCGTTGACCGGCACCGCATACGGGTGCCGGGCGATGGCGGTGTCGCTCAACGTCGCCCTCGAACCCGAGCAGCCCGCGCACTGGGACACCGCGGCGCGGCTGGCCGCCAGCCTGCTGCCGCTGGTCACCGGTTCGCACCCGATCGCCGTCAACCTCAACGTGCCCGACCAGCCCATGGAGAAGATCAAGGGAATCCGGCGCGGCTCGCTGGCCGCCTTCGGGATCGTGCAGATGAACATCGCCGAGGTGGGCGAGGACTACGTACGGATGACCGTCACGGAGGCGGGCGAGGTGCCACCACCCGGCACCGACGCGTACTGGCTGGCCGACGGCTACGCCTGTGTCACGCCGCTGAGGTTCGTGTGCGAGGCCGAGGAGGTGCTGCTCCCGCTGGAGTCGGTGCTCCCCGGATAGCGCGACGCGCCCTGGGCCTCACCGGTACTGCGCCTCACGCACGCTGTTGCCGCCGTCGACCACGAGCATCTGCCCGGTGATGTACGAGGCGCTCGGCGTGCAGAGGAAGGCCACGGCGGCGGCGACCTCGTCGGGAGTGCCGGGCCGGCCCATCGGCGTACCCAAGCCCTGCTTCAGCTCGACGACGGTGGACGCGGCGGTGTGGATGAGCCCGGGCGCGACCGCGTTCACCGTCACACCGTCGGCCACGAGCTCCATCGCCAGCGCGCGGGTCAGCCCGACCACGCCCGCCTTCGCGGCGGCGTAGGCCGCCTCGGTCGGCAGCGCGTTGACCGGCCCGGCGGTGGCGGCCACGTTCACCACGCGACCCCAGCCCCGCTCGGCCATGCCGGCGACGAACGCCCGGCAGCACAGGAACGCGGTGGTCAGGTTCCGGTCGATCTCCGCGCGCCACTCGTCGAAGGTCAGGTGAGCCACGGGGCGCAGCACCTCGGGGCTCGCCTTGCTGGCCAGGCCCGCGTTGTTGACGAGGATCTCGACCTCGCCGAGCTGCTCGAGGATCGCGTCGGCGAGCGCGCCGACCTCCGCCTCGTCGGTCAGATCGGCGACGAAGCCCACCGCGCCCAGCTCCGCGGCGCGCTCGTGGATGCGGCGGGTCGTCGACACGATCGCGACCCGCGCGCCGAGCGACGCCAGGCGCCGCGCCGTCGCGTACCCGATGCCGCTCGAGCTGCCGGCTCCGGTGACCACCGCCACCCGGCCGTCCAGGCGGTCGACGGCCTCCAGCGGCGCAGGGCGTGGGTCCATGCGCCGATCCTGCCTGCCTTCGGTTCGGCCAGCAACGACAAACCGGCCGCGGGGTGGAGCGCACGCGGACGTGGTCGGTCCGGGTACCCTGACGGTCGCCCGGAAGGCCCGGGCCGCGGATACCCGGCACGTGACGGCAGACCCTCGCCGGACGGAGACTTCACATGACGTACCCACCACAGCAGCCCAGCGGTTGGTCGGACCCCTCCTGGCAAGCGCCGCAGTCCGGCAATCCGTACGACCCCAACGCCCAGCCGGTCAGCGGCGCCCAGCCGGTCAGTGGGCAGCCGGTCAGCGGACAACCGGGCGAGGGCCAGCCGGCGACGCCGTACGGGACCGACGTGACCGCGCCGTACGGCCAGCCAGCCGCGCCGTACGGCCAGCCGGCCACGCCCTACGGCCAGCCGGCCGCGCCGTACGGCCAGCAGGGGCAGTACGGCGATCAGACGGCGGCGCAGTACGGGGGTCAACCCGCCGCACCGTACGGCGGCTACGGCTACCCCGGCTACGGCGCGCCGGTGAGTGCCGCCCGGCCGAACAACGGGATGGCGATCGCGTCGCTGGTCGTCTCGATCGTCGGCGTCCTCGGGCTGTGCGGCTACGGCCTCGGCGGCTGGATCGGCCTGATCGGCGCGATCCTCGGGCACGTCGCCCGGCGGCAGATCCGCGAGCGCGGGGAGAGCGGCGACGGCATGGCCCTGGCCGGCATCATCGTCGGCTGGATCGCCACGGCCATCGCGCTGATCGCCACCGTGGCCATCGTGGCCGGCATCGCCTGGCTCGCCAACCAGGACCCGTCCACGTTCAACTGACGGCGGCCCGGGGGCGGTGGCGATCGCACACCCCCTTCGGGCGTCACCGCCCTGGCGCCCGCGCGTCAGGGCGGAGTGAACGTGGACGTGCGGCGCATCCCGGCCGCCCTGCCCTTGCCCGCCACCACCAGCGCCAACTTCCGGGACGCCTCGTCGATCATCTCGTCGCCGAGCATCACCGCACCCCGTGTGCCGCCCTGCTGCGAGGTGTAGTAGGCGTACGCATCGAGGATCAACTCGGCGTGGTCGTAGTCGGCCTGGCTGGGCGTGTAGACCTCGTTGGCCGCGTCGATCTGGCTGGGGTGCAGCACCCACTTGCCGTCGAAGCCCAGCGCCGCCGACCGGCGGGCCGACTCCCGGAACCCGTCCAGGTCGCGGATCTGCAGGTACGGCCCGTCGATCGCCTGCAGGTCGTGCGTCCGCGCGGCCATGAGAATGCGCATGAGGACGTAGTGGAACGGGTCCGCGGGGTAGTCGGGGTGCAGCGCGCCGACGGCCAGGGACTTCATGGCGATCGACGCCATGAAGTCCGCGGGGCCGAAGACCAGGGTCTCCACCCGCGGTGAGGCCGCGGCGATCTGGTCCACGTTGACCAGTCCGGCGGCGTTCTCGATTTGGGCCTCGATGCCGATGCCCCCGACCGGCAGGCCGAGCGCCTGCTCGATCTGTGTCAGCGTCAGGTCGAGCCACTGGACGTGCGCCGCCGACTGCACCTTGGGGAGCACCAGGCAGTCCAGGTGCGCCCCCGCGCCCTCGACGACCGCGACCACGTCCCGGTACGCCCACGGCGTGGTCACGTCGTTGATCCGCACCGCGCGTACCCGCGAACCCCAGTCCCCGGTGGTGAGCGCGGAGACCACGTTGGCCCGCGCCGCGTCCTTGGCCAGCGGGGCGACGGCGTCCTCGAGGTCGAGGAAGACCTGGTCCGACGGCAGACCCTGGGCCTTCTCCAGCATCCTCGGATTCGAGCCCGGCACCGCGAGGCAGGATCGACGCGCACGTCCGGCAGCACCCATAGACGCGAACGGTAGCCTCCTCGCATGGTGGACGAGAACGACCCTGTGCAGGACGTCACCCGCACGCCCGCCGGGGACCGGCCGGAGCCCACCCGCCGGGTCGTCGTGGTGACCGGCGCGAGCTCGGGCATCGGGCTCGCGGCCGCGGAGGAGCTCGCCCGACGCGGCGACCACGTCGTGCTGGTCGGGCGGCACGCGCAACGGCTGCGGTTGGCCGCCGACCGGGTACGCCTCGCCTCCGGCGCGGCCCCGCCGGTCTACCGGGCCGACTTCGCGGTGCTCGACGAGGTGCGGGCGCTGGCCGAGGCGCTGCTGGCCGCGTACCCGCGCATCGACGTGCTCGCCAACAACGCCGGCGCGCTGTTCCCGCGGCGGGTGACCACAGTGGATGGCTTCGAGCTCACCATACAGGCCAACCACCTCGCGCCGTTCCTGCTCACCAACCTCCTGCGGGACCGGATCGACCGGGTGGTCACCACCGCCTCGGCCGCGCACCGCCAGGGCCGGCTCGACCCGGATCGGCTGGACAGCCCGGGGCGGTACGTGCCGCTGCTCGTCTACGGCACGAGCAAGCAGGCGAACATCCTGTTCGCGGCGGAGGCGGCGCGGCGGTGGCCGGGGCTGCTGTCCGTCTCCTACCACCCGGGGGTCGTGCGCACCCGCTTCGGCGCCGAGAACCCGGTCGTGGCCGCCTACTACCGCTTCGCGCCGTGGCTGCGCTCCCCGGCCAAGGGCGCCGACACGCTCGTCTGGCTGGCCACGGTGGACGCGGCCGGCGTGGTCAACGGCGGGTACTACGTGGACCGCCGGCCCCGGCGACCGGGCGGGCGTGCCGCCGACCCGGCGCTCGCCGCCCGGCTCTGGGAGGCGAGCGAGCGGGCCGTGCGCCCGTGGTTAACCGGTTGACCCACGTGGCTAGGGTCGGCGTGTGAGCGCTGATCCGGATCGGGTGCTGCGGGTCTTCCTGCGCGACGGCCGGCTCGTCGCGATCCCGGCGAAAGCGTCGAAGCGCAGGGTGGTGCTCGAGCACATCGTGCGCGCCTTCGAGCCCGGGGTGCGGATCCCCGAGCGGGAGGTCGACGCCGTGCTGCGCGCCTTCTACGAGCCGGACTGGGTGTCGCTGCGCCGGTACCTGGTGGACGAGGGGCTGATGTCGCGCGAGGCCGGCTGGTACTGGCGCACCGGCGGATACGTGGAGGTCTGATCCCCACGCCCGACCCGCCGGACGAGCACGCCGCGCGCGCCTGTGGCCGGACGTGCGACGACCAGGAGCACGCCGACCAGCAGCAGCACGAGGCCGGGCAGGGCGGCCGGCCGCGGTGCCTGGCCGAGCCAGACCCACGCGATGAGCGCCGCCCCGGGCACCTCGAGTAGCGCCAGCACGCTGATGGTGGTCGCCCGCAGCCGGTGCAGGGCGTAGTTGAACAGCGAGTGACCGAGCAGCTGGGCGCCGAGCGTGAGCCCCGCGATGGCGAGCCAGGTCGGCGCGTCGAAGCCGTACAGCGGCACCCCGGACGCCAGGCAGACGCCGCCGAGCAGCAGCGCGCAGACCGCGTAGCAGATCGTGGTGTACGAGGTGGTGCTCGCGCTCGCCCGCGCCCGTTCGCCGAACGCCGTGTAGCCGGCCGCGGCCACCGCCCCGGCCAGGGCGAGCAGGTCGCCCGCGACGGCCCGGGCGGAGACGGACAGGTCGGCACCGGTGGCGAGCACCGCGCCGAGCACCGCGGCCCCGATGCCGGCCCAGGTCGTCGCGGGAAGCCGCCGGCCCTGCGCGTGCGCGATCAGGCCCTGCCAGACCGGCTGCGTGGCCACCAGCGCGGTGGCGGTCGCCACCGAGGTGAGCTTCACGCTCGGCACCCAGGTGCCGAAGTGCAGCGCGAGCGCGACCCCGGCCAGCGCGCAGGCGAGGCCGGCCCGGCGGTGCGGCCCGCGCAGCAGCGACGCCAGCTCGGCCCGGCGCCGGGCGAGGGCCGCGGGAGCGAGCACCCCGACCGAGAGCGCGTTGCGCCAGAACGCGATCGCGAGCGCCGGGGCCGCCGCGTACGCGATCAGCGGGCCGGACGAGGAGACGGCGAGCACGGCGACACCCACCGCGAGGGCGGTCACCGGGTCCACCGGCGGGCGGGGCGCGGCGCGGTGCACGTCAGGCGGCCCGAATCAGCAGGTCATCGGTCACGCCGACCATCGTCACACGCCGCGACGCACCGCCCGCACCCGGCGCCGCTCGGTTAGCCTGTGGCCGTGCAGGCGCATCCGCTCGTCGATGAGGTGATCAAAAAGGCCCCCGTGGCCTGGCTGACCGTGGGCGAGGCGCCCGCGTACCTCGTGTGGTGCCTCGGGGTCGGGGGCGCGCTCTACGTGGTCAGCGGCCCGGGCGAGCAGCCGGCGCCGGGGCTGGCGGAGGCGTCCGAGGCGCTGGTGACCGCGCGGGGCGACCACGGCGGCCGGGTCGCGACGTGGCCGGTGCGGGTGATCCGGGTCGAGCCGGGCAGCGACGAGTGGAACGACGTGGCGCCGAAGCTGGCCGGCAAGCGGCTCAACGCTCCGATGCCGGCCGACGACCTCGTGGCGCGCTGGGCCGCCGAGTGCGTGGTGCACCGCCTGGAGCCGGCGGGACCGCCGGTCGAGGCCGGCGACACGCTGCCGGAGGAGTCCCTGGCGGCGCCGCCGGTGCCGTCCCCGGCGACCCGGCGCCCGCGCAACCCGTTCCGCCTGCACCGGGTACGCCGCCCGCGGACCTCCGGTCGCGGTTGATCATGAGGTTGGCGGCACGACACGCCGGGCGTGTCGCCGACAAGTTCATGATCAAGCAGGGAGGGCGGGGCGTCAGCCGACGAACGGCGGGACCGTGATCTCACCCCGGGCGACGGGGACCACGTGCCCGGCGACCGTCGCGCCCACCGCCGCGCCGCTGGTTGCGGTCACCGTGCACTCCAGAGTGGACGGCCGCTGCAGCTCGATGCCCTGCCGGACCGTGTAGGACGATTCGCCCTCGCCCGGCAGGAGGCCGGCGGCGATGAGCCACACGCCCAGGCCCAGGGCCGCCGAACCCGTCGCCGGGTCCTCGTCGACGCCGACACCGGGGGCGAAGACCCGGGCGTGCGCGGTCGCGGTCGGCGCCGCCCACGAGAACACGCTCACCCGGCCGATTCCGCTCGCCTTGGCCGCCGCCGCGTCCGGGGTGGCACGGGCGACCGCCTCGGGCACCACCGACAGGTACGCGAACTCCAGCCCGCACCCGGCCCAGCGCGGCTCCGGGCCGACATAGTCCGAACGGGACAGTCCGACGACCGCGAGCAGCGTGGCCGGGTCGATCTCGTCGCCCACCGTGGGTGGTCCCCCGGTGAGGACCGCCCGGCCCTCGGCGTACACCTCGATGGGCAGCAGCCCGACGCCGCACTCCTGCACGACGCGGCCAGGGGGCGCGAGGCCGAGGCGTACCGCCGTGACCGCGGCGCCCACGCTCGGGTGACCGGCGAAGGGCAGTTCCTCCGTCGGGGTGAAGATCCGGGCCCGGTAGGTCCCGCCCGAGACGGGCGGCAGCACGAAGACCGTCTCCGAGAGGTGGAACTCCCGCGCGATCGCCTGCATCTGGTCCCGCGCGAGGTCGTCGGCGCCGAACACCACCGCCAGCGGATTACCGGTGAAGGGCCGGTCGGTGAAGACGTCCACCACCTCGTACGACAAGGTCTTCATGAACGCCAACCCTATTACCCTGGTTGGCGTGACAACGGCCACCAGGGTTTATATCGCCCGGCTCGCCGGCCTGGCCGTCTTCGACCCCAACGGCGACCAGGTCGGACGGGTACGGGACGCGGTGGCCCGCCTGCGCGCCGGCGGCCGCCCACCGCAGGTCGTCGGCCTCGTCGTCGACCTGCCGTTGCGGCGGCGCATCTTCATCCCGATCCATCGGGTTATATCAATCGATGCTGATGCGATCGCGCTCGGCACCGGCACGCTCAACCTGCGGCGCTTCGAGAAACGACCGGTCGAACTGCTGGTGCTCGAGGAGCTGCTCGACCGGCGGGTCGAGATCCCGGCCACCGGCACCCAGGGCACCGTCATCGACGTGGCGATGGAGCAGGACCGCACCGGGGACTGGTGGCTGACCCGGGTCGCCGTCCGCGAGTACACCGGCCGGCTGACCCGCCGGGGCCAGGTGCACCAACTGGAGTGGCAGGAGGTGAGCGGGCTGATCGGTGTCCCGGTCGCCCCGCAGGGCACCGCCTCGTTGCTCGCCGTGCTCGACGACATGCGCCCGGCCGACCTCGCCAACGTCCTGCAGCACCTGTCGGACACCCGACGTGTGCAGATCGCCGCCGCGCTCGACGACGAACGCCTCGCCGACGTGCTCGAGGAGCTGCCCGAGAACGACCAGGTCGAGATCCTCGCCGCGCTGGACCGGGAGCGTGCCGCGGACGTGCTCGCCGAGATGGACCCGGACGACGCGGCCGACCTGCTCGCCGAGCTGCCGAAGCCGGAGCAGGAGATGCTGCTGGACCTCATGGAGCCGGACGAGGCCGCGTCCGTGCGGCAGTTGATGGAGTACAACCCGGGCACGGCCGGGGCGGTGATGACCTCGCAGCCGGTCATCCTCACGCCGGACGCGACCGTCGCCGAGGCGCTCGCCCGGATCCGGGAGCCCCAGCTGTCCCCGGCCGTGGCCGCGCAGGTCTTCGTCACCCGCGCGCCGATGGCCACCCCGACCGGGCGGTACCTCGGCGTGGCGCACTTCCAGCGGCTGCTGCGCGAACCCCCCGGCGACCTGCTCGGCGGCGTCGTGGACAACGACATCCCGCCGCTGGCCCCGGAGACCACGCTGCCCGAGATCACCCGGCGGATGGCCACGTACAACCTGGTCGCGATGCCCGTCGTGAACTCGGCCGGCCGGCTCGTGGGGGCCGTCACCGTCGACGACGTCCTCGACCACCTGCTGCCGCCGCGCTGGCGGGAGCGGGACTATCCGACCGGCGAGGCCGAGGCCCCGAATGGCTGAGCAGCGGCCGGGCCGGCTCGAGCAGCCCCGCGAGCCGCGCCGGGTGCGGCTGCCGAGGTTCGACGCGGAGACCTTTGGCCGGTGGGCAGAGAACTTCGCCCGGTTCATGGGGACCGGGAAGTTCCTCGTCTACATGACGGTCGTCATCACGGCGTGGATCGCCTGGAACACGCTGGCGCCCGCCGACTGGCGCTTCGACCCGTACACCTTCACCTTCCTGACCCTGATGCTCTCCATCCAGGCGTCGTACGCGGCGCCGCTGATCCTGCTCGCCCAGAACCGGCAGGCCGACCGCGACCGCCTGGCGTTCGAGGAGGACCGCCGCCGGGCCATGATGCAGAAGGCGGAAACCGAATACCTGTCGCGCGAGATCGCCGCGCTGCGGATCGCGCTCGGCGAGGTGGCCACCCGCGACTTTTTGCGCGCCGAACTGAACCGGCTGACCGAGGAGCTGGCGCGCGCCGAGCGGCGCGCCCGGCCGCAGCGGGCGGGCCGCAGGCCAGGCGGCGAGCACCCCGACGAGCCAGCCGACGACGAGGTCGACAGCGATCCACGAGGATGGCGGTCACCGACGGCGGCCGTCGACGAGGACGGAGATCAACGCCACCGATCAGGGCATCCGCCGCCGACGTAGCATGGGTGCCATGGCAGCGCCCGCCCACACCCTGGAAGCGGCGGTCCAGGCCGCCCTCGCCACCGTGCACGACCCGGAGATCCGGCGTCCGATCACCGACCTGGGCATGGTCGAGTCGGTCACGGTCTCCGACGACGGAGCGGTCCGGGTGGGGCTCCTGCTCACCGTCGCCGGCTGCCCCCTCAAGGACCGGCTGCGCACCGACATCACGCGGGCGGTGGAGGCCGTGCCCGGGGTGACCGGGGTGGAGATCGAGTTCGGGGTGATGAGCCCCGAGCAGCGCAGGGAGCTTCAGACGCGGCTGCGCGGTCCGGCCGCCGCCGACCCGGTGATTCCGTTCGCCCAGCCGGGCTCGCGCACCCGGGTGTACGCCGTGGCCTCGGGCAAGGGGGGCGTCGGCAAGTCGAGCGTGACGGTGAACCTCGCGGCCGCGCTGGCCGCCCGCGGGCTCGCCGTCGGCGTGATCGACGCCGACATCTACGGGCACTCGGTGCCGCGCATGCTCGGCGCGGAAGGCCGGCCCACGCAGGTCGAGGACATGATCATGCCGCCCGAGGCGCACGGGGTGAAGGTCATCTCGATCGGCATGTTCACCCCCGGCAACGCCGCCGTCGTCTGGCGCGGCCCGATGCTGCACCGCGCGCTGCAGCAGTTCCTCGCCGACGTCTACTGGGGCGACCTGGACGTGCTGCTGCTCGACCTGCCGCCGGGCACCGGCGACGTGGCGATCTCCTTGGCGCAGCTGCTGCCGAACGCGGAGCTGCTCGTCGTGACCACGCCGCAGGTCGCCGCCGCCGAGGTGGCGGAGCGGGCCGGCGCGATCGCGCTGCAGACCCACCAGCGACTGGTCGGCGTGGTGGAGAACATGTCCTGGCTCGAGCTGCCGACCGGCGAGCGGATGGAGATCTTCGGCAGCGGGGGCGGCGCCACGGTCGCCGAGTCGCTGACCCGGCTCACCGGCACGCAGGTGCCGCTGCTCGGGCAGGTTCCGCTCGACACCCGGCTGCGGGAGTCCGGTGACACCGGCGAGCCGCTGGTGATCACCGACCCCTCCTCGCCCGCCGCGCAGGCGCTGCTGTCGGTCGCCGACCGGCTGGCGGTGCGCCGCGAGTCGCTGGTCGGCAAGCCGCTCGGCCTGCGGCCGCTGACGTCCACGCGCTGACCGCGTCCACGCGGTGACGGGGCGGCCGGGTGCCGCCGACCGTCGTCTCGCCGCGGCACTCTGCGGCGGAGGTCACCGCCGAGCGGCGGCGGTCACGTCGCCTCCGCGTCGAAGACGCGCCGGGCCGGGGGCTGGGGAGCCGGGGCCGACGGCTGCGCGGTGGTCTTCTGCACGCTGTCCGCGACGGCCTTGAACTCGCCCTGCACGCTCTGCAGGTCACGGCGCAGGTCGTCGCGCAGGCTCTCGATCGGCTTGCGCAGCGCCGCCTCGGCCTCCTCGCTGAGCAGGTGCTTGCGGATGAAGGTCTTGGGGTGCAGATCGGTCAACTGGATGTCCGTGCCCAGCTCCCGGCTGAGGTCCCGGGTGGCGTTGTTCGCCATGGTCCGCAGGCTGCGCAGCATCCGCAGGCCGTCACTGATCACGTTCGGCAGCCGGTCTCCGAAGATCAGCAACGCGACGACGAGGAGCGCCCCTATCTCCCACCAGTTCAGGTTGTCCAGCATCGTCCGTGCTCTCCTCCGCCCGTCCCCGCCGGCGCGACTGACTACGCCAGCGTACGGCGCGGGCGGGCGGATGGGCCACCGGCAGCCGAAGCGGACGGCCTCCTTCGTCCGGCCTACTTCCTTCGTCTGGCCTACTTCGCGTCCGCGGCGAGCTTCACCGAGGCCCGCTGCAGCGTGCCGTTGCCCCGCTGGTACTCGACGGCCACGACCGAGCCCGGCGCGTGCTTGCGGACCAGCGCGATCAGGTCGGGCGGCTCGGCCACCGGTCGGCCGCCGAACCGGACGATCACGTCGCCGGCCTGCAGGCCCGCGCCCGCCGCGGGGCCGCCGGGTTCGACCGCCATGAGCCGTACGCCGCCGGTGGCCGACCGGTACGTGCCGTCCAGTTGCGCGCCGATCACGGTGCGCCGCGCCTTGCCGGTGTCGATGATCTCCTGGGCGATCCGCTTCGCCTGGTTGATCGGTACGGCGAAGGCGAGGCCGATGTTGCCGGCCTCCTCCTCGCTGGAGGCGAGGGACTTGATCACGGAGTTGACGCCGATCACGCGGCCCGCGCCGTCGACGAGCGGGCCGCCGGAGTTGCCGTGGTTGACCGCGGCGTCGGTCTGGATCGCGGCGTAGTAGCGGACCGGTCCGCCGCGCTCCCCCGCCTGGATGGTGCGGTCCACCGCGCTGACGATCCCGTAGGTGACCGTGTTGGCCAGGGCCAGCGGCGAACCGATCGCCAGCGCCGGATCGCCCACGGCGATCGCGTCCGAGTCGCCGAACTCCACCGGGGTCAGGCCGGTGCGGTCGACCTTGAGCACCGCGATGTCCGACTCGGGGTCGCGGCCGACGAGCCGGGCCGCCGCCGTGGAGTTGTCATCGAACGTCACGGTCGCCGTCCCCGACGCGCCCTCCACCACGTGATCGTTCGTGATGACGTACCCGTCGCTCGAGGCGATGAAGCCGCTGCCCAGGCTGGTGCCGCGCGGGGTGGAGACCCGGATCGTGACGACGCTGGGCAGGACGCGGCGGACCACGCCGGCGAGCGAATCGGGCTCGCGCTGCGCGAGCGCCGGCGGCGAGGCGGAGACGGAGCCGAGCACGGTCCCCGCCCCGGCTCCACTGCGCGCGGCGAACACGTAACCGAGCGTGCCGCCCAAGGCGCCGGCGAGCAGGGCGGTGATGAGACAGGCCAGGATGATCAGGCGCAGCGGCTGGGCGGGTACGCCGTCGTCGGGATCGACATCGTCGCTGGGCGGGGCGGGCTGCGGCGGCGAACTCACCACGACCTTCGCGGGCGAGTAGGGGTCACGCCATGGATCGGCGAGCGCGTCCGACCACCACGGCGACTCGCTCCTCCCACCGCTGGGCGCGCCGCTCCAACCGTCGGTCACGACCTAGCACCTTCCCTGCGTATCCCGTCCCCATTCAGGATCGCATGATTCGGCGACGTTCATTCGGCAGTTGCGGACGCTCGGCCGACGGGCGTGTGGGCATCCGGTGGTTAGGCTGGGCGCGGAGTCACGAACCCGAGGAGGTGCGCCATCGCCACCCTCGCCAGGGACGCGAACGCGCGTGCCGTGCAGGCGCACGAGTTCGTCGAGTCCTACGTCACCGAGGACGCCATCCTCCAATCGGCGCGCGAGTCGGCCCACGAGGTCGGGCTCACCCCGATCAAGCCGGGCGCGGGCGCGACCCTGCGCCTGCTCGCCGCCGCCGGGAACGCCAAGGCGGTGGTGGAGGTCGGCACGGGTACCGGCGTGAGCGGCCTGTGGCTGCTGCGCGGGATGCGCCCCGACGGCATCCTCACCACGATCGACATCGAGGGCGAGCACCAGCGCATGGCCAAGCGGGTGTTCGCCGAAGCGGGGTACTCGCCGAGCCGTACCCGCATCATCACCGGCCACGCGCTGGAGGTGCTGCCACGCCTGGCCGACGGCGCGTACGACCTGGTCCTGCTCGACGCCGACCCGGTCGAGCACTCGGCGTACGCCACGGAGGCCCGGCGTCTGCTGCGCGTCGGCGGGGTGCTGGTGATCAACAATGCGCTCGCCGGCGGTCGCGTCGGCGACCCCGCGGCGCGGGACCACGCCACGGTGACCATCCGCGAGATGGTCAAGGCGCTGCGGGACTCCGACGAGTGGACGTCCGCGCTGGTGCCGGCCGGGGACGGACTGTTGTGCGCGGTGAAGCGTGGCTGAGCGGACATCGCCCGGGCGCACGTCGTCGGCCCTGCCCGACCGGCAGACGCTTCGGCACTGGCCGTGGCTGGTCATGTGCGCGGTGGGGGTCGTGGTCTTCGGGCTGCTGACGATGGCGGCGGGCCTGCGGGTGGCGAGCTCCTCCTCGGTGGCCGGGCTGCTGATCAGCGGCGTGCTTGCCGTCGGGTTCGCGGTGCTCACCGGCTACACCGCCGCGAGCCTGCGGGTCCGCACGATCCTCGACGGCTCCGGGGTCACCGCGATCGAGGCGTTCCGGCGAATCCGGGTGCCGTGGGCCCGGGTGACGCGGCTGGACGTCACCCACTCGCTGCCCGGCTGGGCCGCGCGCGCCTGGTCGCCCGAGGGCGAGGCTGTCGTGGTGTTCACCTGCCACGACACGCACGGCAAGCGACCCAAGAGCGCGCGCACGTTCAACGAGCCGCCACCGGAGGCGCCGGCCTCGCTGCAGCGCGGGTTCGCGTTGATCGAGCGGTACTGGCAGGCTGCGGCGCCCGCGGGGCGTTCGTCCGCCGGCCCGGCGGGCGACGCGCCGCGGTCAACCCAGTGACGCCAGCCAACGCAGCAGCGTGCGCACCCCCCAGCCGGTGGCGCCCTTGACCAGCTCGCCGTCCGGGTTGTCGGCCCACGCCGGGGCGGACATGTCGATGTGGACCCAGCGGTCGCGCGCGCTGCCGACGAACTCGCGCAGGTACAGCGCGGCGGTGACCGAGCCGGCCCCCTCCGGGGCGTTGTTGAGGTCCGCGACGTCGCTGTCCAGCAAGGGGACGTAGTCGTCGGGCAGGGGCATCCGCCAGACCTGCTCGCCGGCGGCCGCCGCGGCATCGGACAGCGCCTCCACCAGATCGTCGTCGCCGCAGTACAGCCCGGCGGTGCGCTTGCCGAGCGCCACGGTTGCCCGCGCCGGTGAGCGTGGCGAGATCGACGAGCACGTCCGGGGCGAGCCGGTCGACGGCGTAGGCGAGCGCGTCCGCGAGCACCAGCCGACCCTCGGCGTCGGTGTTGCGGATCTCGCTGGTCAACCCGCCGTAGTGCCGGATCACGTCGCCCGGCCGGTACGCCGATCCGCCGAGCATGTTCTCGGCGAGCGGGGCGAGCGCCGTCACCCGTACCGGCAGGCGCAGCGCGGCCGCGCCCACGGCCGCGGCCACCACCGCGGCGGCGCCCGCCATGTCCTTGCGCATGAGCTTCATGCCCTGGCGCGGCTTGACGACGATGCCCCCGGTGTCGAACGTGATGCCCTTGCCCACGAGCACCACGTGGGTGGTCGCGCCCTGCGGCCGCCAGGACAGCTCGACCAGACGGGGTCCGCGCGTCGAGCCACCGCCGACGGCGAGGATGCCGCCGAAACCCTCGGCGGCCAGGTCGTCGGGGTCCCGGACCGTGACGGTCAGGCCCGGCTGGGCCGCGGCGGCCTCGGCCACCCGTTCGGCCAGCCAGGCGGGGCTCTTCGTCTCGCCCGGGGTGTTCACCAGGTCGCGCGCGAGGATCGTCGCCTCGGCCACCGTCCGGGCGACCCGCACGGCCTCCTCGTACGCCTCGGGCTCGTCGACCGCGAGCACCACCTCGGACAGCCGGGGCGCGGCGTCCTCCGGATCGGCGCCGAGCCGGTAGCGGTACGAGGCGAGCATCGCGCCCTCGGTCAGCCCGCGCACGGCGGCGGGGTCCACACCCGCGGGCAGGGCGACCGTGATCGACTCGTCGCGCGCCGCCGCACGGGCCACGGCCGCGCCCGCGGCCCGCCACTCCCCCTCGGTGCCCGCGCCGATGCCGACCAACAGGAGCCGGCGCGGCGCGGCCAGCGGCCGGTGGAGCACCTCGAGCAGCCCGGCCCGCCCGGTGTGTGCGCGGTCGGCGAGGAAGGCCTCGCTCTCGGCGGTCGCCGTCGGGTCGAGCGGCAGGCAGCCGGGGACGAGCACGCCGGCGGCGGCGTCCGGGGTCTGGACCGGGTTCGCCTCGGTCGGCTCGGCGGCCTCGGTTGGCTCGGCGGCTCGGACCGGGACGGCGAGGACTGCGGGAACGCCGCGCTCGGCGCTGAGACGGGCACGAAGCACTCTGGGAGACCCCTGGTAAGGCATGATCGATTGTCACGTGCGGGTCCGCGCCGGCGGCAGGCGGCCCCCACGGATCGTCCAAGGTCACGTTCCGCGGAACGTGACCTTGGACGACCGCGTCGAAATCCGTGCCCGAACGGGCGTGACCTCAGCCTGCGGCAGCCTTCAGCGCGTCACCGAGCGCGTTGGCCTCGTCCGGGGTCATCTCGACAACCAGCCGGCCACCGCCCTCCAGCGGAACCCGCATGACGATGCCCCGGCCCTCCTTGGTCACCTCAAGCGGACCGTCGCCCGTCCGCGGCTTCATCGCCGCCATATGTGTTCTCCCCTCAGACTCCGTCGTGCATGGCTGCCCATGCGCTACGCCAGCGACACCGAACATGGCCGTCCGGCCCCGGCACACTGCCGACCCGGGCGTTGCCAGTTGCCCCCACTGGCTGCGCCCGAGCGCTGAGTACCGATTTTCCCTGATGAAGGTCGCCGAGCCCAAACCGGGCCTGGAGAGTTGTGACAGCGCCTAGCACTGTCGTCGCCGAGCTGTCACAATGTCCGGTCATGCAGGCCCGGTCCGCGCTCTTCGACCTGTACGGCGACTACCTGCGCGCGCGGGGTGGTCGTGCTCCGGTCGCGGCCCTGGTCCGCCTGCTGGCTCCGCTCGGCATCGCCTCCCCGGCGGTACGCACCGCGGTCTCGCGGATGGTGCGTCAGGGCTGGCTGCATCCGCTGCGCCTCTCGTGCGGCCCGGGCTACCTGCTCACCCCGAAGGCGGTACGGCGGCTCGACGAGGCGGCGGCCCGGATCTACCGCACGGCGACGCAGGACTGGGACGGGCAGTTCGACCTGCTCGTGATCGACCCGCCGAACACCCGCGCCGAGCGGCTGCGCCTCGCCTCGCAACTGGCCTACCTGGGCTACGGCACCCTCGGCGGCACCACCTGGGTCGCCACCCGGCGCGCCGAGGAGGTCGACACCCTGCTGACCGAGGCCGGCATCCGGTACGAGAGGTTCCATGCCCGCCACGCCGCCGGCACACCCGGCGCGATGGCCCTCGTCCGCCACGCCTGGAACCTCGATGAGATCGGCACGGCGTACGAGCGGTTCGTGCACACGCTCCGACCGGTCGTCGAGTGCGTGGGCGAGGACGACAGCGACGAGGCGGCGTACGTAGCGCGTTTCCAGCTCGTGCACGCGTGGCGTACGTTTCTGTTCCGTGACCCGCAGTTGCCGCCGGCGCTGCTGCCCGAGCCGTGGCCGGGCACGAGCGCGGCGGCGTTCTTCGACTACCACGCCGCGCGGTTGCGTCCGGCCGCGGACCGGTACGTGGATGCCTGCCTGGAGCAGAGCGCCCGTCCGGCCCGCGGGCCCAGCCAGCCCGGCCGATTGCTGAAGGAGCGCGTGCCATGACCGACGCCCTGCTCGTTGACCGCACCGACGCCGTCGTCACCCTCACGCTCAACCGGCCGGACGCGCTCAACTCGCTCGACACCGCGCTCAAGGAGGCGCTGCGGGACACCCTCGCCGAACTCGAAACGGACCCGACGTGCCGCGCCGTCGTGATCACCGGGGCCGGCCGGGCCTTCTGCGCCGGGCAGGACCTGCGTGAGCACGTCCAGACGCTGGAGTCGCAGGCGGACGATCCGCTCGGCACGGTGGTGCGCCACTACAACCCGATCGCGCAGAACCTCGCCAACCTGCCGAAACCGGTCGTCGCCGCGGTCCGGGGCATGGCCGCCGGCGCCGGCGCCTCCCTGGCGCTGCTCGCCGACTTCCGGATCGGCGGGCCGTCCACCTCGTTCCTGATGGCGTTCGCGAAGGTCGGCCTCGCCGGGGACACCGGCGTCTCCTGGTCGCTGCCCCGCCTGGTCGGCCAGGCCAAGGCGCTCGAGCTGCTCATGCTCGCCGAGCCGGTACCGGCGACCGAGGCGCTGCGGCTCGGCCTGCTGACCCGCCTCGTGGACGACGACGAGCAGGTGCTGCCCGCCGCCCAGGAGCTGGCCGCGCGGCTCGCGGCGGGCCCCACGGTGGCGTACGGCGCGATCAAGCGGGAGCTGGCGATCGGGAGCGCCGGGACGTTGGCCGACGCCCTGGCCGCCGAGGCGCAGGCGCAGTCGACCTGCGGGGCGACCGCCGACCACCGCGAGGGCACGATGGCTTTCGTGGGCAAGCGCAAGGCCGCCTTCCAGGGGCGGTAGGGGCCGCTGCGGCCCAGGGACCTCAGCCCGTCGGCGTCGGCCGGGCCTTCTGGGGCTCGCTGGTCCTACGGATCACTCATCCTCGTCCTCTTCGGGGTCGAGGTTGGTCAGCTCGCCCAGGACGTACGCCTGCATCGCCAGCTCGTCGTTGACGGGCGAGACGAACGCCGGAAGCTCCCGGGGCCCCAGCCGCACCACGTACGTCCAGAACTCCCGTACCGCCTCGGCCGCCGACTCCGCCTCGATGGGCAGGTCGACGCTGACGAGCCACGGTCGCCGGGGAACCGGGGGCGGGATCCGCCCGGCGATCTCGGCGTAGGTCGCCTCGTCCACCCCGCGCAGCACGCCCAGGCTGGCGTCGTTGAGGGTGCCGTTGAGCACGTTGTCGACCGGCTGCGGCGCGTCGAGGGCGCGCCTGGTGTACGCGAGCACGAGCGGTGTACTGCTGCGCACCCGGGCGAGCCCGAAGACCACGGGCGGTTGTGTCGCCGCGACCAGCAGCGCCGGATCACCGGGGGCGGGACCGTGGGTGCGGTACGTCGGCGGCTCGAGGCCGGTCAGGTCCAGCGTCTCGTGGTGGAACAGCCGCTCGGCCTCGTAGCGTTCCGCCGGCACAACCACCGCCCAGTACTGCATGCCTTCATCACATCACGGACGCCCGGGCAGGCCGACGCGAGGCCGGGGGCTGTGGCGCGTCGAAGGTCGAGACGTGACAGCCGGCGATGTGATCGTCGACCATGCCGGTCGCCTGCATGAGCGCGTACGCCGTGGTCGGGCCGACGAAGCGGAAGCCGCGCCGCTTGAGCTCCTTGGCCATCGCGGTCGACTCGGGGGTCATCGCGGGGACGGCCGCGAGCGAGCGAGGCCGCGGCCGGGCGCTCGTCGGCGCATACGACCACAGCAGCGCGTCCAGCCCGTCGGGCAGATCCAAGGCGGCGCGGGCGTTCGCGATGGCCGCCTCGATCTTGGCCCGGTTGCGCACGATGCCCGGGTCGCGCATCAGCCGCTCGATGTCGCGGTCGCCGTAGCGCGCCACGGTCTCCAGGTGGAAGCCGCCGAACGCGGCCCGGAACGCCTCCCGCTTGCGCAGGATGGTCAGCCACGACAGCCCGGACTGGAATGCCTCCAGGGTGAGCCGTTCGTAGAGCGCGTCGTCGCCCCGCAGCACCCGCCCCCACTCCTCGTCGTGGTAGGCGCGGTAGTCGGGCGTGGCGTTTGCCCAAGCGCAGCGGGGCAGCCCATCCGGACCGAGGACGAGGTCGCTCACGGGGCCACCCTAGCCACGACCCCCGACAATCCGCCGCTCGGGCGTCAGGGCAGTCGCCCCTGCTCGACGAGGCGCGCGAAGCGCCGCAGCGCCTGGGTGAGGCCGACCTTCGACCCAGGCCACAGCACCGGCCAGACGATGCGGCCGGCCAACCCCAGCGGCAGGTGGAACCACTCGTGCCAGACGACCTGGGTGCGCTCCCCGCGCAGCGGCGTGCAGCGCAGGGACCCCGGGCCACGAAGCAGCTTTCCACAGTGGACCAACCGGACCTCGTACGGCGGGTCGAGCCGGACGATCCGCATCTCGTCACGCACCACGGCGCGCCCCACGGCGGTGACCGCCTCGATCATGCTGCCCTCGCCGCCGTCACCCTCGGTCAGCCGTACCGTGGTGAACGGGATCCACTCGCCCTGCCGCTCCCACGTGGTGAACGCGGCGAAGACCCGCGGTGCGGGGGCATTGACGATCACGGTGGCGGTCACCTCACCCGCGCCGGGGGCGCGGGCGTCGGGCGGAACGCTCTCGTCCGACTCGGTCACCGGCCCCCCGACCGGGCGTCCAAGGGCTCGGCCCTGTCCAGCGGTCCGGCCCTGTCCAGCGGCTCCGCCCCGGCCTGCGGCTCGGGCGCGGCGGGCACCCGCTCCCCGACCAGGTCGGTGTCGGGGGCGGCGTCGTGGTCGGTGTCCGCGGCATCCTCGGGTTCGGCGTCGGTCCGGGCCGCGACCTCGGCGCCCGGGCCCGGCTGGGCATCGGCTCCCGCCTCGATCTCGGCTGGCTGCGGCTGGTCGGCGGCGGCCGCCTCCGCGCCACCCGGCGCACCGGTCGGCCCGGCCGCGACGCCCGCGCCATCGCCCGGCCCGCCGCTATGGTCCGTGGCGGCGTCGGGCACCGGGGCGTGGGAGGCACCGGGCGCGGCCTGGATGGTCGGAGTCGCGCCGGTACCGGGGACCGGGGCTGGCGCGGCCTGGGTGGTCGGAGCCCCGGCGGGCTCACGGATGCCGGCCAGGGCGGCCTCGCGGGCCCGCCGCAGCACCTCGGCCTCCTCGAACCGGCCCGCGCGCAGCGCCGCGACCTCCGCCTCCAGCACGCCGATGAGCTCGTCCTTGTACCCGATGTCGTACGCCATCCGGCGCAGTGCCCGGTCGACCTGGCCCATCCGGTACCCCCGCATGCCGGTGTCGAACCGCAGCCGCTCCACGTCAGACTCGGTGAGCGGACGGTGGTTCGGCAGCGGGACCGCCCGGCCGTCCGGCTCGGCCGCGTCGAGCCCCGGATCGGCGCCCGTGATCAGCACCGCCACGCCGAGGACCACCGCGCCGAGCACCACCACCCCGACGAGCAGGAGCACCAGTTGACCCATACGTCGATCGTGGCATGCGCCAGGTGCCCGGGCGACCCCGCCACGGGATCCGGTCCGGTCCGTCCGCGGGTACCGTCACGATCGAGCGATGAGAGGGGCGAGGGTGCTCAGACTTGGTAACCGGACCTTCGGGCCGGGCGAGTTCGCGGTGATGGCGATCGTGAACCGTACCCCGGACTCCTTCTTCGACCAGGGCGCGACCTTCGCCGCGGACGCGGCGCTGCGGGCGGCCGCGCGGGCGGTGGCGGAGGGCGCAGACATCATCGACATCGGCGGCGTCAAAGCCGGGCCGGGTGACGAGGTCGGGGTGGCCGAGGAGATCCGGCGTACGGTGCCGACGATCGCGGCCATCCGCGCCGAGTTCCCGGAGATCGTGATATCGATCGACACCTGGCGGTCCGAGGTGGCGATCGAGGCGGTGGCCGCCGGCGCGGACCTGATCAACGACACCTGGGCCGGCGCGGACCCGAGGCTCGCCGAGGTCGCGGCCGAGACCGGCGCCGGTCTGGTCTGTTCGCACACCGGCGGCCTGGCACCACGCGCGCGGCCGTACCGCAGCGCCTTCGACGACGTGGTGGCCGACGTGCTCGCCACCGTGTCCCGCCTCGCCGAGCGGGCCGTCGCCCTCGGCGTGCGCGCCGACGGCATCCTCATCGACCCCGCGCACGACTTCGGCAAGAACACCCGCCACTCACTCGAGGTCACCCGCCGGCTCGGCGAACTGGTCGCCACCGGCTGGCCGGTGCTCGTGGCCCTGTCCAACAAGGACTTCGTGGGCGAGACGCTCGACCTACCGGTGGACGACCGCCTGGAGGGGACGCTCGCCGCGACGGCGGTGTGCGCGTGGCTGGGCGCGCGGGTGTTCCGTGCCCACCAGGTGCGCGCCACCCGGCGGGTGCTGGACATGGTCGCCTCGATCCGCGGCGACCGCCCGCCGGCCGTCTCCCGCCGCGGACTGGCCTGAGGCTGCGCCGCCGAACCCGTCCGGCTACACCCAGCGCAGCACGCGCTTGCGCCACGCGTAGAGGATGCCGAGGGCGAGCACCCCGACGAAGACCGCCATCTCCACGACGGTGACCATCCCGAAGCCCGGTGCGGCGTAGACCACCGCCCACGGGAACAGGAACACGCTCTCCACGGCGAAGAGCACGTAGAGGTAGGCGTACACGTAGTAGCGGATCTGGGCCTGTGCCCAGTCGCCGCCGACCGGGTCCAGCCCGCACTCGTAGGTGGCGCGCTTGCCCGGCGGCTCGGCGGGGTTGGCCGGGCGCAACACCCGGTTCGCGGTGAAGGCGCCGACGAAGATCAACGCGCCCGCGACGAGGAGCAGCCCGAGCGCGGCGTACGAGCCGAGATAGCCCTCCACGCCGCCGAGCGTAGCCTGTCAAGGCGGCCCGCGGGCCGGCGAAGATCCGGGCTGACCGGTACTGGTTGACCGAATTATCACCTTCGCACTTAATATGAAGACCTTCGTCGTACCCGCGACAGGCCTAACAGTGACATCCCGACGTAGGCTCGAAGGTGTAAGAAGGAGTCGGCCGGCCACGTCAACGTGCTACCGGAGCACCGCCGGCTTCCAAGGAGGTCAGCTCACGTGACCAAACAGGTCCGCCAGCTGGATCGGGTGGTCATCCGGTTCGCTGGCGACTCCGGCGACGGAATGCAACTTACCGGGGATCGGTTCACATCCGAATCCGCGAAGCTCGGCAACGACATCTCCACCCTGCCGAACTTCCCGGCCGAGATCAGGGCGCCCGCCGGCACCCTTCCCGGCGTCTCCAGCTTCCAGATCCACTTCGCCGATTTCGACATCCTCACGCCGGGGGACTCCCCCGACGTCCTCGTCGCGATGAACCCGGCGGCGCTCAAGGCGAACCTCGGGGAGCTGCCCCGCGGCGCCACGGTGATCGTGAACACCGACGAGTTCACGACGCGCAACCTGGCGCGCGTCGGGTACACCAGCAACCCGCTCGACGACGGCACGCTGGACGGGTACGTGGTGCACCGGGTCGCGTTGACGTCGTTGACGGTCAAGGCCCTCGAGGGGCACCCGATCTCGAAGAAGGACGCCGAGCGGGCGAAGAACATGTTCGCGCTCGGCATGCTCTCCTGGCTCTACTCGCGCCCGCACGAGTCGACCATCTCGTTCCTGGAGCGCAAGTTCGCCGCCCGCCCGGAGCTGGCCGCGGCGAACATCGCCGCGTTCCGGGCCGGCTGGGCGTACGGCGAGACCACCGAGAGCTTCGCGGTCCGCTACGAGGTCAAGCCGGCCCACCTGCGGCCCGGTGACTACCGCAACATCACCGGCAACACGGCGCTCGCCCTGGGCATCGTGGCCGCGGGTGTGCGCTCCGGGCTGCCGGTGTTCCTCGGCGCCTACCCGATCACCCCGGCCAGCGACATCCTGCACGAGCTGAGCAAGCACAAGCGCTTCGGCATCACCACGATGCAGGCCGAGGACGAGATCGCCGCGGTGGGCGCGGCGCTCGGCGCGTCGTACGGCGGGGCGCTGGGCGTGACCGCCACCAGCGGCCCGGGCGTGGCGCTCAAGGGCGAGACGATCTCCCTCGCGGTCGCCCTGGAGCTGCCGCTGGTCGTGATCGACGTGCAGCGCGCCGGCCCGTCGACGGGCATGCCCACCAAGACCGAGCAGGCCGACCTGAACATGGCGCTGTTCGGCCGGCACGGCGAGGCCCCGGTGGCGGTCGTGGCGCCCCGCTCGCCCGCCGACTGCTTCTACACGATGCTCGAGGCGGCGCGTATCGCGCTGACCTACCGCACGCCGGTACTGCTGCTCTCCGACGGGTACCTGGCCAACGGCTCGGAGCCGTGGCTGCTGCCCGAGGTGGACGAGCTGCCCGACCTGCGGGTGGAGTTCGCCACGGAGCCGAACGGCCCGGACGGGCAGTTCCTGCCCTACCTGCGCGACCCGCAGACCCTGGCCCGACCGTGGGCGATCCCCGGCACCCCCGGCCTGGAGCACCGGATCGGCGGTCTGGAGAAGGCGGACAAGACCGGGGACATCTCCTACGACCCGGCCAACCACGATCTCATGGTGCGGACCCGCGCGGCCCGCATCGAGGGCATCGACGTTCCCGACGTCGAGGTCGAGGACCCCGACGGAAACGCCCGGGTGCTCGTCCTCGGCTGGGGCTCGACGTACGGCCCGATCGGCGCGGCCTGCCGCGCGCTGCGCCAGCGCGGCCTGTCGGTCGCCCAGGCCCACCTGCGCCACCTCGCGCCGCTGCCGGGCAACCTGGGCGAGGTGCTGCGCCGCTACGACCGGGTGGTGATCCCGGAGATGAACCTGGGTCAGCTCGCCCAGGTGATCCGGGGCCGGTTCCTGGTCGACGTGATCGCCTACAACCAGGTGCGCGGCCTGCCGTTCACGGCGGCCGAGCTGGAGACGATGCTGGAAGAAGTTGTGAAGAATGCCTGACGCGAACGGATCCAACGGCACGCCGGGGCGTCCGGTAGCCCTGAAGCTCACCGCGAAGGACTTCAAGTCCGACCAGGAGGTTCGCTGGTGCCCGGGCTGTGGTGACTACGCCATCCTGGCGGCGGTGCAGTCGTTCATGCCGGAGCTGGGCATCCCCCGCGAGCGCATCGTCTTCATCTCCGGCATCGGCTGCTCGTCCCGCTTCCCGTACTACATGAACACGTACGGGATGCACTCGATCCACGGCCGTGCGCCGGCGATCGCCACCGGGCTGTCGGCGACCCGGCCGGACCTGTCGGTCTGGGTCGTCACCGGCGACGGCGACGCGCTCTCGATCGGCGGCAACCACCTGATCCACGCGCTGCGCCGCAACGTCAACCTGAAGATCCTGCTGTTCAACAACCGGATCTACGGGTTGACCAAGGGGCAGTACTCACCGACGTCCGAGCTCGGGAAGATCACCAAGTCGACGCCGATGGGCTCGGCGGACTCGCCGTTCAACCCGATCTCGCTCGCACTGGGCGCCGAGGCGACGTTCGTCGCCCGGACCATCGACTCCGACCGCAAGCACCTGCAGTCCGTGCTGCGCGCGGCGGCCGAGCACCGCGGGTCGGCGTTCGTGGAGATCTACCAGAACTGCAACATCTTCAACGACGGCGCGTTCGACGCGCTCAAGGAGCCGGCCACCCGCGACGACTACCTGATCCGGCTGGAGCACGGGCAGCCGATCACGTTCGGCAAGGACGGCGAGTGGTGCGTCGTGCACCCGCCGGGTGGCTTCGGGCTCGAGGTCCGGCCGACGGCCGAGGTGGCGCCCGAGGAGATCGTCACGCACGACCAGACGGTGGCCGAGCCGGCGTACGCGTTCGCGCTGTCGCGCCTGCCCGGCGACGACCTGCGGCACACGCCGGTCGGGGTGTTCCGCGCGGTGGAGCGGCCGACCTACGACGACCTGGTGCGGTCCCAGATCGAGGCGGCCAGGGCCAAGGTGAGCCAGTCCCCGGAGGCGGAGCTGGCCGCGCTGCTGCGCTCCGGCGACACCTGGACCATCGTCTAGGTGCCGTCCACCGTCGAGGTGCCCGCCCCGGTGTGCCTCGTGGTCGTGGCGCCGAGGGGAGCGTCCAGAGCCTGGGGCGAGGGCCGCCGAGCAGGCGTCGCGGGCCTGCTCGGCGGCGTCGACATCGCCCGGTAGTTGCTCAATGCCTGCCGGATCGAAGGTCTTGCGCAACCGCGTACCCGTGGTGAAACTTTCTTGCTAAGAAGGCGCGGGCGGCGGAGATTGCTTGCATCGCCGCCGCGTCCACCCCGGACGAAGGGACGCATCCATGAGCGCTCATCGCCGCCGGTTGCAGGCAGCGGCGCTCGCCGCCACGATGGTCGGATTCCTGGCCGTCGGGACCCCCGCGAGCGCCACCACAGCCCCCGCACCCGAGGAGGCGGAATCGACGACGACCTGCGTCACGAACCCCTACACGCCCAAGCGCCAGTTCCGGGCGATGTGGATCGCCAGCGTGGTCAACATCGACTGGCCGAGCAGGCAAGGGCTGGACGAGGAGACCCTCAAGGCCGAGTACCGGGCCTGGCTTGACCTCGCCCAGCGGCTCAACCACACGGCGGTCATCGTGCAGGTCCGGCCGACCGCCGACGCGTTCTGGCCCTCACCGTACGAACCGTGGTCGGAGTACCTGACCGGGGTACGCGGCCAGGACCCGGGCTGGGATCCCCTGGCCTTCCTCGTCGAGGAGACCCACAAGCGCAACCTCGAGTTCCACGCCTGGTTCAACCCGTACCGCGTGAGCATGCCCGCCCCCAGCGGCGCCGGCCCGGACATCGACAAGCTCGCCCCCAACCACCCGGCCCGCCAGCACCCTGAGTGGGTGAAGGCCTACCCGGTCAACGCGGCGGGCAGCCGGCTGTACTACGACCCCGGTAACCCGGAGGTCCGCAAGTTCGTGCAGGACGCGATGATGGACGCCGTCCTCAAGTACGACATCGACGGCGTGCACTTCGACGACTACTTCTACCCGTACCCGGCCGCCGGGCAGGACTTCGCCGACGACGACACCTTCGCGCGGTACGGCGCGGGCTTCACCAACAAGGGCGACTGGCGGCGGCACAACATCAACCTGCTGATCAAGGAGTTCGGCGAGCGGGTGAAGGCCGCCAAGCCGTGGGTGAAGTTCGGCGTCAGCCCGTTCGGCATCTGGCGCAACAAGGCCACCGACCCACTGGGCTCGGAGACCAACGGCCTGCAGTCGTACGACGCGATCTACGCCGACACCCGCACGTGGGTGAAGGAGGAGTGGATCGACTACATCCTGCCGCAGGTGTACTGGAACATCGGGTTCGCCGCGGCCGACTACGCCAAGCTGGTCCCCTGGTGGTCCGACGTGGTGTCCGGGACCCGGGTGCAGCTCTACATCGGACAGGCCGACTACAAGATCGCTGCGGCCGGGCAGCCGGCGGCCTGGTTCGACCCGTACGAGATGAGCCGGCACCTGACGTTCAACCACAACTATCCGCAGGTGCAGGGCAACGTGCACTTCAGCGCCGTGCAGGTGCGCGACAACCGGCTCGGCGCGGTGGACATCTACGCCGCCGAGCACTACTCCCGGCCCGCGCTCGTGCCGCGGATGCCGCACCTGCCGGCCAAGCCGCTGCTGTTCCCGGTCATCACCGGCGCCTCGCGCGACGGGGACACCGGGGCGGTCACGCTGAGCTGGCACAACACCGTCAGCGGTGCCGGGTCGTTCGGTGAGGTCACCTCGTACGCGATCTACCGCTTCGAGGGGAAGACCTTCCCCGGCGCGTGCGGATTCGCCGACGCGAGTCACCTCATCGCGACCCGGCGGGCCGCCGGCGGAGGGCTCCAGACGTTCGTCGACACGACCGCCGAGCCCGGCAAGACGTACACGTACTACGTGACGGCGCTGGACCGGGTGTGGAACGAGAGCCCGCCCAGCCCGCCGCGGTTCGTCTCCTGACCCAGTGATGCGGGTGCTCCGGGGCGCATGCGCCCCGGGGCACCCGCCGTTTTGCACGCACTCTGCGAATCGGTCCGCTTGACAAGAGATCGGTGAAGGCCAATGCCTAGACAATCATGCCCACCGATCTCCGACAGAGGTGAAGCGATGAACCGACGCAGGCTGCTCACACTCCTCGCCGCCGTCGCCGCCGCCGTGCTCGGCGGGCTCGGGCTGGCCGGCCCCGCGCACGCCGTCACCGTCGACCAGAAGCTCGCGGTGCTGTCGAGCTGGACCCAGACCAGCGCCGCCAGCTACGACGCGTGGAACGCCGCCCGGCTCAACCAAGGCGCCTGGGCCGAGTACGGCTTCGACTGGTCGACCGACTACTGCTCGAACAGCCCGGACAACCCGCTGGGCTTCGACTTCCGGCTGGCCTGCCACCGGCACGACTTCGGCTACCGCAACTACAAGGCGATGGGCCTGTTCTCCGCGAACAAGTCCCGGCTCGACGACGCCTTCTACGCCGACATGAAGCGCAAGTGCGCCACGTACAACAGCTACGTCCGGCCCGCGTGCTACTCGCTGGCGTGGACGTACTACCAGGCGGTTCGCGCGTTCGGCAACACGTACATCACCGCCGAGCAGCTCGCGGCCGCGCAGCGGCTCAAGGCCGAGGGCGAAGCCCGCATGGCCGCGGAGAGCGGCATTCTTCCGAGTAGCGCTCGATAGTCGAGCTCTGCCGGCGCGCTCTCCCGGGAGTGCGAGCGGCAAGGGAGCGCGAAGCCGAGGGGGCCGTCAGCTTGAGGAGGCGAACCGGTCCGAGCCGACCAGCAGATCCGGATGCTCGACCGCCAGCGCCTCCGCGACGGCCTCCTCCAGGCTCAACGTCGCCCCCTTCGCGTACGCCGCGTCGAAGGCCGCGTCGCCCAGCGCCGTCCGCGCGGCCGCCTGCTGCTCGGCCCAGTACGCCTCGAACGGGCCGCGGGCGACCCGCAGCTCCGACCGCGCCGCCTGGGCGGCCCCGAACAGCCGCGCGGCCGTGGCCGGATCGCCGCCGAGCACGCACCACACGGCGATCGCGTTGACCGAGTCGCAGGCGCCCGAGCGGAAGCCGTAACCGATCCGGGACCGCAGGGCCACGACCAGATGGTCGCGCGCCGCGACAAGGTCACCGCGGGCGAGCGCCACCATGCCGAGCAGCATGTCGACCGTACGCCGGCCCCGCTCCGCGGAGCGCGCCGCCTCCAACGGTCGCGCGCCCGCCAGCAGCGCGGCGGCCTCGTCCAGCGCGCCGCGCTCCCACAGCAGCCGCGCCAGGCAGTAGACCGCGGACAGCGCCTCGTCGGCAACCCCGTGCTCGGCCGCCCAGGAGATCACTTTCCGGCACGCCTGCTCCGCCTTCTCCGGGTGCCCCGTGCCGATCAGCGCCGCGCCCCGGCCGGCCAGCACCCGGGCCAGCAGGCCCGGGTCGCCCGCCGCCCGCGCCGCCGCCTCGGCCCGCTGCAAGAACCGCAGCTCCTCAGTGAACTCGCCGTCCGCGCCGGCGTGCAGCGAGTGCATGTGGTACGCCGCGGCGAGCTCCGCCTGCGGGATGTGCTCACCGGTCTCGGCGATCCGGCCGTACAGCCGGAACAGCCACAATCGACCCTCGCGGGCCAGCCCGCGCTCGCGCCACCACTGGTCGAGCCCGCTGGCGAGCTGCAACCCCTGACGGGCACTGCCGCCCGTGACCGTCCAGCGCAGCGCGGAACGCAGCTCGACCGCGAGCGGGTCGAGCGCGTACATGGACAGCGTGACCAACTGGCCGTCCGGGCCGCGGTGGGCGCGCGACAGGGCGTGCAGGCACCAGGCCACGTGGCGGTCCCGCCCCACGCGCTCCTCGCCCGCCTCGGCCAGCTTGCGCGCCGCGTACGCCCGGATCGGGTCCAGCATGCGGTACGTCGTACCGCTGCCGCTCGGCTCGGCCTGCACCAGCGACTTGTCCACGAGGACGGCGAGCGGGTCGAGCACGTCGGGCGGAGCACCCCGGCCGTCCGGCTCGGCGTCGCCGAGCATCCACTCCACCGCGGCCAGATCCACCGGCCCGGCGAAGACCGACAGCCGGCGCAGGAGCGCCGCGGCGCGGCTGCCGAGCGTCTGGTACGACCAGGCCATCGTGGCCTGGAGCGTGGCGTGGCGCTGCTCGGCCTGCTGCCGTGGATCCTCCAGCGCCTCGCCGCCGAGCATGCCACTGCCTGCGTCGAGCGTGCCGATGACGTCGCCGGGCGCGCCGGGCAGTTCGGTGTCGAGGCGGTCGGCGAGCTGACGGGCCGAGAGCATCCGCAGCCGTGCGGCCGCGAGTTCGAGCGCCAGCGGCAGACCGTCCAACCGCGCCGCGATCCGCGCCAGGTGCTCGAACTCGGCCGCGATCGCCTGCCGGCCACCGCGGGCCGCGGCCGTACGGGCCAGCAGCAGCGCGACGGCGTCGCTCGGGCCGCCGTCGGGCGCGGGGCGCAGCGACAGCGGCGGGATGCGCCACACGGTCTCGCCGGGCATGCCCAACGGCTCGCGGCTGGTGGCGAGCACGCGCACCTCGCGGGAGGTGTGCAGCAGTCGGGAGACGACCGCGGCCGTCGCGGACAGCTGCGCGTCGCAGGTGTCGAGCACCAGCAGCAGGGAGCGGGTGGAGGTGTACTCGGCGAGCGTGTCGAGCACCGGGCGGCCGGGCTCGGGGCGCAGTCCCAGCACGTCGGCGATCCCGACCGCCACGAGGCCCGGATCGGTCACCGCGGCCAGGTCGACGAACCACACGCCGTCCGGGTGCTCCGGGACGAGGTCGCGGGCGACCTCGACGGCGAGCCTGGTCTTGCCGGAGCCACCCGCCCCGACCACGGTGACCAGCCGCTCGTCGGCGACGAGCGCGCGCAGCTGGGCCCGCTCCTCCTGCCGCCCCACGAACAGGGTGACCGGGTTGGGCAGGTTGTGGGAGGCCTCGCCGGCGGTGCGCGGCCGCGGGAAGTGCCGTTCCAGCCCGGGCGCGACGAGCTGGAAGAGGCGTTCGCGGTCGTCGAAGCCGCGCAGCCGGTGCAGGCCGAGGTCGAGCAGCCAGGCGTCCTCAGGCAGCCGGTCCTGCGCACTGTGGGCGGTCGCCGCCGAGCACAGCACCTGCCCGCCGTGGGCCGCCGCCGCGACCCGTGCGGCGCGGTGCACCTCCGGGCTGGCGTACTCGCCGCCGTGCGGCTCGGCGTACCCGGTGTGCAGGCCCATCCGGACCAGTGGCCGGGCCTGCGGCGTCGGCCACGAGTGTCCGGCCAACGCACGCTGCCCCTCCGCGCAGGCGGCCAGCGCGGCCGCGGCGTCGGCGAACGCGACGAAGAAGGAATCGCCCTCGGTGAACAGCGGCCGGCCGCCGGCGGCGGTCAGCGTGCGCAGCAGCAGCCGTCGATGCTCCGTGAGCACCGGCCAGTACCCGGAGCCGAGCATCCGGGCCAGCCGGGTCGACCCCTCGATATCCGTGAAGAGAAAAGTCACCTGCCCCCGCGGCAGGTGAGCGCGAGCCGGCACGGTGAAACCTCCGCCCCCCTGGAAGTCCAGGCTCATCGTGCCGCAGGCCGTCAACCGTCCACATCATAGGAACGGACGGCCGAGGTGCCACGCACGGTTCACCGCTGGTCGGAAGCCTGGGGATGCCGCCTTCCAACCAGCGGTGCCTGGTTGTGGGTTCCCGGCTGAGACAACGGCGACGCCCGGCTGGAGTTGCGGCACGGGAAGGTGATCCTCGCCCGCCATCCGGCTATCGAGTGACCCCCGAAGGGGCGGACCGCGGTGGGGCACTACGGGCGGGCGGGTGACGGCTATCCGCCGCAGCCGCAGGCACCGCCGCAGCAGCCGCCCCCGCCCCCCGAACCGGCGCCGCCGGAGGACGCTCCCGCGCGACCCCCGAGCGAGATGGTCGACAACAGCTTGACGGTGTCCGTGTGCCCCTGCGGGCAGGCCGCCGGGGCGGAGGACTCGCTCATCGGCCGGTTCAGTTCGAACGTGTCGCCGCACGAGCGACAGCGAAACTCGTACCGAGGCATGGCACAAGCGTACGCCGTGGGTGATACTCGACCACGTGTCGGACGGGGTGACTCCACAGGTGGGATCCGACCAGTCCGCCACCGCCCCGCTGCGGCCCGCCGTGCCCCAGCCGCCCGTGCCGGCCGAATCGCCGGCACGTCGGTCGCGTCGACTGATCCCGATGCCGGCCCGGGTCGGCCCGGTCCGGCGCGCCGTCACCCGGTGGGCGGATCCGGCCCGGATCGCCGTCGCCCGGTGGGCGCGCGGACCGGTCGGCCGACTGGCGCTGCCCGGCCTGCTCATCGCCGCGCTGGTCGGCATCACCGGTGCGGCCGGCTACCTCGTCCCCGCGATGTCCCCGGCGGTCCCGGTCCAGGTTGCCGCCGAGCCCACGCACAGCACCCCGGCGACCGAGCCGACGACGGCGGCGCCCGTGCCACCACCGCCGCCGCCGACGCACATTCCGGTGCCCCCCGGCGCCGCCGGACGCGAGGCCGACAAGCTGAGCGGCTGGGCCGCCCCGCTCTCCGTGCGCCTGCAGATACCGCAGACCGCGATGGAGGCGTACGGCTACGCGCAGTGGGTGATCGAGCAGACGCAGCCGAACTGCCGGCTGGGCTGGACCACGCTCGCGGCGATCGGCAAGGTGGAGTCGGACCATGGCCGCGCGAAGGGCGCCACGCTGACCCCGGACGGGCGGGCTTTCCCGCCGATCGTGGGCGATCCGCTGGACGGTCAGGGCGGCCGGAGGCTCATCCGGGACACCGACAACGGCGAGCTGGACAACGACGGCGTCTACGACCGGGCGATCGGGCCGATGCAGTTCATCCCGAGCACCTGGCGGTCCTGGGCCACCGACGCCGACTCCGATGGGGTGCGTGATCCCCACGACATCGACGACGCCGCGCTCGCCGCCGCGAAGTACCTGTGCGCGGGCGGCCGGGATCTCGCCACGGCGGCCGGCTGGCGGGAGGCCATCCTGGCGTACAACAACGTGCCGTCGTACGCGGACCAGGTCTTCGAGACGGCGAACCGGTACGGACAGCAGTCGCGCGACACACAGTAATCTCACCGCCACATTTCATGTACCAGGCCCTTCCGCCGCGGCGGCCGAGCGGGCAAGCTGGACGGCGTGAACGTGCGCGAATGGGATCCCCGGGCCGCGTCCCCGGCCGAGTTGGCGTCCGTGCTCGACACGGTCAACGCGGTCATCGCGGCCGACCTCCCCGACGATCCCCCGTGGCAGAACGCGAAGCTGCGCGAGTACCTGTCGGTGACCATGCCCGGCGAACGCAGGGTCTGCTGGATCGCCGAGGAGTCGCCGGGCGACGCCGCCTCGGGCCGGCCGGTGCTCGGTATCGCCGACATCCTGCTGCTCGGCGACACCGGCATCCTGCAGGTGTTCGTGGACCCGAAGGCACGGCGCGGCAGCGTGGGGCGCCGCCTGCTCGCGACCGTCATCCGGCGGGCGCACGAGGAGGACGTCTCCTCTGTCGCCGTCGAGGTGGTCGGCGGTACCCCGGCCGCGGACTTCTTTGAGGCCAACGGGTTCCGGTGCGCGTACGTCGAGATCCGCAGCCTGCTCCGCCTGGCCGAGGTGGACTGGCCCGCGCTGCGCGAGATGGCGGACGGCATCGGTGCGGGCTACCGGGTCGAGTACCACTCGGGCGGGCTGCCGGAGGAGCTGATCGAGCCGTATGCCGCGACGAAGCACACGGCCCGGGACGACGCGGACAGCGACCTGCGGCCCAGTTCGTACGACCCCGGCCGGCTGCGGGCCAGCCTCGCCACGCTGAACGCGCGCGGCATGAAGCCGCACATCGTCGTCGCGATCCACGAGGAATCCGGCACGGTGGCCGGTCTGACCGAGGTGGTCACCCCCGTGCAGCACCCCACCCGAGCCGACCAGTACGACACGATCGTGCGGCCCGACCACCGGGAGCACGGCGTGGCGCAGGCGATCAAGGCGCGCATGCTGTTCGAGCTGCGCTCGGCCGAGCCGGCGCTGCGCGAGGTGCAGACGTGGAACGCGCCGGACAACGAGTTCATGCTCACGGTCAACGCCGAACTCGGCTTCAAGCCGGACCGGGAGTGGCGCGAGTACGAGGCGGACGTGCCCGATCTCGTCACGCGGCTCGGCTCGCCCTAGCGGGCGCCGGCCCGGGTTTCAGTACCCGCTCGCGGGTACCAGCCTGGGGTTCAGTACCCGCTCGCGGGTACCAGGGTTCAGTACCCGCTCGCGGGTACCAGCCTGGGGTTCAGTACCCGCTCGCGGGTACCAGGGTTCAGTACCCGCTCGCGGGTGCCGGCCCGGGGTTCAGTACCGCTCGCGGAGCAGGCGGGCGGCCTCGACTGCCCAGTACGTCAGGATCACCTGGGCCCCGGCGCGGCGGATCGCGGTCAGCGTCTCCAGGATCACGGGCTCGCGCTCGAGCCACCCGTTCGCCGCGGCCGCCTCGACCATCGCGTACTCCCCGCTGACCTGGTACGCGGCCACGGGCACCCGCACCGCGTCGCGCACCGCCGCGACGACGTCCAGGTAGGGCAGCGCGGGCTTGACCATGACGATGTCCGCGCCCTCGGCGACGTCGAGGGCCACCTCCCGCAGCGCCTCACGCAGGTTCGCCGGGTCCTGCTGGTAGGTGCGCCGGTCCCCCACCAGCGCCGACTCGACCGCCTCCCGGAACGGGCCGTAGAACGCCGAGGCGTACTTCGCCGCGTACGCCAGGATCGACACATCCGTGTGGCCGGCCGCGTCGAGCGCCCGTCGGACGGCCCCGACCTGGCCGTCCATCATGCCCGACAGGCCGACCATGTGGACCCCGGCGCTCGCCTGCGCCACCGCCATCTCGGCGTACCGCGCCAGCGTCGCGTCGTTGTCGACGCTGCCGTCGGCGGCCAGCACGCCGCAGTGCCCGTGCGAGGTGAACTCGTCCAGGCACAGGTCGCTCATCACCACGGCCGCGTCGCCGACCTCGGCCACCACGTCGCGGATCGCCGTGTTGAGCACGCCGTCCGGATCGGTGGCGCCGGAGCCGGCCTCGTCCCGCCGCGACGGCACGCCGAAGAGCATCATCCCGCCGACGCCCGCGCCCACCGCCTCGGCAGCCGCCTTGCGCAGCGAGTCCCGGGTGTGCTGCACCACCCCGGGCAGTGACGCGATCGGCCGCGGCTCGGTCAGCCCTTCACGGACGAACAGGGGCAGCACCAGCTCGGCCGGCGCCAGCCGGGTCTCCTCGACCAACCGGCGCACCGCCGGGCTGCGGCGCAGCCGCCGGGGCCGCACGTCCGGGTACGTCATCGCCAACCCCTATCCCGGTCGCCAACCCTTGACGGGCCGACAACCCCTGTCGGAACCTCCGCAATCCCTACCGGAACCGCAGCGCGGTCGGGCCCTGCACCTTCGAGCCCCGGCGCTGCTTGGCGGGCATCGCGGCGAGCTTCTCGCGCAACTCCACAGCGTAGTTCGCGAGCGCCTCCACGAGGTCCGGCACGGACGCGTGCGGCGGCTGCACGTCCACGCGCAGGCCGAACTCCCGGGCCGTCTCCGCGGTCTTCGGGCCGATCACCGCCACGACCGTACGCGCGTGCGGCTTGCCGGCGATGCCGACGAGGTTGCGGACCGTGGACGATGACGTGAACAGCACCGCGTCGAAACCGCCGGACTTGATGGCGTCGCGGATCTCGGCCGGCGGCGGGGCGGCGCGGACGGTCCGGTACGCGGTCACGTCGTCGACCTCCCAGCCGCGCTCCAGCAGCCCGGCGGCGAGCGTCTCGGTGGCGATGTCCGCGCGCGGCAGCAGCACCCGACCGACCGGGTCGAGGACCGGGTCGTGCGGGGCGAACTCCGCGAGCAGCCCTTCGGAGGTCTGCTCCCCGCTGGGCACCAGCTCCGGCTGGATCCCGAACGCGCGCACCGCGTCGGCGGTCGCGTCCCCGACGCACGCGATCTTCACACCGCCGAAGTGGCGGGCGTCGAGACCGTGCTCGGCGAACTTCTCCCACACCGCCCGTACCGCGTTGACCGACGTGAAGACCACCCAGGCGTACCGGCCGTCGACCAGGCCCTTGATCGCGCGCTCCATCTGCGCCGGGGTGCGCGGCGGCTCGACCGCGATCGTCGGCACCTCGCACGGAATGGCCCCGTACCCGCGCAGCCGCGTGCTCATCGCACCGGCCTGCTCCTTCGTGCGCGGCACGAGGACCTTCCAGCCGTACAGGGGGCGGGACTCCCACCAGCCCAGCGTGTCCCGCTCGCTGACCTGCGCGCCGATAGCGATCACGATACGACCGGTGAAGCCGAGCGCGGCGGCGACCACGCTGTCCACAGTGGACGTGGTCGTGTACTGGGTCTCGCCGGTGCCGTCGCCGGTCACGCTGATCGGCGTGGTCGGGTCGACGCCCGCGGCGATCAGGCCGTCGCGGACCGCGGCGAGGTCGCCGGCGTCGATGGCGAGCGCGACCGAGCCGCGGGCCACCGCGGCGGCGAGGGCCTCGAAGTCGACCTGGCTCACGTCGTCGACGTCGGCGGTCGTGCGGATGCCGGTCAACGGCACCCCGGCGTAGGTCGCCACGCCCGCAGCCTGGCCGATACCCGGCACGACCTCGAAGGGTATGGCCGTGCGGGCTGCGGCCTGGACCTCCTCGACCACCGACTCGTGCCCGAACGGGTCACCGGCGACGAGGTGCACTGCGCGCAGTCCGGATCGGGCGGCGGACAGCAGCACGTTCGCCACGTCGCCCGGCGCACCCTCGGCGACGCTGAACTCGGTCTCCGGCCGCGCGTCGGCCCGGATCGCCGCGAGCAGTGACTCGGGCACGCGACGGTCGTAGACGACGTGGTCGGCGTTGACGAGCGCGTCGTGGGCGCGGCGGGTCAGCAGGCCCGGGTCACCGGGCCCCGCCCCCACGAACGAGATGCGGCCGGCGGGCTTGCGATTGCGGGTCATGGCTGTACTCCCAGAACGTCGTCATCCGGCGCGCCGGCCAGGACCGGCGCGACCAGACCATCGGCACCGGCGGCGCGGAGTTCGGCCGCGAGCAGCCGTCCCACCTCCGCGGCGTCGGTGAGCGGACCAGTGCGGGACAGCCGGATGGCCTGGGTGCCGTCCGGGCTGAACACCGCACCGCGCACGAAGATCAGTGGTTGGTTGCCGCGCCCCGGATCGGCCGGTTCCCCCTCGGCGCTGGCCGGCTCGTCGTCGGTGACGACGGCCAGGGCCGCGACCGGGGCGCTGCACCCGGCCTCGAGTTCGGCGAGCAGGGCGCGTTCGGCGGTGACCGCCGCGCGGGTGTGCGGATCGTCGAGCGCGGCGAGCAGGTCGACGAGTTCCTGGTCCTCCGCCCGGCACTCCACGGCGAGCGCCCCCTGCGCCGGGGCGGGCAGCATGAGCGCCGGGTCGAGCGTCTCCGTGATCTCGTCGGCGCGGCCCAGCCGGGCGAGCCCGGCTCGGGCGAGGATCAGCGCGTCCACCTCGCCGTCGGCGACCATCCTCAGCCGGGTGTCCACGTTGCCGCGGATCGGCACGGGCTCGAACTGTCGCCCGAGCGCGTGCAACTGGGCGATGCGGCGCACCGAGCCGGTGCCGATCCGAGCGCCCGGACCGAGGTCGGCCAGCGTGCGGCCGTCGCGGGCCACGAGGGCGTCGCGCGGATCCTCCCGGCGCGGCACCGCGGCCACCCGGAGTCCGTCGGGCATGGCGGTGGGCAGATCCTTGTACGAGTGGACCGCGAAGTCGATCTCCTTGGCGGTCAGCGCGTCGCGCAGCGCGGACACGAACACGCCGACACCGAGCCGGGCCACCGGGGCGGTCGACCGGTCGCCGGCGGTGACGATCTCGACGATCTCCACGTCCCGGCCGGTCAGCCGGCGCAGCGCGGCGGCGACCGTGCGGGACTGGGCGAGCGCGAGGGCGCTGCGGCGCGTGCCGAGCCGAAGCGTCACGGCGTGCCTCCTGTCCCGGGCCGCTCGACCGTGGGTCCACCCCGCACCTCTCCTGCGGCCATCGACGGGATCTCGTCGGCGCGGCGCGGCCCGCGTACCTGCAGGTCGAACAGTTCGCGAAGCAGCGCCGCGGCCGCCCGGCCGTCCGGCCGGGCGGCCAGCTCGCGCACCCGGACGGTCGGCGAATGCAGCAGCCGCTGCACGACGCGGTGCACGGTGCGGGCGACCTCGGCGCGCTGCTCGTCGGTCAGGTCCGGCCGCCGCTGGGCGAGCCGCTGCAGCTCGGCGGCGACCACCTCGTCGGCGCGGGCGCGCAGCGCCGCCACGGTGGGCGCCACTTCGGTGCCGCGCAGCCAGTCGAGGAACGCCTCCACCTCGCCGGCCACGATTTGCTCGGCGGCGTCGACGTCTGCGGCGGCGACGTGGTTGAGGTTCTCGGCGCCGAGGCGTTCGATGTCGACGAGGACCACTCCCGGCAGCCCGGCCACGGCCGGGTCGACGTCGCGCGGCACGGCCAGGTCCAGGATGACCAGCGGCCGGCCGTCGCGCCGGTCGAGCGCGGCCCGCACGACGGGCCCGGTCAGTACCGTCTCCGGTGCGGCCGTCGCGCACACCACGATGTCCACGTCTGCCAGCGCGGCGCCGAGGTCGCCGAACGCCACCACCCGGGCGGCGTATGCCTCGGCGAGCCGCTCGGCACGTGCGGCGCCGCGGTTGGCGACGGCGAGCGGGGCGGCGCCGGCGCGCCGCAGCGTGGCGAGCGCCAACGCGCCCATGGCTCCGGCGCCCACGACGAGCGCCCCGAGACCCTCCAGCGACGGCAGCTCGTCGGCGGCGTCGACGCGTCGGGGCGAGCCGCCGCGGCGCAGGGCGGCCACCTCCAGCGCGGCCTTCACCACGCTCTGCCCGGCGCGGTCGATGCCGGTCTCGGCGTGGGCGCGCTTGCCGACCCGCAGCGCCTGCTGCATCAGTTCGTGCAGCAGGCGGCCGACCGTGTCGTGCTCGGCGGCCACGGCGTACGCTTCGCGCAACTGGCCGAGGATCTGCGACTCGCCGACGACCATCGAGTCCAGGCCGGCAGCCACCCGGTACGCATGGCGCACCGCGTCGGCCTCGTAGTGCACGTACAGGTGGGGCGCCAGCTCGCTCGGCGCGCACCCGGCACGGGCGGCCAGGACCGCGGCGACGTCGGTGAGCCCACCGTGGAAGGCGGACACCGCCGCGTAGACCTCCACCCGGTTGCACGTGGACAGCAGCACCGCCTCGCCGACGTAGGACCGGGCGAGCAGCTCCCCGAGCATCCGGGGCGCTTCGGCGGCGGGCACGGCCAGCCGCTCCAGCAGTGCGACGGGGGCGGTCCGGTGGGACACGCCGACGACGAGCGGCTTCACGTGGCGACCGCCTTGTGGGGATCGGACCGGCCGCCGGGCAGCGCGGTGAGCGCCGACTTGCGGTGCTCGTGGAAGGACAGGATCTGCAGTTCGATCGCCAGGTCCACCTTGCGAACGTCGACCCCGTCGGGCACGCAGAGCACACACGGCGCGAAGTTGAGGATGCTGGTGACTCCGGCGGCGACGAGGCGGTCGGCGACCTGCTGGGCCGCCGAGGCGGGGGTCGTGATCACCCCGATCGAGATGGACTCCTGCCGTACGACCTCGGCGAGGTCATCGATGTGCCGGACGACCAGCGAGTTGATCCGCTCGCCCACCCGCTTCGGGTCGGCGTCGAAGAGCGCGGCGATGCGGAAGCCGCGGCTGGCGAAGCCGCCGTAGCCAGCCAGGGCGTGCCCGAGGTTACCGATGCCGACCAGCGCGACGGCGCGCTTCTGGGTGAGCCCGAGCACGTGTTCGATCTGCTCGATGAGCAGGTGCACGTCGTAGCCGACACCGCGGGTGCCGTACGACCCGAGGTGCGAGAGGTCCTTGCGCAGCTTCGCGGAGTTGACGCCGGCGGCCGTGGCCAGCCCTTCGCTGGAGACCGTGTCCTGACGCGCCTCGGCGAGGATGTGCAGGGCACGTAGGTATTCGGGGAGCCGCGCGATCGTCGCCTCCGGCAGATCCGGAAACTCCGGAGGCGCGGCGATCCGGGGCCCGGCGGAGTTGTTGTTCGTGCCTGGCCCCTGCCCGGGGCGGTGCTCGCTCATGTGACTCCGTGCCGACACTCTGGCGTACCTGTGCCAGGCCCGGGTGCCACGGCCGCGGGCAGCGGTGCTGGCAGGGCCTGTCGCGGTAACAGCGTATGTACTTGTGAAGGCGTGCACAAATCGCGATCTTGAGAACCGGCCGGCACACACCGCCGTTGGCAACACCGCGTCGCCGACCCGCACGAGCCTGCCCTCCATCCGGTCGCAGCGAGACACACCGCCCGCGGCGATTATGACCTAAGTCGGACTTATACGATTAGCGCCACACGAGAACGGCACCTTGGATGGGCAGAACGGGCCGGCGGTCAGACGGTGGGCAGCGCTGCGGTGCTCGCCGCCGGCACCCCGCCAGTGGCGAGCATGACCGCCTCGGTCAACGTCTCGGCGACCGGCAGGCCGGTGGCGCGTAGCCGCTCCGGATCGGTGAAGCCCCCGGTGTAGAGCACGCACCGGGCGCCCACCGCCGCCGCCGCGTCCGCGTCGTCCAGGCTGTCCCCGATGAGGACGGCGTCACGCCCGGCCACGCCGAGCGCCCTCAGGTGTGCCGCGAGGTGTCCGGCCTTGACGTCCCCGCCGACCCTCGCGCGCAGCCCGTCGACCCGGACGAACCGCTCGGTCAGGCCGCGGGCGTCGAGCTGACCGACGAGCTCGTGGTGGAACCACATGGACAGCAGCGACTGGGTGCCAGGCCAGGCCTCCAGCGCCGTCACCGCGTCCGCCGCCAGCTCACAGGTGGCCAAGCGGGCCCGGTACGCCTCGTGGAAGGCCTGGTCCAGCCGGGCGAACTCCTCATCGTCGACCGGCCGCCCCAGCACGTGCGCGTAGTACGCCACCACGGGGCGCCGGAAGTCACGTCGGTGCTCGTCCACGGTGACCGTCGGTCCGCCCACGGTGGCCAGCGAGGCGTTCGTCGCGGCCACCACGAGCGAGAGATCGTCGAGCAGGGTTCCGTTCCAGTCCCAGACGAGGTGCATCGTCCAACGATATGGATGGAGGCCGGGCGTGCGCGATCAGGCGTAACCGAGGTCGCGCAGCAGACGCTCCTCCTCGACGCGCCAGTACCCGTGCTCCTTGCCGTCGAGCAGGATCACCGGCAGCCGGTCGCCGTACTCCCGCTCCAGCTCGGGGTCTCCCTCGACGCAGACCTCGGTCCAGCCGACGCCGGCGGTCCGGGCGACCCGGTCCATCGACTCCTTGGCCACGTCGCACAGGTGACACCCGGGCCGGGTGAGCAGGGTCAGTCTCGGCTCAGCCATCGCGCAGCGCCACCTTCCGCACCCGCCGATTATCGGCCACGGCGGTGTCCGCGACGACCGGGCATCGCAGGGCAGAAAGCGGCCTACTTGGGATCTGTTTTCCGATATGCACTATTAAAGCGGCGCACAGCATGTGCGATTACCAGAGTGAATTTTGAGAAAGACTGCGTCTCTCCGTAACGGACTCCACACTCGCAGGTGATGTTGGCCCTATCATCGTGGGGTCGGCTCACCCGTTTTGCTGTGAGTCGACACCCCTCACCCTGAGGAGGACGCTGTGCCCGATAAAGCACTGCTCAACCACCTCATGGGTGTGTGTCGAGTTGTTCCGTCCGGGCGATCCGGACGCGGCTCGGGCACTCACCCGATGACACGGGGCGGCGCGTCGTGCGCCCGTGGCTCCGCGACGACCGGTGTGAGGGTCTTTGTGCGGGGCGGGAGGTTGCGGTGAGCGGGCACGCCTTCTTCGCCGACGGACTGGTCAGCCCGAAGCTGCTGCGAACGGGGGCGGCGCTGCACGAGAGGCTGGCGAACGTCCACCGCTCGCTCGGCCTGGACCGTGTGGGGACGGTCGACCGGCCACTCGGCCACGCGACACCTACCCGCGCCCCCGAGCACGCGAGGATCGGGTACGACGAGCCAGCGACCGACGCCGGGTCGGCCGCACGCGACATGCGCCGCACCAGGCCGATCCCGGGCCAACCGGGTGGCGGCACCGACACCATCGAACTGCCCCGGATCGTGGCCGAACCGGACGAGGCCGCGCTCGAGGGGAGCGGACCGCAGCGGACGGCGCGCGGCGGTCCCGACGGGGATCGGGACCGGCCGCCCGACCGTCCCGACCCGTCGGACGCGGCAGCCGAGGTGTGGGCACTGGTCGAACGCGCCCAGGCCGGGGACGCCGAAGCGTTCGGAGAGATCTACGACCGGTACGTCGACACGGTGTTCCGGTTCGTCTACTTCCGGGTCGGCAACCGGCAACTCGCCGAGGATCTGACCGCCGACACGTTCCTGCGGGCGCTCAAGCGCATCGGCAGCTTCACCTGGCAGGGCCGCGACCTCGGGGCCTGGCTGGTGACCATCGCGCGCAACCTGGTCGCCGATCACTTCAAGTCCGGCCGGTACCGGCTGGAAATTACTACGAGTGACGTCCTAGATGCCGACCGTGAGGATCGCGGCCCGGAGGGCAGCCCTGAGGCGGCGGTGGTCAACCACATCACGAACGTGGCGCTGCTGGCCGCGGTGAAGCAGCTCAACCCGGAGCAGCAGGAGTGCATCATCCTCCGCTTCCTGCAAGGGTTCTCGGTCGCCGAGACCGCCCAGGCGATGGGCAAGAACGAGGGAGCGATCAAGGCGCTGCAGTACCGGGCCGTCCGGGCGCTGGCGCGCCTGCTTCCCGATGGATTCCATGGGACGATGGAGTGACTTATGTCACTGAGGGTGACACGATTCGGCCCTGGCCCGTAACCGCTCGCATCGGGGGCCGTTAGAGCGGGTACGACCGGCAGTGTCTGTCGGCAGCGAGGGGAGGTGCGCACGTGGGCACACCTGTCTTCCACCGTTCGCGCGCGGAGCGCTTCGCCGCGCTGCTCGACGAGGCCGATGGTGGTCGAGGCCGTCATCACGTGCGATCCGAGGCGGACGAGGAACTCGCACGTCTGGTGGCGCTCGGCGTCCGCATCCGGCAGATCAATCCCCGCATCGCGCCGGACAAAAATTTCCGGGCCGAGCTTCGCGCGATGCTGGTGGCGACCGCCGAACGTGAGAGCGCAGACGCGACGGTCGTGCTCCCCGAGGTCACCCGCCCCCCGGCCACGCGCGGGCGACTCGCCGAGCTACGGTCCGCCCCGCGTCGCCTCGTCGGCACGCCGGGCCGGCGTGCCCGCACCCGCGCCGCGGTGATCGCCGGCGTCGCGGCCGGCACCCTGGCCCTGTCCGGCATGTCCGCCGCCAGCGGCGACGCCGTACCCGGTGACGCCCTGTACGGCCTCAAGCGCTCCACCGAGCGCGCGCAACTGGCCCTCGCCGGCTCCGACGTCAGCCGCGGCCAGCTCTACCTCGAGTTCGCCAAGACGCGGGTGGCCGAGGCCTCGGCCGTCAAGTCCGACGAGGCGAGCTTCGTCGGGGTGCTCGGCGACATGGACGCGGCGACGCGGCAAGGGGTCAAGCTGCTCACCAGCGCAGCGGTCTCCGGCCACAACCCCGTGGCGCTCGACGTCATCGACCACTTCGTCGAGGCGCAGCGCCAGAGCCTGGCCAAGCTGCTCGGTCAGACCCAGGCCGAAGCCCGGGTGCGCGACTCACTCGCCCTGCTCGACGAGATCGCCGAACGCGCCAGGGCCCTACGTACCACCCTCGCATGCGGCAGCCGAAGTGGCAGCGACGCGCTCGGCGCTCTGCCGAACACCTGCGGCACCGCGATCGGACACGGGGCGCGCTCCCCGCAGCGTGACGAACGCCGAGCCGAGACCGGGAGGCGCGCCGCGCGCCAGGCGAGTGAGGCACAGGGCGGGTCCGAGCGGCAGGGTCCGGGCCCACCCTCAGCGGCCACCGCCGCCCCCAGCGAGGCGACCACACCCCCCGACGAGGCGACCGCAGCCTCCGGCCAGGCGAAGTCACCCCCAGGCCAGGCGAAGACGCCACCCGGCCAAGCGAAGACACCCCCCGGCCAAGCGAAGAAGGCGTCCACGTCCTGACCGACCGGGCGTCGATCGTATGGGCCGGGCGTGGCGGCGACCCGCCCGCGCGGCGTTCGCTACCCTCGCATCGGTAGCCCGGTTGTCGGCAGGGCGGAGGGAGCGGCGTGGCGTCCCGCACGCGGTCACGATCCAGCGCCACCCTTGGCGACCCAGTCCCCGGGGCGGGGGCGGCGGTCGATCAGACGGCGGCCGCGTTCTTCGACCTGGACAACACGATGATGCAGGGCGCCTCGATCTACTGGTTCGCCCGCGGCCTGGCCTCGCGCAACTACTTCACCACCGGTGACCTGCTGCGGTTCGGCTGGCGGCAGCTCCGGTTCCGGCTGCTCGCCACCGAGCACGCCGGGGACATGTCGCAGGCCAGGCAAGCGGCCCTCGCGTTCGTGGAGGGCTGGCGCGTCGAGGACATGGAACGACTCTGCGAGGAGATCTTCGACGAGATGATGGCCGACCGGATCTGGCCGGGGACGCGGGCGATCGCGCAGCGGCACATCGACGCGGGGCAGCGGGTGTGGCTGGTCACCGCGGCGCCGGTGGAGCTGGGCCGGCTGATCGCCAGGCGGCTCGGGCTGACCGGCGCGCTGGGCACCGTGGCGGAGGTCCGCGACGGCGTGTACACGGGCCGGCTCGTCGGAGACCTGATGCACGGGCCGGCCAAGGCCGACGCGATCCGGGCCCTCGCCGCGGCCGAGGGCCTCGACCTTACCCGCTGCACCGCGTACAGCGACTCCGCCAACGACATCCCGATGCTCTCCGCGGTGGGGCACGCCGTGGCGGTGAATCCCGATCCCGCCCTGCGCCGGCAGGCGCGGGAACGCGGCTGGGAGATCCGGGACTTCCGCACGGGCCGGAAGGCGGTCAGGATCGCCGCACCCACGGCCCTCGCCGCGGGTCTGGCGGTGGGCGCCGTCTCCGCGGGGGTCGCGTTCCACCGCCGGCGGCAGGGCCACTAGTCCCAACGCCTCTCGGCTGGGCGCCGACCCGATCCTGGCGGCGCCACCTCCGAGCAGGGCGGCCGCCAGGCACCGCCAGCCGCTGGCGCGGGCCGTCAGTCGCCGAACGGGTCCGGGCGGCGTGTCAGCAACCGGTGCAGGGTCGTCTGGATCACCTCACGCACCTGGTCGGTCAGGTTGAAGACGACCATCGGATCGTCGGCCCGGTCCACCCAAGGCGTCGGATCGATCGGCTCACCGAACTCGATCAGCCACTTCGACGGCAACGGCACCGCGCCGAGCGGCCCCAGCCATGGGAACGTCGGCGTCACCGGGAAGTACGGCGTGCCGAGCAGCCGGGCCAGCGGCTTGATGTTGCCGAGCAGCGGATAGATCTCCTCCGAGCCCACGATCGACACGGGCACGATCGGGGCCTTCGTCTTCAACGCCGCGCTGACGAAGCCGCCCCGACCGAAGCGCTGCAGGTGGTACCGCTGCCAGTAGGGCTTGCCGACCCCCTTGAAGCCCTCCGGGAACACCCCGACCAGCTCCCCGGCGCCGAGCAACCGCTCCGCGTCTGGGTGGCAGGCGAGGGTGACGCCCAGCTTACGGCTGAACTCCGACACGATCGGCGTACGGAACACCAGGTCGGCGCCGAGCAGCCGCAGGTGACGGTGGGCGGGGTGCTCGTCGTGCACGGCGAGGCTGAGCATGAGGCCGTCGACCGGGATCGTGCCCGCGTGGTTGGCCACCACCAGTGCCGAACCCGTTGCGGGCAGGTGCTCGACGTTGAACACCTCGACCCGGAACCAGTGCCGGTACAGCACACGCAGCGCCGGGTAGATCACCTCATCGGTCAGCTCCCGGTCGAAGCCGAACTCGTCGACCTCGTACTCACCGGTCAGCCGGCGGCGCAGCAGCGCGAGCACCGAGGCGATCCGGGTGTCCCACTCGTCGCGCACGAGCACTACGCCTCCCGAACCTGGTCCGCCCCGCCCCCGGACGCGCGGCGGCGCGCCCACTGCCCGGCGAGGCGCAGCAGCCGGACACTGTCGCGCAGCGTCGCCTCGGCCGCGCGAACCCGATCGGGCGCGAGCAGCGCGTCGGGTCGGTGCGCCCGGGCGAACTCGTCGAACGCCTCGGCCGTCGGCCGCGGGGTGAAGCGGTACTCGCCGATGAGGCGCGAGACATCCACGACCCGTCCGTGCACGAAGAGGTCGACCTGGTCGTAGCTGAAACCCGGGATGAGCGTGGCCGCGGCGGACAGAGCGAACTCGGGCACGGGCACGGCGACCCGCCCCGCGCGCCGGATGGCCTGGGAGAGCAGGAGCACGCCGGGTCCCGCCACGTTGTACGTGCCCGGGTGATCCTCAATCACCGAGCGGTGCAGCACCTCGAGCGCGTCCTCGACGTGCACGAACTGCAGCCGGGGATCCCGCCCGAGCACCGTGGGCACCACCGGTTGGGAGAAGTACCGGGTCAGCCTGGTGTCGGCGTGCCGGCCCACGAACGGCACGAACCGCAGCACCGTCGCCATCACATCCGGTCGCCGGCGGCAGAAGCCACGCACGTACCCCTCGATGTCCAGGATGTCCCGGGCGAAACCGCCGCGCGGAACCTCGCGGGGCTCGGTGTCCTCGGTGAAGACGGCCGGGTCCCGGAACGACGCGCCGTACGCCGCGGTGGACGAGCGCACCACCAGCTTGCGCACGGTCGGTGCCTGCTGGCACGCGGCGAGGAGCTGCATGGTGCCGATGATGTTGAGCTCCTTCATCGCCGCTCGGCCGCCGACCGCCTCGGGCGACGCGACCACGGCCAGGTGGACGACCGTGTCCGCACCGGCGTCGGCGATCACCGAAGCGATCTCGGCGGCGCGCAGGTCCGCGCGCACGAACTCGACCGCGGCGAGGTCCTCGAGCACGTCAGCGCCGGCCGCCACGTCGAGACCGGGCGTCGGCGCGGCGTCGACACCGATGACGCGACCCACGGTGGGGTCACGGGCGAGGCGGGCGGCGACTCGGGCGCCGAGGTACCGGCCGACTCCGGTGACAACGACCGTCCTCATGGCGCCTCCTCGGCGGCCGACCCGCCCGCCGGACAGCTACTTGCCGAGGCGACGACGTTGGACCCGGGTCTTGCGCAGCAGCTTGCGGTGCTTCTTCTTCGCCATGCGCTTGCGGCGCTTCTTGACCACCGAGCCCATACGTCTGTCTCCTCGTCACCGTGGATTTGGCCCGTCCAGGGTAGCCGGGCCGCTCGTTGATCGGTAACGCAGGTCGGGGTCAGGCGGTGTCGCGGAAGGCCGCACGCAGGTACTCGTGTACCGCGTGTTCCGGTACCCGGAAGGACCGGCCCACCCGGACCGCGGTCAGCTCGCCCGAGTGCACCAACCGGTACACCGTCATCTTCGACACCCGCATCAGGTCCGCGACCTCGGCGACGGTCAGAAACTTCACCTCCGCCAGCCGGCTGTCCTGTGGTGATCCGTTCATGGTCCACCAGCCCATCCCATCCCCCGGCGCCCGCCCCCGGCCGGGCAACGCGCGTGCTACTAGTACGGTAGCGGGACCGGTGTGAACATCGCTCGTTTTCCCGCCACTCGCCCGCTGCGGATCAGCCGGCGGTGCTGCGGACGTAGCTGGCGCAATCCGCCTGCACGATCTCCCACGCGACGCCGAACACCTCCGGCGCCGCCACCTCCGGGGTCTTGTCGTCGTGCACGACCGCCTCGACGAACGACAGCAGCTTCGCGTCGCCGTACCGGTCCGAGAGCCGACGCACGGCCAGGAACGCGATGCCGTACCGGGCCGCAGCCTCCTCCGCCGACGCGCTCGCCGCCGGCTCCGTGATCACGACACTGCCGGTCCACCTACCTGAGCGGATGAACCGGCGCACCGCACCCGAGCGGACCGCGTCGTGCTGGCGCGCGGCCTGGCCGTGCAGCTCAGCGTGCTCGGCGAGGCCCTCGATGAGCCACCACTTGCCCTCCTTGTTCCGGGCTCCGCGCAGCGAGGCCGCGTGGCTGAGCTCGTGGCGCATGATGTCGTCGACGAAATTCGACGGCGTCTGGGCGGCGTTGAGCACGACGTCGATGCCGGTCGCACTGACCGGGACCGCGTACCCGGCGGCCCACTTCGGCCGGTTGCCGCTGTACCACTGCGCCCACTCCGCGCTGCCCGCGAAGTAGATGTGGTAGCGGTCCGGCACAGCGCCGACGGCGTACTTGTCGGCGACCGCCGCGGCCCGGTCCGCCTCCCGCAGCAGGGCGGGCAGCCGGGACGCGTACTTCTCGGTGGTCGCCACGGTCACACGTGTACCCACGGCCACCCGCAGGTCAGCCACCTCCCACGGGCGCGGCCCGTTCTGGTTGCCGCCCGAGGTCTCGAGGCTCACCAGGTACGGCCGGCCGTCCCGCTCGACCCAGCGGGACTCCACGCGCAGGTCGCTCTCCTCACAGGTGGGCACGGCGAAGCAGTGGCGCAGCGAGAGCCGGGCCACCCACTCGGTACGCCCGTCCGCGCCGACCTGCTGTCGCGGGGGCGCCGCGACGACCGACTCCCAGCGAGTCACCTGCAGCGCCTTCAGCGACCGGTACCGCCGGGCCAGGTCCGCGCGCAACCCGGCGTCACCGGCATCGGCCACCGCCAGGAAACCCTGCTCGTCGCCGCGCAGCAGCGCCGCGGCCTGTTCCTCGAGGACCGTGTCGACCTGCGCGCGCATCCACGCGGCCTGCACGCTCGGTGGATCACCCGGCTGCGGGCTGCGCGGTCCGCTGGGCGTGGGGCTGGCGCCGACCGCCCCGCCTCGCGGGCGGTCGAGACCCGTCAAGGTCGGCGCGTACTGCACGAACACGAAGACCACGGATGCGCCGCACAACAGGACCAGCACCACTGCGAGCACGGCCAGGCGCAGCGCCAACCCGCTGCGGCGTGGGGGCACGCCCGGCGGCGGAAACCCTGGTGGAGGCGGATAGCCGGACGACGGAAATCCCTGTGGAGGCGGATAGCCGGGCGGCGGGAACCCGGGGCGCGGATAGCCCGGTGGCGACGGGGGGTAGCCGGGCGGCGGGTAGGGCGACGCGGGTGGGCCGAGGACCGGCGGCTGCGGGAAGCCGGGTGGATCGGGCGGGCCGGCCGCCGCCGGGTGCTGCTCGCCCTCCCGACGTGTCACGGCGGGCAGGGTAGCCGATCCGGCATTTTCAGGGAAAGCGCGGCGCAGTGGGCCTGTCCGCCCGCATCGTCCCTGACGATTCCTGGTTCACGTGCTCAGGAGGTGGAGCGCAGCGCGCGCAGGAAGAACGCCAGGTTCGCCGGGCGTTCGGCGATGCGGCGCATCAAGTACCCGTACCACTGCGTGCCGTAGGCGACGTACACCCGCACGGTGTACCCGGCCGCGGCGAGCCGTCGCTGCTCGGCGGGGCGCACGCCGTACAGCATCTGGAACTCGAACTCGTCGGGCGACCGGTCGAACCACCGCGCACGGTCCTGCGCGATCGCGATCAGGCGCGGGTCGTGCGTGGCCACCATCGGGTAGCCCTCGCCCGACATGAGGATGTTCAGACAGCGCACGTAGGACTTGTCGACGTCCAGATCGGACTGGTACGCGACGGACTCGGGCTCGGAGTAGGCGCCCTTGCACAGGCGCACCCGCGAGCCCGGGGTCGCCAGTTCGCGACAGTCGGCCTCGGTGCGCCGCAGGTACGCCTGCACCACCGCGCCCGTACGCGGGAAGTCCTTGCGCAGCTCGGCGAGGATCTGCAGCGTCGAGTCCGTGGTGGTGTGGTCCTCCATGTCGAGGGTGACGGTGGTGCCGACGTCCTCGGCCGCCGCGCAGATGGCTCGGGCGTGCTCGTAGGCCATCTGCTCGTCGAACCGCTGCCCGAGCGCGGACAGCTTGACGCTGACCTCCGCGGCGGTGGTGAGCCCGCCGTCGGACAGCGCCTGCAGCAGCCGCAGGTACTCATCCCGGGCGCGCACCGCGTCCTCGGCGAGATGGCAGTCCTCGCCCAGGTGGTCCAGGCTCACCGTGAGGCCCTCGTCGACGAGGCTGCGGGTCACGCGCAGCGCATCGGCGATGGCCGTGCCGGCCACGAAACGGCGGACGACGTCCCGCGTGACCGGTGCCGTCGAGACCAGCCGCTCGACCCGGGGTGACCGGGCGGCGGCGAGGATCACACTACGGAGCATGTGCCGAGGGTAACGCCCGCGACGGCGGCCGGTGCCGACACGGGTCAGGCTCACGCGGCGCCCGATTCCTGCCCGGGCGGGCGGTTTCGCCGCCTGCCGCCGGCCCGGAAACCACGCAGGTATCGCCCACCTGCGGGTTGTTGTCTAACGTTGTCGAGTGGACTTCGATGCGTACGCCCGCAGCGCCATGGAGCTCGTCAACGCGCGCCTCGACGACCTCGAGGACCTGACGGAGTTCCTCGGCCGTGAGACGCTCGCCGGGCGGGAGATGACCGAGCGTGATCTGGTCATGTTCCGGCGGGCCCAGCGAAGGCTTCGCGAGGTCTTCGTCCTCGGCGCCACGGGCAGGGACAGCGAGGCCGTCGCCGCCCTCAACGCCCTGCTCGAGGCGTACCCGGCACAGCCCCACATCTCGGGGCACGATTCGACCGACTGGCACATGCACATCACCGGCCGCGGCTCCTCGGCCTGCTCGGAGTACGTCGCGCGGGCGGTGTGGGGCCTGTCGGTGTGGCTGTGTCAGTACGGCAGCGCACGCTTCGGCGTGTGCGCCGACAAACGCTGCGGCAACGTCTACCTCGACACGTCGTCGAACTGCTGCCGGCGCTTCTGCTCGGAGCGGTGCGCGACACGCTCGCACGTCGCCGCGCACCGCGCCCGCAAGCGGGCCGAGCAACTGGCCCCCGTCTAATCTGGCGCCCGTCGAGCCTGGCCCCGGTCCAGCCTGGTCCCCGGTCCAGCGTCGGTGGCCTGGCCGCCTGCTTCCCGGCGGCAGGAGCGGTGGCGGTCAGCCGTGGCGCGCGTCGATCGCGGATCCGGCGGCGAGGTGTTGGCGCGCGAAGGCCAGCGCCTCGCTCAGGGCCTCCTCGCGCTCGGCGCGGCTGCGCGCGCGCCGGGTCGCCACCTCGACCGCGATCGCGCCGGTGAAGCCGCGGGCCGCCAACGACGACAGCAACTGTCCACACGGCTGCGTACCCCGCCCGGGTACCAGGTGTTCGTCGCGCCCCTCGCCCGTACCGTCGCCGAGGTGCACGTGCGCCAGGGCCGGGCCCATCGCGTCCGCCATGTCCAGCGCGTCGACGCGGGCGGCCGCGCAGTGGGAGATGTCCAGGGTGTACGCCTCGAAGCCCGCGGCGGTCGGATCCCAGCCGGGCGAGTAGATGACGACCTCCCTGCGGGCGAGCCGCACCGGGTACATGTTCTCCACGGCGAACCGCACGGTCGGGTGCTTGGCGGTGAGCCGGGACAGGCCGCTGGAGAACCCGCGGGCGTAGTCGCGCTGCCAGGTGAACGGCGGGTGCACGACGACGGTCGGGGCGCCGAGGGCCTCGGCGAGCTCGGCGGAGCGGCGCAGCCGCTCCCACGGGTCCGGGCTCCACACCCGCTGGGTCACCAGCAGGCAGGGCGAGTGGATCGACAGCACGGGCACCCCGTAGTGGTCGGACAGCCCGCGCAGCGCGCCGAGGTCCTGGCTCACCGCGTCGGTCCACACCATGACCTCGAGGCCGTCGTAGCCGAGCGAGGCGGCGAGCTCGAAGGCCGCGGCGGTCGGCTCCGGGAAGACCGACGAGCTGGACAGGAGCACCGGTGGGGTCACGAAGCCAGGGTAGCCCCGAACCGGCGACGGTGATCGCGGCGGAAATCAGGAGATCGGGCGTTACGCTGACCGAATGGCCCGTACCCAGCTCCGCGTGCTCGTGGAGACGCCCACCGACGACCCGCGCGACCGGGAGGTCGGCCTGGACTTTCCGCGGGAGTGGATCGAGTTCGTCGACCCGGCCGACGCCGACCAGGTGATCCGCGCCGACCTGACCTGGCTGCTGTCCCGCTGGACCTGCGTGTTCGCCAAGTCGTGCCACGGAATCATCCGGGGCCGGTCGGCGGAGGGCTGCTGCTCGCACGGCGCGTTCTTCACCGACGCCGAGGACGAGAAGCGGGTACGCGCGGCGGTGCGGCGCCTCACCCCCGCGACATGGCAGCACTACCGCCGGGGGTTCAACCAGTACACCGAGATGGACACGGTGGACGGGAAGACGCCGGCCCGGCGTACCGCCACCCGGCCGAGCGGGCCGTGCGTGTTCCTCAACGACCCCGACTTCCCGGGCGGCGCGGGCTGCGCGCTGCACGCGCAGGCCCTGCGCGACGGGGTGCACCCGCTGGAGTACAAGCCGGACGTGTGCTGGCAACTGCCGATCCGCCGTGACCAGGAGTGGGTCAAGCGCCCGGACGGGACCAAGGTGCTGCTCACCACGCTCGGCGAGTTCGACCGGCGGGCGTGGGGCGCCGGCGGGCACGATCTGGACTGGTGGTGCACGTCCTCGCCGGACACCCACGTCGGCTCGCGCCCGCTGTACCAGGAGTACAAGGCGGAGCTCATCGCGCTCATCGGCGAGCCGGCGTACAACGAGTTGGCGAAGCTGTGCGCCGCGCGTGCCCGGCGCGGCCTGGTGGCGCCCCACCCGGCCACGGCCGCCCGCGCGCGGCGCTGACCGTCGGCCGCTCCACCCCGGTCTACGGCTCGAACTTGTAGCCCAGGCCGCGGACCGTCACGATGTAGCGCGGGCTGGACGGTTCCGGCTCGATCTTCGAGCGCAGGCGCTTGACGTGCACGTCGAGCGTCTTGGTGTCGCCCACGTAGTCCGCGCCCCACACCCGGTCGATGAGCTGGCCGCGGGTGAGCACCCGACCGGCGTTGCGCAGCAGCAGCTCGAGCAGCTCGAACTCCTTGAGCGGCAGTTGCACGGGCTCGCCGTTGACGGTCACCACGTGCCGGTCGACGTCCATCCGTACCGGCCCCGCGGCCAGCGTGTGCTCGACCTGCTCGCCGCCCTCGGCGCTGCGGCGACGCAGCACCGCGCGGATCCGCGCCACCAGCTCCCGCGGCGAGTACGGCTTGGTGACGTAGTCGTCCGCGCCGATCTCCAGGCCGACGACCTTGTCGATCTCGCTGTCCCGCGCCGTCACCATGATGATCGGCACGTTGGACCTCCTGCGCAGCTGCTGGCACACCTCGGTGCCGGACATCTCCGGCAGCATCAGGTCCAGCAGCACGATGTCCGGGACCATACGGTCGAACTCGGTCAGCGCCGAGGTGCCGGTCGCGGCCACACACACCTCGAAGCCCTCGCGCCGGAGCATATAGGAGAGGGCGTCCGAGAACGATCCCTCATCGTCGACGACGAGTACACGAGTCACCTATGCGGTTCCTTCCGCTACGGGCGACGACACGAGCCCAACCGGCTCCGGTGACGCGGGTACGGCGTCCGGTGGGCGGGCGGGTAGCCGCAGGGTGAACGTCGAGCCAACCCCGACCGTGCTGGACACCTCGACGCGGCCGCCGTGGTTGGTGGCGATGTGCTTGACGATCGCCAACCCGAGGCCCGTCCCGCCGGTGGCCCGGGACCGGGCCTGGTCGGCGCGGTAGAAGCGCTCGAAGATGCGGTCCAGGTCCGTCTCCGCGATGCCCATGCCCTGGTCGATCACGCAGATGTCGACCGTGTCCTCGCCGCGGCTGGTGCGCACGACCACCCGGCTGCCCTCCGGCGAGTAGGCCACGGCGTTCTCCACGAGGTTCGCCACCGCGGTGACGAGCTGGGCTTCGCTGCCGTACACGACGAGCCCGTGGGCGCCGGTCACCTCAATCTCGATGCCCTTCGCGGCGGCGCCCGTGCGGGCGCGGTCGAGGACCTCGGCGACGACCCTGTCCAGCGACACCGGTTCGGGCGCCGGCAGCGGGTCCGCCCCCTGCAGCCGCGACAGCTCGATCAGCTCGGTGACGAGGCCGCCCAACCGGGTCGACTCGCGGTGGATGCGTTCGGCGAACCGCCGCGCGGCCTCCACATCCGGCGCCTGGTCCGCGCCGCCGGCCGGGTCCGCGGCCGCCGTGGCGTCCAGCAGCGCCTCGGAGAGCAGTTGCAGGGCGCCGATCGGGGTCTTGAGCTCGTGACTGACGTTGGCCACGAAGTCGCGGCGGACCCGCGCCACCCGGTGCGCCTCGGTCACGTCGGCCGCCTCCACGGCGACGACGTCACCGCCGAGCCCGACCGCGCGCAGGTGCACGGCCATGGTGGAGGCGCCGGCAGGCTCGCGGGACAGGTCCAGCTCGACCTCCCGGCGGACGCCGGTGCGCCGGACCTGGCCGGCGAGGCCGCGCACGACGGGGTGGGCGACCGGCTGGCCGAGCTGGGTGCCCGCGCGCAGCAGGCCGAGCGCCCGGGAGGCGGAGTTGAACAGCACGGGCCGGTCCTCGGCGTCGAGCACCAGCACACCCACCCGCAGGGAGTCCAGGCTCCGGCGCGCGAGCCTGGCGACCTCCTCCTGGGACCCCGAAGGGCCCGCGCGCGGCGCGCCCGGCTGGCCGCGGGAGAACCAGTGCCGGAGCCACGCGCCGGCGAGGGCTCCGGCGAGGGCGGCCGGGACGGCGAGCATCCAGTCCACGAATCGATCGTAGGGAGGCGGTCGACCGAACAACCGCACCGAGTCGGACAAATCACGTATTATTCGTCGCCCCCGGCCGGAGCGCTCGGCGGGCCTCCCCGACTGGATCTCCCGGCCGCTGTGCCCGCCTCAGCGGCCCTGCGCCGCCACCGCCGCCGCGGCCTGCTCGGCGGCAACCGGATCGAGGTACTCCCCACCCGGCTTCGTCGGGCGCAGCGTGACCGGGTCCAGGTCGTAGCGCAACGGGATCCCGGTCGGGATGTTCAGCGCGGCGATGTCGGCGTCGGAGATGCGGTCGAGGTGCTTGACGAGTGCCCGCAGCGAGTTGCCGTGTGCGGCGACCAGCACGGTGCGCCCGGCGCGCAGGTCCGGCACGATCGCGTCGTACCAGTACGGGAGCATCCGCACGATGACGTCGGCCAGGCACTCGGTACGGGGCACCAGGTCGCTGGTCAGGTCGGCGTACCGCGGATCGTGCACCTGGGACCACTCGGAGTCGTCGGGCAGCGGCGGTGGAGGCGTGTCGTACGACCGCCGCCAGAGCATGAACTGCTCCTCGCCGTACGCCTCGAGGGTCTGCTTCTTGTTCTTGCCCTGCAGCGCGCCGTAGTGCCGCTCGTTGAGCCGCCACGACCTGCGTACCGGGATCCAGTGGCGGCCGCACGCCCGCAACGCGAGTTCCGCGGTCCGGATGGCCCGCAACAGCACCGAGGTGTGCACCACGTCGGGGAGCAGACCGTGCTCGCGGAGCAGCTCACCGCCCCGCCGCGCCTCGTCCTCACCGCGCGCGGTCAGGTCGACGTCGACCCACCCGGTGAAGATGTTCTTGGCGTTCCATTCGCTCTCGCCATGCCGGAGCAGAACCAGGGTGCCGGGAACAGCGCTCATGGCGCTCATCCTGCCACGTGGGAACGTCTCCCCTCCGCCGGTACCCATCAGCGCCGGTCACGCCGATGGTGACCAACGACACCATTCCCGCGCCCCGTCCGCCCTCCTACGTTTGCCGCCGTGAGCGCGTGGCTCCGGGAGACCGTGGGCGGTCTACCCCGGACGTTCTGGGTCCTCTGGTCCGGCATTCTCATCAACCGGGTGGGCGGCTTCGTCGTCCTGTTCCTCTCGCTGTACCTGACGGGTCCGCGCGGACTCAGCCCGGCCGTGGCGGGAGCCGTGGTGGGCGGGCACGGCGCCGGGGCCATGGTCGGCACGCTGCTCGGCGGAGTGCTCGCCGACCGGTGGGGGCGCCGCCGCACGCTGCTGCTCGCTCACGTCGGAGGCGCCGTGGCGCTGCTCGCCCTCGGCCTGGTCGGCAACGTTCCGGCGATCGCGGCGCTCACCGTGCTCGCCGGGGTGGCACACGCCATGCCGGCGCCCGCGTTCGTCGCGGCGATCGTCGACGTCGTGCCCGGGCCGGACCGGACGCGCGCCTTCAACCTGCAGTTCTGGGCGTTCAACCTGGGGCTCGCGGGCTCGTCGCTGCTCGCCGGGCTGGTCGCCGAGGTCAGCTTCATGCTGCTGTTCGTGCTCAACGCGGCGGCCACCCTCGTCACCGCCGGGCTGATCCTGTTCCTCGTACCGGAGACGCTGCCGCGCCCGACCGTCGGTCAGGTCCCCGCGGCGCACAGGGGTCTGCGCACCGCGCTCACCGACCGGATCTTCCTCGCGTTCGTCGGGCTGACCCTGGCGCTCGCGATCCTCGGCGCGCAGACCATGACGATCCTGCCGCTGGCGATGCAGGTAGACGGGCTCGGCCCGTCGGCGTACGGGAGCGTCGTCGCGCTCGGAGGCGCGCTCGTCGTGCTCGGTCAGCTCTTCGTGCCCCGCCTGATCGCCGGCCGCCGGGACGGTTCGGTGCTCGCCCTCGCGCTGCTGCTGCTCGGTGTCGGCTACGCCACCGTCGCCCTCGCCGACGCGCTCTGGGTCTACCTGCTCGCGGCCGTCGTGTGGACGGCCGGCAGCATGCTCGCCGCTCCGCCGAACGCGACCGTCATCGCCGCGCTCGCGCCGCCGCTGCTGCGCGGCCGTTACCAGGCGGTGTTCTACCTGACCTTCTCGGCCGCCACGTTCCTCGCCCCGGCCGTGGGCGGGGCCAGCCTCCAGTACATCGGCGCCTGGCACTGGGTGCTGTGCGGAGCGCTCGGGGTCCTAGCCGCGGCCGGGCACCTGTGGGCCAGCGGCCCCCGCGAACGCGCGGTGGCGGCGCGAGCCGCCGCGCACCGGACTCCCGCCCCCGTGCCCACGCGGCAGGGCGGCTGACACCGCTCGCCCGACGCGTTGGCGTCCGGGTCGCCGCCTGCGCCCCTCGCCGTCAGCCGGCGCGGCGGACGGGCTCGCCGCGTTCGGCCCGCGCGACCAGCTCCGCCGAGGGCTCGAACCGCTCGCCGTACCTGGCGGCCAGCTCACGCGCCCGGGCCACGAACCCGGCGACCCCACCCGGATAGCCGTCCACGAACTGCAGCACGCCTCCGGTCCAGGCGGGGAAGCCGATGCCGAAGATGGAGCCGATGTTGCCGTCGGGCACGCCCGTCAGCACACCCTCGTCGAGGCACTTGACGGACTCCAGCGCCTCGGCGAACAGCATCCGCTCCTTCATGTCGGTGAACGGGATCGCCGGCTCGCCCGGCTTGGTGTTGAAGGCGGTCGCCAGCCCCGGCCACAGTCGCTTGCCCGAACCGTCCGCCGGGTAGTCGTAGAATCCCGCGCCCGCCGCCTTGCCGGTCCGCCCGAACTCCTCCACCATCCGGTCGAGCACGACCTCGCCGGGGTGGGGCGGGGCCTGCACGCCGGCCTTGCGCGCCTCGTCACGCAGCTTGCGCGGCAGGGTCAGGGTCACCTCGTCGATGACCGCGAGCGGCCCCACCGGGTAGCCCGCCTGCAGCGCGGCCTGTTCGATGGACGCCGCGGGGATCCCCTCGGCGAGCATGGCGAGCCCTTCCAGCACGTACGTGCCGAAGACCCGGCTGGTGAAGAAGCCCCGCGAGTCGTTGACCACGATCGGCGTCTTGCCGATCTGCCGTACCAGGTCGTACGCCCGCGCGAGCGTCTCGTCGGAGGTGGCGGCGCCCCGGATGATCTCGACCAGCGCCATCTTGTCCACGGGCGAGAAGAAGTGCAGGCCGATGAAGCGTTCCGGGTCGACGGCGGCCCGGGCGAGGCCGGTGATCGGCAGCGACGAGGTGTTCGACGCGAGCAGCGCCTTGGGCGCGATCTCACCGAGCCGCCGGTACGTCTCGTGCTTGAGTGCCTGGTCCTCGAAGACCGCCTCGATGATCACCTCGCAGCCGGCCAGGTCCGCCAGGTCCCCCGTCGCCGAGATCCGCTCGTGCGCCTCCGCGGCCCGCGCCGCAGTCTGCGGGTTCACGTCCATGAGCATCACGTCGATGCCCCGACGCGCGCAGGCGCGGGCGATTCCGGCGCCCATCATGCCCGCGCCCACCACGCCGACCCGTGCGACCGGCGGCGAGGCGGGCACCGAGGCCGGGCGCGAGCCGCCCTTGTTGAGGTACTGGAGGTCGAAGAAGAACGCCTGGGTCATGTTGCGCTGGATCGGCGTGCCGAGCAGGTCGGCGAACCAGCGGCCCTCGATACGCAGCGCGGTGTCGAAGTCCACCGCTGCGCCCTCGACCGCCGCGCACATGATGTGGTGCGGCGCCGGGTAGTGGGCGCCCTTGAGCTGCTTGCGCAGGTTCGCGGGGAATGCGGGCAGCATGGTGGCGAGCGCCCGGTCGGTGGGCCGGCCGCCGGGCATCCGGTAGCCGGGCCGGTCCCACGGCTGGGCCGCCTGCGGGTTGGCGAGGATCCACTCCACCGCGCGCGGCACGAGCTCGTCGGGCGAGCCGACCAGCTCGTCCACCACGCCGACCTCGACCGCCTTGGCCGGGCGCATCCGCTGGCCCTGCAGCAGCACGTTGAGCAGCGCCTCCTGCACGCCGAGCAGGCGCACGGTGCGCGCCACGCCGCCGCCGCCGGGCAACAGACCGAGGGTCACCTCCGGCAGACCGAACCGGGCGTCCGGACGGTCGACGGCGATGCGGTGGTGGCAGGCGAGCGCCACCTCGAACCCACCGCCGAGGGCGGTGCCGTTGAGGGCGGCGACCACCGGCCGGCCGAGCGTCTCGAGCCGGCGGAAGGCGTCCTTCAGCGTCGTCGCGAGCGCGACGACGGCAAGGCGGTCCCCGCCACCGGCGGCGAACTCCTTGAGGTCCATGCCGACCACGAAGGAGTCCTTCGCCGACGTGACGATGACGCCGGTCAGCGACTCCCGCTCCGCCGCCAGTTGATCCACAGCGGACGCCAGCGACCGGACAAAGGCGGTGCTGATCGCGTTCGCGGACTGCGTCGGATCGTCGATGGTCAGCACCGCGATCCCGTCGGACCGCCGCTCAATGGAGATCATCGTCACAGCCTTTCGATGATGGTCGCTATCCCCATGCCGCCGCCGACGCACAGCGTCGCCAGCCCGTACCGCAGGTCACGCCGCTCCAGTTCGTCGAGGAGCGTGCCGAGGATCATCGCGCCGGTCGCACCGAGCGGATGACCGAGCGCGATCGCCCCGCCGTTGACGTTGATCCGCTCCAGGTCCACGCCGAGTTCCCGGGCGAAGCGCAGCACGACGGCCGCGAACGCCTCGTTCACCTCGTACAGGTCGATCTGGTCGGGGCTCAGGCCGGCGCGGGCCAGGGCCTTGCGCGCGGCGATCGCGGGGCCGGTGAGCATGATGGTGGGCTCGGACCCGGTGACCGCGGTGGCGACCACCCGCGCGCGCGGCGTGAGCCCGGCCTCCCGCCCCGCCTGCTCGGACCCGACCAGCACCAGCGCCGCGCCGTCCACGATGCCCGAGGAGTTCCCAGCGGTGTGCACGTGGTCGATCCGTTCGAGCCAGTGGTAACGCTGCAGGGCGACCGCGTCGAACCCGCCCATCTCGCCGATCGCGGCGAACGACGGCTCCAGCGTGGCGAGGGTCTCGACCGTGGTCTCCGGCCGCAGGTGTTCGTCGCGGTCCAGGATCACCTGGCCCACCCGGTCGCGCACGGGCACGACCGAACGGTCGAAGGCGCCGTCGGCCCACGCCTTGGCGGCGAGCGCGTGCGAGCGGGCGGCGTAGGTGTCAACGTCGTGGCGGGAGAAGCCTTCGAGCGTGGCGATCAGGTCCGCGGAGATTCCCTGCGGCACCACGCCGATCGCGTACCCGGACTCCGGATCCATCATCAGCGCGCCCCCGTCGGAGCCCATCGGCACGCGGGACATGGACTCCACACCGCCGGCGATGATCAGGTCCTCCCAGCCGGAGCGCACCTTCTGGGCTGCGGTGTTGACCGCCTCCAGGCCCGACGCGCAGAACCGGTTGAGCGTGACGCCCGCCACCGTGTCGGGCAGCCCGGCGAGCAGCCCGGCGGTGCGGGCGATGTCCATGCCCTGGTCGCCGACCTGGGTGACGCAGCCGAGGATCAGGTCATCGACCCGGGAGAAATCCAGCGACGGGTACCGACGGCGGAGTTCCTCGAGGAGCCCGACGACCAGGGAGACGGGCTTGACCTCGTACAGCGCGCCGCCCGCCTTGCCGTCGCGCCCCGGCTTGCCGCGCCCGCGGGGGGTGCGGATCGCCTCGTAGATGAAGGCTTCCATTGCCGCATTCTGCAATAAGATACTGGCGAGTAACAAGCGCGGCCGGGGTGTCCGCCACCACACCGAGCGGGCGTCGTGTGGTCGGGGCCGGACGGCTCGGCCGGCCCGCCGAGCAGCCCGTGGCCGGGCCAGCGGATGAGGGCCGGATACTCACCGTCGGAAATCCCGCACCCGCCGTCGCGTGGGGTGCCGTCGTCGACCAGATCCGCGCCGCGCGCGCCCCGCCCCCACGCTCCGATGTGGAGCATCTGCGCCGCGGGCCGCAGCATCGGCGGGCGGAGTGAGCATTCGGTGGGCGGTCGGTCCGGGCGGAGCCTTTCCGTCCCCTGGCAGCGCGGCCCGCCGGGGCGCTCCGCCCCGGCGGCGCGGGTGACGCGCACCCCCGCACGCGTCACCCGCCCAGGCCGCCGGGTTGTCAGTGGCGCCGCCCCCCATCGGCTGTGCCACTTCCGCCCCCCGTTTCCGCCAACACGGTAGCCGTCGTATCCGTTGTCGTTCAAACCAAACTCATGTCATGCCACTCACAGGTGGGCTTGACCACATACTCCACTATGGAAAGACAACCGGGCGGTGACGGACGGGTGAACCCGGGGTGTCCAGCCCGACCACCTACTATGGACGGACGCCGGCGCGGCCCCCGAGGTTGGCCCCGGCGGTTCGACGCTGGCGGGGTCAGTCGCTGGCGGGGTCAGTCGTGGCGTCGCGGGGCCGCATCAGGTGAGCGAAGGCGCGCAGGTTGTCCAAGGACTCCCCGCGCGAGACCCGCCACTCCCACTCCCGTCGGATCGCCGAACCGAACCCGATCTCCAGCATCGTGTCGAACGACTCGTCCGCGTAGGTGAGCACCGCGCCGAGCAGGCGGTCCACCTCGTCCTCGGTGACGGCGTGCAGCGGCACCCGGCCGGTGAGGTAGACATCGCCGACAGCGTCGATGGCGAAGGCGACCCCGTACATGCGCGCGTTGCGCTGCAGCAGCCAGGCCCACAGCTCCTCGCGGCGCTCGTCGGGCTGACGCATGACGAATGCCTCGATCCGCAGCGCGTGCTCACCGACGATCAGGTTGCAGACCGTCTTGAGCTTGTGGACGCCGGGTAGCGTGACGGCGTACGACCGCTCCCCCGTCGGCTCCCACTCCAGCTCCCGTTGCGCCAGCGTGGATTCGATGACGGCGCACGCGTGGGCAGGCGTCACCACGACCTCCGCCCGAGAGTCGAGAACTCGGCGGAGATCCGGGCACGGTGTTCGACCACGGCCTCACGGTAGACGGTGAGCAGGCCGTCGACGGTCCGGTCCCAGGAGAACCGACGGGCGTGCGCGACCGCTCCACGCGCCAGCTCCACCCGTCGGCCGGGCGCCGCGAGCAGGCTGCCCAGCACCCGTGCCCAGTCGGCCGGGGCGTGCCCGTCGACCAGCACGCCGGAGACGTTGTCACGCACCGCGGTCACCAGGCCACCGACCGCAGCAGCCACCACCGGCGTACCGCAGGCCTGCGCCTCGAGGGCGACCAGCCCGAACGATTCGTTGTGGCTCGGCACGGCCACCAGGTCCGCGGCGCGGTACAGGTCGGCGAGCGCGTCGCCGGGCTGCGGCGGCAGGAAGCGGACCGCGTGGGAGATGCCGAGTGAATCGGCCAGCTCGATCAGCGATGTGGGGCGCTCCAGCCCGCTGCCGCTCGGCCCGCCGACCACGACCACGGCCAGCCGCCGCGCGAGCAGCGGATCCCGGGCGGTCAGTTCGGCGGCGGCGCGCAGCAGCACGTCCGGTGCCTTGAGCGGCTGGATGCGCCCGACGAACGCGACGACGTGCGCGTCGGCCGGCAGCCCGAACCGGCGCCGGGCGGCGGCCCGGGTCGCCGCCTCGCGGCCGGGCGGCGGCGGCGTGAAGCGGCGCAGGTCCACGCCGGGTTCGACCACCGCCACGCGGTCGGGGTCGGCGCCGTACAGCCCGATCAGCTCACGCGCCTCGGTCGGCGTGTTCGCCACCAGCCGGTCCGCCTCCGCGACCACCTGCTCCTCGCCGACCACCCGCGCGAGCGGCTCGGGCTTGTCGCCGTCGGCCAGCCGGGCGTTCTTGACCTTGGCGAGGGTGTGCGCGGAGTGCACCAGCGGCACCCCCCAGCGGTCCTTCGCCAGCCAGCCGACCTGCCCGGACAGCCAGTAGTGGGAGTGGATCAGGTCGTACCAGCCGGGGGCACGGGCGGCCTCCACGCGCAGCACCCCGGCGGTGAAGGCGCACATCTGCGCCGGGAGGTCCTCCTTGGCCAGCCCCTCGAAGGGACCGGAGATCACGTGGCGGACGTACACACCGGGTGCCATCTCCACGCAGGAGGGCAGGCCGCTCGCGGTGGCGCGGGTGAAGATCTCGACCTCGACGTTGCGGGCGGCCAGCCGCTTGGCGACCTCCACGATGTAGACGTTCATCCCGCCGGCGTCGCCGGTGCCCGGCTGCTCCAGCGGGGAGGTGTGGACCGACAGGGTGGCGATACGCCGAGGTGTGGGCCATGAGTTCATCGGCCACCGATGCCCGGCCACATACCTGTTTTGTGCTGTCACGTCCTGTTTCCTCCACCACCTGCCATCCCGGGCGGCGCGGCCGGCGCCTCGCACATCAACCTCTCCCCTGTCGGACATCTTCCCGCGCTCGAGAATGCCCGCAGAACAGGGAGGTCGAACGCGATGACGGCCCTCACGGGCACGCGTTCTTCCGGACGGCGGGTCGGGCCGCGGCGCAACACCATTCACATTGGACGCACAGCCGGTCGGGGCGCGAGCCACGTGCGCGCCTGGCGTGGGAAGATGTCGACATGGCGAGGGTTGCGGTCGTCACCGGGGCGTCCAGCGGGATCGGAGCCGCGACCGCCAAGCGGCTCGCGGCAGAGGGGTTCCACGTCGTGGCCGCGGCGCGGCGCGAGGACCGGCTCGCGACGGTCGTCGAGGAGATAACCGCGGCGGGCGGCCAGGCCACCGCCGTGCCCGCCGACGTGACCTCGGACGTGTCGGTCGCGCGGCTGGCCGAGGCGGCCACCGCCCTCGGCCCGGTCCACCTCCTCGTGAACAACGCGGGCGGAGCCCTGGGTCTGGATCCGATCGAGTCGGCCCGGGTCACCGACTGGCAGTGGATGTACGACGTCAACGTGCTCGGCACGCTGCGCGTCACCCAGGCGCTGCTACCGGCGCTGGAGGCCTCGGGCGCGGGTACGGTCGTCATCATCAGCTCCACCGCCGGGCTGATCGTCTACGAGGGCGGGGGAGGGTACACCGCGGCGAAGCACGCGCAGACGGCGCTCGCCGAGACGCTGCGGCTGGAGCTGTGCGGCCGGCCGATCCGGGTCATCGAGATCGACCCGGGCATGGTGCGCACCGAGGAGTTCGCGCTCGTCCGGTTCCGCGGCGACGCGGCGAGAGCGGAGGCGGTGTACGCGGGGGTCCCCGAGCCGCTGGTCGCCGAGGACATCGCCGACTGCGTCGTCTGGTGCGCGACCCGGCCCCAGCACGTCAACGTGGACCGGCTCGTCGTCCGTCCGCTCGCCCAGGCCGCCCAACACAAGGTGCACCGGGTCGCGACATGATGCGCCCCCGCGGGATGGTCACCCGCGGCACGACCAACCCCAACCGGCTGCGCCGCGTCGACACCTGGCTGGTGGCGTGGTACGGCGCAACCCTGCGCGCCGCGCCCGATCCGCTCGTCGTGGACCTGGGCTTCGGGGCGAGCCCGGTCACCACCCTGGAGCTGCGCGCCCGGCTGGCGTCCGTCCGCCCGGACGTGCGGGTCGTCGGTCTGGAGATCGACCCGGTACGGGTGGCCGAGGCGCAGCCCGCGGCCGACCCGCCCGGCTTGACCTTCATGCGCGGCGGGTTCGAGCTGGCCGGGCTACGGCCGGTGCTGGTGCGCGCGATGAACGTGCTGCGCCAGTACGACGAGGCGGCGGTGCGACCGGCGTGGGAGACGATGACGCGAGCGCTCGCCCCCGGCGGGGTGCTCGTCGAGGGGACCAGCGACGAGCTGGGGCGGCTCGCCTCGTGGATCACGCTCGACCCGACCGGCCCGCGGTTGCTGACGCTGGCCGCCAAGCTGTCCCGCCTGGATACGCCGGCGACGCTCGCCGAGCGACTGCCCAAGGCGCTGATCCACCGAAACGTGCCTGGGGAGCCGATCCACGCCCTGATCGACGCGCTCGACCGGGCGTGGCGCGCCGCCGCGCCGTACTCGGTGTTCGGGCCACGACAGCGCTGGGTGCGCGCCGTCGAGGCGGTGCGGGAGCGCGGCTGGCCGGTGCTGGACCGCCCCGCGCGCACACGGCTGGGCGAGCTTACCGTCCCATGGGCCACCATATCGGGCGAATCCGAAAAAGAGTGAAACATTCTGATATCAAGTAACTAGCTGAAATTGAATTCGTTTTCGTCGGTGACCGGGTTAGTTCGACGAAGGGAGCCGCCCGATGAACCGACTGAAACGACTCGGCCTGGTCTCGATCCTGCCGTTCGGCGCCGCTCTGGCCCTGGCCATCGCGCCCGCGTTCGCGTCCTCCGGCACCGAGCAGCACCTCACGGCCGACAACCACGCCGTGTCGGTGCTGTCCGCCGAGGACCACGACAAGAACAAGGGCAGGGAGCACGACAAGGGCAAGGACCACGACAAGGACAAAGATCACGACAAAGGCAAGGACCACGACAAGGACAAGGACAAGGACAAAGACAAGGGCAAGGACAAGGACAAGGAGAAGCCCAAGCCGAAGCCGACCAAGACCACGCCGACCAAGACCAAGTCACCGACCAAGTCACCGAGCCCGACGAGGACCGCGCTTCCGGTGACCGGCGGCACGACCGACCCCGGCATGTTCGGGCTGATCGGCGGCGGACTGCTGGCAGCGGGGGGCAGTCTGCTTCTGCTCGCCCGTCGGCTGCGGCACCGGTTGGACACCTGACCGGCTGTCCCGCCCACGTCCCCGCTCCCGTCGGGGACCCGGCCCACGGTCCCCGGTCTCGGGTGGGGACCCGGCCGGGCCCCGCGGGAGCGGGGATCGGCTCTGGCGATGCAGCGGATCCCCGACCGAGCGGGGATCCGCTCTCGTGCCACCACGGCTCGCCTCGAGCCGTGCATGTCGGGAATGATGGCGGGCTATGGACTGGGTGACGCTGGTACAGATCGGTGTGGCGGCGGCGCTGGGTGGCGCCGTCGGCCTGGAACGGGAACTCGGCACCCAACCCGCCGGCCTGCGCACCCACATGCTCGTCTCGATCGGCGCCGCGCTGTTCACGCTCGCCGGAGCCGAGTTCCTGCGCGGCGGCGACCCCACACGGGTCGCCGCCCAGGTCGTCACCGGGGTGGGCTTTCTCGGTGGCGGCGCGATCCTCCGTGAAGGCGCCACGGTACGCGGCCTGACCACCGCCGCCTCGCTGTGGGTCACCGCGGCCATCGGACTGGCGGTCGGTCTGCGGCTGTGGCTGGCCGCGGTGGCCGCCACCATCGGCGCGGTGGCGGTGCTGTGGCCTACGAAGTACTTCGAGCGCGAGGTCCTGCCGCAGCGCCGGGCGCTGGAGGCGACGCTGGCGCTCGAACCGGGGGCGGCGCTGGACGAGGTGGAAACCGCGGCGCACCGGGTCCTGCCGCGCAGCAAGGTGCTGCGGGTGACCCACTCCGACGCCGGCCAGGCACTGGTCGTCGCCAGCGAACCGATGCGCGACGTGTCGCTGTCCCAACTCGCCGAACGTTTGCGCACCATACCCGGGGTGCGCGGCGTCGAACTGAGCCGCTGACCCCCTGACCGCCGGGCTCGCCGCGGCCCACGATGCCTAGAGCTCGCAGTTGACCAGGACCGGCTCGGGGCGCAGGGTCACCCCGAAACGCGCGTGTACGCCGTCGCGGATCTCCCTGGCGAGCGCGAGCAGGGCCTCGGCGGTGCCGCCGCCCCGATTGGTCAGCGCCAGCGTGTGCTTACCGGAGATCGCCACCTTGTTGCCGTGACCGTACCCCTTGCCGAAGCCGGCCTTCTCGATCAGCCAGGCGGCGCTGACCTTGACGGTGCCGTCCTCACCCGGCCAGGACGGCGGCTCGCCACCGGCCCGGTCCACCAGGTCCGCGTACCCGGCGGCGTCGAGCACCGGGTTGGTGAAGAACGACCCGACGGAGTGGGTGTCCGGGTCGGTCTCGTCGACCACCATGCCCTTCTTCGCGCGCAGCTGCAGCACCGCCTCGCGAACCTCGGCGAGCGGCGCCGTCCCGCCGAGCGGCACACCGAGCGTACGGGCCAGTTCCGAGTACCGGATGGGGGTGGACATCGGCGAGGGGGTGAGCCGGAACCGCACGGCCAGCACCACCCAGCGGTCGGAGTGCTTGAACCTGCTGGTCCGGTAGCCGAAGCCGCACTCCCCGGCACGCAGCGTCACGACCTCGTCGGTCACGCGGTCGTACACCCGCACCGCGGTGATCGTCTCTGCGACCTCCTGCCCGTACGCCCCGACGTTCTGAATGGGGGTGGCGCCGGTCGAGCCTGGGACGCCCGACAGGCACTCGATGCCGGCCCAGCCGGACTCGACGGTGACGGCGACCAGCTCGTCCCATGCCGCGCCGGCCTGCACGGTGAGCTCCACCGCGGATGGCGACCGATCGACGGTGAACCCGCTCGACCGCAGCAGCACGACGGTCCCCGGGAAGCCCGCGTCGGAGACGACGACGTTGCTGCCGCCGGCGAGCACAAGCGTGGGCGTCCCGGCGCGGGTCGCCTCCCGTACGCTCGCCACGATCTGCTCTTCGGTCGTGGCTGTGATCAGCCGGGCAGCCGGGCCGCCGATGCGCAGCGTGGTGTACGCCGAGAGCGGGCAGGCGGGCGCAGGTGCGCTAACGTCAGGCACACCACTCACCATAGGCTGAGGAGCAGCCGACCGAGACGCGGGCGGCTGTCGCGGAGGATCGCGATGACCAGGTGGCACGGCAACAAGGAGTTCTGGATCTCCGCGCTGCGCAGTGAGGCTCCCGCGTTCCGCCAGGCCGCCGGGCAGCCCGGGGCCCTGGCCGCCACCGTCCCCTCCTGCCCGGGCTGGACCGTCGAGGACCTGGTCCGCCACCTCGGCGCGGTGTACCGCTGGGTGCGCTCACACGCGAGCCGTGGGGTGACCAGCCGACCGGAGCAGCCGCGACCCGTGGTGGACGACGATGTGCCGACCGGACCGGCGGCGCTGACCTGGTGGGACGACGAGTACTCCGCCCTGCTGACCATGCTCGACAGGCTGGACCCCGAGATGCCGGCGTGGAACTGGGCACCACAGCCGAAGAAGGCCGCCTTCTGGCACCGCCGCATGGCGCACGAGACCGCGGTGCACCGCTGGGACGCGCAGATGGCGACCGGACTGGCCGAGCCGGTCGAGGCGAAGCTGGCCGTGGACGGCGTGGCCGAGGCGCTGGACAGTTGGCTGCCGGCCGGCCGGCGCCGTGGGCCGACCGACCGGCTGGGCGTGGTGCAGCTTGCCGCCACGGACATCGACCAGGAGTGGTTCGTGCGGCTGCGCGGCGAGGCGGGCATCGCGCTGCTCGACACGGCCACCCTGCTGGACACCGCCGATCCGCGCGCCCGGGCGCTCGCCCGCGGCACCGCCAGTGATCTCCTGCTCGCGCTCTACGGCCGGGTGCCGTTCGATGTCCTCGAGGTCACCGGGGACGTGACCCTGCTCGAGTCGCTGCGCACCGGCTGACCGCTCAGTCTCCCCGGTCGAGCAGCGACCGGGCCATGTCGTAGAGCGAGCGGTGGAACAGAACCAGGCGCGCCTCGGCCACGTGGGCCGGGCGGGCCGCGCGCAGCACGGCCAGCGCCTGGCGGATCGCGTCGTCGGCCGGCCAGCCGTACACGCCGGCGGAGATGAGCGGGAAGGCCACGTCGCGCGCACCGAGGTCGTCCGCGACGCGTAGGGAGTTCTCGTAGCAGGAGCGCAGCAGTTGCGACCGGTCCTCCCGCGGCGTCCACACCGGCCCGACGGTGTGGATCACCCAGCGGGCCGGCAGACGACCGGCGGTGGTCGCGACGGCCTGTCCCGGCGGCAGGCCGTCCGGGTACCGCGTGGCCCGCAACTGACGGCACTCCTCGAGGATGGCCGGACCGCCCGCGGCGTGGATCGCGCCGTCCACGCCGCCGCCGCCGAGCAGGGACGAGTTGGCCGCGTTGACGATGGCGTCCACCCGTTCGCGGGTGATGTCGCCCTCGATTAGCGTGAGCTCCACGATCACTCCTCTATGGGCAGTCCGAGCACCCGGCGGGCGAGCAGGGTGCCGCCGGCCACCGCCGCCGGCATCACGAGCACGGCACCGAGCGGGACCAGGAAGCACAGGAACACGCCGACGCCGAAGCCGAGCGCCATCGGCCGGTGGGCGCGCAGCGCGGCGCGGCGGTCGCGCAGGCGCAGTCCGCGGCGGGCGAACGGGGCGCCGACGAGCTCGACGGCGAGGAGCCAGCCGCCGACCGTGGCCGCGAGCGCCGGGACCACCGTCTGGCCGAGGAGCGGGATGAACCCGGCGAAGAACAGCGGGATGCCGATGCCGAGCGACACCAGCAGCAACCGGCCCGAATCGACGAGGCTGCGCCGCAGCGACCGCCACCACGGCATGTCGACGGCGTCCGGCACGCCGCCCAGCCGCTCCTCGATCCGCTCCGAGATCGTCTCGTAGAACGGGTCACCGATCAGCAGTGTCACGGCCGTGAACGAGAGCGCGCCGAGCAGCGCACTGAGCCCGAGGATCACGACCCCGGCGATCACCCGTGCCGTGGTGCGGGCGCCGGACGACCAGTCGTCGGCGAACCAGGTCGCCAGCTCGGCGATATCCCCGATGAACAGGATCAGCGTGACGAACGCCCCGAGGTAGAGCGCCCCGGAGATGAGCGCGGGGACGAGACCGAAGACCACGAGCTTCGGGTCGCGCCCGTACATCGCGATGCCGTGGCCGAGAAGCCGTAGGCCGGCGACGAAGCCGCCGGACGCGCTCGTCACCGCAGGCGCTTGACCCTCCACGGGGTCCGAGCGTAGTGCGAGCCGGCCACGACGCCCGCACTACCGAGCGCGCTGACCGTGCTCGTCATACCGTTCGCCGTACCGCTGCTCGCGGTCGCCGGCCCGGTCACCACGAGCCTGCTGCTCGGCCCGGCGTGGGCGCTCTGGCACCCGCCCATGGCCTTCGTCCCCGGCACCGCCCAAGGGGATCAGCGTCTTGGGCCTTCGCGGTCCAGGTCACCGGCGCGACGATGATCTTCACGAGGGTGTTCCTCGCCACCCGCGGCAGCGTGTTGGCGATGATCCTCATGCGCGCCGCGGCCAACCTGGCCTTCAACACCGTCCCGGTCTTCGCCACCGAGGGCGGCAACGACACCCGTACCCTGCTGTTGGCCCTGCTCTACCTGGTCGCGGGCCGTCGGCGCGCTCGCCACGCTGCCCCGCCACAGGCAGCCGGCCGCAGGTGACTAGTCGAGCACGCGGATGCGTACCCGTCGGTTGGCCTTGCCCTTGCTCTCCACCTTGACCACCTGGACCTTGCCCACCTGGCCGGTGGCGGCGACGTGCGTGCCGCCATCGGCCTGCACGTCGAGCCCGACGATGTCGACGATGCGCACCTCCTGCTCGTCGGGCGGGATCAGGTTGGTCTGGGTACGGATGATGTCCGGGATCGCCAGCGCCTCGGCCCGCGGCAGCACCCGCACGTCGATGCGGCGGTTCGCGGCGACCTCGGCGTTGACCAGCTCCTCCAGCCTGGTCTTGAAGTCCGCCGGCACCTGCGGGAGGTTGAAGTCCATCCGCGCCTCGCCGGGCTCCATGTTGCCGCCGGTCACCAGCGCCCCGAAGTCGCGGAACACCACGCCGCACAGGATGTGCAGACCGGAGTGGGTACGCATGAGCAGCGTGCGCCGGGCGTCCTCGATCGCCCCGGTCACCGTCGCGCCCACCGGCGGGACGGGGTCACCCTCCGCGGGGATCAGGTACAGGTCGTCGCCCTTGCGGGTGCCGACGATCCGGGTCTGCACGCCCTGCCACAGCAGCACGCCGTGGTCCGGCGGCTGCCCACCGCCGCCCGGGTAGAAGGCGGACCGGTCGAGGACGATCCCCTGCTCCGGATCGGAGAAGAGCACCGTGCACTCCCACTCGCGCAGCGTCGGGTCCGCCAGGTCCAGCCGGTAGGTCCGGCCGTGATGCGTCACACCCATGTCGTGCACCGTCCCTCGGCAAGCGCCTAACCGTTGAGAAACCCCGCGATCCGCGCGCGGAGGTCCGCCCGCTGCGTCCACAGCGCGCCCGGCTCGTCGTACACGTGCAGGTCGGCCTCGGGAAGCGCAGCGGCCAGCTCCTCCGCGACGGACACCGGGTGCAGGTCGTCACCCCGGTTCGCGATGACCAGCGCCTTGGCGGTGACCGCGCCGAGGGCGGACCGGTCCGGCACGGCCACCTGGTCGGGCAGGCTCGCGAGCGCCGGGGCGAGCCCGTCGCGCATGAGCTGGTCGAGCCGCCCCCGCAGGTACGCCCAGACCGCCGGGGTGTCGCGGACAGCGGGAGGAGCCTCCCGGGCGATCACCTCGGCGGCGGCCGCCGCGTCGCCGGACTCCACGGCCTCGAGCAGCGCGGTCAGACGCCGCCGCGCGGCCTGCGGACGGGGCGTGTCGAGCACCGCCGGCAGGTAGAACACCACGCGGTCGAACCGGGTGGGGTGGTCAGCGAGCAGGCGGCACAGTGCCCCGGCGCCCAGGCTCGCGCCGACCGCCCGGGTCGCGCCGGACAGGTCGGCGACCGCGCGCAGGTCGCGCGCGAGGTCGACGTAGGTCCAGGTCCCGGTCGGCGAATCCGAGCGGCCGTGCCCCCGGAAGTGGAAGAAGACCTTGCGCCCTTCGACCGCGCTGCCGAGCGGCCGGGTGTCGGCGATGCTTCCGCCGAGCCCGTGCGCGAAGACGGTCACCGGCTCGCCCCGCCCGGTCGCGAGGCACTCCAGCATGACCTCGTGCGGCGTCGGCACCAGTTCGGTCGGTGGCTCGGGCAGCGTCGGCCGGCCCGTGCGCGGGCCGGTGTTGCCGGGCCCGTACGGGACCGGGCCGCCACCCGGCGGCGGTGGCCAGCGCAGGTTCACCACGGGCCTCCGGTCACCAGGGTCCGCGCCCGTCAGTGACGTCCCGCAGCGCCGGGCGTACGTCGAGCAGGTAGACCAGCGCCACGCCGGCCGCGACCAGGCTGAACAGGCTGACCCCACCGGCGGTCAGCAGCAGCGCCAACAGGAACGTCACGCCGATCAGGCCCAACCAGGCGGGCTTGGAGAGCGTGCCGATGGCGGGGAAGGCGTCGGCGCGCTGCGTCAGGCAGTGGACGAACGCGGTGAGCCCGATCGCCAGGGTGAACAGCAGCAGGGCCCAGTTGATGAACGCTTCCACCACGAAGACCCACGGCGCTGCGACAGCCATGCCACTGAGCTTAGCGGCGTGAGGGGTGCGAGGCGTCGGCAGCGCAGGGGCGCGTCACCACGTCCTCGGCCCGATGCCTGACGCCCGGGCGTCGAGATGGTCCCCACCCGTGCTACGGATGCGCGAGCTCCCGGTGCTCGGTGGCACCGGGAGCTCGAGGACCGGTGGGTAGCGGCCGGTTACGGGCGCGACCGGGCGGACCCGGCCGGGCGAAGGCACATCCCGTCAGTTGTCCGCCTTGCGACGGGCGCGCTTGGCCGGCTTGGCCTTGGCCGCACCGCCGGCCGGCGCTTCGCCGACCGCCCTGGCGTCGGCGTGGGCCACCGCCTCGGCCGCCACCGCCTCGGCCGCCACCGCCTCAGCCGCCGCCACGACCTCGGCCGCCGCGACCCGCGACGGCTCGCCCACGGGCCGGTCGACGACCTGGGTGCCGCGCTGCACGAGGGTCGCGTAGACGGTGCGGGCCTCGTTCAGCACGGTCCGCGCGTTGCGCTGGGCGAGTTCGCGCAGGCGCTCCAGGTCGCCGCGCAGGCGCTCGAGGTCGCCACGCACGTCCAGGTCGCCGGGCGCGACCCGGCTACGCAGCTCGGTCAGCCTCGCGGGCAGCTCGCGCAGCTCGGCCAGCTTGGCGGGCAGCTTGCGCAGCTGCTCGTAGGCCAGGTCGCCGACGCCGGCAACCGCGTACAGCGGAGCCGGGTACTTCCTCGTGGTCATGACTGCTCCCTTGCGGAGTCGTTGGGATCCTCTGTGGATTCGGTGAGGTCGGTGGAGCCCGTGGGCTCGCCGGCCTCGGCCGCCGCGCGGGCGTTCTCCCGGCGGAAGGTCTCGTAGATCTGGGTCAGGGACTGCTTCTGGCTCACGGTGAGGTCGGGGTCGGCGGCGATCGCCGCGAGCACGCCGTGCCCCTCCTTGGCGTCGAGCAGGCCGGCGCGCAGGTACATGAGGGGCGTGCTCACCCGAAGCGCGGCGGCGATCTGCTGGAGCACCTCGGCGCTGGGCTTGCGCAGGCCGCGTTCGACCTGGCTCAGGTACGGGTTGGACACCCCGGCCCGGTCGGCGAGCTGGCGCAGCGAGACGCCGGCGTTGCGGCGCAGGTCGCGGATGAAGGCGCCGATGTCGCGGGGCAGGTCTCGAGGGCTGGTCACGCGGGCAACGCTAACCAGCGCTGCTTGCAACTGCAAGCGTAATGCTTGCTTCAGTTAGCGTGACGGTGCCCACACGGTCCGTACAGCACCGACCGCTTCGCCGCCACCGTAGACCGTGGCGGTCGCCCCCGAGGCGAGCTCGTCGAGGACGGGCGCGCCGACGCCCAGGCGGCGCAGCGCGGCGACCACCACCGGGCCGAGCGGGCGTTTGCTCCCGTCGTCGATCTTCACCGCGACCGCGCCCACGCCCGGCATCGCGACCACCAGCACCCCCTCCGCGCCGCCCTTGGCGAGCAGCCCCGGCACACCCTGCATCAGCCGGGTGTCGTCCCGCTCCGGCCCCCGGCCGCCGACGAGGTGCGGGTGGGCGCGCATGGCGTCCGCGACCGTCCGCTCGGCCGTGCCGGGTTCGGCCTCGACGAGGCGCAGGAACGCGCCCGCCAGCCCGCGCAGGGACAGCGCGAAGAGCGCCGCGCCGCAGCCGTCCACGCCGGTCGCGACGACCGGCTCCCCGGCCAGCTCCTCCACTGTGGAGCGCAACTGCTTCTGCAGGGGGTGGTCCGCCGCCCGGTAGTCCACCGTCGGCCACCCCGCCGCCAGGCAGGTGAGCAGCATCCCGGTGTGCTTGCCCGAGCAGTTCATCGCGATCGGCTCCTTGCCGCGCCCCGCCGCGAGCCAGGCCCGGCGCGCCTCCTCGCCGATCGGCAGGTCCGGCGGGCAGCGCAGATCCGACTCGGTCAGGCCGCCGCAGCGCAGCATCGCGCGTACCCCGTCGATGTGCTCGGGCTCGCCGGAGTGACTGGCGGCGACCAGCGCGAGGTGCGCGGACTCCGGCAGCCGCAGACCGGCCCGCAGCATCCCCACCGCCTGCATGGGCTTGTTCGACGACCGCGGGAAGACCGGCCCGTCCGGGTCACCCGCGGCGGCCACCAGCTCGCCGCGCGCGTCCAACACGGCCACCGAACCGTGGTGACGGCTCTCGACGAACCCCGACCGCACCACCTCGGCGAGGATCTCGCCGCCCGCGTACGCCTTGGTCACACCGCCGACCGTAGTCCCTGGCCGATCCCGAGCAGCGCGCGGGCCTGCGCGGGTGTGATCGGCGGGCGCTGCGCCAACCGGGCGAACGTCGCGGCCCGCTCGACGAGCTGCATGTTCGACCGCACCGGCTCGCCCCTGGCGTACGTGAGCGTGTCCTCCATGCCGACCCGCAGGTGGCCGCCCGCCGCGAGACTGGCGAGCAGCACCGGGATCGTCGTCCGGCCGATTCCGGTGGCGGAGAAGGTGGTGCCGTCGGGCAGGTCGCGCAGCGCGTGTGTGCAGGCGACCAGGGTCGCGGCGGTGCCAGCCATGCCGCCCGGCACCCCCATGACGAAGTCGACGTGCACGTGACCGCCGGCCGGCAGCCCGTACTTGTCGAGCAGACGCTGCAGCGCCGCGAGGTGGCCGAGGTCGAAGATCTCGTACTCGGGGACGATGCCGCGCTCCTGCATCCGGGTGTGCAGCTCGACGATGAACTCCCACCGGTTCAGGAACACGTCGTCACCGAAGTTGACCGTGCCCATCGTGCACGACGCCATCTCCGGCGCGGCGTCCAGCACCCGCAGCCGGTCGGACTCCGGGTCCGTCACCGCCCCGCCGGTGGAGAGCTGGATGACCAGGTTGGTGCTCTCGCGCAGCGCGGCCACCGTCTCGCGCAGCCGACCGAGGTCGAGCGTGGGACGGGCATCGGCGTCCCGGATGTGGACGTGGATGACGCTCGCGCCCAGCGCCTCACACTCCTTGGCGGTGACCAGCAACTCGTCGAGCGTGACCGGCAGCGCCGGCACGTCGGCCTTGCTGGACTCGGCACCGGTCGGTGCCACGGTGATCAGGGTGCCCGTCGTCGCCATGTCGCGATCCTCGCACCCCGGCCGCACGCACCCCAAATACCAGGCGACGAGGCGTCAGTCGATCGCCGCGGCCGCCTCGCCGACCATGAGCCGCGCGTCGTCGGGCACGGACCGCTTGACCAGCGCGAGCGCGACCATGCCGAGTTCGACGTGGCGCAGCGCGGTCCCGACGAAACCGACGCTCCGGCCGTCCGTGGTGGTCACCGCCGTCCCCCTCGCCGGCGGCTCCTCGGTGGTTATTCCGTCCAGGTGCAGGAGGACGAGCCGGCGCGGCGGCCGGCCCAGGTTGTGCACCCGAGCCACCGTCTCCTGGCCCCGGTAGCAGCCCTTGTCGAGGTGGACCGCCCGCCCGATCCAGCCCACCTCGGCGGGGATGGTGCGGTGGTCGGTCTCGAACCCGAGCCGCGGGATGCGGGCCGCCACCCGCATCGCCTCGTACGCCCACACGCCGCACCACGGCACGTCGAGGCGGGCGGCGAGCTGCGCCACGGCCGGACGCGGCACGAGCAGGTCGACGCCCAGCGGGCCGCGCCGCGCCCAGCCGCCCTCGGGCAGCTCGTGCACGGCGTACACCGCGGAGGGCTCGTGCGGCACGGCGCCGGCGGGGAACTTCGGGCCCGGCACCGGGAGGACGCGCGGCTCCGGCAGCGGCAGCACCTCGCCGGCGGCGGGCCCGACCAGCGACAGCAGCGCCCACTCCGCCGACACGTCCGCCGGCTCGACCCGGGTGAGGAACCGCATCCGCGCGAGGAAGTCCAGCAGCGCGGGGGCGGTGCCCGGCTCGACGTCCAGCCAGGTCGTGGCGCCGTCCTCGGTGACCATCGCGTGGTGCTCGACGTGACCGTGCGGGGAGAGCACCAGCGTCTCGGTGCCCTGACCGGGCCGCAGCGTCTCCAGGTACTGGCTGGTGAGGCTGTGCAGCCACCCCAACCGGTCCGGGCCGGGTACGGCGAGCACTCCCCGGTGCGAGCGGTCCACGAGACCGACGGCCGTGGCGAGGGTGCGCTGCTCGCGCAGGGGATCGCCGTAGTGGGCGATCGCGCCAGCGTCCGGTGAGGTCGGGTCGAGCGCCGCGACGGGTACGGCGCTCATGCGCGCTCCTTGCACCCGGCGCAGACGCCGAAGAGTGCCACGTGCCCGACGTCGATGACGAAGCCGCGGTCGGCGGCGAGCCGGCGGGCGACGGGCTCGAGCAGCTCCCGCGGCATCTCCTGGATATCCCCGCATGCCCGGCACACCAGGTGCGCGTGCTGCTCCTCGCCGACCGCGTGGTAGGTGGGCGCCCCGTGGGACAGGTGGGTGTGGGTGACCAGACCGAGCTCCTCCAGCAGCTCCAGGGTCCGGTAGACCGTGGTGATGTTGACCCCGGCGGCGGTCTTGGCGACCTCGGCGTGCACCTGGTCGGGCGTGGCATGTCCGAGCGCGTAGACAGCCTCGAGGACCAGCTGGCGCTGGGCGGTCAGCCGCAGGCCGCGCGCCCGCAGCGCCTCAGCCAGATCCGGACAGGTCGCCACAGGACAGATCCTATTCGGGCAGGCGTATACGCTGCCGTCCGTGGCCAGTGATCGTGTGGTAGCTCTCCTCGGCGTCGGCGTGGTGCCCTCCGACACCCCTGTCCTGCGCGCGGACGACCTCGGCGTGCTGCGCGGCGACGGCTGCTTCGAGACCATGCATGTCCGCGACGGCGCGCCGTGGCTGCTCGACGAGCATCTGGCCCGGATGGCCCGCTCCGCAGCCCGGCTGGGCGTGGCGCTGCCGCCGGCGGCCGCGCTGGCCGACCTCGCGGCGCAGGCCTGCGCGGCGTGGCCGGCCGACCGGGAGGGGGCAGTGCGCCTGGTCTGCACCCGCGGTCCGGAGGACGGAGGCGGTCCGGTCACCGTCTTCGCCACCGTCGCCCCGGTCAGCGAGGTCACCGTGCGCGCCCGGCGGGCCGGGATCGCGGTGCGCACGGCCACGCTCGGCTACCCGGCCGACGTGCGCGCCGCGGCGCCCTGGCTGCTCGGCGGCGCCAAGACCCTGTCGTACGCCGTAAACATGGCCTCGCAGCGCTGGGCGGCCTCGGTCGGCGCGGACGACGTGCTGTGGGTGTCGACGGACGGGTACGTGCTGGAGGCGCCCACGTCGACGGTGGTGTGGCGGGAAGGCGCGACGCTGTACACGGTGCCCGCCGAGCGGACCGGCATCCTCGCCGGCTTGACCGCGCGGTGGCTGCTCGACCACGCCGGGTCGCTCGGGTTCCGGGCGGCCGAGCGGATGGTCACCCCGGCCGAACTGGCCGCCGCCGACGGCGTGTGGTTCCTCTCGTCCGTCCGAGGCGTGGCCCCCGTCCGGTCGCTGGACGGCGAGGCGACCCGCACCGACCCCGCCGAGACCGACACCCTCCGCCGGTTCCTCGGCTACCCCTGACTCCGCAGAGCCGATCAGCCGGCGACGCGGTCGAGCTTGGCGGACACGTGCGGCTGCAACGGCTCGCCGAGCGCGGCGAGGTCCTGTGCGTACAGCAGCGCCCGGTCGACGATGCCGTAGAGACGGTGCTCGGCGGTGACCTCCTTGGCGGTGGCCGTCCGCATCACCGCGTCGGTCGCGATCTCCAGCCGCACGCCGTCGATGCGCCCGATGAACAGCGACATGATGCCGTTGGGCCCCGTCAGCAGCACCTCGACCTCGTCCGTCGCCCTGCCGTCCGCCATGATCGGTCGCCACCAGCCGACCTCGCGGGCGGCCGGGCGGATCGGCGTGCCGTCGGGCTCGATGAGCCACGCCCGGGACTCGTAGTACAGGAACGGCCGCCCGTCGTGGCTGATGCGCACCTCCTGCGCGAACTCGAACGGCTCGACGTTCGGGTAGCCCCCGCCGCCGCGCCCGCGCCACACCCCGATGAACGGCAGCAGACCCATCAGCGCCGGATGCAGGTCCGGCCCCACCCGCAGGTCGTGGGTCTCCTCGTACGGGTACGGGTCGACCGGCCCCGCGTCCAGCCACGGCGGCCTGATGCCCTCGGTCATCGGCTGCTCCCCCGTGCCACCCGGACCGCGACGTAGACCAGCACGCCGGCGAGCCCTCCGAAGCCCGCGACGAGCAGGCTCACGAATCCGATCTCGGTGACCATAGCGCCTATTGTCGCTGGCATCGCGGACCTCGCCGTGGAGCACCGCGCCCGCAGCGACGTGCCACCCTACGAGTACCGCAGCATCCAGGCGGTGTCCGGATCACCGACGGGTTCGGCGGAGATCGGTGGTGCCGGGTCCGCGGGCACGGACGCCACCATGTCGTCCGGGTGGATCCGCTCCGGCAGCCGGCGCCACTTCTCCGGCGGCGTGCGTGGTTCGCGTTGCCCCTGTTGTTCCGCAGCCATGGCCGCCTCCTCCCCCAAGTGTGCCGCCGGGGGTCGCGGTCACCACCGAGGTCGAGGTCGACCGACCGCGGCCGGCCCGATCGACATCAACGTGGCCGGCAGCCCGTGGTCACGGAGACGCGGACCTCGCCCGGACCCGCCACGCCGCCGGAGACGGCCACGAAGTTCCCCGCGTCCGCGCGCAGCGTGTGCCGGCCGCCGTCGCCGTGGCGCGCCCGCGCGCCGTACTCCGGCGGGAGTCCGGCCGCGAGCCGGTCCAGCAGGGCGGCCTCGCCGCCCTCCCGGGTGTGGAGCACGACCACCTGCTCCCACTTCTCGCCGTCGCGGACCGCGCTGATCCGACAGGCGCCGAGCCGGGTGAACGGCGACACCGAGACGACCGCGTCCGGACCGGCGGCGGCGACCACGCCGCTCACCGCACGGTCGACCGTGGCCCGGGCCTGCGCCACCGAGGACTGCTCGCGGACGGTCGGCTCGTCCCGCCCGGCCGAGACGTACGCGGCGGCGACGACGATGACGGCCCACAGCGCGGCCGCCAGGGCGTACCAGCGGCGGCGGCGGGTCGGGGCCGCCGGGATCGGATCGTGCGCCACGGATGCCATGGTGACAGCCGGCCAGACCGGGCGGGCAGGCGGCACGGCCGGCTCGACACGCCAGCGCCCCACCCGCGGTGACGCGGGTGGGGCGCTGGCGGAGAAGGGAGCAGAGCCGTCAGCGGGCCACCGCGACCGTGACCTCGGTCAGGCCCCGGTCGGCGGTCACCTCGGCAGTCCCCTGGCCGAGCCGGGACAGGGCCCGCAGCGTCCACGCGCCCGGCGCGGCGAAGAACCGGAACTGACCGGCCGGGCCGCTGACCACCTCGGCGGTGAAATCGCCGCCAGCGTCCAGCAACCGCACGTACGCGCCGGCCACCGGCTCGCCGGTGTCGGCGGCGGTCACCCGACCGGTGATCACGGTCTCCCTGGCCAGGTCCACGCCCGCGGGCAGTGGCGCGGCCTGGTCAGGCGCGGCGCAGCCGGTGACGTCGACGGTGGCCATCAGGCCTCCCCGGGGGCGTCGCCGAGCGCCACCGGCACGCCGACCAGCGAGCCGTACTCGGTCCACGAGCCGTCGTAGTTCTTCACGTCCCGGTAGCCGAGCAGCTCGCGCAGCACGAACCAGGTGTGCGAGGAGCGCTCGCCGATGCGGCAGTACGCGATGGTCGGCTTCGACTCGTCCAGCCCGGCCGCGGCGTACAGCTCGCGCAGCTCGTCGTCGGACTTGAAGGTGCCGTCCTCGTTGGCCGCCTTACTCCACGGCACGTTCACCGCCGTGGGGATGTGACCGGCCCGCTGCGCCTGCTCCTGCGGCAGGTGGGCGGGGGCGAGCAGCCGGCCGGCGTACTCGTCCGGCGACCGTACGTCGACGAGGTTCTTCGTGCCGATCGCCGCGATCACCTCGTCGCGGAACGCGCGGATCGAGGTGTCGGGCTCCTGGGCGGTGTAGACGGTGGCCGGGCGGCGCACCTCGTCAGTCGAGAGTGGACGGTTGTCCAGCTCCCACTTCTTGCGGCCGCCGTCGAGCAGGCGCACGTCGCGGTGTCCGTACAGCTTGAAGTACCAGTACGCGTACGCGGCGAACCAGTTGTTGTTGCCGCCGTAGAGGATCACCGTGTCGTCGTTGGCGACGCCGCGCTCGGACAGCAGCGCCTCGAACTGCTGCTTGTTCAGGAAGTCCCGCCGGACCGGGTCCTGCAGGTCCTTTTTCCAGTCCAGCTTGATGGCGCCGGGGATGTGGCCGGCGTCGTACGCGGAGGTGTCCTCGTCGACCTCGATGAACACGATGCCGGGCGCGCCGAGATTCTTCTCGGCCCAGTCTGCGGTGACGAGTGCTGTCTCACGACTCATGAGTACGCTCCCTGTGGTCTACGGATCGGGGTACCGGCGCGGGAAGACCTTGCGACGGGCAAGGTCCGGTGGCGACGGCGCGGATGGGAAGGAAGCATCTGGCCCTCCTGACGAACGACGGACAGGGGTTCGTCAGGCGACGCCGTTGCGGTGGGCGGATCCGGGACCGGACTCCGGGGGACCGGTAGGTCGGCGAACCGGTAGCTCCGGCGGACCGTAGATCAAAGCACGCGAACGGTCGCCGCCGTCACCGGCAACGACACAGGCAGGTGGCCACGCGGCACAGGTCGACCGCGCGCCTCTTGGTGAGCAGCGTGCTCATGACACGGCAGCCTAGCATCACGGGCCGTGATCGCACAGGGGCGGTGTGCTCCGCCGACGCGGAAAGCACCCGGTCAGCGGGTCATCCGGCGATCGGAACGCCCTGGGCCGACGCGGTCACCGCGATGCCCTCGTACCGCACCTGCACGCCCTCGATGCGCATCCGCATCGGCAGCGGCGGCAGGGCGATCTCCGTGGAGAGCCGGCTCTTGTACCCGTCGAGCAGGCGCTGCAGCTGCGGCGGCGCTTCGACGCCGTCGGTACGGATGTCGGTCACGTCGATGCGCACCCGGCTGTCCGCCGCGCTCACCTCGCCGGTCGCCACGGCGGTCACCTCCTGCCCCGCCACGCGCAGGGGCAGGCGCATGCGCAGCTTGCCGTCCGCCTCGGAGATCTGCAGGCCGGGCTGGTCGATGAGCTCGCGGACGCTGGTGTACCCCACGGTGGCGGTGCCGAGGACGTGGTCGGCGGTGATCGGGCCCTCGCCGGACATCAGCGCGTTCAGGTCCGCGCGCACGCCCCGGGCGCGGATGTCCAGCTCGGGCAGGGTGATGCCCTTCGCCGACACGTCGCGCAGCAGCACCCGGATCTCGTCGTACCGCCCGTCGCCGACCTGGGTGAGGAAGGGGAATCCGGCGATCGTGACCTCCGGCTCGCTGGCGGAGACGTCGAGCTGTCCGATCTCCTGGGACACCTTCTCGGCGACCACCCGTTCCGCCGCCCACGCGCCGACCCGGTCCGCCGCCACCAGCAGCGCCACCAGCACCGCCACCACGACGGTGAGCGTCACCGCCGTCCGCCTGCCTCGCCGCGCCACACTCTCTCCCTTCGCTGCTCGCCGGCCGCCCGCCAGCGCCGAACCCCCGGCAACCCCGGCCGGCACCCGCTCAGCCGCCCGTCAGCCGTGGCACCAGGTACAGCACGGTGATCAGGTACGTGGCCGGGGCGGCCAGCGCGAACCCGCCGAGAGGGCCGAGCATGTGCCGCACCAGGGCCCGGGAACCGGGCTCGCCGGCCAGTTGCCGGCCGGCCTCGGCGTACCCCATACCGAGGTCCGCGAGGACGGCGGCGATCGCGGAGACGAACCCGACGAGGGCCCCGGTGCTCGGTTCCAGCCCTTCGATGAGCGAGCCGAGCACGGCTCCGGTGACGCTGCCGAGCATCGCGCCGACCACCACGCCGGAGGCGCCGCGCGGCACCTGAGGGGCCACCCTGGGGTACGGCACGACGGCGTCCATCGCCCGGCTGGAGACGAGGCTGACCGCGGTCGCGGTGAGGCCGACCACGATTGCCTGGGTACCCACGGTGATGCGCGTCAACACGATCAGCGTCGCGAACGCGACGACCCCGACGATGGCGAAGAGGGTGGCGCCCAGCGACTCGGTGGCCCGGATGCGGGCCGAGGTGCGGACGAGTTGTCCGATGACGCCCGCGACGAAGCCCGCGGCGGCCACGTACGCGAGCGGGGTCATGGACGCGCGCTGCGGGTAGATGGCGGCCACGTCCGCGGCCACGGCGGTGGCCAGGCCCACGACCGCCACGACCCGGGGGGCCGGCGGCCGGACGGCGATCGTCCACGAGAACACGAAGAACGCCTGCACGCCCAAGATCACAAAGCCGTACGGTGCCCGTGCGGCGGTGCCCACCCCGGCCGTCTGCGCGCCGAAGACCAGACCGATGCCGAGCAGCCCCGCGAAACCCGCGATGGCCAGGGACAGCAGCCGCCGGACGGGCGCCGGCTCCACCTGGGGCGCGTCGGCGCCCGGTTCTTCGACCTCGGGCTCGACGGCGGGTTCCGCGGTGGGGGCGGCACGACCGGCGCGGGCACGGCGCGCACCGGCACGCTCACGGCGTCGCTCGTGACTCGACGAGGTGGTGGACACGCCCCGATCGTGCCAGAGACGCCGTCGCCTGGCATCCCGGGAGGCCACCGGAGAAGGGCGGCCCGCCTGCGTTCCCGCGGCGCCTTCGGCTACGCTCGGTTGTTAGCCCGCCCGTCAGCGCAGCCGTGGCAGCCGGCGAGACGGAGGTGCGCGTTGTGGACATCCTGATCCTGCTTGCGGCGCCACAGGCGCCCGCGTCGGACGTTCTCCCCGCACTCGACCTCCTGCCGCACACGCTGCGCGGCGCACAACGCGACCTCCGTACCCTGATGTCGGGTCCGAGCCCCGATGTCGTCCTCGTCGACGCCCGCACCGATCTCGCCGAGGCCCGGGCCACGTGCCGGATGCTGCACGCGACCGGTCTGCACATTCCGCTCATCGCCGTCGTCCGCGAGGCCGGGCTCATCGCGGTGAACGCCGACTGGGGCATCGACGACGTGGTGCTCACCTCAGCCGGGCCGGCCGAGGTCGAAGCGCGGCTGCGGCTGGCCGTCGGCAGGATGACCAGCGCCGCGACCGCGGCTGGCGGGCTGATCCGCGCCGGCGAGTTGACCATCGACCCGGACACCTACGCCGCGAAGATCAAGGGTCGCCCGCTCGACCTGACGTACAAGGAGTTCGAGCTGCTGAAGTTCCTCGCCCAGCACCCCGGCCGGGTGTTCACCCGCGACCAGCTGCTGCGCGAGGTCTGGGGGTACGACTACTACGGCGGCACCCGTACCGTCGACGTCCACGTCCGGCGCCTGCGCGCCAAGCTCGGCTCCGAGCACGAGGGGATGATCGGGACGGTGCGGCAGGTCGGCTACAAGTTCGTCGTGCCGCCGCCCCGGCCGCTCCCCGACCACGAGCCGGCTCCGGTCGCATCCCGGACCTGACCGAGCGTCGCGCTCCGCGCAACGGCTACCGTTGACTCATGATCACACCGGAGGTGCCGGCGCGACAGGCGACCGGGTGGGCGGTACGGCGGACCGACCATCTCGATCCACGCGAGGTGGCCGACGTGCTGGCGCTGGCCCAGGCGGCGGGCGACGCGGACGGTGCCTACCCGCTCGCCGAGCACGTCGTGCTGCACCTGCGCCACGGCGGCGACGAGCCCGCGGTGCACCTGCTGGCCCGCGACGGCGACGGCGGCCTGGCCGGTTACGCGCACCTGGACACGACCGACGAGGTCGAGGGACCGTCGGCGGAGCTCGTCGTGCACCCGATGCGCCGGCGGCGCGGGCTCGGGCGCGCCCTGGTGAACGAGACGATCGAGGTGGCCGACGAGCGCGACCCGCGGGGTCGCCTGCGCCTGTGGGCGCACGGGGACCACCCGTCGGCCAACGCGCTGGCGCTCTCGCTCGGTTTCCAACGCGCGCGGGTGCTCTGGCAGATGCGCCGCTCGCTGTTCGCCCCGGTGCCGGCTCCCCGGCTGCCCGACGGGGTGACGCTGCGGCCGTTCCGGCCCGGGGCCGACGACGAGGCGTGGCTCGCGGTCAACGCCCGGGCGTTCGCCGACCATCCCGAGCAGGGCCGGTGGACGCTGCGCGACCTGCGGATCCGGATGGCCGAGCCGTGGTTCGACCCGGCGGGCTTCCTGCTCGCGGTCGACGAGCGCGGCACGGTGCTGGGCTTCCACTGGACCAAGGTGCACGGCGAGGTGCACACCCACCCGCATGACGCCACGACCACACCGCACCACCACGAACCGATCGGCGAGGTCTACGTGCTCGGTGTGGATCCGGCCGCGCACGGCACCGGGCTCGGCACCGCGCTGACCCTCGCCGGCCTGCGCCACCTGCGCGCCCGCGGCCTCGACCAGGCGATGCTGTACGTCGACGAGTCCAACACCCGGGCGATCGGGCTCTACACGAAGCTGGGGTTCGCCCGCTGGTCGACCGACGTGTGCTTCCGCCGCACCGCCCGCGGCTGAGGTGTCGCACACATCACCGCCCCGGCGCGTGCGAGTGAACCGCCTGTTCACCGTCTGTTCACGTACGCCTGGGTAGCTGGTCACCTGGTCCTGGCACCGTTGCCTCGCCGGGTCGAGCGACGACCTGGATGTCCATGACAGAGAGGCAGTTTCCACGGTGTTGACCGCCAAGAGCACAAGCAACGCGCGTCGAGGGGGCATTCTGGCCGGCGTCGCGCTCGTCGCGCTCGCTCTCTCCGGCTGTGGCGGCAACGGTGACGGCGCGAACCCGTCGTCGACGGCCGGCAAGGACGGCAAGTACGCGGGCCTGTCGGGCCAACTGAAGGCCTCCGGGGCGAGCTTCCCGAACGCCTACTACCAGGAGGTACTGATCGCGTTCAAGGAGGTGGCGCCGAACGTCACCGTGACCTACAACGCGGTCGGCTCGGGCACGGGAAAGAAGGAGTTCGCCCAGGGCCTCACCGACTTCGCCGGCACGGACAGCGCGGTCAAGGACTCCGACGGCTTGGCCGCCGGCTCGTTCTACTACGTGCCGACCGTCGCCGCACCGATCACCGTGTCCTACAACCTCTCCGGCGTGGACAAGCTGCGGCTGAGCGCGGACACCCTCGCCAAGATCTTCCAGCGTGACATCAAGACCTGGAACGACCCGGCGCTCGCGGCGGACAACCCCGGCGTGACCATGCCGAACAAGCCCATCACCGTCGTGCACCGATCGGACGGCTCCGGTACGACGAGCAACTTCACCAAGTACCTGGATGCCGCCTCGGACGCCTGGCGGCTCGGCAGCGGCGACACGGTCAACTGGCCGACCGACACCCAGGGTGGCGAGCGCAACGCCGGTGTCGCGCAGCTGATCAAGCAGGGTGACGGCACCATCGGCTACGTCGACCTGAGCGACGCCAAGGCGAGCGGTCTGACGTTCGCGGCGATCAAGAACAAGGACGGCAACTACGTCGAGCCGACTCTCGAGGCGGCCACCGCGGCGCTCGCCGGCGCCAAGGTCAAGGACGACCTCACCTACGACTCGCTCAACGCCGCCGGCGCGCAGAGCTACCCGATCACGGCACCGACGTACATCCTCGTGAAGGCCGCGTACGACGACCCCACCAAGGCCGCACTGGTGAAGGGATTCCTGACCTACCTGCTCACCGACGGCCAGGCGCTGGCGAAGGAGGTCGACTTCGCGCAACTGCCGGACTCGCTGCGGCAGAAGGCGATCGCCCAGATCGAGAAGGTCAAGGGCTGACCGCTGCCCGACGACGCGCGCGCCCGAAAACGTGATCGGCCGATCCCGTTCTCGGGCCGCGGGTTTGGAGTAACGATGGCGACGAGCACGAGACCGACGACCAGACCACAGTCAGAACTCACCCAGCGAGGCGGCGGTGTCCTGGCCGACCGCGCGTTCGCGCTAGTTAGCCTCGGCACCGGATTGCTGGTCCTGGTGATCCTGGCCATGATCCTGATCACCACGACCAGCCAGGCGCTGCCCGCGCTGCGCGAGGCCGGCTTGGGCCTGATCGTCGGCGACAGTTGGGGGGCCAACGACCCGGACGGCAACGGGCCCGCCACGCCCCAGTTCGGTGCCCTCGCGATGATCTACGGAACCGGCGTCGTGTCGGTGATCGCCCTGCTGTTCGCCGTACCCGTGTCCATCGGAATCGCGCTGTTCCTGACCGAGATCGCGCACCGGCGGGTCCGTGGCCCGGTCACCATGGTGATCGACCTGCTCGCCGCGCTGCCGTCGGTCGTCTTCGGCCTGTGGGGCATCCTCGTCGTCGGCCCGGCGGTGGTGAAGGTCTACAACTGGATCTTCGACCTGGTCGGCGACGTCCCGGTGCTGGGCAGCGTATTCGGCCAGCCCGCGAGCACCGGCCGCTCCTTCATGACGGCCGGGCTCATCCTGGCCATCATGATCACGCCGATCATCACCTCGCTCACCCGTGAGGTGTTCAGCACCGTGCCCGAGTCGGAGAAGCACGCCGCGCTCGCGCTCGGCGCCACGCGTTGGGAGATGATCAAGGGCGCGGTGTTCCCGCACAGCTTCGGCGGCGTGGTGGGCGCGGTGATGCTCGGCCTCGGCCGGGCCATGGGCGAGACGATCGCGGTCGCGTTGACCATCGGTGCGGCCATCCAGATCACCCCGAACGTCTTCGCCTCGGGCGAGGCCCTACCTGCGGTGATCGTGCGCCAGTGGGGTGAGTCCAGCGGCACGCACCGGTCCGCGCTGATCGGGCTCGGTGTCGTGCTCTTCGCGATCACGATCGCGGTGAATCTGCTCGCCCGGCTCATCGTCCGGCGCGCCGAGATCCGAATGAAGGGAGCCACGGCATGACGACCGCGACCCCACCCGCGCCCGCGACCGCGGTCCGCCCGGACCTGCGACGCTCGGCCCTGCCGGCGCGGCGCCGGCTCGCCGACCGGGTCAGCACCGTGCTGATCGTCCTCGCGCTCGCCGTGGCGGTGATCCCGCTCGGCCTCATCGTGTACTACGTGGTCGCCAGGGGCGGCCCGGTGATGAGCTTGGAGTTCCTCACCGCGGACATCCAGAACTCGCCCCGGCGGTCGGGCGGCGGGATGGGGCCGGCGATCGTCGGCACCTTCCTCATCACCGGCGCGGCCGCGCTGATGGCGATCCCGCTCGGCGTGCTCGGCGCCATCTACCTCAACGAGTACGGCAAGCAGCGGCCGCTGGCCCGGCTGATCCGCACGATGGCCGACGTGATGACCGGCGTTCCGTCGATCGTCATGGGTCTGTTCGTCTACGTCACCTGGGTGGTGACGGTCAAGGAGCAGACCGGCTTCGCGGCCGCGCTGGCACTGGCCTGCCTCATGCTGCCCGTGGTCATCCGCAGCACCGAGGAGATTCTCCGGCTGGTCCCGGACGAGCTGCGCCAGGCGAGCCTCGCGCTGGGGGCCCGCCGCTGGCGCACCACGCTCACCGTCGTGCTGCCCGCGGCCATCCCCGGCATCACCAGCGGGGCGCTGCTGGCCATCGCCCGGGCCGCCGGTGAGACGGCGCCCATCATCGTCACCGCCGGCATCGTCAACACGACCAACTGGAACCTCTTCGCCGGCGGCAACACCGCGCTGCCGGCGCAGATCTACAACAGCGCGAGTTCGGTCTTCGCCACCGCCCAGGATCGCGCCTGGGGTGCGGCCCTCACCCTCGTGGTGATCGTGCTCGTATTCACCCTTGTCGCCCGCCTGATCTCCAACCGCTTCGCGGTCAGAAAGCGCTGACCATGCCCACAATGTCGAACCAGAACGAATCCGAGGTGAGCACGATGACCTCTGCGGTAGGCGAACGTCCCACCGTCGCCATGACCGCCGCACTGCCCGCCACGAACCTGGCGTCGACCGCCCGGCCCGTGGTCGAACTGTCCAACGTGAGCGTCTTCTACGGCGGTTACGAGGCCGTCCGCGACACGTCGTTCCCGATTTACGAACGCCAGATCACCGCCATGATCGGCCCGTCCGGCTGCGGCAAGAGCACCATCCTGCGCTGCCTGAACCGGATGAACGACCTGATCCCCGGTGCCCGGGTGACCGGGCGGATCACCTACCACGGCCAGGACATCTACGCCCCCGACGTCGACCCGATCCAGGTGCGGCGCCGCATCGGCATGGTCTTCCAGAAGGCCAACCCGTTCCCTAAGTCGATCTACGAGAACGTGGCCTACGGGCTGCGCATCAACGGCATCAAGGGCAACCTCGACGACCTCGTGGAGGAGGCGCTGCGCAGGGCCGCGCTGTGGGACGAGGTGAAGGACAAGCTGAAGACCAACGCCTTGGCCCTCTCCGGCGGGCAACAGCAGCGCTTGTGCATCGCGCGGGCGATCGCGGTACGCGCCGACGTGATCCTCATGGACGAGCCGTGTTCGGCGCTGGATCCGATCGCGACCGGCAAGATCGAAGACCTGATGCGGGAGCTGGCGCAGCACTACACGATCGTCATCGTCACGCACAACATGCAGCAGGCGGCCCGGGTCAGCCACTACACCGCGTTCTTCACCGCGGAGGTGGACGCCGCGGGCGTACGACACGGCCGGCTCGTCGAGTTCAACGACACCGGGAAGCTCTTCACCAACCCGGACGACAAGCGCACCGAGGACTACATCGCGGGCCGGTTCGGCTGACCGGCCGGCTCGATCACCAGCCGGTCGCCGTCCAGCCGCGGCATGACCGGGGTCGCCGCGTCGCGGCCGGCGGCCGCGGCGAGGGCGTCGGCGATGTCGGAGTACGACGCCAGTTCGCGCAGCACCACGATCGTGGGCGGCAGCATGGCGATCCGCCCCGCGGCGAGGCTCGCCAGGGCGTCGGCCGGGCGCACCCACATGGTGTGGTCGGCCTCCCCGGACACGTCCCGGGCGTCCTGCCCGTCGGGCAGCACGGCCAGGAAGAAGTACGTGTCGAAGCGGCGCGGCTCGAACTCCGGGGTGACCCACCGCGCCCAGGGCACGAGCAAATCGCTGCGCAGCGCGAGGTTGCGCTCGGCGAACACCTCCGACAGGCTCAGCTTCCGCGAGATCAGCCCTTGCCGGGCCCGCTCCCAGTCGGCGCCGTCCGTCGCGCCCACCGCCGCGTGCAGCACCCCGGCCTCCTCGAACACCTCGCGGACCGCCGCGCACACCACCGCCTGGGCCTTCGCGGGCGGCAGGCCGAGCCGGGCGCCCCACTCGGCCGGGGACGGCCCGAGCCACGCGATCGACGCGTCCGCGTCGCGTGGGTCCACGGAACCGCCCGGGAAGGCGTACATGCCCGAGGCGAACGACATCGTGGCCGCGCGGCGCAGCACGTACACCTCGAAGCCGGAGTCCCGGGCGGGGCGCAGCAGCGCGACGGTGGCCGCGACCCGCGGCGGCACCGGCGCCTCGCCGGAGGCGTAGAAGCGCCGGGCTTGCTCGATCAGCCAGTCCGGCACCGGGAAGCCCTCGCCACCGCTGACCTCTGCGAGTCCGGTCACCGCACCCTCCCGATCGCTCAGTCGACCCGCACGACGATCGCGGTGCCCTGCCCGACGCCGATGCACGCGGCGGCCACCCCGTACCCGCCGCCCCGGCGGCGCAGTTCGCGGCACAGATCCACGACGACGCGTGGGGCCGAGGCGCCGAGCGGGTGGCCGATGGCGATCGCCCCGCCGTGCGGGTTCACCCGCTCGCGGTCCACCTCGGGCAGGTGGTGCAGGCAGGAGAGCACCATCGCGGCGAACGCCTCGTTGATCTCCCACACCGCGATGTCCGCGACGGTCAGGCCGGCCCGGTCCAGCGCCTTGCGGATCGCCGGCACCGGCGCCACCGAGAAGCGCTCGGGGGCCGTGGCGACCGTGGCGCTGGCCACGATCCGGCCGAGCGGCTCGACACCCAGAGAGTCCACGATGGACTGTGATCCGACGAGCACGGCGATCGCGCCGTCGTTGATCGGCGAGGAGTTGCCCGCGGTCACCGTGCCGTTCTCGGTGAACGCGGGCGCGAGCGCGGCGAGCTTGGCCGCGCTGGTGTCCGGGCGGATCGACTCGTCCCGCTCGACCGCCCCCACCCGCATGACGTAGTCGGCGTGCAGCCCCTTCTCCCACGCCGCCGCCGCCCGCTGGTGCGACCGCAGCGCCCACTCGTCCTGCTCCACGCGGCCGATGCCGAGTTCATGCGCCACCGCCTCGGCGGCGGCGCCGAGCGACACGGTCCAGTGGGCCGGGAACTTCGGGTTCACCATCCGCCAGCCCACCTGGGTGTGGTGCAGCCGCAGCTCGGCCGGGAACGCCACGTCCGGCTTGGGCAGCACGAACGGCGCCCGGCTCATGCTCTCCACCCCACCGGCGATGAGCACCTCGGCGTCGCCGGCCCGCACCGCGCGGGCGGCCTGCACCAGCGCCTCCCCGCCCGAGCCGCACAGGCGGTTGACGGTGACCCCGGGCACGGTGTCGGGCAGCCCGGCGAGCAGCACCGCCATCCGGGCCACGTTGCGGTTGTCCTCACCGGCACCGTTGGTGTCGCCGAGGATCACGTCGTCGATGCGCGCCGGGTCGAGGCCGGGGTGGCGGCGCAGCAACTCGGTGATCGGCAGGGCCGCGAGGTCGTCGGTGCGGATGCCGGACAGGCCGCCGCGGTGGCGGCCGAAGGGGGTCCGGACCGCGTCGATCAGGAAAGCCATGCCTGCGAGCCTACGATGCCGGGCATGACCGTTCGCTGGGGCATTCTCGCCACCGGTACCATCGCCGGGCGGTTCACCGAGGATCTGCGACTGGTACCCGACGCCGAGGTCGTCGCCGTCGGGTCGCGCACCGCCGCCGCCGCGCAGGCCTTCGCCGACCGGTACGGCGTGCCGCGCGCCCACGGTTCCTGGGCCGATCTGGCCGCCGATCCCGACGTCGACGTGGTCTACGTCGCTACCGTGCACCCCGCCCACTACCTCGCCGCGATGACGTGCGTGCAGGCGGGCAAGGCGGTGCTCGTCGAGAAGCCGCTGACGCTCGACGTACCCACGGCGGAGCACCTGCTGGCGACGGCCCGGGCGCGCGGCGTCTTCGCGATGGAGGCGATGTGGATGCGCTGCCTGCCGGCGATCCGGCGCATGGCGGACCTGGTCGCCGACGGCGCGATCGGCGAGGTGGCCACGGTGCACGCCGAGTTCGGCCTGGCCGGTCCGTTCGAGCCGACGCACCGGCTGCGCGACCCGGCGCAGGGTGGTGGCGCGCTGCTGGACCTCGGCATCTACCCGGTCGCCCTGGCGAACCTGGTGCTCGGTCCGCCCACCACGATCCAGGCCACGGCCCGCCTGACCGCCGAGGGCGTGGACGCGCACACCGGCCTGCTGCTCGGCCACCCGAGCGGCGCGATCGCGGCGCTGACCTGCGGCATCACGGGCGCGACCCGCAACGCGGCGTCGATCACCGGCAGCGACGGCCGCATCGACCTGCCGGGCCCGTTCCACTGCCCGAAGCGGTTCACGCTGCACCGGCGGGGCGCCGATCCGGAGGAGATCGACGCCCCGTTCGAGGGCTGGGGCTACCACCTCGAGGCGGCCGAGGTGGGCCGGTGCCTGCGGGCCGGGCTGGTGGAGTCGCCGCTTGTGCCGCACGCGGCCACGCTGGAGGTGCTGGCCGTGCTGGACGCCGCCCGCGCGCAGCTCGGGGTGACCTACCCCGACGCGGGCTGAGCACGCCGGGGCGGCTGCCCGGAGGCCCTCAACCGAACAGCGGGCGGACCAGGAAGTAGGCGACGCAGGCGATCAGACCGGCACCCGGGAACGTGAGGATCCAGGCCATCACGATGTTGCCGGCCACCCCCCAGCGCACCGCCGACAGCTTCTTCGTCGCGCCCACGCCCATGATGGCCGAAGTGATCGTGTGCGTCGTGGAGATCGGCGCGCCGAGCACCAGGGCGTTGTAGTAGAGCACGGAGCTCGCCACGATCTCCGCCGCGAAACCCTCGGGCGGGCCGAGGTGGATGATCCGCCGGCCGAGCGTACGGATGATCCGCCAACCGCCGGCGTAGGTGCCGAGCGCGAGCACGGCTGCGGAGGTGAAGAAGACCCACTGCGGAATGGTGGTCTTGTCGTCCTGGAAACCGCCGGTGTAGAGGGCGAGCACCACGATGCCCATCGTCTTGGCCGCGTCCTGCATGCCGTGCCCGACGGCCATCGCGGTGGCCGAGACCGTCTGCGCGAAGCGGAAGAAGCGGTTGAGCGGTCCAGGGTGGGCGGCGTGCGAGAGCAATCGGGACCACCGCCACCGGCCGAGCCTGGTTCCGCCGGTCTTGGACAGGCCGAACACCACCCACAGCAGGAGGAACATCACGACGGCGCCGAGCAGGAACCCGACGACCGGCGAGAGGACCATCGGGATGATCACCTTCTCGCCGATGTTCGCCCACTGCACGACGCCGCCGGCCGCGAACAGGGTCGCCCCGACGAGCCCGCCGAACAGCGCGTGCGACGAGGACGAGGGCAGGCCGAAGTACCAGGTGAGCAGGTTCCAGACGACGGCGCCGAGCACGCCGGCGAAGACCACCCCGAGGCTGGCGAGCCCGGTCGGCAGGATGACCAGGCCGTCACCGACGGTCTTGGCGACCTTGGCACCGAAGTGCGCGCCGACGAAGTTGCCGACGGCGGCGATGAACAGCGCGGCCCGCGGGGTCAGCGCCCGGGTGGAGACCGAGGTGGCGATCGCGTTGGCGGCGTCGTGGAAGCCGTTGGTGTAGTCGAAGACCATCGCCACGGCGATCACCGCGATCACCGCGATGAGTTCGGCGCTCACGACTCCTTCACCGCGATGGTCTCGACCGTGTTCGCCACGTTCTCGAACGCGTCACACGCCTTCTCCAGCTCGTCGGCGACCTCCTTGAGCTTGAGCACGGTGAGCGCGTCGTACTCGCCAGAGAACAGCCGCACGAGCAGCATCCGGTAGGCCCGGTCGCCCTCGTTCTCCAGCCGGTTGCACTCGACCCAGTACTCGCGCAGGTCCTTCATCGAGCGCAGCCGCGGCATCGCGTCCGCGGTGAGCTTGGCCTGCTGGTCGAGGATCTCGACCAGCTCGTGCATCTCGCGCGGCAGCGAGGGCAGCTCCGTCAGCCCGTACAGGTAGATGAGGCTGCCCGCCGCCTCCAGGTGGTCGATCACGTCGTCGAGGCCCGAGCCCAGCCGGTAGATGTCCTCGCGGTCGAAGGGTGTCACGAACGTCGAGTTGATCTTGTTGTAGAGCTCGTGCGTGACGTGGTCGCTGTCGTGCTCCACCTCGATCAGCCGCTCGCTGATCGACTGCGGGTCCGCCCCGGGCAGAGCCAGCTCGGCCAGCAGGGTCGTGCCGCGGACCAGGTTCTCGGCGGCGCGGCTGAAGAAGTCGTAGAAGACGGTCTCGGTCGGGCGGAGTGAGAACTTCACGGCGGGAACCTCGCTGCTCAGCTAACGGATGTCCCATCACTCGGGACGGCCCGGGGGAATGCTAGGGAACCCTTCCCGCCGCCCCGTGCCCGACTACCCCACTTGGCCTCGGGTTCATGCGGCGTTCACCTGGCGTTCATGTTCCCGGCCCGCCCAGGCGGCACGACAATCCGCCATAGGCCGCCCACACCTTGACAATCGGGTACGGGTCACAGCCTCGTGGTGCTCGGACTCCCGCCACCCCCGACGGCCGCCAGAAATGTCGTACGAGTCACACCGTAGGCACGGGCGGCGGGCCCTGTCGCACGGGCGGAGGGCCCTGACGCAGGATCGTGCCGTGGACGAGCTTGCGTCGTTCGAGGAGCACCGGACGCACCTGATGGCCGTCGCGTACCGGATGCTCGGCAGCCGCGGGGCCGAGGCCGAGGACGTCGTGCAGGAGGCGTGGTTGCGGTACGCCTCAGCCGACCGCTCGCAGATCCGCGACGTGCGCGCCTGGCTGGTCACGGCGACCGCGCGCATCTGCCTGGACGTGCTGCGCTCGGCTCGGGTGCGCCGCGAGGCGTACGTCGGGCCGTGGCTGCCCGAGCCGATCGTCTCGCGGCTGCCCGGCCCCGGCGGTTCGCAGGGCCTCGCCGACGATCCGGCCGACCACGCCACGCGCTCCGAGGAGATCAGCTACGCGCTGCTCGTCGTCATGGAGCGGCTGACCCCCGAGCAGCGGGTCGCGCTCGTGCTGCACGACGTCTTCGCGGTCGGGTTCGAGGAGATCGCCGAGGTGCTCGGCACGACTCCGGCGGCGGCCCGGCAGCTCGCCGCGAGGGCGCGGCGCGCGATCAGCGCGGACGGCCCGGCCCGGCACCGGTCGGACCGCACGGAGCAGCGGCAGGTGCTGCGCGCCTTCCTCGCGGCCGTCGAGTCCGGGGACCTGGACGCGCTGCTCGGCGTGCTCGCGCCGGGCGTGGTCGCGGTCGGCGACGGCGGCGGCGTCGCCGCCGCCACCCGCCGTCCGGTCGAGGGGGCCGTGCAGGTCGCCCGGTTCATGGCCGGTCTGTTCCGCCGGGCGGTCACGGAGGCGACGAGCCTCGTCGTGGAGCCGGTCCTCGTCAACGGCGACCTCGGCCTGCTCATCGAGGCGACCTACCCGAGCGGGGAGCGGCAGCGGCTCACCACCGCCTTCGCCATCGCCGACGGCCGTATCACCGGCATCTTCAATCAGCTCAACCCGGCCAAGCTCGCCAACGTGCCCCCCGCGCAGCCGGCCCGGGCGCTGCCGATCGGTCCGCGCTGACCGCCGCACCGTTGCCAGCCGAAGCCCGCGCGTCGGCTGTCTACCGCACCTTGGCCAGCCAGGGCCGGTACGCGGACGCGAACGGCTCGGTGTCGCTGGACAGCGCGTCCACCAGCCAAGCGGCCGCGGACCTCGCCTGCGCGGCCGCCTCCGGCGGGTAGCCGTAGCGCTGCCGGTGCGCGGCGAACTCGTCCTCGTCGAGCAGCTCTACGACTCCGGTCGCCCGGCGGCGGCGCACGTCCAAATCGAGATCGACGAAGAGCACCTCGTCGCCGGACCAGACGGCGGGGGTGACGATGTCGCAGTACACCTCGGTGGGGCGCGGCGGCGCGTTGAACAGCGCCGTCCACCAGGCCCGCGGCCGCACCAGCTGCACATGGCCGGTCTGGCGGACCACGCTCTGCGTGCCGACCATGGCGACCGTGCCGTCCGGCACGCCGAGCCACACGCCGTGCTCGTCCTCGCCGAGGCGGAGCGCCGGATAGCGACGATGAGGTGATTTATCGTGCTTTATGTAAATCACCTGAACCGTGCCCGACGCCATGCGTGCACCCTAACCCGCGCACCCCGCAACTTCGGGGAAAGTGCCGACTGTGGAGATCAGCAACGAGCACTCTCCCGGGAGATGCGCGGGTGGGGCGGCGTGCGGCGGCGTGTCGGGTCGGCCGGGTAGCGTCGCAGCGTGACCGCGCGCACCCTGCCCCGGGACACCCGTCGCCCGTCGGTATCCGACCTGCTCGCCGCGGCCGTCGGCGCGGTGCCCGGCGGAGCCGAACGCCCGGGCCAGCAGGCGATGGCGGCGGCGATCGAACAGGCGGTCCAGGCCGGCGAGCACCTGCTGGTGCAGGCCGGCACCGGCACCGGAAAGTCCCTGGCGTACCTCGTGCCCGCGCTGCTGGTCGACGGGCCGGTCGTGGTGTCCACCGCCACCCTCGCCCTGCAGGCGCAGCTCGTCGACCACGACCTGCCGCGGCTGGTCGAGGCGGTCAGCCCGCTGCTCGGGCGCACGCCGACGTTCGCCGTGCTCAAGGGCCGCCATCACTACCTGTGCCTGGCCCGCCTGGAGGCCTCCACCGAGGAGGATCCCGCCGACGCCCTCTTCGACACCGGACCCGCCGGCGCCACCCGGTGGCTCGGCGAGGCGGGCCGGCTCGGCCGGCAGATTCAGCGGCTGCGCGAATGGGGTCTGCAGACGCAGACCGGTGACCGCGACGAGCTGGACCCGGGCGTCGACGACCAGGCGTGGCGCCTGGTGAGCATGCCCGCGCGCGAGTGCGTCGGGGCGGCCCGGTGCCCGTACGGCGACGAGTGCTTCGCCGAGGCCTCGCGGGCGCGGGCCCGCGAGGCCGACATCGTCGTGACCAACCACAGCCTGCTCGCCGTCGACATGCTCGCCGGCCGGCACATCCTGCCCCCGCACCGGCTGCTCGTGGTCGACGAGGCGCACGAACTGGCCGACCGGGTCTCCTCGGCCGCGCAGGCCGAGTTGACCCCGGACCTCGTCGACCGGGCCGCCCGCCGCGGCCGCGGCTTTCTGGCGGCCGAGGACGCCGAGGCGCTGACCGAGGCCGGGGATGCGCTCGCGGTCGGGCTCGCCGAGGCGCCCCCCGGGCGGCTCGCCGCCGGACTGCCCGACGCGCTGCGCGAGGCGCTGACACTGCTGGACGCCGCGTGCCGGCGGGCCCTGAGCGGCATCGGCGAGGTCAAGGCCGACGATCCGGACCCGGTACGCCGCCAGCAGGCGAAGGCCGTGATCACGGAGTTGTCCGACACCGCCGCGCGGCTGCTCGCCGCAAGCGACCAGGACGTGGCCTGGATCGAGAAGGAGCAGCGCCGTTCCGCCCTCGTCGTCGCCCCGCTGTCCGTCGCGGGCCTGCTCGCGGCCAACCTGTACGCCGAGCGTACGGTCGTCGCGACCTCGGCCACGCTCGCGCTCGGAGGGCGGTTCGAGACCATCGCGCGGGCGCTCGGCCTGTCCGGGTCCGACGTGCCGTACCGCACGCTCGACGTGGGGTCGCCGTTCGACTACGCCAAGCAGGGCATCCTGTACGTCGCCGCGCACCTGCCCCGCCCCGCGCAGTCCGGGCTCGCCGACCCCGCCGCCGAGGAGCTGGTCCGCCTGGTCACCGCCCTCGGCGGGCGCACCCTGGGGCTGTTCTCCTCGCGGCGGGCGGCGCAGCGGGCCGCGGAGGTGCTACGTGCGCGGACCGATCTGACCATTCTCGTCCAGGGCGAGGAGGCGCTGCCGTCGCTGGTCCGGCGCTTCCGTGAGGAGCGCACGAGCTGCCTGCTCGGCGTGATGTCGCTGTGGCAGGGGGTCGACGTGCCGGGCGAGGCGTGTCAACTGGTCGTCATCGACCGGCTGCCGTTCCCCCGCCCCGATGAGCCGCTGGCGGCAGCCCGGGCCGCCGCGGTGGACGCGGCGGGCGGATCGGGCTTCGCCTCGGTGAGCGTGCCGATCGCCGCCGTACGCCTGGCCCAGGGGGCCGGCCGGCTGATCCGCAGCCGCACCGACCGCGGCGTGGTCGCCGTCCTGGACTCGCGGCTGGCCACCGCCCGCGGCTACGGACCCTTCCTGCGCCGCAGCCTGCCACCCTTCTGGTACACCACGAACCCCGAGGTGGTCCTCGGCGCCCTCAAGCGCCTGGCGGCGGACCAGCCGTCCCCGGACCGGTGAGCTCCCGAGTCACGACTCCGACGTCTGAGCCTCCTGCCGATCGGCGCTGACCACGACCGCTTCGGGCGGTGGCTCCGGCCGGTGGGTGACGATGCGTCGGATCGCGGTGTTGAGCACGGCCACGATCGGCACCGAGACCAGCGCGCCGACGATGCCGGCGAGCACGACACCGGTGGCGATCGCCACGATCACGACGAGCGGATGGATCGCGACCGCCCGGCCCATGATCAGCGGCTGCAGCACGTGCCCCTCCACCTGTTGCACGGCGATGACGGCCGCGAGCAGGATCAGCGCGATCACGGGCCCCTTGGCCACGAGCGCCACCAGCACCGCCACCGCCCCGGACAGCGTGGCGCCGACGATCGGCACGAAGGACGCCAGGAACACGAGCGCGGCCAGGGAGAACGCGAACGGCACGTCGAGCACGGCGCAGGCGATGCCGATGCCGACGGCGTCGATGAACGCCACGAGCACGGTGGCCCGCACGTACGCGACGAGGGTGATCCACGACGCCTCCCCGGCGGCCGCGACGGGCGCCCGCGCCGCGCGCGGCAGCACGGAGACGACGGCCCGCCAGATCCGCTCGCCGTCGCGCAGGAAGAAGAACGTGGCGAACAGCACGAGGAACAGCCCGGCGAGCACGTCGAACACGCCGCTGGCCGTGGACAGCGCCCCGGTGGTCAGCGTGTCGCGGTTCTGCTTGACCCAGTTGGTCGCGGTGTCCACGGCTGTCTCGAGCTGGCTGTCGGACAGGTGCAGCGGCCCGGTCTCCAGCCAGCTCTGGATCCGCCCGATGCCCTCCCGGGCGTTGTCGGCCAGGTCCGGCACGCCGGCCACGAACTGGTTCACCACCAGGGTGAGGGTGCCCACGACCGCGGCCAGCCCGCCGACCAGCACCAACGCGGTGGCCAGCGAGCGGGGCACATTGAGCCGGCGCAGCGCGATGACGGCCGGGGTCAGCAGCGCGGAGAGCAGCAGCGCGATGGCGAGCGGAACGATGACGTGCTTGAGCAGCGCCACCACATGCAGGAGGAAGTAGCCGACCACCCCGAGCACCAGCAGGCGCCACGCCCACGCGGCCGCGATCCGCAGGCCGCGCGGCACGTCCGCGTCGTCGCGGCTGACCGTGGAGGCGTGGATCTGCGCGGGCACGGGCGAGACCGTCGGTGCCGCCGGGGTTGCCGGCCCGCCCGCCGCGGATGCGCCGGCCTGCGACGGCTCGTCCTCCGACGCCTTCGCCTGGGCCCGCTGCATCCATACCCGCCGGGCCTCGTTGACGCGTCGGACGCTGGCTCGTATTCGACCGAACCGATCCACGCACACCTCCTCACCACAGACCTCGGCCTTCCCCACCGTAGTGGGGACTATCCCGAAACCCAGGCAACGCGGCGCGGTACCGTTCCGACGTGACCGCCGTACCTGCCAACGCCACCCCGACCAGCGACGGCAGCCTGCCCATCCGGCTGCTGCATGACCGGGTGCTCGTCCGTGTGGACAGCACCGAAGGTGAACGCCGTTCGGCCGCAGGGATCGTGATCCCGGCCACCGCATCCGTTGGCCGGCGCCTGTCGTGGGCCACTGCGGTCGGCGTGGGGCCGCACGTACGGTCGATCCAGGCCGGTGACCGGGTGCTCTTCGACCCCGAGGACCGCTCCGAGGTCGAACTGCACGGCCAGCAGTACATCCTGCTGCGGGAACGGGACGTGCACGCCGTGGCGGCCCGGCGGGTGGAACGGGACGCCACGGGCCTGTACCTCTGATCGACGGCTAGCGGTCGCCGCCGAAGCCGGGCGGCGGGGTGGCCGGCCGCACGGCGCCCGGGGACGCCGGGCCCGGCGGCACGGCACCCGGGCCCGGCGGCGCGGCTGCCGGAGGTGGGGCCTGCGGGGCGTTCGCCGGCGCGAGCGGCACCGGGATCGGGACCACGGGCTCCGGCGGAGCCGGCGCGCTGCGCTGTACGCCGTCCGGGAAGGTCAGGTGGTACTCGCGGCCGTCCCAGCGCGCCCGCGGCACCTGCGGGTCCCGGCCGGTGAAGACCTGCCTGCTCGCGACGATCGTGTTCAGCAGCACCTGCTCCTCGTACGCGCTCGCCTCCCGGGCGGCCGGCGTGCGGTCCAGTCCGCGGTTCATCCGGTCGCGCAGCAGGGCGAGCCGGGTCGCGGCGTACTGGTAGTCGCGCATCGCCTTCGCGCCGGCGTCTCCAGCCACCCGCCTCGCCCAGCGCCGGGCGGAGTGGCGGCGGCCGAGCGTCCCGAGCGCGGCGACCTCCGGCGGCGACAGCCATCCGGCGCGCACGTACGCCGGCAGGGTGCGCTCGGTCAGGCGGCCCTCCCAGGAGCGCAGCCACACCGCCACGCCGACCATGGCCAGGAAGATCGGCACCATGATCGAGACGTAGCCGTAGAGGAACACCAGCAGTTCGCCGGTGAGCCCGGTCAGCGTCGCCATCAGGTTCCACCCGCCGTGCAGCATCATCGCCACGAGCAGCCCCGCGATCGGCGCCAGCCAGCGCAGCCGCGCGTCCGAGGCGCGGGCGGCGATGCCCAGCCCGATACCGCTCACCGCGGTGAACAGCGGGTGCGCGAAGCCGCTCAACACGATGCGGGCGATGAACAGCGCGATGAGGTTCTGCGCGGCGGTGGCCGGTCCGTACTGCTCCAGGCCCGAGGCGTAGGCGTAACCGCCGAGGTAGAGGATGTTCTCCACCATGGCGAACCCGATGCCTGACAATCCACAGTAGACGATGCCGTCGGTGATCCCGGAGAACTCGCGGTGGCGGCGCAGCAGCAGGAGCAGGGGTCCCAGTGCCTTGGTCAGCTCCTCGATGAACGGCGCGACGAGCACGGCGACCAGGTGGTCGGGCAGCCCGGCCCGCTCGAACAGCCACGCCGACCCCGTGTTCACGCCGAGGGAGACCGACGTGGCGATGGCCGCACCCCAGGCGAAGGCGAGCGCCAGATACCGGACCGGCTCCGGCTCGTAGCGGTCCAACCAGATGAAACAGCCGACCAGGAACGGCACCGGCACGATCGCCGCGGCCAGCCCCACGGCGAGCGCCATCGGCCCGATCCGGTAGCCGAGGAAGACCAGCAGGCCGATACCGACGAGCGCGATACCGCCGATCACCCCGGTCAGCGCGAGGACCGACCGCCACCCCCGCCGGTCCCCAGGGACCGGCGCGACCTGCCCGGCCACCGGGGCCGGGGGCTGCGGCACCGACTGCGGCGACGCCCACGGCTGGGCCGTCGGCGGTTGTTGTGGCGCCGGCGAGGCCTCGCCGGTCGGCATGTCGGCCATGTGGTCAGCCTATCGGCGGCGCTCGGTGTCGGGCCGATCCGCTCAGGGCCGCCCCAGGTTGCCGCCGGCGCGGCGGACCAGCTGGTTCGCCTCGGTGTACGACAGACCGGCCGCGCCGAGCAGGTCCGTGGCGGCCGCGCGGATCTGGGCGACCAGCACGCTGCCGGAGAAGCCGAGTCCGGCGCGGTACGCGTCAGCGGCCTCGCGCACCGACTGCGCGGCCAGCTCCGACGTCCGGTTCAGCGGCGCTCCCCGGGTCAGCTCAGCGCGCAGCTGGTGCACCGCCTCCCCCAGCGTGGTCACGGCCTTGGGCAGCTGCTCGGGGACCGGTTCGTCGTCAGCGATCAACGTCACGCTGCGACGCACGAGCACCCGGACGTTGCCGAGCACCCGCTCGAGGTACTCGGTCGCCTCCACGTACTGCTCCAGGGTGCCCCGCGCCCGCCAGCGCACCGGCGCGATCGTGGCGGCCTCGCGCCCCTCCGGCACGGCTTCGCGCAGCTCCTCCAGCGCATCGGCCCCCCGGTTGATCGCTGACAGCGCCGAGTCCGCCCGCCCGGCGTCGTGGGCCGACAGCGCCGCCGCGGTCTCCGTGAGCGCGTTCGCGATGATGTCGCACGCCGGACGCGCCTTGCGGGCAACGATCGTCAACGGGTTGACGGGAAACAGCAGGGCCATCACGGCGAGGGCGACGAGGCCGCCGATCAGCGCGTCGAGGAAGCGCTCGTAGTAGATCCCCTCCCGTGTCGGCGGAACCACGGCGGCAATGAGGATGGCCGACGAGGCAGCCTGCGCGACAACGGCGGGCGAGCCACCGAAGAACACCGTGACGAGCACGGCGAGGGTGACCGCGAGCCCGATCTGCCACGCCCCGGTGCCGATGACGTAGATCAGCGCGTCCGCGAGGGCGACCCCCACCGCAACGCCGGCGACCAGCTCGACCGCGCGCCGGTACCGCTGGCCGACGGTCAGGTCCAGCGTGATGATCACCGCGATCGGCGCGAAGACCGGGTCCGGGTGGTTGAGGATGTCGGCCGCGATGTACCAGGCGATGGAGCCCGCCACGCCGGCCTGCAGCGCCAGCAGCGCGTTGGCCCGGACCCGCTGCCAGCGGTCGCGGAGCGTGCGCTGGGACCGACGACGCAACGCGTCCAGTAGGTCGTCGGCCGAGGACCAGGTTCGTGAGGACCAGATGCCGCCGGACCGGTCGCCGCTCCCGCGGGCCATGGTCCGAGCGTAGGCGGCCGGCGCCGGCACGTCTGCGAGATTGGGAAGCCACCGCCGCGGGGGCTACCGTTGCCAGCCGTGATGATCGACGAGCTGCGGCGGGCACTGCCCGCCGGCGCGGTGCTGACCGATCCCGACCTGCTGCGCGGCTATCAGCGGGACGAGGCCGACCTGTGCGCGTACGGGATGCCGGCGGCGGTGGTCAGGCCCCGGAGCACGGCTGAGGTGGCGGCGGTGCTGGAGATCGCCGCGCGCCACGGCACCCCGGTGGTCCCGCAGGGCGCGCGCACGGGCCTGGCCGGGGCGGCCAACGCGGTCGACGGGGCGCTCGTGCTCAGCCTGACGGCGATGAACCGCATCCTCGAGATCGACCCGGTGAACCGGATCGCCGTCGTCCAGCCGGGCGTGGTGAACGCCGAGCTGTCCCGGGCGGTGGCCGCGCACGGCCTGGCCTACCCGCCCGATCCGGGCTCCTGGGAGTCCTCCACGATCGGCGGCAACGTGGCGACCAACGCGGGCGGCATGTGCTGCGTCAAGTACGGCGTCACCGGCGAGTACGTGCTCGGCCTGGAGGTGGTGCTCGCCGGCGGCGAGGTGCTGCGGACCGGCCGGCGCACCGCCAAGGGCGTGGCCGGGTACGACCTGACGCGGCTCTTCGTCGGCTCGGAGGGGACCCTCGGCGTGATCACCGAGATCACCCTCGCGCTGCGGCCGGCCGCCGAGGAGGCGCTCACCCTGGCGGCGATCTTTCCGACGACCGCGGCCGCGGGCGCCGCCGTCACCGCGATCGCCGCCGCGGGGCTCACGCCCAGCCTGCTGGAGCTGCTCGACCAGGTGCACCTGCGCGCGATCGAGGCGTACCGGCCGATGGGGCTGCGCACGGACGCGAAGGCGCTGCTGCTGGCGGCGGCGGATACCGGCCCGCGCGCGGCCGCCGACATCGCCCGCGTCGCCGAGCTGTGCACGGCGGCCGGCGCGGACGAGGTCTACACGGCCAGCGACGCCACCGAGGCGGATGCGCTGCTGGCGGCCCGGCGGCTGGCGCACCCGGCGATGGAGCGGTTCGCGGCCCAGATGTACCCGGCCGGCGCCGGCGGGCTGATCATCGACGACGTGGCGGTGCCGCGGTCGCGGCTGGCCGAGATGCTCGAGGGTGTCGAGCGGATCGCCGCCGAGCACGGCGTCCCGGTGGCGGTCGTCGGGCACGCCGGCGACGGCAACCTGCACCCGAACATCGTGGTCGACCGCGCCGACCCCGCCAGCGTTGCCCGCGGGCGCGAGGTCTTCGACGCCATCATGGCGCTCGGGCTCGCGCTCGGCGGCACCTGCACCGGCGAGCACGGGGTGGGGCTGCTCAAGCGGGAGTGGCTCGCCCGGGAGATCGGCCCGGTCGGGGTGCGGGTGCACCGGGCCATCAAGGCGGCCCTGGACCCGGACAACCTGCTCAACCCCGGGAAGGTGCTGTAGCCGGGGTCGCCACCCGCGGCGCGTCAGCGGTGTGGAACGCGCCCCGCACGTCGGGCGCACCCAGCCGGGCCGCGTCCGCGGTCCGGTCGTCGGGCATGCGCTGGGACTCGCGCTCCGCCTCGACCCGCGCGAGGTAGTGCGCCACCTCCCGGTCCACGTCGGACGACGACCAGCCGAAGACCGACCCCATCAGCCGCGCGGCGTCCCGAGCCGATTCCGTGCCGCGGTGCGTGGTGTCGATGGAGATGCGCGTCCGCCGGGTCAGCACGTCCTCCAGGTGCAGCGCGCCCTCGGCGCGCACCGCGTAGACGACCTCGGCCGCCAGGTACTCCGGCGCGCCGTCGAGCGGGCGGCGCAGCGTCGGATCGGCCGCGAGCAGCGCCAGCACCTCGGTCGCGAGCGTGCCGTAGCGCTCCAGCAGGTGCTCCACCACGCCGACCGGCACGCCGTGGCGGCGTGCCAGGTCCGCGCGGTCGCGCCACATCGCGGCGTACCCGTCCGCGCCGAGCAGCGGAAGCTGCTCGGTCCGGGACGGACGTACCGCGCCGAGCCGGCGGGCGGCTCGGTCCACGACGTCGGCGGCCATCACCCGGTAGGTCGTGTACTTGCCGCCGGCCACCAGCATCAGCCCGAGCATCGGCTCGACGACCGCGTGCTCGCGCGACAGCGCGGAGGTGCTCTCGTCCATGCTGTGCAGGCGCCGGCCCGGGCGCGCCTCGCCGGCCAGCAGCGGCCGCAGTCCCGCGTACACCCCCTCGATGTCCGCTGTGGACAGCGGCCGGTCGAGCACCTTGTTGACCTGCTTGAGCAGATAGTCGATGTCGCGGGCCGAGGCGGCCGGATGGGCCCGGTCCAGCGACCAGTCGGTGTCGGTCGTCCCGATGATCCAGTGCCCGCCCCACGGGATGACGAAGAGCACCGAGGTGGCGGTGCGCAGGATCAGCCCGACCTCGCCGGTGATGGCCGATCGCGGCACGACGAGGTGGATCCCCTTCGACGCGCGCACCCGCAACCCCGGCCTGGCATCGGGCAGCATCGCGGTGATGTCGTCGCTCCACACCCCGGTGGCCGCGATCACGGTGCGCCCGCGGACCTCGAACTCCTCCGACGTCTCGAGGTCGCGGACCCGTACGCCGGTCACCTCCCGCGCCTGTCGCAGCAGGCCCACCACCCGCGCGCTGGTGACCACCGCCGCGCCCATGCTCGCCGCGGTACGGGCGAGCGTGACCACGAGCCGGGCGTCGTCCACCTGGCCGTCGTAGTAGCGGATCGCGCCGGCGAGGGCGTCCGGGCGCAGGGAGGGGAACAGCCGGCGCGCGGCGGCCCGGGACAGGTGGCGGTGCAGCGGCATCCCCCGAGGGTGCCGGTTGCCGATCGCGGTCAGCACGCCGGCGAACGCGTCGTAGAGCGCCACGCCCGCGCCGTAGTAGCACCGGTTCCAGGCCCGGGATGCCAGGCCACCGCAGGGCAGGGGCACGAGGAACGGCACCGGGCGCACCAGGTGCGGCGCGAGCCGTGTGGCGAGCAGTCCCCGCTCCCGCAACGCCTCGTGGACCAGGCCGAACTCCAACTGCTCCAGGTAGCGCAGCCCACCGTGGATCAGCTTGCTGGAGCGGGACGAGGTGCCGGCGGCCAGGTCGCGCGCCTCGACGAGGGCCACCGACAGGCCGCGCGAGGCGGCGTCGACCGCGGCCCCCGCACCGACCACGCCCCCGCCGATGACCACCACGTCGAAACGCTCGCTGCGCAGCCGGCGCAGGTCGGCCGCGCGGCGCTCGGGCGACAGGGCGCTGGCCGCGAACCGGGAGACGGCAGGATCTCGCACGTCTATACCGTACGACCTCGCGCATGTCCGCTCGGGCCGGCCGCTACCCGCTCTCCGTTCGTCGTGGCTGTCGATCCACGCCCGACCCCGAGTCGATCCACAGCCCGGTCCCGATTTTCAGAATCTCGCGGGGTCGCGAGACCGGTCGCCGCGCAACTTTCTGGAAGTCGCGCCGTCCCGGCCCTTGATCGACTCAACTTCCCGGGAAGTTGGGGCATCCTGCGGCCTCGGTCACCCCAATTTCACGGAAACCGTGCCGCCTGAGCACGTCGACACCGCATCTTCCTGCATCTGGAGACCCGCCAACCCCGCGATATCCCGGTAATCGAGTGGATCTTCGAAGGCTTCGAACGGGACAGGGCCCCCGCTGGAGCGCCCGGCGGGAGGCCGCGGACCGCCCGTACCCGATCTCTGCCGACGCGCAGCGGTAGGTTGAGCGCCGTGGACGTCACCCCCTACGCCGACCATCACCTGCCGTCCGTGACATCGCTCGCCGCCATCGCACTCGACCTGCCCGAAGACGCCGGTGAGACCGACGCGATCGTGCGGCGGCTGCTCACCCCGCCGCCGGGCCGGCGCACCGTGCGGCTGGTCGCCCTCGACGGTTCCGGCTATGTCACCGGCGTCGTGTTCGCCTCCGTGCGAGACCGGGAGCCGGAGGTCGGCCACCTCGACCTGATCGCGGTCCGCCCCGCCGCGCGGCGGCGGGGCGTGGCACGGGCGCTGGTTGCCGCCGCGCAGCAGACCCTGCGCGGGTACGGCGTGCGAGAGCTTCGCATCGCCGGCAACGACCCCTGCTACGCGTGGCCGGGTATCGACGTGCGCTACACCCCGGCGGTGTGCCTGGCGCTCGCGCTCGGCTTCGAGCAGGAGCGCACAGCGTGGAACATGACGGCCGACCTGTCCGCGCTGCCGGACATCACGGACGCCCAGGCACGGCTCGCGGCGGAGGGCGTCACCGTGCGCCGCGCGACGGCCGCGGACGCCGAGGCGGTCGGCGTATGCGCCGCCGAGCACTTCGGCCAGGGCTGGTCGTGGGAGGTGCGCGAGGCCATCGCGCGGGGTGAGGCGGGCGAGGTGGCCGGCTGCCACATCGCGCTGCGCGGCGACGAGGTGCTGGGCTTCGCCGCGTACGGGGCCCTGCGGCCGAGCCTGTTCGGGCCGATGGGCACGCTGCCGGCGGCCCGGGGCAGCGGGATCGGCGGTGCGCTGCTCGTGCGGTGCCTGGCCGACCAGCGGGCGGCCGGCCTGGCGACCGCGCAGATCGGCTGGGCCGGCCCGGTCGCCTTCTACTCGCGTACGATCGGCGCCCGCATCGGGCGGGTCTTCGTGCTCTACCGCAAGACCCTCACGCCCTAGCCACCGCCGATCGCGGCACCGTCGGCGGACGTGCGCTGGAGGGGCTCGCCGGCGGCACCGTCGTCGACGAGGTTGGAGATGGTGCGCGGGGCGTCGCGGTGCTCGGCGAAGGCGACCGCCCGCTCGGTGCGCGCCAGGCAGCCGCGCATCGTCAACTGCGCCGTGTAGTAGTCGATGTACCGGAACCCGTACGTCTCGCCCCGCGCGAACGCCTGACCCTCGATGGCCGCCCGCCAGATCTCGAACGCCCGGGCGGAGACCGGCACGTACACGTCGGGCACGAACCCCTCCGCGTCCTCCCAGTTCTCGGTGTAGAGCAGCCGACGGACGCCGTGCCGCGGCAGGTCGCCGCCCGGCTCCTCGGGCCGAAGCGGCAGGCTCGCCCACAGCCGCGCCCGTACCGCGACCGCCGAGGCGGCGGCGTGGTCGGCGTGGATGCTGCGCCCCCAGTGCGCGATCAGCACCTCTGGGCGTACCTCCCGGATCACCGCGGCCACCTCTGCGCACACCCGCGGGCTGGCCTCGAGGAATCCGTCCGAGTACCCCAGCACGCGCAGCTCGGCTCCGATCGCGGCGGCGAACGCGTGTCCCTCGGCCAGCTTCTGCTCGCGGTACCGCTCGACGTCCAGGCGCGGGTGGCCACGCTCGCCGGGGGTGAGCGCGAGCAGCACCACGCGGTGCCCGGCCAGCGCCGCGTCGGCGAGCACCGGGCCGGCGGTCAGGTCCATGTCTCCGATGTGCGCGCCGACGGCGAGGATCGCGCCCACGGCTACAGCTCCTTGCGCATGACGTCGAAGCGGCGGGTCACCGAGAAACCGCTCGCGCGGTAGAGGTAGCCGGCCGGCGACCACTCACCGGTCCAGAGGAACCAGGCGCTGTGCGCGCCCAGCGCGCGCATCCGTTCCAGGGTGAGGTGCAGCAGCACCTTGCCCAACCCGTTGCCTCGCTGGTCCTCGCGTACGCCGAACGGGCCGAACCGCTCCACCGCGTGCTCGTACGCGCCGTGCATCGCCCACCCGACGAGGGCGCCGGACGGCTCCCGGGCGATCACGATCCGGTCCAGCGGCAAACCGGCGACGACCGCCTCCCGGATGGCTCGTGCCCAGTCGACGTTGAACTCGTCAGCGGCGAGCGCGACGAGGTCGACAAGGTCGTCGGCGCGGGGCGTGCCGATGTGCCAGCCTGAGGCGCGCAGCGCGCTCAACCGGTCCCGGATCTCGTCGGGCAGCGCGTATCCGACGAGGCTGCGGTCCATCGCGACCGCCTGGTAGCGTGTGACGAACCCGAGCGCGTCGAGCAGTTTCGCCGCGTCCGGATAGGTCTCCCGGTCGAGCCCGGGCAGCACGTAGTTCGGGGTGTACGGCGAGAACAGGACCTCGCGGCGCCCGTGGGCGCGCAGCCAGTCGAGCGCCGAGGAAACCAGCGCGCGGCCGATCCCGGCCCGGCGGGCCGACGGCACCACGAAGAAGAAGACCAGCCATCCGCGCGCCGATTCGAGATCGGTGCCGGCCATGGCGGTGCGACGCCGCACGGCGTACGCGGCACCGACCAGTTCGCCCTCGGGCGACCAGGCGAGCCGCAACCCGCTCGGGTCGAAGTTCGGATCGAGGAGGACCAAATCGCGGAAGCGCTCCTCGCTGATGAGGTCGACCGGCATCGCCAGCCGCCACGCGGCCACGACGGCCGGCCCGTCGCCGACTCGGAAACCGGTGATCCGGGGCATCGGTCCTCCCCTCACCCTCCTAAGCGCCGAGACTCGGTGTCGCGCAGCACCCGCAGCGCGTTGTGCCAGGTCAGCTTCGCCAGGTCGGCGTCGGACCAGCCCCGGTCGGCCAACTCGGCGAGCAGGGCCGGATACGCCTGCACGCCCTCCAGCCCGTCCGGCGTGCACACGATGCCGTCGAAGTCGCCGCCCAGCCCGACGTGGTCCACGCCGGCCACCTCCCGGATGTGCTCGACGTGGTCGGCCACGTCGGCCACCCCGCAGGGCGGCCGGGGATTGGCCTTCACCCACGCCTGGCACGCCTCCCGCGCCGCCGCCTCGTCGTCCGGGTACGCCTCGGCGACCCGCTCCAGCTCCGCCAGCCACACCCGGCACTCCTCGTTGAGGAAGCCCGGCACGAAGGTGACCATCACGATGCCGCCCGAGTCGCGCACCCTGGCCAGGATGCGGTCGGGCACGTTGCGCGGGTGGTCGCACAGCGCCCGCGCCGAGGAGTGCGAGAAGAAGGCCGGCGCCGTGGACGTGTCCAGGGCGGCGTCCATCGTGGACACCGCCACGTGTGAGAGGTCGACGAGCATGCCGAGGCGGTTGCACTCGCGTACCACCTCGTGCCCGAAGGGCGACAACCCACCCACGGCGGGCTCGTCGGTGGCGCTGTCCGCCCACGGCGTATTGCGCACGTGGGTCAACGTCAGGTAGCGCACCCCGAGCGCGTACATCATCCGCAGGACGCCGAGCGAGCCGCCGATCGAGTGCCCGCCCTCCATGCCGAGCAGCGACGCGATGCGTCCCTGCTGCCGGGCCCGCACCACGTCGTCGGCGGTCAGCGCCAGCGCCAGGTCGGCCGGGTAGCGGCGGATCAGCGTGTGCACCGCGTCGATCTGTTCGAGCGTGGCGACGACCGCCGCGTCACCGGCCAGGCGGCACGGGACGTAGACCGACCAGAACTGGGCGCCCACCCCGCCGGCGCGCAGCCGTGGAATGTCCGTGTGCAGGCCGACCGCCCGCTGGTCACGCCCGACGTCGAGCGCGTCGAGGTCATAGCGCACGCGGTTGCGCAGCTCCCACGCGAGGTCGTTGTGCCCGTCGAAGACGGGGGCGCGGGCGAGCAGGCGCCGGATCCGGTCGGTCATCGGCGGATACCCTACCCAGCCTGGGCGAAACCGGGAAGCCGGGCAGCTACCGCCTCCTGGGTCCGGGGACCAGGCCCGGTGCCGGACGGTCGATCCGCCCCAGGCGGGGTACCAGAGTCTGGGGACACGCCGCGGGCGTTACGGCGCACGCGGGGATGCGGATCCCGGAAGGAGCAACGCCATGGGGAAGGCGAACAAGCGCTCCCAGGAGGAGCTGCGCGCCGAGGCGCGGGGGCGACTGCAGGAGCTGCCCGCGGAGACGGCCACCGGCCGACTCGAGGGCGGCAACGAGAGGTGGCCTGAACCCGAGCGGCTGCGCCGGTTGGACCGGCCGACCGAGTCGAAGCGCGAATAGCGGAGGCCGCGAGCAGCGGAACCGGTAGCCGCGACCGGCGGACAGCCGGTCCGCGCCCGGACGCCGAACGGGCCCGCCGGAACTCCGGCGGGCCCGTTGCGTGCTGCGCTGGACTGTCAGAAGTCCATGTCCCCGCCGCCGGGCGTGCCGGCCGCGGCCTTCTCCTTCTCCGGCTTGTCCGCCACCACGGCCTCCGTGGTGAGGAACAGGGCCGCGATCGACGCCGCGTTCTGCAGCGCCGAACGGGTCACCTTCGCCGGGTCGATGATGCCCGCCGCCAGCATGTCGACGTACTCGCCGGTCGCGGCGTTCAGGCCGTGGCCCGGCTCCAGGTTGCGGACGTGCTCGACCACCACGCCGCCCTCGAGGCCGGCGTTGACGGCGATCTGCCGCAGCGGAGCGTCCAGAGCGATCTTGACGATCTGGGCGCCGGTCGCCTCGTCGCCGGAGAGGTCCAGCTTGTCGAAGGCGGTCTTTCCGGCCTGGACCAGGGCGACCCCGCCACCCGGGACCATGCCCTCCTCGACACCGGCCTTGGCGGCCCGCACCGCGTCCTCGATGCGGTGCTTGCGCTCCTTCAGCTCGACCTCGGTGGCCGCGCCGATCTTGATGACCGCCACGCCACCGGCCAGCTTCGCCAGCCGCTCCTGCAGCTTCTCGCGGTCGTAGTCGGAGTCGCTCTTCTCGATCTCGGCCCGGATCTGGTTCACCCGGCCCTGGATCTGCTCCGCGTCGCCGGCGCCGTCGACGATCGTCGTCTCGTCCTTGGTCACCACGACCTTGCGGGCACGGCCGAGCAGGTCGAGGCCGACGTTCTCCAGCTTGAGGCCGACCTCCTCGCTGATGACCTGGCCGCCGGTGAGCACGGCGATGTCGCCGAGCATGGCCTTGCGGCGGTCACCGAAGCCGGGGGCCTTGACGGCGACCGACTTGAAGGTGCCACGGATCTTGTTGACGACCAGGGTCGCCAGGGCCTCGCCCTCCACGTCCTCAGCGATGATCAGCAGCGGCTTGCCCGACTGCATGACCTTCTCGAGGACCGGGAGCAGGTCCTTCACCGCGGAGATCTTCTGGTTGGCAACGAGGATGTAGGGGTCCTCCAGGACCGCCTCCATCCGCTCGGCGTCGGTGATGAAGTAGGGCGAGATGTAGCCCTTGTCGAAGCGCATACCCTCGGTGAGCTCCAGCTCGAGGCCGAAGGTGTTGCTCTCCTCGACGGTGATGACGCCTTCCTTGCCGACCTTGTCCATCGCCTCGGCGATGATCTCGCCGACGGTGGTGTCGGCGGCGGAGATCGCGGCGACCGAGGCGATCTGCTCCTTGGTCTCGACCTCCTTGGCGAGCTTGGCCAGCTCCTCCGCCACGGCGCCGACGGCGGCCTCGATGCCCCGCTTCAGGGCCATCGGGTTCGCGCCGGCCGCGACGTTGCGCAGGCCCTCCCGTACGAGCGCCTGGGCGAGGACGGTCGCCGTCGTCGTGCCGTCACCGGCCACGTCGTCGGTCTTCTTGGCGACCTCCTTGACGAGCTCGGCACCGATCTTCTCGTACGGGTCCTCGAGCTCGATCTCCTTGGCGATGCTCACACCGTCGTTCGTGATGGTGGGAGCACCCCACTTCTTCTCCAGTACGACGTTGCGGCCCTTCGGGCCCAGCGTCACCTTCACGGCATCGGCGAGGATGTTCATCCCCCGCTCGAGCCCGCGGCGCGCATCCTCGTCGAACGCGATCATCTTGGCCATACGGCGTTGTCCTCCTGGACGTGCGGCTCGCCGCCTCCTGTCGGGCGCGGCGCCCGCCTACTTACGCACGGTTCAGGCCGGACCGGATGGCCCGCGACGACCGACCCCACCGGAGTGGGATCCCACCGCCCCGACCTTGGATGAGTTGGGTACTGCTGGCACTCACGGGATGCGAGTGCCAAGGACCTGTTTAGCACTCTCCCTGTCCGAGTGCAAGCGGTCCTGGTGAGCCGGCCGGGAAAACCCCTCGGGGGACAGCGGGGGCGGCCCGCCCGGATCAGGCGCTGACCGCTGCCACGAGCGCGGGCGTGGACAGCGGCTCCCGGCCCGCCCGCACCTGGGTGTAGGTGATCAAAAGCCCCACCAGCAGCACCGCCTCCAACCCGGCGCCGATCAGGGCCGCCACGACCTCCCCGACGAGTTGCAGGCCCGACACACCGGCGACGCCGACGGCGCCAGCGGCGGCCGCCGTGACGGCGCCGAACACGCAGGACACGAGGAAGTTGATGATGATCACGGACAGGACCAGCGGTACGACCCGCCCGAGCACGGCGCCGAACGCGCTGTGGACCAGCGAGAAGGAGCGGCCGATCGGGCCGGTGCCCCGCTCGTACATCACCACGAAGGCGAACAGGCTCGTGGCGACGGCGGCGTACAGGCCGGGCACGATGCACAAGATCAGCCCGACCCCGATCATCAGTCCGGTCAGCACCAGCCACCCGAACATCGGCAGGGCGCGCGCCAGGCCCCGGCGCAGCGCCTCGGGCAGGGTCACGTACCGCCCCGCCGCCTGCTGCGTGACCGCCCAGATGCCGGCCGCCCAGCCGAGCGCGTTGGCGAAGGCGGTGGCCAGGATGACGACCAGCACGCCCAGCGCAAGTCCCACGGCGAATTCCGGGCCCTCCACCGGCCAGACAACGTCGACCGCATCGGGACTGATCGCCTGGCCGACCGCGAACCCGATGACCGCCACCACGATCTGCGGCGCGGCGACGGTCACCAGCAGGATCAGCCCCAGCAACCGCCAACTGCGCGCCAGCGTTGCGCGCACCCACTCGAACCAGCCCGAGATGCCGGAGCCGGGCGGCGGGACGAGCGGATCCGGTCCCGAGTACGCCGGCTCAGCGACGCCGAACCCGCCGGGCACCTGGTAGCCGTACTGCGGCACGGGCTCGTCCGGCTGCCCGTGCGGGCTCGGCTGGCCGTACGGATCCTGCGGAGGGTAGGTCATGACCGCTGCACCTGTGTCACTCGAAGCACCCCGGGTACGGCGAAGGGCGCCGATCCCCGAGGATCCGACGCCCTGCCGCTCTGTCGCTCGTCTAAGTCCGATCGGAGGGGTTGCGGCCGGTCAACGGTGCATCCCGGTCCGGGAAGCGACCGCAGACCCGCCCGGCAGGCCGATCAGGCGATGACGCGTACCGCCTCCGCCTGCGGGCCCTTCTGTCCCTGCACGATCTCGAACTCGACGCGCTGCCCGTCGTCCAGCGACTTGTAGCCGTCCATCTGGATCGCGGTGAAGTGGACGAACACGTCCTGCCCGCCGTCGACCGCGATGAACCCGTAGCCCTTTTCGCTGTTGAACCACTTGACGGTGCCCTGTGCCACGGTGCACTTCCTTACTTCGATGCTGCTGGGTCGGCGACCCCCGGCGGAAGCACTCGCTGCGCCGGAGCCGGTGCCTGCGAGCGTCCGGGCAGGGACGGTTCGAAGACAACGACCGGTTCGCACGCTACACGAGGGCGCGGGGTTGCGCACTGCCCTAAACCGGACACTCGGGCAGGACCGTCCCAGCTGTCACAGGTGGCGGCGGGACTGCACGATCCGGAACCTGCTCGCGACGTACGCCCCGTCCGTCAGCGCCGCGTTCGCCGCCGGGTTGGCACCGCTGGCGTGGAAGTCGCTGAACGCCGCCGACTGGTTGACGAAGACGCCGCCGGTGAGGTTGCACGACAGGTGCACCCCGACGTCGAGGGCCGCCTGCTCGGCCGCGTCGAGCACCTTCTCGTCGGTCGAGTACACCGCCGCGGTGAGCGCGCCCTTCGCCCCGACCGTCCGCCGGAAGATCTCCAGGCTGTGCTCGGTCGAGTCGGTGGCGATGACGAAGGAGATCGGCCCGAACCACTCGCGGCCGTAGGTGTCCGCCGCGTCGGCCGCGACCTTGAGCACCGTCGGCGTGCGCACCACCGCGTCCGGGTACGTCGGGTGCGTCACCTCCCGTGAGGCGAGCACCGTCTCGCCCAGGCTCGCCGCCTGCGACAGCCGCTCGCGCACCCCCTCGTTGACGATCGCGCCGGTGAGCTCGACGGCGCGTGCCGGGTCCGCGGTGAGCTTCTCGACCGCCGCCGCGATGCCGGCCGCGACCTCGTCGAACGACTTGTGCCCCTGGTCCGTCTCGATGCCCGCGGCCGGCACCAGGATGTTCTGCGGGGTGGTGCACATCTGTCCGCTGTAGAGGGTCAGGGAGAACCCGATGTTGCGGCACATGCCCGCGAAGTCGTCGGTCGAGTCCACCACGATCGTGTTGACGCCCGCCTTCTCGGTGTACACCACGGCCTGCCGGGCGTTCGCCTCCAGCCAGTCGCCGTACTCGGTCGAGCCGGTGAAGTCGATGATCTTCACCTCGGGGCGCAGGGCCAGGGTGGAGGCGAGCTTCTCCCGTGGGGCCTCGGCGGCGAGCAGGATCAGGTTGGGGTCGAACCCGGCCTCGGCGAGCACCTCGCGGGCGTACCGCACGCTGATGGCGAGCGGCAGCACCGCGTTCGGGTGGGGCTTGACGATGACGGGGTTGCCGGTGGCGAGGCTCGCGAAGAGGCCGGGGTAGGAGTTCCACGTCGGGAAGGTGTTGCAGCCGATCACCAGCGCCACGCCGCGCGGCACCACGTGGAACGTCTTGGTCATCCGCAGCGGGTCGCCCTTGCCGGCGGGCTTCTCCCACGTCGCCGTGCCCGGGTGGCGGGTCATCTCCGCGTACGCGTAGGCCAGCGCCTCCAGCGCCCGGTCCAGCGCGTGCGCGCCGCCGGCCTGGAACGCCATCACGAACGCCTGGCCGGTGGTGGCGTGCACGGCGTTGGCGAGTTCGAAGACATGGGCGTGCAGGCGGGCCAGGATCTCCAGGCAGACCCCGACGCGGGCCTGCGGGCCGGCGTCGCGCCAGGCCGGCATGGCGGCGGTCGCAGCGGCGATGAGCGCGTCGGCGTCGGCGTGCGGGTAGCGCACGTCCAGGCGGATACCGAAGGGACTGGCGTCGGTAGCCACCCGGTCGCCCGCGCCCGGGTGGCCGTCGAGCGGGAAGTCGCCACGGTACGCCTCGAAGGCGGCCTTACCCTCGGCGGCCGCGGTCTCGCCGTACACGCGCGGGCTGGGCGACTCGGGGTAGGCCGACCAGTAGGCGCGCTCGGCGATGGCCTGGAGTGCCCGCTCCAGGGTCTGCTGGTGCCGGGCGAACAGCGGGTGGGGGGCGTGCTGGGTCATGCCGCCCATCATGCCCGACCCGGCCACCGGCCGGGAATACGAGGTCAGGGGTGGGTAGGGCGTGATAGTGACCTCAGCCGCTCGAGATCTCGTGACGCGGTCAGCCCTGGGCGGCGGGCACGGGGGTCTCGTCGCGCGGAGCCTCGTCGTCCGGGCGCGTGGGCAGTTCGCGCATGGTGCGCAGCGGGGAGAGGAAGACCGGCAGGAACGCCAGGCAGGCGCCGATGGCCCCGATCCAGAGGGCGGTACGGGCGCCGAACCACTGGCCGAAGACGCCACCGAGCAGCCCGCCGACCGGCATGGTGCCCCAGACCAGGAACCGCATGGTGGCGTTCATCCGGCCGAGCAGGCGCTCCGGCGTCAGCCCCTGGCGGAAGCTCACCTGGGTCACGTTGTAGATCACGACCCCGATGGAGATCATGATGCCGCCGACCGCGGCGAGCCAGGTCCGCCAGCCCGGCTCGGCGAGCGGCAGCAGCAGCGCGAACGGGGCGGTGACAGCGGTGCTGATCCAGATCGCCGGGCCCTGACCGAGCCAGCGGACGACCGGCTTGACGAGGATCACGCCGAGCAGGCCGCCCACGGCACCGATCGAGAAGTACAGCCCGATCTGGCCGGACGACAGGCCCAGGTGGCGGACGAAGAACGGCACCTCCATAGCGGTGAATATGCCGAAGAACAGGTTGAACGAGCCGGTGCAGGCGGCGATCGCGCGCAGCAGCCGGTTGCCGAGCACGAAGCGCAGGCCCTCCAGGATCTCCCGCCCCAGGTGGGCATCCGGCCCGCGTTCGGGGCGCGGCTCGCGCTTGCGGATGAAGCCGACGAACACCGCCGAGAGGGCGAAGGTGACCGCGTTCACCGCGATCGCGAACGGCGCGGTGAGCCACTGCACCACCTGGCCGCCGAGCGCCGGCCCGCCCATGTGGCTGGCCGTGCGGACGATCTCCAGCTTGGCGTTGCCCTCGACGAGGTTGTCCCGCCCGACCAGGTGCGGCAGGTAGCTCTGGTACGCCACGTCGAAGAAGACGGTCAGGGTGCCGGTCAGCAGCGCCACCGCGTAGAGCTGCCAGATGGTGAGCACGCCGGCCGACCAGGCGATGGGGATCGAGGCGAGCAGGATTGCGCGCCCGATGTCGCCGGCGATGAGCACGTTGCGCCGGCGCAGCCGGTCCACCCAGGCGCCGGCGGGCAGTCCGACAAGGACGAACGCCGCGGTCGTGCACGCAGTGAGCACCCCGACATGGAAGTTCGAGACGTCCAGGTTGACGATCGCCACCAGCGGTAGGGCGATCAGTGTGATCTGGGTGCCGACCTGGCTGAAACTGTCGGCGATGAAGAGTTGGCGGAAGTCGTGGTCGCGTAGCAGCCCGAGCTTGGACAAGGGCTACCTCCTCGTGGTGCTGGGCGGGTGGGGCGGCGTCGGGCACCGCCGCCGCCCCACCCGCGTACCTGACCACAACGCAGCCAACATCGGGTCAGGGGTCTGCGGCGACACCAGCCTGCGACAGTGATTGGGAAATGTCAACCAGTCGTCCCGTAGTCTGAAGACCCATGACGGTGCAACGGCGCCCGGCGACGGAGGCCGAGGCGCGGGCCCTGGCGTCCGCGACCCGACTGCGCATCCTGCGGCTGTGCCTGGACCGGGCGCTCACCAACAAGGAGATCGCCGAGCGGCTGGGCGCCCATCCCGCCACCACCCTTCATCACGTGCGCACCCTCGTTGCGACCGGTTTCCTCGCGCCCGAGCAGGCCCGGCGCGGCGCCCGGGGGGCGCGGGAGATCCCGTACCGCGCCACCAGGAAGTCCTGGACGCTGGACGTGCACGACAGCGGCGTCAGCGGCGGCGGCCAGGCCATGCTCGACGCGTTTCTCCAGGAGATCCGCCTGATCCCCCTCGACGAGGCAGGTAGGGGCATGTCCCGGCTCGGGCTGCGGCTGACGAGCGAGGAGTACGCCGAACTGAGGCAGCGACTGTCGGACCTGCTCGACGAGTTCGCCGCCCGGCCGCCCAGCCCGGACGGCATTCCGTACTCGCTGTTCGTCTCCATCCACCGCGACGTGGGCCGCGAGTAGTCAGATCTCCTGCTGCCACGCGACCGAGGCGTCCACGGCCCGGAACCCCATCGCCTCGTTGATCGCGATCATGTGCTTGTTGACCGCCGCGTTCCAGGTGTCGATCACCCGCAAGGCGGGCTCGTGCGCCCGCGCGTACCGCAGGTTCTCCAGCTTCGCGATGGTGCCGAGCCGGTGGCCGCGGTGATCCGGCTCCACGATGGTGATCCACTGGAAGGCGTGCCACGGGTTGCCGGGCTCGACCGCGAGCGTCGAGACCGCCACCAGCCGATCGCTGCTCTCGTGCACGAGCCCGGTGGAGTACGTCCGGGTGCGCCGTGCGGCCCGCGCGGCCTCGGTCTCGCGGATCCGGGCGACGTCGATCTTCTCCGGCTCCCACGCGAGGTCGCCCATGGGCGCGTCGGTGACCATGCGGGAGCCCAGGTAGCCGAGGTCGGCGGCGTAGGGGTCGGGCACCCGGTCCCGCCACTGGACGAGGCGGTAGCCGGCCGCTCGGTCCCACGCGGCGGCGAGCAGGCGCGGATGGCCTGATGTGTCGGCTGTGGACAGGTCAAGCCGGCGGCGCACCTCGCCGAGCGCCCGGTCGGCGCCCATCGCCTCGGCGAACGCGCTTCCCGCCCTGGGACGCTCGGGGCCGCCGGGCAGACTCTCGGTCGTGAAGCCCGCGATCCGCTTGCGCCCGAGGTCTCGAAGCAGCCCTACGGCGTGCGTGTACAGGGCCCGGCCGACACCCCGCCGGCGGTGCTCCGGGTGCACCTCCAGTTCGATCTCGCTGTTCTCGGTGTTGTCCCGCAGCGGCAGCGTGAGCTGGAGGTAGCCGACCACCTCGCCGTCGAGGCGCGCCACCCACGGCTCCAGCCGCTCGAAGGAGACCGGGTGGCGCAGCAGTCCCACGAAGGTGTCCCGGCACGGCGGCGGGAAGTCGGGGATGTCGACCGCACGCGCCGCCCGTTGCACCGCGAGGACCGCGTCAATGGTGGCGTCGTCGTACGGGTCGATCGTCTGGATGTCGATGCCCACGCGGCCAGCCTGCCTGCGGCGGCTGGAGATGGCGACCGAATTTCGGCGTACCGGCAGCGGGGTGTCCCGATATTGGTCGAGAGGACGATCGCACGGCACCTCCGGCACCGGGGCACGGCTGCCCAGCGAGATTGTTGCCAAGCTCAGGTGGGGCAACCGCGGCGATACGTCCTCCCGCACCGAGCATCCTGCGCGCTCCGCGCCGCCCCGTCAAGTCGTCGGGCCGGCGATTGTCGACAGATGGCGTTTCACAAATTACCGACTGTTACGATCACCCGCCTGAACAGGCATACGTGAATTGACCGATCAGCCGAACCACCACGGCGAACGTCGGATACCGCCCGGCGTCCCGCGCCGCGCACCCCGGAAAGATCACGCACAGTCATGTCGTCACCCGTGGGGACGACGCACCATCGTCGGGGCCGAACGCACCCGCCCGCACGCGGTTCAGCCGAGCAGCCCGGCCTCGCGCGCCGAACGCAGCGACGGCTTGACCCGGTACGTCGGCCCGACGAGCTCCGCGACCGCGTCCAGCGTCTTGAGCCCCTCGCCGGTGTTGAAGACCACCGTCTCCGCGTCCGGGTCCAACCGGCCGCTCGCCACGAGCTTGCGCAGCACGGCCACCGTCACCCCACCGGCCGTCTCCGCGAAGATGCCCGTGGTTCGCGCGAGCAGCCGGATGCCCTCGCGGATCTCCCCGTCGTCCGCGTAATCCATCCAGCCACCCGTACGCCGTACCGCCTCCAGCGCGTACAGCCCCGCGGCCGGGTCGCCGATGTTCAGCGACTTGGCGATGCCCGTCGGCCGCACCGGTGTGATCACGTCGGTGCCGGCGTGCAGCGCCGCGACGATCGGGGCGCACCCGGCGGACTGGGCCCCGAACACCCGCCACCCCTCCGCCGGCGGCTCGACCAGCCCGATCTCGACCAGCTCGCTGAACGCCTTGTCCACCTTGGTCAGCAGCTCGCCGCTGGCCATGGGCAGCACCACCTGCCGCGGGATCCGCCAGCCGAGCTGCTCGGCGACCTCGTACCCGAGCGTCCGGGAGCCCTCCGCGTAGTACGGTCGCACGTTGACGTTCACGAACGCCGTGTCGGCGAACTCGTCGGTCTCCACCAGTTCGCCGCAGAGCCGGTTCACGTCGTCGTACGAGCCGTCCACCGCCACCAGATCCCCGCCGTACACCGCGGTGGTGACCACCTTGCCCGCCTCCAGGTCAGCCGGGATGAACACCACGCTCGGCACGCCCGCGCGGGCCGCGTGTGCGGCGACGGAGTTGGCGAGGTTGCCGGTGGACGCGCAGGCGAAGCGGGTGAAACCGAACGCCCGCGCCGCGGTGAGCGCGACCGAAACGACCCGGTCCTTGAAGGAGTGAGTGGGGTTCGCCGAGTCGTCCTTGACCCACAGCGGCGCACGCAGGCCGACCGCCTCGGCGAGCGCGTCCGCGCGGACCAGCGGGGTCAGGCCGGGGTCCAGCGTGACCCGCGCGGCGGGGTCCTGCCCCACCGGCAGCAGCGCCGCGTAGCGCCAGAGGTTGCGCGGACCGGCGGAGATCTGCTCGCGGGTCACCCGCCGCAGCCGGTCGGTGTCGTACGCCACCTCGAGCGGGCCGAAGCACTCGAAGCATGCGTGCTGGGCGGCGAGGGGATAGCTGGCCCCACAGGCACGGCAGACCAGGGCGCGGGCGGGGGTGTCGGTGAGCGCGGCGGCGAGGGTGTGCGTCATCGGTCGTCCTCTCATCTTTCCCCGCCGCGGATCGCGAACGGGGCCGGAATTGGCACCTGCCGGAGACGGTGGTTGCCGGGGCGTCATCGGGCCGGTCCCTCAGCCCCTCTGGATGAGGTATGCGATTGTGCCGCCGAGTCTACGGCCACCACCTGCCCAGATCACAGCCCGCCCGGTGTGAGCCACCCCGCAGGATCGGCGAGGCGGCTGTGCGCAGTGATGGGATGGCGTCCTCGGCGCCGGGCTGGCCGTCGCCATGCCGTTCATCGGTTGGGTGAACGGCAATCGCGACTACCGGACCGCGGTGTACGTGGCTGTCCCGGTCGCCGTCGCGGGCCTCGTCCTGGCCGTACGCGTCGGCGGGCACGCCGGTACGGCCTCTGGTGCCGCCGCATCTGCGCACGCGATGCCATGCCCGTGGCGTCCTGGGGCTGCCACGGCAGGGTCTCGTACTCGACGGGCGGCCAGATGACGCGGGGCACCCGGGCCTGATCTGAAAGCAGGACCCAATCACATTCTCACTTAGCGCTGTGAGTGAGAATAAGCAGCAGCGAGTTCTCACGTGCGGGCCGACTCAGGAGAGCGCCGGGCGGTCAGCTCACGATGTCTTTGCGGGTGAAACGCCAGAAGGCGAGGCCCCAGAAGACCGTGGTGTAGGCGACCGAAGCGATCGCCCCCTTGACCATGTCGTCCCACTGCACCGGCGTGGACAGCAGGCCGAGCCAGGCGTCGGTCCAGTGGGTCGGCAGGAATTCGCGCAGCACTCCGAGCGCCTCGATCTGGTCGAGGATGCTGGACAGGATGACCAGCAGCACCGCGCCGCCCACGGCACCGAGCGGCGCGTCGGTCGACACCGACAGCAGTGCCGCGAGCCCGGCCACGATGAGCAGGCTGAGCATCACGTACCCGAGGATCCCGAGCAGCCGCAGCAGGCCTTCGCCGGGCGGCACCTCCGCAGCGACCGTGCTGGACAGTGGCGTCCAGCCGTAGCGCAGCGTGCCGACGAGCAGCGCGGTGCCGGCGAGCGTGAGCATGGCCAGGATGGAGTACGCCAACGAGACGGCGAGCTTGATCGCGAGCAGGCGGGCCCGCGGCACCGGCACCGCGAGCAGGTACCGCAGGCTCCCCCAGCTCGCCTCGCTGGCGACGGTGTCACCGAAGAACAGCGCCACGATGACGACCAGCAGGAACGACGCCGACACGAAGATCGTGAACAGGGTGAAGTTCAGCCCGCCGGTCGTGGCGAGGTCGACCAGCGAGGAGAACCGGCCGCCACCGCCCTCGTCGCCGTTGTCGCCGTCGTCGCCGAACTGGAACGCCGCCAGGATGATCAGCGGCAGCACGACCATGAAGCTGAGCGCGAGGTGGGTCCGCCGCCGCGCGGCCTGCCGGCGGAACTCGGTCGCGAAGTCGAGGGTGCGGCTTGCCCGGTACCCGGCCGCCGCCCCCGGTGTCGTCGTGCTCACCCGGCCCCCTCTCCCGTCCCGACCATCGCCTGCCGGGAGCGCAGCTCACCGGTCACCGCTGCCCGCCGTGCTCTCGCCGACCAGCGCCAGGAAGGCGTCCTCCAGACGGCGGCGCGGCACCACCCGGTCCACGCCCACCCCGGCACGCACCAACGCCTCGACCGCCTCGGCGCGCGAGGTGCCGTCGAGGTCCACGACGAGGCCACGGCCGCCGTCGGACGCGACCGACCGCACCCCGCCGATCCCGGACAGCACGGCTCCCGCCGCTTCGACGTCCGACACCTCGAACTGCACGATCGGCGAGTCGCCGACGATCTCGTCCACCGGGCCGGCGGCCACGATCTCTCCCTTGTGGACGACGACCACGTGGGTGCAGGTCTGCTCCACCTCCGCCAGCAGGTGGCTGGAGACCAGCACCGCCCGGCCGCCCGTGGCGTACCGCTGCAGCACGCGGCGCATCTCGGCGATCTGCGGCGGATCCAGCCCGTCGGTCGGCTCGTCGAGGACCAGCAGCTCCGGCAGGCCCAGCATGGCCTGCGCGACCGCCAGCCGCTGCCTCATACCGTGGCTGTACGTCTTGACCTTGCGGTGAATCGCGTCGCCCAGCCCGGCGATCTCCAGCGCCTCGTCGAGTCGGGCGTCGGCGGCCGGCCGGCCGGTCGCCCGCCAGTACAGGCGCAGGTTGTCCAGCCCGGACAAATGCGGCAGGAACCCTGGCCCCTCGACGAGGCTGCCGAGCCGCGACAGCACCGGGGCCCCGGGGGCCAGCCGGTGTCCGAAGACGAACACGTCGCCCTCGGTCGGGCGGGTCAGCCCCATCAGCACCCGCAACGTCGTGGTCTTGCCGGCGCCGTTGGGCCCGAGCAGGCCCACCACCTGCCCCCGCTCGACCGTGAAGTCCACCCGCGAGACCGCCACGAACCCGTCGTCGTACACCTTGCGCAGCCCCCGCACGACGAGCGGCGTGTCCGCGTACTCGGCCACCACGGTCCGGTCGGCGCGGCGGTGGCGGCGGCGCACGACGGCGAGCACCACCCCCACCCCGACGACCACCAGCGCGACGGTGGCGGCGAGCACCCAGCGCCAGACCGTGTCGGGGCGCGGGATCGGGGTGCCGGCCACGGTCGGCAGCGTGACGGCCGCGGTGCCGCCGTCGCCGAGCGCGACCGTGTAGACCGCCGGCTCGACCGGGGTGGCGTACGCCTGGTCGGCGGTGGCGACCGTGACCCGCAGCCGGTGGCCTGCCTCGATGCGCCGCGCGATGGTCGGCAGCGTCACCGTGACCGGCCGCGCCTGGTCGATGCGCTGCGGCAATCCGGTCAGCCGCACCGGGGCGATGAGCCCGTTGGCCAGCGACGACGCGCCGCGCGGGTCCACGTCGTACAGCTTGACGAAGAGCACCGCCTCGCCGGTCGGCGACGCGACCCGGATGGTGACCGTCGGCGAGCCGACGACATCCACGGCGGACTCCAGCGGCGCGGAGACGAAGTTCGCGTGCTGGCCCGGCAGGTCCGCCGCGGAGCCGTCGACGACCTGCGACAGGCGGGACAGCGCCGGCAGGGCGGAGATCGGCGCCGGGTTGCCGTCCGGGGGGTTCGCCACCGGCTGCGGGGGGCCGGCCACCATCACCTCGATCGTGTCCTGCCCGGTCAGGCCCGGGTAGCTCGGCACCGAGTACTCCGCCGTGACCAGGCCCCGGTCGACGGCGTCGAAGCCCGCGATCCACGAATACGTGAAGCTGGTCGACGGCGCCGGTCCCTCCCCCTTGACGTAGTGGCGAAGCCACTGCGCGGTCAGGTAGCGCAGCCGGTCCTGGTCGCTTCGCGGGCCCGCGCCGCCGTCGTGGCCGCCGGTGAACCACGCCACCCGCACCGGCGTACCGTTCGCCGCGATCCCGCGCGCGTTGGCGTCCGCCTCCGACAGCGGGAACAGCGAGTCGGCGGCGCCCTGGATCAGCAGCGTCGGCGCGGTGATCCGGTCGAGCACACTGGCCGGGCTGGAGCGGCGCAGCAGCTCCACGGCCTCGGCGTCGGCCCGTCCGGTCGTGGCGATCCGCAGGTAGGCGGCGCAGACCTCGGCGGCGAACCGACCGCAGGCGGGATCGACCGGTCGGCTCAGCATGAAGCCGGGCCGGGTGCCGAGGTCGGCCCCGGGGCCCACGCCGGAGCCGGTGCCGGTGCCCAGCCCGAAGCTGGGCGAGCCGCTGCCGAACAGCATCCCCGCCCACGACTTCTTGAACACGCCGAGGAGCGGCGACCCACCCGTCGACTCGGGCAGGAACGACCGGGCCAGGTCGTGCCAGGTCGTCATCGGCACGATCGCGTCGACCCGCCGGTCGTACCCGGCGAGCAGCAGCGCCAGGCCGCCGCCGTACGAGCCGCCGACCACGCCGACCCGTGGGTCGCCCGGCCCGTCGGTGCGGATCTCGGGCCGCTCGGCGAGCCAGTCGAGCAGCCGCTGCGCGTCGCGTACCTCGTAGTCGGGGCTGTTCAGGTGGATCTGGCCGCCGCTTCGGCCAAAGCCGCGCGCTGTCCAGGTGAGCACCGCGTACCCGAGATCGGCGAAGTCCTCGGCGTCCTGCGCGACGCTGTGCTTGGTGCCGCCGAACCCGTGCGCGAGCAGGATCGCCGGGACCTTGCGCTCGGCGCTCGCCCCGCGCGGCAGGTACAGCGTGGTGTCCAGGTCGACCGGTGTCTGGCCGTCGGGTCCTGACCGGACGGTGAGCACCTGCTCCCCCGTGGTGTAGCTGCGCCGCTCCGGCCAGGCGGCCCACACGATCAGGCCGGCGAGGATCGCGAGGGCGACCGCGCCGGCGATCACCCGACGCCGGGTCAGGCGCGGTACGCGGGCGCGCAGGCGGGACGCGAGCGTGGCGGGCATGTCGGAAACGGTACGTCGTCGGGCCGGGTGACCGGACGGATATCGGGACCGGATATCTGGTGCCGCACAGCCGTCAGCCGTGCCGGGGACGCGGGATCCTGGTCCGGACACGGGTGCGGGCCGCGCGCAACCGGCGCAGCCGGCGGACGAGCACCGGGTCGCGCTCCAGCGCGAGCGGGTCGTCGAGCAGCCGGTTGAGCAGCTGGTAGTAGCGGGTCGGGGAGAGCCCGAACGTGTCCCGAATGGCCTGTTCCTTGGCGCCCGCGTGGCGCCACCACTGCCGCTCGAAGGCGAGGATCCGCTCCTCGCGTTCGCTCAGCGCGGACCTTTCGGCGCCAGGCGGCTCGGGCGCGACGTCGGTCGCGGCGTCGACGTGGGCGACGTCGACGTGGGCGGTGTCGACGTCGGGGTGGGCGGTGTCGGTGTCCACACAGTCGTCGACGAGGTCGAGGCTCTCGGGGGAACCGGGCTCGGTGACGACCGTGCGCTCCATGTGGACAAGCTTACGGGCGTGGGCGACACCCGATCGAGAAGAGTTGGGTCGCCAGGGCATCCCCAACTCTTCTCGATCGGCAAGGCATCACGTCAGGTAATGTCGCGGCTACGCATTGACCACATTGCACCGCCCACGGCGAGCACCACGACTGCGGCGAAGAGCAGACCGGAGTGCTGCCAGGTGATCTCCACCGTCTGCGGCCGGCACTCGCCCATCACGAACTCACAGGCGCGCCAGTTCTCGATCACGTACCTCTTGTCCATCCAGGCGATCAGGTACGTCGGCCACAGGTAGAGCTGCCAGTAGGGCATTCGCAGCATCTCTCCGAGCACGATGGCCACGCCGACGATCCCGACGACGCCCACGCCGACGGCGGTCCCGAGCGCCATCGCCGTGTGCCGGCCGAGCGAGGCGATGCCGAAGCCGACGGCCGCGGCGATGAGCACCAGCCCGAGCGCGCGGGCGCCGGTCAACGCCAGCGACTGCCAAGTGCCCGGGGTCATCCCCTCGGTCGTGCCGCGGTAGGTGCCGATGGCCCAGAAGGCGGCGGTCCACGCCGCGCCGAGGACCAGCCCGACGGTGAGCAGCCCCACGAGCAGCGTGGCGAGCTTGGCCAGCAGCACCCGTAGCCGTTGCGGCCGCCACAGCAGCAGGTTCATCATGCCTCCGCTGTGCCACTCGGCGCCGACGAAGGACGCCCCCACGACGAAGCCGACGAGCGCGAGGATGCCGGCGAAGAGCGTGATCATTGCCGGGAACTCGCGCTTGAACTCGAACATGGGCGGCAGGTACCACTCGGCTGGGAAGTGCTCAGGCTGCGGCCCGGCCTGCGGGTCCTCGCAGAACTGCTTCGCCCGCGGATCCACATCGGAACGTTGCTGGAGCGCCGCGCAGTGCTGCCGGTGGAACTCCAGCTGCTGCTCGTACTCCTGCTGTGCGCGCTGCTCGGCGGCGGCGATCTGGGCGGGACCGACCTTCTGGTTGCTGAACCACATGCCCGTCCCGATCGCGCCGAGCACGAGCACGGCGATGAGCAGCATGTACCGGGTGAAGCGGCGCTTGAACAGGCGGCGCCACTCCGCCTTGATCAGCCTCATGCCGGCACCTCCACGCTCTGGTCCACCTGACGGTGGTGGCCGGGGACCGGCGCGGTGCCGGTCAGTTGCAGGAACACGTCCTCCAGGTCCGCGGTGACCGGGGTCAGTTCATTCACGTAGATGCCCTTCTCGGCCAGCGTGCGGGTCACCCAGGCCGGTCGTTCGACGCCGCTGACCATGAGGTGGTCCGACTGTACGCTGACCGCCGCGCCGGACGAGGTCAGCAGATCCGCCGCGGTCTGCAGGTCGGCGCCGGGCTCGAGCCGCACCCGGACCGAGCCGGACGAGTGCTCGGCGAGCACCTCCGAGACGGGCCCCGCCGCGACCCGCCGGCCCAGCGAGATGATCGTCACCGAGTCGCAGAGCTGCTGCACCTCGCCGAGGATGTGGCTGGACAGGACCACGGTGATGCCGACGTCCACCAGGGAGCGCATCAGGTCGCGCATCTCGCGGATGCCGCCCGGGTCGAGCCCGTTCGCCGGCTCGTCGAGGATCAGCAGGCGTGGCTGCTTGAGCAGGGCCGAGGCCACGGCGAGGCGCTGCTTCATGCCCAGCGAGTACGTCTTGACCCGGTCCTTGGCGCGGTCGCGCAGCCCGACCTGCTCAAGGACCTCGTCGACCCGGGTCTTCGGCACGCCGCCGGCGTCGGCGAGCAGCGACAGCGTCACGCGGCCCGAGAAGTGCGGGAAGAACTGAGGGCTCTCCACGATCGCCCCGACCTGCCCGATGACGGCGGGCAGGTCGTCGGGCACGGGCCGGCCCAGGATGCTCATCCGCCCGCCGTTGGCTTTGATCAGACCGAGCAGCGTGCGCAGCGTCGTCGTCTTGCCCGATCCGTTCGGGCCGAGGAAGCCGTGGATCTGGCCCTCCTCGACCACCATGTCGAATCCGTCGAGGGCCTGGCGCCGCCCACGGCGCAGGCTCCGGTACGTCTTGCGTAAGCCCTGAATCTCGATGACGGCAGCCACGAGCGGTAACCATACGCGGTATACGCCCGGCGTAGGGGGACGCTAGGCCACGATGACCCGCACGCCGGCCGCCTCGAACGCGGACACCGTCTCCGGGGGGGCGCCCGAATCCGTGACCAGGGTGTCGATGCGGTCGAGCGGACAGATCCGGGCGAAGGCGTGCCGGCCGAGCTTCGAGGCGTCGGCGATGATCACCACCCGCCGGGCACGTGCGACCATGAGGCTGTTCATCGCCGCCTCGCCCTCGTGGTGGGCCGCCGCACCGAGCGACACGTCGAGCGCGTCGACGCCGAGCAGGGCCATGTCGAGCGTCACCTCGCGCAGCAGCGCGCTGCCGAGCGGGCCGACCAGCTCGAAGGACTGCGGCCGGACCACCCCGCCGGCCACGACGATCTTCATCCGGGACCGCAGCAGCAGCTCGTTGGCGATGTTGAGCGCGTTCGTCACGACCGTCAACTGTGGACCTTCGGCGTTGCTGTTCAGCTCCGGTCGCACCGCCAGCGCCCGGGCCACCTCGGTCGTGGTCGTACCGCCGTTGAGGCCGACCACCATGCCGGGCGACACGAGCGCGGCGGCGGCGGCGCCGATCCGCTGCTTCTCGGCGGAGTGCTTGGCGGTCTTGTACCGCAGCGGAAGGTCGTACGAGACGCCGTTGGCGACCGCGCCGCCCCTGGTACGCGTGATCATCTGCTGCTGGGCGAGCTGGTCGAAGTCGCGACGGATCGTGGCCTGGGAGACGTTGAGCCGGGTCGCGGCCTCCTCGACGCTGATCCGCCCGGTCTCGGTGAGCAGTTCGAGGAGCGAGTTCCAGCGGGCGTACCGGTCCACAGCAACCTCCTCGTTCGGGCCGACGCGCGCGCGTGCGCGCACGACCGACCCGGCCTCGCCGCCTCCATGCGCGAACGGTGACCGAATGTGTGCACATTAGTGCGCGAAACAGGCCCAATGCAAGCGCGAGACGTGCGCGAAGACGCCACGGGCGGGTCGGGCGTTTGCGGGCCGCGAGAGCGGCCGCGCAGAATGACGCTCGGAAACCCACGAAACCACACCGTTTCGCGCAGCCTGTCCGCGCCCGCCACGGCCGTACCCGCCGTCCTCGCACTCTTTCGGAGCGTCATGGCACACGTCGAGACCGAGATCGCCAGCCAGCCCGACTGCTGGCGGCGCGCAGCCGATCTGGCCGCCAGCGCCGCGGTGGCCGACCGCCTGCCCGGCCCCGGGGAACGGGTCGCGGTGGTCGGCTGCGGCACGTCGTGGTTCATCGCGATGGCGTACGCCGGGCTGCGGGAACGGGCCGGCCACGGCGAGACGGACGCGTTCGCCGCGTCGGAGTTCCCGGCCGGCCGCCGCTACGACAGGATCGTCGCGATCACCCGCTCCGGCACCACGACCGAGGTGCTGGACCTGCTGCGCGCCCTGCCCGAGGGCGTGCCGACGACGGGGATCATCGGCGACGACCGGTCACCGGGGGTGGACCTCGTCCGGCACCCCGTGTGCCTGCCGTTCGCCGACGAGAAGTCCGTGGTGCAGACGCGGTTCGCGACGACGGCGCTGGCGCTGCTGCGTGCCCACCTCGGCGAGGACCTGACCGCGGCGATCAGCGACGCGGCGGAGGCGGCGCAGGAGCCGCTGCCGCTCGACCCCACGGCGGTCGAGCAGGTGACCTTCCTCGGCCGGGGATGGACCGTCGGGCTGGCGCACGAGGCGGCGCTGAAGTGCCGCGAGGCGGCCGGCTTCTGGAGCGAGGCGTACCCGGCCATGGACTACCGGCACGGCCCGATAGCGATCGCCGCGCCCGGCCGGGCGGTGTGGGCGTTCGGCGAGGTGCCGGCCGGGCTCGCCGAGGACGTCGGGCGCACCGGCGCGACCTTCGTCCACTCCGACCGCGACCCGCTCGCCGACCTGGTGCGCGCCCAGCGGCTCGCGGTCGCGCTCGCCGCCCACCGAAAGCTGGACCCGGACGCCCCGCGCCACCTGACCCGTTCCGTGATCCTCGGATGACTCAGCACGTCGTCGTCGCGCTCGACGTCGGTGGCACGGCGATCAAGTCGGCCCTGGTCGCCGCCGACGGCTCGGTGTGGCACGCCCAGCGCCGCCCGACTCGCGCGGACCGGGGCCCGGGGGCCGTCATCGAGACGATCGTCGAGGTCGCCGACGGGCTGGTCGGCAAGGCACGCGCGGACGGGCTGCGTCCGCGCGCGGTTGGCCTCGCCGTACCCGGCATCGTGGACGAGCCGGCGGGCGTGGCCGTCTGGTCGGCGAACGTGGGCTTCCGCGACGTACCGCTGCGCGACATCGTGGCCGACCGGCTGCGGCTGCCCGCCGTGCTCGGCCACGACGTGCGGGCCGGAGGCCTCGCCGAGGCCCGGCGTGGCGCCGGGCGTGGTGCGCGGCACGTGCTGTTCGTGGCGATCGGCACCGGCATCGCGGCGGCGTACATCGTGGACGGAACCGCGTTCGCCGGGGCGCACGGGGCGGCCGGCGAGATCGGGCACGTGGTGGTGCGGCCCGGCGGTCCGGTCTGCGGCTGCGGCGCCCGCGGTTGCCTGGAGGCCGTGGCGTCGGCCGCCGCCGTCGCCCGCCGGTACGCAACGGCGGTCGCCTCCCCGACCCAGGCCACTGCCGCGGACGTGGCGGCCCTCGCCGCCGGCGGCGATCCGGTGGCCCGCGAGGTCTGGCGCGAGACGATCGACGCGCTCGCCGACGGCCTGCTGACCGGGTTGGCGCTCTACGACCCCGAGGTCGTTGTGGTCGGCGGGGGTCTGGCCGAGGCGCGGGAGCACCTGCTGGACCCGCTGCGGTCGGCGGTGCGGGACCGGTTGACGTTCCACCGCGAGCCACGGCTGGTCCGCGCCGCGCTCGGCGACGAGGCCGGCTGCCTCGGCGCGGCGCTGCTCGCGCTGGAGCTCGGCGCAGGTCGTGGTGACGACGAGGGAGGCGAGAGGTGAAGGTCAGCGGACGGGTGGTCACACCGACCGGGATCGTCGACGGCGACATCGAGATCACCGGCGACCGGATCACGGCGGTCACGGGGAGCCCGGCCGGCGACGGCCCGGGCACCGGCGACTGGATCCTGCCCGGGTTCGTCGACATCCACGTGCACGGCGGCGGCGGACACACGTTCACCACCGGCGAGCCCGACCAGGCCCGCGCCGCGGCCGCCTTCCACCTGCGCCACGGCACCACGACCATGCTCGCCAGCCTGGTCAGCTCCCCCGTGGAGCTCATGCGCCAGGCCACCGAGGCGTTCGCCCCGCTCGTGGCGGCTGGCGTCATCGCCGGCATCCACTTCGAGGGCCCGTACCTGTCCACCGTGCGGTGCGGCGCGCAGAACCCGGCGTACCTGCGCGACCCGGACCCGCAGGAGCTGGCCGCGCTGCTCGCGCTCGGCGGCCCGGCGGTGCGGATGGTCACCCTCGCCCCCGAGCGGGCCGGCGCGCTCGACGCGATCCGGCTGCTGCGCGAGCACGGCGTCGTCGTCGCCGTCGGGCACACCGACGCGTCGTACGAGCAGACGCTGGCCGCGATCGGCGCCGGTGCGACCGTCGCCACGCACGTCTTCAACGGCATGCGCCCGCCGCACCACCGCGACCCCGGCCCGGTCTTCGCGCTGCTCGGCGCGCCCGAGGTGGTCTGCGAGTTCGTCGCCGACGGCGTGCACCTGCACGACGGCACGCTCGCCTTCGCCACCGCGGTGACCGGCCCGCGTCGCGCCGCGCTGGTCACGGACGCGATCGCGGCGACCGGCATGCCCGACGGTGAGTACGAACTCGGCGGGCAGCCGGTGGTGGTCTCCGGCGGCACCGCCCGGCTCGCCACCGCGGACGGCTCGCCGGGCTCGATCGCCGGCAGCACGCTGACCATGGACGCCGCGCTGCGCCGCGCGGTAGGCGCCGGTGTGTCCATCGTGGACGCCGCAGCGATGGCCGCGACGACGCCGGCCCGGGCCATCGGCCTGGCCGACACCGTGGGCGCGCTCGTTCCGGGGCTTCGGGCGGACCTCGTGGTCCTCGACGCCGACCTGCGGGTGCGGCGGGTCATGCGCGCGGGTGCCTGGGTCACCGACGTGGACCTCGCCGGATGATCCTCACCGTCACGCTCAACGCGGCCCTGGACGTGACGTACCGGGTGCCCGCTCTCGTGCCCGGCCGGACCCACCGGGTCACCGAGGTCGCCGAGCGGCCCGGCGGCAAGGGCCTGAACGTCGCCCGGGTGCTGCACGCGCTCGGCGAACCAGTCGTGGCCACCGGCCTGGTCGGGGGCGCCTGCGGCGAGCGCATCCGGTCGCTGCTCGCCGCCGAGGGGGTGCGGGACGCGTTCGTGGCGATCGCCGCAGAGTCCCGGCGCACCGTCGTCGTCGCCGACGGCACCCGGGCCACCGGGCTGTGGGAACCCGGGCCGACGGTCCGCGCCGACGAGTGGTCGGGGTTCCTGCGCCGCTTCGCCGCCCTGGCTTGCGTGGCGCGGGTCGTCGTGCTCTCCGGCTCGCTGCCGCCGGGCGTGCCCGCGGACGGGTACGCCGTGCTCGTCGACCTGGCCCGGTCAGCGGGCGCGCAGACCGTGCTGGACGCGGACGGGGCCGCGCTGCGCCACGGGCTGGCCGCCGGTCCCGACCTGGTCAAGCCCAATGCCGAGGAGCTCGCCGGCCTCGTCGGCCGACCGGTCAGCGCGGCCAACGGGATCGACCCGGTCAAGGCGGTTGGCGAGGTGCGGTCGCTCGGCGCACGCGAGGCGGTGGCCTCGCTCGGCAGCGCCGGCCTGGTGGCCGCGACCGCGGACGGCGTCGTCCGGCGGGCGTTCCTGCCCGAGCCGGTGGCCGGCAACCCGACCGGCGCGGGGGACGCCTGCGTCGCCGCCCTGGCCCGGGGCATGATCCACCGCCACCCGTGGCCCGAGCGGCTGCGGGACGCGGTCGCACTGTCGGCCGCGGCGGTGGTCGCGCCGGTCGCCGGATCCGTGAACCTGCCCGACTACCGCCGGCTGCGGCGAACCGCGATCATCGAGGAGGTCTGATGGCGCTCGTACCCACCGGAGAGATCGTCGCGCACGGCCGTGTGGGCGCCTTCAACGTGATCACCGTGGAGCACGCCGAGGCGATCGCCGCGGGGGCGGAGGCCGCCGGCCGACCGGTCATCCTGCAGATCAGCGAGAACGCCGTGCGCTTCCACGGCGGTCACCTCGCGCCGATCGCGGCCGCCGCCCGGGCCGTCGCCGAGGCGTCGACCGTGGACGTGGCGCTGCACCTCGATCACGTCGTCTCCCCGGCGCTGCTGCGCCAGGCGCCCGAGCACGGCTTCGGCTCGGTGATGGTCGACGCGTCCCGGCTGCCGTACGCGCGCAACGTCGAGACCACCCGGGCCGCCGCCGAGTTCGCCCACGCGCACGGGCTGTGGGTCGAGGCCGAGCTCGGCACGGTCGGCGGCAAGGACGGTGAGCCCCCGGTCGACCCGCACGCGCCCGGTGCGCGCACCGATCCAACCGAGGCGGCGGCCTACGTGAAGGAGACGGGCGTGGACGCGCTCGCCGTCGCGGTCGGCTCCTCCCATGCCATGACCACCCGGGACGCGGCACTGGACCACGCGCTGATCGCGGCGCTGCGGGCCGCCGTCCCGGTGCCGCTGGTGCTGCACGGCTCGTCCGGGGTGCCCGACGACGAGCTGCGCCGGGCCGTGGCCGGCGGCATCGCGAAGGTGAACATCGGCACCGCGCTGAACATCGCCTTCACCGGCGCGGTGCGCGACTTCCTCGCCGGCGACGCGACCACCGTCGACCCACGGAAGTACCTGGCGCGGGCCCGGGACGCGATGGCCGCGACCGTCACCCACTTCTGTCGGGTGCTCGCGTCGGCGTGACCGCGGACAGGTGCATCCACGGCATGCGGGCGAGCAGGCGGTCCAGCAGGACCCCGAGCAGCAGGCCGGCGACGACGTCGGTCAGCCAGTGGAAGTTCAGGTAGGTCGTCGTGAAGGCCACGATCAGCGGCGGCGCGACCCGAATCGCGACGCCGAGGCGGGCCGGGACGGGCACGAGCGCCGCGACCAGCGTGAGGAGCACCCGGAACCAGATGATCGCCACCACCATGTGCCCGGCCGGGTAGGACTCACCGTACTCCCCGGGCGGCAGGTCGTTGAACAGCTCCACGGCGTCCGGAAGCGGGGATCTCGGGGCGGCCCGGTCGGTCAGGAGCTTCACCGGCAGGACCACACCGATGGTGACGGCGAACGCGACGACCGGGACGAGCAGCGGGCGCAGCGATCCGCGTCGCCACGCGACGAGCGCGGCGAGCGCGAGCGCCAGCACCGCCAGCGGCCCGCTGTTGCCCAGGTAGTTCAGGGCCCGGGCGGTCCAGTAGGTCACCGCGGCCTGGTGCCGGTCCGACCACGCGCGCACCGTGAGGTCGAGGTCGAGGAACCACCCTGCCGCGAGCGCCGCGGTCAGCGCAACGAACCCGGCCACCACCAGGGCGTCCAGCCACCAGCCGCCCGGCACCCGCCGCGTCACCACGCCCCCAACGCTAGATCATCGCCCGGTCGTCACCGTGGCTTGGGTATCCGGGCCGGCTGCGCGCCGCCCGGGCCGGGCGAGGTCTCCGTCGGGGTACTGCACTCCACGGCGTGCGCCAGACCGGCCCGGGTCGCGACGATGATGAGCCGGTCGTAGGGGCGGATCCGCTGCCCGCTCGGCGGCTTCCACATCGGGAAGCGTTCGCCCCGGGGGTACAGCGCGAGCACCCGGAGCGTGCCGCTCACGTCCACCGAGCCGACCGTTCGGCCGTCGAACTCGGATCCGGGCGCCACCGAGACCTCGGCGATGAGCAGCACCCGGCGGCCCACCGGGATGGTGGTGAGCACCTCGCGCTCCATCATCGCGGCGGCGAACGACGGCGCCGCGACGTACGAGACGCTGTGCGAGGCCGTGATACCGAAGGCGCGCTGCACCCGCCGGGCGAAGTCACCGTTGAACAGGCGCAGGACGACGCGCAGGTCGGGTTTGAGCTCCCGCCCGCTCAGCGTCGCCTCCAGGTTGACGTTGTCGTCGGTGGAGAGCACGACCAGGGCCCGGCAGGTCTGCACGGACGCGGCCCGTAGCGTCGCCTCGTCGGCGGCGTCCCCGATGATGAGCGGAATGCCCAGGCGGCGGGCCAGGTCGGCGCCGCGGGCGGTCGGCACGCGGTCGATGGCCACGACGGGCACGCCGAACTCGTGCAGCCCCCGGATCACCCGGGTGCCCACGTTGCCGAGGCCGATCACGACCACGTGGTCGGCGACCGGCTGGCGCAGTCGACCGAGCGCCACCGCCAGGCGGGCCTGCACGACCGCCTCGACCATCGTGGCGGTGACGACCGGCACGAGCGCGAGGCCGGTCAGCGTGACGAGAATCGTGGCGAACTGCTCCAGGCCGGTGAGGGTGTCGGCGTCCCCAGGTTCGGCCCCGCCGACCGCGGTGAGCACCACGATGTAGATCGCGTCCCACAAGGGCAGGTCTTTCATCGAGGCGAGCGCGGCGGTGCCGAAGACGAGCACGGCGACCAGCGCCGCAACGGCCAGCCAGAGCTTGCGGTCGACGAGCTCCGTCAGCGCCTCACGCAGCGCCGGCAGCCGCCAGCGGTACAGGCGTTGGCGTCGCCTGCGCGCCTTGCCATCCTCGCCGTCGCGCTGCCCGGCCAGCCAGGCCGGACCGGCGCCGTCCGCCACCGCGAGCACCAGGTCGGCCCGGTCCGGGTCGTCCGGCAGTACCTCCGCCTCAGCCTCCATCTCGGCGGCGCTGGACTCCGGCGGGGGCGGTGGCGGCAGGGCGGCGAGGCCACACATCACCTGATGCGGCTGGACCTCGTTGCGCCGCGCCACGAACAGGGTGCGGCCGGGCAGCCGTACGTAGTTCAGCTCCACCTCGCCGAGCGCCGCGGACACGAACGCCGGGGAGGCCATCGCCGCGTCGGAGAGCGCGACGCAGTTGGGCAGCAGCGCTCTGATGCGGTACCCCAGGCTGGTGTTGAACACCCGCAGGACGAGGCGCAGCTGCGGGTTGATCTCCTGAGCGATCAGCGCCGCGTCGATGTTGCCGACATCGTTCTGCTCGACGAGGGCGAGGGCGTCGGCGACGCCTATCCGCGCGGCCTTGAACGCGTCGTCGTCCACCCGATCCGCCTCGAGCAGCCGCACACCCCCGATCCGGGCCATCCGCGGCGCGTAGTTGCGGTGCCGGGACCGCACGATCACCGTCACGTCGGCGTTGTAGCGTCCGGTCAACTCGCGCACGAGCCGGTAGGCGAGAGCATCGTCGCCACAGACCACGAAGTACTTGCGGGGCTCACCCCCGCCGTTGCGGGGCAGGGCGACGAACCGCTCCTCAACCGCGCGGGGCCAGCGCATCCCAGAGAGACGGCCGCGGACCTGGCGGCTGAACGAGGGGACCGGCACGCCATGAATGATATCGATACGACGCATCCCTCAAGCCGCTCTGCGCTCGCGTCGCGCCAGCCCTCGCGACATGCCGGCACATCGGGTGGATCGTCCTTCACCAGTCGGGGGCACACGCGGGCCGACCGCTCGTCGTAGTCGGCCCCCGGCGGCGTCACGAACGCCGAACGGGGGCCTTGACGGAGCGTCGCTCCGCCCAGGGACCACGCTACCGCCACGGACACGGCGTCGCGGGCTCTCCCGCGAAACCAGGACAGGGTCGTCGGGCGCACTGAGGCGGAGCGGTCCTCGACGGTGACCCCGCGGGCGAGACCCGGTCTAGCGTCCGGCGATACCTAAGACTACTATGCCTTGAAGTTCTAGGGCATGGGAGGGAGGTGCCGTGCGGATCACCAAGGATCTCGTCGCCGCCTCGGCGACACCGCTGGTCCTGGGCATCCTGGCCGAAGGGGAGAACTACGGCTACGCGATCCTCCGCCGGATCAACGAGCTGTCCGGTGGAGAGCTGGACTGGACCGAAGGCCTGCTCTACCCGTTGCTGCACCGGCTTGAGCGCCTCGGCTACGTGGAGTCGAGGTGGCAGTCGGTCACCGGGGAGCGGCGGCGCAAGTACTACCGCATCACCACGAAGGGCCTGGCTGAGCTCGCCGAGCAACGCCGCCAGTGGGACACGGTCGTGGACGCGCTCAAGGAGGTCTGGCACAGCGCCGGCGATCTCCGGCCGTTGAAAGCTGTTCCGGCGGAGGGCCAGGCATGACGGACCGAGACGATCAGAACGGGCTGGAGGCCCAGATCGCGCAGTGGCGCCGTTACGTGCAGCGCCGCCGGGAGCTGAAGCAGTCCGACGCCGAGGAACTCGAAGACCATCTCCGTGGTTCGGTCGACGAGCTCATCGCCGTCGGCCTGCGCGCCGACGAGGCGTTCCTGGTCGCGGTCAAGCGCATGGGCAGCCTGGACGAGCTGTCCCGCGAGTTCGCGCGTGAGCATTCGGAACGGCTGTGGAAGCAACTGGTGCTGACCGGCGATTCCGACGGCCGGGTTGCGGGCACACGATCGCGGCGCGAGCTGCTCGTGATGGTCCTCTGTGCGGTGGGTGCGGCAGCCTCCATCAAGGTGCCGGAACTGTTCGGGGTGACGCTCGAGGAAGATCCTGGGTTCTATGGGCCCAACCTCGGCCTGTTCGCGCTGCCCTGGCTGGCGGCCTTCCTGGCCTGGCGCCGCCAGGCCAGACCAGCGCTGATCGGAGTGCTGGTGGCGTTGTTCGCGCTCGGCGCCGTGGGGGCCAACGCCTATCCGCTCGAGGAAGACTCCCAGTCGCTGGTGGTGACCAGCATCCATCTCCCCATCGCCCTGTGGCTCGTCGTCGGTCTGGCCTATGTGGCCGACGACTGGCGCTCGTCACGCCGACGCATGGACTTCATCCGCTTCACCGGCGAATGGTTCATCTACTTGGTCCTCATCGCCCTCGGTGGCGGCGTCCTGAGCGGGTTCATGTTCGGGACCTTCGAGGCCATCGGGATCTCCCCGGACACCTTCATCTCGCAGTGGCTGCTTCCGTGCGGGGCGATGGGCGCGGTGGTGGTGGCCGGGTGGCTGGTCGAGGCCAAGCAGAGCGTCGTCGAGAACATCGCCCCGGTGCTCACGCGGCTGTTCACTCCTCTTTTCACGGCGGTGCTGGTGGCCTTCCTCATCGCCGTCGGCCGGTCCGGCAACGGCATCAACGTCGAGCGGGAAGCCCTGATCCTGTTCGACCTCCTGCTCGTGGTGGTCCTGGGCTTGCTGCTCTACTCGATCTCGGCCCGCGATCCGCTGGCTCCGCCCGGCCTGTTCGACAAGCTGCAGCTCGCCCTCGTGGTCAGCGCGCTGCTCATCGACGTGCTGGTGCTGCTGGAGATCACCGGGCGCATCACCGAGTACGGCACCACACCCAACAAGACCGCGGCGCTCGGGGAGAACGTCATCCTGCTGGCCAACCTCGCCTGGTCGGCGTGGCTGGTGCTGGGCTTCGTCCGGCGACGCACGCCGTTCGCGGCGCTCGAGCGCTGGCAGACCGGCTACCTCCCGGTGTACGCCGCGTGGGCCTGGATCGTGGTCCTGGTCTTCCCGCCGTTGTTCAACTACATGTGACCCCGACCAGCCTCCATTGGGCTGGTGGGAGCCGTACGCCCTGGTCAGGTCGGATTCTCCGTCTCGAATCCGACCTGACCTGCGGTTGTGGAGGCGACGGGACTCGAACCCGCACCCTTCCGATTACAAGTGCGCGGCGTGCGTCTGGCGGCGTCCGGTCGGTTCCAACTCCCCGAGCCCGTCTACGAGCTGCGCATCGGCTAGGTCTGGCTGCGGTCGGCGGTGGAGCGGTTCGCGGAGGTGCGGAAGCGCCGCCCGGGGCGGCCCCGTAAGGACGCGGCGTAGCAAGAATCAGGCGGCCTCACGCATCAGCACCAGTTGCACGTCGCGCAGCTCCGGCACATCTCCCTTGCGGGGCTCCCTGGTCAGGGTGGCGCGCAGCTCGGTGGGATGCACCTCCAGGTACGGCGGTGGCGTGTCCACGGCCTGCCGGGCGGCGAGCACGAACGGCGTCTTGTGCCGCCGACAGGCGCGTACCTCGATGGTCTGACCGGGGCGCAACCGGTAGGACGGGAGGTTCACCTTGCAGCCGTCGACCGTGATGTTGTTGTGGCCGACCAGATGACGGGCCTGGCCCACGGATTCGGCGAAGCCCGCTCGCCACACGAGCGCGTCCAGGCGCTGCTCCAGAAGCGTGACCAGATCCTCGCTGGGCTCGCCAGCCCGGCGGGCGGCCTCGTCCAGCGTGCGCGCCAACTGCCGCTCACGGATGTGGTACTGCCGACGCAGCGCCCGCTTCTGCGGCAAAAGGAGCCGCAGGCCGCTGCGATCCCGGCGGAATGGTTCGTACCCACCGGGCGGGCGCCGCACGCGTCGGAGGTACCAGCGGCACTTCGGGGCCAACACCATCCCCGACGCGGTGGGTGGCCGCACCCTCGCTCGAAAAACCATGACACCCCCTTGCCGTACCGATCGCACGGACTAGTTCCCCGCCCGCGCCGCCCAAACGCATCTGACAGCTGAGCAAGACCCGACGTTTTCGTTCGCCAGGGCGCCAGCCCAGTGGACTAGGCCCCGCACGTCTGCTTTCTGAACGTCGTGTACGCCTCGCGCACCTTGTTGGCGGCGGCGACCGTCGTTGGCTGCTCAGGGTCCACGATTCTGCCGCTGACGGTGGTCGACAGCTGGACAAAAACCGAGTTCGACGTTGTACCCGGCGATCACCGTCCGCACCCACGCCCACTCGCAGGTCGACGCGCTGCGCTCAGCGGCCTCGACGCTGCGGAGTGTGACATCGGCGTGACACCGACAAGGAAAAACGATCATGTAACCGTCAGCCGACCCGCTGTTGTCGTGCGGTCTTGCGAGAGCCGGCGGCGGGACTCGAACCCGCAACCTTCCGATTACAAGTCGGGTGCGCTGCCAGTTGCGCCACGCCGGCGTGAGGTGCCTCAGCGATGGTACGCGGCCCGGTGGAACCCCAGCCACCGGCGGCCAGTTTGCGCCTCTTCTAGGTGTTCGTACCTGTCCGACCGCTTTTCCTACACCCTGGTCTTGGCAACGGTCCGGACGGCCGTTACGGTACGAGCACCGGGTGGCCGGCCGGCTGCCCGGACTTTCACTCGGATCGTCCGGCACGTTCCTGCCGGTGAAAGGACGGACTGTCATGGCTACGGTCACCTACGCCAAGGCGACCCGAATCTACCCGGGCACCAAGCGTCCCGCGGTCGACTCGCTCGATCTCCAGATCGGCGACGGCGAGTTCCTCGTCCTGGTCGGCCCCTCCGGCTGCGGCAAGTCCACCAGCCTGCGCATGCTCGCCGGTCTCGAAGACGTGGACTCCGGCGCCATCTACATCGACGACCGCGACGTCACCCACCTGCCGCCCAAGGCCCGCGACATCGCGATGGTCTTCCAGAACTACGCCCTCTACCCGCACATGACGGTGTACGAGAACATGGCCTTCGCGCTCAAGCTGCGCAAGACGCCGAAGGCGGAGATCGACCGGCGGGTGAAGGAGGCGGCCAAGCTCCTGCAACTGGAGGAGTTCCTGGACCGCAAGCCCAAGGCCCTCTCCGGCGGCCAGCGGCAGCGGGTGGCCATGGGTCGGGCCATCGTCCGCGAACCGCAGGTGTTCCTCATGGACGAGCCACTGTCCAACCTGGACGCCAAGCTGCGGGTGCAGACCCGCTCGCAGATCGCCGCCCTGCAGGCGAAGCTCGGCACCACCACGGTCTACGTCACCCACGACCAGGTGGAGGCGATGACCATGGGGCACCGGGTGGCCGTGCTGCTCGACGGCGTGCTCCAGCAGGTCGACACCCCGCGGGCCCTCTACGACAAGCCGCAGAACGTCTTCGTGGCGGGCTTCATCGGCTCGCCCGCCATGAACATCAAGACCGTTCCGCTGACCGACGAGGGCGCCGTCTTCGCGAACATGGTGCTGCCGCTGACCCGCGAGCAGGTCGAAGCCGCCCGCGCCGACGGCGGGAACGGCAAGGTCACCGTGGGCTTCCGGCCCGAGGACTGCGACCTGGTGAGCGAGTCCGAGGGGGGCATGCCGATCGAGGTGGAGCTGGTCGAGGAGCTGGGCTCTGACGCGTACGTCTACGGTCACGCCACCCTCGACAGCGGCAGCGAGCGCTTCGTGGTGCGCACCGACGGCCGCAACACGCCGAGCATGGGCGAAACCGTGTACGTCAAGCCGCGCCCGGGCCAGCACCACGCGTTCAACGCCGTCACCGGCCAGCGCATCTGACCCGCCGTCTCCTAGCCGGTCGGCCCTCCCAGCGGCTAGGAGACGGGTAGCAGCGAGCGGCGGCGGGCGACCTCGGCGAGGGCGACCGCCGCCGCGACGCTCGCGTTCAGCGACTCGGTCTGCGAGCTCATCGGGATCCGCACCCGCAGGTCACACGCCTCGCCGACCAGCCGGGACAGGCCCCGGCCCTCGGAACCGACCACAACCACGAGCGGGCCGACCGCCACCTCCAGGTCGTACAGGTCGGCCTCCCCGTCGGCGTCGAGCCCGACGACCATGAAGCCGCGCTCCTGGCACGCCCTCACCGCCCGGGTCAGGTTCGTCACCCGCGCCACCGGCATCCGCGCCGCCGCCCCGGCGCTGGTGCGCCAGGCGGTCGCCGTCATACCCACCGCACGCCGCTCAGGTATGAAGACACCGTGCGCGCCGAAGGCCGCGGCCGACCGCACAACCGCGCCGAGGTTGCGCGGGTCGGTGACGCCGTCGAGCGCCACGAGCAGTGGCCGCGGCTGCTCGGCCGCGGCCGCGACCAGGTCCTCGAACGGTTCGTACGCGAACGGCGGCACCTGCAGGCCGATGCCCTGGTGCAGCACGCCCCCGGTCATCCGGTCCAGCTCGGTGCGGGCCACTTCGAGGATCGGCACTCCGCGGTTCGCGGCGGTCCGCACCGCCTCGTTGACCCGGTCGTCGATGTCGATATTCAGAGCCACGTACAGCGCGGTGGCGGGCACGTGCGCCCGCAGCGCCTCGACCACCGGGTTGCGCCCGACCAGCAGCTCCGGGACGTTCTTCGGCGGCGCGGCCTTACGGCCCGGCGCCACCTTCGGCCCGGCCGTCGCCGCTCTCCGTGCGGTCGCCGCCTGGCCGGGCGTGCCCACCTTCGGAATGCGGCCCTTGGCGGCCGCCCGCCGCCGCTCCTTCTCCTGCTTCCATGCCGTACGCTTCGGCACCGGTTCGTCCCCCGAGTACCCCTTGTGCCAGGGGCGCTCCTCGGCGGGCAGCGTCCGTCCCCGGCCGGCCAGGCCGGCGCGGCGCTGGCCTCCGGAACCCTTCCTCGGCGTGACCTTCGGTGTGGTACGCCGACCCCGGCGCTGGCTGTTACCGGGCATCTTCGAGTGTCCACCGTGGACCCTGCGGGGTGTCCTCGACGATCACCCCGGCCGCCTTGAGCCGGTCACGCAGCGCGTCCGCGGTCGCCCAGTCGCGCCGGGCGCGTGCCTGCTCCCGTTCCTGCAGCACGAGCCGGACCAGCGCGTCGACCGTCTCCTGCAGCCCGGTCGTCGCGCCCGCCTCGCTCCACTGCGGGTCGAGGGGGTCCAGCCCGAAGACGGCCGTCATCCCCCGCACGTCCGCCAGCGCCTCGCGTACGGCCTGATCGTCGCCCTCGGCCAGCGCGGTGTTGCCGGCACGGACGGCCTCGTGCACGATGGCGAGCGCCTTGGCCGTGTTGAGATCGTCGTCCATCGCCGCGGCGAACTCGGCACCCACGGGCGCCGGTTCGACCTGGCCGACCCGCTGCGCGGCCCGCTGCACGAAACCCTCGATGCGCCGGTACGCGGCCGCCGCCTCGCGCAGCGACTCCTCGGAATAGTCGATCCGCGACCGGTAATGCGGGGCGGCCAGGTAGTAGCGCAGCTCGACCGGGCGGATGCCCATCGCCACCACCGCGGGCACGTCGATCACGTTGCCGAGCGACTTGCTCATCTTGGCCTCGCCGAGATTGAGCAGCCCGTGGTGCACCCAGTAGCGGGCGAAGCCGAACCCGGCGCCGCGCGACTGGGCGAGCTCGTTCTCGTGGTGCGGGAACACCAGGTCGAGCCCGCCGCCGTGGATGTCGAACTCCTCGCCCAGGTAGCGCCACGACATCGCCGAGCACTCGATGTGCCAGCCCGGCCGCCCGACGCCCCACGGGCTCGGCCAGTACGCGTCGGCCGGCTCGTCCGGCTTCGGGCCCTTCCAGAGGGCGAAGTCGCGCGGGTCCCGCTTGGCCCGCTCGGGCCCGTCCTCCGAGGGCAGCATCGCCTCCGGCCGCTGCCCGCTCAGCGCCCCGTAGTCGGCGTACGACTTCACGTCGAAGTAGACGTCACCGGAGCCGTCCTCCGCCGGGTACGCGTGCCCCCGGTCGATCAGCATCGCGATCAACTCGTGCATCTCCGGGATGTGCCCGGTGGCGCGCGGTTCGTAGGTCGGCGGCAGCACCCCCAGCGCGTCGTACGCCTTCGCCAGGACCCGCTCGTTGGCGTACGCGATCGACCAGTACGGCACGCCCTGCGCCTGCGCCCGCAGCAGGATCTTGTCGTCGATGTCGGTGATGTTGCGGATGAACCGCACCTCGTACCCGGAGTGCAGCAGCCAGCGGCGCAGCACGTCGTAGCTGACGCCCGAGCGCAGGTGCCCGATGTGCGGCTCGGACTGCACGGTCAGACCACACAGGTAGATCCCGACCTTGCCGGGCTCACGCGGGACGAAGTCCCGCACCGTGCGGGTCGCGGTGTCGTACAGCCTGAGCGTCACCCTACGAGGGTATCCGCACCCGGACCCTGGCCGCGGACGGCGGGCGGCAAACGGCCGCCGAACGTGCCGACGGCCGGGCGGCACCGGGCCTGGCGACACCTGGCGGCACCTCGCCTGGCGACACCGAGCGGCACAGAGGCCCGGCGCGCGGCCGGCACAGGCGCCCACGGCGACCCGCGTCTGACGGTCACGTCGTACCCTCGCGTGCGATGGTTGAGCACGACGGCGTCCGGCGCACGGAGACCGCGCAGACCCTGGACCGAGGGCTGCGCTTGCTTCACCTGGTCGCCGAGGTCCCCGCCGGTCTGACGGTCAGCGAGGCCGCGGCGCGGCTCGGCGTGGGGCGAGCGGTCGTCTACCGGCTGGCCGGCACCCTCGCGGCGCACGGAATGCTGCGCCGCGACCAGGCCGGGCGGCTCCGGCTCGGCACCGGCGTGCTGCACCTCGCCCGGCGGGCGCAGCCGCTGCTGGCCGAGGCCGCGCTACCCGAGCTGCGGCGGCTGGCCGAGCGGGTGGGGGCGACGGCCCACCTCACCGTGGCCGAGGGCGAGGAGGCGGTGGCGCTGGCCGTGGTGGAGCCGAGCTGGACGCAGTTCCACGTGGCGTACCGGACCGGCTCGCGCCATCCACTCGACCAAGGGGCCGCGGGCCGGGCGATCCTCGCCGGGCAGCGCGGCGAGCACGGGTGGGTCGCGACCGCGGGTGAACTGCAACCCGGGGCGTACGGCGTGGCGGCGCCGGTGCCGGGCATCGAAGGGTTTGCGGCGAGCGTGGGGGTCGTCGCGCTGGCCGCGCTCGACACCGGCACGGTCGGCCCCCTGGTCGTCGCCACGGCCGCCGCGATCGCCCGCGCGCTCTCCTGACGCCGGCTCCCCGCCCATCGCCCGCCGCCACGCGGTGACCACCCGGCTCGCCGTTCGTTCTGGCCGCCCCGACGCTCGTACTCGGCTCCGCCGCTCGTGATCGTGCTCCGCTCCGGGACCTCGACGCTCTTGCTCGACATCCGGGTCCTCGAGGCTCTTGATCGATCCCGCCGCACCCCGGGGCTCTTGCTCCACTCCGGGGCCTCAAGGTTCTTGTTCGGCTCCGCCGCCCGTGATCGTGCTCCGCTCCAGGGCCTCAAGACTCTTGATCGACTCCGTTTTCAGGTAGTCGCGGTGTTGGGCGGGTTGGCGGGGCCGCGACTTTCTGCATCTGGCGGGGTGGGCGGCGCGTCTCGCGCCCAGTTTTCTGCATTTCGCGGGGTCCGTGGCCGCTCGACCGCGCGTTTCCCGCATCTGGTGCGCGCCTGGCAGGCAATTACCGCTATTTCCTGCTTCCGGTGCTGGGCCAACCCCGCACTTTCCCGGGAAATCGAGTCGATCAAGAGACTTTCCACAGGCTCCAGCTCGCCTGCGCGGCTCGCGTTATCCACAGCCCTTCCCCTAGCCGACGGCTGGCCCCACGCTGACCGGCATGCCGCCAGAACCGTTCCGCCCGCAGGCGCTGCAATGGCAGGTCTTCCGAGGCTCGGAGGCCCTGCGCCGCCACCTGCTCACACGGCATCAGCTCCGCGGCAAGGGGTGGCTTCGGCTCCTCCACGACGTGTACGCGGACGCCCGGCTCGAGCGCGACCACGCGCTGAAGTGTCGGGCGGCACTGCTCCGGCTGCCACCGGAGGCGGTACTGGCCGGGCCATCGGCCGCCTACGTGCACGGAGTCCGACACGCCGCCACGTTCAGGGACGACGTCCACGTCATCGTCCCGCCGACGGTACGGGTCGGGCCGCAGCGTGGGTTGTCGATCCACCGCATGGAGATCGACACAAGCGACATTACGACGGTCGCCGGGGTGGCGCGCACGACGCCGGCACGCACGGCGTGTGACGTGGCCACCTGGTTCGAGCTGGACTGGGCGGTATCGGTGATCGACGCACTCCTCGGTCACGGGCTGCTGCGCCCAGCAGACCTGGCGGCGCAGGTCGGCCACTGGGTCGCAGCCGGCAGGCCCGGGAGCCGGCGCGCCCAGTTGGCGCTCGCATTGGCCGACGGACGCGCCCAGTCGCCGCCCGAGTCACGCCTACGCGTGCGCCTCGTCCTCGCCGGATTACCCAAACCGGTGCCGCAGTACCCCGTGCCGCTCCCGTCCGGCGTCACCGTCCACCCCGACCTGGCCTGGCCCGAGTTCAGGGTCGCAGTCGAGTACGACGGGCAGTGGCACGGCGAGCCCGAGCAGTTGCACCGCGACCGCCGACGACTCAACCAGTTGGCGGCGGAGGGCTGGATCGTCCTGCACGTGACGAGCCGGCGCCTACAGTACGACTTCACCGGGGTCGTACGGGAGATCAAGGCCGCCCTCGTGTCCCGCGGCTGGCGACCGTGATCGACTCGATTTCCCGGGAAAGTGCGGGGTTGGCCCAGCACCGGAAGCAGGAAATAGCGGTAACCGCCTGCCAGGCGCGCACCAGATGCGGGAAACGCGCGGTCGAGCGGCCACGGACCCCGCGAAATGCAGAAAACTGGGCGCGAGACGCGCCGCCCACCCCGCCAGATGCAGAAAGTCGCGGCCCCGCCAACCCGCCCAACACCGCGACTACCTGAAAACGGAGTCGATCAAGAGCCTTGAGGATCCGGAGTCGAGCAAGAGCGTCGCGGCGCGTTACATGGGCTCGTTCGGCCGGGTCATCCGCAGGACATCCAGCGCCTTGTCGAGCTGGGCCTCCGTGATGCGGCCCGCGGCCACGTGCCCGCGTTCGATGACGATCTCGCGCAGCGTCCGGCCCGTGGCGAGCGCCTCCTTCGCGACCGCCGCGGCCTCGTCGTAGCCCAGATAGCGGTTGAGCGGTGTGACGATGGCGGGCGAGCCCTCGGCGTACCCCCGCGCGACGTCGGCGTTGGCGGCGAGACCCGCGACGCAGCGGTCGGCGAGCAACCGGCATGCGGCGGCCAGCAGGCGGATCGACTCCAGCAGGTTCCGGGCCATGACCGGCATCATCACGTTGAGTTCGAAGTCGCCCTGGGAGCCGGCGAACGCGACCGCCGCGTCGTTGCCGACCACCTGGGCACAGACCTGGCGGACCGACTCGCAGATCACCGGGTTCACCTTGCCGGGCATGATCGAGGACCCGGGTTGGAGATCGGGGATGACGAGTTCGGCGAGGCCCGCCCGCGGGCCCGAGCCCATCCACCGGATGTCGTTGGCGATCTTGTAGAGCCCGACCGCGACGACCCGCAGCTGGCCGGACGTCTCGACCAGGGCGTCCCGCGCGCCCTGCGCCTCGAAGTGGTTGCGAGCCTCGGTGAGCGGCAGATCCGTACGGGCGCGCAGCCGCCCGATGACCGCGGCCGCGAAGCCCGGCGGGGTGTTCACCCCGGTGCCGACGGCGGTGCCGCCGAGCGGCAGTTCCGCCAGCCTCGGCAGCGTCGACTGGAGACGTTCGATGCCGTACTGCATCTGCGCGGCGTACCCGGTGAACTCCTGGCCGAGGGTGACCGGGGTGGCGTCCATGAGGTGGGTGCGCCCGGCCTTGACCACCTCGCCGAACTCGTCCGCCTTCGCCTCCAGCGTGAACACCAGGTGCCGCAGGGCCGGGATGAGCTGGTGCACCACGGCGGCCGTGGCGGCCAGGTGGATCGAGGAGGGGAACACGTCGTTGGACGACTGCGAGGCGTTGACGTGGTCGTTGGCGTGCACCGGGCGCCCGAGGCGCGCCGACGCCAGTGTGGCGATCACCTCGTTGGCGTTCATGTTCGACGACGTGCCCGACCCGGTCTGGAACACGTCGACCGGGAACTGGTCGTCGTGGCGGCCCTCGGCGACCGACAGGGCGGCCTCAGCGATAGCGTCGGCGACCTCGCGGTCGAGCACGCCGAGTTCCCCGTTCACCTCGGCCGCCGCCCACTTGATCAACGCCAGCGCGCGGATGTGCTCCGTTTCGAGCCCGCGCCCGGAAACCGGGAAGTTCTCCACCGCCCGCTGGGTCTGCGCCCGCCACAGCGCGTCCGCGGGTACGCGCACCTCACCCATGCTGTCGCGTTCGATCCGGTAGCCAGCCGCCTCTGCCGTGCTCACGCCCCCATCCTGCCGCGTCTCCACGCCGATCGCAGATGATCACATTTTCGACCGATCACGGCCGGTTCCCTGACCCCGATCGGCTACACCCGTTCAGCTACACCCGATCAGGCTCAGGAAGATCTGGCGCCGACCTCCCGGATCGCATCCTCGGCGAGCCGCGTCGCCGAGCCACCCGTGTGGCGGCGACGCCGGCGAGCAGGCCGAGCGCGACCGCCCAGAGCATCCGTACGCCCTGCACGTGGGCCGACCAGGGGAACGGCAGCAGCGGCCAGGTCAGCGGGTAGAGCGCGACGACCGCGGCGGCGGATGACCAGAAGACCCCGGGAGCCCGGGTACCGCCGCCCGCCGGCACGCCGTGCCACCGGCGCAGCAGCCGCTGCCGTCCGATGGAGACGGCGATACCGAGCACCACGAGCGCGCCGAGCACAGTGGAGGCGTGGTCGGTCACGGTCCACCAGGGCAGGCCGAAGAGCCCGTCCCGTTGGAGTGCCCTGACCTGGGCGGACAGCCACCCGTGCCCCCGGGGATCATGGGTGAACCCGTCCCACACGAGATGGCTCGCCGCGCCGAGCAGGGCCGACCAGACGGTGACCGGCCACGGGTGGCGCACCGCGCCGAGTACGCCGTAGTCGCGCAGCGCCAGCGCGGCGGGCCGCCGGGGCAGGTGCGCCGCCACGGTGGGGGCGGCCCACCGGACCAGCCAGGCTCCGAGGAGCGTGACCGGCAGGCAGAACCAGAACAGCGCTTGCAGCGTGTGCGTCTCCGGCAGCGACACGATGCCGGCGAGCGGGTAGGCCGCGTCGGGGGCGGCCGAGCCGACGACGAGCGCGACCCCGTCGAACCGGCGCGGCCGCCACAGCTTCAACCCGAGCACGGCCGCCGCGTGCGAAGGGAACGTGGCGGGCACGCGCCGATCCTCCCGCACATGGTCAGGGAAGATGCGCGGGATCGGAGATCAGAGACGGTACTTTCCGTGAAGATTCCGTGAAAGCGGGGTCAGCGGCGGCCGATGGTGAGCACGGGCTTGGTGACCTCGGCGAAGAAGTCGTTGCCCTTGTCGTCGATCACGATGAAGGCCGGGAAGTCCTCGACCTCGATCTTCCAGACCGCCTCCATGCCCAGCTCCGGGTACTCCAGCACCTCCACACGCCGGATGCACTCCTGTGCCAGCCTGGCGGCCGGGCCGCCGACCGAGCCGAGGTAGAAGCCGCCGTACTTCTGGCACGCCCGGGTCACCGCGGCCGACCGGTTGCCCTTGGCGAGCATCACCAGCGATCCGCCCGCCGCCTGGAAGCGCTCCACGTAGGAGTCCATCCGCCCGGCCGTGGTCGGGCCGAACGAGCCGGACGCGTACCCCTCGGGGGTCTTGGCCGGGCCGGCGTAGTAGACGGGGTGGTCGCGCAGGTACTGCGGCATCGGCTCCCCGGCGTCGAGCCGCTCGGCGATCTTGGCGTGGGCGATGTCCCGGGCGACCACCAGCGGGCCGGTCAGCGACAGCCTCGTCTTCACCGGGTACTTGGACAGCTCCGCCCGGATCTCGTCCATCGGCCGGTTGAGGTCGATGCGCACCACGTCGTCGGAGAGCTCGGCCGGCGTGGTGTCGGGCAGGAACCGCGCCGGGTCGGTCTCCAGCTTCTCCAGGAACACCCCGGACGGAGTGATCTTCGCCAAGGCCTGCCGGTCCGCCGAGCAGGAGACGGCGATCGCCACCGGGCAGGAGGCGCCGTGCCGGGGCAGGCGGATCACCCGGACGTCGTGGCAGAAGTACTTGCCACCGAACTGCGCCCCGATACCGAACTGCCGCGTCATCTGGAGGATCTCGTTCTCCAGGTCCAGGTCGCGGAACCCGTGCCCGAGCATCGACCCGCTCGTCGGCAGCGAGTCCAGGTACCGCGCCGAGGCGAGCTTCGCCACCTTCAGCGCGTACTCCGCCGACGTGCCGCCGACGACGACCGCCAGGTGGTACGGCGGGCAGGCGGCGGTGCCGAGCGAGCGGAGCTTCTCCTCGAGGAACTGCATCATCCGCGTCGGGTTCAGCAGCGCCTTGGTCTCCTGGTACAGGAACGACTTGTTGGCCGAGCCCCCGCCCTTGGCCATGAACAGGAACTTGTACACGTCGGGGTGCCCGTCCGGGTCCTCGGCGTACAGCTCGATCTGGGCGGGCAGGTTGGTGCCGGTGTTTCGCTCCTCCCACATGGTCAGCGGCGCGAGCTGGGAGTAGCGCAGGTTGAGCTTGGTGTAGGCCTCGTAGACGCCGCGGGCGATGGCCTCCTCATCGGTCCCGTCGGTCAGCACGTGCCGCCCGCGCTTGCCCATCACGATCGCGGTGCCCGTGTCCTGACACATCGGCAGCACGCCGCCAGCGGCGATGTTGGCGTTGCGCAGCAGGTCCAGCGCCACGAACCGGTCGTTCGGGGAGGCCTCCGGGTCGTCGATGATCGCCCGCAGCTGCGCCAGGTGCGAGGGGCGCAGGAAGTGCGCGATGTCGTGCATCGCCTCGGCGGTCAGCTCCGTGATCACCTCGGGCGCCACCGTGAGGAACTGGCGACCGCCCGGCCCCTTGACGACGTCCACGCCGTCGTCGGTCACGAGACGGTACTCCGTCCGATCAGGTCCAAGTGGGAGCAATGGGGAATGGGCGAAGTCGCTGGTGCTGCTCATGGTTCGCCAGCCTACTGCGGGTCCGCCGGGCCCTTCTCCGCGGCGGGCGGCGGCGTGACGGCGGACGATCCGCCGCCCGGTGACGCGCCGGCGCCGGGTGACGTGAACGGCAGCAGGCCGACGGTGCGACCACTGGCGAGCACCAGGCCGGTCGGGCCGCAGCCGATGACCGAGGCGATGGTCCGTGCCTCGGCGAGCACCCGCCCGGTGCCCGGGTCCCGGGCCCACAGCCGGTCGTCCGTGACGATCACCGCGGCGTCCTCGCTCAGCGCCACCCGCGCGGCGCCATCGACCCGGTGCTCCCAGAGCGTCTCCCCGCCGCCGAGATCCACCGCGCGGACCGCCGCGCCGTCGGCCGTGCGCACCAGCGCCCGGAACCCGTCCGTGGCGAGCGCCCGCTCGCCGGGCTCACCCACCCAGAGTTCCCGACCGTCGCCCGCGCTGAGCAGGACCTCGCGCCCGTCGTCGCGGACGGCCGCCAGCGCACCGCCGCCACCGCCGACCGGGTCACGCCACTGCTCGCAGATCGAGCCCGACGCGGTACGCAGGTCGTAGCCGTCCTTGCGCCACACCGCCTGGCCGGTGCCCGGGTCGCGGGCCTCGATGGTGTAGTCGCAGTCGCCCAACTGGCCACGCACCAGCACCTGGAGCACCCGCCCGCCGACGACGGCCATCCGGGCGTCGCCGGTCGCCTCGATCTCGCGTACCCGCCGCCCGCGCTCCGTCTCGACCACGTGGATCCGGCCGGCGAGCGGGAGCCCGACCAGCGTCGGCACCTGCCCGGGCGCCGCCGCCAGCGCATCCACTGTGGACGACATCAGCGGTTGGCTGCCGGGCAGTGGCGGGTTGAGCCCGGACGGCGCCTTGGCGTCGGCCGGAAGCGGGGTGCGCCACAGCACCCGCCCGTCGGCCGGGGCGCGGCCGGCGAGCGCGCACTCCGCCCGCCCGGGACAGGCGAGGGTGAGCAGCATCTCCCGGTAGGTCCACACGGCGCGCGCCTCGCGCTCGTCCCACCGCACGGCGCCGGTGGCCGCGTCCAGCGCATCGAACCCGCCGCCCTTGCCCCGACCCACGATGACGACGCCAGCCGGGCCGGAGCCGGCAACCGCCCCCCACGACGCCTCGCGCGACCAGAGCCGCTCGCCCGTCCCGGCGTCACGCGCCTCCACCGCGTCACGCATCACCACCACGACCGCGCGCCCCACCATGACCGCGTGCTCCGGCCGGGCGCCGGTCCGCGCCGTCCACGCGGGTTCCGGGCTCGACACCGCGCTCAGCCGCTCCAGCCAGTCCCCCACCCCGGACACCGGATCCCAGCCCTTGACCATGGCGTACGCGGTGACGAGCGCGACGACGCCGAGCACACCGAGCGCAGACTCCAGCCGCCTGCGGCCCCTCCCCTTAGCCACGCGGGCACCGTATCGGTTACCGCCCTGGTCGCGCAGTACCGTCGATCTCCGCGGCCCTACCGACCGGCGTCGACGGCGGCGGCCACCAGCGGCAGGGTGCGGTACGGGATCTGCTCGGCGAGCGCGATGACGGTCGACGCCCGGTGGATCCCGTCGTACGAGACGATCTCGTCGATGACCCGTTGCAGATCCGCGTTGGACCGGGCGACGATCCGGCACAACAGATCGCTGGAGCCGGTGATGGTGTGTGCCTCCAGCACCTCGGGAATGCCCTCCAGGTGTGCGGCGACCGCGTCGTGCCCGCGGCTCTGCCCGGATCTCCAGCGTGACGAACGCCATCACGGTGTAGCCGAGCGCCGCCGGGGCGATGTCCGGGCCGAAGCCGCGGATGACACCGCGCTCCTGCAGCTTCTCCAGCCGCGCCTGCACGGTCCCGCGGGCAACTCCCAGCCGGCGGGCGCACTCCAGCACGCCGATGCGCGGCTCGGCCGCGAGCAACGCGATCAGCCGCGCGTCCAGGCCGTCGACCGGGGACGCCACGCGTCAAACCCTAGTCGAACTTGTCCTTCCAACCCCGGACCGGCGATGGTCGGGAGCGCAGGGCCGGGGCGGGCGGCGACGCGCTACCGCTGCGTCTCTGCCTCGAACATCCAGTGATGCTTGTCGAGCATGGCCAGCACGCCGAGCAGGATGTCCTGGCTGACCTTGTCGGCCTCGTCCAGGCGCTCGCAGCGCTCCCGCATCCGCTCGGCGACGAGGGCCAGGCGGTCGGAGATCATCCTGGCGACCTCACCGTCGGGGACCGGGCCCTCCGGGAAGTCGTCCAGCGGGCTGTTCTTCGCCACCGTGCTCGCCCGGCCGTCTGGGGAGTACCCGATGGCCGACGCCCTCTCGGCCACCTCGTCCGACGCCTTGCGGACCTCCGCGGTCAACTCGTCGAGGTGCAGGTGGACCGGCCGAAAGTGGCTGCCCGTCACGTTCCAGTGCGCCTGCTTCGCCTGCAGCGCCAGATCGATCAACTCGACCAGCGAGTCCTGCAACTGGGGACCCACGGTGTTGGCGTCAATCGTCGTCGCGGTCTTCGTAGCGGTCATGTCATCGACGTACCCGGACCCGCGGCCCGTATGCCTCCGCCCCGACTAGTCAGATTGCCTAACGATCACGCGATTTCGGCGAGCGAACTGCGCATTCTGCCCAGCCCTAACGCGAACAGTTGCCCAGCCTCCTGAGCGTCGCCACGCTAACCGCAACAGTCAGGGCGGGGGCTGTGGCGCGCGGCGGAGAGGAAGCCCCGGCCCGACGACAGGCGACAGGAGGCACGCGATGACCCGAGCGATCGACACCGATCAGGACCAGGTGAACCTGGACGAGCTGGTCGGGGCGGTTGCCCACGATCTCTCCAGCGACCCGTTCCCGGTCCTGGGCTGGGACCACGTCCGCTTCTACGTCGGCAACGCCATGCAGGCCGCGCACTACTACTCGACGGCGTTCGGGATGACCTGCATCGCGTACCGGGGGCCCGAGCAGGGCTACCGGGACCATGCCGAGTACGTCCTCGCCAGCGGTGCCGTCCGGTTCGTCCTCACCGGTGGGGTGCACCGCGACGCGCCCGCGACCAGGCACTACGCGCGCCACGGCGACGGGATCGTCGACATCGCCCTGGAGGTGCCCGACGTCGACGCCAACTACGCGTACGCCATCGAGAAGGGCGCGATCGGGCTGGAGGAGCCGCACGACCTCACCGACGAACATGGGACGGTACGGGTGGCCGCGATCGCGACGTACGGTGAGACCCGCCACACCCTGGTCGACCGGTCCCGCTACAGCGGCCCCTTCCTGCCCGGCTTCGTGGCCCGCGAGCCGATCGTCGCGCGGACCACCGGACCGAAGCGGTTCTTCCAGGCGATCGACCACATCGTCGGCAACGTCGAACTGGGCAAGATGGACGGGTGGGTGGAGTTCTACCACCGGGTGATGGGCTTCACGAACATGGCCGAGTTCATCGGCGACGACATCGCCACCGAGTACTCGGCGCTTATGTCGAAGGTCGTCGCCAACGGCACCCGGAAGGTGAAGTTCCCGCTCAACGAGCCCGCGATCAGCAAGCGCAAGTCGCAGATCGACGAGTTCCTGGAGTTCTACGACGGCCCGGGAGCCCAGCACATCGCGCTCGCCACGAACGACATCATCGCCACGGTCGACGCGATGCGGGCCGCCGGCGTCGAGTTCCTCGACACCCCCGATTCCTACTACGACGACCCGGAGCTGCGGGCCCGGATCGGCACCGTGCGGGTGCCGATCGAGGAGCTGAAGCGCCGGCGGATCCTCGTGGACCGCGACGAGGACGGCTACCTGCTGCAGATCTTCACCAAGCCGATGCAGGACCGGCCGACCTTCTTCTTCGAGTTGATCGAGCGGCACGGCTCGCTCGGCTTCGGCAAGGGCAACTTCAAGGCGCTGTTCGAGGCGATCGAGCGCGAGCAGGCGCGTCGCGGGAACCTGTAGCAGAACCTGCCACACTTACCCCGTGACGCAATCGCCGCCGTGGCACCCCGGGCGCGGCGGACCGACGACGTACGGTCCGCCGCCGCCCGGGTACGACCTCCCGACCGCGGGTGGGCAGCTGACCCGCGCCGTCGCGGTCCGGCGCTGGCTGGTTGACAGTCTCGGGGCGCAGTTGGTGCCATTCCTACACCTTCTCGACGGACTCTGGCAGCGGTGGGACCAGCCGTATCGGCAGTGCCTGCACGACAAGGCGGCCGACACGGTGGTGGTAAAGGTGATGGCATGGCGGTAGCACCCGGCTGGTACAAGGATCCCGCGGATCCGACGACCCAGCGGTACTGGGACGGCGAGGGGTGGGTCGGAGAGCCGATCCCGGCCGACGCCCAGCCCCCCGAGGGGCCGCCGGCCGTGGCTCCGACGACCCCGGCCGCGCCCACCCCGGTCAGCCCGGGCGGCGGTCTGCCGCCTGCGTCGCACCCGGCCGGCGTGGCGCCGCCGGCGGCGCCCGGCGCGCCCCTGCCCCCCGGGCCCGCGGCCCCCCAGCACGGGCCCGTGGCGCACCAGCCCGGTGCCTGGCCCCACCCCGCCCCCGACCAGCCGGGCCACTACCCGCCCGGCCCGTACCCGCCCGGCGCGCAGCCGCCCGGCCCACCGCCCGGCTACGGCCCACCCGGGTACCGGCCGCCCGGCGGCCCATTCCCGTACCCCGTGGCGGCGCCCGCGCCACGGCCGCACGGCCTGCCGCTCGCCTCGCCCGGGGCCCGCCTGGTCGCCCGGCTGGTCGACATCGTGGTGGTGGCGGTGCTCGCCCTGGTGGCCAACGGCTGGTTCCTCTACCAGCTGGCCCAGGAGTCCGTCGCGCTCTACGAGCAGATGCTGGCGAACGCGGAGCCGAGCGCGGAGACCGCGGGGCGGGTCAACACCCTGACGTTCCTGATCGCGGCCGTGTCGGCCGCCGTGTGGCTCGCCTACGAGGTGCCGTCGATCGCGAACACCGGCCAGACCCTCGGCAAGCGCCTGCTCGGCATCAAGGTGATGCGGATCGAGACGACGGACCGGGTCGGCTTCGGCCGGGCGCTGGGCCGGTGGACGACGCTCGGGCTGCCCACCCTGCTGTGGCCCTGCTACGGCGTTGGGTTGATCTTGCAGATCGTCGACTGCCTCTTCGTCGCCTTCGACCGCCCGCTGCACCAGGCGCTGCACGACAAGCGCGCGCTGACGGTTGTCGTCCAAACAGGACAGGAAACCCCCAAGCCCGACGGAGGCACGCCATGACCCGGCTCACCCGCCCTGATCTCGACGCCCTCCCCAGCTACGTGCCCGGGCGCAGCCCGGCGGACCTCGCCCGCGAACTCGGCCTGCCCGAGGCGATCAAGCTGGCGAGCAACGAGGTGCCGTACGGTCCACTGCCCGGCGTGCCCGAGGCGATCGCGCAGGCTGCCGCGGGTGTGCACCGCTACCCCGACATGGGGGTGGTGGCGTTGCGCGAGGCGCTGGCGGAGCGGTACGGCGTGACGCCCGACCGCGTGGCCACCGGCTGCGGCTCGGTCGCGCTCGCCGAACACCTCGCCCGCGCCACCTGCCTGCCCGGCGACGAGATCATCTACTCGTGGCGCTCCTTCGAGGCGTACCCGATCATCGCCGCGACGACCGCAGCGACCAGCGTACGGGTACCGAACACGGGCGACCACCGCCACGACCTGCGCGCGATGGCCGCAGCGGTCACCGACCGCACGCGACTCATCCTGGTCTGCAACCCCAACAACCCGACCGGTACCGCGGTCCGCAGGGCCGAACTCGATGAGTTCCTCGACGCCGTACCGGACAACGTGCTGGTCGTGCTCGACGAGGCGTACCGGGAGTTCGTCACCGACCCGGACGTGCCGGACGGACTTGCGGCGTACGGCGACCGGCCCAACGTGGTCGTGCTGCGCACGCTGTCCAAGGCGTGGGGCCTGGCCGGGCTGCGGGTCGGCTTCCTCGTCGCGGCGCCCGAGGTGGCCGCGGCCGTCCGCAAGGTGATCACCCCGTTCTCCACATCGTCGGTCGCCCAGGCGGCGGCGCTGGCCGCGCTGCGGGCCGCCGACGAGGTACGCCGCCGCTGCGACCTCGTGATCGCCGAGCGGGAACGGCTGCTCACCGCGGTGCGCAAGCTGGTGCCCGACGTGCCCGAGTCGCAGGCGAACTTCGTCTGGCTGCCGCTGGGCGAGCGCAGCGCCGCGTTCGGCGCGGCGTGCGAGCGCAGGGGAGTGATCGTGCGCCCGTTCCCCGGCGACGGGGTCCGGGTGACGGTCGGCACCCCGGTCGAGAACGACGCCTTCCTCGCCGCCGCCGAATCCGCGCTGTAGCCGCTACGCTCTGGCACTGCGCGAGAGCCCGCGCCTGGCCTCGTCGGGCTGGCTCCGCGTTGCAGCCGGGGAGGTGCGCATGGTCGGGCAGCGGTCCGAGGAGGACCTGTCGGGCCCGGATGGGTGGCATGCCGTACGACGCCGTGCGGTGCCTGTCGTGGCCCGCGTACTCGTGATCGTGTTGGGTCTCACCGGGCTCCTGGTCGCCGCCGATGGCTCGGTCACCGCGGCCACGAGCGCCTGGCGGCTGCTGAGTGGCGCCAGCCCGACCTCGGACCCGCTCTTCGAGCAATTCGAGAGGCTGCGCCGGCAGCTGGGCGAGGCGGTGCCCCCGGGCAGCCGCATCTACGTCGACCAGGGCATCGGCGTGCCCTGGTCCCAGCGGATCGCCGAGTTCGCGTACCTGCACGACCTCACGGTCACGCACGACATACGGCGCGCCGACTACACGGTGACCCTTCAGCGGGACACCGCCGGCGCACTTTACGTCGTCGCCACCGCCACCGGGGGACGGTGACCATGCTCTCCGCGTCTCTGGCGGGTGGCGTCCTGGTCGTAGCCGGTCTGCCGCTGGCCTTCGCCCTGACCCGACGCGTGCTCTCCGCCATGGTTCTGGCTCCCCTCGTGTCCGCGCTGCTCGCCACGGTCGCGGTCGTGGCGATGCTGGCCGTGGGCGGGAGCCTGTGGGTCTGGCTGGCCGTGGTCTCCACGCTGCAGGCGGTTCTCGCCGTGGTGCTGCTCCGCGCGGGGATGGCGCCGGTCGAGCACGCCACCACCGCGGACGCCCTGTGGCTGACCATCCCCCTGCTGCCGCCGGCGGCCACGGCGATCGGGCCACCCATCGGCTGGGACGCCCATTCGATCTGGTGGTTCCACGCCGGCTACTTCACCAGGGGTGGCGAGGTGGCGCGCCAGGCGATGAGCGAACCAGGGCTCGCCTTCTCCCATCCGGACTATCCGCCACTGCCGTCGGCTCCCGTCGCCGTGGTGTGGCAGGTCTTCGGCGCGGCGGATTTCCACGTCGCCCGCGCGGTGTCCGCGACGATCACGTTGTCCGCGATCGTGCTGCTCGCCTTCGCGGTCCGTCGTGTCCTGGGCTTCGCGCCGCCCGTCGCCGCCCGGCTGGCCGGGGTGCTCGTCGCCCTCGCCACGTGGGCCACGGATCCGGCCACGGTGACGGCCGGCTACAGCGATGCCCTGTGGGCCGCAGCCTTTGTGGCCGGGGCGCTGCCGATGCTGCTGGGCCAGCCGGCCCGGCCCGTCGACGCGGGCCTGCTCGCGGTCGCCGCGCTGAGCAAGAACGAGGCTTTCCTGGCCGTCGTCATGCTCGCCGTCCTGCTGACCGTGCTCCGCCGTCCGGCGCGGTGGTGGCTGCCGTGGCTGCCGGTGGCCGCTGGAGGCTCGTGGGCGCTGCTCAGCCGGATGGTGGGGGCCACGTCCGACCTGCAGGCCGGGGGGCGGTTCGCGGAACTGCTCACTCTGGACCCGGCGGTGTGGCAACGGCTGGCACCGACCGTACGGGCGATCTGGGCGGTCGTCGGGAACGTGGTCACCGTCGCGGTCGTGGTGGCGCTGCTCGGCACGCTGGCGCTGCGTGGGCGCCGCCGGCGCCTGGGCCTCAGCGGCGACGGGTGGCTCTGGTGTGTGGCCGCGGGTTACGCCCTGCTGCTGGTCCTGGCGTACCTCATCAGCCCTCACGACATCGACTGGCACCTGGGGACCTCGGTGGCCCGGGTGAGCCTGCCGTTGGTGCTCCTCGCCTGCGCCAGTTGCGCGATCTGGGCCGGCGTGGCGCTGCGCCGCGCGCCGCACACCAGCGGCGCCGAGGCGAAGGCCGAGGCTGACGCCGGTACGGCCCAGCCGGTCGACGCCCCGGCCGGACGCTGAGCGGTCACCCGCGCATGAGCGGCTCAGGCGCCGGCGATGAGGACGGGCCGGGAGCCCAGGTAGAAGCCCCGCTCCCCGGCGCCCGGGATGACCGGGTCGCGCACCCGTTCGATCACCACGTACCGGTGGCGCGCGTGCACGTGTCCGAGGGTCCACGGCGGGGGCGGCCGGTTGAAGCGCTGCAGCGGTGAGCGGCCGAGTTCCCGCCCGGTCCCGGGGTCGAGCACGACCAGCGTGCGCCCCTCGGTGACCAGGTAGACGGCGGTGCGCTCGACGGCGACGATCCGGGCCGGGCTGCGGTCGACGCTGCCCTGCGGCGGGCGCCACGTCCACTGTGGCGTGCCGTCGCGCAGCGACCAGGCGGTGAGCTCGCCCGCCGCGCCGTCCGCCCCGCCACTGGGCCCGACCGCCAGGTCACCGACCGGCCATGTGCCCGGCGCGGCCAACGCCGACGCGGGCCGGATGTCCCGGCCGAGCAGCCAGCCCTGCTCCGAGCCTTCGGCCGACCGGGTACGCGCCGCCACGCACTCCGAGCGTCCGGTGGCGCAGCCGAGCGGGGTGATCTCCCAACCGCCGGCCGCGCCCGGCGGTCGCCAGTCGGGCAGCTGATCGCCGGTGGCGAGGTCGTAGCGGCGCAGCACCGGCGGGTCCGCACACGTGTCCAGCCGGGCGAGCAGGCCCGGTCCGGTGAAGGCCACCCCGGCGCAGGACGCGGGTACGCCCGCGCGCCACAGCGCCGCCCCGGAGGTGGCGTCGAAGACGGCGAGGGCGTCCGTCCCCGCGGAGACGACGACGGTACGGCCGTCGGCGGCGCGACCGGTGGAGAGGTCCGGCGGCTCGTAGACGGTGGCCGCCCCGGTGCGCCCGCCGGTGTAGCGGTCCACGCCGACCGGCGAGGACGCCCGCCATGCCACGGCGCCGGTGCGCGCGTCGATCGCGAGCAGCGCGCCGTCGGTCCACTTGGACACCACCAGCGGCCCGGGCGCTGCGACGATGCCGACCACCTGGTGCGGCCAGCGCCGCAGCGACCAGAAAGGGGTGGTCTCGAACCGGTTCCCCACCGGCGTGTCGGCCCACACCTGGCGCTCGGCGACGTACACCCGCAGCCGCCCGTCCACGATCAGCGGCGTGCGCGGCAGCTCGGCCGCGACGCCGACGCTGGGCCGCCGCAACGCCGGGTACGGGTCGCGGGCCGGGGTCAGGGTCTCCGCGGGTGCGAACACCCGGTAGCCGACGATCGCGGTCGCGGCCAGCGGGACGAGCGCCACGACCGTGAGGAGCAGGTAGCGCCAGAGGCCGCGCACCCGCACCACCCTAGCGGCGACCGGTCAGGCGGCGGTCGCGGGCCGGGTGGCTGCGGCCGCCGCGAGCGCCTCCAGATCGCGACGCAGCGCCCCCTCGACGGTACGCGCGGCCAGCCCGCCGAGCAGCACGGCGAGCACCCGGCTCGCCGCCCCCTGCGGCGTGCCGCGCAGCACGATGCGCACCAGGGTGCGCTCCTTCAGCCGCGTGAACGTGTAGGTCATGCGGTAGTCGGCGCCGATCCCGGGCGAGGCGAGGGTGACCGAGTGCGGCGGGTCGGCGTCGACCACCCGCAGCTCCTCCACCACCGGCACGTCCTCGGCGACCAACCGGGTCTCCCGCCAGGCGGTGCCCGGGCCGAACACCCCGCTCGTCAGCGGTTCGACACTCTCGACTGTGGACAGCCACTGCGGGCGGCCGGCGAGGTCGGTGAAGATCGACCAGACCCGCTCCACCGGCGCGTCGATGATCCGCTCCACGGTCACGGTCGAACCCACGTACCTACCGTACGCGGTCTCAGCGAGCGGTGGCTATACGTCCCGTCACCTCTCCGAAACTGATCGTGGTGCCCTGCGGCCCGGGAGCCGCGGCTCGGATCGTCACCGTGTCCCCGTCCTCGAGGAACGTGCGCTGCGACCCGTCGGACAGCGTCACCGGCTCAGTGCCGCCCCAGGACAGCTCCAGGAACGAGCCGGTCTGGTCGCGGCTCGGGCCGGACACCGTACCGGAGGCGTACAGGTCCCCGGTGCGCAGGCTGGCGCCGTTGACGGTCATGTGCGCGAGCTGCTGCGCCGGCGTCCAGTAGAGCGTGGCGAACGGAGGCCGGGAGACGACCGTGCCGTTCCACTCCACCTCGAGGCTCAGGTCGTACGTGAACCGCTCGCTCTCGCGCAGGTAATCGAGGACCGGCGGGTCCTGCGGCGGCGCGGGCACCCGGGCGGCCGACAGCGCGGCGAGCGGGGTCACCCACGCGGATATCGAGGTGGCGAAGGACTTGCCGAGGAACGGGCCGAGCGGCTGGTACTCCCAGGCCTGGATGTCGCGGGCCGACCAGTCGTTGAGCAGCACGACCCCGAACACGTGCCGGGCGAAGTCGTCGGCGGTGACGCGGGTGCCGAGCGCGGTGGGCACCCCGACCACGAAGCCCACCTCGGCCTCGATGTCCAGCCGCACCGACGGGCCGTACACCGGCTGCCCGGCGCCCGGCGGGCGACGCTGGCCGCAGGGCCGGCGCACCTCGGTGCCGGAGACCACCACGGTGCCGGCGCGCCCGTGGTACCCGATCGGCAGGTGCCGCCAGTTCGGCGGCAGCGGCGGCTGTCCCGGCCGGAAGATCTGCCCGACGTTGCCGGCGTGGTGCTCGGAGGAGTAGAAGTCCACGTAGTCGGCGACCGCGAACGGCAGCCGCGGCCGGATGTCGGCGACCGGCACCAGCAGAGGCTCCACCCGGTCCCGGTACGCGGGGTCGGTGAGCAGCTCGGTCAGCCGGTCGCGCACGGCCGCCCACACGTCGGGCCCGGCGGCGAGGAACGGGTTGAGGGACGCCATGCGCCCGCCGTCGGGCGAAAACACGCCGCCGGCGTCGAGCAGGCCGGCCTGCTCCAGCCGGTCCAGCGGCAGCGCCCGGTCGCCGATCCGCACGCCCACGTGCTCGCCGTCCGCGCCGTACCCGAACACGCCGTACGGCAGGTGCTCGACGCCGTAGCCGCTGCCCGCCGCGCCCGGTACCCAGGTCATGCCGGGGCCCCGTCGAGCAGGCCGAGGCGCCGCAGGTCCTCCAACGGTTCCGGAATGCTGCACGTGCCGAACCCTATCCATAGTGGACGTTCCTGGTCGAGCCGCCGCCGGGCCGCCTGGATCAGCGGCATCGGGTCGGTGCTGGCGAGCACCTCGGCGACCTCGGCCGCCTCGGCCCCGTCGGCGGCCTCGGCGGCGGCGACGAGCACGTTGAGGAAGCCGTGGTGGGTGAAGCCGGTCTCCGGGTCCGTGTGCCGGATCGCGTGGTGCAGCCCCGCGGTCAGCTTGAACGGCAGCTCCCGGTCCCGGCACGCGCAGATGACCGCGGCCAGCTCGACCGGAGTGGGGAACAGTTCGGCGGCGAGCCCTCCGGTGCGGAACTTGGGCGCGATCCGGACCCCGTCGCGCCGCGCCTCGGCCACCGTGTCGAGCGCGCCGAGCAGGCCCCAGGTCAGCGGGATCTCGGCGTACCCCAACACCGACGGCCACCGGTCGAGGAGCGCGAGCAGCTCGCGCAGGCCGGGCTGGGGATCCTCCCCGCGCTTGGCGACGGCGAACTCGACCTGCCGGATCGGCAGGTGGCCCCGCTGGCTGTCCACACCGGCGATCAGCCCGTCGAGGCCGGTGTCGGCCACCACCCCGACCTCGCCGACCGCACCGCTGTGCGGGTGCCCGGGCACCTCCCCGAGTGCGGAGGTGGGGACGAGCAGCGGACCGACCAGGTCGGCGTACCAGGCGGCCCGGTGCTCGGCGTGGGCGGTCACCGCGTCGGACAGCGGCGCGCTGCCCGGCGGGAAGACCGCGGCGTCGTCGAACAGCCGCGCAAACAGCGCGGGGACGTGCGTTGACACGGTCCTCAAATCTAGTGGAAGCTACGTATGCGGACAACCTTGTCCGATATCCGGACGCTGCCGTCCGAAAATAGGGGCAAATCAGGAGGTTTACGATGCCGTACTACCGCAGTGTCGGGGAGGTGCCCCGCAAGCGGCACACCCAGTTCCGGCAGCCCGACGGCAGCCTGTACGCCGAGGAGCTCATGGGGCAGGAGGGCTTCTCGTCGGACTCGTCGCTGCTCTACCACCGCCACCTGCCCACGGCGATCGTGGCCGCCGAGGCGTACGACCCGCCCGCCTACGCCCGGGTCCCGAACCACCCGCTGAAGCCGCGCCACCTGCGCACGCACAAGCTGGACACCAGCGACGCCGACCCGGTCCTCGGCCGCCAGCCGCTGCTCGCCAACGACGACTGCCGGATCTCGTACGTCGTCGCCGAGCGGCCCTCGGTGCTCTACCGCAACGCGATCGGTGACGAGTGCCTGTACGTCGAGGCCGGATCGGCCCGCATCGAATCGACCTTCGGGGTGCTCGAGGTCACCCAGGGCGACTACGTCATCATCCCGACCTCAGTGATCTACCGGATCGTGCCGGTCGGCGGCCCGCTGCGCACCCTGGTCGTCGAGGCGACCGGCCACATCGGGCCACCGAAGCGGTACCTGTCGGTGCGTGGCCAGTTCCTGGAGCACGCGCCGTACTGCGAGCGGGACATCCGCGGGCCGTCGGAGCCGCTGTGTGAGGACGGCACCGACGTCGAGGTCTACGTGCAGCACCGCCGGGGCTGGACCCGGTTCACCTACGCCCACCACCCGTTCGATGTGGTTGGCTGGGACGGCTGCCTGTACCCGTGGGCGTTCTCCATCCACGACTTCGAGCCGATCACCGGGCGCGTCCACCAGCCGCCGCCGGTGCACCAGACGTTCGAGGGGCCGAACTTCGTCATCTGCTCGTTCGTGCCGCGCAAGGTGGACTACCACCCGCTCGCCATCCCCGTGCCCTACAACCACCACAACGTCGACTCGGACGAGGTGCTCTTCTACACGGGTGGAAACTACGAGGCCCGGCGCGGGTCCGGCATCGAGCAAGGGTCGATCTCGCTGCACCCCGCAGGCTTCACCCACGGGCCGCAGCCCGGAGCGGTTGAGCGGTCCCTCGGGGTCGAGTTCTTCGACGAACTGGCGGTGATGGTGGACACCTTCCGCCCGCTGGACCTCTGCGAGCCAGCACTCTCCTGTGAGGACACCGGGTACGCCTGGACCTGGGCGCGCCGCCCGTCCTGACAGGACACCGGACGGCGTCTCCTACCGAGCGGAGTGGACGAGGGCCACCGCGACCGCGGCCAGGCCCTCGCCACGACCGGTCAGGCCCAGCCCGTCCGTGGTCGTGCCGGATACGGACACCGGGGCGCCCGCGGCCTGCGAAAGCACCCGCTGCGCCTCGTCGCGCCGCGTGCCGATCTTCGGGCGTACGCCGATCACCTGGATCGACACGTTGCCGATCTCGAAGCCGGCGGCGCGGACCCGCCGGGCTGCCTCGGCCAGGAGCACCGTGCCGGAGGCACCGGCCCACCGGGGCTCCGCCACCCCGAAGTGCGCCCCGAGGTCGCCCAGCCCGGCCGCGCCGAACAGCGCGTCGCACGCCGCGTGCGCGGCCACGTCCCCGTCGGAGTGCCCGGCCAGGCCGTCGACGCCGGGCCAGAGCAGGCCGGCGACCCAGCACGGCCGGCCCGGTTCGAAGGCGTGCACGTCGACGCCGACGCCCACCCGGGGGATCGTCACCCGTCCTCCTCGGCGCCGTCGAGCAGGGCTTCCGCGATCCGCAGGTCGATTGGTCGAGTGATCTTCAGCGCGTACTCGGATCCGGGCACGACGCGCACCTCGACGCCGATCTTCTCGACCAGCCCGGCGTCGTCGGTGAGCGAGTCGACCGCCGCCTCGTGCGCCGCCGCGAGGACCGCGCGCCGGAAGCCCTGCGGGGTCTGCACGAGCCGCAGGGTCGAGCGCTCCACGGTGCCGAGCACGACACTCTCGGCCGACACCTGCTTGACCGTGTCGACCACGGGCAGGGCCGGGATCACCGCCCCTGCTCCGGAGCGCACCGCCGCCGCCACGGCCTCCACGAGAGACGGCGGGGTCAGCGCCCGCGCGGCATCGTGCACCAGGACGATGTCGAACTCGCCCGGGACGGCGGCCAGGGCGAGCGCGACCGACTCCTGCCGGGTGGCCCCGCCCGCCACCACGGTGACGGCGGGCCCGAGCAGCGCCGCGACGGTGTCCACGTGGGTGGGCGGCGCGGCGACCACCACGCTGCCGACCGACGGTGCGGCGAGCACCCGCCGCACGCAGTGCACGAGCAGCGGGTCGCCGCGCAGCGGCCGCAGGGCCTTCGGCGCGCCGACGCCGAGCCGCACTCCGGCACCGGCCGCGGGAATGACGACCGCGACGTCACCGCGCGGCTCACCCGGCACGGTCACGTCGCGGTCCTCAGTGCCGACAATGATGGGGTACGGATGCGGGTCAGGCCTCCGTGAGCACCTTGTCGAGCAGCATCTCCGCCTCGTCCTTGGTGCTCTTCTCGGCCAGGGCCACCTCGCCGACCAGGATGTCGCGCGCCTTGGCGAGCATGCGCTTCTCGCCCGCGGACAGGCCCCGCTCCCGCTCGCGGCGCCAGAGGTCGCGCACGACCTCGGCCACCTTCAGCGGATTGCCGGAGGCCAGCTTCTCCAGGTTCGCCTTGTACCGCCGCGACCAGTTGGTCGGCTCCTCGGTGTGCGGAGCGCGGAGGACGTCGAAGACCTTCGTCAGGCCCTCTTCGCCGACCACCTCGCGCACGCCGACGATCTCGGCGTTCTCCGCGGGCACCCGCACCGTCAGGTCACCCTGGCTGACCTTGAGGACGAGGTACTGCTTCTCCTCGCCCTTGACGATCCGAGTTTCGATTGCCTCGATGGTTGCGGCCCCGTGGTGGGGGTAGACAACGGTTTCGCCGACACTGAAAACCATAGGTTCGAAACCCCTTTCGCTGTGTCTAGGGTAACACGGACAGCGGCCCTCGGCCCACCCCCGCCTCTGACGTTGCCGCAGGTCAGGGCCGTTGTGAGGTGAGCTGCTCCCGCTTGACAGCGGCGTACTGATCTGCTTCCTGCACCCTTGGTGATCGCGCCGTCACCGGCATCCGCTGATCCGCCGCCCGGTACCCCTGGTCCGGCCGGCGTCGAGGCACCCGCCGGCGCCCCACCCGTTGCGCGACCGGCTCGCGTTTGACGGCTCCGGCCGTGGGCACCGAAAGCGGTGATCGCCGCACGATCGCGCCAGCCTTCGAACGCCATGAGCGGCACGCCCGATCACACGGGCGGCATGCCCGACCACTGGCGAAGGCCGGCAGAAGTGCGAGAGAGTTGGCTCACGCGGCCGAGGAGATGCGCCATGGGCACGCTGGGTGGAGGCAACGGTGGCGAGCGGCCATCGGACGGCGGCAACCGCCCCGACGGGCTGCCCGGGCTGCCCCCGGAGTGGGGCAGGATCGTCATCCCGGACGACCCTGCCGAGCTCGCCGAGGAGGCCGCCGAGATCCGCCGCGAGCTCCGGCGGGAGGCCCGACGCAGGTGGATCCGCCGGCTGCTGCGCCTGCCCGCCCGGCCCGACCCCGACGAGCAGTCCATCAGGATCCCTCTGGTGATCATGGCGATCGCGGTCGTGGCGGCCCTGACCAGCCTCTTCGCGGTCGCCTGGCCCGGACCGCAGGGCGACTCCTACCGGGGCAGGCCGGTCGGCCCGGTCGCGGACCTGACCTTCGTCGACGCCGACGGCGCCGAGGTGCGGCTGCGCGACGTGCTGCCGGCCGCGATCGTGCTGGTCGACGGGTGCGAGTGCGGCCCGTTCCTGGCCGACGTGTCCGTGGCCGCGGGGGACCGCGTCCCCGTCCTCGCCGTCGCGCCGGCGCTGCCGTCGGTCGCGCCGCCGGACGGCAGCACCCCACCCGACGCGCAGCGGTCCGCCGTTCGCGCGCTCGCCGACCCGTCCGACGCGCTGCGCACCCGCCTCGGGCTGCCCGCGCCCAACGGCAGCGCCTCGGTGGTGCTGATCTCCCGGTCGGGCCAGGTGATCCGGATGATTCCCCGGGCCCGCTCGGTGGACCAGTTCCGCCTCGATCTGCTCAGCCTGCGCTGACCCGCACAGCCCCACTCTCAGCCTGCGCTGATCCGCGCACCGTCACCGCGCGGCGCCGTCACGACCCGGTGAGCAGGGCCGCGTAGAGGGTCAGCCCCGGCCCGAACGCGAGGGCGAGCACCCGCTGCGGCCGAGCGGTCGAACGCATCAGTGCATCGACGATCATGAGGACGGTCGGGGAGGAGCAGTTGCCGTGCGCCCTGAGCGTGGCCCGGGACGCCGCCATGTCCGCGGCGCTCAGCCCCAGCTCACGCTCCACCACGTCGAGGATGCGCGGCCCGCCCGGATGCACCGCCCACCCGTCCACGTCGCCGATGCGTAGCCCGTGCCGGTCCAGCAGCCCGGTGACGAGCGGCACCACGTGCGCCGCGAGCACCTCGGGCACGCGGGGCGACAGACCCATCCGGAACCCCAGGTCCGTCACGTCCCAGGTCATCTGGTCCGCGGTGGCGGTATCGGTCACCGCGGCCACCTCGCGCACGGCGTACCCGCCGGACTCGCGCGCGGCGCGCCCACCGGACGCCGCGGGCACGAGCACGACGGCGGCCGCCGCGTCGGAGAAGAGCGCATGGGCGACGATCTGCTGCGGATCGGAGGTGGGCGGCTGCACGTGCAGGCTGGTCAGCTCGGCGCACAGCAGCAGCGCCGGGCGGCCGCGGGCGGCCACGAAGTCTGCCGCCGTGCCGAGCCCGGGCAGGGCCGCGTAACAGCCCATGTGCCCCACGAAGAGCCGCTGAGCCGCCGGCGCGAGGCCCAGGTCGCGGGCGAGCAGGATGTCCAGCCCCGGGGTGGCGTAGCCGGTGCAGGAGCAGACCACGAACAGGCCGATCTCCGAACCGGCCACCCCGGCCGCCGCGAGCGCGGCGGCCGCCGCCTCCTTGCCCAGCGGCAACGCCTCGGCCAGGTAGCGGCGCATCCGCCGGGTGGTCGACCACCCGGACACGTCCTCGAGCAGCGGGTTGACCACGCCGTGCCGGGTGACCACCCCCGCGTTGGCGAAGATCCGCTTGGCCAGCGCCTTCTCCCGCCCCCCGAAGTGGCGGGCGAAGAAACCCGACCACAGCTCGTCCTGGGTCAGCGCCGGCGGGTGTGCGACACCGACGCTGGCGAGCACCGCCGCCCCCGTCACCACCTCGGCGCCACCCCCTCGCGGTCCGCGTCGCCGCCGAGCGCCGCGACTCCGAGCCAGTCGGCGCACACGTCCGACGTGGCGGGCTGCAGGGAGCCGCAGCGCGCGTCGCGCAGCAGCCGCTCCAGCGGGTGCCCACGCCGGGTGGCCGACGTCCCGGCCGCCTCCAGCATCGACGCGGCGACCTCCATCGCGGTCGTGCCGGCGAGCAGCTTGGCCCGCCACACCCAGCGCCGGGTCTCCGGTTCGGCCGGCTCCTCGTCGACCCGGCGGGCGGCCTCCTCGACCACCAGCCGCGCGGCGGCGACGGCCGCGTCGGCGCGGCCGATCCGGGCGCGCACGGCCGGCAGGGTGTCCAGCCCGCGCGCGCGGACGTGCGCCACGGCGGCGTCGATCGCCGCCTGCGCGACGCCGACGTAGACCGCGGCGTACGAGGCGACGAGCCAGTGCGGCATCAACTCCGCCACCACCAGGGCCAGCCCTTCGACCCCGCCGAGCAGGGCGTCGGAGGGCACCACGACGTCCAGGTGCAGGTCGTGCGAGGCGGTGGCGCGCATGCCCAGGGAGTCCCACGTCTCCTCCACGACCAATCCGTCCACTGTAGACGGAACGAGGAACTGTGAAACCTGCTCGCCGTTGCGGGCCGCCACCAGATACCCGTCCGCGTGCCCGGCCCCCGAACAGAACGTCTTCGACCCCTTGATGTGCCAGCCGCCGTCCACCCGCTCGTACGTCGTGGACACCCGCGACAGCCGCGAGCCCACCCCCCGCTCGCTCATCGCCACCGCATACCAGGCGCCCTCGGCGGCCGCCCGCAGCAGCCGGTCCCGGGCCGCCAGCGCCTCCTCGGGTATGCCGAGCGCGGCGGCCAGGTCGTCGGTGACCGCGGTCAGAGCTCCGGTGACCGAGGCGTGCATGTTGAACACGAGCGCGGTGGCCCCGTTGCCGCGGGCCAACTCGAACGCCACCTGCGCGTACTCGGCGAACCCGGCGCCGAGCCCTCCGCAGCGCTCGGGCACCAGCAGGCCGAACAGGCCGGCGGCCCGCAGGTCGGCGAAGTCCTCCACCGGGAACGCGCCGGCCCGGTCGTACGCCTCGGCCCGGGCCGCGAACCGGGGCGCGAGCCGGCGGGCGGTCGCCAGAGCCTCGCTCATCGGACCTTCACCCCGAACCCCTGGTAGAGCACGGCGGTCGACCACGTCGGCACGACCGGGATCTCCGCCCGGCGGGTGACCAGCCACCGCAGCGTCCCCGCGAACGCCGGGCGGATCCCACGCACCCGCAGCACCACCCCGTGCCGGGCGCACTCGCCGATCAGGACCCGGGGGTGGACGAACAGCCGCGGGTCGTGCAGGCCCGCCGGCGCCCCGCCGGGCAGCCGCTCGGCGACGGTCACCGCCAGCAGCCGGCACAGCGCGGTGTCGTTGAGCGTGTCGAGCACGAGGATCCCGCCCGGTCGCAGGATCCGGCACACCTCGGCCACCGCCGCACGCAGGTCGCGCACGTGTTCGAACAGCTCACCGGCGCTGACCACGTCCGCGCAGCCGTCGGCGAGCGGCAGCCGGGTCGCGTCCCCGCGCACCGGCGTCACGCCGTGCGCCGCCGCCTGCCCGAGCGCCGAGGCGACCAGATCCACGCCGACGTGCCGGTACCCCTTGTCGGCCACGTGCGGCGCGAGCAGGCCGCCGCCGCACCCCACATCGACCAGCACCGCTCCGGGCCGGGCCGCCCGCGGCACCAGTCGCGCCCGGGCGGCCGCGATCCCGCGCAGCATCGTGAACACCCCGCCGGGTCGCCACCACTCGCCGGCCAGGTCGTCGTACTGACGCACGTCGTTGCGGACGAGTGCCCCCCGATGTATTTCCATGGATTCGAGCGTGACACGGAACAGGGCGAGCCAACAGACTTCCCAATATGTGTCGCGCCGTGGTAGGGCTGGTCCGGGCGAGCCACCCGGAGCCCGCCGCCGCCGTCACTCTCGTGGGGACGGCCCTCGCCGTCGCGGTCGGGCACGGCGTGGCCGGCACGGCGGTCGTCGCCGCGACCATCGCCGCCAGTCAGCTCGCGATCGGCTGGCACAACGACTGGCTCGACGCGGCGCGGGACGCGGCCGTCGGCCGGCGCGACAAGCCGATCGTCGTCGGCGCGGTCGGCCGCCGCGCCGTCGGCGTGGCGGCCCTGGTGGCCACCGCGGCGACCGTACCGATCGCACTGCTCACCGGTGGCCGGGCGGCGGTCGTGGCCGCCCTCGGCCTGGGGTCAGCGCTGCTGTACAACTGGCCGCTGAAGTTCACCGCGCTGTCGGTCGTGCCGTACGCCTTCTCGTTCGCCGCGCTGCCGTCGTTCGTGGTGCTCGCACGGGCCGGTGCGCCGTGGCCACCGTGGTGGCTGGTCCTCGCCGGCGGCCTGCTCGGGGCCGGTGGTCACTTCGCCAACGTCCTGCCCGATCTCGACGACGACGCGCGTACGGGGGTACGCGGGCTCCCCCACCGCATCGGCGCGCGGGGCGCGGCCCTGGCCGCCGCCGGGCTGCTGCTCGCCGCGACGGCCACGCTCGTGCTCGGGCCACCCGAGGCGCCGTCGTGGGCGGGCGTCGCGGCGCTGGTGGTCGCCGTGCCGGTGCTGGTCAGCGGGTGGTACGCGTCGAGGCGTGCGGCCGCGCGCGGCATGCGGTCGATCGCGGTGTTCCGGGCCGTCATCGCGGTCGCGCTCGTCGACGTGCTGCTGCTCCTGCTCTCCGGGCGGCTGGTATGAGCCGGGTCTTCATCCGGGGCGACTCGGCGAGGTTGCGCTGACCCCGTTGTTCTGGCGTTCTATCGGTGGTAATAGATAGCTAGCATCTCCCTCGCGCGATCAGGCCACATGTCACATCGACAATCGAGCTTCGGAGGTGACAACGTGAAACCGTCCACCCGATGGCGGCTCAGAACCGCTGTAGTGGCGCTGTCCATGCTCGTTCCCGCCATGGTTGGGGCAGCGCCAGCCACCGCCGCCAAGCCGTCACCCGCCGACGGTCGACCTGTGATCACGCTCATCCCGGCCTTCGATAACGACCTCCCCCTCTCCGGTTACCAGCTGCAGGCTTCAGACCAGCACGGCACCGATGCGGCCGTCACACCTTCGGCCGAATGGGTCTGCTCGATCTATGCTTCCGACCCAACCAAGTTCGCCAACACCATCGAGGGTGAGGGCTGGCAGAGCTGCGCCGGCAGCGGCTGGGCACCTCAACTGGTACGGGTGACGCTGCAAAAGTACAAGGGCCTGGGGTTCTGGAACAATCTGACCAGGGTCGACTCCGGCTGGGTGTACATCGACTTCGTCCATCGCGACTTCATCTACAACTGCTCGGGCCTTGGCACTCAGACGTACCGTGTCGTCACCGACGGCTATGCTGTTGGTGGATTGTACGGAGCGTCAGTGCAGTCCCTGAACTACCTGCGGGTCACTTGCTAGAGCGACGGGCGGAGGCGACATGAGGCGGCTCCTCGCGACCATCCGTCATGGAACATTCCGTGAGCTGACAGCTCTGGCGAGACGGTTGCGTGGCCGGCGGCAGGGTCTGCCGCATGCTAACGAAGCCGAGCGCCTGCCAGCTTTCGATCCGACCCTGCCCACCCGCACTGCCTCGTACGGGCCACGGGCCAAGAACGGCGGTCGATTGGGCCGGTCCGGGTGATCCGTAGATACCTGGAGGCCATCGGGGCCTCTCCTGCAACTGGCCGCCTGTTTGAGGAACAGCGGAATGCCGGGGCCTGCAGGCCCCGGCATTCCAGATCGCGCTGCTCGCCGGTGGCCGGGCGGTGCCCGTGGCGGCCCTCGGCCTGGGGTCGGCGCTGGCGTACCACTGGCCGCTGAAGTTCACCGCGCTGTCGGTCGTGCCGTACGCCTTCTCACGTCGGCGCGCGGCCACGCGCGGCGCGCGGTCCGCCGCCGTGTTCCGGGCCGCCATCGCGGTCGCGCTCGTCGACGTGCTGCTGCTCCTGCTCTCCAGCCGGCTGGTATGAGCCGGGTCTTCATCCGGCGCTTCCCGGCGACCACTAGGCTGTGCCGGGGTTCGCGTACTTCAGGAGGATCGACGTGACGCGCTCGACCACGGGTATGGTCCACGGCCGCCGGCTGGCCGCCGCCGCGCTCGCCGTCGCCGCGCTGGCCTTCGTCGCGGGCTGCAGCGCCGGCCGGATAACGCAGACGGACACCACCGTGGCGGCGATCCCCGGTACCGACCTGGAGGTGGAGGCGCCCGGTGGCCGGATCCTGGTGCGCAACGCGCACGTGGTGTACCCGGGCACCGAAGGCTACCCGCGTGGCGGGACCGCGCCGCTCGAGGTGCGGATCTTCAACAACACCCAGGAACCGGTCCGGCTCGTCGCCGTGACGAGCCCTCGCGGGCAGGTCGTGCTGGCACGCGGCGCAAGCGCCTCGCCGTCCGCCAGGGCGACCGCGGGCACACCGGCCCCGACCGCGTCACCGACCCGGCAGGCGCCGGCGGGGAGTTCGATCAATGTGGAGATCCCGGCGTTCGGCTTCGTCACGCTCGCCCCGGACGCCGACCAGCACCTGCAGATCGTCGGGCTGACCGAGGCGCTGTCACCCGGCCAGTCGGTCACGCTGACCCTGCGGTTCAGCAACGGGGTGACGATCTCCGACGTCCAGGTGCCGGTGACCACCCCGACGTCCCCGGCGCCGCGCAGCCCGCTGCCGATCGAGCATGGGGACGAAGGCCCCGAAGGCGGCCACACCGGCGACTGACCGGCGGGACCGGCCGGCCTGCGGTCCCCGGCGGTTCCCGTCGCGTGGTTCCGTCGGACCGGGCCGGTAGCCTGCCGCCGTGACCTCACGTTCCGCCGGCCGCGGCACCGCCAAGGGCCCACGCCCGGTCTTCGAGTGCGACGTCTGCGGGCACCAGCCCGCCAAGTGGGTGGGCCGCTGCCCGGAGTGCGGGGAATGGGGCTCGGTCGTCGAGACCACGCCCACCGCGGCCACGGCCACGGCCGGGCGCACCGTCGCGCCGCGGACACCGCTGGAGCCCGCCCTGCCCATCGCCCAGGTCAGCGCCGCGCCGGCGCGGGCCCGCGCCACCGGCGTCGCCGAGCTGGACCGCGTGCTCGGCGGCGGGCTGGTCCCCGGCGGCGTCGTCCTGCTCGCCGGCGAGCCCGGCGTGGGCAAGTCGACGCTGCTCCTGGAGGTGGCCCAGCAGTGGGCGGCGAGCGGCCACGGCCGGGCACTGGTCGTCAGCGGTGAGGAGTCCGCGAGCCAGGTCCGGCTGCGCGCCGAGCGCATCAACGCCCTGCACGAGCAGCTCTACCTCGCGGCGGAGACCGACCTCGCCGCGGTGCTCGGGCATCTGGACGCGGTCAAGCCCACCCTCCTCGTGCTCGACTCCGTGCAGACCGTCACCGCTCCCGGCACCGACGGCGTGCCCGGCGGCGTCACCCAGGTCAGGGCCGTCACCGCCGCCCTCGTCTCGGTGGCCAAGGAGCGGGGGATCGCCACCGTCCTCGTCGGGCACGTCACCAAGGACGGGCAGGTCGCGGGGCCGCGCGTGCTCGAGCACCTGGTCGACGTCGTGCTGCAGTTCGAGGGCGACAAGCACTCGTCGCTGCGCATGGTCCGCGGCCTGAAGAACCGGTTCGGCGCGGCGGATGAGGTCGGCTGCTTCGAGATGCACGAAGCCGGCATCACCAGCCTGCCCGACCCGTCGGGGCTGTTCCTGACCCGGTACGCCGAGGCCGTGCCCGGCACCTGCGTGACCGTCGCCATGGAGGGCCGCCGGCCGCTCGTCACCGAGGTGCAGGCCCTCATCGGCGCCCCCGTCGCGGGCTCGCCGCGGCGTACCGTCTCCGGGCTCGACGGCGCGCGCCTGGCGATGGTGCTCGCCGTCCTGCAGCGGCGCAACCGCAAGCTCACCCTGCACGACCGGGAGGTCTTCGCCGCCACCGTGGGCGGCATCCGGGTCACCGAGCCGGCCGCCGACCTGGCGCTGGCGCTCGCGGTCGGGTCGGGCGGGCTCAACCTCGCCCTTCCCCCCGACCTCGTGGCGATCGGCGAGGTCGGGCTGACCGGCGAGGTGCGCCGGGTGGGCGCGGTGCCCCGCCGGCTCGCCGAAGCGGCCCGCCTCGGTTTCCGCCTCGCCCTCGTGCCGCCCGGCTGCGGGCCGGCCGCCACCGGCGGCACCCCGAGCGGCATGACGGTGCTCGAGGTGCCGACGGTCACGGCGGCGCTCCACGCGGCCGCCAAGGCCTCGGTCGCCGACGACGACGATGACGTGTTCCAGGCCGGGCCAGGGTCGGGCACGGCCTAGTACACGAGGCTGTCGGTGACCACCACGTGGTGTGGGGCGAACGCCGCCAGCGACGCCAACTGCGCCGCCGGATCACCGACGAACTCGTCCATCCGCACGGCCACGTGGTACTGCTCGACCGGCCGCCCGGGTCGGCCCAGCCGGCGGCGGCCCCGCACGGCGGCCCGCAGCACGGACTGGTCCCACCACCGCGGCCAGTCGCCGAGCCGGCCGGCCCGCGTGTCGCAGCGCACCAGCAGGTACGGCTCGACAGGCACGCCGTACGCGGTGATCTCGGCGATCCGGGCCCAGGGCAGCAGCAGCGTGCGAAGGATGCCGGGACGCACGGACAGCGCGTAGTGGTCGGCGGCCACCGCCGGCCGCCGGAACAACGCCAGCACGAACGGTGTGGCGGCCAGCGCGAACAGCACAGACAGCCCGGTCGGAATGAACGCGAGCGGGTTGAGCCGTCCGGACTCCAGCCGCTCAGGCTCCGCGCCGAACAGCACGAAGCCGACGAGGACGACACCCGCCCCCGACGTGGCGTACCAGCCGAGCCTTCTCCACGCTCGTACGGGGAACTTGCGACGCCACTCGATCCGATGAGGACCGACCACGGCCAATCCCTTCCTTGTGGCGAACGTCACGGCGCGAGAGAATCCGGCCCACTTTACGGTTTCGCGGCGGGCTGCAACAGCACTGGTCGGATGAGTATCCGTAGACTGTGCGAGTGCCGATCGACAGCGATGACCGTTGGCAGGGCACCGGGGACCGCAGCGACCCGGTGCGGGCCACTCTCGCGCTCGTCGCGCCCGGCACCGCGCTGCGCGACGGCCTGGAGCGGATCCTGCGCGGCAACACGGGGGCGCTCATCGTGCTCGGGTACGACCGTACGGTGGAATCGCTGTGCACCGGCGGCTTCCCGCTCGACGTGGAGTTCTCGGCGACGCGGCTGCGGGAACTGTGCAAGATGGATGGGGCGGTCGTGCTGTCCAGCGACGGCACGCGGATCGTGCGGGCGGCCGTGCACCTAATGCCGGATCCGTCCATTCCGTCTGAAGAGTCCGGGACCCGGCACCGTACGGCCGAGCGGGTGTCCAAGCAGACGGGCTACCCGGTCATCTCCGTCTCCCAGTCGATGCGCATCATCGGGCTCTACGTCAACGGCCAGCGGCACGTGCTCGACGACTCCGCGGCCATCCTGTCGCGCGCCAACCAGGCGCTGCAGACGCTGGAGCGGTACAAGCTGCGCCTGGACGAGGTGAGCGGCACGCTGTCCGCCCTGGAGATCGAGGACCTGGTCACGCTGCGGGACGCGGTCGCGGTCATCCAGCGGTTGGAGATGGTCCGACGAATCGCGGACGAGATCGCGGGCTATGTCGTGGAGCTGGGCACCGACGGACGGCTGCTCGCCCTGCAGTTGGACGAACTGATGGCGGGCGTGGAGACCGACCGCACCCAGGTGATCCGTGACTACCTGCCGCCGGGCGGCCGGCACGGGCTGCAGGACGTCCTCGAGGAGCTGGACCGGCTCTCCGCCACGGACCTGATCGACCTGGTCGCCGTCGCCAAGGCCCTGGGCTACCCGGGGACGACGGACGCGCTCGACGCGGCCGTGTCGCCGCGCGGTTTCCGGCTGCTCGCGAAGGTGCCGCGCCTGCCCACCGCCGTGGTGGACCGCCTGGTGACACACTTCGGATCCCTGCAGCGGCTGCTGGGGGCCACCGTCGAGGACCTGCAGGCGGTGGACGGGGTCGGCGACGCGCGGGCCCGCAGCGTCCGGGAAGGTCTCTCCCGGCTGGCCGAGGCATCGATCCTCGAGCGTTACGTCTGAGCGTGGCCGCCGACCGCGGGCTCACCCGGTGATGGTCAGTGTGACCGGTTCGCTCCACTTGGTGTTGACCCGCCCCAGCAGCTGATAGGTGCCCGGTTTGACCAGCGGGCGGTTCTGACACACCGTCGACACCCGCCCGTCCCAGGCGAGGTTCGAGATCTGCAGCTCCTGGCCCGCGGCGAGCGTCTGCTCGTCCGAGCCCCCCGGCGCGGAGCAGTCGTCCGAGGACCAGATCTTCTGCGCGCCCTGCGTGATGCGCACCTCCTGTGCGCGCCCGCCGAGGTCGCGGCTGCACGAACGCGCGGAGGTGTTCTTGATGTGCAGGAAGATCTTCACGCTCGTGCCCACGGCGTACTCGGTCCTGTTGCCCTCGGTCGACACTCTCAGCGCGATCTCGTCGTCCGTGCACGGTCCGGTCGGCCGCGGCTGCGGCTGGGCCGACGTCGACGGCGTCGCCCCCTCCGACGGGACGATCGGCCGCTGCAGCGTGGAGGTGGGACTGGCCGCCACGTCTCCGGCGGGTTGGCCGGTCTTGTCCGGCGCTCCTGACGAATCCGAACTGCAGCGAACGATGAGGTACCCGACGAGCACCAGCACGCCAAGCACGATCGCCCGACGCCGCCAGTAGACGGCGGCGGGCAGAGGACCGACCGTCAGACGCATGATGGGCAACGCTACCGGCACCGCCGGACGGGAGCCACACCGACTCGCCGCCCGGTCGGCCACTTTGCGCCGCACTCCGCGGCCACCGCTGGTGGCGCGCCATCGGGGGTGCGTCCCGGGTTGCGGGCACGCCCGCCGTCCGCGGTCCGGGCCCTCTCCCCGGCCCGTTACCCTGCTCGGCGATGAACAGCGGATCGGCCGGAGGTGACGTGGCGTTCGCCGCGCTGCGCTGGTACGACGCGCACGCGCGGGACCTGCCGTGGCGGCGGCCGGGCACCAGCCCCTGGGCGATCCTGGTCAGCGAGGTGATGCTGCAGCAGACGCCGGTGGCGCGGGTGCTGCCGGCCTGGCGGGACTGGTTGGCCCGGTGGCCGACGCCGGCGGCGCTGGCGGCCGACACCCCGGGCGAGGCGATCCGGGCGTGGGGCCGTCTCGGGTACCCGAGACGGGCGTTGCGGCTGCACGAGTGCGCGACGGCGATCGTGGCCCGCCACGGTGGGCAGGTCCCGGCGAGCCTTGCGGACCTCCTCGACCTGCCCGGAGTCGGCGGCTACACGGCCCGGGCGGTCGCCGCGTTCGCGTTCGGCCAGCGCCACCCGGTGGTCGACACGAACGTCCGCCGCGTCGTCGCGCGGGCGGTGGCCGGAGTCCCGGACGCCGCTGCGGCCACCACCGCCGGCGACCTCGCCGCCGTGGAATCGCTGCTCCCCGCCGAGCCGGCGCTCGCGGTACGGGTCAACGTCGCGCTGATGGAGCTCGGCGCGTTGGTGTGCACCGCCCGTTCGCCGCGCTGCCTCGACTGTCCACTCACGAGCTCATGCGCGTGGCGCGCGTCCGGGTCCGTCGCCCCGGGCAACCCCACTCGCCGCACGCAGCGGTACGCGGGTACGGACCGGCAGGTACGCGGGATCCTCCTGGACGCGCTGCGCCGGGCGACCGGGCCGGTCGCCCGGGCCCGGCTGGATGCGCTGTGGGCGGACGCCGCGCAGCGCGACCGGGCGCTGGCGAGCCTGGTCAGCGACGGGCTCGTCCACGAGGTCTCGCCGGATCGGTACTCGCTCCCCGGCTGATCATCCGGCAAAGCGCCGGTACTTCGGTCCAGCGCGACACGAGCGGCAGAGCGCCGGGCCGCGGCGCAGCGGCCCCGGCGCGACAAGACGGGCGGGGCGCCGGACCGCAAGCGGTCCGGCGCCCCGCCGTCGGGTTGCCTGGTCCTACTCCTCGGTACCGGCGGTCGCCGTGCCGCCCAGGTCGGCCGGAACGGCGTCCGGCACCAGGGTCGGCTTCTCGGCCCCGCGGAAGACCAGCCGTGCCTGGTCGAGGTCGGTCGGGTCGCCCTCGCAGTCGACGACCACGATCTGCCCCGGCTTGAGCTCGTTGAACAGGATCCGCTCCGAGAGCGAGTCCTCGATCTCCCGCTGGATCGTCCGGCGCAGCGGCCGGGCGCCCAGCACCGGGTCGAAGCCCTTCTTCGCCAGGTACCGCTTCGCGGCGTCGGTGAGCTCCAGGCCCATGTCCTTGTTCCGCAGCTGCTCCTCGATCCGCCTGATCATGATGTCCACGATCGCGAGGATCTGCTCCTCGGTCAGCTGGTGGAACACGATGGTGTCGTCGATACGGTTCAGGAACTCCGGGCGGAAGTGCTGCTTCAGCTCGTCGTTGACCTTCTGCTTCATCCGCTCGTAGTTGCTCTCGACGTCCTCCCGGGCCTGGAACCCGATCGAGACCGCCTTGGCCACGTCCCGGGTGCCCAGGTTCGTGGTCAGGATGATCACCGTGTTCTTGAAGTCCACGATGCGACCCTGACCGTCGGTGAGCCGACCGTCCTCGAGGATCTGCAGGAGCGTGTTGAACACGTCCGGGTGGGCCTTCTCGATCTCGTCGAAGAGGACCACCGAGAACGGCTTGCGGCGCACCTTCTCGGTGAGCTGGCCACCCTCGTCGTAGCCGACGTACCCGGGCGGGGCACCGACCAGCCGGGACACCGTGTACCGGTCGTGGAACTCGGACATGTCCAGCTGGATGAGCGCGTCCTCGCTGCCGAACAGGAACTCCGCCAGCGCCTTGGACAGCTCGGTCTTACCGACGCCGGAGGGACCGGCGAAGATGAACGAGCCGGCCGGGCGCTTCGGGTCCTTCAGCCCGGCGCGGGTCCGGCGGATCGCCCGGGAGACCGCCTTGACCGCGTCCTCCTGGCCGACGAGGCGCTTGTGCAGCTCCTCCTCCATGCGCAGCAGGCGGGAGGTCTCCTCCTCGGTGAGCTTGTAGACCGGGATGCCGGTCCAGTTCGCCAGCACCTCGGCGATCTGCTCGTCGTCGACCTCGCTGACCACGTCGAGGTCGCCGGCCTTCCACTCCTTCTCCCGCTGCGCCCTCTGGGCGAGCAGCTGCTTCTCCTTGTCGCGCAGCTGCGCGGCGCGCTCGAAGTCCTGCGCGTCGATCGCCGACTCCTTTTCCCGGCGGACCTGGGCGATCTTCTCGTCGAAGTTGCGCAGGTCCGGCGGCGCGGTCATCCGGCGGATCCGCATCCGCGCCCCGGCCTCGTCGATCAGGTCGATCGCCTTGTCCGGGAGGTAGCGGTCGGAGATGTAGCGGTCGGCCAGCGACGCGGCGGCCACCAGAGCGGCGTCGGTGATGCTCACCCGGTGGTGCGCCTCGTAGCGGTCGCGCAGGCCCTTGAGGATCTCGATGGTGTGCGCCAGGGACGGCTCGCCGACCTGGATCGGCTGGAAGCGCCGCTCCAGCGCGGCGTCCTTCTCCAGGTACTTGCGGTACTCGTCCAGGGTCGTCGCACCGATCGTCTGCAGCTCACCGCGCGCGAGCATCGGCTTGAGGATCGACGCCGCGTCGATCGCGCCCTCGGCCGCGCCCGCCCCGACGAGCGTGTGGATCTCGTCGATGAACAGGATGATGTCTCCGCGGGTGCGGATCTCCTTGAGCACCTTGCGCAGGCGCTCCTCGAAGTCGCCGCGGTAGCGCGATCCGGCGACCAGCGCGCCCAGGTCGAGCGTGTAGAGCTGCTTGTCCTTGAGCGTCTCCGGGACCTCGCCCTTGATGATCTTCTGCGCCAGGCCCTCGACGACGGCGGTCTTGCCGACGCCGGGCTCGCCGATCAGGACGGGGTTGTTCTTGGTCCGGCGGGAGAGCACCTGCATCACCCGCTCGATCTCCTTCTCCCGCCCGATGACCGGGTCGAGCTTGCCCTCGCGGGCCGCCTGGGTCAGGTTGCGACCGAACTGGTCGAGCACGAGCGACGTCGACGGGGCGGACTCGCCCGACGATCCGGACCCGGCCGCCGCCGGCTCCTTGCCGCTCTGGTAGCCGGAGAGCAGCTGGATGACCTGCTGACGCACCCGGTTCAGGTCGGCGCCGAGCTTCACCAGCACCTGGGCGGCCACGCCCTCACCCTCGCGGATGAGGCCGAGCAGGATGTGCTCGGTGCCGATGTAGTTGTGCCCGAGCTGCAGCGCCTCGCGCAGGGACAGCTCCAGCACCTTCTTGGCCCGAGGGGTGAACGGGATGTGGCCGCTCGGCGCCTGCTGGCCCTGGCCGATGATCTCCTCGACCTGCTGGCGGACGCCCTCAAGGGAGATGCCCAGGCTCTCCAGCGCCTTGGCGGCAACGCCCTCGCCCTCGTGGATGAGGCCGAGCAGGATGTGCTCGGTGCCGATGTAGTTGTGGTTGAGCATCCGGGCCTCCTCCTGGGCCAGGACGACAACCCGCCGCGCTCGGTCGGTGAACCGTTCGAACATTCCCTGTGCTCCTCACGTGCGCCGCCGCGCACCGAGTTCTCGGGGAGCCCCCGCGGGCTCCCGTGTCCATCACTCTATCGCCGATCCACGACACTGGCCGGATACGACCTCTTGCCCAACCGCTCGTCGCCGCATTGTGTTCCGGCTGTGACCGGCAGTACGCCGAGAGCGAAATCCACCCCGCCTGGTTACGTTGAGTGGTCGGAACGAGACGCCAAGGATAGGCCGCCGGATCGCGAGCGACCTCGGTTCGTGGCCGTGAGCAGGGCCACAAACACGACCGGGCGCCCGCGTCATGCGGGCGCCCGGGGTGCGCGATGTCACACTCCGCTCAGCGGCCGGCCTTCGCGTGATACTCGTCCACGATCTCCTGGGGAATCCGCCCCCGATCCGACACCTGCTTGCCGGCCTTGCGGGCCCACTCGCGGATCGCCTTGTTCTGCTCGCGGTCGCTGACGGCCCCGCCGCGGCGACGGGCGGTGCGGCCGCCCGGAACGACCGCGCCCCGACCTTCCCGTCGCGCCACGGCGACAAAGGGCTGCAGGGCGTCACGCAACTTCTTGGCGTTCTTGCTATTCAGGTCGATCTCGTACGACACCCCGTCGAGCCCGAACTTCACCGTCTCGGCCGCCTCACCCCCCTCCAGGTCGTCTTCGAGGACAACGATTTCGCGTCTGGCCACGTCGGATTCCTTTCTCTTCCCGCCGCTTGAAGGTAGGGAAAAGATAACCCGGATCGGGCCGATCACGTTAATCGACACGGGAATTACTCGGGCCGAAGAAGCGGAAACAGGATGGTCTCCCGAATTCCCAGTCCGGTGAGGACCATGAGCAGGCGGTCGATTCCCATGCCCATGCCGCCGGTCGGCGGCATCCCGTACTCCATCGCCCGCAGGAAGTCCTCATCGAGCCGCATGGCCTCCTCGTCGCCTCTCGCGGCGAGCCGCGCCTGCGCCTCGAAACGCTCGCGCTGCACCACCGGGTCGACCAGCTCGGAATAGGCCGTCGCGAGTTCGAGCCCGCGCACGTAGAGATCCCACTTCTCGGCGAGCCCCGGCGTGCTGCGGTGCTGGCGGGTCAGTGGCGCGGTCTCCTCGGGGAAGTCACGCACGAAAGTCGGCTCGATCAGATGCGGTACGACGAGCGCCTCGAACAGTTCCTCCGCCAGTTTCGCCGGGCCCCACCCCGGATCCACGGGAACATCGTGTTTCTCGGCGTACTCCAATAGCCGTGACTTTGGTGTCTCGACCGTGACTTCCGCGGACAGCGCCTCGGAAAGAGAGCCGTACAGCGTCACTTCGCGCCAGGTGCCACCGAGGTCGATCTCGGTGCCATCCGGATACTGCACGACGTGGGAACCGCCGACCGCGAGGGCGGCCTCCTGCACGATTTCACGGGTGAGCACCGCCATCGTGTTGTAGTCGGCATAGGTCTGGTAAGCCTCGAGCATCGCGAACTCGGGCGAGTGCGTGGAATCGATGCCCTCGTTACGGAAGTTGCGGTTGATTTCGAATACCCGCTCGACGCCGCCGACCACCGCCCGCTTGAGGAACAGTTCCGGCGCGATGCGCAGGTAGAGGTCGACGTCGAGCGCGTTGCTGTGGGTCACGAACGGCCGGGCGGCCGCGCCTCCGTGCACCAGCTGCAGCATCGGCGTCTCGACCTCGATGAACCCCCGGCGGTGCAGGGAGTCCCGCAGGCTGCGCACCGCCGCGGCCCGCACGCGCACAGTCGCCCGCGCCCGCTCACGCACGATCAGGTCGACGTACCGCTGACGTACCCGGGCCTCCTCCGACAACGGCTTGTGGGCCACGGGCAGGGGGCGCAGCGCCTTGGCGGTCATGGTCCAGTCGTCGGCGAGCACGGACAGCTCGCCGCGCCGGCTGGTGATCACCTCACCCCGCACGCCGACGTGGTCGCCGATGTCGACCAGGCGCTTCCACGCCTCCAGGCGCTCCGGCCCGACCCGGTCCAGCGAGAGCATCGCCTGCAACTCCGTGCCGTCGCCCTCCCGGAGGGTGGCGAAGCAGAGCTTGCCGGTGTTGCGGATGAAGATCACCCGCCCGGTGACGCTGACCAGGTCCCCGGTCGCGGTGTCCACCGGCAGGTCGCCGTACCTGGCCCGCAGCTCCGCCAGCGTCGCCGTACGCTCGAAGGTCACCGGGTACGGATCGATGCCCTGGGCGAGCATCTGGGCCCGCTTGGCCCGGCGTACCCGCATCTGCTCGGGCAGGTCGTCGGCGGCGTTGGTGGTCGGCCGGGGTTGTTCGGTCACGGCAGAAGCGTACTCAAGCGGGATGGACCGGCCCCACCGGATAAGCTCCCGCGATGTCAGACAAGTCCGCACACCCTGAGCAGGCGCTCCCGTTCGGGCGCGCCGCGGCGCTCTACGACAGGGTCCGGCCGCCCTATCCCCCGGATGCCGTGCGCTGGGCGCCCGGTGACCCGCCGGCCCGCGTCGTGGATCTGGGTGCCGGCACCGCCGAGCGCGTCGACTCCTTCGGACCCCACTTCGGGCCGGTGCGGCGGGCCGAGTTCCGCCACTCGGTGACGCAGACGCCGGACGGGCTGGTGGGGCTGGTGAAGTCCCGGTCGCACTACCTGACCACGTCGCCGCACCGGCAGGCCGAGATGGAGGCGGCGGTGCGCGACCTGGCGCGCCGGCTCGGGCCCACGTTCGAGTTGCCGTACGTCACCGTCGTCTACCGGGCGACCCGGCTCTGATCCGGCGCCGACCTGGCCCGCTCGCCGCGCTGGAAGAGGAAGAACAGCCACAGCAGGGACGGCACGAGCAGCACGCTCCCGGCGGCGAGCCCGGCCAGCACCGTGGCCAGCACGGTCGGATCGCCCGCGGCGGCGTCGATGGTCACCTCGGGCGGCAGCAGCACGGGGTACTGCGCGGCGGCCCAAGCCCAGAGCACCGCCGCCACCGCGAGAGCCCCGGTGATCCGCGCCAGCACGTAGCGGTGAGCGTAGATCAACACCAGCGAGACGGCGCCCGCGACCACGGACACGGCCACGATCGGGAGACCACGGCCGCGCAGGCCGGCGAACAGGTCGGGCGCGTCGGCGGCCACCACGGCGAGGCCGCCGAGCGCAGCGGTCCCCACGACCACACCGGTGATCAGGGCACGGCGCCGGAAGTCCGCCACGAGTCGCTCGGCCCCGGCCCGCCGGGCGTCGGCGATCAGGTAGACCGAGGCGAGGTACGCGCAGGACCCGATCGCCAGCAGGCCCGCGTAGATCGAGGTGGGGTTGAGCCAACTGGTCCAGATGTCGCCCGCGGCGATGCCCGGCGGGATGCGGCCGCTGGCCACCGCGCCGACGATCGTGCCGAGGAAGAACGGGGTGACCAGGGACGACACCGCGAACGTCGCGCCGTAGAGACGCCGCTCGCGCGGCGTGTGGCTCGCGGCACGGAAGGCGAACGCGGCTCCCCGGCCGATGATCCCCAGGGCGGCCAGCGTCAGCGGGATGTACAGCGTCGAGGCGAAGGCCGCGAAGGCGGACGGGAAGGTGGTCCAGAACAGGACGATCACCAGGATCAGCCAGACGTGGTTGGCCTCCCAGACCGGGCCGATGGACCGGGCGATGAGTTCGCGCCGGGCCGCGCCGCGCTGCGGGCCGCCGGCGAGCAGGTCCCAGATGCCGCCGCCGAAGTCGGCCCCGCCGAGCAGGGTGTAGGCGGTCAGCCCGATGAACAGGATCCCGAGCAGGGCTTCGGCCGCGCTCACCGGGGTGTCTCCGTAGGTTCCGGCGTGGTCTCCTGCGGTGCCACCGGTGCCTCCTTGTGCCGAGCCATGCGCACCAGTACCGCGATCGTCGCGACGGTGAGGATCAGGTAGATGGTCGTGACCAACGCAAGGCCGGCGGTCAGGCCCGGGGCGGGGTTGACCGCGTCCCGGGTGCGCATGATGCCGTACGCGATCCAGGGCTGGCGGCCGACCTCGGTGACCGTCCAGCCGGTCTCGATCGCGACGGCGGCGGCCACTCCGCTCGCCGCGGTGGCGCGCAGGAACCACCGCGAGCGGGGTGGACCCCGCCGCCGCCACCACGCCAGACCCCACCAGGCGCTCAGCGCCACCAGTCCCAGCCCGATGAAGACCATGAGCTGGAACGACCATTTGACGATGGTCACCGGAGGTTCGGCGTCGTCCGGGATCCGGTCGAGCCCTGTCACCTCGGCGTTGGGGTCCCAGTGCACGAGCAGGGAGAGCGCGTTGGGGATCTTGATGGCGTACCGCAACTCCCCGTCGACGTACACGCCGCCGAGGGACAGCGGCGCGCCGGCCTGGGTGGTGGCCAGCCCTTCCATCGCGGCGAGCTTGGCGGGCTGGCGCTCCGCGACGCTGCGCGCGGCCCAGTCGCCGACCAGGACCTGGACCGGGGCAAGCAGCGCGGCGACGGTGAACGGGATCGCGAAGCCGAGTCGGTGGTAGCGATCCTGCCGCCCGCGCAGCATCGCCACCGCGTACACGCTGGCGATGCCGAACCCGGTGAGGATGAACGCCGCGATGATCATGTGCGTGACCTGGGGTGCGGTGGCCGGGTTGAACATGGCCGCCCAGGGATCCACGTTGGTCACCTCGCCGCTGACCAGGTCGAACCCGCGCGGCTCGTTCATCCACGCGTTCGCCGCCACGACGAACAGTGCCGAGGCGGGACCGGCCAGAACGACCGGTATGCCGGAGAACACGTGGGCCCGCGGGGAGAGCCGATCCCAGGCGTACAGGTAGATGCCCAGAAAGATCGCCTCGGTGAAGAACGCGAAGCCCTCCATCGCGAACGGCAGGCCGATCACGTCACCGAACTGGCCCATCAGCCCGGGCCACAGCAGCCCCATCTCGAACGACAGGATCGTGCCCGAGACGGCGCCGACCGCGAACAGTACGCCCATCGCCTTCGCCCACCTGCGAGCAAGCTGTGTGTAGGCCGGGTCCTTGGTGCGCAGCCCACGCCACTCGGTGAAGACCATCACGGCCGGCATGCCCACGCCGAACGACGCGATGATGATGTGCCACCCCAACGACAGCGCCATCTGCAGCCGCGCCGCCATCAGGTCGGCCGGTAGCACGGCTTCGACTAGCACAGACACGCCCGCCCCCGATCACGCGGTTTCCCCATCATCCCTACGGTTATTCGTGAAAGTGGAGAAATCCGCCGTTTTCATCGGATAGGGCGCGGATGGCGGGCTCCGCCGCGAACGCCCGTGCGACGTGCCACCCGGTCAGGTGTTGCGCTCGTACACCATGCGCAGGCCGATCAATGTGATCATGGGTTCGTGATGCGTGATGGTCCGGCACTCGTCGAGCACGACGGGGGCCAGGCCGCCGGTGGCGATGACCGCCCGCAGCGGACCCAGCTCCTCGCGCATGCGCTCCACGATGCGGTCCACCAACCCGGCGTACCCGTAGTACATCCCCGCCTGCAGGCACTCGACGGTGTTCTTGCCGATGACCGACCGCGGCTTGGCCGGCTCGACCTTGCGCAACTGCGCCGCCCGCGCGGCGAGCGCGTCGAAGGAGATCTCGATCCCCGGCGTGAAGGTACCGCCGAGGAACTCCCCGCGCTCGCTGATCACGTCGAACGTCGTCGTGGTACCGATGTCCACGACGATCGACGGGCCGCCGTAGAGCGTGTACGCGGCGAGGGTGTTCACCACACGGTCCGACCCGACCTCCTTCGGATTGTCGATCGCCAGCGGGACGCCCGTCCTCACGCCCGGCTCGACGATCACGGTGGGCACCCCGGCGTAGTAGCGCGCGAGCATCATCCGCAGCGAGCGCAGCGCGGCCGGCACCGTCGAACAGGCGGCCACCCCGGTGATCTCGACGTTGTCACCGGCCAGCAGGCCCCGGTACATCAGCCCCAGCTCGTCCGCGGTCGCCTGGGCGTCAGTCTTGATCCGCCAGGAGTGCACGATCGTCTCGCCGTCGAAGGTGGCGAGCACGGTGTTGGTGTTCCCGATGTCGATGCAGAGCAGCACGCGCCGACCTTAACCGGCCCCGCCACGGGCAGGTACGGTCACGCCCGTCACGATCACGTCACGGGCAGTCCGCTCGGTCCGGCGCCCTTCAGCGACCGGGTCACGTTCCGGTCCAGGTACAGGAAGCAGCGCACCCCGCGGTTGCCCTCCTCCCACGCTTCTGGGGAGTACGGCTCGATGAACTGGCCCGTACGGTAGGGCAGGTCACCGTCGTTCGGGACGCCCGCGAAGCGGGCGATGACGCCCCAGCAACCGTTGAACGCCATGGTGGTGAACTCGTCCTCGGTCTTCGGGTACGCGATGTCCGGCGCCTCGAAGACCCCCGCGAACTCCGCGTTGTGCGGCTTGGCGCAGTCGGTGGCCACCGTCGACTCGATGGCGTCGTCCTTCTCGGTAACCACGTAGCAGCCGTACCCGAGCGGCCGGTCGCCGCGCAGCGCGTCCTTGAGGCTGGCCGACCGCAGCGCGATGGAGGGGCTGTCGCCCTCCCTGATCTCCCACAGGTCACACCGGAACCACCGCGCACCGCCGGCCCACGCGTTGGTCGAGGGCACGGCGAGACCCAGCATGATCCGGCCCGTACGCCAGTCGTCGCCCAGGAACTCCGTCGCCTTGGCGTGGCACTCCGCGTACGCCCGCCGCCGCTCCGGTGAGCCCGGCGGAGGCGGGGTGAGCCGCTCCGGGAAAGCGCCCACGTGCACGGTCTCGGTGGTGTGCCCCTCCGTGCACGGGATCGGCTTGTACAGGCTCAACAGCGGCGCCTCGACGAAGGTGCCAGCGTGGCAGTCGCCGCTGCGCGGCTGCCACGGCTCAGCCTGCGCGAGCGCCGGCCAGTCGTCGGCGATCTCGCCATCGACGCCGGGCGGCAGGGAACAGCCCGCGAGCAGTACCGCCGCCACGCCGCCCGCGACCGCAGCGGCCAACGACCGAAACCGGCGCATCGAGCCTCCCCGGGAGATTCCGCGCAGAGCCTACGACACCGCCGCGCGCCCGGGCGTGCCGGCATCGGCGCACGTGAAACCGCCAGGGCGTACGTGAACCGCCAGGATCAGCCGCTGGCTGCGGTCCCGTCCCCGCGGACCGGTTCGCCGGCCACGCCGGGCACCGCGCCCGCCGGGTCGCTGTTCTGCGCGAGCACCCGGTTCGCGGCGTCCACGTGCACGATCAGCGGACGGTACGTGCGGGCGGTCTCGTCGTCCATCACCGCGTAGGAAATGATGATTACAAGATCCCCGGGGCGCACCAGGTGGGCGGCCGCACCGTTGATGCCGATGACCCCGCTCCCGCGCTCGCCCGGGATGACGTAGGTCTCCAGCCGGGCCCCGTTGGTGACATCCACGATCGCCACCTGCTCCCCCGGCAGCAGGTCGGCGGCGTCCATCAGATCCTGGTCCACGGTCACCGAGCCGACGTAGTGCAGATCGGCCTGCGTCACCGTGGCCCTATGGATCTTGGACTTGAGCATCGTACGGGCCATCATCACGCGATCTCCACGGGTGCGTTGTCGATCAGCCGGGTCGTGCCCACCCAGGCCGCCACGAGAAGCCTGGCCGGTCCACGGTATCCGTCGGCGACCGGCCGCAGCCCCGGGTCGGTCAGCACCAGGTAATCCAGCTTCACCGAATCGCCCGCCTCGTCGAAACAGGCCCGTGCGGCGGCGAGCACGCCATCGGGGCCGCGGCCGCGTGCGGCGGCGGCCTGGCCCGCGTGCAGCGCCCGCGACAGGGTGAGCGCCGATTCGCGCTCGGGCGGGGAGAGGTAGCGGTTGCGGCTCGACAGCGCCAGCCCGTCCGGCTCGCGCACGGTCGGGACCCCCACCACCTCGACCGGCAGGTCCAGGTCCCGCACCATGCGCCGGACCAGCGTCAGCTGCTGGTAGTCCTTCTCACCGAAGTACGCGCGGTCGGGCCGGACCAGGTGCATCAGCTTGAGCACGACGGTGAGCACGCCGTGGAAGAAGCCGGGCCGGCTCGCCCCCTCCAGGCGCTCACCGAGCGGGCCGGGGTTCACCCGCACTTCGGGCTCGCCGTCCGGGTACATCTCCGCCGTGCTGGGCGCGAACACCACGTCCACGCCGGCCCCGCGGCAGACCTCGAGGTCCGCCTCGAAGGTGCGTGGATAGCGGTCGAAGTCCTCGTTCGGCCCGAACTGCAGCGGGTTCACGAAGATCGTCGCCAGCACGTGGTCGTTGGCCGCCCGGGCGGCCCGCAGCAGCGCCAGATGCCCGTCGTGCAGGGCGCCCATCGTCATCACGACCGCCACCGTGCCGGTCAGTCGCTGTCGCGCGCCGGCCAGTTCCGAACGGGTCCGGACGACGACGGGCTCACGTGGCGACTTCTGGCTCATGGCCGGCCGTCCACGGTCGCGGCTCCGCCGAGGACGCCGAGCAGTGGCTCGGCGGCGGCCGGGGTGAGGCGCCCCGCGGTGATCGCCCGGTCGGCGGTGCGCCGGGCGAGCGCCAGGTACCCCGGTACGGACTCGGGCGCGACCGCCGCGAGCGCGTCGAGGTGCCTGGCGACGGTACCCGCGTCCCCCCGGGACACCGGACCGGTCAGCGCGGCGTCGCCGAGCGCGAGGGCGTTCTCCAGGGCGGCGCGCAGCAACGGCCCGAGGGCCCGTTCGGGGTGCGCGACACCGGCCTCGCGCAGGCGGTCGAGGGACTCGTTGACGAGCGTCACGAGATGGTTGGCGCCGTGCGTGAGCGCCGCGTGGTAGAGCGGACGCTCGGCGTCGGAGATCCACTCAGGAATGCCGCCGAGGTCACGCACCAGTGCCTGCGCGACGGGCCGCAGCTCCTCCGGCGCGGTCACCCCGTACGAGATGCCCGCGAGCCGCGTGGCGTCGTCGCGGCGTCCGGTGAAGGTCATCGCCGGGTGCAGCGCGAGCGGCCAGGCACCCTGGGCGACCGCGGGGTGGAGGATGCCGGTTCCGTGCGCGCCGGAGGTGTGGGCTACGACCTGCCCGCGCGTGAACGCCTTTTCCTCGGCGAGGTGGGCGACGACCGGGCCGAGGGCGTCGTCGGGCACCGCGATGATGAGCAGATCGGTGGCGGCGCGGGCGACCTCGACGGCATCGACATGCCTGGCGCCGGGCAGAAGGGTGGCGATCCTCTCCGACGACCGCGCCGATCGCCCGCTGGCGGCGACGACCCGGTGGCCTGCTTGCAGCAACGCCGCGCCGAGCGCGGCACCGACCCGCCCGGCGCCGAGAACGCCGACGGTCAGGGGGTGGGTGGGCACCGGCGGGTGGGCCACGGCCGCCGGTGAGGTGCGCGCAGATGCGCTCATCGCAGTGATCCAGTCCGCTCGAAGGTGGGTACCGGTCGATCCCCAGTATCGCTACCCGTCCGGTATGTGGGACAAGCGGTTGTGAAATCGTTCACCCGATGCTCGACGACGGGATGGAGGAGACGGTGTCGACCGCCCCGCGACGGTGGCGCGCGGCGATGGCCGACGCGCTGTACGGCCCGGAGGGGTTCTTCGTCGCGGACCCGGGCGGGCCCGCCGCGCACTTTCGGACCAGCGCGCACGCCTCGACGCTCTTCGCCGGGGCCGTGCTGCGGCTCGTGCGCCTGGTCGACGAGGCGCTCGGACACCCGAGGCCGTTGGACGTGGTGGACGTGGGCGCCGGCCGCGGAGAGCTGCTGCGGGCGCTCGCCACGCTCGCCCCGCCGGATCTGCGCGACCGCATCCGGCTGTGCGCGGTGGAGCTCGCCGCCCGTCCGGCGGACCTGCCGTCGGAGATCGCCTGGACGGACGCCGTGCCCGCCCCGCTGCACGGCGTGCTGCTCGCCACCGAGTGGCTGGACAACGTGCCCCTCGACGTGGCGACCCTCGACGACGCGGGCCGGGCGCGCTACGTGCTCGTGGACCCCACGGGTGCGGAGTCGCTCGGGCCGGCGGTGGACGACGCCGATGCACGGTGGCTGGCGCGGTGGTGGCCGCTGTCCGCGGGGATGCGCGCGGAGATCGGCCTGCCCCGCGACGCCGCCTGGTCGGCGGCGGTGGCCACGCTCGAGCGGGGCCTCGCGGTCTGTGTCGACTACGGGCATCTGCGCCCGGCGCGCCCGCCGGCCGGGACGCTGACCGGGTTCCGGGCCGGCCGCCAGGTGCCGGCGGTGCCCGACGGCTCCCGCGACATCACGGCGCACGTGGCGATCGACGCGGTCGCCGCGGCCGGGTCAGCGGCGGCCGGTGGGGCGGCGCCGGTGGTGCTGACCCAGCGGGAGGCGCTGCGAGGGCTCGGGGTCAGCGGGGCGCGGCCGCCGCTGACCCTGGCGTCGCGCGATCCGGCGGCGTACGTGCGGGCGCTCGCGGCCGCGTCGCAGGCCGCCGAGCTGACCGATCCCGACGGCCTCGGCGGGCACTTCTGGGTGCTGCAGCCGGTCGGCCTGCCGCGTCAGTCGGTGATCCGCTGGACCGGCAGCCCGGTCACCCGGGAGATCACCTCGTAGTCGGTGGCGCGCCGCCACCTCGCCCTGCCGACGGCCCCCGGTGCCCATCCAGGAACATCAGGCACCACGAGCGGATCGCGCTCCGCCGTTCAGCCGGTCGCCGTGGCACGATGATGGGCGTGACTGGCCTGCGGCACATGACGGTGGGCACGGGCGCCGGGCTCGAGACGGCCGACATGGTGCTCAACATCGGCCCCCAGCACCCCTCGACGCACGGCGTACTGCGGCTGAGGCTGGTGCTCGACGGCGAGCGGGTGGTCTCCTGCGAGCCGATCGTCGGCTACATGCACCGGGGTGCGGAGAAGCTCTTCGAGGCCCGCGACTACCGGCAGATCATCGTGCTCGCCAACCGGCACGACTGGCTGTCGGCGTTCTCCAACGAACTCGGGGTCGTGCTCGCCGTCGAGCGGCTGATGGGCCTGGAGGTGCCGGAGCGGGCCGTCTGGCTGCGCACCGCGCTCGCCGAACTGAACCGGGTGCTCAACCACCTGATGTTCCTGGGCTCGTACCCGCTGGAGATCGGCGCGATCACGCCGATGTTCTACGCCTTCCGGGAGCGCGAGACGCTGCAGGCGGTCATGGAGGAGGTCTCCGGCGGCCGGATGCACTACATGTTCAACCGGGTGGGCGGGCTCAAGGAGGAGGTCCCGGCGGGCTGGACGCGCCGTGCCCGGGCCGCGATCGGCGAGGTGCGCCGCCGCCTGCCCGACCTCGACAAGCTGATCCGGACCAACGAGATCTTCCTGGCCCGCACGAAGGGCGTCGGCGTGCTCTCCGCCGCCGACGCGGCGGCCTTCGGGGCGTCCGGGCCCGTGGCCCGCGCCTCCGGGCTCGACATGGACCTGCGCCGGGACGAGCCGTACCTGGCGTACGGAGCGCTCGACGTGCCCGTGGTGACCCGGACCGCCGGGGACTGCCACGCCCGGTTCGAGGTGCTGCTGGACCAGGTGTACGTGTCGCTGGACCTCGCGCAGCGCTGCCTGGACGAGGTGGACCGGATCAGCGGGCCGGTCAACGTCCGGCTGCCCAAGGTGGTGAAGGCCCCGGAGGGCCACACCTACGCGTGGACGGAGAACCCGCTCGGGATCAACGGGTACTACCTCGTCTCACGGGGCGAGAAGACCCCGTGGCGGCTCAAGCTGCGCACCGCTTCGTACGCGAACGTGCAGGCGCTGTCCAAGCTGATCCCCGGTTGCCTGGTGCCGGACCTGATCGCCATCCTGGGATCGATGTTCTTCGTGGTCGGCGACATCGACAAGTAGCCGGGCCGCGGTCAGCGCCCCGGCGGTCACCGCCAGCGGTCGTCGGAGGCCTCGTAGTCGCCCCGGCGCTGGCGCACCCGCACCGGCTGCGGCTCGCGCCACTCGGACTGCCAGCCGTACCCGTCGTCGGCGTCGTCGTCGTCGTCGCGGTAGCGGCGCCGTCCGGCCCGCCCGCCCGGCGTCGACGCCCGGTCGACGTCCCAGCCGTGGGCCCAGTCCGAGTCCCCGCCGCCGGGCGGCAGGGCCGCCGGGCCGGCCCGCTCGTCCCACCGGCCGCTGTCCCCGGGCTCGTCCTGCCAGCGGTCGTCCGACCAACGCTCCGGCGCGTCCCAGCGGCGCGGCTCATCATCCCACCGGCGCGGCTCGTCGCGGCGCACGGACGCCCATCGATCCTCGATACGCAGCTCCGTCCCGGACTCGTCGGCGTGCAGCGCGGCCCGCCGCTCGCCCATGCGCAGCTCGCGGCCGCGGTCGTCGGCGCGCACCGAGGCCCACCGGTCGCCGGCGCGGATACCGGACCAGCGCTCGCCCGGCGGTGCGTCGCCCGGGTCGTCGTCGTCCCGCTCGTACCGCCAGGAACGGCGGGCCTCCCGCGAATCGTCCAGCTGCGGCTCGGGGCCGCGCTGACCGCCGTGCCTGTCGCGCGGCCGCTGGTCGGTCCAAGGCTCCGGTTCCGGCTCGCGCCAGTCGCCGGCGTGCCGCCCCACGCCAGGGTCGGCGGCCCGGCCGTACATGGTGCCGCCGTAGACCGTGCCGTGCACACCCGTCCCGTCCACAGCGGGGTCGACGATCGTGTGCCGCGTCGTCACCTGCACCGTCTCGGTGTGGCGCACCACCCCGCCGCCCATCACCGGCGGCACGCCCGCCGTGCCGACGTACGGATGACCCCCGTGCCCCACATCGGCGCGGCCGCTCGGGTGGCCGACGGACGCGTGGCCGGTGGGTCGCCCGGGCACGGGAACGTGAGGGTGCGGCCCGGCGTGCCCCGCGCCCTGCTGATGCGTCTCCGCGCGGTCGTAGCGGGGCGCCTCCACCTGCACGCGCAGCGCGTCGACCGTCTCGTGCAGCGTCTGGACCTTCTCGCCCAACTGCCGGTGGATGGCTCGGGCGGCCACGGTCAGGTCCTGGCGGAGGTCTCCGCGCAGCACCTCGATCTCGTCGTACAGGATCTCGGCCAGTTCCTCCCGCACGCCCCGGACGTCCTGGCGCAGCCCGATCGACAGTCCGATGAGGACGACCGCGACGACGGCGAGGGCGCCGGCGAACCGCGCCGCCCCATCCGGACCGAGCACCAGCAGCAGCGCGGCGAGCGGAGCCAGCCCGACGCCGGCCCAGAACAAAACCGGCAGCAGCCGTGCGCCTGCGTCTTCCTGCTGGCTCCGGGAGGCTGGCATGGCTGTAGAGGCTACCGAGAGTTTCCCGGTAGCGGAATGGCGATCATTCCTCGATCCGCTCCGGCAGCGGGACCGGTCCCTGCTGCGCGATGACCGTGAGGACCAGGATCAGCTGGTAATGGCCGCCGGGTCCGGCAGGGCCGCCCGGCGGCCATGGGTGACCGGTGGTGGGGTCAGTCGCCACGAGCGCCGGCGACCGCGGCGAGACCGATGATCCACCCAGTGAACAGGCCGTAGGTACCGCCCGTCCCGGCCTCCTGGAAGGCCCCGAGCAGCGAGGGATTGGTCAGCAGGAACGCGGCGACCAGGCCCGCGACCGCGGCCGCGAAGACGTACGCGGCCCAGTTTGCGAGCAGCTGACTGGCACGGCCACCGGATTTCCGCGGTCCACCGAACGTCGCCAGGAACACCGCGGTGAACGCGATCAGCAGGATCGCCTTGAGGTCCGCGGCGACCAGGTCCCGCAGCGGGGTTTCCGAGCTGAACCGCCAGGCCGGCCAGGCCAGCAGCCGGAGGAACCAGCCTCCGGCCGTGTCGGGGTTGGTGTTGTCCGGCACCCAGTCGACGTACGCCGGGTTTCCGAAGGCGAGCACGAGAATGGCGGCTGCCAGGATCCCGGTCCCCGTCGTGGTGCGGCTTCGGGCAGCGGTGAGAACCATGACGACCTGTACCCGCATCGCGGGGTTTACAAACATAGATCGTCAGCGGCGTCGATCAGCGCAGCAGATAGTCGATGAAGGCGGCGCGCAGCAGCGGCTCGGACTCGCCCAGAGCCCTGCCCTCGAACTCGCGCCACAGCGCCACCGCGTCGTCGACCGAGGCGCCGACCGAGCCCAGCGACAGATCCAGGCTCTCGGCATCGTCGGCGTGCGGCAGGTGGCGGAACACGTCCCAGAAAAAGCCTATGTCGTTGCGCTCCCTGGCCAGCGCGAACGCCCGCTCCCGCAGCTCCTCTGTGGACAGGGCATCCAGCTCGGCGAAGCGCGGGTCGGCCATGATCTCAGCGTAGTGGTCGCGGTCAGAGCGTGTTACGAGAACCCCAGCGCTCGTCGGACCACAGATCCCTGCTGCGACTGCTACCGGACTGGGTGGGCAGCGATGAGGACCACGAGTCCTGGAGCGTCGTCGACCAGCCCGAGCCGGCCTGCGGCTGCACCCCACCGCTGGGCATCCAGGCGTCCTCGGTGTCGTCGTCGTCGACGTCGCGGGCCGAGAGCGGTCGTCCCAGCCACTCGACCAGGCGGGTCACGACGAGTCCTCCGGCCAGGAGCGCGGCGGCGACCGCGTACCAGGAGATCCGCCAGCCCTCGGCCTGCTCGTACCGGAGGAACAGCGCGAGCAGCACGACGGCGAGCAGGCTGCCGAAGATGCCGCCGCGGCGCCCGAACGCGCTGGTCCCGCCGAGCAGGGCGGCCCCGATGGCGAGACCGGACAGTTCCATGCCCGTGGTGGGTGTCACCTGCGGCGCGTTCGCGGCGATCAGCACCCCACCGACGGCGGCGAGCACCATCGAGATGATCAGCGCAGCGGCCGCGAGGCCGGCGGCGACGACACCCCGCCGGTGTGCCGGGTCGGCGACCGGGCGGAACCGGCCGAGCGCCCGCCGCACCGTCTTGATCGAGCCGAAAAGGCCGCCGAGGACGGCGAGGGCGGCGAACCCGCCGAACAGGTAGAAGGCGTGCCGGGTCGGGTCGTAACCGCCGCTGACGGCGATCGTCCCGGGGTGCTGCTGGATCCAGACGATGACCACAAGCGCGGCGGCCAGGCTCGCCGCCCATGCGGGCACGTGCACCCCGACGACGAGCACCGCGACACAGAGGCCGATCACCACGGCGCCCAGGGCCGCCAGCCCGACGACAGAGAGGACCCCCCGGCCGCCGTCCTCAGCGAAGAGCACGGCGGCGGCCATCGCCACCGGGCCGAGCGCCAGGTTGGGGACCGCGGCGCGCAGGCTCAGCCCGCCCCCGAGGGTGAGCAGGCCCAACCAGGCGACGACGACGAGCAGGCCGCGCAACTCCTGTCCGCGGAACGCGGCCGGATGGTTGCTCCACAGCAGAAACCCCACCACGCCGACCGCGACCAACAGCAGCAGTTCCCACCAGGCGTGAACGCCCATCCGGTCGCGGCCGGGCTCGCCGTGTTCCGGGTCGTCGAAGACGTCCTCTAGTGAAGTGGAAGAGATGCTCGATGAGCTCGTGGCGCCGAACCGCCGTTCGCCGCCGAGGCCCGTCCCGCTGGCGTCGGTCGGAAATTCACTCACGGAATAGCTTCCCTGCTCGTCGATGGGTCCGGCGCCGTAATCCGCGAGGCCGCTGGCAGGTCATCGCACACCTCCCCCGTCCCGCGCGGCCTGCGGCGGCGGCCGGTGACTACCCGTCGCACCGTACCCCGATTTGGTGGAGTTGCGACACCCCTGTGAGCGAACGAAGTAGGACTAATTGGCTTGATCGGCTGGTGGTTTGCCGGATTCGTCCGGACGCTCGGGCACCCGACACGCCGACTCGAGCCACAGCGCGGCCGCGAGCAGCAGCACCGAGGCCACGACACTGGCGAGCACCGCCGGCAGATCCTGCGCGGGATGCACGTTGCGTCCCCGCTCGATGAACAGCCACACCGCGACCGCGGCGTAGAACCCACCGAAGATGGCGCCCACCAGGGACGACGCCTTGGCGAGCACGACCAGGCGGGCCACGAACAGCGGATCGGGCGGCGGGTAGCCGGGTCTGCGCTCGATGCGGGCCTTGGTGGTGTACGCCGCGAAGCCCTCGCCGAGCGCGAGCGCCGCGAGGATCAACGCCGGCAGCCAGGGCAACCTGGGCAGGTCGTAGTAGAACTGGCTGATGAGCAGCCAGCCGAGGGCGGCGGCCACGAGCGCGGCGTTGACCAGGGCCGCCGGACGGGTGGGTTCCATCGACGGCCGCGGCCGCTGGAGCGGTGTCCTGCTCATGCCATCGCCTCGGTGCGCTCGCTCACTGATCCGACTCTAGTGCGACATCCGGACGCGGGCGCAGATCCGCGAGATCGTCGGCGACCGACGGCGTCCGCAGCAGGTCGGCGAGCGCGCCGTGCCCGGGCAGCCGCGCGTGCGGGTCGATGTCCAGCCACGGTCGCAGCACGAACGCGCGCAGGTGCGCGCGCGGGTGGGGCAGGGTCAGCTGCGGATCGGTCGACTCGACGGGCTCCCCGTCCTCGTGCCACACCGCGATCACATCCACGTCCAGCGTGCGCGGACCGAAGCGGCGTCGCGGATCGCGCTCACGGCCGGCCGCCCGCTCGATCCCCTGTGCGCGCGCCAGCCACTCGTCCGGCCCCGCCTCGGGGTCGGCGACGAGGACGGCCGCGTTGAGGTAGAAGGGCTGGTCTGGGTCGCCCCACGGCGGGGTCTCGTACACGCCGGAGGTGGCGATGAGCCATGGCCGCAGCGCCGCGACCGCCGCGCGCAGGTGCGCCGCCCGGTCGCCCAGGTTGCTGCCGAGCGAGAGCAGCGCGCGGGTCACCGACGCTCCCTGCGCAGGGTGACGGCCACGTCCGTGAACGCGTGCGGGATCGGCGCCTGCGGCTTGTGCACGGTCACGGTCGCCGCCGCCACCCGGTCGTCGCGCAGGCACTCGGCGACCAACCGGTCCGCCAGCGTCTCGATGAGGTGCACCGGCTCACCCCCGGCGATCGCCACGAGCCGGTCGGCCAGCTCTCCGTAGTGGACGGTGTCCGCGATGTCGTCCGTGCGCGCCGCCACCGACAGGTCCAGCTCCAGCACCACGTCGATGACGAACTCCTGGCCCTGGACGCGCTCGACGTCGTACACCCCGTGCCGCCCCCGGACCCGCAGCCCGGTCAGCGTGATCCGGTCGCTCACCGGGCGCTCCGCAGTCGAGGGGACCCGCTGGCCCGCCAGACCTTGAGAGCGTCGACGGTCCCGAGCACGTCGTGCACCCGTACCCCCCAGACGCCGGCGGCGGCCGCGAGCACGGAGGTCGCCACGGTCGCCGCCTCCCGGCGGTCCACCGGGCGCGGCCGACCGTCGGGACCGGCCAGCAGACTGCCCAGGTACGACTTGCGGCTGGTCCCGACCAGCACCGGGAACCCGAGCGCCAGCACCTGGTCGAGGTGCCTGGTGAGTTCCCAGTTGTGCTCGGCGGTCTTCGCGAAGCCGAACCCGGGATCCAAGATGATCTTGGACGGATCCACGCCGGCGGCCACCGCGTCGTCGGCCCGTTGCCGCAGCTCGGCGCATACCTCCTTGACCACGTCCCCGTACTTGGCGAGCTCCTGCATGTTCGCCGAGTGTCCCCGCCAGTGCATGAGGATCCAGGGACAGCCGGCGTCGGCGACCACGCGCCCCATGTCAGGGTCGGCGAGCCCGCCGGAGACGTCGTTGACCACGGAGACTCCAGCCGCGAGCGCAGCCTGAGCCACCGCCGCCCGCATCGTGTCGATACTCATGGGCACGCCGGCCGCCGCCAGCTCGCGGATCACCGGAAGCACGCGGGCCCGCTCGGTCTCCGGGTCGATCCGGAGGGCTCCCGGGCGCGTCGACTCACCGCCCACGTCGATGAGGTCTGCGCCCTCCTCGTGCATCCGGATGCCGTGCGCGACCGCCGCGTCGAGGTCCGCGTACCGGCCGCCGTCGGAGAAGCTGTCCGGAGTCACGTTGAGTATCCCCATGACCACCGGATGGTCCGCGCGTAGCAGATCGGTCACTCCGGTCACGTTACTCCGGCAGCCGTGCGCGGCCGGTACGATCCCAGCCACCGGGGCCTTCGGGGTGACGGAGCGGATATCTTGGTGCCAAGCGCTTGGGTTGTTCGATTCAACCGGACAACGTACGCTCTGCGATGCTCTTCGCAGCGGGCACGTCATCCGGACAGAGGGATCGTTACCGCTGCGTCGGGATCGCTGTGGCGATACCGGGTTGGCCGACCACGGTACCGGGGAGGTCCTGATGATCCTCACAGCGTTCGTCCAGGCCCTGTGGAGCCGGGCGGCGCTCGCCGCGGACGCGCTGGCCGCCGCCCCGCCCCGACTCGCAGCGGCACCCTCCGGGCAGATCAACACCGAGGGCGTGCTCTCGTTCCTCGCCAGCACGATCGCCCCGATCCTCCTCGCCGGGCTGGGCGTGATCTTCATTGGCCGGGCGGGCAAGGGCGAGATCTCCAAAGTGCTCACCAGCTCGGCCATCGCCATCGTCGGCCTGGCGTTCATCGCCGGCGCGACCGTGCTGTTCCTCGTCGGCGACAACCTCATCCGTCTGCTCTTCAAGTAGGGGGCGGCCCGGCCAGGCCCGAGCGGACGGAGTGAACGATGCGGCTGCGCACGGACGACGACATCTACCGAGCTCGCCTGCTGTACCTGGGCCCGCCGGGCTACACGCTCCCCGTCCACCTGCCGTACGCGCAGTACGGGCTGTTCATCGTGCTCGTGCCGTGCTACATGTTCGTCCACTGGCTGTTCACGATGCGGGTCGAGGTCTTCCCGGCGTGGGAGATCGCGCTCGCCATGGTGACCACGTCGTTCGTGTTCCGGTACGTGGACCCGGACCGCCCGGCCCGTATGGTCATCCGTACCGCGCTGACCGACTGGCGGGCCAGCCGCGAGCAGCGCGGGGAGCGCCGCGAGCCGAGGCTGGTGGCGCGCCGGATCCGGATCCGGGGTGAACTGACGTGACCAGCAGCCCGCCAGCGGGTACCCCCCGCCGTGCTGGACCGACCCGGGCCGACGACCACGAACTCGATCACGAACTGGACCTCCACGACGACCTCGACGGCGACACCGTCCCGGTCGACCTCGTCACCGATCCCGGGGACGGTGCGGTCGCGGTGTTCCGGGCGCCGAAGCCGCGGGAGCCCCGGACGCGGCACGACCGGCCGAGAGGCGAAGGGCCGACGCACGACCGGCCGGCGCACCGGGCCGACATCGACTCGCCCTTCCTGGACCTGTTCGCCGCCGAGCCGCGCCATGCGCCCCGGGACGCGGCGCCGCCGCGCAGTGCCCCCCAGGACGCGGCACCGCCGCGCAGTGCCCCCCAGGACGCGGCACCGCCGCGCAGTGCCCCCCGGGACGCGGCACCGCCGCGCAGTGCCCCCCAGGACGCGGCACCGCCGCGCAGTGCCCCCCGGGACGCGGCACTGCCGCGACAGCGGCGGCCGGTCCCGCCCCGCGCCGACCCGCCGCAGGACCACCCGCCGCGAGATCGACCGCGGCAGGACAGGGCGCGGTGGGACCACCGACGCGCGCCCGTGCCGCGGCCACCCAGACACAGGGACCGCGACCCGGCCATCGAGTTGGCGATCAGCGAGATCGCGGGGCACCTGACGTTCACGTCCAACACCGTGACCGCCTGGTACACGCTGCCGGAGGTGCAGTGGGCCTTCCGCCCGGACGCGGAGCGGGAGGCCCTCCTGCTGGCGATCTCGGAACAGTACGCCGGCCTGGCGGGGTTCCGGCTGCACCTGCGGCGCACCACCCGCCCAGTCGCCGCCGACGAGTGGGCGCGCACGCTCGACGCGAACACCCCGCGGCCGCTGCCGGCGGTGCCCGGTGCCCCGACCTGGTCCGACCACGTCGTCGCGGCCCAGCAGCACCTGCTGGCGACCAACCCCGCCGAAGGGCAGACGTACCTCGGGGTCACCTTCGCCCGCCGCTCGCTCGGCGACACCTTCTCCGAGCGGATCATGCGTTTGTTCGGTCGGGGGGTGACGGACGGTGAACGCCGCCGGCTCGCCCGGATGGTCGCCCAGTTCGACGAGGTCCTCGGCGCTTACGGCATGCGCGGACGGCGGACGAGCCCGGCCGAGTTGGAGTGGTTGCTCTACCGCTCGGTGGCGCTGTGCATGGACCCGCCCACGCTGCTGTCCCCGGTCTCCTCCGGGGAGTGGGAGCGGGGCGACCTGTTGGCGCTGACCGAGCAGATCGAGCGCTACCGCACGCCGTACGGCTCGACGGTGAAGCTGGTCAACCGCCTCACCGGTGAGGAGCGGCACGTGGCCGTGCTGACCGTCGGCCGGATGGAGCCGCTGGAGATCCCCGAGCGGCACGAGCCGTGGCTGCACTACCACGAGCGGCTGCCCTGGCCGATGGAGCTGTCATCCAGAGTGGACATCCTCGGCCCGGCACACTCGTTCCGGAATCTGGAGCAGCGGCTGCGGATGATCCGCTCGCAGCAGCGGGACTACGCCGAGCACGGCATGGACGCGCCGCCCGAACTCGAACGGCTCGCCCACCGGGCGCTGGTCATCGGCGACGAGATGACCACCGGGCTACCGGTGGACTCGGCCCGCGCGCACGGCTGGCACCGCATCGCGGTCGGCGGGCGCACCCGTGAGGAGTGCCTGGAGCGGTGCCGGCGGCTCATCCAGCTCTACTCCCGCGACCTGCGCATCGCTCTGCAGCACCCGAAGAACCAGGGTTGGCTGGCCCGCGAGTTCATCCCGGGCGAGCCCGTCGCGAACACCGGCTACCTGCGCCGCATGCCCGTCAAGCTGCTCGCGGCCGCGCTGCCCCAGGCCGCGTCCACCGTGGGCGACCGGCGTGGCGACCTGATCGGGCGTACCGCCGGCACCTCCCGGCGGCCGGTCTTCCTGGACCTGCACTTCCCGATGGAGGTCCGGGAACGCTCGGGCCTGGCCGTGTTCGTCGCCGAGCCCGGCGGCGGCAAGTCCACTCTGCTCGGTGCGCTCGGCTACCTCGCCGCCCGGCGCGGCGTCCAGGTGACGCTGCTCGACCCGTCCGGCCCGCTGGCCCGACTGTGCGAGATGCCGGAGCTGCGTCCGTACAGCCGGGTGCTGAACCTGACCGGATCCGAGCAGGGGACGCTCGCGCCGTACGCGCTCATCCCGACCCCGAAGCGGTCGGAGTTCCCGGCCGGAGCGGGGGGCGACCGCGAGTTCGAGATCGCCGTGTCCAACGCGCGGGCCGAGCGGCGGATGCTGGTCCAGGACATCTGCGCGATGCTCCTTCCGCCGCAGGTGGCCCGCGAGGCGTCCACCGCGACGCTGCTGCGCCACGCGGTACGGCAGGTACCGGCCGAGGAGACGTCCACACTGGACGACGTGGTGGCGGCGCTGTCGGCGCAGGGCGACGACGAGGGGCGGGAGCTGGCCCAGTTGCTGCTGGACACCGCCGAGATGCCGCTCGCGCTGCTGTTCTTCGGTTCCCCGCCGGCTGAGTCGCTCGGCTCCGACGCGGCGCTCACCGTGATCACCATGGCCGGGCTGCGGCTGCCCGACCTGAAGATCGAGCGGGAGTACTGGTCAGCCGAGGAGGCGCTCGCGCTGCCCATGCTGCACACCGCGCACCGGCTCGCCGTGCGCCGCTGCTACGGCGGCCCGATGGAGGCGCGCAAGCTCGTCGGCCTCGACGAGGCGCACTTCATGGAGGGGTGGCGCTCGGGCCGGTCGTTCCTGGTCCGGCTCGCCCGCGACTCCCGCAAGTGGAATCTCGCCGCGCTGGTCGCCTCCCAGAACCCCCGGGACATCCTCGGCCTCGACGTGCAGAACCTCGTCTCGACCGTGTTCGTCGGCCGGATCGCGGAGGACCCCGAGATCGCCGCCGAGGCGCTGCGGCTGCTGCGCGTACCCACGGGCGTGGGGTACGAGGCGGTGCTCGCCGGCCTGTCCGCCGTGGACTCCGACGCCTCGTCGCGCCTGGGCTTCCGCGAGTTCGTGATGCGCGACGTGGACGGCCGGGTGCAGAAGGTACGGGTCGACGTGTCGTACGTGCCGGATCTGTTGACCTACCTCGACACCACCCCAGGCGCCACCGGGGCCGCGTCGGCCTCACCCCCGGCCGGGCCGGCGTCGGGCGGACCGGAAGGCTGACATGGTCACGAGAGGATGCCGGGCGGTCGCGCTGGCGCTCGCCGTCCTGGTCGGTGCGGTGGTGACGCTGGTCGGTGCACCCGCTGCCGGCGCCCACGCCGCCGGTCCCCGCCCGGTGGCCGGCGCACCGGGGGACCTGTGCTCGGTCGAGGAGTGGCAGGCGGACTTCCAGGCCTGCACGGAGAAGCTCGCGGACGTCAGCGAGGCCCGGGCGCAGTGCCTGGTCCCCCCGACACCGTCCGCGCCGGACTCCGGCCTCGCCGGCTGGTTCGCCGCCCGCCCGCGGTCCGCCACCGAGCCGGGCCCGAAGGGCATCTACAGCCGGTACGGCTACGCCGGATACAGCTACACCACCTACGACCTCGGCTGCCTGTCCACGCTGGCGCACCCCGACTACAAGTTCGAGAACACCGTCGCCAACGCCGAATTCATGATCGCTACGGCGATCATCGGCGCGTCCAACGCGCTGCGCGAGCGGGCCTGGGACCCCGAATCCATGTGGGGCTGGGCGGATCCCCTGGTCACCGAGGCCACGCAGGCCATCTACGAGCGGGTGTTCACCGTGTTCGGGGTGATCACGTTGGCCGTGGTCGGGCTGTACCTGCTGTGGCGGTCGCGGCAGTCCGACATGAGCAACGCGATGACGACGGCGGGCTGGGCCCTGCTGGTGATGGTCGCGGTCACCGCGGTCGCGCAGTGGCCCGTGCGGTCGGCCAACCTCGCCGACGCCACGCTGACCACCACGCTCGGGGTGGTGCACGACGCCGTCGGTCCCCGCCCGGCGGACACCCCGCCCGAGCAGTGCGACGATCCCACCCCGGGAGCCTGCACCGACCACCGGCCGCCCGCGGTGCGCGCCAGCGACACCGCGACCGAGGGGATGCTCTACCGCAACTGGCTGCGCGGCCTGCTGGGGTCCGCCGACAGCGTCACCGCACGCAAGTACGGCGAGGCGCTCTACGACGCCAGGTCGTTGACCTGGGCCGACGCGGAGCGGCTGCGGGCCAATCCGGGCGACCGCGACGCGACGTTCGCGGCCAAGAGCCGGCAGTGGATGAAGGTCGCCGAACAGATCAAGGCCGAGGATCCGGAGGCGTACGAGTACCTGACCGGCGCACGCGGGATGGAGCGAATCGGAGCCGGCTTCATCGCGATCCTGGCCGCGGTGTTCTACGCGCTGTTCGATCTCACCGCCTCGATCCTCATCCTGCTCGGATTCCTGATCTTCCGGTGGGCGGTGGTCGCCGCGCCGATCCTCGGCACCATCGGCCTGCTGCGCCCCGCGAGCGCCGGGCTGCGCCGGCTCGCGAACGCGGTGGTCGCCGCGGTCTTCAACATCGCCATCTTCGGCACCGGCGCCGCCGTCTACCTGTTCGCGGTCGACCTGATCATGAGCACGCCGTCACTGCCCGGCTGGCTGCAGGTCGTGCTGGTCTGGCTGTGTGGCGTGGTCGGCTGGCTGCTGCTGCGCCCGTACCGGCGGATCACCCAGTTGGGCGGCAAGGACAGCACCGCGGCGATCGCCTCGGCCGGGTCCTGGCACCGGCGGTTCTTCGGCGACCTGCGCCAGGCCCGGCTGGCCGTCTCCATCCCCGGGGGCACCGCGGAACCGGATCTGACCGGCGCGACGCGGCGGGAGGTCGGGGTGGTCACGGTGGTGCGGCCCGAGGCGCGTGGCGAACCGCCCGACACCCCGCCGGCCAGCGCCGCGCCGCCGCGTGCCGCCCCGGTGCGGCGGGTCGACCGCGGTCCGGCGGAGTGGGTCGAGTACGACGTGCCGGAGCCCCCGCCGTCGTACACCATCTACCGTCCGGGCTCGGGCACGACGACCATCCCGGCCGACCAGCCGCCGCGGATCCGCACCGAGGCGAGGTAGCCGTGGGTCGCGCCGGCCTGCTCGCCGCCCGGATCCTCCGCACGCGGTACGGGGTCGCCCTGCTGCTCGCCGCGGCCGTGATCGCCACCGTCGGGATCGGACGGCTGCTCGGCCCGGCCGCCGGACCACCCGGCGTGCGGTCCGACCCGGGCGTGGACACCGCCGTGACGACGGATCCGACGGCCGGCGACGACGGGGAGGCGAGCGCGCCGCGCACACCGGAGCCGACGACCAGCCCGGGCGCGGCCGGGCCACAGCAGGTGGCGGAGGCGTTCGTCGCGGCCTGGCTCGACCACCGGGACGTCGACTCCGCGACCTGGTTCGCCCGGCTGCGGCCGTACCTGACACCCGCGCTGGCCGGGCGACTGCGCGGCGTCGACCCGGCGAGCGTGCCGTCGGACCGGGTCACTGGCCCGGCCCGGCTCGTACCGCGGGCGGAGTCGTTCGTCGAGGTGACCGTCCCGATCGACGCCGGAGTGCTGCGCCTGCACCTCGTCGCGACGGACGGGCGGTGGCTGGTCGACGCGGTCGACTGGGAGCGGACGTGACGTCGGGGCTGGTCGTACCGCGACCGGCGCGCCGGATCGGTCTCGTCGCCGCGGTCACCGCGGCGCTGGTGCTGCTGTGCTGCGGCGCCGGAGTGGCCGCCTACGTGCTCACCGCGCTCGACGGCGGCGTCGGGCCGGCCGCGGCCAGCGTCGGCTGCGGCCAGCGGGGGCCGGTCGACCCTCATGGGCCGTTGCCGCGCGTCGCCTCGCTCAGCGAGGAGCAGGTACGCAACGCCGCGATCATCATCAAGGTCGGGGCGGAGATGAACGTGCCACCGCGCGGCTGGGTGATCGCGGTCGCCACCGCGCTGCAGGAGTCCCGCCTGCGCAACCTCGGCCACCTCGGGCCGGACAACGACCACGACTCGCTCGGCCTGTTCCAGCAGCGCCCGAGCCAGGGCTGGGGCACCCCCGAACAGATCATGGATCCGGAGTACGCGAGCCGGAAGTTCTACGAGAAGCTGCTGGCGGTACCTGGCTGGCAGAAGCTGCCGCTCACCGAGGCGGCCCAGGCGGTGCAGCGCAGCGCGTACCCCGACGCGTACGCCAAGCACGAACCGCTGGCCGCGACCGTGGTGAACCTGCTCGCCGACGGCGCGGCCCGGGCGGCCGGGGACCTGGCGATCCTGCGGTGCGCCGCACCGGGCGAGATCTCCGCGTCGGGGTGGACGGTCCCCGTCGCCGGCGCGGTCGTGTCCCGCTTCCGCACGCCCGAACGCCCCGCACACCACGGCGTGGACATCGCCGCGCCCCCCGGCACGCCGGTCCGGGCCGCCGCAGCGGGCACGGTTCTCGTGGCGCGCTGCGACGCCACGGCCCCGGACGGGTCGCCGTACTCCTGTGACCAGCCGGGCTCGCCGGCCATCACCGGCTGCGGCTGGTACGTGGACCTCCTGCATCCGGGCGGGGTCATCACCCGGTACTGCCACCTGGTATCGAAGCCGTTCGTGGTGGTCGGGCAGGACGTCGCCGCCGGCGAGGTGATCGGCCAGGTCGGATCCAGCGGCAACTCATCCGGTCCGCACCTACACTTCGAGACGCACGTGGACGGCGATCGTTCACGGGCCGGCGCAGTGGACCCGGAGGAGTTCATGCGTGAACGGGGGGCACCGCTCGGGGAGCGGGAGTGATGGGACGGCGAGGAGCCGCTCCGGGCTGGGACGACTGGGCGTCGGGAGGGGCGCCCGAACCATGGGCTGCGCGCAGGCCGGGCGCGATCGTGCCCGTACCCGCCTTCGGCCGGCGTGACCTGCGTGGGCGGCGGGTGGTCGTCGGACTTCCGGGGTTCGGCTGGCGGGGCGACATGCGCGCGGACGAGCCGATCGTGCAGGGCAGCCGCACCTACGTGCCGGTGCTCGCCGAACAGGAGTGGTATCGGGCCGAGGCGGAGCAGACCGAGGTCTTCGCGCCGCTGGTGCCCGTGGAGCGGGTGTGGCTGGAGGAGATCGAACCCTCCACATCGGAGAAGCCCGCGGCGACGGACATCGTGTCCCGGCTGGTCTCCCTCGACGCCCCGCCACGCCGGGACGCCCTGCCCGTGCGTGAGGTGCCCTCCTGCGTAGGCCGGCGGGTCGTGCGGATGGCCGAGGACGGGGAGCAGCGGGACCTGCGGGCCGTCACCGAGCCGTACTCGAGCGCCGAGGGTGACATCTGCGTACGGGTGGCGACCGAGCTGGACTGGTACCGCTGGGCGTGGAGCGGGCAGGTCCCCAGGACGCTGGAGGTCCCTGTGCACGTGCTGTGGGTGGAGTAGCGCGCGTCAGGACGCCTTGGTGGCGGAGCAGACCCGCCAGCCGTCGTCCTCGACAAGGTCGAGCTGCCAGGTCTCGGTCCGTTCGCTGCGCACCGCCGTGCCGGAGGCGACGCCGGCGATGGTGATGTCGGTGCGCACGGTTTCGCGATCATTGGCGATCCGTGTCCCGGTCAACGCCCCGAGGGAGATCCGGACCGTGACGCCGAAGTCCCGTTCACGCCGCTCGATCTCCTCGCGCAGCGCCCGGATCGAGCCCAGGTCCGGCTCGTCGCAGACGAACAGGTCGGCACGGGGGTCGTCCCGCTCGATGAGCAGGGCCCGCAGGTAGCTGGACGCGACCAGGTCGGGCTGACTGAGATCGGGCCGGGTCGCCCGGTCGTACCAGATGAACCCGTAGACCGGCGCCGCGAGGGCCCCGACGCCGACGACGATCAGCGCGAGGAGGAGGAGTCGACGCACCCGTTGGCGAGACGGTGATGACCGAGACGGTGAGGCCTCTGCCCCGGCCGGCTGCGGTCCCGGCTTTGACACCTGCACGCCGTCACCTTAAGCCGCCGGGAGCCGTTGTCCACAAACCTCCTGGCTCACGTGATGAATCGATAACCTTGTGCTGGATGTTCATGTGCGCCGGGAGGCCAGATGGTCACGCAGCGTTGGCTGCCGGATGAGGAGCGGTCGCAGCCCGAACACATCCGCGTCGACCTGAGCGAGTTGGTCGAACTGGCCCGCGTGATGCGCGCGGAGACCGACGTCGGTCTGCGCCCGGAGTCGGAGAGGGCCCGGACGGGGCTCAAGGAGGGCGTGTGTTTCGGCGTGCGCTCCGCGAGCGGGTACGTGTACGGCGCCAAGCAGCGCTACCACGACAGCCTGACGCAGGCGTTGCACCAGCTCACCCAGTACGTGCGCGCCGCGGACATCCTCGCCGACGCGGCCGAGAAGGTGGCCCGCCAGTACGCGCACACCGACGCGCTCACCGCCGCCCGGGTCGCCGATGTGGAGAGGGCGCTGGCCGAGGCGCTGGCGGCGACTCGCGCCCTTCAGACGGGTCGGACGGGGATCTCGCCGGCATGACGGTGTACGCGTCGCGGTGCACCACCTGGGGCGGCCGACGACGTGCCGCGGTTGTGCCACAGGCGGCAGTGCTCGCAGCAGGCCGCCGTCCCCGCGCCCGCTAGCACCGCGGACACCCGGGCACGACCCCCAGCGTCGGCGTCAGCGCTGGCCCGCACGACGGCCCGGTCGCGCTCCACAGCGGCCCGGAAGGTGAACCGTGCCGGTTCGTCCCTCGTGCATCTAGGCATGGAGAAGGTTTCCGACTGATTTGTCCGAGGGAGCGACCATGAGCAGACGCCCTACGGCACCGTTGAGCGCTGTCCTCTCTGCCCTCGTCCTCGCGTTGGCCACGCTCGTCCTCGGGTCGGCACCGGCGAGCGCCGGCGGGGTCACGAGCGAACCTCCGAGCAATGTACGGGTCGTCAACCTGCAGCCCACGAGCTTCACGGTCGACTGGGACGAACCGGACGGCGCCGATTACCACATCGTCTCGGTGTCACCGCTGTGGGCGGGCACTCGGATGAGTCACGGCGAGCCCGTGACCTACACCGAACTGGTCTGGGACACCGAGTACACGATCACGGTCACGGCGTTCTACACCGAGTTCAAGGATGAGCGGTCGCGCGCGCAAGCGGATCCGATCACGGTCAGAACGCCGGTGCCCGAGGACTTCACGACTCCGAACGCGCCGACGAACCTACGCATCGAACGCGATGCACACGGTAATCCCGTATTCCTCCTGTTCGACCCCTCCACCGAGGGCGTCGGCGAATTGTGGTACGACCTCCACTTGGACGCGTCACAGGTGGAGGGCCTCGAATGGCTGTCGGGGGTCTGGGACACGACGAACACCCAGCGGTTCGACCTCAGTGTCGTGCCGATCACCGCGCAGATCTGGAACGAGGGCGACACAGTTCAGCTCTACATCACCGCGCGCGACAAGAAGCGCAACCAGTCGGCGCCCAGCGAAGCCCTCGAACTGACCTGCTGTCCGTTCTGACCGCGTAGTTCGCCTGCGTCATCTGGGTGGGTGTCGACGGATCCCGGTCGCGTCGACACCCACCCAGGTGACACCCACCACGAGCCCGCCGGCTACCCACCCGGCCGCGCCACCGCCACCCCTGACCGTTGAGCACCGGCACCGGGGCGGGTAGGACCGGTCCCGCCGCCGACACCCGCCGACGCGCACGCGCGCCAATGTGTTCCTCCAGGCCCGAAACCCACTACGGTGCCAAGAGGGAGGTGAGCACTGTGGCGAGGCGGCGTACGGCCATGGGGCGCGCGGCCGCGTTGCACCGCGAGGCGGCGGCGATCGCCGCGGCCAGCCGCAGGGCGCTCGAGCGGCAACAACCCGAGCCGACCCACGCCGCCGAGCAGCACGAGGTGGTGGAGCAGTTGCGGTCGATCGCCGCACGGCTCGCACCCGGCTGGCTGGGCGCGCCGCTCGGGGACCTGGACCCGGCCGTTCCGCTCGGCGCCTGCGACATGCCGCCGTACGTGCGCATCGGCACGGCCCTGCCGCTCAAGGGCGCCCACTTTCCCGTGATCGTGCCGCTGCTCACACACGGTCATCTGACGTTCGAGACCGATGCCCGCGATCCGCACGTCGCTGCCCTCTTGCGCGCGGTCGTCCTGCGCCTACTGGCCGCGGCCCCCGCGGGCACGCTACACGTACGCACCGTCGACCCCGCCGGCCCGGACGAGATCTTCGCGCCCTTCGCTCCGCTGGCCGGCACTGGCCTGATGCCGCCGGCGGTCACCGACCTCGCGGGCCTGCGTGCCGTGCTCGACGAGGCCGAGCAGTGGGTCCGGAGCGCGACGGGTCGGCGTCGACGGCCCCGGTGCGATCGTCTGCTCCTGCTCGCCATCGCGGGCCTGCCCGAGCGGACCGACGCGCAGGACCTCGACCGGATCACCGCGCTCGCTCGAGCCGGTCCGCCGGTTGGTGTGCACCTCCTGCTCGCGGGCTGGCCGGCGTCAGCCCGTGGACCCGCTCAGGACGGGCCGCCAGCTCCAAGCCCGGCCCACGGCCCCCTGCCGCTCGCGACGGGCGTGTCCGTCGACGACTCGTACGCCGTGATCTCCGCGCCCTCCGACGAGGGCATCCGCTTCGGTGTCCGCGCCGACGCCGAGGTCGCCGGGGTGGACGTGCCGGTCTTCCTCGACGACGATCCCCCGGCGGAGCTGATCGGGCACGTCTGCCGCGAGTTGGCGGCCCAGGTCGAGGCGGTGACGCGGCTGCGGCTGGCGGACCTGATCCCGGACGGTCCGCAGTGGACCGAGGAGGCGGCGGAGGGCCTCGCCACGGTCGTGGGCTTCGCCGGGGACACGCCCGTGACGCTGCGGTTCAACGACATGTTTCCGCACTGGATGGTCGGCGGCCGGGCGGGGGCCGGGCGCAGCGCGTTCCTGCTCAACGTCCTGTTCGGCCTGGCGACCCGCTATCCGCCCGACCAGCTCGCCCTCTACCTGCTCGACTTCGCGGACGGCGCCACGTTCGGCGGGCTCGTGTCGACCGGCGGCGACCCGACGTGGTTGCCGCACGCGCGGGCCATCGGCATCGATGCCGACCGGGAGTACGGGCTCGCCGTGCTGCGCGACCTCGCGGCGGAGCTCGAGCACCGGGAGGAGGCGTACGAGAAGGCCGGCGTGGCGCGGTTCGGCGAGGCCCGGGCCGCCGGTCTCCCACTGCGCCGTATCCTCTGCGTGATCGACGAGTTTCAGGTCCTGTTCGAGGACAGCGACCGGATCGCCGCGGAGGCGCTCGCCCTGCTGGGATCCCTGGCCCGCAGCGGCCGGTCGTACGGCATCCACCTGCTGCTCGCCAGCCGGGCGGCGCGCAGCGTCGGCACGTTCCGTGCCAAGCGCGACCCGGTCCTCGGCCAGTTTCCGGTGCGGATCGCGCTCGCCGGTGGCGGTGACGTGCTGGACCCGGCGAACGAGGCGGCGGTCGGGCTGCCGGTCGGCGCGGCCGTGGTCAACACCGCGGGCGGGTTCGGCGGGCCGCGCCGGGCCACACGCGGCCACGAGACGGTGGTCGCCTTCCCGGACCCGTACGCCGAACCAGAGGCGCTGGCCGCGCTGCGCCAGCGCGTGCTCGCCTCCCAGACGGCGGCCGAGGGCCCACCGCACGTCTTCATCGGGTACGCCGAGCAACGCCTCGCCGACGACCCCACGTTCGCCAGGCTGGCGCCGGCCGCGCACCCCACGGCGCTGATCGGGCGGATGCTCGACGTCGAGATGTCGACAGTGGCGTACCCGTTGGACGCCACGCCGGGCCGCCACCTCGCGGTGCTCGGGCCGAGCAGCGCGGCGATCGGCCTGCTCGAGGCCGCCACGCTCAGCGTGGCGGCGCAGCACGCCCCCGGCAGCGCCCGCTTCCTGCTCGTCCCGCTGGCGCCGGACACGCCCGAGGTGGTCGCGCAACTCGCCGCCGAACTGGAGGCCCAGGGCCACGAGGTCTCCAGCCACCCGGGTCCCGTGCCGCTGGACGAGTTCGCAAGCTACCTCGGGCTGCCCGCGGGCGTTGCGCAGGGGAGTCCAACGCCCGTTCCGGCTCAAACGCGGCTCACACGACCGGAGCCGGCACGGGAGCGGTCCAGCGGCCGGGAGGTAGCCAGCCGGCGGGCGTACCTCGTGCTGTTCGGCGCGGACCTGGCGGAGCTGGAGCGCAAGACCCTGCGCACCGCGTTGCGGCACGGACCGGCGAGCGGCTGCCATGTGTTCGGCTGGTGGCGCGGGCTGCGGCGCTTCACCGAGCACGTCGGGCCGACCGCCGCCGACTACGTCGCCGGCCTGGTCTTCCTGAACGTGCCCGGCGCCGACGTGGCGGCGCTGCTCGGTCGCCCGGTCGACTGGCGGTCGCGGCCCAACCGGGCCCTGCTGCATGACCGGCACGCCGACCGGACCGCCGTGTTCGTACCGTTCTCGCGATCGCTTCGACGCATCGGAGTGCCGGTATGAATCCGTGGGAGGAGTACCGTGCGGCCGCGACGCGCCTGGACGAGGTGCGCCGCAGGGCGGCCGCCGAGGCGGCCGCGCGCGGTGACGCCCTGCAGGCCGCCCGCGAGGAACTGGTCGCCGTGCGTCGGCGGCTGACGATCCAGCAGGTACGGTTCGCCGAGGCGTCCGGCCGGTTCCGGGTGCGCCTGCCGGGGCTGACGCCGACCAACACGGAGATCAATGCCGCGCTCGAACCGGGCAGCGACCCGGTGGCCGTGCTCGCCGCGCTGCGGCGCGCCCGCTCCACTCTGGACGACGCGGACGCTGCGCTCGCCGAATTGAGCCAGCCCCCGCGGGGTCTCCGGCTCACCGTGTGGCCACGCACGCTGCGCGGCCGGATCGTGTACGGCGTGATGGCGGTCGTCGCGCTCGGGCTCGCGGCGCTCGGTGTGTACGCGCTCGTCCGCTAGAGGCTGCGCGGGCGACTCGCCGGTCCCCGAGTCCACGGCCCGGCTGACCCGGTCGTCGCCGCACCCGCCGTAAGGCGCTCAGACCGCGGCGACCACCCCCACCCGCACCGGGTCGAGCCGGTTACCTCCGGGGGCGAGCCACGTCTCCTCGATCCCGGTGGCGAGCGCACCCGCCGCCTGCACCGCCTCGAGAGCGCCCTCGATCACGAGCCGCAGCACCTTGAAGAGCATCGTGATCTGGTGCCACGCCTTGAGCACGCCGGTGATCAGGTCCATGGTCTCGTCCCACACCTGACCGGCGCGGAGCACCGAGCCGACGATCTTGATGATGCGCAGCACCTTCTCGATGACCCAGAACTTGAGCACCTCCACGAGGAGCGCGAGCGTGTGAAACATGATCTCGGCCTGCTGGGCGACGTGCTCGAAGGCCTCCTCGTGCACCTCGAGGACGTGCTGCAGGGCATCCAGCGCGGGCAGCCACCGTTCGCGGATCTGGAACGCGAACTGCGTCGCCGCCGCCGAATCCCAACTGGCCGACAGCGAGTCCATCCCGTAGGCCAGGTTGATCCGGATCGCCTGCACGCCGTCCGGGCCGGCCAGCGCGGCGTACGCGTCGGCATTCTCCCGCAGCGTGTCCCAGTCGCCGGAGATCCACGGGAGGACCTGCTCGGCGAGGCTGAACCGGGCGTAGCGGATCAGGAGATCGTCGATCTCGCTCAGGTGGTGGCGGACCTCCTCGACGGCTCTGGTGAACTCGTGCCGTTCGGCGGGCGCGGCGGGCTGGGGGACGAACGGATCGCGGAAGTCGCCTGGATGCCCGTCGCGGTTCGGGTCCACGTACCCCTCGGGTGCCGGGCGTCGCGGCGTCGTGAGCCAGATCCGCTCCGCCGCCGCGGCGTCGCCGGCCCGGTAGGTCGCCGCCGCCACCCGCAGGTTGCTGGCGACCTGGAACAGGTTGCGCTCGCCGGAGGTGAACAGGGTCGACGTGGCGTCGTGCGCGAGCGAGATCATGGCCCTGGCCGGGGCCAGCAGGCCCGTCATGCCGTCGGTGCGCGTGCAGTGGGTCGCGCAGTACGACCGCAGCGGCGTGATGAAGTACCCGCTGTTGCGTTCCAGCTGGACGGCGTACCCGTCGAGCTGGGCGGGGTCGACCCGGATGCTCACCGCCCGGGTCTCCCGTCCGTGTCGGCGGCGGACACCGCCGCGTCGCCCTCCGGCGCCGGGCGCGCCCGCACCCGGCCTGCCGCCTCCTCGGGTGGCACGCCCTCCTCGACCAGCGCGTACGCCTGCGCGAAGGCGGCCGGGAGGTCGGCGAGGCGGTCGCCGAGCAGGCCGCCAAGGACGCCGGCCTGGCCGAGGGCGATCCGCTCCCACGACAGCTCGCCCCGGTCGACGCGTCGCTGGACCGCGCGCAGCTCGCTGCTCGCGTGGTCCCCGCGCGCGAACTCGGCCAGCTCCGCCGCTACGGCCGCCGCCGCCCGCCGCTGCCGCTCGCGCTGCTCGATCAGCTCACGCAGCAGGGCATCCAGCCGCTCCCCGGACCCGCGGCCGTCTCGGTCGAGCACCCGCCGCCCCGACGCCATCGTCGCTGTGCGATCCATGCCGGCGAGGCTAGGTGGCGCCGGATACCGCGACAACGGCTGTGGATAAGTCCGGCCGCACGATCGGGAACGGCTGTGGATAACCCCGTCAGCCGCGGATGATCAGGCTCATCGCCTCGGCGCGGGACTTCGCGTCCCGCTGGAACACACCGCGCACCGCCGAGGTGATCGTGCGCGAGCCGGCCTTCTGGATGCCCCGCATGGCCATGCACATGTGCTCGCAGTCCAGCACCGTGATCACCCCGCGCGGGTCGAGCCGCTCCATGAGCAGGTCCGCGACCTGGGAGGTGAGCCGTTCCTGGACCTGGGGCCGCCGGGCGAACACCTCCACCAGCCGGGCGAGCTTGGACAGCCCGGTGATGCGCCCGTGCGGCCCCGGAATGTAGCCGATGTGCGCCACGCCCCGGAACGGCAGCAGGTGGTGTTCGCACAGGCTCATCACCTCGATGTCGCGGACCAGCACGAGCTCCTCGTGGTTGGCCTCGAACGTGGTGGTCAGCACGGTCGCGGGATCGACGCGCAGGCCGGCGAACAGCTCCGCGTACGCCCGGGCGACACGGGCCGGGGTCAGCCGCAGGCCGTCCCGGTCGGGATCCTCGCCGAGCGCCAGCAGGATCTCGCGGACCGCCTTCTCGATGCGCGGCAGATCCACGGACTGCTCGACCGGGGTCCCGGTGAGCTTGCCGTCGACCAGCCGCGCGGCGAGGTAGTCGAGCTCGCCGTCACCGTTCGGTTCCGTCGCCGAGCCGGTCGCCCACTCCGAAGCCGGGTCGCTCACCGGCCCGGACGCCGGGGCCGTCGCCGGCTCGGGAGCCGCGCCGCTCAGCGCGCCCCCTCGGAGGTGGAGGCGTCCGCCGGGGAGTCCACGGCCGCCTCGACCGTCGAGTTCGCCGCTCCGTCCGCCTCCGCCCCGGCCTCGGCCTGTGCCTCGGCCTGCGCCTCCGCCTTGGCCTTGTCCGCCTGGGCCTGGGCGCCGTCCGCCTCGGCCTGCGCCTTCAGCGCCTCCTTCTCCGCGGGAGTGAGCACCGGCGGCAGGTCCGACGGCTGACGCTTGCCGAAGCCGTTGTAGGGCGCCATCGGCGGGCGCTTCTTGACGCGGGCGCACAACCTCGCCATGTCCTGCTGCGAGATCGTCTCCTTCTCCATGAGCTCCAGCACGATGTTGTCGAGGACGTCCCGGTACTCGACCAGGATCTCCCACGCCTCGTCGTGCGCGAGCTCGATCAGCGACCGGATCTCGGCGTCGATCTCGGCGGCGACCGCGTCGGAGTAGTCCCGCTCGTGGCCGTAGTTGCGCCCCAGGAACGGCTCGCTGTCGTTGGTGCCGTACTTCACCGCGCCCAGCTTGGCGCTCATGCCGTACTGGGTGACCATCGCGCGGGCGAGGTTCGTCGCCTTGTTGATGTCGTCGCCGGCGCCGGTGGTCGGCTCGTGGAAGACCAGCTCCTCGGCGGCGCGGCCACCCAGCGCGTACGCCAGCGTGTCGATCATCTCGGCGCGGGTCTGGGTGTACTTGTCCTCGGTCGGCAGCACCAGCGTGTGCCCCAGCGACCGGCCCCGCGGCAGGATGGTGACCTTGTGCACCGGCGCCGAGTGCGGCAGCGCCCAGGCGACCAGTGCGTGCCCCGCCTCGTGGTACGCGGTGATCTTCTTCTCGTGGTCGCTCATCGCTCGGGTCCGGCGCTCCGGGCCGGCGATCACCCGGTCGATCGCCTCCTCGAGGAAGTCATTGGTGATCGCCCGCTTGTTGTTGCGGGCGGCGAGCAGCGCGGCCTCGTTGATCACGTTGGCCAGGTCGGCACCGGTGAAGCCGGGGGTACGCCGGGCCACCGCGTCGAGGTCGACGTCGGGGGCGAACGGCTTGCCCTTGGCGTGCACCCGCAGGATGGCCTTGCGCCCCTCCATGTCCGGGGTGTCCACGGCGATCTGCCGGTCGAAGCGGCCCGGGCGCAGCAGCGCGGGGTCGAGGATGTCCGGCCGGTTGGTGGCGGCGATGAGGATCACGCCGCCCTTGGTGTCGAAGCCGTCCATCTCGACGAGCAACTGGTTGAGCGTCTGCTCGCGCTCGTCGTGCCCGCCGCCCAGGCCCGCGCCACGGTGCCGGCCGACCGCGTCGATCTCGTCCACGAAGACGATCGCCGGAGCGTTCGCCTTCGCCTGCTCGAACAGGTCGCGCACCCGGGACGCACCGACGCCGACGAACATCTCGACGAAGTCCGAGCCGGAGATGGAGTAGAACGGCACACCGGCCTCGCCGGCCACGGCGCGGGCGAGCAGGGTCTTACCCGTACCGGGCTGACCGAACAGCAGCACGCCCTTGGGGATCTTCGCGCCGAGGGCCTGGTACTTGGCCGGGTTCTGCAGGAAGTCCTTGATCTCCTGCAGCTCCTCGATCGCCTCGTCGCACCCGGCCACGTCGGCGAACGTGGTCTTCGGCATGTCCTTGGTGATCATCTTCGCCTTGGACTTGCCGAAGTTGAGCACCCGGGAACCGCCGCCCTGCATCTGCGACATGACCAGCAGCACCAGGATCACCAGGACGGCGATGGGCAGCACGTTCACCAGCAGCGTCAGCAGGACGCTGTCGCGGGTGACCTCGGTGTTGTACGCCTCGGTGACCTTGTTGTCGTCCTTGGCCTGCTTGACGGTGTTCCAGATGTCGTCGGCCGCCTCGGCCGGGTACTGCGCCTCGATCTTGTCGGTCTCGGTGCCGGCGAAAACCTTCTTCCCGGCCAGGTCGAGCCGCAGCGTCTGCTCCTTGTCGGCGATAACGGCCTTCTTGATGCCGCCCGCCTGCAACTCGGCGAGGGCGACCGAGGTGTCGACCTTCTTATAGCCGCCTCCACCGGTGAACAGCGAGCTCAGCGCGAGCGCACCGGCGATGACCAGAATGATCCAGATCACCGGACGGCGGAACAAGCGAGTCCGTTCCATGCTGTTGTCGAGCGCGTAGCGCCCGGCTCCTCCTGATCCACGTCGAGTCGTCTCTGGACCGAGCTCTGGCTCTGCCCTGCCCGGTCATTCGACGGTACACCGTACCGACGAGATGAGCGCTGAGCATCCGACATGATCGCCAGAACTTCGCAAATCGGCTAGTCCCAGCGACCGTACCGGGAGCGCCCGATCCATGTCAGCTATCGAGGCTACCCACCGCCGGGCCGATCGGCGACGGTCCGCCGGCCCCATCTCGGCCGGGTCGCCGTGGCGTCGCTTCCCCGGTCGCGGCCGCGCGGCTAGCGGGCGTAGACCTCGGGCTTGAGCACCCCCACGTAGGGCATCTCGCGGTACCGCTCGGCGTAGTCCAGCCCGTACCCCACGACGAACTCGTTCGGGATGTCGAAGCCCACGTACTTGACCGGCACGTGGACCTTCACCGCGTCCGGCTTGCGCAGCAGCGCCACCACCTCGACGCTGGCCGCCGCCCGGGACTCCAGGTACTTCATCAGCCAGGACAGGGTCAGCCCCGAGTCGACGATGTCCTCCAGGACGACCACGTGGCGGCCGGCGATGTCGCGGTCAAGATCCTTGAGGATCCGCACGACCCCCGAGGAGGTGGTCCCCTGGCCGTACGACGAGACGGCCATGAACTCGAGGTCGGCGGGCGGCCCGTAGCGGCCGAGCGCCCGCGCGAAGTCGGCCATGAACATCACCGCGCCCTTGAGCACCCCCACCAGGAGCAGCTTCTCCACGTGGCTGTAGTCGGCCGACACCTGCTTGGCCAGTTCCTCGATCTTCGACCGGATCTGCTCCTCGGTGACGATCACGCGGTCGATGTCCGCGTCGAACCAACTGGGCGTCCCGTCAGACATGGCAAACAGCCTGCCTGACGGGACGGATCAAGGAAACACGGGGGGTCCGGAAGGATTGGGTCTCACTGGTCGCGGTAGGCCGGCCAGGTGGGTACGCGGCGGCCGTCGTCAGTGGGGCGCCAGTCCGCGCCGTCGCGGCTGTCGGCGGTCCAGCCGAGCAGCGAGGCGACGCCGGTACCGATGAGGAGGAGCAGGAGCACGAGTTCCATGACGGCGAGAACCTCCGGTGATTCGGGTGGTTGTTCGCCGATGCGCACCGGTCTCGCCTATGGTGTCCCGCCTCCGTGCGTCCCGGGAGTGGCAGTGATGCCATATACCGTCGATTTTCTGCCATCCGGCACGTAACCTGGACCACATGCTGCGCAGTGTCGCGGTCATCGCCCTCGACCGGGTCGCGCCGTTCGAACTCGGAGTGGCCTGCGAGGTGTTCGGCACCGACCGCACCGACGAAGGCCTTCCGACGTACCACTTCACGGTCTGCACCCCGGACGGCGCACCGGTGCGCACCAAGTCCGGCTTCGACCTGCGCCCGCAGGCCGACGTGCGCGCCTGCGAGACGGCGGACCTCGTCGTCGTACCCGGGCATCCGATCCACTCGGCCGTGCCCGAGGCGGTGCACCGGGCGCTGCGGAACGCGGTCGATCGGGGCGCGTACGTGATGAGCCTCTGCTCGGGCGCGTTCGTCCTCGGCGAGGCCGGCCTGCTCGACGGCCGCCGGTGCACGACGCACTGGAGGTACGCCGCCGACCTGGCCGCCCGGTTCCCGGCGGCCCACGTCACCCCGAACGCGCTCTACGTGGAGGACGGCCGGGTGCTCACCAGCGCCGGTACGGCCGCCGCCATCGACCTGTGCCTGCACCTGGTGCGGCGGGAGCACGGCTCGGAGATCGCCACGAAGCTCGCGCGCCGGATGGTCGTCCCACCTCAACGCGAGGGCGGACAGGCCCAGTACGTGGAGACGCCGGTGCCGAGGACTCCCGATGCGCCGACCCTGCAGCCGCTGCTCGAGTGGCTGGTCGCCAACCTGCACGAGCCGGTGACCGTGGAGCAGCTCGCCGCCCGGGCGCACATGGCGCCGCGCACCTTCGCGCGCAGATTCAAGGCCGAGACCGGGACCACGCCGCACGAATGGCTCACCGCGCAGCGGATCCTGCTCGCCCGGCGACTGCTCGAGGAGACGGACCTCGGCATCGAGTCGGTGGCGGCCCGCAGCGGCTTCGGCACCGCGGCCGCCCTGCGCCACCACTTCACCGGTCGGGTGGGCACGACGCCGCAGGCCTACCGCGCGACCTTCCGCCACCCGACGATGGCCGCATGAACGACGGTGGCCGTGGCCCCGTCCGGGGCCACGGCCACCCCCACCAGCAGGTCAAGCGGCCTACTCGGCGCGCAACCACCTGCCGAGTCGGAGCTGCACCTCCACGGTCGAGGTCACCACGGTGGTGCCCGGCACGTCCGGGCTCACCATCTCCGTCGTGACCTTGCCCGTGCCGGGGATGAGCCCGCGCACGGTCACCGTGTAGGACACCGAATCACCCGGCGTGGGGTCCGACGACGTGACCCGCAGGTCCTCGGTCGGCAGGACGCCCGGCGGCAACTGCTGTCCGCCCGAGCCGTTGATGTTCTCCGCACCGACCAGGAACGGCATGCCCGGGTCGCCGGGCAGCGCGGCCGGGTCGTACGCGAAGACGATGTCCTCGGTGCCGTTCACCCCGATCCAGACCTGGAAGTGGCGGTTCGAGGTCGTGCCCCAGACGTTCACGTTCCACTCGACGACGATCCAGGTGTTGACGCCGTCGGTGAGCGACGCGACGCGCAGACCCTCCGCGCCCGTGCCGTCCAGGTCGGTCCAGAACGGCGCCAACACGTTGTTGGGCCGCGCCGGGTCCGGGATCTGGGTGAGGTTGCAGCAGTTGTTGTCCTCGGCGGTCGCGCCGCCGACCACGATGTACCCGTTGGAGTCCACGCCGATCCGGGTGAAGGTCTGTCCGCCGTAGACGAACGGCGGCACGTTGACGTTGACGATCGTCTCGTCACCTATCGCGGTCGGCGCGATCCCGAACGCGGCCAGCGGCAGGTACCCGAACATGGTGCCGGGCGCGATGCTCGGCACGCCGGGCTGCGCACCCGAGAGGGTGACGCCCTTGCGCTCCACCACGTTCGGGCCGGTGACCTTCGCCCCGTTGGCCCCGGTCACCAGCAGGTGGAGATCCGTCCTGGTCGTCAGGTCCACCACCGTGTCATCGAACGAGTTGTTCGTCGCGGTGACCGTGCAGGTGCTCGCGCCGAGCAGCCCCACCGTCGCCGGTGCGCACTCGCTGGTGAGGTTCACCGCGCCCTGCCTGGGCACGAACGCTACCGGCAGGTGCAGGGTGGGCAGGCCGGCGCGCTGCGGGTCGAGCCGGATCTCGCCGAAGTACTGCGTGGTCGGCGCCTTCGACGTGATCGTGATGCGCAGGTCGATCGACTTGCCCGGGGCCAGAGTGAAGGTCCGCGGCGTCACGTCGATCGAGCTCCCCGCCGGCGCGGAGGTCGTCACCCGGTAGACCTGGGTCTGCTTGGTGACGTTCTTCGCCGTGCGCACCGTCGTCAACCGGCCCGGCATGACCGGCGCGTTGACCGACGGCACGTTCAGGTGCACGGCGTTGACCGGGTCGTTGCCGAGCGCGGCCATCCGCTCGGCGGACTCGTCGAACGTCAGGCCCGGCGTGTCGGCGACGGTGAGGTCCACCCGGCCCGCGCCGTAGTCGTGCGGCGTGGCGGGCGTCGTGGTGTCCTCCTTGACCACGCCCTCGGTCCTCGCCGTCGTCATGAGCGCGGACTTGATCTGGCCCGGCGTCCACTCCGGGTGCAGCGCCTTGAGCAGCAGCGCCGAACCCGCGATGTGCGGCGCGGACATCGAGGTGCCCGCGATCGCCTGGAAGTACTCGCCAGGCGGGCCACCCGTGCTCGCCTCGGGCACCGGGGTGTGCCCAGCCAGGACCTGCACGCCCGGCGCGGTGATGTCGGGCTTGAGGACGTGCCCACCCGGTCCCCGCGACGAGAACGCCGCCATCACGTCACCCTGACCGTCGCCCGGCTGGCCCGCGGTGAACACCGCCGTCGCCTCCGGGTTGGCCTGCATGAAGGCCACGAAGTCGGTGCCGTCGGCCAGGTGCACGGTGGGCAGCCAGTGGTTGTCGGTCTCGATGTCCGCCAGCGACGGGTTGAACAGGATCATGCCGGCCGCCCCGCCCTGCAGGACGTTGAAGCCCTTGTCCACCCGTGCGTTCACGCCACGCTGGCACGCGACGATCTTGCCGGTGAACAGCCCGGCCGGAGCCGGGTTCTGGCAGAGCGGGTCGTTGTAGGGAGCGGCCGAGGCCATGACCACAGGCAGCGGGCCGGCGCCCGCGGTGATCGATGCACCGGTGAAGGTGGCGGTGGCGCCGTTCGCGCCGGTGACCGTGAGCGTCGAGGTGAACTCACGGCGCTGGGTCGACGCGGCGACGGTGGTCACCCACGGCGAGACGTGGTTAACCGTGGCCGCACCCGGACCGTTGTTGCCGGCCGAGGCCGAGACGAAGACGCCGGCGGCGTACGCGTCGAGGAACGCCAACTCGACCGGGTCGGTGAACGGGTTCGTGCCGCCCGAGATCGAGAAGTTGATGACCTTGACGCCGTCCAGGATCGCCTGCTGCACGGCGGCCGCTGAGTCGGAGCTGAAGCAGCCCTCGATGCCGCAGACCTTGTAGACGGAGACCCAGGCGCCCGGCGCGATGCCGTGCAACGGGCCCCGCTCGACGCCGAAGACCTTCGCGGACGCCAGCACGTTGCCCGCCGCGGTCGAACCCGTGTGGGTGCCGTGCCCGTTGGAGTCGCGGGCGTTGTGGAACGGCTCGTTACCGGCCCGAGCCGGGTTCGACAGGTACGTGTCGAGGAAGGCCGCCCCGCCGATGAGCTTGTTGTTGCACACGAACGGGTCGTGCGCGGGCGTCAGCGGGTTGTCGCCGAAGTCGCACTCCCGCGGCGTGCCGTCGGCCTTCGGCGGCGGCGCGCCCAGGTTGCCCTGGTCGGCGAAGGACGGGTGCTCCGGCCAGGCGCCGGTGTCGAGCACCCCGAAGATGACGCCCTTGCCGGCGTCCGCCGTGCCGCCCAGCTGGGGGTACACGCTGGTGGCCCCGATAAACGACGGGCTGGAGTCGGTGAGCGGCTTGCGCAGCTCGTCGCGCTGAATCGCCACCACCCCGGGCACGGCGAGCAGGTCGTCGACCTGGTTGGCGGGCACCGTCGCCGCGACCCCGCCGTACACCGTGCGCAGGCTCTGATGCACCTTCAGCGCCGGCACCCGCCGCTTCGCCTCGCCGACGATCTTCGTCTCGCGGTCGGCCACGTACTCGGCGTACTTCCGCTCGGCCGCCGACCTGCTGAGCGGCCGCCCGGTCACCGCCGGGCTGGTGGCCTCGTACCCGCGCACGGTGCCGGAGTAGGTGGCGATCGAGTCGTAGTCGAGCTTGAGCACCACGTGCACCGGTTCGGCGTCGGTGCGCCCCAGCAGCGTCTGGTCGGTCTGCGCCAGACGGCTCGTCGGGGCCTTGTCCGCCTCGATCCGCTCGGCGGGAGCGAGCGGTGTGGCGGTGAGCGGGCCCCGGGGCTGCGCGGCCGCGGGTGCCGCCGCCACCACCGCGAACAGCGGTGGCACCAGGACACCGGCGAACGCCGCCCGGGCCAGCTTGCTGGATCTCATCCCTCCCCCCTTCCGGGAACTCGGTGAGTCGTCCGGAACGTCCTTTTGAGACCATCGGACAACCGGACCCGGCGGTCGTGAACGACACGCAGGGTGGAGAGATGATTGCACAAGCACCGATCTACGGGCTATCCATCGATACGTCAGTTGCGCGGCGACCGGCGTGTCGTCCCGGTCGGGTTTCACACGCGGGTCAGGATCTCCCCGCGACGCGCCACGCGGATGCCGCCGGGCAGGTGCACCGGACCCTGACCGCGCCACGCGACGACGAGCGCGTCGAGCGCGGTCACGTGCCGATGGGACAGCGCGCCCCCGGGAGCGCCCAGCTCCCGCGCCCAGGCGTGCAGGATGCGCGTGCGCACCGCCGCCGGCAGCTCGGCCAGGGCGGGGACGCGGAGCGAACCGTCGGGGTTGCGGGTGGCCGGCTGGGACTGGGCCGCGAGCGCGTCCAGGGCGGCCGTGTCGGCCGCCAACAGCTCCGCCGTGCGCGCCAGGTTGTCGACGACGTCCGGCCCGAGCGCCGCGACCATCGCCGGCAACACGGCCGAGCGGACCCGGGCCCGCAGATACGCCGGATCGGTGTTGTGCGGGTCCTGCCACGGGCGCAGCCCGAGCACGGCGCACGCCTCGTGGGTCTGGGCCCGGGAGACGCGCAACAGCGGGCGCAGCAGCGGCACGCCGTCGACGCTGCCCCGGGCCGGCATGCCGGCCAGACCGCGTGGGCCCGCGCCCCGGGCGAGCGCCAGCAGCACCGTCTCCGCCTGGTCGTCCTTCGTGTGTCCAACCAGGACGGCGACCGCCTCGTGCCGACGCGCGGCGTCGACGAGCGCCGCGTAGCGCGCCGCGCGGGCCGCCGCCTCGGGCCCCCCGGGCCGGCCGGCGACGTCGACGACGACCACGTCGACCGGGCGGAACCCGGTCTCGCGCGCCCACGCCGCCACCTCGGCCGCGCGCTCGTCGGAGCCCGGCTGCAGTCGATGGTCCACGGTGACCAGACCGGCGCGCAGGTCCAGCCGCGGCGCGACGAACGCGGTCGCGGCCGCCAGCGCCAGCGAGTCCGCCCCACCCGAGCAGGCGACGAGCACGAGCCCGCCGGGCACGCGCACCTGGGAGAGCGCCCGCCGGACCGCCACGCGGACGGCGGCCACCGACGGCGCCAGCGCGCCCACGGCTCAGGCCGCCGCCGCAGGGTGCACCCGGGCGACCCAGGCGTCGGGATCGCGCAGTTCGGCGAGGCTGGGCAGGGTCAGCGGGGACTCCCAGACCTTGTTGAACCCCGCCATGCCGACCCGATCGACGACACCCTTCACGAAGGTGCGACCCTCGGCGTACTGGCGCAGTTTCACGTCGATGCCGAGCAACCGGCGGACGACCCGCTCGAACGGCGTGGCCGCCTCGCGGCGGCGGTTGAACGCGGCCCGGATCTCCGCAACGTTCGGGATCACCTCCGGGCCGACCCCGTCCATCACGAGTTCGGCGTGCCCCTCCAGCAGCGTCATCACCGCGGTGAGCCGGTCCAGCACGGCCCGCTGGGCCGGGGTCTGGACCAGGTCGAGCACGCTCGTCCGGCTCTCGCTGTCGCGCACCGCGTCGGCGAGCGCCGAGATCCCCCGCCGCAGCCTTTCGGCGAGGTCCCCGCCGACCTGGGACGCGTCGACGAACGCGGACACCTCGCTCAGGAAGTGTGTGCGCAGCCACGGCACGGCGGTGAACTGCACCCGGTGGGTGACCTCGTGCAGGCACACCCACAGCCGGAACTGGCGGGGCTCGGCGTTCAGCTTCCGCTCGACCTCGAGGATGTTCGGCGCGACGAGCAGGAGTTCGCCCGGGTCGGAGGAGAACACCTCGTACTGCCCGAGCACCTTGCCCGACAGGTAGGCCAGCACGGTGCCGGCCTGCACCCCGGTCAACCGGGATCCGATCGCCTCGGCGAACGCCCCGGGCGCCCGGTCGCCGGCGAGCCGCTGCACCAGCGGGTTGATCACCCGTCGCAGCCCGGCGATGTTGATCGCCGCCCAGTCCCGCCGGTCCACGACCCGTACCGGCGGGTGGGCGACCTGGGTGTGCATGCCGGTGAAGTCGTGCACGTGCCGTGCCGCCTCGTCGGTCAGTCGGCGCAGGTCGGCCACGACCTCGGCCGCCTCGTCGTACGTCACCTTCGGGCCGCTCTTGCCGAGCGCGCCCGCCGTCGCAGCGGCCAGATCCCAATCCACGAACTGCGCCATGGCTACGACGGTACCCGGGCCACACCGCACCGCCCGCTGCTCAGCGGCAGCCGCAGGTGGCGAGCGTGGTGGCGATGCGGTCCAGGGCGGCCTCCGGCCCGGAGCCGCCGGGGGTCTTGTCGGCGAGGACGGCGAACGCCAGCAGCCGCCCCTCCTGCGTGATCACGGTGCCGGCCAGGGCGTTGACGCCGCTGAGCGTGCCGGTCTTGGCGCGGACCACGCCCGCGCCCGGACGGGTCGGCGGGGCCGTGCGGTACCGGTCGGCCAGCGTGCCGGAGTACCCCGCCACCGGCATGCCGGAGAAGACCGGGTGCAGGTCGGGCCGGTCGGCCCGGGCGGCCACCGCGAGCAGATCGGTGAGCAGGGACGGCGTCAGGCGGTTGGCCCGCGACAGGCCGCTGCCATCCACCAGCGCGTTCTCCGCGGCGGGCAGCCCCAGCTCCGCGAGCACGGCGTCCATCGCCTCCGCCGCCCCCTCGTACGACGCGGGGTGGCCCTTGGCGAGCGCGACCTGCCGGGCCAGCGCCTCGGCGAGCACGTTGTCGCTCTTCTCCAGCATGATCTCGACGAGCCTGCTCAGCGGGGGGGATTCGACCCGGCCGAGTTCGGTGCCCGGGGTCGGGCCGGCGCCTGGGGCAGGGCTCGCGCCGTTCGCCGGCGGGGCCGGCGCCCGGCTCGCGGTCACCGCGCTCGCCGGCAGGCCCAGCGCCTTCGCGAAGGCCTGCCCCGCGGCGAGGTCGGGGCGCTGGTGGCGCTTGGCCGGGTCCGTGACGTCCCTCGGGTCCACCCGGGCGCCGTCGATCATCAGGGCGGACGTGACCGAGCCGTACCCGCCGGAGACGATGTCGGAGTCCCAGCCGGGCCCGAGCGGCGGCCCGGAGAACAGGCTGGTGTCGACGATGACCTTGCTCGGCGACGTGGCCCCGAGGGCCTGCCTGACCTGGGCGGCCAGCTCGTCGAGGCGGGCGGCGCCGGGGTAGCTGCCGGTGGCGCCGGCGGCGAGCGTCGGGTCCCCACCGCCGACGAGCACGACCTCGCCCGGGTTCGCGCCGGCCACGGCGCGGGTCACCAGCCGGTACGCCGGGCCGCGCGCGGCCAGCACGGTGACCGCGGTCACCAGCTTGGCGGTGGACGCGGGGGTCGCGGAGCCGTCCGGGTCGCGCGCGTACAGGACCTCGCCGGAGGCCACGTCGACCACGGAGGCCAGGACGCGCCCGCCCAGCTTCTGATCCGTGACGAGGGGGTCGAGCACCGCCGCGACACCTGTGGCGGTGGGCGCGGGCGCGTCCCGGCCGACGCCGACGAGCACCGGCGACGGCGCCGGCCCGGTCCAGGTGGCCGGTGGCGAACTCGGCGGCCTGCCGCCCAGCCACTCCTCGACCGGCCCGGGCCGCACGACCGCCACGGACACCAGCGCGAGCCCGAGCACGATCATGCTGGCCAGCGCCGCGATCAGACCGGGCCGACCCCGCCGTCGGCGGGGCCGGCGCGGTGCCGGCGACGGCGGCTGAGCGGCCCCGTACCCGGGTCCGTAGCGTGAACCGTGTCGCGTCAACGGCCCCTCCTCGCCCATCCCCTCATGGCCTTGACTGACACTAGCCGTGGGTAGTGCGGCCGGGTGCGCAAGGGAGCGGTTTGATGAAGTTCGACGTCACGGTGGAGATCCCGAAGGGGCAGCGCAACAAGTACGAGATGGACCACGCCACCGGCCGGATCCGGCTGGACCGGACGCTGTTCACCGCGACCCAGTACCCGGCCGACTACGGCTTCATCGAGAAGACGCTCGGCGAGGACGGCGATCCGCTCGACGCGCTGGTGCTGGTGCAGGAGCCGACGTTCCCGGGTTGCCTGATCCAGTGCCGGGCGATCGGGATGTACCGGATGCGGGACGAGAAGGGCGGCGACGACAAGGTGCTCTGCGTCCCGGCCGAGGACCCGCGCCTGGAGCACCTGCGCGACATCCACCATCTGGGGGAGTTCGACCGGCTGGAGATCCAGCACTTCTTCACGGTGTACAAGGACCTGGAGCCCGGTAAGAGCGTGGAGGGCGCGACCTGGGTGGGCCGGGCCGAGGCCGAGGCGGAGATCCGCCGCTCCGCCGAGCGGTACGCGAAGGCCCACGCCGGGGAGGAGCCGGACGGCAGGCCCGCGGCCGGCGAGGTCCAGCCCGGCTGACCGGCCGGTCAGCCGATCAGGCCGCGCACCGTGGCGTAGAGGTCGAGGACCGCGCACCCGATCGGAATCACGGACACGGTCAGCACCACGTCGAGCAGGTCCGCAGCGCGGCCCAGGTACGGCGACGGGGGCCGCTTCGCGTACGTCGCGCCCGCCCACAGGACCAGTCCGGCGGCCGCGACGAGGGCCGTCAGGAGCGGGAGCGCTCGGCCGTCGCCGGCCCGGTCGGCGAGCGCGAGCAGGAGGGTGGCGAGCGCCGCGAGCCCGCCCGCGAGCACCGGCACCCGTTGCCGCGCGGCGGCGAAGAGCCGGCCGCGCAGCAGCAGCACCGCGCCGGACACGCCGACGAGGAGCGCGCCGGCGACGCCGCCCTCCCGGACGAGCAGGAGACTCGCCGCCGCGCCCGCCACCGCCTGTCCGGCGAGCATGCCGGTGAGGACGTCGTTGGCGCGGCGTACCGCCGCGAGCACGGCCGATCGCTCGGGTCGCTCGGTGGGCGACTGCGCGCCATGTGCGGCCGGTGGCGTCACCGGCGGCATCGGTAGGCGGCCGAGCCGGACCGCCAGCAGCGGCAGCGCGCCGAGGCCACAGACGAGCACAACGAGCACGACGGCGGCGGTGCCCGCAGGCGGCAGTGCGAACGCCAGCAGCGCACCGAACGCGCCCTGCAGACCGGCCGTGCCGCCCGCCACGAAGAGCCACCGGGTGGCGGCGACACCGACCCCGCCCAGGGTCGCGGCCAGCAGCACCGCGGCCGAGCCGGTGAGCAGTCGGGCCGGGCCGTCGGTGACGACGAGCGCCCCGCCGAGGAAGGCGTACGCCATCGCGTAGGCCGCCAGCGCGGCGCCGAGGAGACCTTCGCCGTAGGCCCGGGACGCGGCCGTGCCGGCGAGGAGGAGCAGCGCCGCCACCGTGGCCGCGACCGTCCAGGGCAGGCCGCCGGCGACCACGGCGTACGCGCCCGCGGCGAGCGCGACCCCGGCGGCGACGACGGTGACCGCGCGGGTGGCGGCCGGGGCCCAGACGCGACCGTCCCGCCGGGCTGCGGCCGCGATCGCGTCCACCACGTCGTCGTACTCGAGCTCCGGCCACTCCTCGCGGGCGGGCACCAGGTACAGCACCTCACCGTCGCGCACGCCCTGCGCCGCGAGCGCGAGGGCGGCGTCGAGGGGCTGCCCGTCGGCGCGGCGCAGCAGCCAGCCGCCGTGCCGCTCCCCCTCGTCGGCGAGGGCCTCGCCGGCGTGACCGAGAAGATCGGGCAGCAGTTCGGCGAGGGGCACCTGCTCGGGCAGCGCGACATCGATCCGCCGCCGCGGGGCGTTGATCGTGACCTTGGCCAGCCCGGTGAGTACGGCCATCGCGGCACCTCCCCACGCGGTTCCTACCACGAGTTCGCGCCCCGCGGTGCCCGCCGAACGACACGTAGCCTACTTCCTGGGTAGGCTACCTGTTACGTAGGCCACGGAAGGCGTAGTATTTCGTCGTGGCTTTCGTGAACCGGAGCCGGGAGCTGGCGGAGCTCAACGACTGGTGGCAGCGCCCGGGCGCACAGCTCGGGATCGTCTGGGGCCGCCGGCGGGTCGGAAAGTCCTACCTGCTGGCTCACTGGGCAGCCGACCGTCGGGCCATCTTCCACGTGGCCCGGAACCGGCCCACGGCACAGGAACTGGCCGCCCTCTCCACGGCCGCGGCCGCCGTCGTACACACCGGCCGTCGCGACCTCGCCAGACGCCCGTTCGTCGATTGGGACGATGCGCTGGAGACGCTGGCCGAGGCCGCGGACCGCGAACCGCTGGTCCTGATCATCGATGAGTTCCCGGAGCTGCTGGTGGCCGATCCACGCCTGCCCAGCGCTCTGCGGGCGATCTGGGAACGCATCGGGGACACGAAGCTGCGGCTGCTGCTGTGCGGCTCGGCGGTACGGACCATGGAGGCGCTCCAGCAGGAGCGGGCGCCGCTGTACGGACGAGCGACGCTGCGGCTGCACGTCCGGCCGTTCTCTCCGTACGAAAGCGCCCTCATGTTGCCCGGGCTGCCACCGACCGAACGAGCCTGCGCCTGGGGCGTCTGCGGCGGCACGCCGTTCTACCTCAGCCTGTGGGACCCGGGCGCATCAGTCCAGGCGAATCTGCTTCGACTCTTCTGCAGCGAGCAGGGCGTCCTGCTGAACGAAGGCGACCTGATCCTGTCTACAGAGGACTTTCCTGGAGGCGGCCGGGAGCGGCTGCCTGGCCAACTGCTGCGGGCCATCGCCGCCGGCCGCACCCGGTTCGCGGAACTGAAGCAGGCGCTCGGCACCGATCCAACCCGCGTACTGCAGGCCACCGTCGCGCTCGGCCTCGTCGAGCGTGTCGAGCCGGTGCGGGCATCGCCGGACGGGCGGCGGGCCCGTTACCGGATCCGGGACAACTTCCTGGCGTTCTGGCTCGCCGTCGTCGAACGCCACCGGTCCGCGATCGTGCAAGGGCTGGGTTCGCAGATCGTCGACGCGATGGTCTCGGCGCTCGACGACTTCATGGGAGATCGTTGGGAGGACGCGTTCCGCGCGCACCTCGTCCGGGTCGCACCGGAGCTGAGCCTGCCCGAACCCGTGGTGGAGATCGGGCGATTCTGGAAGCTGCGGGCGAGCGCCGGCGAGGATCCGTGCGAACTCGACGCCGTCGCCCTGGTGGGACGCGGCCGCCGCGTCGGCCTGGTGGGAGAAGCGAAGTGGGCGCGCACGGAGGATGGCCGGCGGATCGTTCGGGACCTGACACGAAAGCTCGCCCTGTCCGGCCTCCCCGCTCTCGAGGACGTCCGGTACGCGGTGTGCACGCGCGAGCGGGTCACGCACGCCGATCCGGGAACTCTCGTGGTGACCGCCGCGGACATCTTCGGCTAGGGCCCGTCCTCACGACCGGGTGCCGAGCCTGGCCAACAAGGTGCTGAGGATCAACTCAGCGTGCGTCCAGAGCACCGCTCCGCCGATCGCGGGTACGAGGTGACGCTGTGCGCCGGGTATCCGGGAGGCGAGCAGCGCTCCGTTGTCCGGTGAGTGGCTCTGGTCCAGCTCGCCGTACCAGAGATCGACCGGCACGGAGATCTTCTTGAGGTCGATGGACCAGGGCCTCATGGCCAGCACCGTGTCCCGGGCATACCCGGCCGCCCCCTGGACGAACCCCTCATTCAGGGCCCGCCGGTAGGCGTCCGCGAACCCGGGCTCCCGGTACACCGCGAGGTCGCACTCCGGGCTGCTGCCCATCACCAGATCGTGCATCGAATCGGCACTGAACCCAGCGAAGAAGTTCTCGGCTCCAGCCGGGTCACGTACCGCCCAGTCGACGAGCCTGCGCAGCTCGTCTGGCAGCGCGGAGGCGAACTCCGGCGCGGCCACCTCGTCGGCCCCGGAGACGATGGCGAGGGCAGCGGCGACGCCACCCTCTGCGCATGCCAGCGCGAACGGCGCGCCCTGGGAGTTGCCGGCCATCGCGGGCCGACCCAGTCCGCGCACCGCGGTGAACTGCCGGATGTCGGCGACGAAGTCGGCGAAGGTCCGACCGGGCAGCGGCGTCGAGACACCGAGCCCTGGACGGTCCACAGAGACCAGTCGCACGCCGAGCCGGTCGACGACCTCGGCGCCGAACCCGAGCCACCGGCTGGTGGCGGCACCGGGACAGAACAGCACAGGTGTCCCCTCCGGCGGTCCCCATTCGGCCCAACCCAGCAGCCGCCCATCGGAGAGCCTGGTCTCACCGATCCGGTCGGGAGCCCTGACGTACATGTGATCAATCAAATCAAGCGGGCTCCGGCGTTCCCTCCGACGGCCCGCGCCGTATGGTGCACGTCATGGTCGGCTCAGCGGTACGCGCAGGACATGTCGGCGAGCCAGCGCTGCCACTCGACCGCGTAGGGGTTGCGGCCGGTGTAGCTGTAAGCGCTGGGCGCATCCCACGAGGTCTTGTCTGGCAGTTCGACGTAGCTGGTGTGCACACCCCACGGGCGCCGGACCCGGACCGGGACGGGCCACGGCTCGTCAGTGACCGCCGCGCAGTCGGTGACCCGGTACACCAACTCCGCCTGCATGGTCTGCCCGGCTTCGAGCGTGGTCGGGAACGTCCCCCGCACCTCGACGAGTTCGAGGCCGGCGCCGCTGCGCCCCATGCCGAGCACCTCGACCGGCGCCCAGCCCTTGTTCTCGACGACCACCTCATGAGTGATCAGCTCGGGGCTCGTGGACGCACCCCAACCCCCATCGCGCGGCCAGCCGATATTCGGGACGATCAGTCCGGACCACCCCAGGGCACCCGCGGAGACGGCCGCGATGGCCACGATCGCCGCCCCGACCCGCAGCCGGCGCGCGGTGCGGGCAGAAAGCCGACCGGCGTACGGATCCAGCTGCTGCCACACTGAGTCACTGACGAGCCGCGCCATCGCGCCCTCCTTGCCGGCCGTCAATGTAGCAAATGCCTGATACATTGGACAGGTGGCATCACTCCTCGTCCTGGCGCTGGCAGTGGCCATCGTCGGATGCATATGGCTCGCCAGGTCAATCAACGGCGCGCCGGTCACGCGGCCCCGGCTGGAGCGGTTCGCCCGACGGCACCAGCTCGTCATCACCGCCACCAACGGCAACCAGGTGATCCGATACCTGGCCACCACCCGGCGCTGGCGGGCAACCGGGCTGGCCGCCGGCGTGCTCGCGTCGATCGCCGGGAGCGTGGCCCACGGCGTGTTCCAGGTGTACTTCCTGGTGCTGTTCGCCGGCTGGTTCGCGGGCGCTCTCGTCGCAGAGGTGCGGCTCGCGCCCGCGCCGTTCGGCCCGCGTCGGGCCGCGTCCCTGGTGCCCCGGCAGCCGGGCGCCTATCTGCCCCGGACCGCGTGGACACTGCTGCCCGCCGCCGGCGCGATCAGCCTCGCGGTCGGCGCAGCGAGCGCGATCGGGGCGCTTGCGGGGCGACCGGTGGGCCTCGGGGCGGCCCCGCTGTTCGCCGTCGCGATGCTGGTCTTCGTCGTGGTGCGTGTCGTGCAGCACCGGGTGCTGCACCGGCCGCAGCCCGTCGCCGAGCCGGACGTGCTCGCCGCCGACGACGCGATCCGCTCGCGGTCCCTGCATGTGCTGGCGGGTGGCGGCACGACGCTGGTGCTCTACTGCGTGCTCGGTCAGCTCGCCGCGCTCTCCCCCGCGCTGCCCGAAACCGCGACTGGGGTGATCGAAGTCGTCACCTTCCTCGGCATCTTCGCGGTACCGCTGCTCGGCTGGGCGGTGGCGGTCTCGCCCTGGCCGGTCCGACCCAGCGCCGGCCCGGCGAGCGCGCTGCCCGTCAACGGAACATCGTGATCGTTGAGGTCGACACGGCGAGCCCCGTGCCGCCGTACGAGCAGATCCGCAGCCAGCTCGCCCGCATGATTGAAGCCGGGGTGCTGGCCACGGGCGCCCAGCTGCCGCCCATCCGCCAACTCGCCGCCGATCTCGGTCTGGCCACCAACACCGTCGCGCGCGCCTACCGTGAATTGGAGGCCGAGGGCCTGGTCGTCAGCCGGGTCCGGCACGGCACCACCGTCGCCCCGCAGCGCGCCAGGCTCTCTCCCGCCCGGGCCCGGCAGCGCCTCGCCGACGCGGCCCGCGCCTACGCCGCGCTCGCCCGGCAACTCGGCGTCAGTCCGGGCGAGGCCGAGTCGATCGTACGGACCCAGCTGCAGGAGTCCTCAAAGGACTAACCGGTACGCACGCCTGTTCCCTGCCCCGGATCCTGAAAGATCCACTCGACTTTCGGGGAAACCGCGGTGTTGGCGGGTCACGAGATGCAGGAACCCGGGGTGTCGACGGGCGCGGGCCGCGCGAGATCCATGAAGTCGCGGGGTCCATGACCGACTGGGGATTTAACGTTCCGGGCTGGGCTGGGGGTTGGGTTCTTGGCTGTGTTCGGTGTGCCTGCGTGACGTGAGGCGGCCACCGTCCGATCATTTTGGGATCGACCAAGATCTTGAATGGAAGGGAC
>Ga0310839_100040_pt1 | contig 249996 bp, 230 predicted proteins | sample SM_ome_7_FD_201305 | JGI IMG/M metagenome (GOLD analysis project Ga0310839, IMG submission 201305) | Sorghum-adapted microbial communities enriched on stacked mutant (SM) sorghum from Joint BioEnergy Institute, Emeryville, California... ...
CGTGAAGATCACCACCCTTGCCGCAGCCCGGCCGTAGCGAGTCGAATCGACCACGGCGCAAACCCCCGCACGCAGCGCGACCCAGCCGTCGTTCCGGCGTACTCACTTTTTCAGGTCGAAGTAACTAACAGGCGGGTTCCCGACACACGGCGTCACCGCGATACTCAGCAACGACCACACCGACGCGATCCACCCTGGAGGTCCGTATCCCCTCGCCCTGCCCCCGCTGCGGTCGGGTCGCGGCCGACGACGACCGATTCTGCGGCGGCTGCGGCACCGAGCTCAGTCGCGCCTGCCCGCGTTGCCAACGACCCTTCGCGCCCGACGCGGCGTTCTGCACCGGCTGCGGTGCGCCGCGCGACGGCGACAGACGGGCCAGCCCCGCGTTGGAGGACCGCCGCCGGGTCAGTGTCCTCTTTGTGGACCTCGTCGACTCCACGCCGTACGCCGAGCGCACCGACCCGGAGCTGGTCCGTCGCGTACAGACCAGCTTCTTCTCATCCGTACGAAAGGTCATCGCCCAGTACGGCGGGGTGGTGGAGAAGTACATCGGCGATGCGGTGATGGCCCTGTTCGGCGCGCCGGTGGCGACCGAGACGGACCCGCTGCGGTGCGTGCGCGCCGGGCTGGAGCTGCAGCGGGTGCTGGCCCGGTTCGCGCCCGAGGACGCCGGCGCGCTGCGGTTCCGGGTGGGCGTGGCGACCGGAGAGGCCATCGTGGACCTGGTCGCCGCGCGCGACGGTGGACAGGCCATCGTCGCCGGCGACGTGGTGAACGTGGCCTCCCGGCTGCAGTCCCTGGCACCGCCCGGCGGCGTGCTGGTCTGCGGCACCACGTACGCCGCGACCAAGAACTCGATCCGGTACGCCGAGATGCAGTCGGTGGTGCTGCGCGGACGCAGCACCCCGACGGAGGTGTGGCAGGCGCTGGCGCCGGTGCAGCGCCAGCAGCCCGAGCGGGAAGCCGACCGCACCCCGCTCGTCAACCGTGTCCACGAACTGGGTCTGCTGGTCAACGCCCTGCACCGGTGCCTGCGCGACCGGGTGCCCCAGCTCGTCACGGTGTTCGGCCGCGCCGGCATCGGCAAGAGCCGGCTGGTGCGTGAGCTGTACCGGCACGCCGAGCAGCTCATCGACGAGCCGCTGACCTGGCGCACCGGGCGCTGCCCGCCGTTCGGGGAGAACGTCACGTTCGCGGCGCTCGCCGACATCGTCAAGGCCGAAGCGGGGATCCTCGAGACCGACTCCGCCGCGACCGCCGCCGACCGCCTCGAGGCCGCCGTGCGGGATCTCGTGCGCGGTCCCGAGGCGGCGCGGCTCATCGACGCGCTCGGGCCGCTCGTCGGCCTGCCCGGTGGGACCTTGCCCGCGGAGGAGGCCGAGTCGGCGTGGCGGCGCTTCCTCGTCGCGCTGGCCGCCCGCCGCCCGACCGTGCTCGTGTTCGAGGACGTGCACTGGGCCGACGAACCGATGCGCCGGTTCATCGAACTGCTGGGCACCTCCGCCCGGGACGTGCCCCTGCTGCTGCTGTGCACCTCCCGCCCCGAGCTGGTCGAGCGCGATCCGAGCTGGGCGGGCACGATCACCGGATCGCTGACCATCACCCTGCCTCCGCTGCGCGAGCCGGAGATCGCCACCCTCTACGCGCAGCTGTTCGGGCAGGCGGCGTTCACCCCCGACGTGCTCACGCCGCTCGTCGAGCTGGCCGGGGGCAACCCGCTCTACGCCCACGAGTACGTGCGGATGCTCATCGAGCGCGGCGCCCTGCGCCGATCGGGCCACGGCTGGGCGCTCGACGTGAACCGCGACGACCTGCCGATGCCGGAGAGCGTGCACGCCGTCATCGCCAACCGCGTCGACCTGCTCGACCCGGTGGACCGGACGGTGCTGCAGGCCGCCGCGGTCGTCGGCGTGCAGTTCTGGCCCGGCGCGGTCGCCGCGGCGCTCGGTCGGCCCGTGGAGGCCGTCGAGCGCTCGCTGCGCCGCCTCGAACAGCGTGACTTCGTCCACGAGCAGCCCGACTCGACGATGGCCGGGCAGAGCGAGTACCGCTTCCGGCACGTGCTCGTGCGCGACGTCTGCTACCAGCGGCTGCCCCGCACCGAACGGGTCGCCCGCCACGAGCGCACCGCCGACTGGCTCGACGCGGTCTCCGGCGGGCGCGACACCGACCTGGCCGAGGTGCTCGCCCACCACCGCTGGGCGGCGCACGAGATCGCCCGCACGCTCGGCCTCGACGCCGCCCGGTACGCGCCGGCCGCGCGCGACGCGCTGCGCCGGGCGGCCCAGCGCGCCTACGCCCTGCGGGCCCTCGACGCCGCCGGCACGCACGTCAATCGCGCACTGGCGCTGTTCTCCGGTGACGAGGATCCGCGCGAGCGGCTGGGGCTGGAGCTGTTCGCCACCGAGATCGACTTCTACCGCGACAGCGAGGCGTTCCTGTCCGGCGGTGGGGTCGAGCGGTTGACCGCGCTCGCCGAGCGGCTGCACGCGCACGGGGACGAGGCAGGCGCTGCCCGGGCGTGGACGCTGCTGGGTCAAGCGGCGTGGCTGCGGGCGGACCGGGCCGCCGCGGTCTCCTGCCTCGGCCGCGCGGTCGCGCTGTTCGAGACCCTGCCCGACGGCGCGGCCAAGGCCGAGGCGTACGCCGAACTGGGCCGGCTGCACATGCTCAACTACGAGCGCGACGAGGCGGTGGCGGCCGCGGGCACCGCGGCAGAGATCGCGTGGCGGCTGGGGTTGGTCGAGGTGCAGGCCGAGGCGCGGATCACCGTGGGCACGGCGCTGTACCAGTCCGGCGACCCGCGCGGACTGGAGGAGCTGCAGGCGGTCGTCGACTTCTGCCGCGCCAACCAACTGCTCGCGTTGACCCGGGCGAGCCAGAACCTGGCCTACGCGCTGCGCGAGGAGGGCGACTACGACGCCGCGGAGGCGGTGCTGGCCGACGCACGCCCGCCGGGCGGCGGCCCCACCCTGGCCACCGGTTACTCCCACGAGGCGATGCGCGCCTACTTCGCCGGCGACTTCGCCCGCCAGATCGAGGCCGCCGACGCCTTCGTGGACACCCCTGGCGGACGGTGGGACATGCAGGTCCGCGGGCTGCGCAACTGCCTGCGGGTGCTGCGCGACGAGCCCGTGCCCGGCCCGTCGTCGACGCCTGCGGGGAAGCAGCCACCGTCCTCGGCCCGGGAGGACGCCGACGATGTGGCCGACGCGCTGGCCACCGCGCGCAGCGGTGGTTTCCACCGGCCACTGTGGACGGCGCTCGCACTCGGGGCGCTGTGCCGGGCGCTGCAGGGCCGCACCGACGATGCGGCGGCGCTCCTCACCGAACTGGCCGAGGCGGTGCGCCCGGTACCCACGCTGGCGAGCGGGGAGTGGGTCGGCTTCGCCGCGCACGCCGCGGCGTTGGCCGGCCCCGAGGCGGCCGGAACGATCCAGGAGCTGATCCGCGGCACGCCGCACCAGACGTACTGGTCGCGGGCCGCGATGTCCACGGTGACCGGGGCGCTGGCCGGGGCTCAGGGCGAGCACGGTCGGGCGGCCGAATGCCACGAGACGGCGGCCGGCATCTACGCCCACCTGCGCAGCACCACCGACCGGATGCTGTCGCTGGCGTTGGCCGTCCCGGCGCTCACGCGCGCCGGGTCCACACGCCGGGCCGCGGCGGTGCTGGCCGAGGTGCGCGAGTTCGCGCTCGCGAACAAGGCGCCGGGCCTGCTGCGCCTGGCCGGGGCGGCGCCGCCGGCCGACGGGTGAAACCGGCCCCGGCCGCGCACGTGCGCCCGCGGTGTCGGCGCGCCGCAGGACCGCCGGATCACTGGGTGAGCTGCAGGTCCTCGGCGGCGGCCTTCGCGAGCTGGTTCTTGACCTTCTGCGCGTACACGTCCACGTACTCGCGGCCGGACAGCTCCATCAACCGGTACATGATCTCGTCGGTGACCGCCCGTTCGATGAACCGGTCGCCGGCCATGCCGTGGTAGCGGGAGAAGTCCATCGGCGCGCCGAACCTGATCCGCACCCGCTTGACCTTGGGGATGATCTTGCCCGGTGGCTGGATCTCGTCCGCGTTCAGCATCACCACCGGGATAACCGGCGCTCCGCTCTCCAGGGCCAGCCGCGCCACCCCGGTCTTGCCCCGGTAGAGCCGACCGTCCGGGGACCGGGTGCCTTCGGGGTAGATGCCGAAGAGCTTGCCTTCACGGAGGATCCGCAGTCCGGTGTCGAGCGCGGCCTGCGCCGCGCGCCCGCCGGAGCGGTCGACCGGGATGGTCCCGGTGCCGACAAAGAACATCCGGACCAGGAAGCCCTTCAGGCCGCGCCCGGTGAAGTACTCCGCCTTCGCGACGAAGGTCACCTTCCGCTTCACGACGAGCGGCATGAAGATCGAGTCCGAGAACGACAGATGGTTGCTCGCGATGATGGCGGGCCCCTCGTCCGGCACGTGCTCCAGACCCTCGACCTGCGGGCGGAAGATGATCCGCAGCCACGGCCCCAGGAGTACGTACTTGAGCAGCCAGTAGAGCACCTGCGTCCTTCCCACGGCAGAGTCGGTTCGAGCCTACGGAGCCGTCATCCCGCCCACAACGCACTCCCCCAAGCAGTGCCGGCCATGTCACGATTCACCGGTGGGTACGGGCGGCACGCAGCGCGGACGGCGCGACAACGGCCTGGTGGCCGCGGAGTACGCGGTCGCCGGGGACGTGGACCCTCGGATCGGTGAGCACCTGCTGGACGTGCTGGCGGCGGGCGGGATAGCCGCCTATCTGCAGCCGGCCGCGGACCTGCACCCGGTGACCCGGACCACCACCGTGCCGGCCCGGCCGACGGACCGGCTGTACGTCGACCGCGAACACCTCGACACCGCCCGCGAGTACCTGCGGCAACTCACCGCGCCGGCCGGGCAGGGCGACGGGGAGCCGGGCGAGCGGGCGGGCGGCGACGCGGAACGGGGCGACGGACAGCGGATCGGCCGAGGCGGGGGCGACCGGGATCTGGACGAGGAGTTCGCGCGGATCGTGGCGGGCCTGGAGGCCGAACTGGACCAGGCGGCGGGGGCGTGGCCGAGCGCCGACGACGAGCACCCGCCGCGTGGCCGAACGGCACGGGAGGGCCGCAACGAGGAGCCGTCGCTGCTCGACGCGCTGGACACCTTCGGCGCCGACCTGCCCGACGACGAGGACTCCTACACGCCTCCCCCGCCGCCACCGATCCCCCGCCCGTCCGGGGCGGCGGTGCTCTCGCTGATCGCCATCGTCGCCGGCTTCCTGCTGTTCGTCTGGCCCGGCATCGTCCCGGTCCACCAGGACCTCGGCCGGTTGATCGGGCTCGCCGTCTGCGCCGGCGGCGTCATCGGACTGATCTGGCGGCTGCGCCCCGGTGATGAGGACGACGAGGACTGGGACCCGGACGACGGCGCGCGGGTGTGACCGTCACCCCGATGCCGGTCCACGGTCGCCCGGCAGCTTGTCCAACCAGTCCAGGATCGCGTCGAGCGGTTCCCGCCAGCGGGCGTCGAGCATCAGATCGTGGCCCATACCGGGGAACAGCAGTGGCGCGCCGCCGTAGCGGCGGGCCGCCCGCTCCAGCGCGGCCCGCGACACCACCCGGTCGTGCGGGCTGCCCACGACCAGCACCGGCGGGTCCCCGACCGGGGGCTCGGGGTCGCGGCGCACCAGCAACTGCCACTGCGCGCGGGGCGCGGCGCGCCCCAGTCGCCGGACGTACCCGGCGGCGACCGACGTCGGCAGCTCCCGGCTGAACAGCTGGCCACGGCGCAGCCGCAGCGGGCCGCCGACCACCGCCGGCAGGGTGCCCACCGGGTTGCGCAGCAGCGCGGTGCCCAGGGCGCCGAGACCGCTGCGCCAGCCGCCGAGGACCGGGGAGAGGAGCACCCCGGCCCGGGCCGGGTATCGGGCCAGCGCGCGCGCCACCACGAGCGCGGAGGCCCCGTGCCCCACCAGCACCGCCCGCCGTGGCAGGCTGGCCGCGACCTGGACCACGTCGTGGGTGTACGCCCGCAGGCTCGCCCCGCGGGCCGTGCCGCTGTCGCCGTGGCCGCGCAGGCTCATCGCGTACGCGGGGAACCCGCGCGCGGCGGTGTGGTCGAGCCAGTGCTCGGCGAAGGCCCAGGCGCCGTGACCGAACCCGGGCACGAAGAGCACGGGTGGGCGCCCCTCGTCGTGCTCCGGCATGGCGCTGAGCACCTCCCGGCGTACCGGGGGGATCGGGAAGGCCCACTCCACCGGGCGCAGGATGCGCAGCCGCGTCATGAGGTCACCGCCAACTCGTCGAGCGTCTTCTGCAGCGCCCGCAGGTACCGGGTGTGGCTGATCTCGAACCAGTGCCGGCTGGAGTCGCGGACCTTCGCGTCCGTCCACGGGCGGTCCGGCTCGCGGCGGATCCGCTCCCGGAACGCCTCGGCCTTCGCCGGCGCCGTGGCGCGCAGGCGCAGCCAGCGCGCCACGGCGACGGTCTGCCAGTGCACCAGCGTGAACAGCCCGGAGTCGGGCTGCAGCAGCCCGGCGACCGCGAGCGTGGGCTCGGCGCGTGAGAACAGGTGCAGGTACAGACGGGGCCGCCCGACGCCCTCCTCGCTCGGATCCATGCCGAGCACCTCGGGCGCGAGGAACTCGAACCGCGGCAGGTAGCCGGTGGCGAGGATGACGAGATCGGGGTCGATGACCCGCCCGTCGACCAGCTCGACCGCGGTGCGGTGGAAACGGGCCACGTCGGGCACCGGGGTGATGGCCCCGTGGCCGATGTAGTACACGAGCTGGCTGTTGGCGATGGGGTGGGTCTCGTACACCTTGTGGTCGGGCTTGGGCAGCCCGAAGCGGGTGAGGTCCCCGACGGTCATCCTCATCGTCCGGTGGAACAGCCACTGGCGCAGCCGCAACGGCAGGCGCAGCGCGAGCACCAGGTCGTTGACCTGGTCGGCGGGCCTGCCGAAGGCGTACTTCGGGGCGTACCAGTAGCCGCGGCGCGCGGAGTGCCAGCAGCGCGTCGCCTGCTGGGCCGCCTCCACCGCGATGTCGCAGCCGGTGTTGCCCGCGCCCACGACCAGGACCCGCCGGCCCCGCAGCTGCGCGGCGTCCTTGTACGCCGACGCGTGGATCACCTCGCCGGCGAAGCCCTCGATTCCTTCGTAGGTGGGCCGCTTCGGCCACCAGTTGTGCCCGTTCGCGACGACCAGGCCGGCGTAGCGCTGGGTCCGCTCCGCCCCGCCCCGGGCACCGCGCGTCGTCACGTCCCATCGGCCGTCGTGGGTCGGGACCGCCCGTACGACCTCGGTGCCGAACCAGATGTGCCGACGCAGGTCGAAGTGGTCGGCGTAACGCTCCAGGTAGGCCAGGACCTGACTGTGGTGCGGGTAGTCCGGCCACGAGTCCGGCATCGGGAAGTCCGGGAACTGGGTGAATGGCTTCGACGAGATCAGATGCGTGCTGGCGTAGACCGGGCTGCGGTCGTGGCGCCAGTTCCACGCGCCGCCGACGCCGGTCTCCCGCTCGAAGCAGTCGACCCCGAAGCCGTGCTCGGTCAGGTTCTTGATCGCGACCAGGCCGCTCGCGCCCGCGCCGACCACGCAGACGGTCTCGCCGCGGTCGTGCACCGGCCGGCCGGCCCAGCTCGTCGCCGTGGCCGTCGACTCGTACCCCAGGTCCATCACCGCAGGAATCCTCGCCGCAGCGAGCGGCCTTGTCCACCCCTGTGATTGCGGGGAGGCCGCGTGCCACGACGCCGCCGCGCCCGGCGACCCCGGGGACTATCGTGTGGGCGTGCCGGCACACATCGAGGCGGTGACCACCGGGCAATGATCCATCTTCCCCGGGCCCGGAGCAGTCCTTCCCGGGCGCTGACCGCCCGCCTGCTGGCCGCCGCGGGACTCGTCGTGCTGGTCGCCCTGCTGGTCTACGTCGACCGCGACGGCTACCGGGACAACAACGACCCGGGCATGACCCTGCTGGACTGCTTCTACTACACGGTGGTCACCCTCTCCACGACCGGCTACGGCGACATCACGCCGGTCTCCCCCTCCGCGCGTGCCCTCAACGTCCTGGTCGTCACGCCGGCGCGGGTGCTGTTCCTGATCATCCTGGTCGGCACCACGCTGGAGGTGCTCACCGAGCAGTACCGCACGACCCTGCGCCTGACCCGATGGAGAAGGACCGTGAAGGACCACGTGATCGTCTGCGGCTACGGCACCAAGGGCCGGGGCGCGGTCAGCGCCATGCTCGAAAACGGCTTCGAGAGGTCGCGCATCGTCGTCGTCGAGCGCGATCCGACGGCGGTGCGCCAGGCGACCGAGGCCGGGCTGGTCACGGTCGAGGGGTCGTCGACCCAGGCCCGCGTGCTCGAACGGGCGCGGGTACGGCAGGCCAAAGCGGTGATCATCGCGACGAAGACGGACGACAGCGCGGTGCTCACCGCCCTGGTCGTCCGCCAGCTCACCGCCGGCCGGGTGCGCATCATCGCGGCCGCCCGGGAGGCCGACAACGCCCCACTGCTCAAGCAGAGCGGTGCCCACCACGTGATCGTCTCCTCCTCGACGGCCGGCCGGCTGCTCGGCCTGTCGACCACGGCGCCGCCACTCATCGATGTCGTCGACGACCTGCTCACCCCCGGGCGGGGCATGGCGTTGGCGATGCGCTCGGCCACCCGCGACGAGGTGGGCAGGTCGCCGCGGGAGGCGAACAACCTGGTCATCGCGCTCGTGCGCCGCGGTCAGGTGGTCCCGCTCGCCGAACCGGACGCCGTCACGATCGAGGTCGGCGACCTGCTCGTGTACGTGCGCGACGACCGCCACGACCACGTACCGGCGCCCTGACCGTGTCCACGGCACGATCGCCCGGGCCGCGTGCCATTCGACAACCCGGTCGAGCCGAACCTCGCACGGCGGTCATTGCGCGGCGAGCGAGGAGCAGTCGCGAACCGGGCGCGTGGCGAGGGCGCTCGGGGCCCGACGGCCGGGAGCTCAGCGGGCACGGCGGGTGCTGGTCACGCGGTGAGCTTGCCGGCGATCTCGATGACCCGCCGGGTCATGTGATCGAGGGCGGCGTACTGGACATCGGTCAGCGGGTCGGTGTTGTTGCCGCCAGTGACATGTGAGACGCCGTACGGGTTACCGTCGGCGAACTTCACGGGGTCCGTGTAGCCGGGCGGCACGATGATGCCGCCGAAGTGGTACATGGTGTTGTAGAGCGCCAGCAGGGTCGTCTCCTGGCCGCCGTGGGCCGTCTGCGAGGCGGTGAAACCCGCGTACACCTTGTTGGCCAGCAGGCCCTGCGCCCACTGCGGCCCGAGGGTGTCGAGGAACTGCTTGAGCTGGCTGGCGATGTTGCCGTACCGGGTGGGAGAGCCGAACAGCACGGCGTCGGCCCAGACGATGTCGTCCGCCGTCGCCTTCGGCTCATCCTTGGTGCTGTCGAAGTGCTGGCTCCACGCTGCGTTCGACGCGATCGCCTCGGCGGGCGCGAGTTCCGGAACCTGACGCAGCCGGACCTCCCCACCCGCCTGTCGCCCGGCCTCGGCGATCCGCTTCGCCATGGCGTGGACGGTGCCCGTGGCCGAGTAGTAGATGACGGACAGCTTGACCGGTGCCATCGGTGCATTCCTTCGTCTTTCCCGGGGAAACCCGCGGGTCTGCCTGATCGACCATCTCGGGTCACGTTATCAGGGCAATAGCTGATAAAAACTGCATTTCGGATGAATCACTCACCTGCCGTGGAGCGCTGCCGGCTTCGGACACGACAGCCGATCAGACGTCGACGAGGGCGAGGCACCCCGGGTGGGGGAGCGCAGGCGTCAGCCCACGGGCAGCTCCAGGTCGGCGACGACCGGGAAGTGGTCGCTGGCCCGCCGCGTCACCGGCGTGTCCAGCACGTCGTACGTTCGCACGGCGATCCCGCCCCCGACGAACAGGGCGTCGATGCGGTGCTGCGGGGCGTAGCTCGGGAACGTCGGCGCGTCGGTGCGCCGCGCCGACACCGCGGCGTCGGTCATCCCGTCGACCAGTGTGCGCCACGCCGCGCTGCCCGAGTAGTCGTTGAGGTCCGCGCCGAGCACCAGCGGTACGTCGACATCGGACATGGCCGCCTTGAGCTGGGCCGCCTGCCCCGGCCGTTCCGCCGGGTCGGTGGACAGGTGCGAGCCGACCACCACGAACGGCGTGCGCGCCACCGAGCAGCGGGCGAACGCCGCGCCGCGCATGTGCCGGCCGGGGGTGAGCGGGAACTGCAGACACCACGTGTCGTGCACCCGCACCCGCAGGTTGGTCAGGATCAGGTTGCCCAGCGCGGGCAGGCCGCCGACCGCGTACACCAGGCCGACATCGCGGGCCAGCCTGGCGCAGCGGGCCCGCCAGCGGAAGCGGCGCGGCGCCTCCTGCAGCACCAGGACGTCCGGATTCAGCTCACGGATTACCGCGACGAGCGCGCCGAGATCGTCGCGCAGGCCGTGCACGTTGTAGGAGACGACCCGCAGGCCCGCCACCGTCACCTCCCCATGTCCGCATCCGCGACCACCTCCCCGAGGCCGCGCGTTGCCCGGGCCGGTCACCGCCGACGGTTGCCCGGGCCGGTCACCGCCGACGGGCCAGATCGGCCGCGCCGACCACCCCGGCCAGCACGCCCATCTTGGCCGGCCGGATCTCGGCCACCGGCAGCTGCGACCGCTGCGCCAGCGCCTCGACGAACGCCTTCCGGGTCGGGCCGAGCAGCAGGTCGTCCGCCTCGATCACCCCGCCGCCGAGCACGAGGACCTGCGGGTCCAGGATCTGCACGAGGTTCGCCAGGCCGGCGCCGAGCCACGTGCCGATCTCCACGAACGCGGCCCGGGCTTGCTCGTCGCCCTCCTTCGCGGCGGCGGTGACCATCGGACCGGTGATGGCGCCCGCGCTGCCGCCGGCCAGCTCGAGCAGCCGGGCCGCGCGCGCCGGATCCTCCTTCGCCGCCGCCTGAGCGTAACGGACGAGCGCATTGCCGCTCGCGTACTGCTCCAGGCAGCCCCGCCGGCCGCAGCCGCAGCGGTGCCCGTCCTGCACGGCCACCATGTGGCCGAGCTCCGCGGCCATGCCGTGCGCGCCGCGCACCAGCTCCCCGCCGAGCACGATGCCGCTGCCGATCCCGGTACCGATGGTGAACATGACCATCGAGTCCGTCGCGTCCCGCGCCGCCCCGAACCGGAACTCCGCCCAGGCCGCCGCGTTCGCGTCGTTCTCCACCACGATCGGCAGGTCCACCTCGGCGGCGAGGTGGTCACGCAGCGGCTCCTCGCGCCACGCCAGGTTCGGCGCGAAGAGCACCCGCGACCGGGTCTCGTCGATCCATCCGGCGGCCCCGACACCCACCGCCTCCACGGGATGGCGGTCGGCCAGCTCGGTCACCACCTCGACGATCATGCGCAGGGTCTGCGCCACGTCGTCCGCGGGCGTGTCGCGCCGGGTCTGCGCGATGACCCGCCCGTCCGGGTCGACCACCCCGCCGAGCACCTTGGTTCCGCCGATGTCGACGCCGATGGTCAGCGACACGGCCTTCTCGCTCCCCTCATCCTCGTCCGAGCCCGCCCGGTCCGCCTGTGTCGATGGTGAGCCAGCGCGCGGGCACGCCAGGGCTGTTTGCCGACACGTCACGCCCCGCCGGCCAGGGACTCCACGCGGCGCTTGAGCTCGCGCAGGGCGGTATCCATGATGACCTTCTCCGCCTTGCGCCTGAACATGCCGAGCATGGCGATCGCGGGTTCGACCGTCAGCGAGTAGGTGACGGTCGAGGTGCCGTCGCCGTTGTCGACGATGTCGTACGAGCCGTGCTGGGCACGCTGCAGGCGCGAGGGTGACACCAGCCGCCACTCGATGCGCGAGAGGTCCTCGGCGTACTCGTACGCGAGCGTGTACTCGTCGGTGAGCACTCCGGCGTCGAGCACGAAGCGCACCTGGCTGGCGTACCCGTCGGTGTACTCCTCGACCACCTCGGCCGAGCGGTACGCCGGCACCCACTCCGGGTAGCGCTCGAAGTCGCAGATGACCTCCGCGACCCGCTCGGGGGGCGCGTCGATCACGATCGACTGCGTGGAGCTCTCCGGCATGGGGGCAGGGTACCCGCTCAGTGTCGGACCGTTCGGCCCGCGGGCACTCACGCCTCGCCGTACACGGGGATGTGCGCCCCGCTGACCGCGAAGGAGGCGTCGGAGCACAGGTAGGCGATGACGTCGGCGACGTCCGAGGGCGCCACCCAGCGGCTGACGTCGGCGTCCGGCTGCGCGGCCCGGTTGGCCGGGGTGTCGATGATGCTCGGCAGGACCGCGTTGGCCCGGATGCCCGAGCTGCGGTACTCCACGGCGAGCGCGTCGACCAGCCCGAGCACCGCGGCCTTCGCGGTCACGTAGCCGGCCGCTCCGGGGAACGGCTGGACCGCCGCCCGGCTGCTCACGCACACGATCGATCCCCGGCCGAGGCCCAGCAGGTGGGGCACCGCGAAGTGGCAGACGAGGTACGCGGCGCGCAGGTTCAGCCGTAGTTGCTCCTCGAACTGGTCGACCGAGGTCTGATGGACCAGGCCACCGGCGGCGAACCCCCCGACGAGGTTGACCACGGCGCCGAGCGGGCTGTCCGGCTCCCCCGCCGCGACCTCGACCGCGCTCGCCGCCGCGTCCGGGTCGAACAGGTCGGCGATCACGTACTGCGCGTCGCGCGACATCTCCGCCGAGCCGGCCCGCCGGTCCGCCACCACGACCCGCCACCCGTCGGCGGCGAGCCGGGCGACGACCGCGCCGCCCAGTCCACCGCTGCCACCTGCGACGAGTACGCTCCGTGCCACATCTGACACGGTAGCGTTTGCCACATGCGCGAGTTCTCCGTACCGCCCGTCGCAGTGATCGGCGAGGACGTGAACCTCGCCGACCCGGTGTGGGACAACGCCCGGGAAGCGCCGGACGCGGTGCAGTTCGTCCGGCGGACCGACGCGGGCTGGCGAGAGGTGGTCACCTGCCGGCAGTTCCGCGACGAGGTGGTCGGGGTGGCGCGGGGCCTGATCGCCGCGGGGATCACACCTGGCATGCGGGTCGGGCTGATGAGCAGCACCCGCTACGAGTGGACGCTGGTGGACTACGCGATCTGGGCGTGCGGCGCGGTGACCGTGCCGGTGTACGAGACCTCCAGCGCCGACCAGCTGGAGTGGATCCTGTCCGACTCGCAGGCGACCGCCTGCGTGGTCGAGACCGCGGCGCACGAATCGATGCTGGCGGGCATCCGCGACCGACTTCCGGAGCTGCGCCACGCGTGGGGGATCGAGTCCGGCGGCATCGACGCGCTCGTCGCCGCTGGCGCCTCGGTCGACCCCGCCGAGGTCGAGATCCGTCGCCGGAGCGTGAAGTCCGACGATCTGGCGACGATCATCTACACCAGCGGCACGACCGGGCGGCCCAAAGGCTGCATGCTGACGCACCGCAACATGTACACCGACATCGCCAACGCCGTGCCCGGCCTGCCCCACCTGTTCCAGCCGGGCGCCGCCACGCTGCTCTTCCTCCCGCTCGCCCACGCGTTCGCCCGGCTCATCCAGATCGGCGTCGTGCACACCCGCACCCGGATGGGGCACACCGCCGAGATCAAGAACCTGGTCGACCAACTCAAGCAGTTCCGCCCGACGTTCGTGCTCGCCGTGCCGCGCATGTTCGAGAAGATCCACGACGACGCGAAGCAGCGCGCCCACAGCGGCCGGGCGGGCGCCGTCTTCGACCGCGCCGAGCGGACCGCCGTCGCGTACAGCCGGGCGCTGGACACCCCCAAGGGTCCGACCCTGCCGCTGCGGCTGCGGCACGCGCTGTTCGACCGGCTCGTCTACCGCAAGCTGCGCGCGGCGATGGGCGGGCGGTGCACCGCGGCCATCTCCGGCGGCGCTCCCCTCGCCGAGCACCTGGCGCACTTCTTCCGCGGCGTCGGGGTCACCGTCTACGAGGGGTACGGGCTCACCGAGACGTCGCCCACGGTCGCGGTCAACCTGGAACACGACATCCGGATCGGAACCGTCGGTCGGCCGCTGCCCGGCGTCACCATCCGCATCGCGGACACCCGGGACACCGGCCAGGGCGAGGTGCTGATCAAGGGTGCCGTGGTGTTCCCCGGCTACTGGCGGAAGCCGGAGTTGACCGCGGAGGCGATCGACCCGGACGGCTGGCTGCACAGCGGGGACCTCGGCGAGCTGGACGACGACGGCTACCTGCGGATCACCGGCCGGATCAAGGAGATCATCGTGACGGCGGGCGGCAAGAACGTCGCCCCCCAGGACCTGGAGAACCGGCTGCGCGCGCACCCGCTGATCAGTCAGGTCATGCTCGTCGGGGACCGACGCCCGTTCATCGGGGCGCTGGTGACCCTCGACGAGGGCGCGGTGCGGGCCTGGCTGGAGCGCCACGGCAGGCCGGCCGGGACCCCGGTCGCCGACCTGCGCGAGGACCCCGAGCTTCGCAGGGAGATCCAGGCGGCGGTCGACGACGCCAACCGGACGGTGTCGCACGCCGAGCAGATCAGAAAGTTCCGTATCCTTCCGGCGGACTTCACCGAGGCCAACGGCCTGCTCACCCCGACCCTTAAGGTGAAACGGGACGCCGTGCAGAAGGAGTACGCCGACGAGATCGACGCGATCTACCGCGCCTGACGCCATCCCGGGGCACGAAGGCGGCCAGGACCGCTGGGCGTGGCCCCGCCCGTACCAGGTGGGGGCCCGTGCCGCGCTGCTCGCGCTGGTCGCGGGGCTGACCCTGCTGGCCACCCGCGACCCGGCCAGCCTGCGCTGGATCGGCCTGCTCGCGCTGGCCGGGCTGCCGTCGGTGCTGGTCCCGCACCACCCGACGCTCGCCGCGCTCGGGCGGTACGCCGAGGTGGTGACGGTCGCCGTCGCGGCGAGCGCGGTCGCGGCCACGGCGGACGCGGCGGGAGTCGTGCCGGCGGGGTACGGCGCGGCGTTCATCCTGCCGTACCTCGTCGTGCCGTTCAGCGCGGCCGTGGTGTCCCGGCGCCACGCGCAGGCGGCAGGGCTTCTGGTGGCGGCCACGGCGGTGCTGGTGCTCGCCGGCCTGCTCACGGCCACGCCCGAGGGCCCGCAACTGACCACGCCCGGGTACGTCGCCGCCGTCGTCCAGTGGCTGGTGCTCGCCGGCGTGGGCACGGTCGTCGCCGCCGCGCTGCAGCGCTCGGCACTCGCCCACACCGACCGCCCCCAGCCGTACGCCGAGGCGACCCGCCTGCTCACCCAGCTGCGCAGCGTGGCTCGACAACTACCCGGCGCCACGCTCGACCCCGGCGGCCTCGCCGAGGCGATCCTCGAGGAGGTGCGCGCGGCGGCACCGGCCGACCGCGCGGCCGTGCTGTCCGCGAGCGGCGGCGGCCGCCTGGTGGTGCTCGCCCAGAGCGCGAGCGAGCGGGTGGACTGGGAGACCTCGCTGGACTCCGATTCGGCGATCGCCGACGCGTGGGCCAGCCAGCAGCCGCAGACCTCCAGCCGGTCGCAGTCGCGCTCACGCGGGGACGGAGAGGTCTCCGCGCTCGTGGTGCCACTGGTGGCCGGTGTCCGCACCGTTGGACTGATCATCGCCGAATCCGACACGCCCGGTGCCTACCCGCCGAGCACCGTCCGCAAGGTGACGGCGCTCGCGGCGCCGGCCGCGCTGCGGCTGGAGGCGGCGCTGCTCTTCGACGAAGTGCGTTCGCTCGCGACCAACGAGGAGCGCCAGCGGCTCGCCCGGGAGATCCACGACGGCATCGCGCAGGAGCTGGTGATGGTCGGGTACGGGATCGACAACGCGCTCGCCACGCTGCCCGAGCAGGCCACCGCGACCGCCGAGGAGCTGCGCGCGCTGCGCGCGGAGGTGACCCGCGTGATCACCGAACTGCGACTGTCGCTTTTCGAACTCCGCAGCGAGGTGGACCGCCACGGCGGGTTGACCGCCGCGATCGCCGAGTACGCCCGGACGGTGGGTGCCTCGGCAGGCCTGCGCGTGCACCTGTCGCTGGACGAGTCGACCGCCCGGCTACCCGCCGCCATCGAGGCTGAGCTGCTGCGCATCGCGCAGGAGGCGATCACGAACGCGCGCAAACACGCCGGCGCCACGAACCTCTGGGTGACGTGTGAGGTGGATCCGCCCTATGCTCGCATCACCATCGTCGATGACGGCACCGGCATCGGTGACCAGCGCGTAGACGGCCGCTACGGTCTTGCGATCATGGCGGAGAGGGCGGAACGTATCCGTGGCCGGCTGGAGATACGACCACGACATCCAGCAGGCACCTCGGTAGCGGTCGTCCTCGGCACTCCACCGAAGCGCGCTGCCGAGCACAGATCAGAAGGAGAAGGCACCGGGCATGTCCACCACGACCACGACGACGGCGCGCACCAGGGTACTGCTCGTCGATGACCATGACCTGATCAGGAAAGGACTCCGGCACGCCTTCGAGCGGGACAGCCAGTTCGAGGTGGTCGGCGAGGCGGCCACGGCGGCGGAGGCGGTGCGCCAGGCGGGGGCGCTCCAGCCCGATGTCGTGATCATGGACCTGCGCCTGCCCGACGGCAGCGGACTGGAGGCCACCCGGGCGCTGCGCAAGTCCAGCTCCACCATGGGCATCGTGGTGCTGACCATGTACGCCGGCGACGACCAGCTCTTCGGCGCGCTCGAAGCCGGCGCAAGCGCGTTCGTGCCCAAGACCGCCCCCGCCGACGAGGTCGTCGCCGCCGCCCGGCACGCCGCGTCCGCCCCGTCCGCGTTCACGGCCGCCGACCTCGCCGAGGCGATGAAGCGCCGCCTGACCCCGACCGGCCCGCAACTCTCCCCGCGGGAGAGCCAGGTGCTGCGCCTGCTGGCCGACGGGATGAGCGTCGCGGGGATCGCGAAGCAGCTGTTCGTCAGCGAGTCGACCGCGAAGACGCACATCTCGAAGCTGTACGAGAAGCTGGGCGCGGCCAACCGCGCGCAGGCCCTGATGACGGCGCTGCGCCTCGGCCTGCTGGAGGCCCCCGACGCCCCCAAGTTCTGACACCCGCCCGCCCAGCGGCGGTTGATCATGGCGTTGCGGGCACGACACGCCGACGATGTGCGGTCAACTTCATGATCAACCGGAGGGATCGGTGGCGCCCCGCAGCAGGCGCGTCATCCGGCCGGCCAGCGTGTCCCAGCGCCACTCGGCCTCGACCCACGCGCGCCCCGCGGCGCCCATCCGCCGCGCGAGATCCCGGTCGGCCAGCAGGTCCGTCACCCGCGACGCGACCGCGGCCACGTCCCGCCCCGACACCACGTACCCGGTCTCGCCGTCGCGGACCGCGTCCGGTGCGCCGCCCGAGTCACCGGCCACCACCGGCAGCCCGGTGGCGGACGCCTCCAGGTAGACGATGCCGAGGCCCTCGACGTCGAGGCCGCCCGCGCGGGTGCGGCACGGCATCGCGAACACGTCCCCGGCCGCGTAGTGCGCGGGCAGCTCCGCCCAGGGCACCGAGCCGGTGAACACCACGTCGCCGGCCACGCCGACCTCCCGGGCCAGCCGCTGCAGCGTCGAGCGGTACGGCCCACCGCCGACGAGCAGCAGCGCGGCGTCCGGCACGCGGCGCTGGACGAGCGGCAGCGCCCGGATCAGCGTGTCCTGCCCCTTGCGCGGCACGAGCCGGGAGACGCAGACGACGACCGGCCGGTCGCCGAGCCCGTACCGCACCCGCACCGGGCCGCCGTCCACGCCAGGGTGGTAGGCGGCGGTGTCCACCCCGGGGGCGAGGCGCTCAAGCGACGTGAGGTGGCCGATCGCCCGGTCGAGCCGGACCCGCTGGTACTCGCCGAGGTAGGTGACCACGTCCACGCCCCGGCCGATGCGCCGCAGCAGGCTACGCGCGCCCGGCAGCGCCGCCCAGCCCACCTCGTGGCCGTGGGTCTGGGCCACCACGCGGGTGATCCCGGCCCGGCGGCGCAGGCCGGCGGCGAGCAGCCCGAGCGGCGCGGCGGCGCCGAACCACACCGTGTCGCACCCGCGGGAGCGGGCCAACCGGGCGGCCCGCCGGGCGACCGCCGGGGTGGGCAGCAGCACGGTCGTGGGCTCGCGGACCACCTCGAACGGCTGCTCCGCGTCGAACTTCTCCGCACCGCGCCACGTGGACGCGTAGACGACCACGGAGCCGGAGGGCTGCCGGACCGCGAGATTGTGCACGAACGACTGGATGCCGCCCGGCCGGGGCGGGAAGTCGTTGGTCACCAGCAGGGTCCGGGTCATCGCCGGCCCCTGGCGTAGGCGCGGGCGGCGGCGATGCGCTCCACTGTGGACAGATGGCTGGCGAACAGCGCGTACTCGACGGGGTGCGGATCCACGTCGGCGAGGTTGACCAGCGCGAGACGCCGCTGCATCGCCTCGAACGTGACCGGGTCGTCGGTGAGCGCCAGGGCGTGCTGGTCGGCGCGTGCCTCGATGCGCCGGGAGACGAGGCTCTGCAGCGGGGTCGCCACCAGACCGACCAGCGTGGCGACCGCGACCAGCAGTGCGATGCCGCGCGGGTCGGCGAGCGACTCCACCCCGGCGCGGCGCAGCAGGCCCGTCCACCCGCCGAGCAGGTACAGCCCGCACACCGCCGCGGCGGCCCCGAGCGCGGCGAGCAGGGTGCCCGTGCCGACGTCGTTGTCCTTGGCGTGCCCGAGTTCGTGCGCGACCACCGACGCGATCTCGTCCTCGCTGGCCTCGCGCAGCAGGGTGTCGTAGACGACGATCCGCCGGGTGGGCCCCAGCCCCGAGACGTACGCGTTGACCGCGCGGGTGCGCCGGGACGCGTCGGCGACGAGCACGTCGCGCACGGGCAGCCCGTCACGCTCGGCCAGCGCGACGAGCCGGTCCCGAAGCGGTCCGGGCTGCATCGGCGTGAACCTGTTGAACACCGGCTCGACGAGCACCGGCAGCACGAACGACAGCAGCACCACGAGCGCGGCGGCGCCGGCCGCGCCCCACGCCCACCACCAGCGCGGCGTCGCCCGGGCGATCGCGTAGAAGCCCAGCAGCGCCACCGCGCCGATCACCGCGGTCACCGCGTACGCCTTGAGCACGTCGACGGCCCATCCGGACCAGGTCTGGGTGGACAGGCCGTAGCGGACCAGCACCGTGTGCCGCCAGGCCGCCAGCGGCAGCGTCACCAGTTCACCGACGAGCACGACGGCGAGCCCGCCGAGCACGGCCCGCGCGATCCAGTGGTCGCCGAATGGCCGCCCGACCGCCGTGACCAGCGCGGCGCCCAGCGGGGTCAGCCCGAGCGCGAGCGCCACGAGCAGGCCCAGCGCGAGCGCGCCGTACGAGACGGGGCGCAGCTCGGCGTGCAGCGCCTTGCCCCGGGCCACCCGGTCGACCGGCAGGTCGCGCAGCGCGGCCACCTGGTCGGCCCGTGGGGCCGGCGGGCGGGCCCACGGCACGAGCAGCGCGGCCGCCAGCAGCAGCGCGACCACCAGCACGCCGAACGTCACGGCGGCCCACAGTCGAGGGGACATCCACTCTCCTCACCTCGCCGCCGGGTCCCGGCGGCACCACCACTCGGCGGTACCGTACCCGCCTGCCCCGCCGAGGGGCGGCCACGCGGTCGGCGATCAGGCGGCGCGCGGCCGCGTGGACCGGTGGCGGCGTGATTCGGCCGTCACCAGCCGCAGCCGGGGCACCATCCCCGCGTCGGCGAGCACCCGCAGCGCCCGCTCCTCCGCCTCGTCGAGCTCCACGGCGTCCGGTGGCGCGCCGAGCATCACGCTCACCACACACCCGGCGCACGCCGCGCCGCGGAGCAGGCATGCGTCACAGTCGATCACCATGCCGTGACGGTACGAACGGGGTACGACACAACGCGGGCGACCACCGGGCTCGCCGCCCGGGCACGTCAGGAGCGGGCCAGGCGGCGCAGCAGGGCGTCGGAACTCAGGGGGTAGGCCCCGTGGCGGCGTACCCCTTCGGCGACCTCGCGATCCGAGGAGACCACCACGAGCGGCCGGCCGGAGGGCTCGGCGCGCGCCAGCCGGCGGATCAGGTCGTCGGCGGTCTCGCCCTTGCGGGAGAACAGCACCCGCACGCCACGCGGCGTCGGCGGCAGCCCGTGCACCCGCTCGGCACCGTCGAAGACCACGGTCACCTCGGCCCCGGTCTGCGCCGCCAGGCCGCCCAGTCCGGTGACGAGCCGGCTGCGCTGCTGCTCCAGCGAGATCTCGCCGTACCCGCGCTTGGTCACGTTGTACCCGTCGACGATCAGGTGCACCTTCGGCAGCCGCAGGTACTGGTCGAGGCGGGCCGGGTCGTCCTCGGCGAGCCCTCGCGCCCGGGCGCCCAGCGTCTCCGGCCGATCCGCCGCACTGTCCGCGACCACGTCGGCCGGCAGCCGGTCGGCCGGTCGGAGGGCGAGCTCCCGCCGCAGGCCGACCGCGGCCTGGCCGATCGTCTCCAGCAACAGCCACAGGCGCGCCTCGTCCACCTGCCGCGCCTCTCTGGCCGTCTGCCGGGCGGCCTCGATGGCGTTCTCCGCCTCGGCCAGCCGGGCCCGCAGCCGGCGTACCTCGGCCTCGTGCTCGGCCGCCGCGCGGGCGGCCCGGCCCTTCTCGGCGGCGAGCATGTCGGTCGCCTTCTTCTCCCGCGCCCGTGCCTGGCGCAGCTCCCGGCCCAGCGCGCGCACCTCGTCGCGCATGCCGGACGCTTCGTCGCGCAGCTTCGCCACCTCGTCGCGCAGCTTCTCGACCTCGATCCTGGCCACGGCCAGGTCGTGCTCGGCCCGGGCGGCGCGGCTCTCCACCTCGCGGACCAGATCCGCGACGGCCGCCCGGTCCGCCTCGGCGCGCAGTGCGGCGCTCGCCGTCTCGACCAGGTCGGTCCAGCCCGCCGGCCGGGCCAGGTACGCGAGTGCGGCCACCTCGACCGGATCCGCGGCGGCCGGCACCGTGCCCGCCAGCACCGCCGCCCCTAAATCGCCCGCCTCCGCCAGTGCATGCTCGGCCACCTGCCCACGGAAGGACGGGTCCGCCGCGAGTGCGGTGGCGATGGCCGGGCCGCCGAGCCTGGCGCGCCGCTGCGGGGCGAACTTCGCGATCCGGCGCAGCGGGGCCGGCAGCCTGTCGAGGGGCAGCCTGGGCAGCGCGGCGGCGGCCAGGGTGATCAACCGCTGCCGGACAGGCTCGGGGAGTGAGGGCTCCACCTCGGCAACGCTCGGCTGATCCTCCGGCGCGGACATCTTCCCAGTGTCGCACCGCACGCACCGGCGAGCGGCCGGTGGCCGGCGGCCCCGGGGGTTTTCGGACGGAAGATCCCCGCACGTCCACATGCTCCGCCAACGGCGCACCGCGCAAGCGGCCCGAACCCGTCCGCGGGAGCACGCGCAACCCCGCCCGAACCGGTGTCGTACCCGCCACCTACCGTGCCAGCCGTGCCGCAGCCGTACGTGCAGACCACCCTGGACGACGTGCTCGCCGGTACGGCGGGTGCCGGGGACCTCGCCACGAGCCTGCGCGACACCACCTTCGTGGTCGTGGATCTGGAGACCACCGGCCGGGCGCCCGACGGCAGCGGGATCACAGAGATCGGCGCCGTGAAGGTCGCCGGGGGCGAGCGGCTCGGTGAGTTCGCGACGCTGGTCAATCCGGGCGAGCGCATCCCGCCGTACATCTCGGTGCTGACCGGGATCACCGAGGCCATGGTCGCCCCCGCGCCGCCGATCGAGTCCGTGCTGCCGTCCTTCCTGGAGTTCGCCCGGGGTGCCGTGCTGGTCGCGCACAACGCGCCGTTCGACGTCGGGCACCTCAAGGCGGCCTGTGCGCGGCTCGGCTACCCGTGGCCCAACCCGCGGGTGCTGGACACCGCCGCGCTGGCCCGCCGGGTGCTGGCCCGCGACGAGGTGCCCAACCACCGGCTCGCCACGCTCGCCGGCTACTGGCGCACCCCCAACCAGCCGTGTCACCGGGCGCTGGCCGACGCGCGCGCCACCGTGGACGTGCTGCACGCCCTGCTCGACCGGCTGGGCAGCTACCGGGTGTTCACGCTCGGCGACGCCCTGGAGTTCGTCAAGGCGGTGTCGCCGGAGCAGCGGCGCAAGCACCACCTCGCCGACGGTCTGCCCGCCGTACCCGGCGTCTACATCTTCCGCGGCCGCGACGACCGCCCGCTCTACGTCGGCACCTCCGGCAACATCGCCGCGCGCGTGCGCAGCTACTTCACGGCCGCGGAGAGACGGGCCCGGATCAGCGAGATGCTCGCCGCGGCCGAGCGGGTGGAGGCGATCGAATGCGCGCACGCCCTCGAGGCCGAGGTCCGCGAGCTGCGGCTGATCGCCGCGCACGCGCCGCCGTACAACCGCCGGTCCAAGTTCCCGGAGCGGACGGTGTGGCTCAAGCTCACCGCCGAGCCGTACCCGCGACTGTCGCTCGTGCGCGCGGTCGCCGCCGACGGCGCGGTGTATCTCGGGCCGTTCGGCGGCCGTCGCGCCGCCGAACTCGCCGCCGCCGGCCTGTACGACGCGGTGCCCCTGCGCCAGTGCGCGCGCCGCCTCTCGCCGCGCACCCCCACGCCCGCGTGCGCCCTGGCCGAACTGGGCCGCTGCCTGGCCCCCTGCGAGCTGCGGGTGAGCCCCGAGGAGTACGCCCATCGCGCGGCGGGCCCGGTGGCCGGGGCGCTCGCGGGCGACCCCGGACCCGTCGTCGACCGCCTGATGGCGCGCATCGACACGCTGGCCGGCGCGCAGCGCTACGAGGAGGCCGCGGTGGTGCGCACCCGGCTGGCCGCGCTGCTGCGCGCGTCCGTGCGCATGCAGCGGCTCGCGGCGCTGACCCGGGTGGCCGAGCTGGTCGCCGCCCGGCCCACCGAGCGGCGGACCGGGTGGGAGATCGCCGTGGTGCGCCACGGGCGGCTGGTCGCCGCCGGGGTGTCGCCACCGGGTGCCCACCCCCGGCGCACCATCGAGGTGCTGCTCGCGACCGCGGAGACCGTGCGGCCCGGCCCCGGCCCGACCCCGTGCGCCACGCCCGCCGAGACCGAGCGCATCCTCGTGTGGCTCGAGCGCCCGGAGACCCGGCTCGTCCAAATGTCCGAGGGCTGGATGTCGCCGGTGAACGGGGCCGGGCGCTACCGTGACCTGCTGCGCCGCGCCGAGGAGGCGGCGACGGCGGATCTGCACGCATTCGGCGTCCGATGACACGCGGAAAGTAGCACCTTAGGCAAATAGCACTCTATTGGTGGAATTTTCCGTACGCTGGAAACCACCGCCTTTCCGGGAGGCGCCCGGTGGATCCGGTCGACGTCGGCACGACCCGGCCCGCGGCCTTCGCCCACGGGCCCGGACCGGCCGCGCCGCCCGCCGGGCGCGAGGGCGGTGTCGGTCTCACCCACCGGTTGCGGGCCCTGGTCCGGGGCGTCGCCTCAGCGGGCACCACCGACCCGGTCGCCGACCTCATCCGCGAGCACCGCGCGATCCATTCGCACGCCGACGGCGACGTTCTGCGCCGGGCGTACGCGTTCGCCGAGCGGGCGCACCGCGGGCAGTACCGCAAGACCGGTGAGCCCTACATCACCCACCCGCTGGCCGTCGCGCGGATCCTGGCGGTGCTCGGCATGGACACCACCACGCTGGTCGCGGCGCTGCTGCACGACACCGTCGAGGACACCAGCTACACCCTGCAGGCGCTCTACGAGGACTTCGGCCCGGAGGTGGCGGCCCTGGTCGACGGCGTGACCAAGGTCGAGCGGGTGTCCTACGGGGACGACGCCGAGGCCGAGACCATCCGCAAGATGATCATCGCAGCGGGCCGGGACGTGCGGGTTCTGGTGGTCAAGCTCGCCGACCGGCTGCACAACATGCAGACCCTGGACGTGCGCTCCCCCGCCTCGCGGCTGCGGGTGGCCCGCGCCACCCGGGACGTGCTGATCCCGCTGGCCGACCGGCTCGGCATCCAGGCGCTCAAGCGGGAGCTCGAGGACCTCGTCCTGCGCCACCTCGAGCCCGAGGCGTACGCGCGCATCGAGCGCTATCTCCAGGAACGTCCACAGTGGGAGGAGTACCTGGAGGCGGTCTGCGCGGCGGCGCGGGCCGCGCTCAAGCGGCACCAGGTGACCGCCGAGGTCGGGCCGCGGCCCCGTCACCACTACTCCATCTGGAAGGACACGGTTGCCGGTGGATACCGCGAGCCGTTCGACCTGCCACGCATCGTGGTCATCGTGGCCGGCCCGGACACCGACTGCTACGCGGCGCTCGGCGCCATGCACGCGACCTGGCGCCCGGTGCCCGGCCGGTTCAAGGACTTCATCGCCTCACCGAAGAACAACCTCTACCGATCCCTGCACACCACCGTCATCGGTCCCGACCACCGCAGCGTGGAGATCCTCATCCGCACGGAGGCGATGCACCGCGACGCCGAGTACGGGATCGTCGCGGGCTTCCGGTTCGGTACACCAGGCCGGCGGCCGGAGGGTGAGCAACTGCCCTGGCTGCGCCGCGTGCTGGAGTGGGAGCGCCAGGCCAAGGACCCGGCCCAGTTCCTCGACGCGCTGCACAGCGACCTGGTCGAGAACCAGATCCAGGTCTTCACGCCCTCCGGCCGGCGGGTGCAGCTTCCGGCCGAGTCCACCCCCGTCGACCTGGCGTACGAACTCGACACCCGCCTCGGCGACCAGTGCGTCGCGGCGCTGGTGAACGGGCGGCTCGCGCCGCTCTCCTCGCCGCTGGCCGACGGCGACGTGGTGGACATCCTCACCCGCCACGACGAGCTGCCCGGGGACACGCGAGAGCCCGACCGGGAGACGCCCGACGACGACCCGGGCGACGACCGGCCGGCCGGCCCCTCGCGGGACTGGCTCGCGTTCGTGAAGACGCCGTACGCGCGGCTGCAGATCAGCCGTTGGTTCGACGGGTACGACCGGGCGACACCGGCGAGCCCGGCGCAGAAGGTACGGCTCGGCCTGGCCGCCATCGGCCTCGCGCTGCGCCGGCGCGACCGCCGCCTGGCCACCGAGGTGCCTCTGCGCCGCCTCGCCGGTCTCCTCGGCTACCCCGATCCGGAGGCCCTGCTGGTCGCGGTCGCAGACCACCTCGTTCCCGCGGAACAGATCGTCGAGAAGCTCATCGCGCTGGTCGACCACGGACCCGGCGTCGCGTCGGGTGCTCAGCCGCCCGCCACCCCGTAGCCTGAAGCGGTGATCCGTCGTCTGCGCAGCCACGCCACCGCCACTGCGTACGCCCTGTTCTACCGGCTCCCCCAGCGGGTGCGGCTGCGGCTGGTGCGGCTGGCCACCCCCACGTATACGGTCGGCGCCGTCACGCTCGTCCGCGACGCGGGCGCGCCCGCTCCGGGCCGCCTGCTGCTGCTGCGGCAGCCGCCGAACCGCGGCTGGTCGCTGCCCGGCGGGCTGCTGGGCCACCGCGAGCGGCCGGCCGACGGCGCCCGGCGCGAACTGTACGAGGAGACGGGCATCCTCGTCGACGCCGAGGCGCTGCGACCGGCGATACCCAACGCGATCGTGCACAGCGACGGTCGCTGGGTCGACCTAGTCTTCGAGGTGGACGTGCCGGCCGAGTCCGTCACGTTGAGCGTCGACGGTGCCGAGGTGTTCGAGGCGGCCTGGCACCCGCTCGACGACCTTCCGCTGCTGACCAAGGCCACCGCTCGGCTGCTCGCCCACTACGGCATCGGCCCGGCCAAGTCATGAGTGTGGACGTGTGCGCCGTCGTGCTCGCCGCCGGCGAGGGGCGGCGGTTGCGGCCGTTGACCGAGGTACGGCCGAAGCCGCTCTGCCCCGTCGGCAACGTGCCCCTGCTGGACCGGCTGCTGTCCCTTGTGAACGCCGTCGGGTTCGCCGGCCCGGGCTCGGTCGCGGTCAACGCCAGCTGGCTCGCCGACCAGGTCGTGGCGCACGTCGGCGACCGGGCGCACCTGTCGGTCGAGCGCGACGGCCCGCTCGGGACCGCCGGGGCGCTCGGCCGGTTGCGGGACTGGATCGACGGCCGGGCCGTGCTCGTCGGCAACGCGGACGCCTACCTCGCCGGGCCGCCACCGGCCCTGCTCGACGGGTGGGACGGCCAGGTCGTCCGGCTGCTCGGCGTGCCCACGTCGCCGGAGGATCCGGAGCGGTTCGGCGGGCACCGGTTCGCCGGCTTCTCCCTGCTGCCCTGGTCGTGGGTGGCTTCGCTGCGCCCGGAGCCGTCCGACCTGACCAGCCGGGTGTGGCGGCCGGCCGAGCGGGCCGGCCGGCTGGAGGTCGTGCCGTACCCGGGGACCTACCTGGACACCGGCACGCCGGCCCGGTACCTGGCGGCGAACCTGCACGCGGCTGGCGACGGCAACCTGGTCGCCGACGGTGCGCGGATCACCGGGCGGCTGGAGCGGGCCGTGGTCGGCGCGGGCGCGGTGGTGGACGGCACGGTCATCCGGACGGTCGTCTGGCCGGGCGGGTACGTCGGACCGGACGAGCACCTCGTGGACGCGATCCGGGTGGGTCGGGACCTGACCGTGCCGGCGGCGTGACCCGTGGCCGGGATCCGCCCGGTGGTGCGGGCCGTACGATGTTCTGGTCCGCGACCCCGCCCCGCCGGAGGAGACCAACGGTGATCACCGCGATCGTGCTCATCGACTGCGCCACCGACTCGATCCCCGAGGTCGCGGAGGCCCTGGCCAATCTGCCCGGGGTGAGCGAGGTCTACTCGGTCGCCGGGCACGTGGACCTCATCGCCATCGTCCGCGTGCGCGAGTTCGACCAGATCGCCGACGTCATCGCCGGCGGCATTTCCAAGATGCCGGGCGTGCTCAACACCGAGACGCACATCGCCTTCCGCGCCTACTCCAAGCACGACCTGGAGGAGGCGTTCTCCATCGGCTTCGCCGACGCGGACTGAGCCACGCGGCGGCCCGGCTGCCCTTCGTCGGCGGCGGCGAGCCCGCCCGCGCCGGCGCTGCACGTCAGGCCCCGCGCCGATCACCTCTCGGACGGTCACTCGCCACCGCGCCGCCCCAACGGCCACAAGGCCCGCTAGCCCAGCGGAGACCGCAAGGTCGACTCGGGATTCCGGATATCGCGCTGTCCAGGCCGGTCCCGGGGGCGCGAGTTCACGACTCGCGGTGTCCGCTGCCATGATCGACTCGGCTTTCGCCGCCGTGCAGCAGACTGCCGATCACTCCTGGCTGAGGGCGCTGATCGAGTCGGTGTCTGCATGAGACAAGAAGAACTGAGATAACACATACTTGTGTTATCTCAGTTTTAAGTGCTAGCTTTGCGACGTGCCGACCGACGAGCAACTGACCTTCGCCGACCACCTGGGACGCCGCTACGTGCAGGAGCAGAACATCCCGCCGGTGGCCGGCCGCCTGCTGGGCTATCTGGCGGTGTGTGATCCCGCCGCGCAGACCATCAACGAACTGGCCGACGCGCTGCTGGCCAGCCGCAGCGCCATCACCCAAGCGGTCGTGCTGCTAGAGGGCCGAGGCCTGGTGCAACGGTCCCGTGCTCGCGGCGAGCGTGTGGATCGGGTCTCGGCACGATTGGACCGCTTGGTTTCCGAGCAGGACTACGATCCAAGCGGCTACCTCGATACCGCCGCGCTACTGAGGCGCGGAGCCGCCCTGGTGCGCGATGACGGCTCAGGGCGCCGCGAGGCCTTGGAGGAGTACGCCGCACTCTACGACTTCCTGGCAGAGAGGATGCCGCGGCTGAAGGAGGAGTGGCTCGCCCACCGCGCCAGCGTCCGCGGCGCTGACCCGAAGGAGGCATCGGACACCTGACACCGCCGAGCCTCGCCCGACCGCCCATCACGCAGGTCTGACCATTCATATCGCCAACGACGTCTTCGCCAGCACGCGAGACGCGGGGATCGAGTGCGCCCTCGAACGCCCCGAACGACACCGATGCGATGAGGCGCGCCCCGAATCGACGCATCCGCCAGTGCCTGTCGACCCATTCACCGCAAAGGAAGCCCATGCCAACCACCCGTCCTCCGGCGATCCAGATCGCCGGACTCCACAAGTCGTTCAAGGGCAACCACGTCCTGCGCGGCATCGACCTCGACATCCCGTCCGGCACTGTGTTCGCCCTGCTCGGGGCCAACGGTGCCGGCAAGACGACCATGATCAACATCCTCACCACGCTGCTCGCCCCCGATGCCGGCACCGTCCGCGTCGCCGGCCACGACGTGGTGACCGAACCGGACGAGGTCCGCGCCTCGATCGGCGTCACCGGACAGTTCGCCGCCGTCGACGGCCTCCTCACCGGCGAGGAGAACCTGCGCATGATGGCCCGGCTCGCCCACCTCGACAAGCTGCGCGCCAAGGCTCGAGTCGCCGAACTGCTCGACCAGTTCGGCCTCGCCGAAGCGACGTACCCGGTCGCTGGCTACTCGGGCGGCATGCGACGCCGGCTGGACCTGGCCATGTCGCTGATGCTGGACCCCGACATCGTCTTCCTCGACGAGCCGACCACCGGCGTCGACCCACGCGGACGCGCCGTGATGTGGGACATCGTGCGCGGACTAGTCGAGCGGGGCACGACGATCTTCCTCACGACCCAATACCTCGAAGAAGCCGATCAGCTCGCCACCCGCGTCGCCGTCCTTGCCGACGGCCGCATCGTCGCGGACGACACCCCGGCCGCCTTGAAGCGTCGCGTCGGCAGCGGTCACCTCGTCCTGGAATTGCCCACGCCCGACGCGCTTGCCGATGCCGCACGCATCCTCCCCACGGCGACAGCGGACCCCGACGCGCTGAGCATGCGCGTGCGCGAGGGTACGGACCCGAACACCATCAAAGACCTCCTCACCCGCCTCGATGACGCGCGCGTCCCCGTCGCGAACCTGCAGATCGTCACCCCCGACCTCGATGACGTCTTCTTCGCCCTCACCGGCTCACCTCGTAACCGGACCGACGCAGAGACCGCAACCCAGGAGAACCAGGCATGAGCACCCCACACCCCCGACCGTTCAGCGACACGCTGACCATGTTGTGGCGCAACCTCCTGCATAACCTGCGCTATCCCAGCGGACCCATCATCGTCATCGCCATTCCGCTGGTCTTCCTGCTGCTGTTCGTCTACGTCCTCGGTCAGACCCTCGGCGCCGGCATCGCTACCGGCGGTACCCGCGAGCAGTACCTCGCCTACATCACCCCCGCGATCCTGCTGATGGCCGCCGCCTCGGCGCCACAGATGATCGCGGTATGGATCTCGATGGACATGACCGAGGGCATCATCGCCCGCTTCCGCACCATGCCCATCTTCCGCGGCTCCGTGCTCGCCGGCCACGCCCTGAACGGCACCATCCTCATCACCGTCGCCATCACCGTCCTCGTCGGCGTCACGCTCCTGCTCGGTTACCGGCCCCAAGCCGATCCCCTGGGCTGGCTGGCGCTTGCCGGCCTCATCGTCCTCGTCGGCTTCGCACTCTCTTGGCTGGCCGTTGCCTTCGGGCTCGCCGCCAAGAGACCGGACACCGCCAGCAACATGCCCCTGCTGCTGCTGATCCTGCCCCTGCTCAGCGGTGGATTCGTGCCCATCGAATCGCTTCCTGGCTGGCTACAAGGATTCGCCGAGTACCAGCCTTTCACGCCCATCATCAGCACCATCCGCGGCCTCCTCACGGGCGGCGCCGAGGCCAGCGATGCGGCACGGACGGTCGGCTGGTGCGTCGTCATCACAGTCATCGGCTACGTCTGGTCACTGTGGCTCTACCGCCGCCACACCGCCCCGTCGACGAGCCGCGCCACAGGTGGCCGATGACCAGACATCGGCATTTCACGAGTGAGCGTAGACCGCCTCGCGCGTCGAACCCGCAGCTCCGCGCCCAGACTGACGGACACCAGCGTAAGCCGTCAGGGACGAGCCCAACGCGATTCGCTGGGCCGAGCGACTCATCCGGTCCGAGGCCGGACCTGGCTTACCGGTCACGGAGGGTCGCCTGAAACTCACGCCGATCAGCGACGGCCCGACCTAGGGCTCGACGGTAAGCGGCACGCGTTCGCGGACGGCCGGCGCACGAAGCGGGGGGTCGCCCCGCTTCGTGCGCGCTCTGGGTAGCCGGCCGCTACTCGCCGCCCTGCCGCTCTCGGCCGACGCGCTCCAGCTCCGCGCCACGCGGCGGCTTCGGCTCGATCTCGACGCGCCCCGGCTCCTCGATCGGGCGGAAGAAGCCGCGCACGGTCGGCACGAGCGCGCCGAGCCGGTTCATCTTCTTCGGCACAGCCCAGCCGCCGTACTCCAGCTTCGTGTGGCCGTGCTCGTCGACCGGCCCGAGCGGCTGGTGCACCTCGATGAACCGCCCGTCGGGCAGCCGCTTGATGATGCCGGTCTCCACGCCGTGGGCCAGGACCTCCCGGTCGTGCTGCTGGAGACCGAGGCAGACCCGGTAGGTGATGTAGTAGGCGATCGGCGGCACGATCAGCAGCCCGATCCGGCCCGCCCACGTCATCGCGTTCAGCGAGATGTGGAACTTGTCCGCGATGACGTCGTTGGCACCCGACAGCAGCAGGATGAGGTAGAAGCTCACACCCATCGCGGCCAGGGCGGTGCGGAAGGGCACGTCCCGCGGCCGCTGCAGCAGGTGGTGGCTCTGCCTGTCCCTGGTGAACCGGGCCTCCAGGAACGGATAGAGGATCGGCACGATCGTGATGATGCCGGGCAGCAGCACCGCCGGCCAGAACGGCGCCGGCAGCGTGTAGCCGAAGGCGCGGATCTCCCAGGCCGGGAAGAGCCGGGCGGCGCCGTCGAGGAACATCACGTACCAGTCCGGTTGGCTGGCGGCGGAGACCACCGCGGCGTTGTAGGGCCCGAACAGCCACATCGGGTTGATCTGGAACAGCCCGCCCAGCAGCGCGATGGCCGCGGCGACGAGGAGGAAGAAGCCGGCCATCTTCAACCCGTACCGCGGCACCATCCGCTCGCCGACGACGTTCTGGTTGGTCCGCCCAGGCCCCGGCCACTGCGTGTGCTTCTGCAGCACGAGCAGCGCCAGGTGCAGGCTCACCAGCGCGACCAGGACCGCCGGGAGGATGAGCACGTGCAGGCCGTAGAACCGCGGGATGATCACGCCCCCGCCCGGGAACTCCCCGCCGAAGAGCGACTCGGCCAGCCAGGTGCCGACCACCGGCACCGACAGCATGATCGCGTGCCCGATGCGCAGGCCGGTGCCGGACAGGGCGTCGTCGGGCAGCGAGTAGCCGAGGAAGCCCTCCAGGAAGCCCACCCAGAACAGCAGCACGCCGATGATCCAGTTCAGCTCACGCGGCTTGCGGAACGCGCCGGTGACGAACGTGCGCAGCATGTGGGCGATGATCGCGGCCATGAACAGCAGCGCGGCCCAGTGGTGCATCTGGCGCATGATCAGGCCGCCGCGCACCTCGAATGAGATCTCCAGAGCCGACTCGTACGCCCGGGACATCTCCACGCCGCGCAGCGGCGTGTAGGGGCCGTTGTACGTCACCTCCTCCATCGACGGGTCGAAGAAGAGGGTGAGGAACGTGCCGGTCAGCAGCAGGACGACGAACGACCAGAGCGCGATCTCCCCGAGCAGGAAGGACCAGTGATCGGGAAAGACCTTGTTCATCAGCTTGCGCAGCGGGCTCGCGATGTGCATCCGCTCGTCGATCCCGCCGGCCGTGGCGCCCGGCAGCGCCTTCAGGTCGAATCTGCGTCGCTTCATGACACTATGGCCTTTCCCAGAAGGAGGGGCCGATCGCGACCTTGTAGTCGCTCTTCGCGATGAAGTAGCCCTCGTCGTCGACGCCGATCGGCAGCATCGGCAGCGCCCGGGCCGCCGGGCCGAAGATCGGCTTGGCGTTGTCGGTGATCAGGAACTGCGACTGGTGGCACGGGCACAGCAGCCGGTTGGTCTGCTGCTCGTACAGGCTCGCCGGGCAGCCCAGGTGGGTGCAGATCTTCGAGTACGCGACGAAGTTCTCGTACATCGACCCCTCGTTCAAGGGGTTGAGCTTCTCGCGGGCCACCGCCGCGTCGGCGGGGCGCAGGTGGATCAGCAGCGTCGGCGAGTCCGCGTACTTGTTGCTCACGCCCTCGGGGATGCCGGGGAAGACCGTGATCTGCCCGCCGGCGCTGATGTCCTCCGGCCGCACCGGCGAGTAGTCCTCGCGCACCAGCCGCACCGGCTTGCCGCCGTTGTTGGCCGGGTCGAACCCGGTGCGGAACAACTGGTTGTCCTTGTGCGGGTCCCGGATGAGGCCGCCGACGATCGGAGCGGCGACCGCGACGCCGATCGGCGCTATGCCGAGCGCCAGCGCGCCCTTGAGCAGCGGGCGGCGCGCCACCCCGGTCTCGTCGACCGCGTACAGCATGCTCGCCGCGGTCATCTTCCGCTCGTCGCTCGGCGACTCGCCGACGTGGCGCTTCTCGACCGCCACCTCCTCGGGCAGCAGCTTCTTGACCCACGTGACGATGCCGATGCCGACGCAGGCCAGGGAGGTGCCGAGCGTGAGGCCGAGCAACGGGGTGTACAGCTTGCTCGCGTGGGTCCCCGGTCGGTACTCCCACGGCCACGCGATGTAGATGACCACGAAGGCGAGCGCGGACAGTCCCGCGAGCACGAACAGCAGCGAGATGAAGCGCTCGATACGCCGTTCGGCCCTGGTGCCCGGCCGCGGGAACCGGGGCGCGTAGTAGACGATCTCCACGCCGTCGCGGTGGGCCCCCTCGCGGACCAGGTCGAAGCGGGTCGCGTTCGGGTCGTCCGGATCGACGTGGCTCGGGCCGTGCCCGTTCTTCTCTGTGCTCATGACTTCCCTGCAATCCAGAGCGTGGTGAAGACCAACGCCACCATGCCGACCAGGAAGATGACGACCATCTCGCTCACCGGACCGTACCGGGCCAGCCCCCAGCCGCCGGGGTCCGGGTCAGTGGTCATGTAGCGGATGTACGCGATGATGTCCCGCTTCTCCTGCGGGGTGAGCTGGTTGTCCCCGAAGACGGGCATGTTCTGCGGACCCGTGAGCATGGCGGCGTAGATCTGCCGTTCGGTGGGCCGCGCCAGGCTGGGCGCGAACTTGCCCGAGGACAGCGCGCCGCCGTTGGCGGAGAAGGCGTGGCAGCTGGAGCAGTTGAGGCGGTACAGCTCGCCGCCGCGGGCCACGTCGCCGCCGTCGCCGAGGTTCTCGCCGGGCGGCAGCTGCGGCCCGCCGCCGATCTCCTGGATGTACTGAGCGAGCTGGCGGATCTGCTCGTCGGTGAACTTCACCGGCTTGCGCTCCGCCTGAGCCTCCTGGCGCGCCATCGGCATCCGCCCGGTGCCCACCTGGAACTCGACGGCCGCGGACCCGACACCGATGAGGCTCGGGCCTCTGCCCTCGACGCCCTGGGCGTTGTTGCCGTGGCAGCTGATGCAGCTCGTCTCGTAGATCGCCTTGCCGTCCTTCGCGGCCTGGCTCAGCTCGGGGGTCTCCTGGGCGGACAGCCCGGGCGCGAAGACGGTGTAGATGCCGCCTGCGATGGTGAGCGCGGCGAGCAGCCGCAGCGCGGCACCCACGCGGCGGCGGGCCCGGCTGCGCGGCCGTCGCCGGGAGGTTTCAGATGTCATGGCCATAACCTTCAGGAAGTCGCCTTCGGGACGTGTGATTTCTGGACGGGGCAACCGCGCGCGGTGTGACAGCCCGTTACATCACCAGGTGTTCAAGCAGGTAGATGACGAAGAACAGCGCGATCCACACGACGTCCACGAAGTGCCAGTAGTAGGAGATGACGATCGCCGCGGTCGCCTGGGCCGGGGTGAACCGGCCCATCGTCGTGCGAATCATGAAGAGGATGAAGGCGATCAGGCCGCCGGTGACGTGCAGCCCGTGGAAGCCGGTGGTCAGGTAGAACACCGACCCGTACCCGTCCTCATTGATCTTGATGCCTTCCGTGACCAGCGTCCGGTACTCGTTGACCTGGCCGAGCACGAAGATCAGGCCCATCACGAAGGTCAGGGCGAACCACCGGCGCAGGCCGTACACGTCGCCCCGCTCCGCGGCGAACACGCCGAGCTGGCAGGTCACCGAGGAGAGCACCAGGATGGTCGTGAAGGTCAGCGCGTACGGCAGGTTCAGGTTGGGGAAGTGCTTCTCCCACAGGCTGTAGTCCGCCGCGCGGATCGCGAAGAACATGGCGAACAGGCCGGCGAAGAACATCAACTCGCTCGACAGCCAGACGATGGTGCCGACGCTGACCATGTTGGGCCTCGTCAGCGAATGGATCTGGCGCTTGGCGATCGTCGGGGCCACACTCACGCGGTCATTATTGCCGTGCGATCAGCCGGCCGGGGCACGGGGGTCACCGAAGCCTCCGATGTCGTGACCCGAACGTGTCACCAGCCGGGTTCGGCCTAGGCTGGAGCGCATGCCGATCGCTGTGCTGACCTCGCCGGACGTGCCGCCGTGGACGCCCGCGACGCTGGTCACGCAGACGCGGTTCGACTCGTGGCTGACCCTCGTCCTGGTCGTCGCCGCCGGGCTCTATGTGTACGGCGTGCACCGGCTGCGGCTGCGTGGGGACCGCTGGCCGGCCTGGCGCACGGTCGCGTTCCTCGGCCCCGGCCTCGGCGGGATCGCCGCGGCGACGCTCTCCGGGCTCGGCGCCTACGACACGGTCCTGCTCAGCGCGCACATGGTCCAGCACATGGTGCTGTCGATGATCGCGCCGATCTTCCTGGCCCTCGGGGCGCCGGTGACGCTGGCGCTGCGCACCCTGCCGGCGCGTCCCCGGCGCTGGCTGATGGCCGTCCTGCACAGTCGCCCGGTGCGGGTGCTGTCGTTCCCGCTCGTGTCGTACGGGATCTTCGTGGCGAACCCGTTCGTGCTCTACTTCACCGGGCTGTACCGGCTGACGCTGGAGAACGCCCTGCTGCACGAGTGGGCGCACGCGCACTTCATCGTGACCGGTTGCCTGTTCTTCTGGCCGCTGGTCGGCCTCGACCCGCTGCCCGGCCGCTGGCCGTACCCGGGGCGGCTGGTGCTCATGCTGCTGTCCGCGCCGTTCCACGCGATCCTGGGTTTGACGATCATGCAGAGCGCGACGCTGCTCGCCGGCGACTGGTACCCCTCGCTCGGGCTGAGCTGGGCCGACCCGTGGGCGGACCAGGAGGTGGCCGGCGGCATCCTGTGGGCCGGGGGTGAGCTGGTCTCCGTCACCATGATCGCGGTGCTGTTCGTCCAGTGGGTCCGCCACTCCGAACGGGAGGCGGCGCGCATCGACCGCGCGCTGGACCGGGCGGAGGAGCAGGAGGCGCAGGCCCGTGCCGGTCAGCCCGTCCCCGGGGAGAGCTTGTAGCATCTACAGGCGTGACGAACGAGCGCGAGCACACGGTCCTCCTCTACAGCGACGACCCGCGGGTGCGCGAGCACATGCGCCTGGCGATCGGCACCCGCCCCACCAAGGACCTGGCGGTCACGTTCGTCGAGGCGGACACGTACGACGCGTGCGTGCGCCTGGTGGACGACCTGGACATCTCGGTGATCGTCCTGGACGGCGAGGCCGCCCCCGCCGGCGGCATCGGCATCGCCCGCCAGCTCAAGGACGAGGTCCCCGACTGCCCGCCCACCTGCCTGGTGATCGCTCGCGCCGCCGACCGGTGGCTCGCGGCGTACGCCCGTGTCGACGCCACCCTGATGCACCCGCTCGACCCGGTGACCACCGGCCGGACCGTGGCTGCGTTGCTGCGGTCCCGGCTGGCCGGTCAGCGCAGCAACGCAGCTCTGCCGCCGGCCGCGTAGCCGGTGGCCTGACCCGGAGCCGGCGGCACAGCCGGCACCCCGACCCTTCCCGCCCGTCCGGAGGCCGCCATGGGTGACCGCACCTGGCCGTACCTGATCAACACGCTGCTGCGCGGCGAGGAGTTGTCCAGCGAGGATACGGCGTGGGCGATGGGCGAGATCATGTCCGGGTCGGCGACGCCCGCGCAGATCGCCGGCTTCGCCGTGGCGCTCGGCGCCAAGGGCGAGACACCGGGCGAGATCACCGGCCTGGTCGAGGTGATGCTCGAGAAGGCCGTCACGGTCGACCTGCCCGACGACGTGCGTCGCGACACGGTCGACGTGGTCGGCACGGGCGGTGACCGGGCCCACACCGTCAACATCTCCACCATGGCCGCCCTGGTCGTCGCCGGTGCGGGCGTGCGCGTGGTCAAGCACGGCAACCGTGCCGCCTCCTCCAGCTGCGGGGCGGCCGACCTCCTCGAAGCGCTGGGCATCCCGCTGGACCTGGAGCCGGCGGCTGTCGCGCGGTGCGTCACCGAGGCCGGCATCGGATTCTGCTTCGCCCCCAGGTTCCACCCGGGCCTGCGCCACGCCGGCGCGACCCGCCGGGAGCTCGGGGTGCCCACCTTCTTCAACTTCCTCGGCCCGCTGACCAACCCGGCCCGCCCGCGGGCGGGCGCGATCGGCTGCGCCGACATCCGCATGGCCCCGGTGATGGCGCAGGTCTTCGCCGACCGGGGCGACTCGGTCCTGGTCATGCGGGGCGAGGACGGCCTCGACGAGTTCACCACCACCGGACCGACGCGGGTATGGGCGGTCAGCGGCGGCACGGTCACCGAGACCGTGCTCGACGCCGCCGACTTCGGGATCGCCCGCGCCAAGCCGGGCGACCTGCGCGGCGCCGACGCGTCGTACAACCGCGAGGTCGCGCTGCGGGTGCTCGCCGGCGCGAGCGGTCCCGTGCGCGACGCCGTGCTCGTCAACGCCGCCGCGGCGCTCGCGGCCCACAGCGGTGACCTGGCCGACCTGCCCGGGGCACTGCGCCGGGGTCTGGACCGCGCCACCGCGGCGCTGGACTCGGGTGCCGCGGCCCGGGTCCTCGACCGTTGGATCGAGGTCGCGACCGCCGCCAAGCTCAGCGGGCGGCAGTAGCCATCAGGCGAGGGCCCGCAGCGGCCAGCGACAACGGCCGCGGGTCGACCGCCCGCAACGGGGGTGACATTCCCGGACCCCGGCCCACCCGTTAGGGTGCGATCATGAAGCCCTCTCACCTCTCCCGCATGCGGCTGGTCGGCACCCCGACCATCAGCCCGGACGGACGCCACGCGGTCGTGGCGCTCACCCGCATCGACCTCGAGGCGAACGACTACACGGCGCAGCTCTGGCTCGTACCGACCGACGGCTCGGCCCCGGCGCGGCAGCTCACCCATGGCTGGCGGGACACGGCGCCGACCTACTCGCCGGACGGACAGTGGCTGGCCTTCCTGCGGGCCTCCCGCGGCGGGAACGGCACGGCCGGTCCGGAGACGAAGCCGCAGGTGTACATCATGCCGACGGCCGGGGGCGAACCCCGGCGGCTGACCGAGCACCCACTCGGGGCCGGGGCGCCGGTGTGGAGCCCCGACTCGGCGCACCTGGCCTACGTCGCCCGCGTGCCCGAGCCCGGACGGTACGGCACGGACGAGAAGGTCACCCCGGACAAGGAGCCGCCCCGGCGCATCACCCGGCTGCGCTACCGCCTCGACGACCTCGGCTTCACTCTGGACCGCCGGGCGCACGTGTTCATCGTGGACGCCACCGCCGGGTCCCCGCCGGTCCAGGTCACCGAGGGCGACTACGACCACAGGCATGTGCGCTGGAGCCCGGACGGGCGACTGCTCACGTTCGTCAGCGCCCGGCATGAGAGCCGCGACGACGACCTGCGCTCCGACGTGTTCGTATGCGCGCCGGACGGCTCCGGGCTGCGGGCGCTCACCGACGGCGGGCTCAGCGTCGACAACCCCGCCTTCAGCCCCGACGGGCGGTTGGTGTGCTTCACCGCCGGTCCGCTCGGGCCCGGCGACCGGTTCGCCGTGTGCCGCAACGAGGGGCTGTGGTGCGCGCCCACGGACGGCTCCGCTCCGCCACGACGGCTCACCGACCAGGAGCGGTACAACCTGATGTCGCCCGGCGGCATGATCGTCCCGACCGACGAGGGCGTGCTCTTCCTCAACGAACACCGGGGCGCGGTGCAGCTGCTGCGGGTGCCGTACTCCGGCGACGAGCCGGCGGTGCTCGTGGACGGGCACCGTCAGGTCACCGGCGTGGCCACGGCCGGCGGCACGACCGTGGTGAGCGTCACCGACCCGCACACCTGGGGCGAGGTGGCGGTGGTCGGGCCGGACGGCGAGCTGCGGACGCTGACCGACTTCAACGCGGCGTTCGGGCCGGTCCTGCCGCAGCTGGAGGTCAACGCCACGGCCCCGGACGGGTATCCGGTGCACGGGTGGGTGGTGAAGCCGCACGGGGACGGGCCGCACCCGGTGCTGCTGATGATCCACGGTGGACCGTTCACGCAGTACGGCTGGCGCCTGTTCGACGAGGCCCAGGTGTACGCGGGCGCAGGGTACGCGGTGGTGATGGGGAACCCGCGCGGATCGTCGGGGTACGGCGAGGCGCACGGGCGGGCGGTGATCGGCAACGTCGGCGAGGTGTCGGCGACCGACCTGCTGGCCCTGCTCGACGCCGCGCTGGCGCAGCACCCCTCGCTCGACGGGTCCCGGGTGGGCGTGCTCGGCGGCTCACACGGCGGTTTCATGACCACCTGGCTCGCCGCGCACCACGGCGAGCGCTTCAAGGCGGCGATCAGCGAGCGGGCCCTCAACGCCATCGACAGCTTCACCGGCTCGTCGGACATCGGCTGGTTCTTCGCCGACGACCTCTACGGGACCGATGTGGAGCAGCAGGCGAAGCAGAGCCCGCTCACGCACGCGGACCGGATCTCGATCCCGTTCATGATCATCCACTCGGAGCACGACTGGCGCTGCCCGGTCGAGCAGGCGCAGCGGCTCTTCGTGATCCTCAAGCGGCGGGGCGTTCCGGTGGAGTTCCTGCTCTTCCCCGGCGAGGGGCACGAGCTGTCCCGCTCGGGCCTGCCGTCGCACCGGGTGGCCCGGTTCGAGGCCATCCTCGACTGGTGGGCGCGTCACCTGTAGCGCCCACCCCCGGCTCACAGCGATCGAGGGGGTCAGGGCCTGCCGCCCTGACCCCCTCGATCGCAGCCGACTCGACTACTACTGCTCGGCGCCGCGGCGGGACCCGGTGTAATACTCGAAGACCAGACCGGCGGTGGCCATGAGCACGGCGGCCGCGCCGGCGATGATCAGCCACCAGCGCCAGTAGGCCAGCCCGATCCCGGCGACGAGCACGGCCAGCCCGAGACCGAACGGCCAGTAGCTGCCGGGGCTGAAGAAGCCGATCTCACCCGCGCCCTCCGCGATCTCCGCGTTGTCCCGGTCCTCCGGGCGCAGCTCGATGCGCCGCGACACGAACCAGAAGTAGCCGCCGAGCATCAGGGTCAGCGTGCCGGACAGCAGGAGCGCGAGCGTGCCGATCCAGTCGGTCCCCCCGAGCGCCGTGGTGGTCCACCAGTAGTAGACGCCCGTGACGGCGTAGAGGAAGACGCTCACGACACCGAAGATCTTGTACTCGGTCTTCATCGGCTCACGCCCTAGATGCGCTTGGTCGGGAACGGCTTGGTCTTCGTCGCGTACGGCTGCTCGCCGATCGCGGTCAGCGCCTCCGGCGTGGACTTACCGGCCCGCCGCTCGGCGACGAACTGCTCGTACTTCTCCGGCGAGACCGCGCGCAGCTCGAAGTTCATCATCGAGTGGTAGGTGCCGCACAGCTCGGCGCAGCGGCCGACGAACGCGCCCTCCTCGTGGATCGTGATCTCAAAGGAGTTGCGCGCGGGAGGGTCCGGGAACTGGTCGCGCTTGAACAGCAGGTCGGGCACCCAGAACGAGTGGACCACGTCCCGGCTGGTCTGCTCGAGGCGCACGGTGCGGTTCGTCGGCACCACCAGCACCGGGATGTAGTCGCTGGTGCCCAGCTCGCTGAAGAGCGTGGGCGACGATCCGTCGTCGCTCGCGCCCTCCTTGTAGTTGAACTGCCAGTTCCACTGGAACGAGACAACCTCGACGGTGACGTCGGGGTTGGGCGACTGCCTGTTCACGTCGGTCTGGATCACCGCGGTGTAGTAGAAGAGCACCGCGATGATGAGGAACGGCACGATCGTGTAGATGACCTCGATCGGCAGGTTGTAGCGGGTCTGCGGAGGCAGTTCGTCGGTCTTCTTCCGGTACTTGACGACGCACCAGAAGATGAGTCCCCAGACGAAGAAGCCGACCGCGAGCGCCGCGACCACCGACCCGATCCACAGGTCGTACATGCGGCTGGCCTGTGCCGTGATCCCGCTCGGCCAGCCGAAGCCGACCGCACGACCAACGTCGCACCCGGCCAGCAGCGTCACCACGGCGGCGGCACCAACGCCGAGGCCGAACGCTCTCCGTACCACCGCAGCTGCCTCCTTAACCCCTTGATCGGTCGCAGAGTACTCGACCCCGCCGTCGCCCGCGGTCCGGGGGTGGGCCTATCCAACTCGGGGACTACCGGCGTCCTCGCCCGGCTCGGCGCGGCTGAGCTCCGCGGTCGCCTCCCGCTGCGCCCGCGCGGCCCTGCGCAGGAAGTCGAGGATCAGAGCCAACTGCTCGTCGGTGTAGCCGGCGTAGAGCTCGTTGAGCCTGGTCACCAGTCCGGTGAAGAGCTCGTCGAACGCGCCCACCCGATCCCGGTCGATCTCGACGATCACCCGCCGCCGGTCGGCCGGGTCCCGCACCCGGCGGACGAAGCCCTTGTGCTCCAGCCGGTCGAGCAGGCCGCTGACGGATGCCGGGGCCAGCCCGGTGCGCTTGACGATCTCGCCCGCGGTCAGCGGACCCTCCCGCTCGAGCAGGTCGAGCGTCTTCTCCTCCGTCATCCCCAGGCCCATCGACGCGCTGAGGGCGCTGTGGTACATGACCGCGGCGTTGCTGAGTGCCCGACCCGCCTCGTGCAGCTCGGTGAGCAATCTCTCACGGTCCTCGCTTGCCATGCCCGGGTACGCTCCCTAATTATTTCGTTCGGACGAACTAAATAATCTCGTCTGCTCACGCTAACACGTCGAAGGGTTGCGACATGAAGGCGCTGATCGTGGGCGGAGGCATCGCCGGGCTCACTACCGCGATGGCCCTGCAGCGCGCCGGCATCGATCCGGTGGTGTTCGAGGCGTACCCGCCCGACGACTACAAGGGGCTGTTCCTCAACCTGGCCTCCAACGGCCTCGACGCGCTGCGGGCCGTCGGCGTGGACGCCGCTCGCGCCGCCGACGGCGTCCCCATCCCCCGCATGGTGATGTCCAGCGGCACGGGCAAGCGGCTCGGCGAGGTCACCAACGGGGTCCGGCTGCCCGACGGCACGGTCAGCGTCTGCGTGCGGCGCGGCATGCTGCAGCGGGTGCTCCGCGAGGCGGCGCTGCGCCGGGGTATCCCGGTCACCTTCGGGGCGCGCCTGGAGTCGTACGAGGTGACCCCCGACGGGATCGCCGCCCGGTTCGCCGACGGCACCCGCGCAAGCGGCGACATCCTCGTCGGCGCCGACGGCATCCACTCCCGGACCCGGCGCATCCTGGATCCCACCGCGCCCCGGCCCCGCTTCACCGGCCTGCTCAGCGTCGGCGGGTACGCCCGCGGCACCGGGCTGGCCCCCACGCCGGACACCCAGCACTTCATGTTCGGCAAGCGGGCGTTCTTCGGCCACCTGGTCCGCGCCGACGGCGAGGTCTACTGGTTCGCCAACCTGTACCGGCCCACCGAGCCGTCCCGGGCGGAGCTCGCCGCCATCTCCGCCGAGGGCTGGCGGCGCCACCTGCGCGAGGTGTTCGCCGACGACGCCCCGGTCGTCCGCACGATCCTCGAGCACAGCACCGCCGAGATCGGGGCCTACCTGGTGCACGACATCCCGACCAGCCGGGTGTGGCACCGCGGCCCGGTCGTCCTCGTCGGCGACGCCATCCACGCCACGTCACCGAGCGCCGGCCAGGGTGCGTCGATGGCCTGCGAGGACGCCGTCGTGCTCGCCAAGTGCCTGCGCGACCTCCCCGACCCCGCCCGCGCCTTCGCCGCCTTTGAGGGGCTGCGGCGCGAGCGGGTCGAGCGGGTGGTCTCCTACTCCCGGCGGCTCAGCGACGCCAAGGCGGCCGGTCCGGTGGCGCGCGTCGTCCGCGACCTGCTCATGCCGCTGGCGCTGAAGCTGTTCGCCAACGACAAGGCGCACGCGTGGATGTACACGCACCACATCGACTGGGACGAGAAGATCGAGTGGCGCGGGTAGCGCTACCCGGCGCGGGTAGCGCTACCCCTTGACCGCCCCCTGGGTGAAGCCGGCGATGAACCGGTCGAGGAACAGGTTGAACACCAGCGCGATGGGCAGTGCGACGACCACAGTGGCGGCCTGCAGGGACTGCCAGAAGAACACGTCACCGCGGACGAGCTCGGTCGGCACCCCCGTGGAGATCACCTTCTCGGCGGTGGGTGACACGAAGGCGAGCGCGTAGATGAACTCGCTCGCCGTCAGCGTGAAGGCGAACACCACCACCGCGACGATGCCGGGGAAGGTCAGCGGCACCACGGCACGCCAGAACGCGGCCAGCCGGCTGTAGCCGTCCACCATCGCCTGCTCCTCGATGTCGCGCGGCACGGCCTTCAGGAAGCCGATGAGCAGCCAGATCGACACCGGGATCGTGATCGTCGGGTAGATGAGCACCAGGGACCAGGTGGAGTCCTGCAGCCCCAGCGCGACAACCACCCGCGACAGCGACAGGAACAGCAGGCTCGGTGGCACCAGGTAGACCAGGAAGATCACCACACCGAACCAGCCGGCCCACGGCCGGTCCAGCCTGGCCAGGGCGTACGCGGCCGGCAGCCCGAGCAGCAGGGTGAGCGCCACGACCAGCACGCCCACCCAGAGCGTGTTCCAGGCGAACGTACCGAACGACGTGTTCTGGAACAGGTACAGCACGTGGTCCGGCGTCGCCGGCCGGTTGAACACGAACGGGTTGTTGTCCGCGTTGTACAGGTCGCGGTTCTGCTTGAACGCCGTGATCAGGCTCCACAGGAACGGCGCCGCGCACGCGAACGCGGCGAGCACCGCGGCGCAGTAGACCCCGATGCGCGCCAGGACGTGGCGCCGGCGGTAGTGGCGGCGCAGCCGTGCCGCCTCTACCGCCCCGGGGAGCGCTTCGGCCGTGCCGCTGGGCTGGCTCAACTCGGCGACGGTCTTCGTGCTCACCGTAAGTTCCTCTCAATCCTCGCGCTCACCGGACCTCCATCCGCTTGACCGCCTGCAGGATCGCGATCGCGGCGGCGAGCAGCAGGGGGAACAGGAACAGCGCGATCGCCGCGCCCTGCCCCACGTCGCCGCCGTCGATGCCCCGGAAGAACGCCCAACTCGTCAGCACCTGGGTGGCGTTGTTCGGGCCGCCGTTGGTGAGCACGTCCACGACCGCCATGTCAGTGAACGTGAAGATCGCTCCGAACAGCGCGGCCACCGCCGCCACCGGCAGCACCATCGGGATGGTCACCTCGAACATCCGCCGCCAGTAGCCGGCGCCGTCGACCCTGGCCGCCTCGTCGAGGTCGCGCGGGATGGCGACCAGCCCGGCCACCATGATCACCGCGGCCAGCGGGGTGAGCCGCCACACGTGCACGGCGATCACGCTCGCCATCGCCAAGCCGGGCTCGCCGAGCCAGTACATGTTGCGGTCCGGCTTGATCAACGCATCCTGGGAGCCGAGCATGCCGATCTGCCGCATCACCCAGTCGATCGGCGAGAAGATCGAGTCGAGCAGCCACAGCCACGAGATCGACGACAGCGCGACCGGGGTCGTCCACGGCAGCAGCACCAGGAACCGGACGATCCACTTGCCCTTGAACTGGGCGACGAGGATGTTCGCGAGCACCTTCCCGAGCAGCACGACCAACACCATCGAGACGATGGTGAAGATGAACGTGTTGCCCAGCGACCGCCAGAAGACCGGGTCGTCGAAGGCGCGCTCGAAGTTGCGCAGGCCCACCCAGTCGAAGGAGGGATCACCGGCGGTCACGTCCGAGAGCGCGAAGCCGATGGCGAGGAAGAACGGCACCGCCACCAGCGCGATGATGTAGACGACGCTCGGCATCAGAAAGATCCAGGCCAGCGCGCCTGGACGGTCGGCCAGGCGCACCTTCATGGCCGCTCCACCGCCTCGGTCCGTTTCCCCGTGTCGGTCGCGAAGAAGCGCAGCCGCTCGCGAGCCACCGCGAACTCGTGCTCCTCACCGACCGGCACGGCGACGTCGAGCGTGGCGGGCAGGCGGGCCACCACCCGGGTCGGCTCACCGATGCCGAGCGCCGTGCCGTAGACGTGTCGGTCGCCGGAGAGGAACTCGACCCGGTCGACCGCGAGCCGGATGGTGACCGCTTGGTCCTCCGGCACCGCCGAAGCCGGCAGCAGGTGCTCCGGTCGGAACCCCACGATGACGTCGTCACGCGGTACGAGGTTCATCGGCGGCGAGCCGATGAACGTGGCGACGAAGGTGTCCGCCGGGTTGTCGTACACCTCGCTCGGCGGGCCCACTTGCCGGATCCGGCCCTGCGACAGGACCGCGATCCGGTCCCCCAGCCCCATCGCCTCGACCTGGTCGTGCGTGACGTAGATCGTCGTGGTGCCGACCTCCTGCTGGAACCGCTTGAGCTCGTCGCGCGCGCTGGCCCGCAGCTTGGCGTCCAGGTTGGACAGAGGCTCGTCGAGCAGGAACACCTTGGGCTCCCTGACGAGGGCGCGGGCGAGCGCGACCCGCTGCCGCTCGCCGCCCGAGAGCTGGCGCGGCTTGCGCCCCAACAGGTGCCCGATGTCCAGCAGCGCCGCCGCCCACTGCACCTTGCGGTCCCGCTCCTCCTTCGGCACCTTCGCCGCGCGCAGCGGGAAGACGATGTTGGCGTACACGCTCTTGTGCGGATAGAGCGCGTAGCTCTGGAACACCATCGCCACCTGCCGGGCGCGTGGCGGCAACCCGGTGACGATGTGCCCGTCGATCAGCACATCCCCGGACGTGGGCTGCTCCAGGCCGGCAATCGTGCGCAGCAGCGTGGTCTTGCCGCAGCCCGACGGCCCGAGGAGGACGAGGTACTCGCCCTCCTCGGTGGCCAGGTCGATGCCGTCGACCGCGCGCACCGCGCCGCGATCGTGTGGGCGGCGCCGGCCGGCGCCGCCCGGGTACTCCTTGATGAGGTTCTTGACCTCAACGACCGCCACTAACTCCTCCGCTCTCGGTCGCTCGGTGACACGCCGTCAGCTCTGGCCGCCGACCAGGCCCTGCCGCCGCCACTTGTCGAAGATCGCCTTGATCTGGGCCTCCGCCATCTCCACCGATTCCTTGGGGGTTTGCTCGCCGCGCGCGACCCGGGCGAACATGTTCGGAATGACGAAGGTGTTGAAGACCTCACCCTCGGCCGTGTTGGCCGGGCCGGGGTGACCGATGTTCGTGCTCCACTTCGTGGACTCGCTGAGCAGCTTCAGCTTGTCGGCCGGCTTGGAGCCGAACGGGTCGTTGGCCAGCCACGCGTCCAGGTTCGGCGTGCGGTCGGCGAACGCGCAGAAGTCGTAGAGCTTGCTCGCGTACGTCGCGGCGGCGAAGTTCTCCGTGTAGTGCAGCAGGAACTCCTTGGCCGCGTCCGGGTTCTTCGCGTGCTTGGGGACGATCCAGTTGTACATGACGTGCTGCGCGGCGAGCTGGGCCACCGGCCCCTTCATCGCTGGGGTGAAGAAGACGTCATCGGCCACGTCGGGGTTGGTGCCCTGCGCCGTGCGCCACGCCGAGATCGAGTTGACGATGTAGGACATCTTGCCGGCGACGAGGCCCTGATTGTTGCTGGCCGCGTTCCAGGAGAAGACCTCGTTGGTCATCGTCTCCTTGAACAGCTTGGCCATGTACTCCAGGGCCGCGATGGTCTCCGGCGAGTTGATGACGACGTTCTCGTTCTCATCCTGAATGGAGGCGCCGAAGGACCACATGAGCCCGCGCAGCACCATGTTGGAGTCGATCTCCTGGGACATGCCCAGGCCCATCTGCACGCCCTTCGACTTCTTGATCTCCGCACCGCCCTGGAGCAGCTCGTCCCACGTGCTCGGCCCGTTCGGGAAGCCCACCGGCTCCCACAGCGACTTGCGGTAATTGCCCGGGTCCGGCACCCAGCCCGGCGAGTACGCGTAGAACCTGCCGGTCGTCGGGTTGAAGCTGGACTTGCGGCACAGCTCGAGCTGCGTGCCGTAGCGGTTGACGGCCTCGTCGGTCACGTCCTTCATGTCGAGCACGCTCGGCTCGAACTGCGACAGGGTCGCGATGTACTGGATCAGGTCATGCCCCTGCCCGGCCGCGATCTCCGCCGCGATGCGGGTGGGGATCTGCGCCTGGTCGACGTGGTCGACGGTGACCTTGACGCCGACCTTGTCACCCCACTCCTTGGCGAACCTGTCGAACCAGGTGTCGTGGCTGGGCACGAAGTGGCTCCACAGCAGGATGCTCAGCTCGCCGGAGAGCTTCCTGGTCGGTTCCTTGAACGTCTCCTCGGGAGCCCCGGTCGGCGGCGCGGCGGGGCCACCCGGGCCCGCGTCCTCCTCCCGCGCGCACGCGGCCAGTGGCCCGGCGAACGCGGCCCCGAGGGCGAGGGCGCCGGTCGCGCGCAGGAGATCCCGCCGACTGCGCGGGGTACCTAGGAAGCCGGGTCGTGATGGGTATTCGGTCATCGATGGCTCCTCCCTAGGGGGGTACCTCGATGACATTACGCAGCCGTGACGGGCGTCACCAGATGGCGACGCCGGTCGTCGCCGAACTGCTGCAGATCATCGCCGAACGGCACCGAAAACCCGTGTCGCCGGTGCTGATCGCGTACATAGCATGGCCGCCATGCGGATCGAGGTGACCCGGCGCGACGCGCTCGACCCGACAGCGCTCGCCGAGATCGGTGCATTCGTCGGCGCGGCCAACGCCGACCCCACGCAGCACATCGGCTACGTCGACACGTCGGCCGCCGAGGCCACCGCGACCCTGTCGGAACTCGACGCCGAGGCGGTGTTCGCGCTCGGGCGCGACGCCGACGGGGTGCTCGTCGGGGTGCTCGCCGCCGAGTGGGACACCGGGCTCGGGCGGACCTGGCTCTACGGCCCCTGGGGCGCCGCCCCCGATGACCTCTACGCCGCCGTCCGTGCGCACCTGCCGCCCGACGCCGCCGAGCACGAACTGTTCTGCCACGCCGCCAACACCTCGGTCGCCGGCTTCGCCGCCCGGCACGGGTTCACCCTGCAGGGCGAGCACGTGATCCTCGAACTGTCCCGGGCTGCGGCGGCCGGACTGCCGCCCGCGGCCACGCCGGCCGGTCCGATCCCCGCGGACCAGCGGACAGCGTTCACCGCGCTGCACGAGACCTGTTTTCCCAACACGCACACCGGCGCCGCGGCGATCCTCGCCGGCGAGCAGCACTATCTGCCGCCGCTGGGCGTGCTCACCGACGGCGCGCTCGTCGGTTATGTGGCGCTGACGGCGGAGCCGGAGTTCGGCCGGGCGCAGGTGGAGTACCTCGGGGTGGCGCCTGGTCACCGCGGCCGGGGTCTGGCGACAGACCTCGTGCGTTCCGCGGTGCACGCCGCGTTCCGCGACCCCCGCGTCGAGGTGGTCTCCCTGACCGTGAGCGCGACCAACCCGGCCGCGTTGCGCGTCTACCAGAAGGCCGGTTTCGTCGTCGAGCGCACGATGCGCTGCTACCGCGTCGTCTGGCCACAGCCGACGGGGTGAGTCCGCTCGCCGGCAGGGCGACGCGCTCGCCCGGTCAGGTGGGCGGCGATCAGGCGGGCAGGTGCGGGCGCACCTCGGCCGCCGCGTCGTCGCCGTACGAGTCGGCGAGCCGCTTGACGAACTCGTCGGGGCGCACCACGTACTCCTGGGTGCCGACGGTCTCCAGCACCAGGGCGGCGAGCAGCGAGCCCACCTGGGCGGCGCGCTCCAGCGACAGCCCCCAGGACAGCCCCGAGAAGAACCCGGCCCGGAACCCGTCGCCGACGCCGGTCGGGTCGTACGCCTGGACATCGCTGACGGCGGGCACCCGGACAGGATCGATCCCGTTGCCGGTGATGACGACACCGTCCTTGCCCAGCGTGGTGACCCGGATGCCCACCCGGTCGAGGACATCGGCGTCGCTCAGCCCGGTCTTGGACTCCAGCAGCTCCTTCTCGTACTCGTTGGTGAGCAGGTACGCCGCGCCGTCGATCAGCTGGCGCACCTCCTCGCCGGACATCCGGGCGAGCTGCTGGGACGGGTCGGCGACGAACGCGTAGCCGCGCTCCCGGCACTCCTCGGTGTGCCGGACCATGGCCACCGGGTCGTTCGGGCTGATCAGCACGAGATCCAGCCCGCCGACGCGCTCGGCCACCGGAGCCAGCTCGATGTTGCGCGCCTCGGCCATCGCGCCCGCGTAGAACGACGCGATCTGGCACAGATCATCATCCGTGGTGCAGACGAACCGGGCGGTGTGCGCGAGCTCGCTGACGTGCACCGAGTCGCAGTCCACGCCGTGGCGCTCCAGCCAGGAGCGGTAGTCGTCGAAGTCGGTGCCGACCGCCCCGACCAGCACGGGGCGCAGGCCGAGCTGGGCCATGCCGAAGGCGATGTTCGCGGCGATGCCACCTCGGCGCACGACGAGGTCGTCGACGAGGAACGACAGGGACACCTTGTGCAACTGGTCCGGCAACAGCTGCTCGGCGAACCGTCCCGGGAAGTGCATGAGATGGTCGGTCGCGATCGAGCCGGTCACGGCGATCTTCATGGCTGCGGCCCCCGGTCGTGTCGGCGATCGTGCGCCGGTCAGCGTAACAGCGCAGGGAGCCGGACATCCCCCAGACCGGCCGAAACGGCGAGCAGGTTTCGTCGTCGCGCCCGGCCCGGCGGCGATCGCGTCCCGCCCACGCGCTCGACGGGACGACCGCCGATCACGACGCGGACGGCGAGGGGCGGCGAGGCATCGCCTCGCCGCCCCTCGGGACTCTGGCGGGGGCCGGTGTGGAACCGCGGGTCGGTCAGTGGAAAGAGTCGCCGCACGCGCAGGAGCCCTGCGCGTTGGGGTTGTCGATCGTGAACCCCTGGGCGTCGATGCGGTCCGCGTAGTCGATGGTGGCCCCCGCGAGGTACGGGGCGCTCATCCGGTCGACGACCACCTCGACCCCGTTGTATTCGGTAACCGTGTCGCCGTCGAGCGAGCGCTCGTCGAAGAACAGCTGGTAGCGCAGGCCCGAGCAGCCGCCGGGCTGGACGGCGACCCGCAGCCGCAGGTCGTCGCGGCCCTCCTGCTCAAGCAGCGCTTTGACCTTCGCCGCGGCCACGTCGGTGAGGATGACGGTGCTCGGGGCGGTCTTCGCCGAGTCTGCGGTGGAAGTACTCACGAATGCTCCTGACGCCGGTAGGTGCCGTTCAACTCGTCAACTCCCAACGCTAGCCGGGCGTACGCCGATTCCCAACCGCAACGCCACCGGTTCCACTGCCATCTCCGGGAAACCGCCGTTCACCGGCTCCACCGGGCCGCGAGCCGCGCCCCGATCGCCCGCAGGCCCTCGGCCGTCCGCGACATCGCGGCCTCCACGCTGCCGAAGTGCTCCACCAGCGAGTGCGCCTCCGTCACTCCGGCGGCCGCCGCCTCCTGTCCGTCCGCCGTCACCCGGCCCGCCACGACCACGCACGGCAGACCCCGCTCGCGGGCCGCCCCGGCCACCCCGGCCACCACCTTCCCACGCAGCGACTGGTGGTCGAACGAGCCCTCGCCCGTGATCACGAGATCGGCGTCGTCGAGGGCGGCGTCCAGCCCCGTGACCGCCCGCACCAGGCCGATGCCGGACTCGCAGCGCCCGCCGAGCGCGAGGATCGCCGCGCCCAGCCCGCCGGCCGCGCCGCCACCGGGCAGCTCCGCCAGGTGCGGCGGACAGGTGGGCAACGCGCGTTCGAGGACGCCGGCGAAGCGTCGCAGCGCCGCGTCCAGCAGCGCCACGTCCTCCGGGCTGGCACCCTTCTGCGGCCCGTAGACGGCGGACGCCCCGTGCGGCCCGACCAGGGGGTTGTCCACGTCGGTGGCGGCCACGAGGGTGACATCGCGCAGTCGCGGCACTCCACCCAGTGACGCGCAGCCGAGCAGCGCCGCACCGCCGTACGGCAGGGCGTAGCCGGCCGCGTCCAGCGGCGCGGCGCCGAGCGCGGCGAGCATCCCCGCCCCGGCGTCGTTGGTCGCCGAGCCGCCCAGGCCGATCACGATCCGGCGTACCCCCGTCTCGACGGCGGCCGCCACCAGCGTGCCCAGGCCGTACGACGTGGCGCCTAGGGGATCCCGCTCGTCCGGCGCGACCAGGTGCAGGCCACAGGCGTGGGCGCTCTCCACGTACGCGGTCGCCCCGTCGCCGGCGATGAGCACCGATCCGGTGACCGGACGGCCCAGCGGATCGACGGTGGGCACCGCGAACCGCTGGCCGCCAAGCGCCGCCTCGAGAACCTCCAGGAAACCCGGTCCGCCGTCGGACAGCGGCCTGGTCGCCACGGTGTCGCCCGGCGCCACCTCCCGCCAGCCGGCGGCGATCTCCGCGGCCACCTGCACCGCGCTGCACGTTCCGGCGAACTTGTCTGGACAGATCAGTACCCGCACCGGCGGAGTGTGCCACGGCCCGCCGGTGCGGGCGGGCGGCACCGCCCGTACGGTGGGACACCGTGGCCGGTGGCTCGTCCGGGGCGCTCCGGGTACGGACCCGAGGGTGTGGGCGTGTGCCCCGTCACGGACGTTCGGCGGATATGCTGCCCGACGGCCCGTCGATTTCACGCACCGGGAGGCTGACCTTGACCGACGACGTGCTGACCGTGCACGGGGGCTCTCCGCTCAGGGGCGTGATCCGGGTCCGCGGCGCGAAGAACCTGGTGACCAAGGCGATGGTCGCCGCCGCGCTCGGGGACGCGCCGAGCCACCTGTACGACGTCCCGCGCATCCGCGACGTGGAGATCGTGCGCGGGCTCCTCGAACTGCACGGCGTGCGCGTCAGCGACGGCGCCGGGGGCGAACTGGTCCTCGACCCCGCCAACGTGGAGAGCGCGAAGGTTGACGAGATCAACGTGCACGCGGGCTCAAGCCGCATCCCGATCCTGTTCTGCGGCCCGCTGCTGCACAAGCTCGGCCGTGCCTTCATCCCGGACCTCGGCGGCTGCAACATCGGCGGGCGCCCCATCGACTTTCACCTGCAGGCCCTGCGTGGCTTCGGCGCGGTGGTGGACAAGACGCCCCAGGGCCTGGAGATCAACGCGCCGAAAGGGCTGCGCGGGACGAAGATCGCCCTCCCCTACCCGAGCGTGGGCGCCACGGAGCAGGTCCTGCTCACCGCGGTGATGGCGGAGGGGACCACGGAACTGCGCAACGCGGCGGTCGAGCCGGAGATCATCGACCTGATCTGCGTGCTGCAGAAGATGGGCGCGATCATCAAGGTGCACACCGACCGGGTCATCGAGATCGAGGGGGTCGACCGGCTCGGCGGGTACGTGCACCGGCCCATCCCCGACCGCATCGAGGCCGCGAGCTGGGCCGCCGCGGCGCTCGCCACCCGCGGGGACGTGACCGTGCTCGGCGCCAAGCAGGTCGACATGATGACGTTCCTGAACGTGTACCGGTCGGTCGGCGGCGCGTTCGAGATCACCGACGAGGGCATCCGGTTCTGGCACCAGGGCGGCGACCTGCGCTCGGTCGTCCTGGAGACCGACGTCCACCCCGGGTTCATGACCGACTGGCAGCAGCCGATGGTGGTCGCCCTGACCCAGGCGCGCGGCCTGTCGATCGTGCACGAGACCGTGTACGAGCGGCGGTTCGGCTACGTCGAGGCGCTGAACAAGATGGGCGCGACGATCCAGGTCTACCGCGAGTGCCTGGGCGGCACCCCGTGCCGCTGGGGACGCCGTGACTTCCGCCACTCGGCGGTGATCGCCGGCCCCAGCAAGCTGCACGGCACCGAGCTGGTCGTGCCCGATCTGCGGGCCGGGTTCAGCCACTTCATCGCCGCGCTCGCCGCCGAGGGCACCTCGCGGGTGCACGGGGTCAACCTGATCCGGCGCGGCTACGAGGACTTCGAGGACAAGCTGACCGCGCTGGGCGCGCACATCGAGCGCGGCTAGGCAGCGGCTACCCTTCATACGTGCCACTGTTCCGCCGCAAGTCCACTGATCTCGCCGAGGGCGCGACGACGGTCGAGGACGCCGCTACGGAGGGCGTCACCGTCGTCGAGGTGCCCACGTCCCGGGCGTACACGCCGCCGAAGGGCCGCCAGACGCCCCGGCGCGGCCCCACCCAACGTCGTCGCCCCATTGCGCCGCCGCCGGCGGACCGGAAGGAGGCGGCCCGCCAGCGCCGCGAGCGGCTGCGGGCGGAGCGGGCCGAGATGATGGAGGGCATGCGCCGCGGCGACGAGCGGTACCTGCCGCCGCGGGACAAGGGTCCGGAGCGGGCGCTGGTGCGCGACATCGTGGACTCCCGGCGCACCGTCGGCACCTGGTTCTTCGCCGGCGCGATCCCCGTGGTGATCGGCTCCTCAAGGGCCATGCCGGCCGAGGTTCAGCTCGCCTCGAACATCCTGTGGATCACCCTCGTCCTCGCGGTGATCTTCGATAGTGTCCTGATCAGCCGCCGGATCAAGCGGTTGGTGCGCGAGCGCTTCCCCAAGACCGACCAGCGGATGGGCTCGCTCTACCTGTACGGGATCATGCGCGCCATGACGTTCCGGCGCATGCGCATCCCCAACCCGAGGGTCAAGATCGGCGACAAGGTCTGACGGCGGCCAGGGCACGACGGCCCGACGAGGAGGCCGGCGGCCAGCTCGTACCCGGTGACCTCGCCAAGCCGACACCCCCGCCCTGTTGATCGACTCCGTGAGCGCGTGGCCTTGGACCCGGAGCCCGGTCAACCCGGCCGGGATCGCTTCTACGATCGCCTCGTCGACGAGCTGCTCGCGGAGGAGATCGACCCGTGGGTGACCCTCTACCACTGGGATCTGCCCCAGGAGTTGGAGGACGCCGGCGGCTGGCCGGCGCGCGACACCGCCGAACGCTTCGCCGACTACGCGATGCTCGTCTTCGACCGGCTCGCCGACCGGGTACGGACATGGACCACGCTCAACGAGCCGTGGTGCTCGGCGATGCTCGGCTACGCGTACGGGAAACACGCGCCCGGCCGACGGGACTTCACCGCCGCCCTGCACGCCGTACACCATCTGCTGCTCGGGCACGGACTGGCCACGGCGCGGATGCGGGAGGCGGCGCGCCGGCCCGTCGAGCTCGGCATCACCCTCAATCCGACCGTCGCCGTCCCGGCCAGCGACCGTGCCGTCGACCGCGCGGCCGCTCGCCGTTCCGACGGACTCGGGACCCGTATCTACCTGGATCCGATCGTGCACGGCCGCTACCCGGCCGACGTGGTCGAGGACCTGGCGGCGCGGGGGATCCGGCTCCCGGTGCAGGAGGGCGACCTCGAGATCATTTCCACACCAATCGATGTGCTCGGCGTCAACTACTACTTCACGGTGCACCTGTCCGGACTGGATGAGCAGGGGCGGACCGAGGATGCCGACGGCAACCCGGTCGAGCGGGTGGTGCCGATGGGCCGGCCGACCACCGCGATGGGGTGGGAGATCGAGCCGGCGGGCTTGACCGACCTGCTGGTACGGATCAGCCGCGACTATCCAGGGCTGCCGATGGTGGTCACCGAGAACGGGGCCGCGTTCGACGACCGCCCCGACGAGTCCGGTGTGGTGGACGACGCCGACCGCATCGACTATCTGGCCACTCACATCGCCGCGGTGGCCGCCGCCCGGCAGCGCGGCGCGGACGTGCGCGGTTACCTCGCCTGGTCGCTGCTGGACAACTTCGAATGGGCGTACGGCTACGCCAGGCGTTTCGGACTGGTCCGCGTCGACTACGACACGCAGGCGCGCATTCCGAAGCGCAGCGCACTGTGGTACCGCGACACCATCCGGAGAGCGCGCGCCATGTCGGGCCGGGGCGGCGGCCGTTAGGGCACGCCGAGCAGGCGCAGGGTGGCGGTGGTGGTGGCTGCGGCGACCACCACGACCAGGAACGGTGCCCGTCGCCAGGCGAGCAGCAGCCCGACGAGGACACCGGCGGGCCGGGCGAGACCCGCGATCCGCCCCGCCTCGGTGAGCGCCGCCGTGGCGGCCAGGGCCACCAGGAGCGTGACGGCCGCCATCGGCAGCAGCCGACGCAACGCCTCGGGCAGGGTGAGCCGGTCGCGCAGCACGACCCCGGCGAGCCGGGTGGCGTAGGTGCCGGCGGCCAGGAGCAGGATGACGGCGATCAGCATGGCCGCGCCCCGCCGACGGGCCGCACCGCGAGCACGAGGCCGAGCAGCGCGAGCAGGATGGGCAACCCGGCAGGCAGGAACGGGGTGGTGGCGACGGCAAGCGCTGCGCCGGCGAGCGCGGCGCGGCGCGTCTGGCGGTCGCGCAACGAGGGCAGGGTCAGGGCGAGCAGACCGGCCGGGAACGCCGCGTCCAGACCGAGCGTGGCCGGGTCGCCCGCGGCGGATCCGAGCACCACTCCGACCACCGTGCCGATCTGCCACAGCACGAACAGCATGCCGCCGGTCAGCCAGTAGGCCGCCCGGCGGCGCGCCGGCTCGGTCTCGGCCATGGCGAACGCCACCGCCTCGTCGACGAGCAGGTGGCTGCCGATGAACCGGGCGATTTTGCCGGAGCCGACCGCGTCGGCGACGGCCATGCCGAACGGCAGGTGCCGGGCGTTGAGCAGCAGGCCGGCGAGCACCGCGGCGACCGGGTTGCCGGCGCTCAGCACACCGACCGCCATGAACTGCGACCCGCCGGCGAACACCAGCAGCGACATCGCGATCGCCGCCCAGGCGGGCAGACCGCTCGCGACCGCGATCGCGCCGAACGACACGCCGATGACGCCGACGGCGGCGGCGATGGCGAAGGCGTCGCGGACGAGGGCAGGATCGACGGTTCGTGTTGTCGCCCTCACAGTCCAGAATAATGAACACGCGCCCTGTGTTCGTCAAGCCGAACGGAACGACCGAGGGAGTGAACGTGACACAGGTCCCAGCCGCTCCGATCGCGGCCACCATCGCCACGGCCCTGCGCCGTGAACGGGAACGGGCGCAGCTCTCGCTCACCGAACTCGCCCGCCGGGCCGGGATCGCAAAGTCCACGCTCTCGCAGCTCGAGGCGGGCCTCGGCAACCCGAGCGTGGAGACGCTGTGGGCGCTGGCCGTGGCGCTGGAGGTTCCGTTCAGCCGGCTCGTCGAGCCTCCCACCCCGCTCGTACGGGTCGTGCGGGCCGGCGAGGGGCCACGGATCCCGTCCGACCACGCGTTGTTCGACGCCACCCTGCTCTCGGCCGGCGCACCGAACGCCCGCCGGGACGTGTACGTGCTCGAACTCGAGCCCGGTCCCGCGCGCTCGGCGCAGCCGCACATCACCGGCTCGGTGGAACACCTCGTGGTGGCCCGGGGCCGGATCCGCTGCGGCCCGGTCGACGCCCCGGTCGAGTTGGGCCCGGGTGACTACGCCGCCTTCCCGGGCGATGTGCCGCACATGTACGAGGCGCTCGAACCGGGCACCTGGGCGGTGCTGGTCATGGAGCACCGCTGACGCGCTGGGGCCGGGGTGTGGTGTACAGCCGCGTCACCACCTCCTCGATGCCCGGCTCCAGCACCGACAGGTCGCGCAGGGCGGCTGTGGTGGCCAGGCGCGCGACCAGCTCCCCGGCGGTCACCCCGCTGCCGTCCAGCGTGTACGTCACCCGTGACCCCTCGACCGACTCCACCGACACCCCGGCCAGGTCCGGCGGAGGCGGTGGCGTCTCGTCGAAGTCCACGACCACGCGCCGGCGCGAGCCGTACCGCGCGTGCAGTGAGTCCAGGGAACCGTCGTGCACCACCCGGCCGTGGTCGATCACCACCAGGCGGCGGCACAGCCGCTCGATGTCGGCGAGATCGTGCGTGGTGAGCACCAGCGTGGTGTCGCCCCGAGCGCCGAGTTCGGCGAGGAATCCCCGCACCGCCTGCTTGCTCACCACGTCCAGGCCGATCGTCGGCTCGTCGAGGAAGAGGACCTCGGGGCCGTGCAGCAGCGCTGCGGTGAGCTCCCCGCGCATCCGCTGGCCGAGCGAGAGCTGGCGCACCGGCGTGTCCAGGAAGGCGTCGAGGTCGAGCAGCCGGCGGCACTCGCGCAGCCGGGCCGCGTGGTCGGCCGCCGGCACCCGATAGATGTGGCGCAGCAACTCGAACGAGTCCCGCAGCGGCAGGTCCCACCACAGCTGCGAGCGCTGACCGAAGACCACCCCGATGCGCCGGGCAAGCCGGGTGCGCTGCGGCACGGGCGCCAGGCCGCACACCCGCGCCGTACCGGCCGAGGGCATCAGGACGCCGGTGAGCATCTTCAGCGTGGTGGACTTGCCCGCCCCGTTGGGACCGATGTAGCCGAGCATCTCGCCGCGCTCGACCGTCAGGTCCACCCCGTCGACCGCGGCCACCACCGTGCGGGTACGGCGCAACCACCCGGCCTTGATCCGTACCGTGAACTCCTTGCGCAGACCCGCGACCTCGATGACGTTCATGACCCGGTGCTCCGGTAGTGACGGACCCCGATACGCCAGATGACCGCGGCCACCCCCACGGCGGCGGCCGAGACCGCCGGGGACGCCCAGCCGGTGGCCGCCGGCAGCCCGAGCGGGTCCGGCCGCCCGAGCAGGTACAGGGCCGGGTAGTAGGCGACGAAGCCGAAGCCGAGACCGTAGGCGAACAGGCGGCGGAACCAGCCACTATAGACGGTGACCGGGTACGAGGTGACGTTCTGCCCGCCGTAGGTCAGCGTGTTGGCCAGCTCGCCCGAGTCGATCCACCAGAACGCGACCGTGGCGGTCGCGACGAAGATCGCGCCGAACAACACCGCGCCGGCCAGCGGGGCGACCACCGCGAGCGCTGCCCGGCCCGGCGTCCAGGTGATGCCGGCGTAACCCAGGACCGCGCCGTACAGGATCACCGCGTAGGCCGCCCGGCCGACCCTGCGCAGGGCGAAGTCGACGGCCAGCAACTGCGGCAGCACCCTGAGCGGGCGTATCAGCACCGCGTCGAGCAGCCCGGTGCGCACGTACCGCCGCAGTCTCTCGATGTTGCCCACCGCCAGGTCGGCGAGCGCGAAGGCGGTCGCCGACAGGGTGAACATCAGGAGCACCTCGGGCAGCGTGAATCCGCCGAACGCCGGGGTGACCCGGAACAGCACCAGCACGGCCAGGAGGTCGACGGCGAGCCCGAGGACGCTGCCGAGCACGTCCATCGCGAACGACGCACGGTAGGCGGCCTGGCTGCGGGCCTGCGCACGCAGCAAATGCAGGTACGCGTTGGTCGCGAGCCAATCAGCCACCCTGGATCACCAGCCGGCGTTCGGCGCGGCGCTGGACCAGCCGGCACAGCCCGAGGAGGGCGACCACCCAGACCGCCTGCAGCCCGACCAGGCCGACCTGCGTGGCCGCCGGGTCGCGCTCGACGATCACGTCGAGCGGTGTCTGCAGGATCGACGGGAATGGCGTGGCCACCCACAGCGCGACCGCGAACCACTCCGGCAGGAACCGCAGCGGGAAGTACAGGCCGGACAGCACACCGCCGACCAGCGACCACAGGATCTGCACGCCGCGGATGTCGAGCAGCCAGAACCCCGCCGCGTTGACCAGGTACCGGCAGCCGAAGCTGGCCACCACGGCGAGCAGCACGGACGCGGTGAAGAGCGGGTACGTCAGCGGGCGCGCCGGGACGGAGAGGTCGAAGACGAGCGCGCCGAGCGCTACGGGGATGACGAAGCGGGTGAGCAGGGCGTGCCCGGCCCGCCCCAGGTCCGCAGCGAGGTAGCTCGTCACCGGGTGGACGGGACGCAGCAGATCGGTGACGACCTCCCCCGTACGGATCCGGTCGGCCAGGTCGGTCCAGCCCCACACCGCGACCACGCCGAGCAACCCCTGCCCAATCCATACGTAAGTGAGCAGTTGCGCAGCGTCGTAGCCGGCGGCGACGCCCGCCGCGCCGGCCACGGCGAGCAGCAGGTACGACCGGATGAAGCCGAACATCGAGTTGGTCGCCGCAGCGGCCACAGTAGCCTGACGGTAGGTGGCGTGGCGATGGAAGCCGGATCGGCTGATTGAGAGGAAGGTGGGGATATGCCTGATCAGATGGGGCTCGCCCGGCCTGGCCGCACTAGCGGTGATGAAGCCCACGCCGCTACCCTCCATCCGCAACCCCATTCGAATCAGCCGGGTGACTGTACCGGTCGACCGCGGCTTCGCGCCGCTACTTCTCGGGCGAGGTGACTCCCACGTGACCCAGCGAGGTGACTGGACCCATCGCCCCGGCGACGACGCTGGGGACCGGCGCGCTCAGCCGCCGGCATGGGCCGGGCCCACCCAGGGCTGGTCACCCGTCGCGCCCGAACACGAGGCGGCCGCACGGGCTGAGGGCCTCCCCAATGCTCTGGGCCCGAGCGGTCCGCAGGCGACGCATCCGCAGGCACCGCAGGCCGGCGAGCGGGGCGGGCCGCCCGCGCCGGGGCCGCAGATGCCCGTCCATCCTGGACAACCACGCCCGCCCGCCCCTTCCGGGCCAGCACGTCACGGGCCCGCCCGTCCGCCCCTGCACGGGACTCCACCCCCGCACGGGAACCTGTCCCCGCACGCCGGTGCGCCGGGGCACCCAGGCCGCCCTGCGCAGCCGGGGCGGGCCCCGCACGGCGGCGCACCCGGGGTACCTCAGCACGAGACCGGGCCGGGCGCGCCGGGACACGGCAGCGTGCCTCGCGCCCCGCGCCAAGGGCCGAGGCCGCCGCGGGTGCCCGGGTACCCCCAGCCGGGAGCACAGCCGTACCCGCCGGGCTCACCGGGCGTGCCGCCGCAGGCCGGCCCTCGGCCGCAGGCCGCACCGCAGGGCACGCCGCACTCACCGAAGCCACCGCACGCGACCGGAGTACCGCCCCGGCCCCGGCAGCCGCAGCCCGCCGGACAGCCACCACACCAGTCCGAACGACCCCAGCCGTGGCAGGTTGACACGCCTCAGCGTGGCGCGGGTCCCGTGTCCCCGGCACCGGGTCGTCCCCGTCCGGACCAGCACCCACGGCAACCGATACCCGCTCCGCGGCAGCCCGGCGCACCGGTGTCGAGCGTGCCGGTGTCACCACCACCGACGCCCGTCTCGCCACCACCAGTGCCGGTCTCGCCGCCACCCGTACCGGTCTCGCCGCCGAGGCCGGTCTCGCCGCCACCGGTGCCCGCGGCGCCACCGCCGGGGCCGGTCCCGCCGCCACCGACCGGGCGTCCCGCACCGACGCCCGCGCCGCGCACCCCACCGCCCGGCGTCGCGCCACCACCCGAGCCCGTGGCGGCCGGGACCGCGGCCGCCCTGGCCGCGCCCACCATGCTCGCGCCGGTCGTCCGTCCCGACCAGGCACCGACCGAGACGCCGGAGCCGGCGGAGCCCGCCGGGCCGGACCCGGAGCAGGTGCTCGCGTCGTACCAGTGGCGCTTCCACCACGAGACGCTGCGCGAGCTGGTCGACGATCCCGACGAGTTGCGCGAGATCCGCGACGGCCTGACCCGCAAGCTGGAGCGCGCCGAGGACAACGCCACCCGTGCCCGGCTGCTCAGCCTGCGGGCCGTGGTGAGCCGCATCCTCGGCGATCTCGGCAAGGCACTCGCCGACGGGAAGCTGGCGCTGGTGCACGCGGAGGCCACCGGCGAGCTGCGCCGCATCGCGATCGCCAAGGCGCGGCTGGCCCACGTGCTGCAGTGGCGCGGCGACTTCGCCGAGGCGGACCGGCTCTTCGCCGAGGCCAACTCGCCGGAGCTGCCCGACCGGCTGCGCGCCACCATGCACCAGCACGCCGGCAAGTCCGCGTACGACCAGGGCCGTTACATCGAGGCGTGCAACCACTTCGAGAAGGCCCTCGAACTGCGCAAGGTCGAGGACCCGGACCTGGTCGCCCAGACCGAACTCGCGCTCGACGCGGTGTTCCGCAAGGTCGCCGAGAACGGCTGGGGCCCGTACCCGCGCAGCCCGGAGGAGATCCTGCAACTGCGCAAGCCGCCGGTCCCCGCGTACGACGAGCGGGCGCACCGGTGGGGCTACACCGACGCGTCCGGCGCGATGGTGATCGCACCGACGTACGCCGACGCGCAGCCGTTCCGCGACGGCGTCGCCTGGGTGCGCCGACCGGAGCACGAAAGCTGGGAGCTGATCGACGAGAGCGGGGCGACGCTCGTGCCGGCGGATTTCGGCCTGCTCGGGGTCTCCAGCTTCTCCGACGGCCTGGCCTGGGTGTCGCGCGATGGCGTGGGTGCCTGGATGGCGATCGACAAGAGCGGGCGCGTGGTGATCTCAACCGGCTTCGAGGACGTGCGTCCGTTCCGGCGCGGGCTGGCTGCCGTACGCCGCCAGGGGCGGTGGGGAGCCGTGGACAAGATGGGCCGGGTCATCGTGAAGTTCCAGTACGACGGCTTCGCCACGGCGCTGACCGACGGCCGCTACATCGACGGGTTCACCGACGAAGGGCTCGGCATCGTCGAACTGGGCGGGCGCAAGGGTGTGGTCGACCGCACCGGCAAGGTGATCGTGGCGCCGATGCACCCGACCATCGTCATCCACCCGGTCGCGTTCCTGATCAACGACGGGGCCGGCCGGTGGGGTGCGCTGGACCGCTCCGGGCAGCCGCTCATCGACCCGGTGCACCCGAGCCGTACCGCGGTCATCGACGAGATCGACCGCTTGCTCGCCGACACCAAGCCGGTGCTGTAGACCGCCGATAGGCCGACGCTTACGACGACCGGCGCGGCATCGGGGGCCCGGCGGTCGGTAGGGTCGGCTCCATGGAGTTCAGGCATCTCGGCCGGTCCGGCCTCATGGTCAGCGAGATCTCATACGGCAACTGGATCACCCACGGTTCGCAGATCGAGGAGGAGCAGGCGATAGCCTGCGTGCGCGCCGCCCTCGACTGCGGGATCACCACCTTCGACACGGCGGACGTGTACGCGAACACCCGCGCCGAGTCCGTCCTCGGCCGCGCGCTCGCCGGCGAGCGCCGCGAAGGGCTGGAGATCTTCACCAAGGTCTTCTGGCCGACGGGCCCGGGCCCGAACGACCGCGGCCTGTCGCGCAAGCACATCATGGAGTCCATCAACGGCTCGCTGCGCCGGCTGGGCACCGACTACGTCGACCTCTACCAACTGCACCGGTACGACTACTCGACCCCGCTCGAGGAGACGATGGTCGCGCTCGCCGACATCGTGCGTGCCGGCAAGGCCCTCTACGTCGGCGTCTCGGAGTGGCGCGCGGAGCAGATCCGGGCCGCGCACGCGCTCGCCCAGGAGCTGAAGATCCCGTTCGTCTCCAACCAGCCGCAGTACTCCATGTTGTGGCGGGTCATCGAGGCGGAGGTCGTGCCGACCTGCGAGGAGCTCGGGATCAGCCAGATCGTGTGGTCACCGATCGCGCAGGGCGTGCTCACCGGCAAGTACCTGCCCGGGCAGCCGCCGCCGGCGGGGTCCCGCGCCACCGACGAGAAGTCCGGCGCGAACTTCATCAAGCAGTTCCTGACCGACGAGGTGCTCACCACGGTGCAGCGGCTCAGGCCGCTGGCCGAGCAGGCCGGCCTGACCATGGCACAGCTCGCGGTCGCCTGGGTGCTGCAGAACTCCAACGTGGCGTCCGCGATCATCGGGGCCACCCGTCCCGAGCAGGTGCGCGAGAACGCCGCGGCGTCGGGCGTGCGTCTCAGCGCCGATCTGCTCAAGGCGATCGACGAGATCCTCGAGCCGATCGTGGAGCGCGACCCGGCGAAGACCCAGTCCCCGACCCGGCGTCCCTGACCGGGCGGGTGCCGCTGGGCGGCGTGTGCCACGCCGCCCAGCGGCACCCCCGGCACCGTTTCAGGACCAGAACCGCAGGGTGTCGAAGCCCTCGCGGTACAGCAGGGCGGGCAGGCCGAGCAGATCGCCGATGGCGAACACGACGCCGAAGAAGAACCGGTTCACCGTCGGGTTCCACAGCAGCGCGAAGAGCAGCAGCAGCCCGTACGGCGCGACGTGGTCGAACCCGCGCTGCCACTGCGGCGACAGCCACGGGTAGACCGCGTTCCCGCCGTCCACGCCGGGAATCGGCATCAGGTTGAGCAGGCTCGCGGTCAGCTGCAGGAACGCCAGGAACGCCACGGCCACCCAGAACTGGCGGTGCGCGCCGATGTCGGTCACGAACGCGAACGGCACCACGAGCAGCAGGGTGAACAGCACGTTCGTCGCCGGTCCGGCCAGGCTGATCAGGCTGTGGGTGCCCCGGCCGCCCCGGACGGCGTGGCGGTCCACCCAGACCGCGCCGCCCGGCAGGCCGATCCCGCCGAGGACGATGAACAGCACCGGCAGCACGATCGACAGCACGGGATGGGTGTACTTGAGCGGGTTGAGCGTGAGGTATCCGCGGTGGGCGACGTCGACGTCCCCGGCCCGGTAGGCGACGACCGCGTGGGCGAACTCGTGCAGGCACAGCGACACGATCCAGCCGGAGACGACGAACAGGATCAGGTTGACGGTCGCGTTGCCGTATTCCCGCCACGCCATGACGCCGCTGGTGGCGAAGACGGCGAGCACGCACAGGAAGACCGTGCTGGGGCGGAACGCCTCCCGGGGCACGCCCATGACCAGGTGACCGCGTGGGCGGTGGCCGAAACCCATCGGCTCAGTCTCCGGCCGGACCCAGGCTCATCCGGTACTCGACACGCTCGTCCTCGACGAGGATCACCCGCGCCACACCCCGGCTTGCGAGCTCGCGCCACGTCTGGCCGATCCAGGACTCCGCGTCCGCCTGGCTGGAGAACGTCTCCTCCGGCCCGGGCAGCGGCGCCCCGTCAGCGTCCTCGTACCGCCAGCTCCACGGCATAACCGCCCTCCCTCACGCCGCGCATCGACCGCGCCGCACACGCCTCGCCAGCGTAGTCGGCGCGCCACAGCGTACGGGACGCCCATCGACGCGTCGCCGTCCCGCGTCGACTCGCACGCGACTCAGGCGTCGGTGGCGGGCATGGGTACGGCCGTGCCCGTCACCCGGACGGCGCGGTCGCCGGGGACGACCTCGGCCCGGATCAGGCTGGGACGGCCCATGTCCTCGCCTTGGTGGATCACGATGTGGGCGGGCGGTGTGACGAACCCGAGGTCGCGCAGGTACCCGGCGAACGCGGCGGCCGCCGCTCCGGTCGCGGGGTCCTCGATCTGACCGCCGGGCGGGAACGGGTCGCGGGCGTGGAAGATCGTCGCGGTCTCGGCCCAGAACAGGTGCACCGTGACCCATCCCCGCTCACGCATGAGCGCCGCGAGCCGGTCGTAGTCGTAGTCCAGGGCGGCCAGGCGCTCGCGGCTGACGCACGCCAGCAGCAGGTGGTCGTTGCCCGCGTTGGCGACGTGCGGCGGGTACCGCCGGTCGAGGTCGGTGTCCGCCCAGCGCAGGGCGGCGAGCGCGGACCGCAGTTCGTCGGCGGTCGCCGGCCGGGTGGCGGTGGGGACGCTGGTGAAGGTCGCGGTGATCCGGCCGTCGGCCCGACGGCCGGTGTCGACGACGACCTCGCCGACCGGGGTCTCGAAGTGAATGAGCCCTGTGCCGTGCCGTTCGGCCAGGGCGACGGCGGTGGCCACGGTCGCGTGGCCGCAGAACGGCACCTCGGCCTGCGGGCTGAAGTAGCGCAGGCGCCACCGCCGCCCTTCGAGGGGCACGGCGAACGCGGTCTCGGAGAAGCCGACGTCGGCGGCGACGCGCTGCATGGCGGCGTCGTCGAGGCCGCGCGCGTCGAGGACCACGCCGGCCGGGTTGCCGCCGCCGGGGACCTCCGCGAACGCCGCGTACCGCAGGACCGCCGTCGCCGGGAGCTGCGAAACATCCATGCCGCCATCCTGCGCCGCTCGGGCCATCGAGTCCAATGAACATCTTCGCAGGCTGCCATCGGAAAAACCGATAGCCTCCGGCGCATGGACACTCGCCTGCTACGCACCTTCGTGTCGGTGCACGACACCGGCAGCTTCACCGCCACCGCCCAGGTGCTGGCGTTCGCCCAGTCCACGATCACCGCGCACATCCAGGCACTGGAGCAGCGGCTCGGGGTGCGGCTGTTCGACCGCCTGCCCAACCGTGCGGTGCTCACCGCGCACGGCCGGCGGCTCCTGCCGCTCGCCCGCCAGATCCTGGACCTCGCCGCGCAGGCCGAGCGGGTCGCAGACCCCGTGGAGGAACAGGTGGTCCGGCTGGTCGCCCCGGACACCCTGTGCGGGCACCGGCTGCCCCGGGCGGCCGTTCTGCTGCGGCGTACGCACCCACAGGTGCGGATCTCGCTCGCCGCCGCCGGTACCGCGGCCGCGCTGGACGCGCTGGACACCGGGTCGGCCGACCTGGCGCTGGTGTTCGAGAGCGAACTGCCCGACGCCGGCCGCCGCGGCGAGCGGCTCGGCGTGGAGCGCCTCGCGGTCATCTGCCCACCCGGGCACCCGCTGGCGGGTCGGCGGGCGACCTGGCAGCGCCTCGCCGAGTACCCGTTCCTCCTGCTCGAGGAGGGGTGCGGCTACAGCGACGCGGTGGCGCGGCGGCTGACCACGGCCGCCGGTGGCCGGGTGACGCTCAGCCGCTTCGGCAGTGCCGACGCGGTCCGCGCCTGCGTCGCCGCCGACCTCGGGCTGAGCGTCCTCCCCCGGGTCGCCGCGGCACAGGCGCTGGCGGCCGGGACTCTGGCGACGATCGACGTGCCCGGTTTGCCGGCACCGCGGGTGCTTCTCGTCGCCCGCGCCGGCACGCGCGACAACCCGGTCACCGACACCGTGACCGCGGCGCTGCGCACGGTCTTCCGGGACTGAGTGTGCGTGCGCGACCGGCGGGTGTGGGCGTGCGGATGCGTGGACGCATGGCGGCCGGACAGGTCCACCCGGCGGCTCGTTTGGTGGGGCCCGGCGGCGCTTCACTAGGGTACGAGCATGTCGTTTGACGGTTGGCGTACCGCCCTCGTCCTCGGCGGGTCGCGGTCGGGCCGATCGGCGTTCGCCGAGTCGCTGCTCGCCGGCGCCGCCGCGCCGCACCGCCTCACGGTCGACCCCGCCGACCCGGGCCGTCTGGTCGCGCTGATCGTCGAGGCGAAGCCCGACGAGGTGCTGCTCGTCGACGACCTGGAGGGCTGGGTGCGCGCGCACCTGGAGCGCGATCCCGCCGCGCTGCCCGCCGCCGTGGCCGACCTCGCCGACGCGGTCCGCACCTGCGCCGGCCGACTGGTGATCGTGAGCCCCGAGGCCGACCTGCCCCTGCCGCCGGACGCCACCGACCCGGTCTTCGCCGACGAGATCGGCCGCGCGAACCTGGCGCTCGCCGACGCCTGCGACGGTGTGGTGCTCGTCGTCGCCGGCCAGCCGGCGTGGCTGAAGCGGCGCACGCCGGCAGGAGCGGCCCGCGCCACCCCACCGGCCGGTGGCGGCGCGGCTCAGGTCGTCGAAGCCGCGGAGCCGCCTTCTGACGAGCCGCCGCGCGCCGTTCCGCCGGCGGCGCTGCCCCCGGTCGTCACCCCGCCGCCGCGACCGGCCGAGACCGCGCCGACGCGCCCCGAGGAGCAGGGCCCGCCGCAGGTGGCGGCCGACGTGCTCACCGCGCCGACGGTGCCCCTGTCCGCGCTCACCGCCGGCCTGGTGATCCAGCCCGGTATGGACCTGCCGTTGCCGGACGAGGAGGTGGCTGAGCGCGCCCGGGCGCGGCTGCGCCGGCTCGACGTGCCGCGCGGGGGGTTGGGGGCGCTGGCCGACGTGGTCGCATTCGCCGCCGCCACGCAGGGACTGACGGTGCCGCGGCCGTGGCAGTCGGTGCGCGTGCTGCTCGTGCACGGCGACCACGACGGCGGCGCGGGCGCGGGCGACAGCCCGCAGGAGGCGGCGCGCCGTGCCCGCGAGGCGGCCGACGGCGAGGGCCCCCTCGGCACCTTGATCGCGGAGGCGGGCGCCGGCCTGCAGGTCGTGCCGGCCCCCACGGCCGGGCCGATCGAGACCGCGGACGCCCTCACCGCCGTCGAGGTCGACGAGGCGCTGCGCTACGGCTGGCGGCTCGCGGAGGACGCCGCGGACTCGGGGGTGGACCTGCTCGTCATCGCGGCCTGCGGCGCCGGAACGGACGCGGCGGCCGCGGCGGTCACCGCGGTGCTCACCGGGGCGGAGCCGGTGGCGCTGCTGTCGCGGGTGGACGCACCGGGAGGCAGGTACGACGACGCGGCCTGGATGACGCGGTGCGCCACGGTGCGCGACGCGCTGCACCGGACCCGGGGCCGGTCGCGCGGGGCGCACGACGTGCTCGCCGCGCTCGGCGGCGGCGACCTGGCGGTCGTCACCGGCGTACTGCTCGGCGCGGCGTCCCGGCGCACGCCGGTGCTGCTGGATGGTCCGGTCGGCGTCGCCGCCGCCGTGGTCAGCCGGGAACTCGGCGGCCAGGCACGGCACTGGTGCCTGCTGCCCGACCACAACGGGCATCCGACGGTGCGGTACGCGGCGGAGGTGCTCGGCCTGCGGCCCGTGCTCGACCTGCGGCTCGGGCTCGGTGAGGGGGCGAGCGCGCTGGCCGCGCTGCCGCTGCTGCGCGGCGCCCTCACCGTGACCGCGTCCCTGCCAGAGCACCCCGCGCTTCGCGTCGGCCCGGACGCCGGCGCGGGAGCGACCGGAGACGCGGACGCGCACACCGACGGGCACACCGATTCGGACGCGGTCGCCGATACGGACGTGGTCGCCGATACGGGCGCGCACGCCGAAGCCGACGCGGCCAGCGCGGAGGCGGATCCGACGCCTGGATCGCCCTGATCGGCTTCCGGCACCGTCGACGCGGGCGTCTTACGCGCATCCGGCTGCCGCCGGTCGTTGCTACAGGGTGCTCTCTCGGCGAGCCGCGCGCCGGCGGCGTCAGCGCGGCCTGGGTTGCGCGGCGGGCTGCCGCGGGCCGGGAACGGCCTCGCTGAGGGGGTCCTTGAGCGGATACGGAATGAAGGTGCTGCGGTTGACGTCCAGATCGAGGCGGCGACCGATCGGCGGCACGGCGCGTTGCGGGCAGTTCAGCCGTTCACACGTCCGACAGCCCGGGCCGATCGGAATAGCGGCATCGATGGCGTTCAGGTCCATTCCGGTCGAGTAGACGAGGCGCCCGGCGTGGCGAATCTCGCACCCCAACCCGATCGCGAAGACCTTGCCGGGCTGGCCGTATCCCCCGTAGTGGCGGGTGACCGTGCGGGCGATCCACAGGTAGCGCTGCCCGTCGGGCATCGCCGCGATCTGGGTCATCACGCGACCCGGCGCGTTGAACGCCTCGTACACGTTCCACAGCGGACAAGTGCCCCCCGTGCGGGAGAACGGGAAGCCGGTGGCCGACTGGCGTTTCGACATGTTGCCGGCGCGGTCCACGCGCACGAAGGAGAACGGCACCCCGCGGGCCTTGGGGCGCTGCAGCGTGCTCAACCGGTGGCACACGCTCTCCCACCCCATGCCGAAATGCTCGGTGAGCAGTTCGATGTCGTAGCGCATCGCCTCCGCCGCCGTCAAGAACATGGTGTACGGGAGAATGAGCGCGGCGGCGAAATAGTTGGCTAATCCGACCTTGGTCAGTATCCGCGTCTGAGGATCGTCGAAATCCTCCTCCTCGATAATCGAGTCGATGATGTCGCCGTATTCAAGAAGGGCAATTTGCGCCCCCATGCGGATCGCCTGCTGTCCGGTGCGCAGGGAATTGGAGAGGTGGAGCGTACGGGTCTCCGGCCGGTACCGGTGCAGTTCACCCGCGAGCTTCCGGGCGTCCTCGAGGGCGATCCGGACGCCGTGCCGCTCGACCAGGCGGTCGTGCAGCACCCGCCAGGTCTCGCCGCGGCGCACCTTGATCTCCCTCGCCAGCGCCTCGGCGGCCTCGTCCAGTTCGGGCACGTAGTTCTGCCGGCGGTAGAAGAAGTCGCTGACCTGGTCGTACGGGCTGCGACCGGCGATGAGCTCCCGGTCGCCGACGATCTCGGCGAGCTGGTCCTCCGCCTGCCGTTGCCGCCGGTAGAGGTCGATCACCGCCTCCGCGACCTCGGGCAGCTTCGTGGCGAGTTCGGCGAGGTCGGGCAGCGCCTGGGTGGGCAGCGCCTCGCGCAGGTCGGCGACGAGCCGCGGCGTGTCGTGGGGGGCGAAGTAGGCGGGATCGACGCCGAACACCTCGGTGACCCGCATCAGCACCGAGACGGTCAACGGCCGCGAGTCGTGCTCGATCTGGTTGAGGTAGCTCGGGGAGATCTCCAGCAGCCGGGCGAGCTCGACCTGGCTCATGCCCCGGTCCTCGCGCAGCCGTCGCAGCCGGGCGCCGGCGAACGTCTTGACCATGCCCATTCCCTCCACCGCTGCCCGGCACATCCGCCGGGGCCAGGGTGCCACGCATATTAGCACTCCTGTTAAACCTGGCTTTCGCAAGATTCGCAAAACTGGCCCCACAGCTTTTCAATAATTGGCAGATTCCGTGTCTCGACGCGGCCATTGCGCCGTGCGATGGTGAGCGCCATATCCCGATCGCCCATTCCCGTGGCCAATAGGAGATCGCGATGAGCACAGCGGCGGAGCAATTAGAGAACGAGTGGCGCAGCGACCCGCGTTGGAGCGGAGTGAAGCGGACCTACACGGCGGCCGACGTGGTGCGGCTGCGCGGCCCGGTCCAGGAGGAGCACACCCTGGCCCGGCGCGGCGCCGAGCGGCTGTGGCGGTTGCTGCACGAGGAGGACTACGTCCACGCCCTCGGCGCGTTGACCGGCAACCAGGCCGTGCAGATGGTTCGGGCCGGACTCAAGGCGATCTACCTGTCCGGGTGGCAGGTCGCCGCGGACGCGAACCTGGCCGGGCAGACCTACCCGGACCAGAGCCTCTACCCGGCCAACTCGGTGCCCGCCGTGGTGCGCCGGATCAACAACGCGCTGCTGCGGGCGGCGCAGATTAGCGCCGCGGAAGGCACCGAGCCCGAGCGCGACTGGCTCGTGCCGATCGTGGCCGACGCCGAGGCCGGATTCGGTGGGGTGCTCAACGCGTACGAGCTGATGACCGCGATGATCACGGCGGGTGCGGCGGCCGTGCACTGGGAGGACCAGCTCGCCTCGGAGAAGAAGTGCGGCCACCTCGGCGGCAAGGTCCTGATCCCCACCGGCCAGCACATCCGCACGCTCAACGCGGCCCGGCTCGCCGCCGACGTGGCCGGCGTCCCGACGCTGGTCATCGCCCGCACGGACGCCGAGGCCGCCACGCTGATCACCACCGACGTCGACGAGCGCGACCGCCCGTTCCTCACCGGAGAGCGGACCGCCGAGGGCTTCTACCGGGTGCGCAACGGGCTCGAGCCGTGCATCGCCCGCGGTCTGGCGTACGCCCCGTACGCGGACCTGCTGTGGATGGAGACCAGCACACCGGACCTGGACGTGGCACGCCGGTTCGCGGAGGCGATCAAGGCCGAGTATCCGGACAAGATGCTCGCCTACAACTGCTCGCCGTCGTTCAACTGGCGCAAGCACCTCGACGACGACACCATCGCCAAGTTCCAGCGGGAGCTCGGCCACATGGGCTACAAGTTCCAGTTCATCACGCTGGCCGGCTTCCACGCGCTGAACTACTCGATGTTCGACCTGGCCCGCGGCTACGCCACCGAGGGGATGGCGGCGTACGTGGCGCTGCAGGAGAAGGAGTTCGCCGCGGAGGCCCACGGCTACACCGCCGTCAAGCACCAGCGCGAGGTGGGCACCGGCTACTTCGACCTGATCAGCACCGTGCTCAACCCTGCCGCGGAGACCGTCGCCCTGCGCGGCTCGACCGAGGAGGCGCAGTTCGCATGAGGATCCAGATCAGGGGGCCCATGCGGGAGCGGTACGACGAGATCCTCACCCCCGAGGCGCTGGAGTTCCTCGTCGCGCTCGACAGCCAGTTCGCCGCCCGCCGGGTCGCGCTGCTCGACACCCGGCGGGCCCGCCGCGACCGGTACGCCATGGGCCAGGTGCCCGAGTTCCTGCCGGAGACCGCCGCGATCCGTGAGGACCCGACGTGGCGGGTGGCGCCGCCGGCGCCCGGGCTGCTCGACCGGCGCGTGGAGATCACCGGCCCGCCGGAGCGGAAGATGACGGTCAACGCGCTGAACTCCGGCGCGAAGGTCTGGATGGCCGACTTCGAGGACGCCACGGCGCCCACCTGGGACAACGTGATCGGCGGGCAGCTCAACCTGCGCGACGCGATCGACCGGCGCATCGACTTCACCGACGAACGGGGCAAGCGGTACGCGCTGGGTGACCAGTTGGCCACCATCATGGTGCGGCCGCGCGGCTGGCACCTGGCGGAGAAGCACATCGTGGTCGACGGGCGACCGATCTCGGGCACCCTGGTCGACTTCGGGCTGTACTTCTTCCACTGCGCCAGGCGGCAACTCGACGCGGGCAGCGGCCCGTACTTCTACCTGCCGAAGCTGGAGAACCACCGCGAGGCACGGCTGTGGAACGACGTGTTCCGCTTTGCCCAGCAGTACCTCGGGATCCCGCAGGGCACGATCCGGGCCACGGTGCTCATCGAGACCATCACGGCCGCGTTCGAGATGGAGGAGATCCTCTACGAGCTGCGCGAGCACTCCGCGGGGCTGAACGCCGGGCGGTGGGATTACATCTTCAGCGTCATCAAGAACTTCGGGCAGCGGTCGGACTTCGTCCTGCCGGACCGGTCCGACGTGACGATGACCGTGCCGTTCATGCGCGCGTACACCGAACTGCTGGTGCGCACCTGCCACCGGCGCGGGGCGCACGCGATCGGCGGCATGGCGGCGTTCATCCCGAGCCACGACCCCGAGGTCAACGAGGTGGCGCTGGCGAACGTTCGGGCGGACAAGGAGCGGGAGGCGGCCGACGGCTTCGACGGCTCGTGGGTGGCGCACCCGGGGCTGGTGCCCGTCTGCCGCGCCGCGTTCGACGCGGTGCTCGGCGACCGGCCGCACCAGATCGTCCGGCTGCGCGAGGATGTGGCGGTCACCGCGGCGGACCTGCTCGCCGTCGACAAGACCCCCGGTAAGGTCACCGCGGCCGGACTGCGCGCGAACATCGCGGTGGCGCTGCGCTACTTCGACGCCTGGCTCGGCGGCACCGGCGCGGCCGCGATCTTCAACCTGATGGAGGACGCGGCGACCGCCGAGATCGCACGCTCACAGGTGTGGCAGTGGATCCACCACGGCACGCCGCTGGCGGACGGCGGGGTCGTGACGGCGGACCTGGTGCGCTCGATCCTCGAGGAGGAGACGGCGCGGCTCGCGGCCGAGCGGCCGGCGGCGGACCGGGACCGGGTGGCGCTCGCGGCGCAGGTCTTCGAGGAGCACGCGCTGACCGAGGACCTGCCGGCGTTCTTCACCCCGAAGGCGTACGCCCGCCACCTCGTGACGCTGACGTGACCGCGCGGGGCGCCGGGGCCTGCGCCGCGGCGCCCCGCGCCGACCGGGCTACCGCACGGACGGCGTGACGAACGGCGGGTTCACCACCCGCATCCGGGACCGGCGCCCCCGCACGTCCACCTCGACCTCGTCCCCTTCGCCGAGCCCGGCGGCGGTGTCCAGCAGGGCCAGCGCGATGCCGCGCCGCAGCGTCGGGGAGAAGGTGCCGCTGGTCACCTGACCGACCACCTGCTCGGCGCGCAGCACGGCCATCTGCGGGCGGGGGATGCCCCGGTCCAGCGCCTCCAGGCCCCACAGCAGCCGGCGCGGCCCGGCCTCCTTCTCCGCCACCAGCGCGTCGCGGCCCCAGAAGGCCGGCTTGCCCCAGCCGACCGCCCACCCGAGCCGGGCCTGCACCGGGCTGATCTCCGGGGACAGGTCGCGCCCATGCAGCGGATACCCCATCTCGGTGCGCAGCGTGTCGCGGGCGGCCAGGCCACAGGGGCGCAGGCCGAACGGCTCGCCGGCGGCCAGCAGCCGGTCCCACACGGCCACCGCCGCACCGGACGGCACGACCAGTTCGTAGCCGTGCTCGCCGGTGTACCCGGTGCGGCACACGACGATTTCGGTCTCCTCCCACCGCGCGGTCACGAAGCTCATGTACTCGTGCCCGCTGGGCAGGCCCAACTCGGTCAGCAGCTGCGCCGAGCGCGGCCCCTGCACGGCCAGGACCGCGTACTCGCCGTGCTCGTCGGTCACCGCGACCGACGGTGGCGCCGCGGCGGCCAGGCGACGCGCCACCTCGGCGGCGTTCGCGGCGTTCGGGACGAGGAACACGTGGTCGTCGCCGTACAGGTAGGCGATGAGGTCGTCGACCACACCGCCGGACGGGTCACAGCACAGCGTGTACTGCGCCCGACCCGGCTTGATCCGGTCGAGGTCGTTGGTGAGGCTGGCGTTGACGAAGCTCCCGGCGCCCGGACCGCGCACCCGGAGCTTGCCGAGGTGGGAGACGTCGAACACGCCCACGGCCTCGCGTACCGCCGTGTGCTCGGCGAGCACTCCCCCGCCGGCGTACTCCAGCGGCATCTCCCAGCCGCCGAACGGAGAGAACTTGGCGCCCAGGGCGGCGTGCCGCTGGTGCAGCGGCGAGCGACGCAGCTCGGTCATGAGTGGCAAACCTACCGGGTTCCCGGTGACCGGCTAGCATCGGCGGGACCGAGATCCGGTCATCACCCCACCCGAGACCACGGAGCCGCCGCATGACCTCGCTTCGCCTCGTCGACACCGACCCGGCAGACCTGACCACCGACGCGCTCGTCATCGGCTTGTACAGCCGCGACGAGGGCGGGCCCGAGCTGGCCCCGGGCGCGGAGAGCGTGGCGGCGGCGTTCGACGGCGCGCTCCTCGACACCCTGGTGCTGCTGGGCGCGACCGGTACCGCCGGCGAGGTGACCAAGCTCGCCACGCTCGGCCGGGTGAGCGCGCCGCTGGTGGCGGCCGTGGGGCTCGGCCCCGCGCCCGAGCGCGGCGGGGGTGACGAGGCGGAGGGCGCGCAGGGCGCCGACGGCGAGGCCCGGACCGCCGAGCGCCGGCGGGCGGCGAACCGCGCGACGGAGATGCTGCGGCGGGCGAGCGGCTCGGCGGTGCGCGCGCTGGCCGGCTGCGAGTCGGTCACGCTGCTGCTGCCGCTCGGCGACGAGCCCGACCCGGCCGCCGTGCGGGCCGTCGCGGAGGGCTCGCTGCTCGGCGCGTACCGGTTCGCCGGCTACAAGACCAAGCCGCAGCCGGGCCGCCGCGACCCGGTGCGGTCGGTGGCCGTGCACGTGCCGGACGCCGACGACGCCACGGTCGTCGCGGAGATCAGCCGCGCCGAGCGGGTCGCCCGGGCGGTGACGCGCGTCCGCGACTGGGTCAATACGGCGCCGAACGACCTGCGCCCGCCGGCCTTCGCCGACGCGGTCGCCGCGGCGGCCCGCGAGGCCGGGCTCGCCGTCGAGGTGCTCGACGAGCAGGCCCTGCGCGAGGGCGGGTACGGCGGCATCACCGCGGTCGGCCAGGGGTCGTCGGCCCCGCCACGGCTGGTGCGCATCTCCTACACCCCGACGGGCACGCCGGCGAAGCGGATCGCCCTGGTCGGCAAGGGCATCACGTTCGACACCGGCGGCGTGTCGATCAAGCCGGCCCAGGGCATGTGGGAGATGAAGTCCGACATGGCCGGGGCCGCCGCGGTGGCGGCCACCATGACCGCCGTCGCCCAGCTGCGCCCCGAGGTCGCGGTCACCGCGTACGTGCCGATCGCGGAGAACATGCCCTCCGGCTCGGCGTACCGTCCGGGCGACGTCGTGCGCATCTACGGGGGCAAGCAGGTCGAGGTGCTCAACACCGACGCCGAAGGCCGGATGATCCTGGCCGATGCGATCGCGTGGGCCTGCGAGGAGGGCTGCGACTACCTGCTGGAGACGTCGACGCTGACCGGCGGGCAGGTCATCGCGCTCGGCAAGCGGATCGCCGGGGTGATGGGCACGCCGGAGCTGTGCGAGCGGGTGCGCGAAATCGGCGACCGGGTGGGCGAGCCGGCGTGGCCGATGCCCCTGCCCGACGACGTGCGCAAGGGCATGGAGTCCGACGTGGCGGACATCAGCCAGGTCAACGCCGGGATGGACCGCGCCGGGCACATGCTGCAGGGCGGGGTGTTCCTGTCGGAGTTCGTCACCGAGGGGGTGGCCTGGGCGCACATCGACATCGCCGGCCCGGCCTTCCACTCCGGTGAGCCGTTCGGCTACTGGAGCAAGGGCGGCACCGGCGTGCCCGTGCGCACGCTGCTGGCCCTGATCGAGGACATCGCCGCGCACGGGTAGGCCCGGGCGGCGGCGCCGGTGGCCGGGGTCAGCCGCCGGTGGCGAAGTGAGCGGTGACCGGTAGCGCGGGTCGTGGACGACCCGCGCTACGCCGTCCCCTCGAGGTCGCGCTTGCGGCGCTCGTTGTACTCCCGCATCCGCTTCGGGTAGCCGACGAGCGCCACGTCGTACACCGGGATTCCGAGGCGGTGCCCGAAGCGGCGCGCCCCCTCGGGCCCGTCGATGCGCCGACGCGTCCACTCGCCGTCGTGGGCGACGAGCACGATCGTGGTCTCGGTCACAGTCGTGCGGGGCTCGACGAACGCCTCGACACCGCGTCTGGTCCGAACAAACTGCTCGAGGTGCTCCAGGTCGGCGCGGTTCGCCGCGCGGTCGCTGGAGCCTCCGGTCTTGCTCCGCCGCCGAAACCAGGCCACCGGCGGTCCTCCCTCCCCGATCTCGTACGCCGTGCGAGCCGATTGCCGGCAAGGTTACGCGGTCCGAGGGTGTCCTTGGGCACCTCGCGTCGCCGCAACCGACACCGGATGACAAGATGGCCCAGGGAAACACAGCAGCGTCGCTAGAGGAGTCAGGGTGGCCGACCAGACATTCGATGTCGTCGTGCTCGGTGGCGGAAGCGGCGGATACGCCGCCGCACTGCGCGCGGCCCAGCTCAACATGAGGGTCGCGATGATCGAGAAGGACAAGGTGGGCGGCACCTGCCTGCACTGGGGGTGCATCCCCACGAAGGCGCTGCTGCACGCCGCGGAGGTGGCCGACGCCGCCCGCGACGCGGGGCAGTTCGGCGTGCAGGCGTCGTTCACCGGCATCGACATGAACGGCGTCAACGCCTACAAGGAGAGTGTGGTCTCCGGGATGTACCGGGGCCTGCAGGGGCTGATCAAGTCGCGCGGGATCACCATGGTCGCGGGGACCGGCCGCCTGGTGCCACCGGCCGGGCCCGGCCTGCCGCCGGCCGTGGAGGTGGACGGCACCCGCTACGTCGGGCGCAACCTCGTCCTCGCCACCGGCTCGTACTCCAAGACCCTCCCCGGTCTGGAGATCGACGGCGAGCGGGTGATCACCTCCGAGCACGCCCTGTCGCTGAACACGCTACCGCGATCGGTCGTGGTGCTCGGCGGGGGTGTCATCGGGTGCGAGTTCGCCAGCGTCTGGCGCTCCTTCGGCGTCGATGTCACCATCATCGAAGCGCTCCCCCGCCTGCTCGCCGTGGAGGACGAGGAGTCCTCCAAGCGGTTGGAGCGGGCGTTCCGCAAGCGCGGGATCGCGTTCAAGACCGGCAAGCCGTTCGAGAAGGTCGAGCGCACCGAGACGGGTGTGCGGGTGACGATCGCGGGCGGCGAGACCGTCGAGGGTGACCTGATGCTCGTCGCGGTCGGGCGGGGCCCGGTCACCGCGAACCTGGGCTACGAGGAGGTCGGCCTGCGGCTCGAGCGGGGCTTCGTCCCCACCGACGAGCGGCTGCGCACCAACCTGCCGAACGTCTACGCCGTCGGCGACATCGTGCCCGGTCTGCAACTCGCGCACCGCGGTTTCCAGCAGGGCATCTTCGTGGCCGAGGAGATCGCCGGACTCAACCCCGCGGTCATCGACGAGGCCGGAATCCCGCGGGTGACCTACTGCCAGCCGGAGGTCGCGTCCGTCGGACTCACCGAGGCGAAGGCCCGCGAGCAGTACGGTGACAAGGTGGAGACGGTCGTGTACGACCTGGCGGGCAACGGCAAGAGCCGGATCCTGAAGACCGGTGGCTGCGTCAAGCTGGTGCGCGTCGCAGACGGGCCGGTGGTCGGGGTCCACATCGTCGGCGACCGGGTCAGCGAGCTCGTGGGCGAGGCTCAGTTGATCTACAACTGGGAGGCGTTCCCCGAGGACGTGGCACCGCTGATCCACATGCACCCGACGCAGACCGAGGCGCTCGGCGAGGCCTTCCTCGCGCTGGCCGGCAAGCCGCTGCACGTCCACGGCTGACGGCTGCCCGACGCACGGCTGACGGCCGCACAACCACGGCCGATGGCAGTTCAGGCTGAACAGTCCTTCTAGACCACATAAGGAGTCGTACGAGATGCCGGTATCGGTCACCATGCCCCGGCTCGGCGAGAGCGTCACGGAGGGCACCGTCACCCGCTGGCTCAAGCAGGAGGGCGACCGGGTAGAGGCGGACGAGCCGCTGCTGGAGGTCTCCACCGACAAGGTCGATACCGAGATCCCGGCACCCGCCACCGGCGTGCTCACGAAGATCGTGGTCCGCGAGGACGAGACCGCCGAGGTGGGCAGTGAGCTCGCGGTGATCGCGAGCGAGCAGGAGGCCGCCGAGCAGTCCGCCGCGCCACAGCCGGCCGCAGCCGCGCAGCCGGCCGCCACCGCCGAGCAGGCCGCGCCGCCGCCGACGCCGGCCCCGCAGCCGGCCGCCGAAGCACCGGCGGCGCCGGCTCCCCAGCCGGCCGCCGCCGCACAGCCGACGCCGCCCGCCCAGCCGGCCCCCGCCGGCACGACCGTGCTCAAGCTGCCCGCGCTCGGTGAGAGCGTCACCGAGGGCACGGTCACCCGCTGGCTCAAGCAGGTCGGCGACACGGTCAACGCGGACGAGCCGCTGGTGGAGATCTCCACGGACAAGGTCGACACGGAGATCCCGGCGCCGGCCAGCGGCACGCTGCTGGAGATCAAGGTGCGGGAGGACGAGACCGTCCCCGTCGGCACCGAACTGGCCGTGATCGGCGCCCCGGGACAGGCGCCGGCAGCGCCTGTGCAGCCCGCGCCGGCTGCTCCCGCGCCCGCGCCGGCTGCTCCCGCGCCCGCGCCGGCCGCTCCCGCGCCCGAAGCGCCGGCACCTCAGGCGGCCGCACCGGCCCCGGCTCCCGCACCCGCGCCGGCTCCCGCACCCGCGCCGGCTCAGGCGCCCGCGCCGCGGCCCGAGGGCGGCGGCTACGTGACTCCGCTGGTGCGCAAGCTCGCCGCCGAGCACAACGTGGACCTGTCGACGGTGCGCGGCACCGGCGTCGGTGGCCGCATCCGCAAGCAGGACGTGCTCGATGCGGCGGAACGCCAGCGGCAGCAGGCCGCCGCGGCGGCGGCACCCGCCGCAGCACCCGCGGCGGCGGCACCCGCGGCTGCGGCGGCGAAGCCTGCGCCGAGCCCGATGCGGGGCCGCACTGAGAAGCTGCCCCGGATCCGGGCGGTCATCGCCAAGCGGATGCACGAGTCCCTGCACGAGATGGCCCAGCTCACCACCGTGGTCGAGGTGGACGTCACCAAGATCGCTCAACTGCGGGACCGGGCCAAGGAAGCCTTCCAGCAGCGGCACGGGGTGAAGCTTTCGTTCCTGCCGTTCTTCGCGCTGGCGGCGGTCGAGGCGCTGCAGATCTACCCGGTGATCAACGCCAGCATGGACCTGGAGGCGGGCACCATCACCTACCCGGCGGCGGAGCACCTGGGCATCGCGGTGGACACCGAGCGCGGTCTGATGGTGCCGGTCATCCACAACGCCGGCGACCTCAACCTCGCCGGGCTGGCCAAGCGCATCGCCGATCTCGCCGAGCGCACCCGCAACAACAAGATCAGCCCGGATGAGCTCGCGGGCGCGACCTTCACGCTGACCAACACCGGCAGCCGCGGCGCGCTGTTCGACACGCCGATCGTGCCGTCGCCCCAGTCGGCGATGCTCGGCACCGGCGCCGTGGTCAAGCGTCCCGTGGTCGTCGACGACCCGGACCTCGGCGAGGTGATCGTGCCGCGGTCGATGGTCTACCTCGCGCTGTCGTACGACCACCGGCTTATCGACGGCGCGGACGCGGCGCGCTTCCTCACCGCGGTCAAGGAACGCTTGGAGGGTGGCAACTTCGAGACGGAGTTGGGCCTAGTCTGAGCGTATGCGGATCGTGGTCGCCGGTTCGTCCGGTTTTCTCGGTGGGCACCTCCTCGCGGCACTGCGCACCGACGGCCACGATGTGACGCGGCTGGTGCGCCGACCGCCGACGAGCCCCGACGAAGTGCGGTGGGACCCGGGTCGAGGGGAACTCGACCCGGGTGCCCTCGCCGACGCCGACGCGGTCATCAACCTCACCGGGGTGAACATCGGCGCGCGGCGGTGGACCGACGAGTTCAAGGCGGAGCTGCGCTCCAGCCGGGTCGAGCCGACCGCGGCGCTCGCCCGTACCGCGGCCACGCTGCCCGAGCCGCACCGGCCCAAGGCGCTGTTCAACGCGTCGGCGGTCGGCTACTACGGCGACACCGACGACCGCACGGTGACCGAGGAGAGCCCGTCCGGCGAGGGCTTCTTCGCAGCCCTGTGCCGCGACTGGGAGGCCGCCACCGAACCGGCCGCGGAGGCGGGCATCCGCGTGGTGCGGCTGCGCACCGGCCTCCCGCTCGCCGCCGACGGCGGGCTGCTCAAACCGCTGCTGCTGCAGTTCCGGCTGTTCGCCGGTGGCCGGATCGGCACCGGCCGGCAGTTCATGCCGTGGATCTCGATGGCGGACTGGGTGGGGGCGATCCGGTTCCTGCTGTACCGGGTGGACATCTCCGGCCCGGTGAACGTGTGCGGCCCGAACCCGGTCCGCAACGCGGAGTTCGCCCGGGCGCTCGGTGCCGTGCTGCGCAGACCGGCGGTCCTGCCTGTCCCGTGGCTGGCGATGCGGGCGGTGCTCGGGGAGCTCGCCGACGAGGCGGTGGCGAGCGCCCGGGTCCTCCCGGGTGTCCTCACCAAGGCCGGGTACGAGTTCCAGCACTCCGACGTCAGGGCGGCGCTGCGCGCCGCACTCAGGTGAGCGCGCCGGCGGGTTCACCCCGCTGGCCACGCACGATGGATTGGTAGTCTCCGCCGAATGTCTCGCGACGATCGGCCAGAGGTGGCCGTGGGATCCTCCGCGCGCCCGGGCGAGGGCACCCCGGCGCGCCCGCCGCGCCGAGTCGACCTCCTCGTCGCGGTGGCGAGCGTGGCGCTCGCGCTGCTGCTGACCGGGGGAATGTGGCGCGACCCGAACGGACGGGCCATCCTCGTCAACTCCGGCGACCAGGCGCTGTTCGAGTGGCTGCTCTCCTACGCCGCGTACACGATGGGTGGCGCGGACCCGTTCTTCACCCACCTGCTCAACGTGCCCGACGGAGCGAACCTGGCGGTCAACACGTCCGCCACGATCCTCGGGTGGGTGTTCGCGCCGGTGACCTGGCTCGCCGGGCCGTCCGTCACGTTCCTGGTGATCCTCACGCTCAACCTCATCGCCTCGGGGTACGCCTGGTACTGGCTGTTCTCCCGGCACCTCGGCGCCTCGCCGGCCGCGGCGGCGCTCGGCGGCCTGTTCTGCGGCTTCGCCCCCGGCATGGTCTCGCACGCCAACGCGCACCTGAACTGGACCGCGCAGTGGCTGATGGTCCTCATCGTGTGGGGGGTGCTGCGGCTGCGCACGCCGGGTTCGGCGTGGCGGCGTGGCCTCGTGCTCGGGCTCCTCGTGGCGGCCGGTTTCTCGGTCGCCGCCGAGGCGCTGTTCTTCACCGCGCTCGCCTGCGGGGTCGTCGTGGTCGTGTGGGCGCTCGGCCGGCGGGCCGAGGCCCGGGCGGCGGCCGGCCGTTTTGTGCGCAGCCTCGCGGTCGCCGCCGTGGTCGCGTCCGCGTTCCTGGCATATCCACTGTGGATGCACTTCTTCGGCCCCATGCGCTACCACGGCATCGGCTTCGACCAACGGGTGCACAGCGAGGACCTGCTGGCGTTCGGCGCGTATCCGGAGCGCTCGCTGGCCGGGCTGGCCGGCCTGAACGCGCGCCTGGCGCCGAATCCGACCGAGGAGACGACGTTCTACGGCCTCCCGCTGCTGCTGCTCGCCCTCGTGAGCTTCGTGCTGCTGTGGCGGGCCGCCGACCCGCCCCGGCGCGCCGCCCTGCGCGCACTGGGCGTCACCGCCGTGGTGTTCGCCGCGCTCGCGCTCGGTCCGCGCCTGCGGATCAACGGCGGCCCCACCGACGTGCCGATGCCGTACGCGCTGCTGATCGACCTGCCGATGTTCGACGCGGCGCTGCCGGCCCGCCTCGCCCTCGTGATCACCCCGCTGCTGGGCCTCCTGCTCGCCTGGACCGTCGACCTCGCCCGCACGTGGTCGCCACGGTCGCGGGTCGCACTCGCCGCGGCGCTGGTCGTCGCCCTGCTGCCGATCGCGCCGACCCCGCTGCTGACCACGCCGCGCAACCCGGTGCCGGAGTTCATCACCTCCGGCGCATGGCGCGAGTACGTGCCGGAGGGCGGGACGATCGTCCCGGTGCCGCTGCCGTCGGACCTGCTCCCCGACGGGCAGCGCTGGCAGGCCGAGGTGCTGGCCGAGCGGAGCGGGCCGGTCTTCGCGATACCCGCCGGCTTCTTCCTCGGTCCCGGCCCCGACGGGCGCAGCCAGATCGGCCCGATCCCCCGGCCGACCCACGGGCTGCTGTTCACCGCGGCGCGCACCGGCCGGGTCCCCCGCATCACCGACGCCGAGCGGGCGCGGGCCCGGGCGGACCTGCGGCACTGGCGGGCGTCGATCGTCGTGCTCGCCGACGAGATCCACGGCGCGAAGTGGCCGGTGCACTACGACGCCGTCCGCAGGACCGCCACCGCGCTGTTCGGCGAGCCCGAGCGGGTCATGGACGTGTGGGTCTGGCGCGTGCCCTCGTGATCCCCGAGCGCCCGGTCGGCCACGACCGGCCGCCGGCCACCTGATCACCGCCGCGAGTTGATCGACACGCTTGACAGCCGGCCCGGCGACCTCTCAACTGGTCGGGTGACCCTCGCCGGTTTGGATCTCACCGCCCTCGCCGCGTACCTGGCGGCGCACCGGCCGGAGCTCGCGCCCGGCCCGCTGACCGCGTCGCTCGTCGCCGGCGGACGCTCGAACCTCACCTACGTCGTGCGCAGCGCCCCGGCGGGGCACAGCGACCAGGAGCAGCCCGGCGGCACGGTGGAGTACGTGCTGCGCCGCCCGCCGTTGGGGCACGTGCTCGCCACCGCGCACGACATGGGCCGGGAGTTCCGGGTGATCTCCGCGCTCGCGGCGAGCCCCGTGCCCGTGCCGCAGCCGCTGCTGCTGTGCACCGACCCGGACGTGCTCGGCGCGCCGTTCTACCTCATGTCCCGTGTGCCCGGCGTGGTGTTCCGGTCCCGCGCGCAGACCGACGCGCTCTCCCCCGCCGAACGCGCCCGGCTGGCGTACGCCATGATGGACACCCTCGCCGATCTCCACCTGGTCGACCCGGCGGCGGTGGGCCTGGCCGACTTCGGGCGCCCCGAGGGCTACCTGGCCCGGCAGGTGCGCCGGTGGGGCCAGCAGTTGGACCGCTCCCGCAGCCGCGACCTGCCGGGCATCGACGAGCTGCGCGACCGGCTGGCGGCGACCGTCCCGCGAAGCGGGCCGCCGCGCATCGTGCACGGCGACTACCGGCTGGACAACCTGCTGGTCGACCCGACCGCGATGCGGGTGACCGCGGTGCTCGACTGGGAGATGGCCACGCTCGGCGACCCCCTCGCCGACCTCGGACTGCTGCTGACGTACTGGGACGTGCTCGGCGGCGAGGCGGCGCGCGGGAACGCGGTCGCGGACGGGCTTGGCCCGGCGGCAGGATTCCCGTCCGGCGACGAGCTGATCGCCCGGTACGCGCGGCGTACCGGCACCGACGTGCCCGACCTCGGCTGGCACCGGGCGCTCGGCTGCTACAAGCTCGCCGTGATCTGCGAGGGCATCCACTACCGGTTCACCCTCGGCCAGACCGTGGGTGAGGGCTTCGACCGCATCGGACACCTGGTCCAGCCGCTGGTCCGCGCCGGTCTGTCCAGTCTGGAGGCATGATGGATTTCGGCTTCGACGACCGTACCCGCGAGCTGCACGAGGCGCTCAACGAGTTCCTCATCGAGCACGTCTACCCGGCGGAGCCGGTGTGGGCCAGACAGGTGGCGCAGGCCACCGACCCGTGGGCGCGCCCGCCGGTGCTGGAGGAGTTGAAGGCGCAGGCGCGCGCGCGTGGCCTGTGGAACCTGTTCCTGCCCGACGACGAGTACGGGGCTGGCCTGACGAACCTGCAGTACGCGCCGCTGGCCGAGCTGACCGGCCGCAGCCCGCACCTGGCGCCCGAGGCGCTCAACTGCGCGGCACCGGACACCGGCAACATGGAGCTGCTGGCCCGGTACGGCACGCCGGAGCAGCGCGAGCGGTGGCTGAGGCCGCTGCTGGACGGACAGATCCGTTCCGCCTTCTGCATGACCGAGCCGGACGTGGCCTCCTCGGACGCGACGAACATCGCCACGAGCATCGTGCGCGACGGCGACTCGTACGTGATCAACGGCCGGAAGTGGTGGTCGTCGGGCGCGATGGCGCCCGAGTGCGAGCTGCTCATCGTGATGGGCAAGACCGATCCGCACGCCGAGCGGCACCGCCAGCAGTCCATGGTGCTGGTGCCCCGGGACACGCCGGGCGTGACCATCCACAGGGGACTACAGGTGTTCGGGTACACCGACGGACCGCACGGCGGGCACGCGGAGATCACCTTCGAGGACGTCCGGGTGCCGGCGGAGAACCTGCTCGGCGGCGAGGGCGAGGGGTTCGCGATGGCGCAGGCCCGGCTGGGTCCGGGGCGCATCCACCACTGCATGCGCCTAATCGGCATGGCCGAGCGGGCGCTGGAGCTGCTCTGCGAACGGGTCACCACGCGCGTGGCGTTCGGCCGCCCGCTCGCCGAGCAGGGGGTGATCCAGCACTGGATCGCCGAGTCCCGGGTACGCATCGAGCAGGCCCGCCTGCTCGTGCTGAAGACCGCGTGGCTGATGGACACGGTCGGCAACAAGGGCGCCCACACGGAGATCCAGGCCATCAAGATCGCCACGCCGGCGATGGCGGAGTGGGTCATCGACAAGGCGATCCAGGCGTACGGCGCGGCCGGCGTCTCCCAGGACACGCCGCTCGCGCAGTTGTGGGCGGCGGCCCGCACGCTGCGGCTGGCCGACGGCCCGGACGAGGTGCACCGCGCCTCGCTGGCGCGCCGCGAGCTGCGCAAGTACACCGGGGGGTGACGGCGGAAAGGCGCGTCAGGCCGAGGCGCGGCGCACGAGGTGGGTGTCGAGCAGCACGTACGGCGGGTCCACCGGCTCGTCGCGGATCGTCGCCACGAGCAGGCGGGCCATCTGTCGACCCATCTCCTCCACAGGCTGGTGCACCGTGGTCAGGGGCGGGTCGGTCTGCCGCGCCAGTGGCGAGTCCTCGAACCCGACGACCGCCACGTCCTCGGGCACCCGCCGGCCGGCCTCGCGCAGCGCGCGCAGGGCCCCGGCGGCCATGAGGTCGGACGCCACGAACACCGCGTCCAGGTCCGGGCGGACAGCCAGCAGCGCCCGCATCGCCGTCGCCCCGCTCGCCTCGCTGAAGTCGCCGTACGCCACCAGGCCCTCGTCGGCCGGCAGTCCGGCGGCGGCGACGGCGGCGCGGTAGCCCGCGAGCCGGGCCACCCCGACCCCCATGTCCTGCGGGCCGGCGATCGTGGCGACCCGCTGTCGCCCGGTGCCGATCAGGTGTGCGACGGCCGACTCCGCGCCGCCGGCGTTGTCCACGTCGACGTAGCTGACCTGCCCCAACGGTCGCCCACCGCCCGGCCCTCGGCCCGGCTCGCCGCCCGCCAGCATGTGCGCCGGGCGGCCGCCCAGCACGACCGGCAGCCCTCGCTCGGCGACCAGCGCGGGCAGCGGGTCGTCGTCGTGCAGCGACAGCAGGAGCACCCCGTCGACGTGCTGGACGGTCAGATGGTGCTCCACGCGCCGGCGCTCCGTCGGCGACTGGGCCATCGCGAGCCACAGCTGCAGCGGGGTGTCCGCGAGCCCGGAGCTGATCCCGCGCACGATACCGGCGAAGAAGGGCTCGGTGAACACGCGCTCCTGCGACTCGGACACGACGAGGGCGACGGAGTCGGTCCGCTGGGTCACCAGCGCCCGGGCCGCCCGGTTCGGCACGTACCCCAGTTCCGCGATCGCCTTCTCGACCGCCTCGCGGGCGCGAGGGCTCACGTGCGGCGAGCCGTTGATCACCCGGGACACGGTGCCTCGCCCCACGCCCGCGCGCGCGGCGACCTGCTCCAGCGTCGGGCGCCCGGCGGACCGGTTGCGCTGGGTCGTCATCGTTCCTCGAATCTCGCGTGCGGCACCGGTGCCTACTCGCCTCGGCTCGAGGTCGGCGCGGAGGTCGACCGGATGAGGTCGGCGTACCACCGGGCGCTCGACTTCGGGATGCGCCGCTGCGTCGGGTAGTCCACGTAAATTATCCCGAACCGCTGGGAGTACCCTCGCGCCCACTCGAAGTTGTCCAGCAGCGACCACACGAAGTAGCCGCGCACGGGGACGCCGCGGGCGATGGCCTCCTGGCAGGCGAGCAGGTGGGCCCGCAGGTACGCGACCCGGTCCGGGTCGCGGACCTGCCCGTCCGCGGCGGGCTCGTCAGGGAACGCCGCCCCGTTCTCGGTGATGTAGATCGGCGGTGTCGGGTACTCGCCGGCCACACGGGTCAGCACCTCCACCAGGCCCGGCGCATCGATCTCCCAGTCCATCGCCGTGCGCGGCAGGCCCCGGTCGAGGAACCGGACGTGTTCGCTGCCCGGCCACGCCGACGGCGCCCGCCACTGCGCCGACGCCGGCTGGTCGGAATCCGGCCCCGCCACCACGTACCGGGTGTAGTAGTTGACCCCGAGGTGGTCCATCCGCGCCGCGATCACGGCGAGGTCGCCGTCGCGCACGTGCCCGAAGTCGGTGACCGGCGCCAGGTCGCCCAGCACGTCGGCCGGGTAGGCGCCGCGCAGCACGGGGTCGAGGAAGAGCCGGTTGGCCAGACCGTCGATGCGCCGGGCCGCGTCCGCGTCGCCCTTGCTGTCCGAGTACGCCGTCACCGGGTACAGGTTGAGCGTGATGCCGACCCGGGTGTCCGGGCGGGCGGCGCGGATCGCCTGCACCGCGAACCCGTGCCCGAGCAGCAGGTGGTGGACGGCCCGGACCGCCGCCACCGGGTCCCGCCGGCCCGGCGCGTGCGCCCCGGAGCCGTACCCGAGGAAGGCCGAGCACCACGGCTCGTTGAGCGTGATGATGTTGCGGACCCGGTCGCCGAGCGCCTCGTGCACCAGCGCCGCGTAGTCGGCGAACCGGTGGGCGGTGTCGCGCGCCGGCCAGCCGCCGGCGTCCTCCAGCGGCTGCGGCAGGTCCCAGTGGTACAGCGTCAGCCACGGCTCGATCCCGTTGGCGAGCAGCTCGTCGACGAGCCGGCGGTAGAAGTCCAGGCCCCGGGCGTTGGCCCGGCCCCGGCCGTCGGGCTGCACGCGCGGCCACGAGACCGAGAACCGGTACGCCGACAGGCCCAGGTCGGCCATCAGCGCCACGTCCTCGGCGTACCGGTGGTAGTGGTCGCAGGCCACGTCGCCGGTGTGTCCGTCGACGACCATGCCCGGGGTGCGGGAGTACGTGTCCCAGATGGACGGTCCACGCCCGTCGGTGTCCACCGCCCCCTCGATCTGGTACGCCGCCGTGGCCGCGCCGAGCAGGAAGTCGGCCGGCAGACGCGGCTCGGCGTCCGGGGCGGGCGCCTGCTGGGGAACGGGGCCGGTGAGTCGCGCCGTGGCTGTCTCGAGGTTCACGCCTTTACCGCACCTTCCGTGATGCCGCCGATGATCTGACGGCCGAACAGGACAACAACCAGAAGCAGCGGCACGGTCGCCACCGCCGTGGCCGCGAAGACGAGCGAGTAGTCGGTGTAGTAGGCGAAGGAGAGGAATGCGAGCGAGACCTGCAGCGTCGGGTTCTCCGGGGTGAGCACCGCGTACGGCCACAGGAAGCTGTTCCAGTGCTCCATGAAGGTGAGCAGGCCGAGCACAGCCGCGGCCGGTCGCAGCGCGGGCAGCACCACGTGCCAGTAGATGCGGGCGGTCGAGCACCCGTCGACCCGGGCGGCCTCGATGAGCTCGTCGGGCACCGCCTGGCTCGCGTACTGGCGCATCAGGAACACACCGAACGCGCTGACCAGGAACGGCACGATCACGGCCTTGAGGTCGCCGTACCAGCCCAGGTCGAACATCATTCCCCACAGCGGAATGAGACCGAGCTGGGTCGGCACCATCATGGTGAGCAGGATCACCAGCAGCAACGCGTTGCGCCCGGCGAAGCGCAGCTTGGCGAAGGCGAACCCGGCCAGCGAGCCGAAGAAGACGACGCTCACGGTCACGACGGACGAGACGATGAACGAGTTGCGCAGGCCGACGAGGAAGTTGGCCGCGTCCGCCTCGAGCACCCGACCGAAGTTGTCCACGAACGCGTCGCCGGGCGTGACCGGGGGTGGGATGTCGTTGATCGCGTCGAGGGTGCGCGTCGCGATGATGACCATGTAGTACAGCGGGTAGACCGACAGCAGGCAGGCCAGCACGAGCGCCGCGTAGGTCAGCGGGCTGGTGCGCCACAGGCGCCGGGACGCGGAGATCATGGCAGGCTCCTCAACTGCGGACCGACCGGCGGATGAGCAGGACGTTGACGAGCGAGACCAGAATGATCATGACGAACAGCACCCACGAAACGGCCGCCCCGTAGCCCGCGGTGTGCGTGTTCTCGATCGCCTTCTCGTACATGTACATCGCCACCGTCTGGAACTGCCGCTGAGTGCCGCCGAGGATGTTGCCGCTGTTGAAGACCAGCGGCTCGGTGAACAGTTGCAGGCCGCCGATGGTGGAGACGATGACGACGAAGAACAGCGTCGGGCGCAGCATCGGCAGGGTGACGCTCCAGAACTGCCGCCACGGCCCGGCCCCGTCGAGCGCGGCGGACTCGTACAGGTCGCGCGGGATCGCCTGCATCCCGGCGAGGAAGATCAGCGCGTTGTAGCCGGTCCACCGCCAGTCCACCATGATGGACAGCGCGATCCAGGAGCTCCAGCGGTAGGCGTCCCAGTCGATGTGCTCGCGCACGCCGATGAACTCCAGCGCCCAGTTGACGACCCCGAAGTCGCGGGCGAACAGCATCCCGAAGACGATCGCGACCGCGGCGACCGAGGTGACGTTGGGGATGAAGACCACGAGTCGGAAGAACGTCCGCGCGCGCAGCCTGGGCCGGTTGAGCAGGCTCGCCAGCCAGAGCGCGAGCAGGAGCTGCGGCACGGTGGCGAGCACGAACATGCCGAGCGTGTTGACCACCGCACGCCAGAAGTACTCGTCGCGCAGCAGGGCGGCGTAGTTGTCGAGCCCGATGAACGTGTGGTCCCCGATGAGGTCCCAGTCGTGCAGCGACATCCACGCGGTCCGCAGCATCGGGTACAGGCCGAAGATCGCGAAGATCACGAAGAACGGCGCGATGTAGAGGTACGGCGAGGCCTTGACGTCGAGCCGGGAGAGCCGGATCGAGAGCCGCCCGGGGACGCGGGGCGGGGCGGGTTTGGTCGGCGGCGACGCCGGCGGTGCGGTCGTGGCGGAGAGGCTCATGATGCCCTTCTACCCGAGAGGCGGACGGGGGACGGTGCGGGCGGGTCCGGTGGCGCCCCCGCAACGGGGGCGCCACCGGCTCGACCCACGGGGGCCTCAGAAGGCTCCCTGGATCTCCGCGTCCTTCAGGAACTGCTCCCAGGCCGCGTCGGCCGACAGTTGCCCGCCCTCGTACGCCTGCAGGGCCGGCTCCAGCGCCCGTTCCTTCACCGCCTGGTGCTTCGGGCCCAGGTGGATCGGCTGGATCTTCGACACGCTCTCGCCGAAGATCTTTCCGGTGGGCGCGTTGTTGAAGTAGGGGTTGGTGTAGTTCAGGAAGTCCGGGTGCTGCAGCGCCTCCAGGTTGGTCGGCAGTGGGCCCTTGAGCTTGAACGCGGCGATCTGGCTCGACGCGTTGGTCAGGAACTCGGCGAGCTTCGCGGCCTCCTCCGGGTACTTGCTCTGCGCCGGGACGGCGAGCCAGGAGCCACCCCAGTTGCCCCCGCCGCCGGGCACCGCGGCCACGTCCCACTTACCGGCGTTCTCCGGGCCGGAGTTCTGCTCGACGATGCCGAGCATCCACGAGGGGCAGAAGGTCGCGGCGAATGAGCCGTTCTTGAAACCGGCCTCCCACTCCTTCGACCAGGTCCGCACCTTCGCGGTGATGCCCGCATCCGCGATCTTCAGGGAGGTGTCCCAGGCCTGCTTCACGGCGGGGCTGGAGTCCGCGATGATGTTGTTCTCCTTGTCGTAGAACAGGTCGCCGCCGGCCTGGAACATCACCGCGCTCGCCACCGTGGTGACCGAGTCGAGCAGGGCCTGTCCGGTGGCCTGACGGTAGCGCTGGCCGACCTCGATCAGGTCGTCCCAGGTGGGCCACAGCTTCGAGACCTCGTCCCGCTCCGTGGGCAGCCCGGCGGCCTCGAACAGGTCGCGGCGGTAGCACACCGCAAGGCTGCCCACGTCCGTCGGCAGCCCCATGAGCCGGCCGTCCGGTGCGATGCCGAGCTCGTACTTCCACGCCAGGTAGTCCTTGCTGTGGTCGCCGACGAGCGGCTTCAGGTCCACCCAGTTGGCCGGGTTGGCCTTGAACTCGTTGAGGATGCCCTCCTCCAGCGCGACCACGTCGCCCGCGCCCTTGCCGGTGGCCAGGTACCGGACGAGCTTGGGCCGGTAGTCGTTCAAGTTGCCCGTCTTGCGCAGCTCGATCTTGATGCCGGTCTGCTGTTCGTACTGCTTGACGAGTTCGTCGTAGCCGAATTCGCTGAAGGTGTCGACCACGAGCTTCTCCGGCTTCCCGCCGGACGCGGGCTCATCGCTCTCGCCACAGGCCGCGGCGCCGAACGCGAGCAGCGCCGCGGTGGAGGCCGCCGCAACGACGCGCAGGCGGCGGGTGGTCACGCCCATTGATTGACCCCTCTCTACCTCCTGAAGCGGACCGCCGGCCGTGGGCTTCGCCGCGCCACGCCCACGGGCGGCCCGGTTGGCTGTCGCCATGCTTGTCGGGAGCGCTCCCAATGAGCTTCACCACAATGTTCGAGGCCTGTCAATCGCGCCGTTGGGAGCGTTCCCAAATCGTTACCGACGCCCCCCCCACGCGACGCGTTGATCATGAGCTTGCCAGCAGTCGGCTCGGCGTGTCGTGGCGCTTACCTCATGATCAACCCGGGATCGGTAGGGTTTGGGCATGATCTGTCGCGCGTGTCGGGAGCAGCGGCACGAGCGGTGCCGGGGCGGCACCTGGTGCGACTGCCAGCACCGGCCACCGACGCCACCGCAGCCGGTGACGGGACCGGCCGGTGAGTGACGGGGACCGGGCGGTGGGGCACGTGCGCCTGATCGAACTGGCCGACCTCGACGACGACGCGGTCGCCGCGCTCTACGAGCCAGGCGACGAGCGCTGGCTGCGGGTCAACTTCGTCACCAGCCTGGACGGGGCGGTGACCCTCAACGACTACTCCGAAGGGCTGTCCGGCCCGGCCGACAAGCGGGTCTTCGGGATCCTGCGGATGCGCTGCGACGCGCTGCTTGTCGGCGCCGGGACGCTGCGCCACGAGGGGTACGGCGCGCTGCGGCTGGACGAGCGGCGCCGGGCCTGGCGGCGGGCGCACGGGCTCGCCGAGCACCCGACGCTCGTCATCGCGTCACGGCAGCTCGCCCTGTCCGCGAACCACCCGGCGCTCGTCGACGCCCCGGTACGGCCGATCATCCTGACCTACCGGGACGCGCCGGCCGACCGGCGGCTCGCCCTCGAACCCGTCGCCGACGTGCTCGCGTACGGCGACGACGAGGTCGACCTGCGGGCGGGGGTCGGGGCTCTGCACGAGCGCGGACTGCGCCAGGTGCTCAGCGAGGGCGGCCCCCAGCTTCTCGGCGCCCTGACCGCCGCCGATCTGGTGGACGAACTGGATCTGACGCTCTCCCCGCTGCTGGTCGGTCCGGGTGCCGGGCGCATCACCGCCGGCCCCGTGCTGGGCGATGTACGGCGCCTGCGGCCTCGCCATGTGCTGCACGCCGACGGGATGCTGATGACCCGGTACGACCGGGTCCGGTGAGGATGCGCGGACACGCCCGTGGACAGCGCGGCGCGGTCGTAGGGACGGCGTAGGGTCGGTTCCCATGACGACCCCCGGTGACGCCGGCGAGCCCGTCGGCCGGGTGCTCGGCACCGCCGACGCCACCCCGCTGCAGTTCTGGACCGCGGTCTCGCCCGACAGCTACCTGCAACTCGACGACGTCGTGGTGACCACCCGCTCGCTGCCCTCCGGCGACCGAGTCACGATCTCCGGCGTGGTCACCGCGGTCAGGGCGCGGCACGAGGGCGCGCAGTTCGAGTCGGACGTGTTCGCGATCGCCGACGGCACGCTGCCCGCGCAGGTGCAGGAGGCGGCCGAGGTCACCACCACCCGGGTGGAGCCGGAGGTGTACGTGCCGCCCACGCCGGGCGCGCTCGTGCACCGCGCCGCCGCCGACCTGCGCGCGGCCGCGCTCAACTTCGACCGGATGCAGCGGCGCATCCCGATCGGCACCGGGCGCGACGGCGAGGCGGTGTACCTCAACGCCGACTTCCTCGACGGCACGCGCGGCGCCCACGTCTCCATCTCCGGAATATCGGGTGTGGCGACGAAGACGAGCTTCGCCACGTTTCTGCTCTACTCGACGCTGCGCTCCGGGGTGCTCGGCGCCGATGCGGTGAACAGCCGGGCACTGATCTTCAACGTCAAGGGCGAGGACCTGCTCTTCCTCGACCACCCCAACAGCCGGCTGGACGCCGCGACGGCCGAGGCCTACGCCCGGCTCGGGCTGGCCGCCGCGCCGTTCCCGGACGTGCGGGTCTACGCCCCGCCCCGGCCCGGCGACGCCACCGGCACACCGGACGTGAGCAGCCGCGTGTCCGGTGTGGACACCTTCTACTGGACGCTCGAGGAGTTCTGCGCCGACCGGCTGCTGCCCTTCGTCTTCGCCGACGCCGACGACGAGCGCCAGCAGTACACGATGGTCGTGCACACCGTCGCGGCGTACCTGGCCCGGGTCGCGCAGGGCGCCGACGGCGCGGTGGTCGTCGACGGCGCGCGGCTGCACTCCTACCCCGACCTGGTCGACTACATCGTGGCCGCGCTCAACGACGAGGAGACCCGGGCGTGCTGGGCCGGCTCCGCGGTGGGGCTCGGCACGGTCAACGCGTTCGCCCGTCGGCTGCTGGCCAGCAAGCGCGACCTGTCCCGCCTGGTGCGTGGCGACCTGCCCGGGCGCCGTCCGCACACGGTCAACACCGCCGACAGCGCCCAGGTCACCGTCGTCGACCTGCACAACCTGCCCGACCGGGCGCAGCGCTTCGTGGTCGGCGTCACGCTGAAGACCGAGTTCGAGCGCAAGGAGAAGTCGGGCACGGCCCGCCCCCTGCTGTTCGTCGTGCTCGACGAGCTCAACCGGTACGCGCCGCGCGAGGGCTCCTCGCCGATCAAGGAGGTGCTGCTCGACATCGCCGAGCGGGGCCGCTCCCTCGGGGTGATCCTGATCGGCGCGCAGCAGACCGCCTCGGAGGTGGAGCGGCGGATCGTGGCGAACTGCGCGGTGCGGGTGGTCGGCCGCCTCGACCCCGCCGAGGCCTCCCGGCCCGAGTACGGCTTCCTGCCGCCGACCCAGCGGCAGCGGGCGCTGCTCGCCAAGCCGGGCACGATGTTCGTCAACCAGCCGGAGATCCCCGTGCCGCTGTGCGTGGAGTTCCCGTTCCCGGCCTGGGCCACCCGGCCCGGCGAGGCGGGTACCGCGCCGAGCGCGACGCTGCGCTCGATCGTGCAGTCCGCCGAGCCGTTCGCGGTCGTCGGGGCGCACGGCGGCCTGGCCGACGACGACATCCCGTTCTAGCGGAGGCGTGGCGTGAAGATCCTGCACACCTCCGACTGGCACGTCGGCAAGGTCCTCAAGGGACAGTCCCGGACCGAGGAGCAGATCGCCGTCCTCGCCGAGATCGTCGACATCGCCCGCGCGGAGCGCCCGGACCTCGTCATCGTCGCCGGGGACCTGTTCGACTCGGCCGCCCCGACGCCGGACGCCACCCGGATCGTCACCCGGGCGCTGTCCGCGCTGCGCTCCACCGGTGCCGAGGTGGTCGCGATCGCCGGCAACCACGACAACGGCGCCGCGCTGCACGCCCTGCGGCCGTGGGCGCAGGCCGCCGGGGTCACCCTGCGCGGCACGTTCGGCGCCGCCGACGACCACCTGATCACCGGGACCACCGCCGGCGGCGAGGCGTGGCGACTGGTGGCGCTGCCGTTCCTGTCCCAGCGGTACGCGGTGCGCGCCGCGGAGATGTTCGACCTGACCGCGGCCGAGGCCACCCAGACCTACGCCGACCTCGTGGCCCGCCTGCTCGCCCGGCTGTGCGCCGACTTCAACGCGGACGCCGTCAACCTGGTCACCGCGCACCTGACCGTCGTCGGCGGCAGGATCGGGGGCGGCGAGCGGGAGGCGCACACCATCGAGGCGTACGCCGTGCCGGCCACGGTCTTCCCGCCCGGGGCGCACTACGTGGCGCTCGGGCACCTGCACCGCCGCCAGGCGGTCCCCGGCCCCTGTCCGGTGCACTACAGCGGCGCACCGTTCGCCGTCGACTTCGGCGAGGAGCAGAACACGCCGTCGGTCAACATCGTCGAGGTGACCGCGCAGACCCCGGCGAAGGTACGGCCGGTGAAGGTGCGTTCCGCGGTGCCGCTGCGCACCGTGCGCGGCACGCTCGCGGAACTGTCAAAGATGGACGTCGACGAGGCCGCGTGGCTGCGGGTGGTGGTCCGCGAGCAGCCCCGGGCCGGCCTGCGCGAACAGGTGCAGGAGCTGCTGCCGCGGGCGCTGGAGGTGCACATCGACCCGGACCTGCTGGTCGAGCAGGACCGGCCGGCGCGGCCGCGCCGCGCCGGCCGGTCCCCCCGCGAGCTGTTCGCCGACTACCTGGCCAGCCGGGGGCACGACGACCCGGCGGTGCGCGACCTGTTCGACCGCCTCTACGAGGAGGTCATCTCATGAGGCCGCTTCGCCTCGACCTCGCCGGGTTCACGGTCTTCCGCGACCCGACCACCATCGACTTCACCGACGCGGACTTCTTCGCGCTCGTCGGCCCCACCGGCTCGGGCAAGTCGACGGTGCTCGACGCGATCTGTTTCGCGCTCTACGGCACCGTGCCGCGCTGGGGCGACCGGCGGGCGATCGCGAGCGCGCTCGCCCCCTCCGCCACCGAGGCGCGCGTGCGCCTGGCCTTCGAGTCCGCCGGCGCACGCTACATCGCCACGAGGGTGGTGCGCCGTGACGGCAGGGGCCGGGTCACCACGGCGGCGGCCGGGCTGCAGCTCATGCCCCCCGGGTTCGACGTATCCAAACTGGACAGCGGGCTGTCGACGGAGGATCTCGGCGAGGTGCTCGCCGGCACGCCGGCCGAGATGGAGCAGGCGGTGCTCGACGCGGTCGGGCTGCCGTACGAGCAGTTCACCACGTGCGTGCTGCTGCCGCAGGGCGAGTTCGCCGAGTTCCTGCACGCAAAACCCGCCACCCGCCAGCAGATCCTGGTCAACCTGCTCGGCCTGCACGTCTACGAGCGGGTCCGCGAGCGCGCGTCCACGCTCGCCGCCACCGCCGAGGCGCAGCTCGCCGCGGTGGACCGGCTGCTCGCCGATGCCGCCGACTGCTCCGACGAGGACCTGGCGGCCGCCGCGGCCCGCGTCGACGAACTGCGGGCGCTCGCGGCCGAGGTGGACGCCGCCGCACCGAAGCTGGCCGCCGCCCGGCACGCGGTCGAGAGCGCCCGGGCGACGCTCGCCGAGATCGACGCGCAGGCCGCGCGGCTGCGCGAGGTGACCCCGCCGGCCGGGCTCGACGCCCTCACCGAGGCGGTGGCTGCGGCCCGGACGGCGGCCAGGGACGCCCGGGCCCAGGTCACGGCGGCCGAGGAGCGCGAGGAGAAGCTGCGGGGCGAGCTCGCCGCGGCCGGGGACCCCGCCACGCTGCGCGCGCTGCTCGACGCGTACGCCGAGCGGGCGGCCCTCGCCGACCAGGAGGCCGCCTTCGACGCGGCGGTGGCCGCCGCCGAGGCAGAGCAGACCGCCGCGCTAACGGCGCTGGCGAGCGCCAGGGAGCAGGCGGACGACGCGCGCCAGGCGCTCGAGGCCGCCCGCGCGGCCTACCAGGAGGCCCAGGCCGCCGACCAGGCCGCGGCGCTGCGCGCCCACCTCGTGCCCGGCGAGCCATGTCCGGTCTGTACGCAGCCGGTGGCGTCACTGCCCGCCGTCGCCCACTCCTCCGCGCTCGCCGAGGCGGAGGCCGCCGGCAAGGCGGCACGGGCCGCGCTGCAACAAGCCGAGCGCCTCGTCGCCGAACGCGACGCCGCCGCCCGCGACCTCGACCGCGCCCTCGCGGCGGCCCGCGCGCAGCGTGATCAGGTGGCCGCGCGCCGCGCCGACCTCGACGCCCGCCTGGCCGGGGCGCCCTCGCCCGAGGCGCTGCGCGACGAGCTCGCGGCGATCGCGGCGCTCGGCGACGACCTGGCCGCCGCGGCGACCGCCGTGCGCACCGCACGGGAGGCCAGCCGGCAGGCCGAGGCCGAGGTGGCACGGGCCGAACAGCGGCTGCACGCCGCGTGGCGCGACTTCGACGCCGCCCGCGACGCGGTGGCCGCACTGGGCCCGCCCGAGGCGGACCGCGCGGATCTCGCCGCCGCCTGGGCCACGCTGGCCGCCTGGGCGGCCGACCGCATCGCGGACCGGCAGGCCGCGCGGGCCGCGCAGGTCGCCTCCGTCGACGCGGCCGAGGCGTCGGCCCGATCCATCGCCGAGGACCTGGCCGCCCGGTTCAGCGCGGCGGGCCTGGCGCCGCCGGAGGCCGATCACGCCCGCGCCGCGGCGGTCGCGCTGGAACGCGCCCGCGCCGAGCACGAACGGCTCGCCGAGCGGCGCGTTCAGGCCGAGCGGCTGCGTGCCCAGCGCGCCGAGCACGAGCGGGAGGCCCAGGTGGCCAAGGCGCTCGCCGGTCACCTGCGCGCCAACAACTTCGAACGCTGGCTCCTCGCCGAGGCCCTCGACCTGCTCGTCGACGGCGCGTCGCGCATCCTGCGGGAGCTGTCGGGCGGGCAGTACGAGCTGGTGCACGACAGGGGCGAGTTCTTCGTCGTCGACCACCACGACGCGGGGCTGCGCCGCGGTGTGCGCACGCTGTCGGGCGGGGAGACCTTCCAGGCCTCCCTGTCGCTGGCGCTCGCGCTCTCCGAGCAGCTCTCCGGCCTGTCCAGCAGCGCGGCGAGCCTGGAGTCGATCGTGCTCGACGAGGGCTTCGGCACGCTGGACGCGGCGACCCTGGACGCCGTGGCGGCGACCCTGGAGAACCTCGCCGCCCGGGGCGACCGGATGGTCGGCGTGGTCACCCACGTGACCGCGCTCGCCGAGCGCATCCCCGTGCGCTTCGAGGTGCGCAAGGACGCGCGCACCGCCCGGGTGGAGCGGGTGGGCTGATGCGCTGGCACGTCGACGCGTGGGACCCGGGGTACGGGACGGGACTCGATCCGGACGCCGGGGCGGGGCCGGCCGCGGAGAACAGCGCCCCGCTGGACGCCGACGTCGAGATGCCGGCGGACTCGTGGCGCCCGCTGCCCGCCCCGGCCGACCTGCGCGCGCCCGACGTGGTGCTGCTCGTCGACGGGGTACGCCGCATCGACGCGCGCCTGTGGACCGAGGAGGACGACGGCACGTCGTACGCCGGGATCGCCGCCTCGTACGCCGCCGGGGTGGTGCGCTGCGACCTGCGCAACGGCGCCGCCGAGGTGGTCGGCTCGGCGCTGGACCGGGGCCTGTTCACGGCGAGCCCGTCCGCCACCGACCTGGTCGCCGGCGCGATCCGCTACCGGGTGCACCGGGTGGCCCGCGACGATCCGGCCCGGCTGCCGGTCGCCGTCCAGCCGGCCCTGACCGACCTCGAGGTGCGGGTCTCCACCGAGGCCCGCGCCGCCGCCGGCTCGACCGAGGACCTGCTCGTCGTGGACGGGCCGCTGCGCAACCGCCGGCACCTGGAGCGCGCGATCGGCTACATCAAGACGCACCGCAGCCAGTACCTGCCCGCCACCCTCTCCACTGTGGTCACCTCGCTGGCGCCCGGGCAGCGCTCCCCCGTGTTCCGGCACGGCACGATCTGGCACGCGTACTCGTGGTACCTGCGCCTGCCCGGGCCGGCGGGCGGGCCGTGGTCGGGGATCGTGCGGCTGGAGTGCCCCGCCGAGCTCACCCGCTCCGCCGCGGTCGCGCTCGCCGACCTGTCCGCCGTCACGCTGCCCCGCTTCGCCTCCAGCCCGTACAAGGATCCACGCGCCCCGCAGAACCTCGTGCCGATCGGCGGTCTGGAGAAGCGGCTGCGGGCGATGCTGGGCGATCCGCGGCTGCTGCACCGCGCGCTGCGCACGGCCGCGGCGAAGGCGGCGCGGTGACGGCCACCCGGGTGCTGCGCGTACCGCCCCGGTACGACGTCGCCGGGACGCTGGGCGGGCTCACCTTCAGCCGCTACGACCCGTGCGCCCGGTTCGCCGCCGGCGGCTTCTGGTGGGCCACCCGGACCCCCGACGGCCCGGCCACGCTGCACCTGCGCCGCGACGGCGCGGGCCTGGCGGCACAGGCGTACGGGCCAGGGGCGGCGTGGGTGCTGGACCGGGCCGACGCGGTCGCCGGGCTGCGCGACGACCTCGCCGGATTCGACGAGGTGGCCTCGGCGCACCCCCTGGTCGCCCGGTTGGCGAAGGTCCATAGTGGACTTCGGCTGCCCGCCACCGGGCGGGTGTTCCAGCGGCTGCTGCGCGCCGTGCTGGAGCAGAAGGTCACCGGCACCGAGGCCTACCGCGCATACTCGGCGATCGTCCGTCACTTCCGCGAGCCCGCCCCGGGCCCGCTGGCCGGACTGCTGCTGCCGCCCGACCCGGCCGCGATCGCGGCCACGCCGTACTGGGTGCTCCACCCCTTCGGCGTCGAGCAGCGCCGCGCGGAGACGCTGCGCCGTGCCGCGGCCGTCGCCGACCGGCTGGAACGGTGCGCCGACTCGGCCGAGGCGACGCGCCGACTGCGCGCGATCCCGGGCGTCGGCCCCTGGACGGCCGCGGAGGTGGTACGCACGGCGTACGGGGATCCGGACGCGGTCAGCGTCGGAGACTTCCACCTGCCGCACACGGTGGCCTGGGCGCTCGCCGGCGAGCCGCGCGCCGACGACGCGCGCATGCTCGAACTCCTCGAACCGTTCCGCGGCCACCGGGGGCGGGTCTGCGTGCTGCTGGAGGTCGCCGGCCTGGCCGCGCCGCGGTTCGGTCCCCGGATGCCCGTGCGCTCGTTCTCACGCTACTGACCCCGCGGTCACCTCGACGGCCGCGGTCAGTACTGCAACTGGGAGGTGAGGCTGCCGGCGAGGACCTCCGCCTCGGCGTCGGTGACCTCCACGCCGCTGTCGACGAGCAGGTCGGCCTTGCGGTAGACGACCCGGCCGCGCGGGACCTCCTCGCCCCCGGCGACCACCCGCAGCTCGTTGTCGACCAGCACCAGCACCGCGTCACCCTCGGTCTGCGCGAGCACCCGGATGTCATCGGCCGTGACCTTCGCCATGCCCTCAGTGTTCCCTGGACGCGGCCGGAGGTAACCGGCTGTGTCCCAGCCGCGGCCGGAAGTGACCGGGCCGGGCGTCCCCGCAGCCCTCGGGTCACTCCGGGGGCGGTGCGGCCATGCCGGCAGCGGCCTCGTCGATCGCGGCGTCGACCGCGTGGGCGAGGTCCACGTCGAGACGAGTCACCGCGTCAATGCTGTTCGTGCGCACGACGAGGACCGCCGTGCCGTCGGCCTGGCGGCCGATGTGCGGTGCCCGGCCCAAATCCAGCTTCAGCCGGGCGAGCCGCTGCAGTACCCGCTCCATGTTGCCGGGCGGGAGCACGAGCGTGCGGCACAGGTTGTTCCGGTCGCCCGACCAGTACGGCAGCTCGTCCAGCGCCGCGCGTAGCTCGTCGTCGGTCAGTGCCGCGACCCGCCCTGAGGCGCCCACGACCCCGCCACCCTCGGGCGGTGGCGCGAGGAGGTCGCGCAGATACGGTGGCACGTCCAGCGACGCGACCAGCTCTGGTGCCCGGTCGGCGAGCGCGGACAACACCGCCTGCGCCTGGTAGCGGGCCTGCTCCGGGGTCCGGCCGCTCATCGCGGCGATCTCCCCGACGAAGCCGGCCAGGTCCGCGGCGGGCAGCGGCACGTCGACCCGGTCGTCGTCGTGCAGCTCGGTCGGCGTCGCGGCGAGCAGCCGTTGCCGGTCGGCCTCGTTCAGGCACCGAGCGAGAACGGTGATGGTGGCCTCGGCGGCGGGGCGGGCCTCGTCGAACTTCAGCCGCGCGCGGTGCGAGACCTCGGCGACCAGGTCGCGGTACTGCACGGTGGCCGGCTCCCAGATCGGCGTGCCGACCTCGGCCGGCTCGTACGTCGGCCAGGACGGCTCGCGCGGCGGCGCGCCGAACGGCGCGCCGCCGCGCTGCGGGTTCCACTTGCGCGCGCCGGCGGCCGGCGGTCCGTGGCGGTCTCGCTCCTCCGCGTGCTCGAACTGCTTGGAGGCGCCCAGGGTGACGCCGGACTCGCTGGCCGTGCGCCCCACCTCCCGGGCGCGGCGGGCCAGCACCCGCCGCCGCTTGTTGTCGCCTTCCTTCTGCTTGCCGCTCATGCCGACCTGCTGCCCATCGCACGCGCGCTCAACCCTGCCCGGGCCCGCTCGTCGCGGCCGCCCGCCACGCCGTCTGCGCGTGCCGGCACGTTCACCCCGGCAGGGTGAGCAGCCCTCACCCTGGTGTGGGGATCCTCGAGGGGAGCACCCTCCCGCTCGCACACGGCGCCGGCCGAGCGGCTCCACAACCGGAAGGCGCGATCATGAGAAGCAGCCTGGACATCCGACCCGGGCGGCTGCGGGTACCGGTCGGCGCCCGCGATCACACCCTGGGCCCCGCCGACGCGCCGGTGACCCTGGTCGAGTACGCGGACTTCCAGTGTCCCTACGCCGGGCTGGCGTACCCGGTCATCCAGCAGGTGCTGCGCCTGCGCCGCGGCGTGGTCCGGTTCGTCTACCGTCACTTTCCGCTGGTCAACCTCTACCCGAGCGGCGAGTTCGCCGCGGAGGCGGCCGAGGTCGCCGGCGCGCAGGGGCGCTTCTGGTCGATGCACGACTGGCTGTTCACGCACCAGGACCAGGTGCGGCCGGTCTGGGTCACCGCGGCCGCGCACCGGCTCGGCCTGGACACCGCCGCGTTCACGCGGGCCGTGGCGGCGCGCACCTATCTGGAGCGGGTCCGCGACGACTTCCTCGGCGGCCTGCGCAGCGGCGTGAACGGCACCCCGACCTTCTTCATCAACGACGTACGCCACGAGGGCGGTCACAGCCTGGACGAACTGCTGGAGGCGGTGGACGCGGCGGCCTGAACCTGGACGCCGGCGGCCTGCACCTCGATGCGGCCGGCTCGACCTGGACGCGGGCGGCCTGCGGTCACCACTTGCGGACGGCGAACAGCGCGCGGGGCGGCGGTGGCGAGTCGCTGGCGGTCGCGTCGGTGACCGGCCTGGCTCCGGCGACGAACCGCGCCAGGTCCGGCCCGTGGACCACCCGGGCCGGGAAGATGTCGGCGGCCGCCGCCTTCCCCAGCTCCGCCAGCGGTAGCCCGCCGGCGCGCGCCGCGACGAGCACCACGTTGCCGAACCGGCGTCCGCGCAGCACACCGGGTTCGGCGATCAGACACAGCTCGGCGAACACCGTTCGCAGGGTCGCCACCTGCCGACGGGTGAAGGTGAGGGGCGGCCCGTCCGCGACGTTGACCGCGTAGACCCCGTCGGCGCGCAGCGTCCGGGCCACGGCGGTCAGGAACTCCGTGCTGGTCAACCGCGCGGGCATGCGTCCGCTGCCGTACACGTCACAGATGACGAGGTCGTAGCGGCCGGGCGCCGACGCCTCGACGGCGGCGCGCGCGTCGGCGGCGCGCACGCGCAGGTCGGCCCCGCGCGGCAGGGGCAGAGCCCGCCGGACGAGGGCGGTCAGAGCGGCGTCACGCTCCACCACCCGTTGCACGCAGCCGGGGCGGGTGTGCGCGACGTACCGTGGCAGGGTCATCGCCCCGCCGCCGAGGTGCAGCACGCGCAGCCGCCCGCCCGGCACCCCGCGGTCCGCCACCAGGTCGACGATCGAGGCGAGCCTGCGCACGTACTCGAACTCCAGGTGGGTCGGGTCGTTAGTGTCCACATAGGACTGTGGGATCTCGTCCACCAGCAGCGTCCAGCCGCCGCGGCGGTCGGGATCGGGTCGCAGCGTGGCGACACCGGAGTCGACCGGTGCGCGCACCTGCGCCCGGGGCCCGGTCATCGGATGCCGCCCGGTCCCCGCCCGGGCACCCGCCCCCGCCCGGCGGTGCTCCCGGCTCACGATCGCAGGCCGCGCCGCGCGGGCTCCCGGCCCAGCGGCTGCCTCGGAGTCGGCCCGGGCGGGCGCATCGGCGGGATCGGCCGGGTCACCGGGCGCTGCGCGGTGACCACCACCGGCTGCCCGTAGTGCAGCAGTTCGACGGAGGGCTCGCCGTCGTGCTCGCCGCCGTGCACCTCGTACGTCGCCTCGTTGCGGTTGACCGTCACCCGCAGCCGCACCCCGCGCCACAGCAGCGCGAACCTCAGACGGCTGATGCGACCGGGCAACCGGGGGGCGAACGAGAGCCTCCCGTCGTGGTCGCGCATCCCGCCGAACCCGGCCACCAGTGCCAGCCAGGACCCGGCCAGGGACGCCATGTGCACGCCGTCGCGGGTGTTGCGGTTGAGGTCGTGCAGGTCCATCAGCGCGGCCTCGCCCAGGTAGTCGTACGCCAGCTCCAGGTGCCCGACCTCGGCGGCCAGCACCGCCTGGGTGCAGGCCGACAGCGACGAGTCGCGGACCGTCCGCTGCTCGTAGTAGGCGAAGTTGCGCGCCTTCTCCTCAGCGGTAAACGCGTCGCCCCGCCAGTGCATGGCGAGCACCAGGTCGGCCTGTTTGATCACCTGTTTGCGGTAGAGGTCGAAGTAGGGCGTGTGCAGGAACAGCGGATACTGCTCGGGCTTGGTCGCCTCGAAGTCCCAGTCCTCCAGCCGGGTGAAGCCTTCGGCCTGCTCGTGCACGCCCAGCTCGACGTCGTAGCCGATGTGCACCGACTTGGCTGCGTCCCGCCACGACGCCGCCTCCTCGTCGTCGACACCGAGCGCGCGGGCCACTTCCGGGTGCCGGAACACGGCGTCCGCAGCGTTGAGCAGGTTCCGCTGCGCCATCAGGTTGGTATAGACGTTGTCGTCGCGCAGTGCGGAGTACTCGTCCGGGCCGGTCACCCCGTCGATGTGGAACCGGCCGTGCCGGTCGTGGTGGCCCAGCGACCGCCACAGCCGCGCGGTCTCCACCAGCAGTTCGGTGCCGACCTCCCGGTCGAACTCCTCGTCGCCGGTGGCGTTGACGTAGCGCTGCACCGCGTCGGCGATGTCGGCGCTGATGTGGAACGCCGCCGTGCCGGCCGGCCAGTACGCCGAGCACTCGTGCCCCTGGATGGTGCGCCACGGGAAGGCCGAGCCGCGCAGCCCGAGCGTGCGGGCGCGCTCGCGGGCCAGCGGCAGGGTGGCGTGCCGCCAGCGCAGCGCGCTCGCCGCCGCGGCGGGCTGGGTGTAGGTGAGCACGGGCAGCACGAACAGCTCGGTGTCCCAGAACGTGTGGCCGTCGTACCCGGGACCGGTCAGCCCCTTGGCGGCGATCGGCCGCATCTCCGCGCGGGCGCCGGCCTGCAGCACGTGGAACAGGCTGAACCGGACCGCCTGCTGCACCTCCGGGTCGCCGTCGAGCTGCACGTCCGCGCGGTCCCAGAAGTCGTCGAGGTACGCGCGCTGGCCGGCGAGCAGGCCGTCCCAGCCGGTGTGCCGGGCGCTGGCGAGCGCCGCGCCCACCTGGTCGCGCAGGGCCGGCAGCGAGCGCTCGCTGGACCAGCCGTACGCGATCAGCTTGACCACCCGCAGCCGCTGCCCGGGCTGTAGCGCCGACGCCATCGTGGTGCGGGCCCAGTCCGGATACGCCTCCACGCCGACGCTGACGCCCTGCGTGCTCTCGATGACGTGGTCCATCGCCACCGCCACCCGCAGCCCGCTCACCCTGGTGCGGTGCACCAGCAGCCCGCCGCGGTCGGTGGCCAGGTGCTCCTCGGCCCGCAGCGGCGCCTCCAGCGCGGCGGCGACCCGGGGGTCCTTCGACGCCGGCGGCAACTGCTCGTTGGCGACCAGCTCCGACTGGACGATCAACCGGGCCGGCCCGTCGAGCGGCTCGACCTCGTAACAGATCGCCACGACGGCCCGGTGGGTGAACGAGACCAGCCGGGTGGAGTGCACCCGCACCGCCCGCCCGGCCGGGGACAGCCACTCCACGGTCCGCTCCAGCGTGCCCGCGCGCACATCGAGGACCCGCTCGTGCGAGCGCAGCGTGCCGTAGCGCACATCGAACGGCTCGTCGTCGACCAGCAGGCGCATCAGCTTGCCGTTGGTGACGTTGACGATCGTCTGTCCCGACTCGGGGAAGCTGTACCCCGACTCGCCGTACGGCAGCGGGCGCAACTCGTAGAAGGAGTTCAGGTACGTGCCGGGCAGGCCGTGCGGCTCGCCCTCGTCAAGGTTGCCCCGGATACCGATGTGTCCGTTGGACAGCGCGAAGACCGACTCGGACTGGGCGAGCACGTCGAGGTCCAGCCGGGTCTCCCGGACCCGCCAGGGATCGACCGGATAGGCGCGTTCGCGGATCACGTCGGCTCCTTGTCCCGCAGTTCGGCGAGGTCGGACACGACCACGTCGGCGCCCCGGCTGCGCAGGGCGTCGGCCTGACCCACCCGGTCGACGCCCACCACGTAGCGGAATCCGCCGGCGCGGCCGGCCTCCACCCCGGCGACCGCGTCCTCGAACACCGCCGCCTGCCCCGGTGTCACCTGCAGCATGCCGGCGGCGGTGAGGAAGGTGTCGGGGTCCGGCTTGCCGACGAGCCCCTTCGCGGCCGCCATGACGCCGTCGACCACCACCTCGGGCAGGTCGGCGAGGCCCGCCGCGTCGAGCACCGCGCGGGTGTTCGCGCTGGCGGAGACGATGGCGATGCGCAGCCCGGCCTCCCGCGCCGCGCGCGCGTACGCCACCGAGCCCTCGTACACCTGCACGCCGTCTCTGCGCAGCCGCCGCTGGACGATCTCGTTCTTTCGGTTGCCGATGCCGTACACGGTGTCGCGGTCCGGCGGATCCTCCGGGACGCCCGCCGGCACGCTGATGCCCCGCGAGGACAGGAAGGTGCGCACCCCGTCGGCGCGCGGACGGCCGTCGACGTACTCGTTGTAGTCGCGGTCGGGGTCGAACGGCTCGAACGCCTCGCCGTTGCGCTCCGCCCGGCGGCGCAGGAAGTCGTCGAACGTCTCCTTCCAGGCGGCCCGGTGCACGGCCGCGGTCTGGGTCAGCACGCCGTCGAGGTCGAACAGACACGCCGTCACTTCCGTTGGCAGGCCGAGCACACCCCTAAGCTACCGGCCCAGGGCGGTGCCGGGAGCCGGAACGAGCGGGCAGCCGGCGTGGGCGGTGCGGTCGCACCCGCCTGGTCGTACCCCTCTGGTTGACTTGGTTGCGTGGACCTGCCGATCAACCCGCCCGTCGAGCCGATGCTCGCCACCTCCGTGCCGGAGATCCCGGTGGAGGAGGGCATGACCTACGAGCCGAAGTGGGACGGGTTCCGCTGCATCGTGTTCCGCGACGGCGACGAGGTGGAGCTGGCCAGCCGGGGCGGCAAGACGCTGACCCGCTACTTTCCCGAGGTCGTCGCGCAGGCCCGGGCGCAGCTGCCGACCCGCTCGGTGATCGACGGCGAGCTGGTGGTGATCCGCCGGGACCCGGGGGCCCTGCCGCGGCTGGACTTCGAACTGCTCCAACAGCGCATCCACCCGGCCGCCTCCCGGATCAATCTGCTGGCCGAGCAGACCCCCGCCGACTTCATCGCCTTCGACCTGCTCGCGCTCGGCGACGAGTCACTCATGGACACCGAGTACGCGCAGCGGCGCGACCGGCTGGTCGAGGCGCTCGGGCACGTGGCGGCGCCTGTGCACGTCACCCCGACCACCACGGAGGTGGCGACCGCCCGGCGCTGGTTCGACGTGCTCGAGGGCGCGGGGTTGGACGGCCTGATCGCCAAGCCGGCGCACGTGCCGTACGCGCCGGGTAAGCGGCTCATGTACAAGATCAAGCATGCGCGCACCGCGGACTGCGTGGTGGCCGGGTTCCGCTGGCACAAGTCCGGGCCGCGCGGCGAGGGCGGGTCGGTGGGGTCGCTGCTTCTCGGCCTCTACGACGACCAGGGCAGGCTGCACCACGTCGGGGTGTCGGCGTCGTTCAGCGCGGCCCGGCGCAAGGAGCTGCTGGCCGAGCTGGCACCGTACCGGCACAACGCCCTCGAGGGGCACCCGTGGCGGTCGTGGGCCGAGGCCCAGGCGCACGCCCAGGGACAGCGGCTTCCGGGCGCGGTCAGCCGGTGGAGCGCCGGCAAGACCCTCGAATGGGAGCCGCTGCGCCCGGAACTGGTCGTGGAGGTGGCCTACGACGCGATGGAGGGCGACCGTTTCCGCCACACCGCGCAGTTCGTGCGGTGGCGGCCGGACCGCACCCCCGAGTCGTGCACCTACGAGCAGGTGGAGCGCCCCGTCCGCTTCGACGTGGACCGGGTGCTCGCCGAAGAGTTCTGAGATGGCTGCTGGAGCGCGGGCTCCCGCTGCGCCCGGAGCCGGCCCGAGCGCCACGGTGGCGCGCACGCCGTAAGGTGAACCCGGTGCGAAGCCCTCGACTGCGTGGGAAAGGCAGGTTCGCCATGGGCCGCGCTCCGCGCCGCCCGCTCGCGGCGCGCCTCGCCGCCGTCCTGACCGCCGTGGCCCTGCTCGCCACCGGCTGCACGTTCGACCGGCGCGACCGGGCCGAGCCCCGCGGCGCCGCGAGCGCGGGGACCGTCCAGTGGCGGGACTGCGCCGACGAGGCCCGGGCGGTCTTCCGGCAGGCGCCCCGCTCCGTCACCTACGAGTGCGCGACCATCGCCGTCCCCCGCGACTGGGCCCAGCCGTCCGGCGAGACGTTCGACATCGCCCTGCTGCGGGCCCGGGCGGCCGGCCAGCGCGACCGCATCGGGTCGCTCGTGGTCAACCCGGGCGGCCCCGGCGGCTCGGGCGTCCAACTGGCCGTCTACCTCTCCGCCGGGCTGCCCGCGGAGATCACCCGGCGGTTCGACATCGTCGGCTTCGACCCGCGCGGGGTGGGCCGGTCCAGCCCGGTCAAGTGCCTGTCCGACGCGGACCTGGACCGCATGTTCGGCTACGAGCCGGACCCGGTCACCGACGCGCAGTTCGAGGGGGCCGTGGCGATCGCGCGGCAGGCGGGCGAGGCCTGCGCCGCGAAGTACGGCGAGACGCTGCGGCTGTTCTCCACCGAGCAGGCCGCCCGGGACCTCGACGCGGTGCGCGCGGCGGTCGGCGACGAGAAGCTGACCTACCTGGGCTACTCGTACGGCACGCTGCTCGGCGCCACGTACGCGCAGCTGTTCCCCGGCGCCATCCGCGCCCTGGTGCTCGACGGCGCCGTCGACCCCCGCCTGGACGCCATCGCCGCGTCGGAGGGGCAGGCCAAGGGGTTCGAGCGGGCGTTCGACGCCTTCGCGACCTGGTGCCGCACGAGCGCCGGGCTGTGCCCGGTCGGCCCGGACGCCCGGGCGACCGTGGCCGCCGTGCTCGACCGGGCGCGTCGCGCGCCCGTGCCGGGTGACGACGGCCGGGCCGCCACGGCCGGCTGGGTGTTCACCGCGATCGTCGCCTCCCTCTACGACCAGCAGCGCTGGTCGCAGCTCGCCGGGGCGATCGACGACCTGCGCGACGGCGACCCGGCGGGGATCTTCCGCCTCGCGGACATGTACGCCGAGCGTGACGACTCCGGGCGCTACTCCAACCTCTTCGACGCGAACACGGTGATCAACTGCGCGGACAGCGACGTGAAGCTCACCGTCGAACAGGTGCGCGACCTCCAGGCGCAGTGGCGCGAGCGGTACCCGCTGTTCGGCGGCCCGCTCGCCACCAGCCTGCTCACCTGCGGGCTGTGGCCCGGCCAGCGGGACCCCTACCCGACCGGCCCGGCCAACGGCGCCCCGCCGATCCTCGTCGTGGGCACGACCGGGGATCCGGCCACGCCGTACGAGCAGACGCCCAGGCTCGCCGAGATGCTGGGCGTCGGGGTGGTGCTCACCTGGGAGGGCGAGGGGCACACCGCGTACCCGCACACGCGCTGCATCACCGAGGTGGTCAACGCCTACCTGGTCGACCTGAAGACGCCGGCGCACGGGCACACGTGCCCCGCCCGCTGACGGGGCGCGAACTCCGCCGACGCGCTAGATCACTGAGCGTTCTCCGGTCAGCCGCCGTACTCCTTTTAGGCGGTAGCGCGGCACATAGTGCCATTTCTCCCGAATTTGGGTAAAGACACGATGTGCCGATCCGGCCGGGTGCCGCCATCCGCGCCGCGGCCCCGGCGCTGGCGGCGTACCTGCTGCTGCGAGCGTTCGGCGTCGCGGTGCTGGCCCTGTTCGCGCACCGCTTCGAGCGCGACCTGTGGGAACTGCTGGGGCGCTTCGACGGCACGTGGTACGTGCGCATCGCCGAGCACGGCTACGACGGCGCGATCCCGATCGACCCGGACGGCGGCTACGCCACCACCGACCTCGCCTTTTTCCCCCTGTACCCGGGCCTGATCGCGCTGTTCGACCCGGTGCTGCCCGGCGGGGCCCGGGCCGCGGCGCTGGCGGTCTCCTGGGTGGCCGGCCTCGCCGCCGCGTGGGGGCTGTTCGCCATCGGCGCGCACCTGCGCGGCCGGCGCACAGGTGTGCTGCTGGTGGCGTTGTGGGCGGTGCTGCCGCACGCCGTCGTGCAGTCGATGGCGTACACCGAGTCGCTGTTCACCGCGCTGGCCGCCTGGTCGCTGTACGCGCTGCTGTGTGGGCGCTGGCTCACCGCAGGCGGCCTGTGCCTGGTCGCCGGGCTGGTGCGGCCCACCGCGGGCGCGCTGGTGCTCGCGGTCGGCCTGGCCGCGCTCGCCGCGGTGCTGCGTCGCCGGGACGGGTGGCGGCCGTGGGTGGCGGGCCTGCTCGCCCCGCTCGGGCTGCTCGGCTACCTCGGCTGGGTGGCTCAGCGGCTGGGCCGGCTCGACGGTTACCTGCACGTGCAGGCCGCCGCGTGGGGCATGCGCTTCGACGGCGGGCGCGACACCTACCGCAACATCCGCGCCATCCTCACCACGCCGACCCATCCGCTCAGCCGGTACGTGGTGACCGCGGTGCTGGTCGTCGCCGTCGGGTTGTTCGTGCTCGCCGCGCTGGACCGGCTGCCCTGGCCGCTGCTGGTCTACACCGGCGCGGTGCTGGTGATGGCGCTCGGCACCGCCGGCTACTACCACTCCCGGGCCCGCCTGCTCGTCCCCGCGTTCGCGCTGCTGCTGCCCCCCGCCGCCGGGCTCGCGGCGGCGCGGCGGCGCACCGTGGTCGTCGTGGTGGGCCTGCTGGCCGCCGCCTCGGCCTGGTACGGCGCCTACCTGTGCCTGCTGTGGCGCTACTCCCCCTGATCCCGCCTGGGCCGGGCAGCGCCGCGGCGGTCAGCGCGCCACCTTGCGGTCGCGGTCCCGCGACGGCTGCACCCGCTTGGGCTCGCCGGGCATCTTCGGGTGGTCCGGCGGGTACGGCATGTCCCCCAGCCCGTCGCGCTCGTCGCGCTCGGCCCACTCCAGCAGCGGTGTGATGTCGTGCGCCACGTCGTCGATCGCGGCGTGCGGATCCCCGATCTTGGCGAAGCGAACCGGCACCGTGCGCAGGTCGAAGTCGTCCGGCTCGACGTCGGGCAGCTCGTCCCACGTGACCGGGGTGGAGACGGTGGCTCGCCGGTTCGCGCGCAGCGAGTACGCGCAGGCGATGGTGCGGTCGCGGGCCATCTGGTTGTAGTCGATGAACACCCGCCTGCCCCGCTCCTCCTTCCACCAGGCGGTGGTGGCCAGCGCACACCGCCGCTCGACCTCGCGCGCGAACGCGATCGCGGCCCGGCGCACCTGGGTGAACGTCCACTGCGGTCGGATGCGCACGTACACGTGCACGCCCCGCCCGCCGGAGGTCTTCGGGAACCCGACCCACCCGAGTTCGTCGAGCAGCGCCCGCACCTCGCCGGCCACCGCCACGGCGTCGGCGAAGTCCGTGCCCGGCTGCGGGTCCAGATCCAGGCGCAGCTCGTCGGGGCTGTCGACGTCGGCGGCGCGCACCGGCCACGGGTGGAACACGATCGTGCCGAGCTGGGCGGCCCAGGCCACATGTGCCAGGTCGACCGGGCACAGCTCCTCGGCGGTGCGCCCGCTGGGGAAGGAGATGCGGGCGGTGCGCACCCACGGCGGCACGCCCCGGGCGGGCACCCGCTTCTGGTAGAACATCTCGCCGTCGACGCCCTCGGGGAACCGCTGCAGCGTGGTGGGCCGGTCGCGCAGGGCGCGCAGGATGCCCTCCCCGACCGCGAGGTAGTACTCGAACACGTCCCGCTTGGTGTAGCCGCGCTCGGGGAAGTAGACCTTGTCGGGGCTGGACAGGCGCACGGTCCGCCCGGCGACCTGCACCTCGATCGGCTTGCCCGCGGCGCTACCCATGAACGCACCCTACGCCAACCGCGCCGGCCCGCCCCGGGACGCGCGTACCGTGGATCACATGACACTTCCGACCTCTGAGGACGAGTGGCGGGCACGGCTCACGCCCGAGGAGTACCGGGTGCTGCGCGAGGCCGGGACCGAGCCGGCGTTCACGGGCGAGTACGTGGACACGAAGACCCGCGGCGTCTACCGGTGCCGCGCGTGCGGCGCCGAACTGTTCTCCAGCGACACGAAGTTCGAGTCGCACTGCGGGTGGCCGTCGTTCTGGGCGCCGCTCGCCGAGGACCGGGTGCGCTACGTGGAGGACCGCTCGCACGGCATGGTGCGCACCGAGGTGCGCTGCGCCCGCTGCGACTCGCACCTCGGGCACGTGTTCGAGGGTGAGGGGTACGCCACCCCCACCGACCAGCGGTACTGCATCAACTCGATCAGCCTGCGCCTCGAACCCGCCGAATAGCCGGCGAGACGGATCTCCTCGGCGAGCTCGTCCGGCACCGCGATCCTCATCCGGGTCCTACCGAGCGAGCACCGTTCACCACGCCCCACGGACGCGGCAATTCCGGATGTTTGGCACCACCGCCGGCGTTTCACCTGCTAAGAGTTGCTCATGGCTGTTTGTGAAGTTTGCGGCAATGAGTACTGGATGACCTTCGAGGTGCACACCGCCGGCGGCAACGTGCACACCTTCGACTCCTTCGAGTGCGCCGGGCACCGCCTCGCGCCCGTCTGTGAGAACTGCGGAGTGAAGATCCTGGGGCACGGCGTGGAGGTCTCCGGGCGCTTCTACTGCTGCGCGCACTGCGCCCGGGCCAAGGCCGGCCAGCAGGGCCAGGAGATCCGCGACACCGTGGGCGCGCACCCCGGCTAGGATCGGCGGGCGTGACCCGCCTGCACGTCGCGACCTTCGCGGACCTCGACGCGGTCACGCTCTACGCGCTGCTGCGCCTGCGGGTCGACGTCTTCGTCGTCGAGCAGCGCTGCCCGTACCCCGAACTGGACGGCCGGGACCTCGAGCCCGGCACCCGGCACCTGTGGCTGGCCGACGAGGCCGGCGTTCCCGTGGCGTACCTGCGGGTGCTCGACGACGGTGACCGGGCGCGCATCGGTCGGGTGTGCGTGGCGCGGTCGGCCCGGGGCCGCGGGCACGCGCAGCGGCTCGTCCGCGCGGCGCTCGAGCTGATCGGGGCGCGCCCCTGCGACCTGCACGCGCAGAGCCACCTGACCGGCCTCTACGCCCGCTTCGGCTTCGTGGCGAGCGGCCCCGAGTACGTCGAGGACGGCATCCCGCACGTGCCGATGACCCGACCCGCGGCGGTGGCCGGGCCGCGGGACGTGGGCCCCGCCGCGGTGGACCGGTCCGCCGCCGGGCCGCCGGTCACGGCAGGTTCGCCACCAGGTCCGCCATCGGCCGGCGCCGCCCGGTGAAGAACGGCACCTCCTCGCGCACGTGCAGGCGCGCCCGCGCCGCGCGCAGGTCCCGCATCAGGTCCACGATCCGGTGCAGCTCGTCGGCCTCGAACGCGAGCAGCCACTCGTAGTCGCCGAGCGCGAACGACGCGACCGTGTTCGCCTGCACGTCCGGGTACGGGCGGGCCATCCGGCCGTGCTCGGCCAGCATCTCGCGCCGCTCCTCCTCGGGCAGCACGTACCAGTCGTACGACCGCACGAACGGGTAGACGCACAGGTAGGCGCGCGGCGGCTCGCCGGCCAGGAACGCCGGGATGTGGCTCCTGTTGAACTCGGCCGGCCGGTGCAGCCCGACCTGCGACCAGACCGGCGCCAGGTGCCGGCCCAGGGCCGTGCGCCGCAGCAACCCGTACGCGTCCTGCAACGCGTCGCTCGACGGCGCGTGCCACCAGACCATCAGATCCGCGTCGGCGCGCAGGCCGGACACGTCGTAGGTGCCTCGCACCACGACGTCCTTGGCGCCCAACTGCTCGAACAGCGCGTCGACCTCGGCCGCCAGGTCGTCGCGCGTCGCGGGCAGCGGCTCGGCGACCCGGAAGACGGAGTACATCGTGTAGCGGATCGTCTCGTTCAGCTCGCGCAGCCGTTCTGCGCTGATTTGCTCGCTCATGTCCCGGATCCTCCCAGAGCCGAAATGATCTTTTCTGCGGCCGTCTCGCCCGACCGCACGCACGCGGGAATACCGACGCCGTCGTACGCCGCACCGGCCAGCGCCACCGTCGCCGGCACGGCCGCCCGCGCCCGCGCCACCCGCTGCAGGTGACCCGGGGCGTACTGGGGCAGCGCCCCGCCCCACCGGGTGACCAGGGCGTCGGCCGGTTCCGGCAGTGGGCGGCCCAGCAGTGCGCCCAGCTCCTCGCGCACCAACGCCACCAGGTCCGCGTCGTCGCGGCGCAGCACCTCCGGTTCGCCGTGCCGGCCCAGCGACGCGCGCACCACGACCGTGCCGTCCGCTCGGCGCAGGTGCCCCCACTTGGTGGTGAAGAAGGTCGCCGCCTTCACCGCGCGACCCTCGGTCGTGGGGACGAGGAAGCCGGAGAGCGCGGGCAGGTCGGTCGGCGGCAGCGCCAGCGTGACCAGCCCGACGCTCGCGTACTCCACCGCGCCGAGCTCCGCGGCCGCGGGCGGGCTCACCTCGGCGAGCAGGCGCGCCGCCGGTCGGGCCGGCACGGCCAGCACGACCGCGTCCACGGTGGCCACCTGAGGGCTCGGCACCGGGCCGGCGACCAGGCGCCAGCCGTCCGTCGTGCGGCCGAGTTCGCGCACCGGCAGCCCCGGACGCAGGTCGACCGGGCCCAGTGCCGCCACGACCGCGTCCACGAGGCGGCTCATCCCGCCCCGGACGGTGGCGAAGACCGGACCCGCGGCCGGATCCGAACGGATGGCCGCCCGTACCGCGGAAAGCAGCGTGCGGTGTTCCCGGAGCGTCCGGGCCAGGCCCGGCATCGTCGCCGCGAGCGACAGGACGTCGGCCCGCCCCGCGTACACCCCGCCCAGCATCGGGTCGACCAGGCGGTCGACGACCTGGTCGCCGAGGCGCTTGCGGACCAGCTCGCCCACGGCGACGTCCTCGTCCGGGCCGAGCAGCGGACGGCCCTCGTCGAGGTCGGCATCCGCGACAGGCTCGGCCACACCATCCAGTGTGGACAGATCAGAAGGTACGCCGAGGAGGGTGCCCCTCGGGACCGGGCGCAGCCGCCCGTCCACGGCGATCGCCGCGGGCACGGGCTCGGGGTGCGCCAGCGCGTCACCGAGTCCGACCCGACGGGCCAGCGCGAGCGCGGCGCTCTCGCCGCCGCTTGGATCGCGCATGAGGAACGCCTCGGCGCCGGTCTCCACCGGACCGCCCGCCAGCTCGCCGGTGCTCAGCTTGCCGCCGAGCCGGGGCGAGCCCTCGTACAGCGTGATGCGGGCGTGCGGCAGGCGCTCGCGCAGCCGCAGCGCGGCGGCCAGCCCCGCCACGCCCCCGCCGATCACAGCGATCCTCGGCTCGGGCACGAGCCCAGCTTAGAGACCCTGGCCGGGCCCGCCGTCAGCGCATCGGGGCGGTGTGAACCAGTTCCACCACCCGGGTCAGCACGCCCGGGTCGGTCTCCGGCAGGACGCCGTGGCCGAGGTTGAAGACGTGCCCGGGCGCGTGACGCCCCTCGGCCAGCACGCGGCGCACCTCCGCCTCCACCACATGCCACGGCGCGAGCAGCACGCACGGGTCGAGGTTGCCCTGCACCGCCCGGCCGTTCACCCGGGACGCCGCGACGTCGAGCGGGGTACGCCAGTCCACGCCGACCACGTCCGCGCCGGCCTCACCCATCGCGGTGAGCAGCTGCCCGGTGCCCACGCCGAAGTGAATCCGGGGCACCCCGGCCACCGCCTCCAGCACCCGCTTCGAGTGCGGCAGGACGTAGCGGCGGTAGTCGACCTCGGACAGCGCCCCGGCCCAGGAGTCGAAGAGCTGCACGGCGGCCACCCCGGCGGCCACCTGCACCGCGAGGAACCCGGCGGTGATCTCGGCCAGCCGGGCGCACAGGTCGTGCCACACCTGGGGAGCGCCGTACATGAGGGCCTTGGTCTTCGCGTGGGTGCGCGACGGCCCGCCCTCGACCAGGTAGCTCGCGAGGGTGAACGGGGCGCCGGCGAACCCGATCAGCGGGGTGGCGCCGAGCTCCGCCACGAGCAGGCGGACCGCCTCGGCCACGTAGTCGACGTCGGTCGGCGCGAGCGGCCGCAGCCGCGCCACGTCCGCGGCGTCGCGGATCGGCTCGGCCACGACCGGGCCCACGCCGGGCCGGATCTCCAGGTCCACGCCGGCCGCGGCCAGCGGCACGACGATGTCGCTGAACAGGATGGCCGCGTCCACGCCGTGCCGCCGCACCGGCTGGAGCGTGAGCTCGCAGACCAGATCCGGGCGGCGGCAGGCCTCGAGCATCCCGATGCCGGCGCGCGCCCTCCGGTACTCGGGCAGCGAGCGGCCGGCCTGACGCATGAACCAGACCGGCGGGTACGGCACGGGCTGGCCGCGGCAGGCACGGAGAAAGGGTGAGTCGGACGCGCGGGAGGAATCGTCGCTCTCGGGGAACGTCGTCGTGGTCATCGGGCCCCATGGTCCCACGTCGCCGCTTTGCCGGCGCGGCGGTGCCACCTCCCGGGCGCGGTAGGCCATAGGCTGCGGGCATGGCGCCCTCGACCGTTCTCCCCGAGACGTTCGCGCGCGCCGTCTCGGAAATGCAGGCGATCCGGCCGCGCCCCGAGATCGTGCTCGAGGAGGTGCCCGCGCCCCAGCGGCTCGCCCCGTATGCGCACGCGATCGGCGCCTCGGTGCTGCGCGAACCGGACGACCACGACGTGGCCAGCGGACGGCTCATCCTGCTCCACGATCCGGCCGGGCACGGCGCCTGGCACGGCACGCTGCGGCTGGTCACCTACGTCAGCGCCGCGATGGAGCCCGACCTGGCCACCGATCCGCTGCTGCCCGCGGTCGCGTGGAGTTGGCTGGTGGACGCCCTGCACGCCCACGACGCGGCGCACCTCGCGCTGGGCGGCACCGTCACGCAGACGCTCTCGACCCGGTTCGGGGAGCTCGCCGGCCCGCCCACCGCCGCCGACGTGGAGATCCGGGCCTCGTGGACACCTGCCCACGAGGACCTCGGACCCCACGTCCGCGCGTGGTGCGCCCTGCTCGCCTCGGCGGCCGGCCTGCCGCCACCCGGGGTCACCGCCCTGCCGGACCGCCGCCGCTCGGGCGCCCCCTCGTCGGTCTAGTCGACCCCGGTCCGCTCACTCCAGGTAGCGGTCGGCCTCGTCGCAGACGGGCGCGGCCTCGTTGAGCTTCGCCCGGGCCTGGGACGTGCGACCCTGCTCGGCGAGCAGATTCGCCTCTCCAAGCAGGTTGAGGCACCGGGAGATGACGCCCTTCTGCCGGCGCAGCTCGTCGGCGGCGTTCTGGGTGCCGGTCAGGTCCTGCCGGACCCGTTCGACCTCGTCCTTGGCGGACTGAAGCTGCACCTTCAGCTCGTCGATCTCGGCCTTCTGGTCCGCGATCGTCGCCTCGTGCGCGCGCACCTGCGCGCTGAGGTCCCGCCGGATCTGGTTCAGCTCGCCGATCTTGCCGATGTACAGACCGCCGAGCAAGCCGGCCATCAGGAAGAACACCACGCTGAGGACGGCGAGCACGACCAGGGGGCGCCGGGAGGGGCCCGTCGCCGCCGCCGTGCCGGCCACGGCACCCGGATACCCGCCGTGCCCAGGGGGTGCAGGCGCGCCCAGGGGCATCGGAACCGTCGGTTCGACCTGCGGCTGGGCGTACTCGGCCTGCGGCTGCGGGTAGGCACCGGGCGGCGCCGGCTGGCTCGGGACCGGGGCCGAGCCCGGGGCGAACACCGGTGCGGTGGGCTGGTCGTACCGGGGTGCCGGCTGGTGCGGGAGCCCCAGCGGACCACCCAGGACGCCCTGCGGCCGGCTCTCCGCGCCGGCGCCCGGCGACCCGTCGGGCGTGGCGGGCTGCGTCTGGCCGTCCGCCGGCCCGGGCTCGCCCGGGGGCGTCTGGGGGTGCGACATCTCTCCTCCCTCTAGCAGATGGCGAGCGCTGCGCACGCCGTGGCGATCGGCACGGCGAGGCCGATGCCCTCGGCTTCCCGGGCCTTGGCGGTGGCGATGCCCACGACCTGCTTCTTCGAATTGATCACCGGGCCCCCAGAGTTGCCCGGGTTGATGGCGGCGTCGAACTGGAAGACCTCGCCGGCGAAGTCGGGGATCTTGCGGTAGGCGCTGACCACGCCGGTCGTGACCGAGTCCTCCAGCCCGAGCGGCGAACCCACGACCGCGATCTGCTCTCCCGACCTCACCCGCTCGCTGGTCGTCTCCAGCCGAGGGAACTTCTCCTTCGCTTGCAACAGAGCCACGTCGTTGGTCTTGTCCACCTTGATGATCGTGGCCGGGAAGCGCTGGTCGCGCCGCTCCAGGAAGACCTCCCGGATGCCCTTGTCCCAGACCCCCTCGATCACGTGGCTGTTGGTGAACAGGTACGTGCCGCCGCTGGTCGGCTCGCGTCCGACGGCGAACGCGGTACCGGTGGCCTCGCCCGCCCGAACCCGGAAGACGCTGGGCAGCGCGGCTTCGGCCACGGCTGCGGGATTGAACTGGCTGCCGACCTGCTGCTCCAGGTCGCTCGCCCGCCGCTCCAGGGCGTCGAGCCGCGCCCCCTCGCTGGACCGGTCCGCCGCCGCCTGCGCGCGGGTCGCGTCGAGCCGCTGGTCGAGCCGGTACAGCAGATAGCCCTCGACTGCGGCGACGGGCAGCAGCAGCAGGGCGAGCACCAGCGCGACCACGGCGGGCCAGCGACGCCGGGGCGGGGGCGGCACGGCCGGGTGCGTCGGCTCCCCGGGCGGGGCGGATACCGAGGATGCGGAGGGCGCAGCGGGCGGCGCGGACACCGCCGGTGATGCGGAGACCGGTGGCGGCACAGGGGCGGCAGGCACGGCCGGCCCCCCGGGCGGAGCCGACGTCGGCTGCGCGGCCGACCCCGGGGACGGCGCGGGAACCGCCGCCGACGCGGGGGCCGTGGGCGCGGTCGGGGTGATCGGCGGGACACCGGTGGGTTGGGGCGGCGCGGCGGGCCGGATCTCCGCCGCCGCCGGGTACGGGCCGGAAGGGCCGCTGGACCCTGCGGCCGAACCGTTCGTGGGCTCGGCCTGCGACGCGGGTGTCTGATCGCGGTACTGCGCGGACAATACGCCTCCCCCTCAGCCCTAGCTGCTCCGGCCTCACCGCGAGCGAGCCACCATCGATGGACGAGGCGACGCCGGTCAGCGGCCACCCACGGGTCGAGGTCGGTATTTGTAGACGATCGCGTGGTATGCAGCACCGTACCCGTTCTCCGATGGCCACGCCCACCCCGGTGCTCGGGTTCAGCCTGTGGAACGGCCGGCGGGGGCGCACCGTACCGTGTTGCGAGTGACGGACAAACCTGTGCTGCTCACCGCGCCCCGTGACGGCACCCCGGAACCGGTGCAGACCCCGCAGGAGCTGACCGCCGTGGCCCGACGGTTCGCCGAGGCGACCGGTCCGGTGGCGGTGGACGCGGAGCGCGCCTCGGGTTACCGGTACACCCACCGGGCCTACCTGGTGCAGTTGCGCCGCGCCGGGGCCGGCACCGCGCTCATCGACCCGCTGCCGTTGGGTGACCTGAGCCCGCTCGCCGAAGCGATACAAGACGCGGAGTGGGTCCTGCACTCGGCCAGTCAGGACCTGCCCTGCCTCGCCGAGCTGAACCTGCGACCGAAGCGGCTGTTCGACACGGAGTTGGCGGCGCGCCTGGCCGGTTTCGAGCGGGTGGGCCTCGCCGCGCTGACCGAGCAGCTCCTCGGCTACACGCTGGAGAAACACCACTCCGCCGCGGACTGGTCGACCCGGCCGCTGCCGCAGGCCTGGCTCGCGTACGCGGCGCTTGATGTCGAACTGCTCCTCGATTTGCGCGTGATCCTCGCCGCCGAACTGGAGCGGCAGGGTAAGGCACAGTGGGCCGCCGAGGAGTTCGCCGCGCTCGCCGCGACCGCCAGCGAGCCACCCCGGCCGCGCCCCGACCCGTGGCGACGCACCTCCGGCATCCACCGGGTCCGGGGCGCGCGTGGCCTGGCGCGGGTGCGGGCGCTGTGGTACGCGCGGGACGAGATCGCGGCCCGCCGGGACGTCGCGCCGGGGCGGGTGCTCCCGGATTCCGCGATCGTCGCGGCGGCCGAACACGACCCACGCACCGAGCGCGAGCTGCTGGCGTTGCCGGGCTTCGGGGGGCGGTCGGTGCGCCGGCTGGCGCGGACGTGGCTGGCCGCGCTGAACGAGGCGCGATCGCTGCCGGAGCACGAACTGCCGGCCCCGCCACAGCTCGAGGGCCCGCCACCGCCGCACCGCTGGGCCGAGCGCGATCCGGTGGCCGCGGCGCGTCTCGCGCGGTGCCGCGAGGTGGTCACCGGCCTGGCCGCGGCGCACCGCCTGCCACCGGAGAACCTGATCGCGCCGGATTTCGTCCGTCGCCTGGCCTGGGCGCCGCCGGAGCGGCCCACCGCCGAGACGGTGGCGGCGACGTTGCGCGCGTTCGGGGCGCGGTCCTGGCAGGTCAACCTGGTCTCCGAACGGCTCGCGGCGGCGCTGGTGGGCGCGGACCGTGGACCGCGTGAGCGGCCCGAGCCGCAGCCGTAGGTCATTTACATATCTCTCGACGGCCCCGCCACGGTCGCTACCATGCGACGGCAAGCACGGACCAGCCCGACCGAATCCGGATCCGGGTAACCGCCCGACTGTTAAGGAGCGAGATTGTGAGCCTCCCGCGGCTGCGCCGAGTCCGCTGGGCCGTTCGCGCCACCCTTGCCCTCGGGGTGGCCGCCTCGGTGACGGCCAACATCCTGCACGCCCAGCCCAACCCGATCAGCCAGGCGATCGCCGCGTGGCCACCGCTGGCGCTGCTGCTGACGGTGGAGCTCATCTCGCGGGTACCGGTGCACCGACGCGGCCTCGCGTTCGCCCGGCTGGCCGCCACGGCCACCATCGCCGGCATCGCCGCCTGGGTGTCCTACTGGCACATGGCGGGCGTCGCCGCGCGGTACGGCGAGACGGGCGCCTCGCCATACCTGCTACCGCTGTCGGTGGACGGGCTGATCGTCGTGGCGAGCGTGTGCCTGGTCGAACTCGCCGCCCGCATCAACGACGCCGAACGCGCGGCGGCGGGTGAGCGAACGGCGCAGGCCGCGCGAGCGGCGGAGCCTGCGGCGGCACAGCCGGCGCAGCCGGCACAGGCCGCACCGCAGACGCCGGCGGCCCCCGGGCCGGGCGTGGAGCCGACCCCGCCGTCCGTGGAGCAGTCCTCGGCGGTGCGAGCCGACCTGCGGCGCGCCGTGGCCGAGATCGCCGATCTCATGCCCGCTAAGCCCGCGAAGAAGTCCACGGCGGACAGACCGAAGCGGACGACGAGCAAGACGAAGACGACAGCCGGGCCCCGGCAGCGACGTCCGGTCGCGGAGACGGCCGCCCTGGCCGCCGCGATCGAGGCCGTGCAGCCGGACGCGACCGACGCGGACATCGCGCGCCAGCTCGGCATCAGCACGTCGCGGCTGCGCGCGATCCGGCGCGAGATGCGCGAGTACCAGCCCACGAACTGAATCCGGCTGCCCTTCCCCCACCGCCGCCCACGCACCCCGCCGCGTTGGTTATGAGGTTGGCAGCACGACGCGCGGGGCAGGGCGCTGCACACTCCACTGATCAACGTAGGCGGCGCGGGGCAGGGGGGAGGGCACCCCAGGGGCGGCTCAGCCGCGGGGCACGGCGGCGGAGCCGGCCAGCACCGGGGTCGTCGACGCGGCGGGCAACCGGACGGTGACCTCCAGCCCGCCGCCGTCGACCGCCGTGGCGTGCACCGTGCCGCCGTGCGCGTCAGCGACCGCCCGCACGATGGACAGGCCGAGCCCAAAGCCGCGCCCGCCGGTGCGTTCCCGGCCGCCCCGCCGGAACGGCTCGAACAGCCCCGGCACGTCGGCCGGGTCGACCTCGAACCCGGTGTTGCCCACGACGAGCCAGGAATGGCTGGCGTCCGAGCCGGTGCGCACCCAGATCCGGCCGTGTAGGTGGTTGTAGCGCACGGCGTTCTCCACCAGGTTGCCGGCGAGCCGGTCCAGCAGGCTGGGGTCGCCCACGACGGGCGCCGGCGCCAGGTCGCGGGTCACGGTGACGCCGAGCCGGGCGACCTCGTCGCGCACCGCATCGAGAGCGGCGGCCGCACCGGCGGCCAGGTCCGCGGGCACCTTGCGGGCCAGCCGCCGCCCCGCCTGCGCCTCGGTGCGGGCGAGCACCAGCAGCGCCTCGACCAGCGCGTTGGCCCGTTCGGACGCGTCGCGGACCACCGAGGCCATCCGCCGGTACTCGTCGACGTCCGCCTCCGGGTCGGCCATCGTCACGTCGATCTCGGTGCGCATGACCGCCAGCGGAGTACGCAGTTCGTGCGAGGCGTTGGCGACGAACCGCTTCTGGCTGGCGAACGAGGCCGCGATGCGGTCGAGCATCGCGTCGAACGTGGCCGCCAGCTCGGCCACCTCGTCGTCCGGGCCGGTGTAGCCGATGCGCTGGTCGAGCGTCTCCTCCCCGAGCCGCTGCGCGGTGGCTGTCACCTGATGCAGCGGGCGCAGCGCCCGCCCGGCGACGATGTACGCACCGACGATCCCGACCACGCCGATCGCGAGCAGCGCCACCATGCCCCTGACGAGCAGCTCCCGCTCGGCCTCGCCGACCAGCGCGCGCTGCCATTCGCGGGCGTCCAGCTCCGTCCCGTCGGCGAGCACCACGACGCTGCCCGCACGCAGCTCCTGGGCCGGGTGCAGAATGTCCCCCACGATCAGCCAGGCCAGCAGGACGAGCAGCCCACCCGTGCCGACGAGCAGGATGCCGTTGAGCAGGGTGAGCCGCAGGCGCAGCGTGGGGCGCAGCAGGCGCCGGGCGGGGCGGGCACCGTAGACGGTCATGGCGCCAGCTCGGGCACCCGGTAGCCCGCGCCGACCACGGTCTCGATCAACGGCGGGTCGCCGAGTTTCTTGCGCAGGGTCATCATGGTCACGCGCACGGTCGTGGTGAACGGGTCCGTGTTGGCGTCCCAGACCCGTTCCAGCAGCTCCTCGCTGGAGACCACCGCCCCGCGCGCCTTGAGCAGCTCCTCCAGCACGCCGAACTCCTTGCGGGTCAGGTCGATCGGCACGCCGCCGCGGGTCACCGTCCGCTTCGCGGGGTCGAGCACCAGGTCGGCGACGGTGAGCACCGGCGGCGCGGCCGGGGTGGCGCGCCGGCCCAGCGCCTGCACCCGGGCCACGAGCTCGTCGAACGCGAACGGCTTGGGCAGGTAGTCGTCGGCCCCGAGTTGCAGGCCCTCGACCCGGTCCGCCACGCTGCCGCTCGCGGTGAGCATCAGCACGCGGGTCAGCATCCCGGAGGCGACGAGGTCTGCGCAGATCTGGTCACCGTGCACGCCGGGCAGGTCACGGTCGAGCACCACGACGTCGTACCGGGTGACGAACGCCATCTCGTGCCCGGTCGTGCCGTCGTAGGCGACGTCGACCGCCATGCCCTGCCGGCGCAGCCCTCGCGCGATCGCGTCGGCGAGGCTGCGCTCGTCCTCCACCACCAGCACCCGCATGCGCCCGAGGGTAGCGAGGGCCGCGGCCGCGGGGTCAACCGCGCCGCCTTGGCGGCGCGGCCTGGGTCGGGGGGGGTATGGCGCGCCGCCACGCGGCGCGGCCTGGGTCGGGGGGGTATGGCGCGCCGCCACGCGGCGCGGCCGGAGCCGGGGCGCGCCGCCGGGCGCTGCCTCGGGCGGGGTCAGGCGCGCGTCGCCTGGCCTTTGCCGGCGGACAGGGCCGGCTCCGCCACCTCCTCCAGCCGGGACATCCACCCGGTGACCTCCCGCGCCACGTCCTGCGCGGTCAGCCCGAGGTCGGCGAGGATCTCCGCGCGTGTGCCGTGCGGGTGCCAGCCGAGCGCCACGCCGAGATCGCGCAGCGGAGTGCTCACCTCCGCGTCGCGCAGCGCCTTGGCGAGCGCGTCGCCGATGCCGCCGGCCCGCACGCCGTCCTCCACCGTCACGACCAGGCGGTACCCGGCGGCGAGGGTGACCAGCTCCTCGGGCACCGGGCGCACCCAGCGCGGGTCGACCACGGTGACCCCGTAGCCGTGCTCGGCGACCCGCCCGGCCACCTCCACGCCCAGGTGTCCGAACGCGCCGACCGCGACGAGCAGCACGTCCCGGCGGTCGGCGGCGGCCTCGACGAGCACGTCGACCGGGCCCACCCGGCGCAGCGCCGGCAGGTCGGCCGGCACCGAGCCGGTCGGGAACCGCAGCACCGTCGGCCCGTCGGTCACCGCGACCGCCTCGCGCAGCTCCTCGCGCAGCGTCGCCGCGTCCCGCGGCGCCGCCACCCGCAGACCGGGCACCACGCCGAGCACCGCCAGGTCCCAGATGCCGTAGTGGCTCGGGCCGTCCGGGCCGGTGATGCCCGCCCGGTCCAGCACGAACGTCACCGGCAGCTTGTGCATCGCCACGTCGAGAAGCACCTGGTCGAACGCCCGGTTGAGGAACGTCGCGTAGATCGCCACGACCGGGTGCAGCCCGCCGAGCGCCAGGCCGGCGGCCGAGGTCACCGCGTGCTGCTCGGCGATGCCCACGTCGAACGCCCGGTCGGGGTACTTGCGCGCCAGCTTGCCGATCCCGGTCGAGTCGGCCATCGCCGCGGTGATGCCCACGATGTCGGCCCGCTCGTCGGCGAGCGCGACCAGTTCGTCGGCGAACACGTTCGTCCACTTCAGACCAGACGAGCCGAGCGGCCTGCCGGTGGCCGGGTCGAACGCGCTCGGGCTGTGCAGGCAGTCGGCCTCGTCGTCCTCGGCCGGGCGGTAGCCGTACCCCTTGCGGGTCACCACGTGCACGATCACCGGGCCACCGAACCGCTTGGCCTTCTGCAGCGCGGACTCGATGGCGGGCAGGTCGTGCCCGTCGACCGGCCCGACGTACTTGATCCCCAGGTCCTCGAAGAGGGCCTGGGGGGCGATGGCGTCCTTGATGCCCTTCTTGACCGCGTGCAGCGCATCGAACAGCGGCTTGCCCACCAGCGGGGTGCGCTCCAGCGCCTCCTTGACCAGGTCGAGCACCTTCTCGTACCCGGGGTTGAGCCGCAGCGTGGCCAGGTGGTCGGCGAGCCCGCCGATGGTGGGCGCGTAGGAGCGCCCGTTGTCGTTGACGACGATCACCACCGGGTTCTTCGCGCCGGCGATGTTGTTCAGCGCCTCCCAGCACATGCCCCCGGTGAGCGCGCCGTCGCCGACCACGGCCACGACGTGCCGCCGCTCACCGCGCAGCGCGTACGCCTTCGCCAGCCCGTCCGCGTACGACAGCGCGGTCGAGGCGTGGCAGTTCTCGATGATGTCGTGCTCGCTCTCGGCCTGGCTCGGGTAGCCGGTCAGCCCGCCGCGCTGGCGCAGCCGATCGAAGCCCTCCTGCCGGCCGGTCACGATCTTGTGCACGTACGCCTGGTGCCCGGTGTCGAACAGGATCCGGTCGCGGGGCGAGTCGAAGACCCGGTGCAACGCCAGGGTCAGCTCCACGACGCCCAGGTTGGGCCCCAGGTGCCCGCCGGTGCGGGCCACCTTGGCCACGAGGAAGTCGCGGATCTCGGCGGCGAGCACCGCCAGCGCCTCCGGGGTCAGCCGTCGCAGGTCCTGCGGGCCGGTGATCGTCGACAAGAGCTGACCGTCCGAGAGTGCGCTCATGACGGTCGAGTGTATCGGCCCGTCCGGTCCGCCGGGCCCACCCGGCGCCAGGCAGCGCGGTCGCGGGCGATCAAGGCCCACCGGGGGTGAGCAGCGCCACACACTCGACGTGCTGGGTCATCGGGAACATGTCGTACGCCCGCAGCGTGGCCAGCCGCCAGCCGAGCGTCCGGAACGTGCCCACGTCGCGGGCGAGGGCAGCCGGGTCGCAGGCGACGTAGGCGACCGCACGGGGGGCGGCCGCCACGATCGCGCGGACCACCGCCGCGCCGGCCCCGGCGCGTGGCGGGTCCAGCACCACGAGATCGGGTACGGGCAGCCGCCGCACCGCGCGCTCGACCCACCCGGAGACCACCCGCACCCCCGGCAGGTCGCGCAGGTTGCGCCGGGCGGCGGCGACGCTGCGCCGGTCCGCCTCGACCAGGGTGACCCCCGCCACCGCGGGCGCCAGCGCCGCGGTGAACAGCCCGGCACCGCCGTACAGGTCCCACACGTGGTCTGCGGGTCCGGGGTCGAGCAGATCCCGGACCGCGTCGGCGAGGGTGTCCGGGGCGTGCGGGTGGACCTGCCAGAACGCGGCGGCATCGACCGTCCACTCCCGACCGACGGCGCGCTCGCGCACGCGTGCCGGGCCGGCGGCCACGCGGCCGGACGCGAGCACCGTCACGTCGCCGCCGCTCGAGGCGACCGCGGTGACCGAGTCCTCCCCCGGCCAGCCCCGCGCCAGTACGTCCAGCGCCTGGATCGCCGGGTGCGCGATCAGGCACCGGTCGATCGGCACCACCTCGTGGGAGCGGTGCCGGCGCAGGCCGGGCACTCCGCTGTCGGACACCGCGTAGCGCACCCGCGAGCGCCAGCCGAGCAGCCCGCCGGGCAGTGGCGCCACCGGAACGTCCACATCGGCCAGACCGGCGAGCCGGGCCAACTGCTCGCGCACGACCGCGGCCTTCCACGCCAGTTGGGCCGGGGCGGTGGCGTGCTGGAGGTCGCAGCCGCCGCACAGGTCGGGGCGGGCGAACGGGCAGGGCTGCGGCACCCGGTCCGGGGCCGGGTCGAGGACGTCGACGGCGTCGGCGCGACAAAACGAGCGGGTCACCTCGGTGACCGCCGCGACGACGCGTTCCCCGGGCAGCGCGTGCCGGACGAAGACGACTCGTCCGTCCACACGCGACACACAATGCCCGCCGTGCGCCGGCGGTCCGACGGTCACCTCGACGCGCGCGCCGAGGGTCAGCTCTTCGATGACGCCTCCCCGGCTCGCGGCCCGCGGGTGGGACCGCGCATCATGCGGCGGTCGAAGCGGGCGAGGTCCCTGTTCTCCGACGAGGCGAGCTGCCACGGCACGCTGGTCACCATCACGCCCGGCTCGAAGAGCAGCCGGGCCTTGATGCGCAGCGCGCTCTGGTTGTGCAGCAGGTGCTCCCACCAGTGCCCCACCACGTACTCCGGGATGAAGACGGTGACCACGTCGCGGGGCGATTCCCGGCGGATCGACTTGACGAACTCGACGATGGGCCCGGTGATCTCCCGGTACGGCGAGTCGACGATGGTCAGCGGCACGGGAATGGCTCGCCGCTCCCACTCGGCCTGCACGGCACGGGTGTCGGCGTCGTCGACGTTCACGGTCACCGCGGTCAGCGTGTCCGGCCGGGTCGCCTGGGCGTACGCCAGCGCCCGCAGCGTGGGCAGGTGCACCGTGCTGACGAGGACGACCGCGTGGTTGCGGGCCGGCAGGACGCTCGGCGAGTCCGCCGGCGCCAGCTCCCGGGCGACCCGGTCGTAGTGGCCACGGATACCGAGCATCAGCAGGTAGAGCACGGCCATGGCCACGAGCGAGATCCACGCGCCGTGGGTGAACTTCGTGACGAGCACGACGACGAGCACCGCACCGGTCAGCGCGGCGCCGAACAGGTTGATGGCGCGCGAGCGCATCATCCGGCGCCGACGCAGCGGGTCGCGGTGGGTGCGCAGCAGCCGGTTCCAGTGGCGCACCATGCCGGTCTGCGAGAGCGTGAACGACACGAACACCCCGACGATGTAGAGCTGGATCAGCCGGGTCACCTCGGCCTGGAAGGCCACGATGAGCACCGTCGCGAACGCCGCGAGGAACAGGATCCCGTTGGAGAAGGCCAGCCGGTCGCCGCGGGTGTGCAGCTGGCGGGGCAGGTAGCGGGCCTGCGCCAGGATCGAGCCGAGCACGGGGAAGCCGGTGAACGCCGTGTTGGCGGCGAGGAACAGGATCAGCGCGGTGGCCGCCGCGACGACGTAGAGCAGCGGCCCGCCGCCGAAGACCGCCTCGCCGAGCTGGGTGGTGACCGTCTTCTGCGTGTAGCCGGGGGGCGCCGCGACGATCTGCTCGGGGCGTTCCACGAACTGCAGGCCGGTCGCCCGGGCGAGCGCGACGATGCCGAGCAGCATCGCGATGGCGAGGGCGCCGAGCAGCAGCAGTGTCGTCGCCGCGTTGCGGCTCTTCGGCGGCCGGAAGGCGGGTACCCCGTTGGCGACCGCCTCCACCCCGGTGAGCGCGGCGCACCCGGAGGAGAAGGCGCGCAGCAGCAGGAACACGAACGCGACGCCGGTCAGGTCGGCCGCCTCGGGCGCGACGACCAGGTCCGCGCTGGGCGCCCGCAGATCGTGGCCGAGCACGACCAGCCGGACCACCCCGGTGAGCAGCATCCCGAAGATCACGATGAGGAAGCCGTACGTCGGGATGGAGAAAACGGTGCCCGACTCCCGCACGCCGCGCAGGTTCATCGCGGTCAGCGCCGCCACGGCGAGGACCGCGATGGTCACCTTGTGGGTGGCCACGAACGGCACCACCGAGCCGAGGTTCGCCACCCCGGAGGAGACCGACACGGACACGGTGAGCACGTAGTCGACGAGCAGGGCCGCCGCCACGCCGACCCCAAACCTCGGCCCCAGGTTGACGGTGGCCACCTCGTAGTCGCCCCCGCCCGAGGTGTAGGCGTACACGTTCTGTCGGTAACTGGCGACGACGGTGAGCATCACCACGGCCACCGCGACCGCCACCCAGGGCGAGTAGGTGAACCCGACCGCGCCCGCGAGCGACAGCGTCAGCAGGATCTCGTCGGGGGCGTACGCGACGCTGGACAGCGCGTCGGACGCGAAGACCGGCAGCGCGACGCGCTTGGGCAGCAGGGTGTGCCGCAGCCGGTCGGACCGGAACGGACGGCCGACGAGCAGGCGCTTGATCAGGAGGGCCGGGCTAGCCACACCCGGTAGCGTAGGCGCGGGACTCCGGTCGACGCCGGCCGGCAGGCGATCGCCATGTCGGGGGTACGGTCGGGGTGTAGCGACTCGTGCTCGCGGAGGGCCAGCGTGTACATCGTGATCATGGGTTGTGGCCGGGTCGGCTCGACCCTGGCGGTCAGCCTGGAGGCGCGCGGTCACTCGGTCGCCGTGATCGATCAGAACCCCGACGCCTTCCGCCGCCTGGGCGCCGACTTCGCCGGCATCACCGTCACCGGCATCGGTTTCGACCGGGACGTGCTCATCGAGGCGGGCATCGAACGCGCGGACGCCTTCGCCGCCGTCTCCAGCGGCGACAACTCCAACATCATCTCGGCCCGCGTGGCGCGCGAAACGTTCGGCGTGCAACGGGTCGTGGCGCGCATCTACGACAGCAAGCGGGCCGAGGTGTACGAGCGGCTGGGCATCCCCACCGTCGCCACCGTGCGGTGGACCGCCGATCGGATGCTGCACCATCTCGTCCCCGAGGGGCACACCGAACTGTGGCGGGACCCGACGAGCACGGTGTCACTGGTCGAGGTGCCGGTCCACCCGGACTGGGCCGGTCGCCGGATCCAGGCGCTGGAGGAGGCCACGGGCGCCCGGGTCGCCTTCCTCATGCGGTTCGGCATCGGCACCCTGCCCACCGCCTCCACCACCGTGCAGGACGGGGACCAGATCTTCATGCTGTTGACCGACGACATGGTGCAGCCGGTCATGAAGGTCGCCGCCGCGCCACCCGCGGCGGTCTGAGACCGAGGAGAGACAGGATGCGCGTCGCCATCGCAGGGGCCGGCAACGTCGGCCGGTCCATCGCCAGCGAGCTCATCGGCAACGGACACCAGGTCATGCTCATCGAGCGCGACCCGTCGATGCTGCGCCCCGACCGGGTGCCCGAGGCGGAGTGGATCCTCGCCGACGCCTGCGAACTCTCCTCACTGCAGGAGGCCGACCTGTCCAGCTGCGACGTGGTCGTGGCCGCCACCGGGGACGACAAGGTCAACCTGGTGGTGTCGCTGCTGGCCAAGACCGAGTTCGCGGTGCCCCGGGTGGTCGCCCGGGTCAACCGGGCGGAGAATGAGTGGCTGTTCACCGAGCAGTGGGGCGTCGACGTGGCGGTCAGCAAGCCCCGGCTGATGGCCGCGCTCGTCGAGGAGGCGGTCAGCGTCGGCGACCTGGTGCGGCTGATGACGTTCCGGCAGGGCGAGGCGAACCTCGTGGAGATCACCCTGCCGCCGGGCGCTCCCTATATCGGGCGCGCGATCCGCGAGGTGCCGATGCCGCGAGACAGCGCGCTCGTGGCGATCGTCCGGGGCAAGCGGGTGCTCGTCCCCACGCCGGACGACCCCCTCGAGGCCGGTGACGAGGCGATCTTCGTCTGTACGACGGCGGCCGAGGACGACATCCGCCGGGCGATGCTCGGCCCAAACGTGGTCCAGCGCGCGCGCAAGGCGGCGGAGTGACGCCCGCGGGTGACGCCCGCCGGTCAGGGGCGCGGCACGACGCCTACGGCGCCGACGCGGACCGCGCCTGCCCGCCGGGCTCCACCGCCGGTACGCTCCGCTCGTCGCGCGTGAGCCGCCTGGCGACCCAGATCGTGCCCGCCAGCAGCAGCGCGTACGGGGGGTAGCCGAGCGCGACCCGGGCGATGCCCAACGCCGTGGCCTGGTCGGCGAGGTGTAGCCCGCCCAGGACGCCGGCCTTGAGCAGATACACGGCCGCCCAGGCCACGGTCAGCCAACCGAACGCCCGCAGCAGCCGCGGATCCTCCCGCCAGTCAGACCGCCCGCCGGCCGCGACCACCGACCAGATCCAGCCCACGAGCGGCTGACGGAGCGCGACCGAGCCGAGCAGCGCGCCCGCGTACCCGAGGCTGTACAGAATGGCCGGCAGGTGGAAGTCCTTCGCCTCGCCGGTGTTCCAGGCGATCACGGCGCCGACCGCGACCCCGACCAGGCCGTTGACGGCGTACCGGACGGGCCTGCGCTGGCGCAGCCGCACGACCGCGATCGCCAGCGCCACCCCGACCGCCACGAGGATCGCCGGGCGCAGGTCCGTGACGACGTTGGCGAGCACGAAGGCGACCACCGGGACGGCGGATTCGGTGATCCCGCGCCAGCCGCCGATCTGCTCGGCCAGTTGTTCGGTGAACGGAGGCAGCTGTGGGTCCTCCTGTGTCACGGCGTGCCGTTCATCGCGCATCGCATGCCCCTCATGGCGGCGGCTCCAGCTCGTAGTACGGGTTGTAGATGACCTTACGGTCGTCCCGGACAGCCACCCGGCCACGAGCGATGATTCCCCGCCCCGGTTCGATGCCGGCGATGCGCCGCCGGCCGAGCCAGACGAGAGTCACCACATCGCTGCCGTCGTACAGATCGGCCTCCAGGGTCGGCAGGTTCGTCTTGGGTGTGTAGACGACGGTACGCAGCCGCCCCGAGATCGTCACGAGCTGACCTCGGCGGACGTCCCGGGCAAGGACACAGCCCTGTTTGGTGCTGTCCCGCTGGAGCTCCTCGGCATCGAGCTCAGCCTCGGAGGCCGTCAGCCGCCGCAAGTAGCTGCGCAGCGACATCGCTGGGGTCACCCTCCTCGTACCCGGAAGTCCCGCCAGCGTACGACGGAGGGGCGAATCCACGTAGCCGCCGCGTCGCGACGAGATCTGGATTACGCGCCGCGCCCGCCACGCGGGGCCTGCCGGCCGGGCGGGCCGCCGCGCTCGGGCGTGCCCTCGGCCGGGTTGCCGGCGAAGGGTGTGGCGGGGGCCGCCGCCGCCTCCGGCGCCCGGCCCTGGACCATCTCGCGCGGCAACCGCAGCGGCAGCCGTTCACCGACCGGCATGGCCTGCCGGCCGCGGTCGACCACGAGCCCGGCGAGGCATTCGGCGAGCGGTCCGGCGGCCGCCGGGTCCACCGCGGCCCGCCCGTGGTAGATCGCACGCACCATCCACCGCGGCCCGTCTATGCCGAGGTAGCGCAGCTCCTGCGTGCCCTCCGGCCCACGCAGGCTGGCCCGCAGCTCCACGCCGTACTCTCCGGCGACCTCCTCCACCGATGCCCCGGCGGCGAGCAGGGACTGGGTCAGCTCGGCGCGGACCTCCTCCCAGATGCCCTCGGACCGGGGCGCGGCGAACACGTCGAGCTGCAGGGCGCTGGCCCCGCTGACGAGGGCGAGCTGCTGCACGTCGCCGTTGGGGCCCGCCTGCACACGCACCTCGACGCCGTCCACCGCGGGGATCCGCAGACTGCCGAGATCCAGGCCGGGAACCTCCGGCGGGGCCTCGTCGACGTCGTAGGGCCCGCGGCCCTGCGCCACCGGCCGCTCGCCCTCGTTGTGCCCGCCCTCGTCGAACGACGCGTCGTCCCGCGCGTCGGGCTCCTCGCGTACCCGTCGGCGTCCCGCCGCGTGCCGGGGCCCTGCGCCGCGCCGCTCGGCCCGGGTCCTCCCGGCCCTCCCGCGATCTCGGAAGAAGATCACTGAATCACCTTTCGTTCCGAGGATCCGAGCCCGTTCCCCGCGGCCGAACCACGGCCAGCGCGGCGTGCCCCCCGGTGGAGCCGTGTCCGTCCGTCCCGCGCTCGGAGTCGGGCAGTTCGTCGACGACGTGGAAGTGTGCCCGCTCCACGCGTTGCACGACAAGCTGAGCGATCCGGTCGCCGCGGGAGATCTTCGCCGTCGCCACCCGGTCATGGTTGATCAGATTGACCAGGATCTCCCCCCGGTAGCCGGAGTCCACGGTGCCGGGCGCGTTGAGCACGGTGACCCCGAGCCGGGCGGCGAGTCCGGACCGGGGGTGCACCAGGCCCACGTACCCGGGCGGGAGCGCGACGGCGATCCCGGTGCGCACCAGCGCCCGGCCGCCCGGCGGGATCTCCACGTCCTGCGCCGCGACGAGGTCGGCGCCCGCGTCCCCGGGGTGCGCGTACGTGGGCGGTGGCAAATCAGGGTCGATCAGGCGCACCTGCACGGGCACTGGAGTCACGCCCACCATCTTGCCGTACCCTCGCGGTGTGGCCCGCCAACCCAGCACCTACGAGGAGCGGCTCGCCGTGCCGTGGTGGCTCGCCGTCCTCGCGCTCGCCGGGGCAGCGGTGGTGGCGGCCGAGATCCACATGGGCGCCGGCGGGGTGCGCTCCTGGCTGCCGTATGCGGTCGTGCTGCCCCTCGCGGCGGCAGGGCTGTGGTGGCTGGGCCGGATCCGGATCGCGGTCGAGCCCGGACCCGACGGGCCGCAGCTGCGGGTGGACGACGCCAGGCTGCCGGTCCGCTTCATCGCCGACGTCATCCCGCTCGACGCGACCGGCAAGCGCGAACTGCTCGGGCCGCTGGGGCACCCGCTGGCGTTCGTCGTCCAGCGGCCGTGGGTCGGCGGTGTGGTTCAGGTCGTGCTCAACGACCCGGCCGACCCTACGCCGTACTGGGTGGTGAGCAGCCGCGCCCCGGAGCGCCTCGCGGCGGCGCTGCTCGACGCCCGGGATGCGGTGGCGGCGGCCGGTCCGGACGCGTCGGCCAGGGCCTAGCCCGCGAACGGCTCGACCCGGGGCTGCGGCTACGGCCCCGGGGCTGCGGCTACGGCTCGACCCGGGGCAGCGGGTACGGCACGTACCCGCGGGCGAGGTCCCGGCGCATCTGCTCGCCGAGGGCGCGGGTGGCCCGGTGGTTGAGGTAGCCGGCGACCGCCGCGCCGGTCAGCAGCGGGCCGAGCGTGGTCAGGTTGCGGCCGAACCGGCGCACGAGGCGTTCCCGAAGCTCCTTGCGGGCGGCGGTGGACAGGACCGTGGCGATCCCGGCCCCGGGCGCCGTGGGGTTGAATCCCCGGCGCCCCGCCCAGGCCTGCAGCAGCGTCACGGCCCGCTGGGTACCCGTGCCGGGCAGCGGCTGGCGGTACACCTCGTGCAGCTCCCCGATCAGCTTGACCTCGATGGCCACGACGGCCAGCGTCTCGGCGGCGAGCAGGGCGGGCGCGGAGAGCAGCGCGGGAGGTGCCGCCCACTTGACCGCCGCCACGCCGCCGCTGGCCGCGCCGACGGCGGCGGTGGCGCGGGCGGCGTGGCGGACCAGGCGTTCGGCGAGGGCCTCACCCGCGAGCCCGTCGTGGTGGCGCCGCAGGGTCTCCAGGTCACGGATGGGGATGTGTGGCGCGATCTCGACCAGGGAGTCGGCGACCCAGCGCAGGAGCGCCCGGACGCGCAGCGTCCGGCCGGGGCCGCGGGCGCGGACCTGGTTGGCGAGCCGCCCGAGGAGGCGCCGGCGCTGCGCCGGCTCCAGCTCGGCGGCGGTCAGCGACGCGACCGTCTGCGGCAGGGCGTCCTCGCGCCCGGCCGTGCCGGAGGTGCCGCCGTCGTCGGGCGGCGCGCTGCTCGGGGGCGTCACCATCCCTTCCCTTCCTCGGGCCGCGCCCGCACGGGCCGGGTCAGGTCCTCACGCGCACTCGCGGCAGATCAGCTCGTCGCCGCGCTGACGCGCGAGCTGGCTGCGGTGGTGCACCAGGAAGCACCGCGAACAGCGGAACTCGTCCGCCTGCATGGGCACGACCTTGACCGTCAGCTCCTCGTCCGCCAGGTCCGCGCCGGGCAGCTCGAAGGTCTCGGCTACCTCGGCCTCGTCAATGTCCACACTGCCCGACTGCGCGTCGACCCGGCGGGCCTTGAGCTCCTCGAGGCTGTCCTCGCCGAGATCCACCTCGTCGCGCCGCGGAGCGTCGTAGTCGGTGGCCATCGCTTGTCTCACACTCCCCCTGTATCCCGTATCGCGCCCGGTTGCACCACCAGGCGACAGTCTTCAGTACCCGCTCGCCATGCGACCGGCCCCTCGCCCGGGTACTTTCCGGTCGAGCGGGGTAGGTTACCTCGCTCGCGCGATAGGTGTACGCCGACGCTGGCGGAGATGTTCCCACTGTGACTCAGTCGACACGCAGGCGACACAAAAGGTAGAGGCAGGTCCGGTCCACGCGCCGGCGGCGCGCCGCACCTCGACGGAATCCCGCGCACGCGCGCCGCGAAACGATAGCCTCAGCCATACTTCCTCCACCAACCGGCGGTCTGCGTGCCTCGGACCGACAAAGCACGGGGGGCTACGAAATGAGCTTCGCGAGATTTCGGGCACTGACCGTCGTCGGCGTCCTGTTCGTGTGCGCCCTCGTCCTCGTCGTCGCGGCCCTGATCAGGGACACGCAGTCGAGAGCCGGCGCCACCCGGGAGTGCCCGCCCGGTCACGTGCCCGCCGACCTCCGGCTGCCCGACGAGAAGAACATCAAGATCAACGTCTACAACGCGACGGATCGCCGGGGCCTTGCCGAGTCGATCGCCAACGAGTTCGAGAGCCGCGAGTTCACGATCGCCAACAAGGACAAGATCAAGGAGGCCAACGACCCGCTGAAGAAGCGGGTCGAAGGCGCGGCCGAGCTGCGCTACGGACCCAAGGCGCACGGCGCGGCCTGGGTGATCAACGCCTACTTCCTCGGCGAGGCCGACCTGCAGATCGACCTAAAGCGCTCCGACGACGTCGTCGACGTCGTGCTCGGCGAGAAGTTCCGCCAACTCGCCACGGTCACCGAGGTCAACCAGTCGCTGGTCTCACTCGGCCTGCCCACGCCGCCCCCCGGTACCTGCGCCATGCGCTGACCGAGGCCGGCACGGGCCGCCGGGTGGCGTCCGGGCCGGCGCGGGTCACGGGCCGCCGGCGGCGTCCAGTTCCACCAGCCGGTCGTGCAGCGCGTCGCGGATGCCGGGGGGCGCGGCGAGCAGGAAGTCGGGCCCGGCGGGTGCCCCGGCCAGCCCGCTGACGACCAGCCCGGCCTCCTGGGCGATCAACGCGCCGGCGGCGTAGTCCCAGGGGTTCAGGCCCTTCTCGAAGTACGCGTCGACCCGCCCTTCGGCGGCCAGGCACAGGTCCACCGCGGCCGCGCCCAACCGGCGGATGTCGCGCACCTCGGGCAGCAGCCCGGCCAGCACCCGCGCCTGGTGCCGCCGGCGCGCGGAGTCATAGGCGAACCCGGTCGCCACCAGCGCCTGGCCGAGGTCGGTGACCGGTGACCCGGTCAGCCGCCGCCCGTCGCGGAACGCCCCGCCCCCGTGGACGGCTGTCCACTCCTCGCCGGTGCTCGCCTCGCGCACCACCCCGCACACGACCTGCCCGTCCACCTCGGCGGCGAGCGACACCGCGTAGGGCCCGACCCCGTAGAGGTAGTTCACCGTGCCGTCGATGGGGTCGAGCACCCAACGCACCGCACCCTCGGCGGTCCGGCCGGTACCCGTGACGCCGAACTCCTCGCCGAGCACGGTGTCAGCGGGCCGCGCCCGGCGCAGATGGGCGACGACCATGCGCTCCACCGCCCGGTCCGCCGCCGTGACCACGTCCGTACGGGTGGTCTTCGTGGCCGGGTCGCGGATCGCCTCGGCGCGCATCGCCTGTGCCGTCTTCGCGGCCAGCCGCACCACGTCCACCGCGATCCGCAACAGCTCGTCGACGTCCGGCCGGAGGGCGGCAGTCTCGGTCGAGGTCATGCCCTCATCCTGCCAACTCGGAAGCGCGGTTCCTGATCCGGCACGCGTCAGGGGTTGACTTCACTTTGCGGCGCTACAATTCACGCCTGCCCGCGCATAGTGGATAAGACCCGCGAAGCGAGGGCTTCCAAGACAACCACCGGCCCGGCGTCACGACGGCCATCCGCTGTCCGTGGCGCGGGCAGGCCGCACGCATCGCCATGGGAAGGTCGTTCGTGACTGAGCTCCGCCACAACGGTGCTGACGTACGTAAGGTCACCGAGACACTCCTATCCCAGGCCGCCGCTGCGGGCGGTCAGCTCACATCGGCGCAGGTGGTAGAGGCGGTGGAGTCAGCCCACGTGGCGGCGAGCCAGGCCAAGCGGATCCTGCGGGCGCTCGCCGAGGCGGGGGTGACGGTGGTGGTGGACGGATCGGCGCCGAGGCGCCGACGGGTGGCGGCGGCGCGGTCGGCGACAGCCGCCTCCAAGGCGACGAGTGCGAAGGCGGCTACGGTGGCGAAGAAGACGGGCGGCAGGGCAACACCGCAGAGCGGAGCTGCGACTGCCGCGAGGCCCGCAACGAAGAAGGCGCCAGCGGGCGGGACGACGCCCACCGACGCGGCGAAGGTGACCGCTGACGCGGTCGCCGCGCCGACGGACGAGACCGCCACGCCCGCGACGGCGGCGCCGGTCACCGACACCTCCGGCCCGGACACGGCCGCCGGTGTTTCCGCTGGGAAGGCGTCCAAGGCCGCCAAGGCCTCCGCCAACGGCGCGGCCGGCAAGGACGAGCCGGCCGGCAAGCTCGAGCCGGCGGGAAAGGCCTCGGCGGCGAAGAACGGCGGAGGTCGGGCCCGGGTGACCACGGCCAGGACGAAGACGGCCGACGCCGCCGGCGAGACCGACCAGGAAGGGGCCGATGCGCCGGCCCGGACCCGCGGCAAGGCCAAGGCCGCAGGCGCCAGCGCGGGTAAGGGCGCCACGGCGGGCAAGACGGGCAAGAAGGGGACCAAGACCGCGGCGGGTGGCTCCGGCGAGCCCGCGGCGAAGCGGCCAGCGGCGAAGGGGTCGGCCGCCAAGGGGAAGGCCATCGACGACGAGCCGAGCGTCGACCTCGACGAGGAGGTTCTCGTCGAGGACCTGGAGGACCTCGTCGTCGAGGAGTCACCCGAACTCGCCGAGGCCGCGCATGCCGACGCCGAGGCGGACGACGACTTCGACTGGGACGACGAAGAGTCCGAGGCGCTCAAGCAGGCCCGGCGGGACGCCGAGCTCACCGCCTCGGCCGACTCGGTGCGCGCCTACCTGAAGCAGATCGGCAAGGTGCCGCTACTCAACGCCGAGCAGGAGGTCGAGCTCGCCAAGCGCATCGAGGCGGGCCTGTACGCCGCGGAGCGGCTGCGGGCCGCCGAGGAGAACAACGAGGAGCTCCCCCCGGACCTCAAGCGCGACCTGACCTGGATCGCGCGGGACGGCGAGCGGGCCAAGAACCACCTGCTGGAGGCCAACCTCCGTCTGGTGGTCTCGCTGGCCAAGCGGTACACCGGGCGGGGCATGGCGTTCCTGGACCTGATCCAGGAGGGCAACCTGGGCCTGATCCGGGCGGTGGAGAAGTTCGACTACACCAAGGGCTACAAGTTCTCCACCTACGCCACCTGGTGGATCCGCCAGGCGATCACCCGGGCCATGGCCGACCAGGCGCGCACGATCCGCATCCCGGTGCACATGGTCGAGGTCATCAACAAGCTCGGCCGCATCCAGCGCGAGCTGCTCCAGGACCTGGGTCGCGAACCCACGCCCGAGGAGCTGGCCAAGGAGATGGACATCACGCCCGAGAAGGTCCTGGAGATCCAGCAGTACGCCCGTGAGCCGATCTCGCTGGACCAGACCATCGGCGACGAGGGCGACAGCCAACTCGGCGACTTCATCGAGGACTCCGAGGCGGTGGTGGCCGTCGACGCGGTCTCGTTCAGCCTGCTGCAGGACCAGCTCCAGCAGGTGCTGCAGACGCTGTCGGAGCGCGAGGCGGGCGTGGTGCGGCTGCGCTTCGGGCTGACCGACGGCCAGCCGCGCACGTTGGACGAGATCGGCCAGGTGTACGGGGTGACGCGGGAGCGGATCCGGCAGATCGAGTCCAAGACCATGTCGAAGCTGCGCCACCCGTCGCGCTCCCAGGTGCTGCGCGACTACCTCGACTGACGGTTCCCGGTCCGGCCTGGCGGCGGCCGGCCAACCGGTGATCCTGCCGTTGCCGAACTGTGATCACCCACGTGGCAGGCTTTGGGCGTGCGGGACACTCCGTGCGAACCAGCGCAACGGGTCGAGCGGGCCTCGTTAAGCTCGGCAGACCGGCGTCGTCGCGCCAGGTGTGACCTCGGTCGCCCGCGGGCACTGGGGGAACGTCGGGGCGGCGGCGGCTGTTACACGATGGTGTGGCGACGTTCATTGAATCTGCTGGCCAGGCCGTCGGCCGGCGAGGTTCATCGGTGACGACCGAAGGAGGAAGGCGATGACCCCGACTCTTACGCCGCCGCCGGAGACGGTGGTCCCCCCGGCCGCCGATGAACGGTGTGACCGGTGCAGCGCATCCGGCAAGCTGCGCGTCACTCTCGCCGGCGGGGGTCAGCTGGTGTTCTGCGGCCACCACGCCAACAAGTACGCCGAGCACCTGGTGAAGATCGCTGTCCAGGTCGCGGTGGACCCGGGGTTCACGTGGCGGGGCAGCAGCATGATGGCCAACTGACAGGCGAGATAGCCGCGAGGGCGCACCCGTCGGGTGCGCCCTCGCGGCCTTTCGGGCCCGGCTCCGCCCCTGCCGGGAACGCCCGTGTCCCCGGGTATCGCCACGCTCCGGTGGCTCGCTCCGCCCCCGGAGCGCGCCACACCCGGGTCGCTCCATGCTCTGGATCGCGCGCCGGGTCGCTCCATGCTCTGGATCGCGCGCCGGGTCGCTACATGCTCTGGATCGTGGCGATCCGCTCCTCCAACTGCTCGATCGTCGCCTGGGCGCTCGGCGGCCCTCCGCACCGCCGGCGCAGCTCGGCATGGATCTTGCCGTGCGGCAGGCCGGTGCGGTGGTGGTAGGCCGCCACCAGCGCGTTGAGCTGCCGGCGCAGCAGCAGACGGCGCTCCCCGGCGGTCCGCGGACCGGGTGGCCGGGCCGGCGAGGACTGCGCCGGAACGCCGACCCGAGCCCGGCGGCGCTCGGCCGCCTGCTGCTCGGCCTGCCGCTTGCTGAGCAGGAGCGCGACCTGCTCCGGGGTGAGCAGCCCGGGCAGGCCCAGGTACTCCTCCTCCTCCGGCGTGCCGGCACGCACCGGGGTGCCGAACGAGGCACCCTCGAAGATGATCTGGTCGAGCTCCGCGGTCGCCCCGAGCGCCTCAAACCGCTTCTCGAGTTCCCCGCTGGCGGCCTCGGCCCGCTGCGCGCGGGCGAGCAGCCTGTCGTCGAGGCCGTCGTCGGCTCGCCGGCCGAGCACGTGGTCGCGCTGGGCCTCCATCTCGCTGGCCAACTCCAGCAGATGCGGCACGCTGGGCAGGAACACGGTAGCGGTCTCCCCCGGCTGACGGGCCCGCACGAACCGGCCGATCGCCTGCGCGAAGAACAGCGGCGTCGAGGCGCTGGTGGCGTAGACCCCGACGACGAGACGGGGGATGTCGACCCCCTCGGAGACCATCCGCACCGCGACCAGCCACCGCTCCCGCGACGCGCTGAACTCCGCGATGCGCTGTGAGGAGCCGGGGTCGTCGGAGAGCGCCACCACGGCCCTCTCACCGGTGATCCGCTCCAGCAGCCGCGCGTACGCCCGGGCCGCCTGCTGGTCGCTGGCGATCACCAGGCCACCGGCGTCGCTCATGCCGCTGGACCGCAGCACCTGCAGCCGGGCGTCCGCGGCGCGCAGCACCTGCGGCATCCAGTCCCCGGCCGGGTCCAGCGCCGTCCGCCATGCCTGAGCCACCAGGTCCTGGGTCATCGGCTCGCCGAGGCGGGCCGCCAGCTCCTCGCCGGCGCTCGTCCGCCACCGCGCCTCACCGGAGTACGCCAGGAAGATCACGGGCCGGACCACCCCGTCCCGCAACGCGTCGGCGTACCCGTAGGTGCTGTCCGCGCGCGAGCGCGCCAGCCCGTCCGGGCCCTTCTCGTACCGCACGAACGGGATTGGATTGTCGTCGGAGCGGAACGGCGTACCGGTGAGCATGAGGCGGCGGACCGCGGGCTCGAACGCCACCCTGACTCCGTCGCCCCAGGACCGGGAGTCGCCGGCGTGGTGGATCTCGTCGAGGATGACCAGGGTGCGCCGGGCGAGCGTCCGGCGGCGGTGCACCTGCGGCGCGACGCCGACCTGGGCGTAGGTGACCACGGCGCCGTGGAAATCCGCGGCCGAGTGCACGTCGGCGTTGCGGAACGCGGCGTCGAGGTGGATGCCCACGGCGGCGGCCGCCGCCGCCCACTGGGTCTTCAGGTGCTCGGTCGGCGCGACGACCGTGACCGCCTCCACCGTCCCGTCTGCGAGCAGCTCGGCGGCGACGCGCAGGGCGAAGGTGGTCTTGCCGGCACCCGGGGTCGCCACCGCCAGGAAGTCCTGGTCACGTCGGCGCAGGTACTCCACGAGCGCGCGGCGTTGCCAGGACCGCAGCTCCGGAAACTCCGCAACGCGCGGCAGGCGCCGCATCCGCCATGACCTCCCGAATCCGGTTCCCTGGGCCGCGGGCTGCGCTCCCGCCGCACGCCACTGGCGGCCCGAGCCGATCCATGCAAAACGCCCCCGTGGTCCATGACCGCGAAGGCGTCCGCAGCTTACCGCGTCAGGATCCGGCGGCCGGTGCGGGACACGGCCCGGCCCGGCGACGAGCGGCCCCGCTCACTCGCTGAGCGACTCGTAGATCTCCTTGCACTGCGGGCACACGGGGAACCGCTCGGGGTCGCGCGACGGCACCCACAGCTTGCCGCACAGCGCGCGTACCGGCGTGCCCTCGACCATCGCCTCCATCAGCTTGTCCTTGGGCACGTAGTGGGAGAAGCGCTCGTGGTCGCCCTCGTCGAGGCGGTAATCGGTCCGCTCCTCGAGCAGCGTGCCGTGGTCAGGCGTGGTTGGTGTGCTCACCGTTCCAGTGTTGCAGGTTGCGGACCGTCCGCACAGCGGGGCCCGAGGACCTGTCGGGGAGCGCCGGTCACCGGATCGAGATCAATCGACCAGTCGCCGTACGAGGTGGTCAGGTGGATCTGGTCGCGGGACACGAACGTGATGGTCACCTCCCCGCACGCCTGCCCGAGGATGCCGACATCCCGGGCGAGCAGCCCTGCACCCTGCCACACGTGCAGCAGCCGGGAGCGGTCGGAGCGCTCCACGAGGGCCACGGTGCGCTCGCCGTCCGGCGTCTGGGCCATAATCTCGATCTTGGTCGTGAAGATCGGACCGATCACCCCCCACAGGGCCACCCCGAAGACCGTGCCGAGCGCGGTGACGATCCGGAACATGATCCGGGCGTTGCCGGTCGCCTCGTTGAGCACGGGGAAGGCCAGCCAGGAGCCCACGCAGAGCAGTCCCATGACCACGGTCAGCCCGACCGGCGGGCTGCCGAAGTAGTGCGACAGCCACACCAGGCGCCACGGATTCCAGGACCCGAGCACGAACAGCACCAGCGCCACGCCCGCCAGCCCGCACAGCACCAGGCCGAGCAGGCGGCGGGTCGGGGCGATCCGAGCCTCGTCGGTCACGCAGCGATCGTTCCGGCTGCGGAATGTCCGGTGCGCGTGGGTCCGGGGCGGCGGCGGGTTTCGTAATGTGATCGTTGTGAAGGTGTTGGGAATCCGGTACGGGGACGAGGTCGCGGCGGCGCGCGCCGAGGGCCGGCCGCTGGTCGCGCTGGAGAGCACGATCGTGGCGCACGGGCTGCCCCGGCCCGACAACCTGCGGATCGCCCGCGAGATCGAGAAGGAGGTCCGGGACTCCGGCGCCGTACCGGCGACGATCGGCATGATCGGCGGTGAACTGGTGGTGGGGCTCAGCGACGCGGAGCTGGCCCGGCTGGCGACCGCGGACGGGGTGGTCAAGCTGTCCGCGCGCGACCTGGCGGTGGCCGCGGCGGCGGGCGTCGACGGGGCCACCACGGTCTCCGGGACGGCCGCGGTCGCCGCGGCGGCCGGGATCGAGGTGTTCGCCACCGGCGGGCTCGGCGGCGTGCACCGCCAGGCGGCGACCACCTTCGACGAGTCCGCGGACCTGGTCACGCTGTCGCGTACCCCGCTCGCGGTGGTCTGCGCCGGCGTCAAGTCGATCCTCGACGTCGGGTCCACGCTGGAGCGGCTGGAGACGCTGGGCGTGGCGGTCGTCGGCTACCAGACCCGGCGCTTCCCCGGCTTCTACCTCACCGACAGCGGGTTCGACCTGGACTGGTCGGTCCCCTCCCCCGCCGCGGTCGCGGAGATCCTGCGGGCCCGCCAGGCGCAGGGGGTGCATCGGGGGGCGATCGTCGTCGCGAACCCGCTGCCGGTCGACGAGCAGCTCGACCCGGACCTGCATGACGAGGTGCTCGCCAGCGGGCTGTCCATCATGGAGCGTGAGGGCATCACCGGCAAGGCGGTCACGCCGTTCCTGCTCGCCCACTTCCACAAGGCCACGAAGGGGCGCAGCCTGGACGTCAACGTGCGGATCATCCTGCGCAACGCCGCCCTCGCCGCCCGGATCGCGGCGAGCCTCGGCCCGCCGGCCCACCCAGGTCAGCGACGCGACACGCAGGCGACTGCGCCGTGAGCGTGCTGGTCGTCGGCGACATCGTGACGGACGTGCTCGCCGTGCTGCGCGCGCCGCTGGCCATGGGCTCCGATACGCCCGCCGACGTCCGGTTCACCGGCGGCGGCGCCGCCGCCAACACCGCCGCCTGGCTGGCGAGCGTCGGCGTGACGGCGACCCTGGTCGCCGCGGTCGGCGCCGACGCCGCCGGCGACGCCCGGCTGGCCGAGCTGGCCGCGGCCGGGGTGCGGCTCGCCGTACGCCGCTGCCGCGACGCCCCGACCGGGACGGTGGTGGTGCTCGCCGACTCCGGCGAGCGGACGATGCTGTTCGACCGGGGCGCCAACCTGCTGCTGGCACCCTGTGACGTGGACGCCGCGCTGGCGTCGTCGGACGCGCGGCACCTGCACCTGTCCGGCTACACGCTGCTGCACGAGCGGACCCGTCCCGCCGGGCGGCACGCGCTGGCCGCCGCCCGCGAGCGTGGCTTGACCACGAGCGTGGACGCCGCCTCGGCCGAGCCGCTGCGGCACGCCGCCGGTTTCCTGGACTGGGTGCGCGGCACGGACGTGCTCTTCGCGAACGTGGACGAGGCCCGGGTGCTCGCGTCGCCGCTGACCCGTACGGACGACGCGACGCCGGCGGAGCTGGCCGCAGCGCTGGCCGGGGCGGGCATCGGCGCGGCGGTGGTCAAGCACGGCCGGGAGGGATCGGTGTGGGCGACCGGTGCCGGACCGGTCGTGGCCGTGCCGGCGGAGACCGTCGAGACGGTCGATCCGACCGGCGCCGGGGACGCGTTCGCCGCCGGCTTCCTGGCGGCCTGGCTGTCCGGCGCCGACCCGGAGGCTGCCCTGCGCGCCGGCGCCCGGCTGGGTGCGCAGGCGGTGGCCACCGTGGGCGGACGCCCGGCATCCGAACGGCGCGACGCCGGCGGACCGGCCGCCTGAGCGGCTGCGGTCAGGGTCAGCGGTTGGTCAGGGGTCAGCGTCGATGACGCGAGGGTCGGCGGGCGCGGGCAGGGATCGGGGTGGCGCGGGCTGCGGGCGGCTCCGGCGGAACAGCCGGTGCTCCTCCTTCGGCGGCCGGTCGTTGGCGATGATGACCGCGAGCCACGGCAGGAGCACCATGCCTACCCCGCACAGCGACAGCCACAGCCACAGCAGCGGCACCCGCACGCTGACCAGCACCGCGGCGAGGACGAGGCACAGCGCCCGCAGGCCCATCATGATGACGTACCGGATCTCCCGCCGCCGCAGCTCCTCGGCGTGGCTGGGCTCGGCCGTGGTGATGAGCACCGCTTGCTTCGCCGCTGGCTTCACCCACCCAGCTTCGCACACGTGCGCTGTTCTCCCTAGTCGCGGGACCCGTGTCACCGCGGCTCATCGGTGCGCCGGTCGAACTCGCGGTGGCCGTTGGGGCACTCCGGGATCGGCTCGCCCTTGCGGACCGACACCTTCGCCCCGCAGACGGCGCAGTGGAACACCCCCGTCTCGCGGGCACGGTCGCCGGCCTTGGCGGTCATGTCGGCAGGTCCGGCGTCCAGCGCCGGGCAGCCCGCGAGGTCTCCCCCGGCTCGCCGCCGGGCGTCGGCGCGATCATCTCCGCCCGCGTCTGCCCGGGCCCGGGCTCGGCCTCCTCGACCGGCTCGTCGGGCTCGCGGCCCGTACCGGCCACGTAGGGCCGGAGGTCGGGGCGCGGCTCCTCGTCGTCCTGCGTGGGCTCGTCGCGTCGGGTCCGCATGTGCCGTGGCGATACCCGCGGCCGGACGCTTCACACCTCGCATCGAGACGCGATGACCAGTTCGGCCGGTATACCGAGCGTTGTCGGGGCGTGCCGCGCATGGCGCGCCCCCGTGGGCGCGGCTACCGTAGGCGGCCGAGGCCCGGCAGCGGACGGTCGGGTCGCCCGCCGATGGTACGTCTCGCGAGCGAGGTCCCCGTGAGTGTGTACGGCCACCCCAGACCACCGGTCGACCAGGCGCCGACGGTGGAGTTCGCCGCCGTCCGGCCACCCGCCGGACCGCCGTACCAGGGCACGCCCACCCCCGGTGCGCCGGCCGGTCCTTCCCCGGCACGGTCCGCCTCGCGCCGCCGCTTGGTCCTGCTCGCGTGCGGGATCGCCGTCGCCGTGCTCGCCGCCGCCGGCGCGGTCGGGCTCTTCGCGTACGCCGGAGACGTGCCACGGGGCACCACCGTGCTGGGCGTCGACATCGGTGGCATGAGCCGCGCGGAGGCCGCCAGTGCGCTGCGCGCCGAGCTGGCCCGGCGGGCCGACACGCTCGGCGCACCGGTGCCGGTTCAGGTCGGCGAGCAGACCGTGCAGATCAACCCGGCCGACGTCGGCCTCGCCGTGGACGTGGAGGCGACCGTGGCCGCGGCCGCCGCCGGCAAGCCGAGCGTGTTCGGCCGCCTGTTCGGGTCCCGCACCGTCGACCCGGTCGTCACGGTCGACGCCGAGCGGCTGCTCGCCGTGTTGCGCGAGGGCGCGGGCAAGGTCGGCGAGGACATGGTCATGCCGGCCATCACCTTCGACGGCACGACGCCCAAGCCCACCTATCCGAAGCCGGGCAAAGGGCTGGACGCCGAGGCCTCGGCGCGGGCGTTGCGCCAGGGGTGGCTGACCGGCGGGCCGGTGACCGTGCCGCTGGTCGACGTGCATCCCGCGACCACGGCCGAGGAGGTCGACCGGCTCATGGAGGAGCTGGCCAAGCCGGCAGTGGCGGCCCCGGTCACCGTCACCACCGAGCGCGGCGACTTCGTCATCCCGGTCGCCGCGATCGCGCGCAGCCTCGTGCTCACCGCCGACCCGGCCGGCAAGATCGAGCCACGGGTGGACGCGCAGGCGCTGCGCAAGGCGCTGACCAGCCAGCTCGCGAAGGTCGAGGTCCAGCCCAAGGACGCCACCGTCACCCTCGCCAACGGGCAACCACGCGTGATCCCCAGCTCCGGTGGCCACCAGGTGGACACCGCGGCGCTCAGTCAGGAGCTGCTCGCGGTGCTGCCCCAGCCCGCCCCGCGCGAGGTCAAGGCGACCCTGCAGGCGGTCCCGCCGAAGACCACCACCGAGGACGTGGCCAAGCTGGGGATCAAGGAGAAGGTCTCCACGTTCACCACGTACTTCACCGGCGGGTACTCCTCGCCGCGCACGCACAACATCATTCAGGTCGCCAAAGAGGTGGACGGCGCGATCGTCAAGCCGGGAGAGGTCTTCTCCCTCAACGGCCACACCGGCCCGCGCGGCTACGCGGAGGGGTACAAGGACGCGGCCGTCATTCTCAACGGCAAGCTGGTGCCGGGTGTCGGCGGCGGCGTGTCGCAGTTCACCACGACGCTGTTCAACGCGGCGTACTACGCGGGCCTGGAGGACGTCGAGCACAAGCCGCACTCCTACTGGTACAGCCGGTACCCGTCGGTGATCGAGTCGACGATCTACTACCCGACTCTGGACCTGAAGTTCCGCAACAACACCCCGTACGGCATCCTCATCGACACCTCGTGGACCTCCAGTTCGATCACCGTCTCCATCTGGAGCACGAAGTACTACGACAGCGTCACGACCGTGTGGAGCGAGAAGCGGAACATCACCACCCCCAAGACCGTCTACCTCGAGCCCGGCCCCAACTGCATCGCGACGTCGGGCATCAACGGCTTCACTCAGGACGCCTGGCGCATCATCCGCAAGGACGGCAAGGAGATCAAGCGGGAGAAGTTCACCTGGACGTACCAGCCCGAGCCGCGCTTCGTGTGCGGAAAGCCACCCGCCTAGCCGATTGCGCCGGCGTCGCTGATGGGTCAGCGGGCGCGGCCATCGCGCGGGCCGAAGATCCGCAGTGCGTCGATGTCCGAGGCCAGCGACCGTATGAAGTAGTTGGCCCATTCGGGTGCGTTGGGGTACGACGACTCGGCGACCACCCGGGCACAGGCGGCGTCGATGTCGAAGTGAGTCACCCGCATGGTCACGCCGCCGTTCTCGTCGAGCAGTGCCCAGTGGGCGCCAGCGCCGCCGTAGGGCATGCCGACGCTGCCGGGGTTGACAACGAGTCGACGGTCGACCAGCCGCACGAACGGCATGTGGGTGTGCCCACAGACCACAGTGGACACAGACTCGCCCAACGTCGAGAAGACCTCCGCCCACCGTTGCGGCCGGCTGTCCACGAGAACGACCTCTTCATCGTCGCGCGGGGTCGCGTGGCAGAACACGGTCTGGCCGAGCTTGCCCAGGTCGAGGGTGACTGACAGTGGCAGTGACTCGAGTAGGTTCACGTGATCGGGGCGCAGCTGGGCAGCCGCCCATGGTGCGATCGGGTCGGGGATCGAGGTCTGCCCACCGCGGCTGAGCGCGACCAGCTCGCGGTCGGCGTTTCCGCGCACCCACACGGCTCGATCGCCTAGTGCGGACAGCGTGTCGAGTGTCTCGACCGGTTGCGGCCCCGCGGCCAGGTCGCCGGTGAGGACAAGGCGGTCGGCCGATCGCACGTCAGGCTCGGCGAGCACCGCCTCCAGGGCCGGCAGTACACCGTGGATGTCGGACAACACCGCGACCCTCACCAGGCCAAGCCTGACCCGCGTGCGCGGTCTACCGCAAGATGTGTTCGTGGCGGGCGTGCCACCCGGGGATGGTGTGCGGGCTAGGACGTGCCGATGAGGCATGAAGCGGCGCGAGGGCCAGCACGGCGCCAAGGCGACGCCTGCAGAAGGGGTCAGCGCAGGGCGAGGACGCCGGCGACGACCACGCCGAACGCCACCACCACGACGCGCAGCACGGTCGGGGAGAGCCGACGCGCCACCCGCGCGCCGAGGTAGCCGCCGAGCAGGCTGGCGGTCGCCATCACCGCCACCGCTTCCCAGCGCACCGGCCCGAACAGCGCGAACGCCAACAGCGCCACCGTGTTGATGACCAGCGACAGCACCGCGCGCACCGCGTTGACCCGGTTGAGCCGCTCGGGGACGAACACGCCGAGGATGCCGAGCAGCATCACGCCGAGCCCCGCGCCGAAGTAGGCGCCGTACACGCCGCCCAGGAGCAGCCCGCTGTGCAGCCACACCGCGTGCCACCGGCCACCGCCCGCGGCGGCCCGCTCGCTGACCAGACGCGCCGCCCAGGGCTGCGCGGCGAGCAGCGCGCACGCGGCCAGCACCAGCCCGGGGACCAGCGCGTCGAACACCTTTCCGGGGGTGGCCAGCAGCAGCACACAGCCCGCCACCGCGCCGATGACGCTGGTCACCGAGAAGACGATCGCACGGCGGCCCTGCCCCACCAGTTCCGGGCGGAAGCCGAGCACGCTGCCGGCGTACCCGGGCCACAGGGCGACGGTGTTGGTCACGTTGGCGGGCACACCGGGGTATCCGGCCGCGAGCAGCGCCGGGAACGACACCAGCGAGCCGCCCCCGGCCACCGAGTTGATGCCGCCGGCCAGCAGGCCGGCGCCCGCGAGCAGACCGAACTGTGCCAGGTCCACCCGTTACCTCCTGATCGGCGCTCCCCGAGCTTCGCTGTCCTGCGCCCAACCGGCGGCCCGGTCACCGACCGACCGCGTACCCCTGCGCGCCACGCGGGTTGGCCGCAGCCTTGAGCACGCCGCCGCGCGCGGGGTGCCCCTCCCGGGCCACCGCGCTGATCCGGCCGAGCGTCCATGGCCCCTGCACATCCACCTCGTGCCCGCGCCGGCGCAGCTCCGCGATGACGTCGGCGCCGACCCGGTCCTCGATGAGCATCGCGCCCGGCCGGCAGTCGCGCGGGTAGAACGAGCTCGGGAAGTGCACCGAGTGGAAGGCCGGCGCGTCGATGGCGGCCTGCAGGTTGAGTCCACCGTGGACGACCGAGAGGAAGAAGTTCAGGCTCCACTGGTCCTGCTGGTCACCACCGGGCGTGCCGAACGCCAGCCACGGCTCGCCGTCGCGCAGTGCGAGGGACGGCGACAGCGTGGTCCGCGGCCGGGCCCCCGGCCGCAGCGAGTTCGGCAGGCCCGGCTCCAGCCAGAACATCTGCGCCCGGGTGCCGAGGCAGAAGCCCAGCTCCGGGATGGTCGGCGAGCTCTGCAACCAGCCACCGCTGGGCGTGGCGGAGACCATGTTGCCCCAGCGGTCCACCACGTCCACGTGGCAGGTGTCGCCGTGCGTGCGCCCGTCCGCGCGTACCGTCGGCTCCCCCACCCCGCCGGCCGCGCCCGCCGCCGAGCCGGCCACCGGCGCGCTGGCCAGCCTCGGCGTGCGCCCGTCCGGGCGCCCCGGCTGCAGGCCGCGGCTGGCCTGATCGCCGACGAGCGCGCGGCGCGCGTCGTTGTAGTCCTTGGACAGCAGGGTCGCCAGCGGGACCTCCGTGTCGCCGTACCACGCCTCCCGGTCGGCGAAGGCCAGCTTGGCGCACTCGATGACGGTGTGCACCCAGTCCGCCGACAGGTGCCCCATCGCCGCGAGGTCGAAACCGGACAGCAGCGCGAGCTGCTGCAGGAACACCGGCCCCTGCCCCCACGCGCCGGTCTTGCACACCGTGTACCCGTGGTAGTCGTACGTGACGGGCTGCTCCACCGTGGCGGACCATCCGGCGAGGTCGTCGCCGGTCAGCAGGCCGCGGTGCGGCTCGCCGGAGGTGTCGAGCCAGGGCGTGCCGGAGCAGAACGCGTCGATCGCCTCGGCGACGAACCCGCGGTACCAGACGTCGCGCGCCGCGGCGAGCTGCCCCTCGCGGGTCGACGCGCGGGCCTCCGCCTCGGCGATCACCCGCTGGTACGTGCGGGCCAGCACCGGGTTCGTCAGCTTCGCGCCGCGCGGCGGCACCTGGCCGCCGGGCAGCCACGTGGCCGCCGACGTGGGCCAGTCCCGCTGGAACATCGGGGCCACCGTGGCGATGGTGTCCAGAATCCGCGGCACCGGCACGTAACCGCGCTCGGCGTAGCCGATGGCGTACTCGAGGACGTCACGCAGCCGCCAGGTGCCCCAGCGTTCGAGCATCTCCAGCCAGCCGCCGAACGCTCCGGGCACGGTCGCCGCGAGCAGGCCGGTGCCGGGCACCATGTCCAGACCGAGGTCGGTGAACCGCTCGATGGTGGCCGCCGCGGGCGCCACCCCCTGGCCGCACACCACGTGCACCGCTTGGTCGGCCTCGCTCCACAGCAGGATCGGCACCTCCCCGCCGGGGCCGTTGAGGTGCGGCTCGACCACCTGCAGCACGAAGCCGGCGGCCGCGGCGGCGTCGAAGGCGTTGCCGCCGCGTTCCAGAACGCTCATGCCAGCGGCCGACGCCAACCAGTGGGTGCTGGCGACCATTCCGACGTCGCCGGTGAGTTCCGGGCGGGTGGTGAACACCGAGGCTCCCTTCTGCGCGGCAGGCCGCGTCGCTGACCCGGCGGCCAGTAGTGATCTTGGCGGGTGCCCCGCCAGTATCGCAAGAACCCGTTGGTTTCTCCCACCGGGCCCGCGGGCCGATTCCGCCCGCGGACCCGGCGTCGCGTCAGGCCTTGCCTGTAACCGGTCATGCCTTGCCCGTGACGGGCGCGGGACGCGTGACGGAGAGGGTCAGCACCGCCGCGATCACCGAGAACAGGCTGATCTGGACCAGGGCGCCTCCAGTCCAGCCGATCCAGTCGGCCATCGCGCCGAGCAGGTAGCCGGCGAACGCGGCCGGAATGTAGAGCGAAGCGACGAACAGCCCGGACCCCTGACCCGCAAGCCGGCGCTTGAGCGACTTGATGATGCCGGCGGCCAGGTTCGCGTACACCACGCCGCTGATGGCCGCGCCGAACACGAAGGACAGCACCAGATGTGCCAACCGGTTCTCCATGCCGCTGAACAGGATGTAACCGACGACAGCCGAGATCACCATTGCCGTGGCGAGCAGCTTGCGGAAGTCGAACCGGTCGCCCATCCAGCCGCCGAAGAGCGAGAACAGCGCGCCCAGCCCGTACATGCTCAGGGCGAGGCCAGCCGCCGACGGCGAGTAGCCGAGTTCGTCACGCAGATACGTCGGGTAGAGGCCGAGGTAGGCGTAGATGGCCAGTCCGGCGAACACCGTCGCACCGGCGAGCAGGATCGGGTTGCGTCGCAACAGGCTGTCCGCACCGGAGTCCTCGAGGACCGGGCCGCCATCCTCGGTGACGCCCTTGGCCTCGGTCAGCCAGGGACGCACCGTCGCGAGGACCAGCACGAGGATGACGAACCCGGCGGTGCCGAACACCACCAGGGGCAGCCGCCAGTCGGCGAGTTCCCGCAGCGCGGCCCCAAGGTTGGGACCGATCAACGCGCCGATCCCGAACGTGAAGTTGATGGCCCCCACCGCGAGGGCGCGGTGGCGGACGAAGTACGCGCTGGCGATGGCGAGTAGGGCGGTCAGCTGCATCGCCTCGCCCACGCCGGACGCGAACCGGTAGGTCAGCAGGTCCCAGAACCCGGTGGCGTACGCCGTCAGGAACGTCGCGGCGGAGAAGATGACCAATCCGATCATCGCCACCGAACGCCGTGTGGCCCGGGCGAGGAGGATTCCGGTGGGGATACCGGCGACCCCCATGCCCAGGGTGAAGATCGTCGACTGCAGGCCCAGCTGCGGCAGCGTGAACCCGAGCGCGTCGCCGACGTCCCGGGCGACGACCGGGTACAACTGCCTGTCCATCGCGTTGATGACGTACGAGAGCAGCAGCATGGCGTACATGAGCACGGCCAGCCGCATGCTGTGGGTTGCGGAACGGGTGTCCTGGCCGGGGCTGGTCGCCTGCCGGTCGATGCCTGACTGAGTCACGGATACTCCTTAAGCGCTAGTACGCCCGCGTCAACGGGCCGCTGATGCCGCTGTCGGATCCCCGACGCCGCGCAGACCGGCGTTGTCCGACAAGATCTCCCGGACCCGCCGCTTGGCGAGGACGTTGTACTCCTTGACCGCCTCCCGCGCGGCCGCCTTGTCCCCCCGCTCGAACGCCTCGGTGAGCCGGCGCTGCACGTCGATGAAGCGCTGCGACGTGACCGGCGTCGAGCCGAAGCTGCGCGCCATCACCCCTTTCAGGCTCAACCGGGCGAACGCGGCGGTGAGCGAAGGGTTGTGCGCCAGATTGACGACGCATTCATGGAACGCGTAGTTGGCCTGGATGTAGCCGTCGAAATCGACGAAGCGGTCGCCCACCAGCAGCCGGGACATCGCCTCGAATCGCTCGCGCAGCGTCTTGAGCTCGCTCTCCGAGACCCGCCCGATCGTCATCTCGATGACCCCGAGCTCGATGACGCAGCGCGCGTCGAACGCGTCGTCCGCGGCGCGTACGTCGAAGGCGGCGACCTCGTAGCCGCGATCGGGGTCGCGGCGGACCAGTCCGTCCGCAGCGAGCCGCGTCAGCGCGTAGAAGGCCGAGGAGGCATCGACGTCCAGCTGCCGGGCCAGGTCGTCGACCTCGATGACGACGCCGGGGGCCAGCATCCCGTCGAGGACCAACTGCCGCGCGCGCTGGTACGCCGCGTCGTCGCGGGCGAACTCGAATCGCCCGAACCCGCCGCGGAAGTATGTCAACGGCTGCCCTTCCCGGGCGGTCGCCCGCGCGACCTGCCCGAGGAAGATCGTGTGCGTGCCCCCGGTGACCTCCTCGACGACCCGGCACTCGATGTGCGCCAGCGCGTCGTCGAGGATCGGCAGGCCCAACCGCCCGCGGGAGAGCGAGACACCCCGAAACTTGTCCTTGCTCGGCGCGGCGAACTGCTGTGCGAGCGACTCGTGGCCGAGCCCCAGCACGTTCACGGCGTAGGCGCCGGCCCGCGAGACCGCCGCGGAGGTCGGGGCCGCGCGGTTGAGGCAGATCAGCATCATCGGCGGTTCCAGCGACAGCGAGGTCACCGAACTCGCGGTCATGCCGTGGTCCCCGTACGAGTCGGTGGTCGTTATGACCGTCACCCCGCTGGCCAGATGACCCACGACATGCCGGAAGACCGTGGCATCGACCTCCGCGATCGGACGGGACGCGGTGTCTGTCAACGTGTCCTCCTCGTCGACTCCGGCCGACAGGTCGAACGCGCTGGTCAGGGCCGTGCTCCTGCCGGGCCGACCGCGCGGCCACCGGTACGAGCCGCCCAGACACTGGCCCGTTGTCATGAAGTACAGCGTCTGGACCGGCATCAGGCAGTAGCGCCGAACGTGAACTCGGCGCCGTCCAGATCGCGGAACCCGTCATCGGCGGTACGTGCGGAGCCGATCCACTCACGGCAAGCGACAGTGCGGCCGGCCCAGGTTCACGCCTGGCCCCACTGCGTCTTCGCGCGTCCGGGCGTTTACTGCTGACTGAGTGACGCGGCCGGGAACGCGCCGCGGCCGGCGGCGCGCACACAAGCGACGCTGGATGCAACGGGAGGATCGCGTGAGACTGGGTTACTTTTCCATGCCGGTGCACCCGCTAGGTCGGGACTGGCGGCAGACCCTCCGCGAGGACCGCGAAGCGGTGATCTGGGCGGACCAACTCGGCTTTCACGACGCCTTCATCGGCGAACACCTCACCGACCGACACGAGAACATCACCAACAGCCTGCTGTTCCTCGCTACCCTCATCCCCGAGACCCGGCAGATCCGCCTGGCCACCGGGACGACGAATGTGTCCCACCAGCACCCGGTTCTGGTCGCCGTGCAGTCCGCCATGTTCGACCACCTGGCCGACGGGCGCTTCATCCTCGGCGTGAGCCCGGGCGCCCTGCCCTCCGACGCGGAGGTGCTCGGCATCCTGGGCGAGGACCGCAACAAGCTGTTCGCCGAGGCCATTGAGATCATCACGCGGATCTGGAGCGCCGAGCCGCCGTACGACATCGACCTGCCGGACAACCGGTTCAAGGTCAGCACGGCAAGGACAATGGATCTTGAACTGGGGGTCGGCGTCCTTCCCAAGCCGCTGCAGCAGCCACGACCCGAGATCGTCGGGACCGTCGTCGCGCCGTTCTCCAAGGGCGTCATCGCGATGGGGGCCAAGGACTTCCACCCGCTCTCGGCGAACTTCCTGCTGCCCAAGTGGGTCGCGACGCACTGGCCCAACTACGTGCAGGGCAAGGAGTCGGTGGGCGCCCGGGCGGACATCGCCGACTGGCGGGTGGCCCGCACGATCTTCGTCGCCGACGACGAGGCGACCGCACGGGCGTACGGACGCGACGACCCGGCGAGCCCGTACCGGTTCTACTACAGGCAGATGCTCGCGAAGATGCGTAAGCTCGGCCGACTCGAGCTCTTCAAGGCCCACCGCGACCAGCCGGACGAGGAGATCACCTTGGAGTACGTGCTGGACCAACTCGTCATCTGCGGCACCGCCGAATCGGTCGCCGAGCAGATCCTGCGGTTGCGGGAGGAGACCGGACCGTTCGGTGAGATCGTCTACGCCGGGCTGGACTGGGTGGACGAGACCCTGGCGCGCCGATCGATGGAGCTCATGGCCACCGAGGTCATGCCGGCGGTCCGGGCGGCGCTCGCGTCCGAGGCGGCCAGCGAGAAGGCGAGCGTGTCATGACGCCGGGGCCCGACCGGTTGCCGATGCCGCCTCCGGACCAGTTGACGCCGGCCCAACGGCGGGCGGTCGAGGAGATCTCGGCAGGGCCTCGCGGTGCCATCATGGGGCCGTTCGTCCCGCTGTTGCGCAGCCCGGAGTTGATGACGCGGCTGCAGAAGACGGGCGAGTACCTGAGGTTCCACAAGACGCTTCCGCCGCGGCTGTTCGAGATGTGCGTCCTGTTCGTGGCCCGGCGGTGGAACCAGCAGTTCGAGTGGAGTTTCCACTATCCGATCGCGCTCGCGGCAGGGCTGGAGCCGGCGATCATCGAGGCGATCGGGCTGGACCGCCGGCCCGAGGGCATGGACGCTGCGACGGCGGCCACCTGGGACCTCCTCGACGAGTTGCACCGGACGAAGGCGGTCAGCGACGAGGTGTACGCCCGCGCCCTCGAGGCCCTCGGCGACCGGGGAGTCGTGGAACTCGTCGCCGCCGCCGGCTACTACACCACGCTGGCGATGGTGATGAACACCGCCCGCACGCCGGCACCGGCCGAGCCGGCCCTGCCGAGGCTGAGCACGTCGGAGGCGCGGTGACAGCCACGGTGGCACGGCCGGTTCTCGCCCGCGACGGCGACCGGCCGGCGATCCTGCTGCTGCACGCGCTCGGCGCGGACCGAAGGCTCTGGGACCCGGTAACCGCGCTCCTGCCAGGCCACGCCGTGCTCACGTACGAGTTTCCCGGTCACGGCCAGGCGCCTGTGCCCGAGGAGCCGTTCACCATCCACGACCTCGCCGAGCGTCTCGCCGTGGCCATACGGGACGGCGGCTGGCGCCCTGTGCACGTCGTGGGGGTCTCGCTCGGCGGTCTGGTCGCGCAGGACATGGCCGCACACCACCCGGATTTGGTGGAGCGTCTGGTGCTCGTGGACACGGTGGCCACCTACCCGGTCGAGCAGGTCGCGCGCTGGCACGAGCGGGCGGCGATCGCCCGCTCGTCGGGCCTGGCGCCGCTCATCGACGTGACCCTGCAGACCTGGTTCACCCCCGGTTTTCTCGCCGCGGACGGGCCACAGGTCCAACTCGTCCGCAGCATGTTCGCCACGACTGATCCGCGGGGTTACGCGCTGGCCTGCGAGGCGCTGGCCGACACGGACACCCGAGCGCTGGCCGGACGGATCAGCGCGCCCACCCTGGTCGTGTGCGGCGACGAGGACATGCCAGCGTTCGTCGACGCGGCGCGCTGGTTCGCGGCGAGCATCCCCCGGGCCGAGCTGTTCTGGCTCTCCCCTGCCCGGCACATGGGCATCCTGGAGCACCCGGACCAGTTCGCCACCCGGCTGAGGGCGTTCCTCGACAACGGGTGAGCGAGGGTCCTACCGCTCGGCGGCGAGCAGCCGCTGCAGCCGGATCGCCACCTGGATCTCGGTGCGCCGGTCGGCGATCGGCCGGCCGAGCTGGGCCTCGGCCTTGTGCAGCCGGTTGCGCACGGTGTGCTCGTGCACCCGCAGGTGCTCGGCGGCGGCGACGTGAGTGCCCAGCCGCAGGGACGCGTCGAGTGTGTCGCGCAGCTTGCGGCACTCGACCGTGTCGTCGGCCAGGCTCCCGAGCTCCTCGCGGATGAAGCGCCGGGCTCGGTCCCGGTCCTGCAGCAGCAGGATCTCCAGGCCGACGTCCGAGTACTGGATCACCGGTGGGGCGAAGTCACCCCAGGCGGCGCGGATCCTCTCGATCTCACGGGCCTGCTCCAGGCAGTGGCGGAAGCCGTCGAGACCGGGGTGCCACCCGCTGATCGAGGCCGTGACCTTCTCGCGGCACAGGAAGGCCCGCAGCTCGTCGATCAGGCTCGCCGTCCACCCGTTGGAGCGGGCCAGCCAGACCACCGCGCTACGTAGGCTCAGCGGGTACACCAGGGCGAGCCGCGCCCGGGCCGCCTGCTTGAGCCCGGGGACCAACCGCGAGGCCGCCTCCTCGCCGGTGTCCGGCAGCAGGACGGCCACGTGCTCGTCCTCGAAGGCGTACCCGATGGTGACGATGTCGGCCGGGGAGAGCGCCTCGCTGTCCACGTTGAGCACCTCGCGGATCAGCCGCTGGCGTACGTGGGCGCGGGACCGGCGCAGCGCCTCATCCATGCGGGCGTAGTTCTCCGCCACCTGCGACGCCACGTGGTCCTGGTAGCAGAAGACCGCCCGGGTCAGCGCGGCGATGGCCGAGACGCTCTCGTCCCTGGGCAGGTCAGCAGCCTCGGCGTACGCGCGCACCGCGTCCACCCAGGCCTCCCACATGGTGAAGAAGCTGACGCGGTAGGAGCGCTGCATCGACGTCTGCGGGATACCCAGATGCACCTGCGCGGTGACGAAGTCCAGCCTCGCCTTGAGCTGGACCTCAGCCAACGTGGTGTGCCCACACAGCAGGTCCCGCAGGCCGTGCAGGTTCTCCAGGATGCTGGCCCGCAGGCGGCCGACGAAGTCCTCGTCGTCGGCGTGCTGCGGAAAGGCGACGGCGACACAGCGCGCCGTGACCACGTCACCGAGCGACTCCAGGTCGACGGAGGCCGACACCCGCTGCACCCATTCGGGTAGCCGCGGTACGCCATTGACCAGGGACTCCGGTGACGCGGTGGCCGTGGAGTCCGCGGTCTGGTCGGGGGGAGCGGACGTGACGTGCGGCGCGGCTAGCTCCACCATCGTCGTCGGATCGTCATGAAACGGGGCGGGATGCGAAGGACCTGGCCCCCGCTCCAGGCAGGAAGTTCCCGGTGCGGGCGTGCAAGGGCTTGCCGTCTTCGGCGATGACCTGGCCGCGCAGGTAGGTGCGCACAACCCGGCCGGTGACCTGGCGTCCGGCATACGGGGTCCAGCCCGCCTTCGACAGCACGTCCTCGTTGCGCAGGATGCGTGTCGCGGTCGGGTCGACGAGGGCCAGGTCGGCGTCCGCGCCGGGCAGCAGACTCCCCTTGCGCGGCCACAGCCCGTACACCCGGGCGGGCGTCTCGCTGTAGACCCTGGCGACGTCCTCGTACGCCAGATGGCCGCGGGCAGCGGCGTCCAGCAGCAGCGCGAACGTGCTGTCCAGACCCGGCAGTCCGAAGTGGACGTTCCAGATGTCGCCAGCGCGCTTCTGCTCCAGTGTCGACGGCGCGTGGTCGGTCGAGATGTGGGTCAGCGCGCCGCTGCGCAGCAGCCGCCACATCTGCGCTTCGTCGTCGTCGACACGGGCGCGGGCGGGCGGGGTGAACTTCCGCAGCGCCCCGTGCTCGTACACCTCGTCCTCGCGCAGCAGGAAGTACTGCGGGCACGACTCGACGGCGAGCAGGGCGCCTCGACTGCGCTCCTCGGACACGTACCGCGCCACCTCGGGGTCGCTCACGTGCGCGATCGTGGCGCGGGCGCCGGTGCGGCGGACCAGCAACGCGGCGACGGCGGTCGCGACCAGTTCGGCGTCCCGGTTGCGCCAGTCCAGCAGGATCCCCGCGTCTGCCCGGCCCTGCGCGCGGAGCAACTCCTCGGCGGCCGCCGTGAGAGACTCGTCCTCGCAGTGCATCAGGCTGATCGCGCCCACCCGCGCGGTCTGCTCCAGGTGCGCCTTGAGCGCCGCGGCGTCGTGGCCGGGCACGCCGTGGGTCGTGCAGGTGAACAGCTTGAAGAAGGTGATGCCGGCTTCCCACAGCGGCGCCACGGCGTCGGTGGCGCCGGGCCACGCGTGCGCGGCGAGACCGAAGTCAACGTTGGACCGGCCGCGCAGGTAGTCGAGCTTGGCACGCAGATCCTCCACGGTGCGCACCGGTTGACCGTGCGTGTGCTCCACGATCGTCGTAACCCCGGCCGCGGCTGCCGCACCGGTCCCGGTGGGAAAGTCCTCGCGCTCGGTGCTGCCCGGGTCCATCAGGTGCACATGGGTGTCCACGCCGCCGGGGAACAGCAGGAGGCCAGCCGCGTCCACCGTTTCCCGGGCGGCTGGACGGTCTGTGCCGACCGACTGGATGCGGCCGTCCCGGACTGCGACGTGCGCCCGCCGGCGACCCTCGGGGGTGACGACCGTGGCACCGGTGATGAGTAGATCTACGTCTGGCACGGCGGTCCCTTCTGGGCACGACGGTCAGAGGTAGGGCAAGCTCCCGCGCTGCCCGCTCTTGCGGTTGCGGATGCCCTCTCAGGTGTGGCGCACATCCTATAAAATGCATGATGCAAAGTGTCAAGGGAGCGTCAATGGGCCTGCCACACGTCGCCGTCGCCTCCTTGGGCGGCACGATCACCATGACCGCGGGCTCGGGAGGCACCGTCACACCGACCCTCTCCGCCGACGACCTGGTCGCCGCGGTCCCGGGTCTGTCGCAGGCCGCACACATCGAGACCGCGACGCTGGCGTCCCTGCCCAGTGCGTCCCTCACCTTCGCCGACGTTCTGCGCGGCCTTGACTGGGCGCGTTCGGCCGTGGGCGACCGCGCCGCCGGAGCAGTCCTCATCCAGGGCACCGACACCCTCGAGGAGACCGCGTACCTGCTGGATCTGCACTGGGACCGCCCGGAGCCGCTGGTGTTGACCGGGGCCATGCGGTCGCCGCAAACCCCCGGAGCCGACGGCCCGGCGAATGTCCTGGCGTCCGTGCTGACGGCGGCCTCGCCCCGGTCGCGGTCCCTGGGGGCGCTGGTGGTGATGAACGACGAGGTGCACGCGGCGGCCCGGGTACGCAAGTCGGACGCGACGAGCCAGGACGCATTCCAGTCGCCCAGCTTCGGTCCGCTCGGGCGGATCCGGGAGGGCGAGGTCGTCTATGCCAACCGCCCCGGCCGCTGGCCGCACCTTCCGCGACCCGACGTCACAGCCGGCACGCAGCTTCGGGTGGCGCTCATCGAGACGTGCCTCGACGACGACGGCGGCCTGCTGCGGCTGGTACCCGAAGCCGGGTACGCCGGTGTGGTCGTCGCCGCGTTCGGAGCGGGACACGTCTCCCGCCGGCTGGCCGATGTTGTCGGTGAGGTCGCCCGGGAGATCCCGGTGGTGTACGCGAGCCGGACCGGCGCGGGCCCGACATTGAGTCGCACGTACGGCTTCATCGGTTCGGAGAGCGATCTGCTCGCCCGGGGCGCGGTGCCCGCCGGGTGGCTGGACTCCCGCAAGGCCAGAATCCTGCTGTGGTCGCTGCTCGCCGCGGGAGCCGACCGGGAGACCATCAGAAACGAGTTCGCGCGGCGAGGAGGTTGCCCGGGTGGTCCCGCCTAGCCGATTAGAGTCGTCGGTACTCCAGCCAATCCCCTACTAGGTCCATGTCCCGTCGTCCCGGGGGTACCCGTGCCGCTCGATCACCTCGCCGCACCAGCGCGGACCCGCACCGCGCACGAGCACGTACGCGCGACGCTACGGGCGGCGATCCTCAACGGCACGCTGCCGGCCGGGGCGCGCTTGGTCCAGTCCGAGCTGGCGCACGCATTGGGTGTGAGCACCACTCCCGTGCGCGAGGCGCTGCGTGACCTGACCACCGAGGGTCTGGTCGTGTTCGACCCGCACCGGGGGGCGCTCGTGCGGTCGCTCGACATCGACGAGGTGCGCGAGATCTACGAGCTGCGGATCACGCTCGAACCGCTCATGATCAGCAGGGTGATGCGGCAGCTCAGCGACGAGCAGCTCGACCGGGCGGCGGAGCTGTGCGCGCGGATGGAGCGCGAACAGGACATGTCGGTGTGGGTGAACCTCAACCGGAACTTCCACGCCGTGTTCTACGAGTTCGACCAGGGCAGCAGGCTCGGCCGGATCCTCGCCGGATTGCGGGACAGCGCGGCGCCGTACGTCGCGGTCTCGCTCGAGGCGCGGCCACGCCAGGCCGCCGAGGCGAACGTCGAACACAAGGAGTTGCTGGAGATCTACCGCCGCCGCGACGAACAGGCGGCGATTCGTCTGACCGTCCAGCACCTGCGGTCCACGCTCGCCGTGATCGAGGAGGCGCACCGCAGCGGCATCCTGTGAGGCCGCGAGCCGGGTACGTCGCGACGCCCGGAGGTTGACGGCGGAGCCGGCGTGCGAGAGGCTGATGAGCAATCGATTGCCACTCGGTACGACGGTCGGGAAGCGACGGATGAAGCAGACATTCGACCTGACGGTCAATGGCCAGCGGCGACAACTGACTACCGAGCCCGACACCACACTGCTGCACGTGCTGCGCAACGACCTCGGCCTCAAGGGCACGCGGTTCGGCTGCGGCATGGGGCTGTGCGGGGCGTGCTTCGTGCTGCTCGACGGGCGGCCCGCGCCGTCGTGCGACATACCGATGTGGTCCGCCGCGGGCAAGGAGGTCACCACCGTCGAAGGGCTCGCCGACGGCGACAAGCTGCACCCGCTCCAGGAGGCGTTCCTCGCCGAGCAGGCGGCGCAGTGCGGCTACTGCATCTCGGGGATCCTGGTCAGCGCCGCCGCACTGCTCGCCGAGAACCCGCACCCCGACGAGCGGGAGGTTGCCGCCGCCCTCGACCGCAACCTCTGCCGGTGCGGCGCGCAGGGGCGGATCATCCGGGCGGTCCTGCGCGCGGCGGAAGGCGGGGTGTGACGTGAGCACGCGGGAATCCCAGGCTCCCGACCGGGCCGCCGCCCAGGCCGCGCTGCCGAAGGGGCTGGCCGCGAACCCCCGGCTGTCCCGCTGGGTCACCGTCGCCCCCGACGGCACGGTGACCGTACGGGTGGGCAAGGTGGAACTCGGTCAGGGCATCGCCACCGCGCTCGCCCAGATAGCGGCCGACGAACTGGACGTGGACCTCGCCCAGGTGCGGATGGCGCCGCCGACCACCGGCGAGGCGCCGGATGAGGGCCTCACCTCGGGCAGCATGTCGGTCGCCGACTCCGGCGCCGCGCTGCGGCAGGTCTGCGCCGAGGTCCGGGCCCTGTTTGTGGCGGAAGCGGTGGCCACGCACGGCCTCGACCCGGACACGGTCACCGTCCGCGACGGCGTGATCAGCGACGGGACGCGCAGCACGAGCTACGGCCAGCTCGCGACCCGGGTCGACCTGGACCGGGACGCGGACGGGTCGGCCCGACCCAAGAGCGCACACGAGCTGCGCGTCACCGGGACCAGCGTGCCCCGCCTCGACCTGCCCGACAAGATCACCGGCAAGCCCCGCTTCATCCAGGACCTCACGCTGCCCGGGCAGTTGTACGGCCGCGTGGTGCGACCGCCGTCGCCCGCCGCGACGCTGACCGACGTGGACACCGCCGCCGTCCGGGCCCTGCCCGGCGTGGTGTCCGTGGTGCGCGACGGCCGTTTCCTCGGGGTGGTCGCCGAGGGCGAGGACGTGGCCGAGCGTGCCGCCGAGGCGCTGCGCGCGGCCGCCCGCTGGCACGAGGAGCAGACCCTGCCCGACGAGGACGACCTGCCCGGATTCCTGCGCGCCTGCCCGGTCGACTCGTCGGTGGTGGCGGATTCCGGCACCGCCGGTGAGGTCGTACGCCGGGTGCGGGCCAGCTACAGCCGGCCGTACCTGGCCCACGCCTCGATCGCGCCGAGCTGCGGCGTCGCCCGGTGGGACGGCGACACCCTGCGCGTCTGGAGCCACAGCCAGGGCATCTACCCGCTGCGCCGGGCGATCGCGCAGGCGCTGGACATGGACGAGGCCCGGATAACCGTGCAACACGTGGAGAGCGCCGGCTGCTACGGGCACAACGCCGCCGACGACGCCGCCTTCGACGCGGTGCTCCTGGCCCGCTCGGTGCCCGGCCGCCCCGTGCACGTGCGGTGGAGCCGGCGCGACGAGCTGACCTGGGCGCCGTTCGGCTCGGCGATGTCGGCCGACATCGAGGCCGGCCTCGACGCGACCGGGAACGTGGCCGACTGGTCGTACGAGGTGTGGAGCCAGGGACACACGTCGCGCCCCGGCTACGCCGGCAGCCCCGGCCTGCTGGCCGCCGCGCACCTGGAGCGGCCGCACGAGCTGCCGCCCGCCCAGGATCCGCCGATGGCGCGCGGCGGCGGCACCGCCCGAAACGCGGTGCCCGGCTACACGTTCCCGCGGGTACGCGTGCGGGCACACCGTGTGCTGCGCGCGCCGCTGCGCAGCTCGGCGCTACGCACGCTCGGCGCGTACTTCAACGTCTTCGCGATCGAGTCGTTCATCGACGAGCTGGCCCTCGCCGCCGGACGGGACCCGTTGGAGTACCGGCTGGCCCACCTCGCCGACCCCCGCGCCCGCGCCGTGCTCGAGGCCGCGGCGGAGCTCGGTCAGTGGAGTCGGCGCGGCGCCGAGGACAGCGTCGGCCACGGCATCGGCTTCGCGCGGTACAAGGGTCGCGGCGCCTACTGCGCGGTCGTCGCCGAGGTCGAGGCGGTGCACGAGATCCGGGTGCGCCGGCTGGCGGTGGCAGTGGACGTGGGCCGGATCGTCAACCCCGACGGGGTGCGCAACCAGATCGAGGGCGGCGCCGTGCAGGCGACCAGCTGGACGCTGAAGGAACGCGTGCGGTTCGACCGCCAGCGGGTCACCAGCGCCGACTGGGAGAGCTATCCCATCCTGCGCTTCAGCGAGGTACCCCGGGTCGAGGTGACGCTGCTGTCCCGGCCGGACGAGCCGTCCGTCGGAGCCGGCGAGGCCGTGCACGGGCCGACGGCCGCGGCGATCGGCAACGCCGTCGCGCACGCGCTGTCGGTCCGGGTGCGTGACCTGCCGATCACCACCGAGCGCGTGCTGGCGGCACTGCAGGACTGAACCCCAGACGGAAACGGAGGAGCAACCATGACGAACAAGCAGCGGATCAGCTACGTGCCGCTGGAGGCGATGGACGAGCGCATGCGCGAGGAGATGTACCGGTGCGCGCGTGAGGGCACGCCCCGCCCGGAGAGCTCGGCGGTACGCGCGCACGCGCCGAACGCGTTCTGGGCCTTCGCGGACTCGTGGAAGGCGCTGTTCCACAACGGCGTGTGCGACCACGCGATCAAGGAGCTCTGCCGCGTCTACATCTCGCGCACGGTCAACTGCGAGTTCTGCGGCAACCAGCGCTCGATCAAGGCCGCCAAGGCGGGCCTGCAGGAGCGGCAGTACGACGAGCTGCTGGACTTCGAGTCCTCGGACAAGTACGACGAGCGGCAGAAGGCGGCGCTCAGTTACGCGAAGGCCATCGCCTGGGGCCTGGACACCGACGACGAGTTCTGGGACAACCTGCACAAGCACTTCTCCGAGCCGGAGCTGGTGGAGCTCGGCTGCTTCATCGCGCTCACCTTCGGGCAGCAGAGCTGGATCCGGCTGCTGGGCATCGACCACCACCAGTACCTGGCGGGTAGCTCCGCCGCGCTGGCGCCCGGGTTCGAGACGCCGGAGGCCGCTGCGGCGACGAAGGCGTCCGACCACTACTGGGCCAAGCGCCGGGCGAGCTGAGCGGTCGCCGAGACGAGCGCGGGGCGCGCGCCGTGTGGCGCGCGCCCCGCGAACAATCGATTGCCAGGAGGACCGGCGAAGGCCACGCCGACGTCACCCGGACGTCACACCGAGTTGAGCCGCCATCCAGTCGGCCGTCTTGTACCGGTGCTTGGCGGCCACGTTCATGCAGCCGTGGTTGCCCTCCTCCAGCAGCAGCAGCGTGGTCGGGCCGGCCGCCTCCGCGGCGAGCCGCTCGGCGTGCCGCCAAGGGATCAGCCGGTCCCGCTTGCCGGTGACGACGAGCAGCGGGCAGGTGATGGACCGGGTGCGTCCGGCGAGGCTGAGCGTGTGGGCCACCCGCCGGGCCTCGTCGTCGTCGGCCGACCTGGAGCGCACCCGGAAGGCCTCGCGGGTCAGCGCCGGCAACTGGTCCCAGCAGTCGCCGAAGTCGTAGGGGCCGGCCAGCGCCACACAGGCCCGTACGCGGGAATCACCGCTGGCGACCCGCGGCGCGTAGTAGCCGCCGAGGCTCACCCCCCACACCGCGAGCCGGTCGGCGTCGACCCCGTCCTGGGCGGCTACCGCGTCCAGGATCGCCGATCCCGGCTTCTCCCAGTCGCCCTGGATCGCCAGGTCGTACTCGGCCTCGCCCTGGCCCGGCCCGTCGACGCTGAACGTACCGATCCCCCGCTCGAGGAACAGCGCCTCGGTCGAGCGGAACTCCTCCTTGGCGGAGTCCAGGCCGGGGATCATCACGACCACCGGATGCGGGCCGGGGCCGGCGGGCAACCGCAGCACACCGACGAGGCGCGCCCCGGCGTACGGGATCTCCACGCGGCGCCCGGGCGGGTCGAGGTACGGCAGGGCCGCGTTCAGGCAGCGCACCGCCGCGGCGTGCGCCGTGCGCATCTGGTCGCGGTCCTGGACGAAGAGGAACTTCGCGAAGTGGTAGTAGACGGCCGCCTGGGCGTAGTGCTGCCCGGCGGAACGCAACCGCTGCTCGCTCACGGCCTCCACGGCCAGCGCCTCATGCTCGGCCGCGACCTCGGACCACGCCTGGCACCAGTCCTCCCAGCGCTGCAGGCCGCGCGTCACCCGCTCGAAATCCGCGACCGCCACGCCGTTGGTGGTGAACCGGGGTGCCCAGTTGGCAATCGCTGAGGCGACTCGCTCGTCCACCCCGCCTCCTCCCGCAATCGGTTGTTGCAACCGTTCGCATGGTGGCCGACCATGAGGAGCATGTCAACAACAGCGCCGGCCACCGTCGATCCGCCACCGTTCACCGTCGGGGAGCTGCGCGACCGCCGGTCCCGGCTGCTCGCGGCCGCCGCCGCCGAGGGCGCCGACACCGTCGTGGCGTACGGCGCGAACCGGGCGGGCAGCGCGATCCCCTGGCTCACCACCTGGCCGGTCACGCGCGAGGCGGTCGCCGTGCTCGACCCGGACCGGCCCGTCCGACTGTTCGTGGGCTTCCCCAACCACGTCCCGGCCGCCCGCCGTGCCGTACACGGTCCCGGCCTGGGCGACGAGGCCGAGGCCCTCGACGGGGACACCGCCGCCCGCGTGGTCGAGGCGTTGGCCCGCAGCGGTCCGCCGCGCCGGGTCGGCCTGGTGGGCCCGTTCCCCTACGCGGTGCGCGACGCGATCGCCGCCTGGGCCACCGGCCTGGTGTCGCTCGACCGGGCGTACACCCGGCTGCGCATGACCAAGTCGGCCGAGGAGCTGGTGTGGCTCGAACACGCCGCCGCGCTCACCGACCGCGCCGCGGCGGCCCTGCTGCACGCCGCCGGCGAGGGCGCGAGCGAGCGGGAGATGGTGGCCGCCGCCGAGCAGGCCTACCGCGCGGCCGGCGGCACCCACCACATCTGCTACATCAGCGTCACCTCGATGAACTCCCCCGACCGCTGCGTGCCGGCGCAGTTCCCCAGCGACCGGCGCGCCCGCCCCGGCTCTGTCGTCATCTTCGAACTCAGCGCCGGGTGGGGACCGGACCACCCCGCCCAACTGCTGCGGACCGCGACCGTGGACGCCCCGCCCACGCCGCTGTACGCGCGCCTGCACGAGGTCGCCGAGGCCGTCCGCGACGACCTGCTCGCCTCGATCCGCCCGGGCGCGCTGCCCGCCGACCTGCTGACCGTCCTCGACCGGGTGCGCGCGGAGGGCTTCACGCTCGTCGACGACCTCATCCACGGGCTGGGCGGCGGCTACCTGCCGCCGGTTCTCAGCGTGCGCAGCGACCAGCCACGCGGTCTGCATGCCGAGCCGCTGCGGCCCGGCATGACGCTCGTGGTACAGCCCAACGTGTGCACCGCCGACCTGTCCGCCGGGGTGCAGACGGGCGAGATGGTGGTGGTCACCGAGACCGGGTGTAGGTCGCTGCACCGCTTCCCGCCCGGGTTGCTGCGGGTACCCGACAGCGCGTTCGCCGGGAGCGACCGGTGAACGCCGACGCGGATGTCGTCGTCATCGGCGCCGGGCACAACGCGCTCGTCTGCGCGGCGTACCTCGCCGCCGCCGGGCTCGAGGTCCTCGTGCTCGAGGCCCGCGACCGCATCGGCGGCAACACGGTCACCGAGGAGCTGACACTGCCCGGCTGGCGGCACGACTCGTGCGCCAGCGCGCACGTGGTGCTGCAGTCGAATCCCCTGATCCGCGACGACGAACTCGGCCTGCTGTCCCGGTACGGACTGCGCTACGTGCACACCGACCCCGCGTTCACCATGCCCATCGGGGAGGACGACGCGCTGGTGGTGCGGCGCGACGTGGACGCCACCGCCGACGAACTGGCCCGCTGGTCGCCCGTGGACGCCACAGCGCTGCGGCAGATGTTGGCGGACTGGCACGGCGGGCTGGCCGCCGCCCACGCGCGATGGTCGGCCGGCCTGCCGCCGACCGGCGACGAGATGGACCGCCGCTACGACGCGCTGCGCCGGCGCAGCGCCTGGGACGTGGTGCACTCGACCTTCCGCCACCCGGTCGCCCGCGCGCTGATGAGCTGGCTGGCGTTCGCGACCATCCAGCCGCCGCACCGGCCCGGCACGGGCGCGCTGCCCGCGGCGATCGCCAGTGGACGCCTGCGCTTCGGCTGGTCCACGCCGGTCGGCGGCTCCGGTGCGCTGCCGGCGGCGCTCGCCGCCTACCTCACCGACCACGGCGGCCGCGTCCTCACGTCCGCGCCGGTGCGCCGCATCCACACCTCGGCCGGTCGCGTCACCGGTGTGCAGACCGCGGACGGCCGGCGCTTCACCGCCCGCCACGCCGTGGTCTCCTCCGCGCATCTGGCACGGCTTCCCGCGATGCTGCAGACACCGGTAACCGGGCTGGAGCGGGCGGCGCGGGCGTGGCGTCCGGGGCTCGCGCTCTTCGCGGTGCACCTGGCGCTGCGCGCCGACATCCGCTACCGCACCCGCACCGGGCCCGCCCGGTCGGTCGCCGGGGCGCTCGGCAGTCCGGAAGGGCTGCGCCGACAGGTGGCCGGCTGCCACGAGGGGCGGATCGAGGAGGACGATCCCTGGCTGCTGGTCGTCTCCTCCACTGTGGTCGATCCGGGCCGCGCGCCCGACGGCGGCGGCGTCGTCAAGCTGCTCACGCCCGCGCCGTCGCGGCTCGCCGACGGTCGGGCCTGGGACGACGTCACCACCTCGTACGCGCAGCGACTCCTGGACATCGCCGGGCGCCGCGTCGACGGCCTGGGGACCGAGGACGTGCTCGCGATCGAGGCGGAGTCGCCCGCCGGGCTGGCCCGCCGCAACGAGCACAACCTCGGCGGCTCGTGCCACGGTGGCGAGTTCGACCTCGGCACCGACGGCGTAATCCCGGGCTGGCCCGACTACCGCACGCCGCTTGCGGGCCTGTACCTCACCGGGGCCACCACCCACCCCGGCGGCTCGGTGTCCGGTCGGCCCGGTCGCAACGCGGCGCGCCAGGTCCTCGAGGACCTGGGCATCGATCCGTCCACTGTGATGTCCGCACCGTAGCGGCGGCGGCCGCGCGGCCGCCGCCGCTCAGGCGTCGACGCGCGCCGGATCGACCGCGGCGTCCTCTGTCGGGGAGCCGCCCGCCGGGGAGCCGGACGCCGACGGGCTGCCACCGAGGTAGAGGCTGGCGATCTCCGGGTGGTTCACGATTTCGTCGGCCGGGCCGTGCAGGCGTACCCGTCCGCCCTCCATGACCACGCCGTGCGTCGCGATCCCGAGACCCAGCCGCACGTTCTGCTCGACCAGCAGCACCGTCGTACCGCTCTCGTTGAGCTGGCGGATCAGCGTGGCGACGGCGGCGAGACTGCGCGGGTCCAGGCCGAGGGAGGGCTCGTCCAGCAGGATCAGCTTCGGCTCGAGCATCAGGCAGCGGCCGATCTCGACCATCCGCCGCTGCCCGCCGGAGAGGTTGCCGGCGGGTTCCCCGGCGCGCTCCTTGATGATCGGGATGAGCTCCTCCACCGCCCGCAAACGGCGGCGCAGCAACGCCTTGTCGCGCCGGATGAGGAACCCACCCATGAGCACGTTCTCGCGCACGGTCATGGAGGGGAACAGCGCGTGGGACTGCGGCACCTGGGTGACGCCGAGCCGCAGGATCTGGTCCGGCTCGAGGCCACCAATGGACTGCCCGCCCACGGTCAGCGTGCCCGCCTTCGGCTTGAGCAGGCCGCTGATGACCCGCAGCACGGTCGACTTGCCCGCGCCGTTCGGCCCCACGATGCAGGTGATCGTTCCGGTGTCGCAGCTCAGGTCGACACCCTGCAGCACGTTCCCGCCGCCGTACCCGGCGACGACTCCCTCGAGTCTCAGCATCTCGCTCACCGCCGCACCTGCCCGTGGCTACCCGCGGCCGACTCGGCCGCCACGGTCCGTCCGCTTCCGGCCGGCTGGGCCGTTGGATCCGCCCACTCGTCGCCGAGGTACGCCTCGAGGACGACCGGATCGTTGCGGATGATGGAGGGCGGCCCTTCGGCGATCGGCGCGCCGCGGGCGAACACCACCACCGGGTCGCACAGGTCGAGCACCATCGGGATGTTGTGCTCGACGACCAGGAAGCTGATGCCCTGCTCGTTCAGCCCGCGGATGATATCGGCCATCTTCGCGACCAGGCTCGGGTTCACCCCGCCGGCCGGCTCGTCCAACAGGATCAGCTTCGGCTCCATCATGAGGACCTGGGCGAGCTCGACCAGCTTCTGCTGCCCGTACGACAGGGAGCCGGCCGGCTGGTCGACGAACTTGCTCAGGCCGACGAAGCTCAGCAGTTCCCGGGCCCGGTCCGACTCGTGCCCGCGCACCGCGCCGGAGAGCATGGTCCGCCAGCGGGCGTCCGGCAGCGGCGCGACGACGTTCTGCAGCACGGTCATGCTCTTGAACAACCGGGTGACCTGGAACGTGCGGCCCAGGCCCAGATGACCGCGCGTCCACGGCGGAAGGTGGTCGATGCGCTTGCCGTCGAACCAGATCTCCCCGGAATCGGCGCGCATCGCGCCCGTGATCAGGTTGAACAGCGTGGTCTTGCCCGAGCCGTTGGGGCCGATCAACGCGGTGATCGTGCCTTCCTGGACGGTGAGGTCGGCGTTGTTGACCGCGACGAGACCGCCGAACCGCTTCGTCGCCTGCCGTACCTCCAGCAGCGCGCGCCGCTGCTCGGGGGGCGTGGCGGTGGCCTGCGGCTCGCGGGCGCGGACCCGCACCTCGAGCCGTCCACTGCCCAGCGCACCGGCCTGGTCGGTGTACTCCACCGTCTCGGGGTGCCGGCGCCGCCACCAGTTCTGGATCGTCGGCAGCAGGCCGGCCGGCAGGAACAGGACGACGGCCGCCAGGGCGAGCCCGAACAGGAGCACCCGGGCCTGGTCTCCGCCGCCGTAGACCGTTGCCGCCTCGCTGGCGATCTGGACGATGAACGCGCCGACGACCGGACCCCACAGCGTGCCCCGCCCGCCGACCAGCGCGGACAGCACGATGGTCACGCTGCCGAGGATGTTGAACGCGCCGATCGGGTTGAGGAAGGTCTGGAAGTACGCGTAGCCGACGCCGGCGACGCCGATGAAGAACGTGCTCGCGCAGAACGCGACGATCTTGTAGCGCGTGGTGTTCACCCCGATCGCGGCGGCCTTGCCCTCGTCCTCCCGGATGGCGACCAGGCCGGTGCCGAACTTGGTCCTCCGGATCGCCGCGCTGAACGCGATCGTCATGAACATCAGGAAGAGGAAGAAGTAGTAGAACGGCACGTTCTGGAAGTCGCGCGACCAGAACGGCAGTTCCATTGTGATGCCGTCGGAGCCATTGGTCAGCGAGGACCAGTTGATGGCGACGATCTGGGCGGCGAGCAGCAGGGCGATCGTGATGATCACGAAGGCGTGCCCGCGGGTGCGCAGCACCACGGATCCGACCAGCAGCGCCGCGACCACCGCGACGACACCGCCGAGCGGCGCGATCAGGAACGGGTTCAGCCCGGTGTGGACACTGATGATCCCGGCGGTGTACGAGCCGAGTCCGAGGAACGCGCTGTGCCCGAGTGAGACGTAACCGGCGTAGCCGGAGATGATGTTCCAGCTGACCGCCTGGATCGCCAGCAGGAACGCGAGCAGCAGGACCGTGTGCAGGTAGACGTCGTACGGCCGGATGACCGGAAGCACGGTCAGCGCCACGAGCGGGGCCGCCACGAGCAGGCGGCGACGCCAACCGTCCCGGGCGACCGGTCCCCGCGCCCCCGTGAGCCCCTGGGTCTTACCGCTCATGTGGTCACATCCTCGCGCAGACGGGTGCCGAACAGGCCCTGCGACCGGACGAGCAGGACAGCCATGATCACCAGATAGAAGACGAGCGTGGACCAGCGCAGCGAGCCGTAGGTGGCGGTCAGGGTCTCGGCCAGACCGAGGATCAGCGCACCGACGAGCGCACCCGGAAGGCTGCCCATGCCGCCGAGCACGATGATGCCGAGCAGCCGCGAGATCCAGTCGTAGTGCGAGGCCGGGAAGAAGGGGTAGAGAACCGACATGATCGAACCGCCGACCCCGGTGGTCGCCACACCGACGGCGAAGGCGAGGGCGGCCGTGCTGGTCGCGCTCACGCCGACGAGTGCCGCACCGGAGGGGTTCTGCGACGTGGCCCGGATGGCCCGGCCTGTCCAGGTCCGCGTGAGCACGAGGTAGAGCAACGCCAGAACCGAGACCGCCGCCAGGAATCCGTAGACCTGCGGCTTGGGCAGGGAGATGCCGGCCACCCGGAAGGACTGCTCGAAGTAGGCCGGGGTCGCGGAGCGGAAGATGTTGCCCGCGGTGACGTTGAGGATGCCCTCGATGGTCAGCGCGAGCCCGAAGGTCAGCAGTACCGACATGGAGGGTGACGAACCTCGGATCCGGGCGATGACCGTCCGGTAGAGGACCCAGCCGAAACCGAACATCAGCGGCGTGGTCACGACGGAGGCGACGATCGGATCGATGTCGGTCTCGCGCCACATCCACCAGGTCAGCATCGCGACCAGCACGAGGAAGGCGCCGTGCGCGACGTTGATGATGTGCATGACGCCGAAGATCAACGTGAGGCCCGAGGCGAGCAGTGCGTAGACGCCGCCGATCAGTAACCCGAGGGCCAGCGCCTGAACGAGTTGGGTCACGAGACGATCTCCTGGGTCGGGGTTACGGTTCCGTCAGGTCGGCGGGACGCGCCGCGACGGCGGCGCGTCCCGCCGACGCGGTCACTTCCAGCCGGGCTTCGGGTAAATGATCTTTTCGGTGGTCGCCCGGTCCTTCGGCGCGACGATCTCTACCTTGCCGCCCTGCCACTGAGCGAGCAGGAACTGCGACTGGGGCGCGCCGGTCTCGTCCCAGCTCAGCTCGCCGAGGATCGTCTGGACCTTGTTGGCGTGCAACCAGTCGGCCATCGCCTTCTGGTCGATCTTGCCCACCGCCTCGACGGCCGCCTGCAGCACCTGCGCCGCCGCGAAGGCGTCGGCCGCGTCCTCGGCCGGGGTCTCGCCGTTGAACATCTCCGCGTACTTGGCCACGAACTCCTTGTTCATCGGCGTGTTGGCCCGCTCGTTCCAGCTCACCGTGTAGAACACGCCTTCGGTGTTCTCCACCCCGACGCCGCTGCTGTACTGACCCGCGTTGCTCGGCGCCGACGTCTGGAAGAGCACCTTGGGCGAGAAGCCGACCTGCTTGAGCGACCGGACCAGGCCTACCCCGTCCTCGAAGACCGCACCCTGCGCCACCAGGTCAGGCTTCTTCGACGCGATCGCGCTCGCTATGGTTTGGAAGTTCGTGGCGTCCGGCGGGTAGACCGTTGAGTAGACCGTCTGCACACCGAGCGCCTCGAGGCCAGCCTGCACCGACTCGATGACCGGACGGGTGAAGGGGTCGTCCTGCGTCGGGTAGGCCGCCGTCTTCGGGCGCTCTGACTCGGGCAGGGACTTGATCCACTCAACCAGGACGTCCGCCTGCTTGGGTGCGATCGCCGGCTGCGCGTAGATCAGGTACTTGAAGCCCCGCTCGAAGATTCTCGGGGCCCCGCCCGCCGGCATGACGTACAGCATCCCGTTCTTCTCCGCCACGGCCGACGCGGGGTAGTTCAGCAGGGAGGAGAACGTGCCGAGCACCAGGTCGACCTTGTCCTGGGTGATCAACCGGGTGTAGTCGGCCACCACGGTGTCCTGGTTGCTCGCGTCGTCGGTGATCTTGAGTTCAACCTTCCGGCCGAGCAGGCCGCCAGAGGCGTTCACCATGCTCTGCCAGACTTCGTACCCCCGCTTCGCCTGGGTGCCGGGCTGGGAGAAGTCACCGGTGAGCGGCAGCGAGATCCCGATGGTGATGGGTTTGTCAGAGTCGTTGCTCTTAGCGCTCGGCGGCTCGCCGCAGGCGGAAAGGGCGAGGGTAGCCATCGCGGCGACGATGGCCCAACGTGCCTTTCCGCGGGCGGATGTCCGAGATAGCAGGCCAGTCACAGGGCCTCCTCGAATCGCTCTCTCATCGCAATCGACTGCAGTTGCAATCGAATGCATCATGTGAGCCCAGCCACTCGATGTCAAGGCCCAGGTAACCCAGCTATTGCAGAGCTGTTACAAGGCCGAACCCGTGACAGGGCCAGACGATCTCCGCCGCGATGCCACACTCGGACAAACTCCGCTCCTCACGCGCGGGAGCAGGTGAAGGGCGGTTCCATCTACAAACGATTGCGATTATTCTCTGGCGACGAGGAGGACGGACCATGGCGAAGCTGGTGCGCTTAGGGGTGTTCAGCCCGTCGATCGTGCTCGGCGTGGCCCGGGCGACCGGCGCGCTGGAACGGGCCGGCCTCGCCGTCGAGGAGGTGCCCGCTACCTCCTCAGCCCAACAGTTCACCGCCCTGCTCACGGGCGAACTGGACGCGGCGCTCACCAGCCCCGACAACGTCCTCGCCTACCGCGGCTCCCCGACGAACCCGCTCGGCCGGGTCGTGGACGTACGGATCCTCGCCGCCGTGGACCGAGGGCTCGCCCTGTCCCTGTTCACAGCGCCCGGTGTCGCACCCGAGGGCCTGCGCGGCGGCGTTCTCGCCGTCGACGTACCGACGTCAGGGTTCGCATTCGTCGCCTACGAACTGCTGGCCCGACAGGGGCTGCGGGTCGGACGCGACTACGAGGTGCGGCCGTTGGGAACCACCCCCCGTCGGGCGACCGCGCTGGCGGCCGGCGAGTGCGCCATGACGGTGCTCAACGCCGGCAACGACCTGCGGGCGGAAGCGGCCGGATGCACCCGGGTGAGCCGAGCCTCCTCGCTCGGCCCGTACCTCGGCACGGTGTTCGCGGCCCTGGGTGACCGCGTCGACAGCGACACGGGCGTGCTCCGCGCGCTGACCGGGGTGCTCCTCGCGACCTCCCGAGCGCTCGTCGAGGGCGAGCTGCGCGACGTGGCGCGCTCGGTGACCGCGGCGCGGCTCGAACTGGATCAGGAAGGCGTCGCGCGGTACCTGCAGACGCTGGCGGACCCGCGCGAAGGGCTGGTGCCCGACGGGCGCGTGGACCCTGATTCGCTGGAGACGCTGCGGTGGCTGCGCAGCCGGTACGGTGAGCCGAATCCCGATCTCGCGGCCCTGGTCAGGCCCGGCTCGGGCCTCGTCGACCAACGATTCCTCGCGTCATGAGTCGATCCGGCCCCACGGGCGGATGGCTGCCGCCCAACCGGCTGCTGCAGCTCATCGCCCTGGTGAGCACGCTCGACCGGTTCGCGATGCCACCGATGATCCCGACGATCGCCCGGGATCTGGACATCCCGCTCGCCGACGTCGCCACGGCTGCCGGGGCGTACTTCCTCGCCTACGGACTCATGCAGCCGATCTGGGGACTGATCGGCGGAAACATCGGCGTGGTCCGGCTGCTGCGCCTGGCCTCGTTCATGGGCGCGCTCGCCACCACGGCCAGCGTCTTCGCCGTGGACGCCATCTCCCTGGCGGCGGCTCGGACGCTCGCCGGTATCGGTTTCAGCGCCGCGATCCCGTCGGCGCTGGTCTACATCGGCGAGACGGCCACGGCGGAGCACCGGCACCGTGAGGTGGCGAACTTGACGGCGGGCATCGCGGCCGGTACGGCTATCTCCACTGCTGGCGCCGGGCTGCTGGCCGACGCTGTGGGATGGCGCAGCGCGTTCCTCGTATCGGGCGCCATCGGACTGGTCGCGTGGCTGGCCATGCGCTCGCTGCCCGAGCTACCGGTCGCCCGTGCCGCGCAGGGTCTGTTCACGCCGCTGGTGGCCGTCTTGCGGTCGGCGCCCGCGCGCACCCTCGTGCTGCTCGCGGCGGGCGAGGGCGCTGTCCTGCTCGGCACACTGACCTTCCTTCCGGCGGCGGCCGAACACGCCGGTGCCAGCCCGGCCCTCGCCTCCGCCGTCACCGCCGTCTTCGGCGTGGCCGTGCTGGTGCTCGCGCCCATGGTCGCGCGGCTGCAACGCCGGATAGGACCGGCCGCGCTCATCGCGGGGGGAGCCCTCTGCGCCTCGGCCGGGTGCGCGGTCGCGGCGGCGTCCGCCCGGCCGCTCGTCGTCGTACCGGCGACGGCGCTCCTCGGCGCGGCCTGGGCAGCCATGCACTCGACTTTGCAGACGTGGGCCACCGAGGTGGTGCCGCACGCGCGCGCCGCAGCGGTCTCCCTGTTCGCGTGCGCGCTGTTCGCCGGCAGCGCGCTGGCCACGATGCTCGGCGGTGGCCCGGCCGACCACGGCCACTTCACCGCGATCTTCGCGGTGACCACCGCGCTGGCCCTGCCGTTGGGATTCCTGGGCACCTTCAGTCGGGCTCGGTGGGACCGAGGTGGGCCACGGCGATGACGGATGAGGCGAACGCGGCAGACTCGAGGCTAGTGGGAACGACGTTCTGGGGATTCGAAAGTGCGCCAGCCGACCCTGCGTGACGTGGCGGACGCCGCCGGCGTGCACCCGGCCACCGCCTCGCGTGCGCTCAACCCCGAGATGCGCCACCTGGTCAGTGACGACACGGTCAAGCGGGTGACCCGGGCGGCGCGCGCACTCGGCTATCGGCCCAATACGGTCGCCCGCAGCCTGAGGACCGCCCGATCCTCGAGCATCGGCCTGGTAATTCCCGATCTGACCAACCCGCTGTTCCCACCGATCGCGCGGGGGGTCGAGGACGTCCTTCGTGCGGTGGGCTACAACGCGTGGATCGTGAACACCGACAGCGACCCCGCGCGGGAGGTCGCCGCGGTGGAGTCGATGCTCAGCCGGAACGTGGAGGGCTTCGTCTTCGCGACCGCGCTGCTCGAACACCCCCTGCTCGAGCAACTCGCGGCGACGGACACCCCGATCGTGCTGGTGAACCGCCGGGTCGCCACCGCGGACATCCCGTCCGTCACCGTGGACGACACGGCCGGGGTGGCGTTGGCGATGCGCCACCTGGTCGAGCTGGGACACCGCGAGATCGTGCACCTGGCCGGGCCGCAGGAGCTGTCGACCGGCGCCGGCCGGCTGCGCGCCTTCCGGCAGGCGCTGCGGGACCACGGTCTGGACGACTCTCCCGAGCGCGCGGTGGTATGCCGCTCGTGGAGCGAGGCCGCCGGCGCGCGCGGGGCCAAGGAGCTGCTCGACGCCGGAGTTCCGTTCACCGCCGTCCTGGCCGGCAACGACCTGCTCGCGCTGGGCTGCTACGACGCTCTGGCCGAGCATGGCCTGGCGTGTCCGCGCGACGTCAGCGTCGTCGGGTTCAACGACATGCCCTTCGTCGACAAGCTCCGGCCGCCGCTGACCACCGTGCGCATCCCGCACTACCAGCTCGGCACTGAGGCCGCGCGGCTGCTGCTCGAGAGGCTGCGGCAGCCCGGGCGCCACACGCCCTCCGTCCTGCTGCCGCCGACGCTCGTGGTGCGCGAGTCCACCGCGCCGCCGCGCGGTCGAGCAGCCGCCCGGCAGCCGCGTCGCCCGACGAGTCGCCCGGGCGCGGTGCCGCACCCGTCGGCGCGCGCGGTGACCACGAACTCGCCTTGAACCGGCGTCCCCGGTACCGCGTGTGTCACCGATCGTGGCTTAACGCGGCGCCCGTGGCGAACCGGATCGCGGTGTGGTTGAGCGTGCCGGGCACCGGACGCCACGGAACGAGTCGGCGCGGCGTGACGAGGCGAAGCTCGTGCTGGTGCAGCACAGCGGCGAGGAGCGTGCTGGTGAGGAAGAGCACGAGGTCACGTCCGGGGCACTCGCCGGGGCCGGCGCTGAACGGGATGAGCGCCGCCTGGTCCGGCGCCGCGGGCGCGATCCACCGTTCGGGGGTGAAGTGGTCCGCGTGGGCCACGGTCTGCCCGTCCCGGTGGAAGAACGAGCTGACAATGATGACCGTGGTGCCCGCGGGCATCACGGCACCGTCCCAGCCGGTCTCGGTGGTGCTGTCGCGCAGCACCGCCAGCGTCGTCGGCCACAGCCGCAAGGACTCCAGCACACAGCTGCGCAGGTACGGCAGGTGTTGCGCGCGGGACAGGTCGCGTCCGGCGAGTTCGTCATACGCGCGGGCGGCGTGCCCGGGATGTGTCGCCAACACCGCCAGCGTGCGGAACGCCGCGATGCCCGCGGCGTCGAAGGCGAACAGCCACTGCGGCACCTGACCGTCCGGCCGAGTCGCCTCGTCGGCGGGTGTGGCCGCGAGGACGCCGGCCAGGCTGCCCGGTTCGGCCGCCCGCAGGTACGTCTGCAGCCGGTTCATGAACTGTCGATGTACGTCAGTGCGCCTGGGGCGCAGATAGGCCCAGTTCGCGTTTCGGCGCAGCACGGCGAGCAGGTCGGTGACCCGGTGGTCGTCCCGGGCGGCGTCGCCCAGCACGGTGCGACGCACGATGCGCCAGAACGCCCGGGAGTAGCTGTCCCAGTACAGGTGCCCGGTCCTGTCCGCGTCCGCCATAAGCAGCGCGACCTCGTCGCGTACCTTCGATGTGATGTCCTGCGCGAGGCGGTGCAGGGGTTGTCCTGTGTCGAGTACCGCTTCGTTGAGACGGCGTCGCTGCGCCCGTACCGGTCCGTGGGAGATGAGCACGCCGTCGGGCTGGAAGTGTGCCAAGGCGGCGCGCTTGTCCCGGTTGGCGAGCGCGAACGGCTCGGGAGACTCGGCGAGGATCCGGCGCACGTGCTCGGGCGACAGCGGGATCGCTACGGACCGGCCGGGTATCCGCAGGCGTAACGGGCCCGGGCCGTAGCGGGCGCGCAGCCGCTGCAGCAGGCGGACGGCCCTGTGGTCCGCGTCGAGGAGGTCCGCCAGTGCGACGGCAGCGGGCCGCCGCAGGATCACGCCCCGCGCCACAGTTGGCGCCAGCACCTGGGCGCCGAAGCGCAGCGTGTCCAGCACCGACGCCCGGGGCAGGTACCCCTCGCCGCGTAACCCGTTGCTGGTCGGGGTGGATGCACCCCTTTCGTCCCGGCGGAGCACGTCCGCGTTCTACCCGGACCGTATGGCCCGAAACGAGGCAGGGACAACGACGAGCGTCCTGTGCCTCTCCGTACGCAGGGTTGACCACCTGGTCACGGCGATCGTCGCGCTCGCGCCCGGCTTCGGCGGGATCGATCTCGCGGAGATCCCGGCGCCCGCGTGTTTCGAGGTGAGCCGCCGGCTGCGGCAGGCGGCGCTGCGCATTCCGGTGTTCCACGACCGTCAGCACGGCGTACCGGTCGTGGTTCTGGCCGGTTTGCGCAACGCGCTGAGAGCGGTGAACAAACAGGTGGAGGCGGCCCGGCTGGTGGCCACCAGCCGGCTCGACCAGCCGAGTGATCATGGTGGCCCCACCACGGTGATATACAGGTCGGGTGACTGATTCCGTAGCCGCCCGGATGCGCGCCGAAGCCGGCGCGTTCCTGGCGGCGCTGCACGACACGCAGCGCTCGGTCGCCCACCGCGGCTTCGCCGACGACGCCGCGCGCCGGTGGATCGAGTACCGGCCCCGCCCGCGGCCCGGGATCTGCCTGGCCGACCTCGACCGGGACGCGCGCAAGGCCGCCCACCGGCTGCTCGCCACCGGGTTGAGCCCGCACGCCTACGCCCAGGCGATGGCGATCATCGCCTTGGAAGAGGTGCTCGATCGGCGCGAAGGATGGGTACGCCACCGGCACAGCAACGACTACTGGGTCATGGTCTTCGGTGACCCCGAACGGGACGAGCTGTGGTCGTGGCGGTTCGAAGGGCACCACCTGTCGGTGACCATGACGGTCGCGGACGCTCAGGTCTCCCCCGCTCCGGTGTTCCTCGGCGCGAACCCGCACTGCGTCAGCTACGCCGGCCGCCCGGTGCTCCGCCCACTGGCACCCGAGGAGGACCTCGCCCGGGCGCTGCTCGATGCCCTCGGCACGGCCGGGCGGACGGAGGCGATCGTCGCCGACCGGGCGCCGCCCGACATCCGCAGCGCCACCTCGGCCCGCGCCGACGCTGGCATCGAGCCACTCGGTGTCGCCGCCGGGAGGCTCGACCCGACCGCGCGGGCGTTGCTCGACCACTTGGTGGCGCTCTACCTCGGCCGGCTGCCCGCCGATGTGGCCGCACGCGAGGCGGCCCGCGTCAGGTCGGGCGAGCTGTACTTCGCCTGGGAGGGTCCGACCCGGCCCGGCCAGCGGCACTACTACCGCATCCAGGGTGACGACCTGCTCATCGAGTACGACAACACCGCCGAGGACGGCAACCACGCGCACACCGTGCTGCGGCGGCCGCGAAGCGACTTCGGCGACGACGTGCTCGCCGCGCACCGGGCCGAGTGGCACCCGGCGCGGCAGTCCTGAGCGGGCATCACGCCCCGCGGCCCGCGTCCGGTGGAGACGGCGGATCACCGTCTGCGTCAGGCCGCACGCCAACAACGAGCCGCATCGGCGAGCAGGGCCACGGGGTCGGCCACGTTCGGGTCATCGCGCACCACCAGCGTGGTCAGCCCGGCGGCGCGGAAGCGAGCGAAGGACGCCACGACGTCATCCACCGTGCCGGCGGCGGTGAACTGGTCCAACATGTCGTCGGTGACCAGATCGGCCGCGGGTCGGCCGGCGCGCCAGGCGTCTCGGAACCGCTGGGCGAGCTCGGGTTCGAGCCCGGCTACCCGGGTGATGTCGTGCACGCCGTGAATGCCGAGGAAGGTCGCGACGACCGGCTTGAGCGAGGCGCGGACCTCGGCGCGGCGGGCCGCCGGGCCGCAGGCGAAGCTAACGTAGGCACCAACGTCGATGGGACGGCCAATGCGTTCGCGGGCCCAGGCGACGTACGCCGGTGAGGAGAGGATCGACAGCAGTACCCCGTCGGCGATCTCGCCGGCGAGGGCCAGGGCGCGTCGGCCTTTCACGCCAAGGTAGATCGGCGCGTCGGGGCGTACGGGCGTGAACGACAGCTTGGCATCGACGCGCCAGCCGTCGCCCACGTGCCGGACCGGCTCGCCGGACAGCGCCCGGCGCACTATCTCCACCGACTCGCGCAACCGACCGAGCGGCTGGGTGAAGGGGATGCCGAGCATCTCCTCCATCCAGCGCGCGTTGCTCGCACCGAGGCCGAGCACGGCGCGCCCGCCGGACAGTTCGTCGAGGGCGGCGTGCTCCATCGCGATCAGCATCGGGTGCCGGGTCCAAGGGTTGACCACGCCGATCCCGACGCGTATCCGGGATGTGGCCGCCGCGACGGCCGCCGCGGCGCTGAACGCCCCGCGCTCGAAGTAGTCCTCCGTAACCCAGACCTCGCCGAAGCCGTGGTCCTCCGCGGCGCGGGCCAGTTCGGCCGCCTCCCGCAGGTCGCGGTGCCCGGACAGGGAGTAGGCGAGCCTCATCGGCACACCTCGGCAAGGGCGGCGTCGAGCGCGGCCAGTTCCGGCTCGATCACCGGCACCGGCGGCAGTCCGGCGGCGGTAGCCCCCACATCCTTGAGCCCGGTGGAGGTTCCGATCACCACGACCGTCTCGTCCGCGCGTATCCGGCCGCCTTCGGCCAGCCGGCGGACGGCGGCCAGCGCCACGGCCGAGGCGGCCTCCAGGTACAGGCCTTCGGTACGGCCGGCGAGCGCCTGGGTGGCGAGGATCTCCGCATCGTCGGGCACAGCCACCGCCTCACCGCCGCTGGCGCGCAGGGCGGCGAGTCCCTGGTACGTGCCGACCGGCGAGGCGATCGAGAAGGCGACCGAGGGTCCGGCGGGAACCGGGCCGGCGGTGTCAACGCCGCGGGCGAGCGCGTCGGCGTACGGGCCGAAGGGCTCGGCGGCCACCAGCCGTGGCACCTGCCCGATGACGCCGAGGGCGCGCAGGTCGGCGAACCCGCGCCCGATGCCGGCCAGACCGTCGGCGTACGCGGTCGGCACGACGACCACGTCGGGCGCGCCGCCGAGCTGGTCGACCAGCTCGTACGCGATGGTCTTGTAACCGTCGACGCCGAACGGGTTGGAGCCCACCGGCGGGTTCTGGAAGCCGGACATGGGCACCCATCCCCGGCTGCGGACCGCCTCGGCCATGAGCTGCCAGCGTTCCGGACCGGTACGCAGCGCCACCACGTGCGCGCCGTACACCTGCATGAGGGTCTTCATGGTCTGCGGCACCGACTCCAGGGTCAGTACCACGCACCGCAGGCCGGCCGCGGCGGCGTAGGCGGCGACGGCGGCACCGTGGTTGCCGGTGGTGGAGACCACAACCGTGTCGGCCTTGTCGGCGGCCGCGCGGCTGACCGCCACCGCCGCCAGCCGGTCCTTGTAGGACCACGTCGGGTTGCGCGTCTCGTCCTTGACGTACAGCCGCTCGACACCGAGCGCGGCGCCGAGCCGGCGCGCCGGCAGGAGCGGCGTGTTGCCCTCGCCGAGGCTCACCACGGGTCCGTCTGCGTCGAGCGGCAGCAGCGCCCGGTAGCGGAACAGACCCGGTTGCGTCGGGTCGACCGGCAGCGCCGCCCGGTCGCGCGGACGGTAACCGGACAGATCGTAGGCGGGCAGTGCGTTGGCGGGTACGCCACGGGCCGCGCAGCCGGGACAGCCGGCGAACCCGGCGTCCGCCGCCACCTGTGCGCCGCACCGCACGCACCGCAGGTGACCCAGGTAGCTCACGCCGGCACCACCCGCAGTCCCCGATCCGATACGCTGAGCCGCTCGCAGCCGTCCGGGGTGACCACGACGGTGTCCTCGACCATCATGCCGCCCCAGCCCAGCCGGTAGTACGGCGGTTCGATGCACATCGTCATTCCCGGCTCCAGTGGTGTCGATACGCCCGGCGCGATGATCGGTGGCTCGTATGGCGATAGGCCGATGCAGTGGCCGGCGTGGTGACGCCGGTACGGGTTGACCCCGCCGGCGCGGACCCGATCCACGGCCACGTCGAACACCCGGTGCGCGGGCACCCCGGGGGCGATGAGCGCGAGCTGCTCCTCCTCGGCCGCGAGCACGGCCGCGTACACGGCGGCCTGCTCGGCGTCGGGCTCGCCGAGCACCGCGGTGCGGCCGAGGTCCGACCAGTACCCCTCGTACGTGCCCCCGACGTCGAAGCGCAGCAGCTCTCCGTGGCGCCACTGACGGTCGGTCGGGTACGCGTCGGCGAGCGCGCTGCGCGGACCGGAGGTGACCACGACGAACTTGGGCTGCATGCCGGCGGCGGCCATCGCGGCGGCCAGCGTCGCGGCGATCTGTCGTTCCGTACTACCCGGCTTGGCCTCGGCGAGCGCCGCGTCGATGGCGTCCTCGGTGATCCGCGCGGCGGTGCGCAGCAGCTCGACCTCCCCCGGCAGCTTGCGCGCCCGGACGCGCAGGATCCACTCCGAGGCGTCGACGGCACCAGGAGGCAGGGCCGCCGCGGCGTCGGCGCCGAGTCCGCTGTGGTCCACGCCCAGGCGGGTGCCGGCGGGCAGGACCCGCAGGGCGGCGGCCAGCGCGTCGGCGTACCCGGCGTGCCGGCCGGCCATGCCGTCCAGCGGGGTACCCTCGGTGCCCTCGAAGTAGAAGGTGCCGAATGGCACGATCCGGTCGGCCGGTACGCCCGCGTCCACGGCCGGCGCGCTGTCGGCCACCGGGGCGACGAGCCACACGTCGTCGCCGGTGACCAGAGCCGCCATCTGGTGGTTGCGCCACACCGCGGACCCGACCGCGCGGTACCCCGTCGCGTAGTGCACGTTCTCGCTTGCCGTGGCCAGGAACGCGTCGAAGGGTGCCGCGGCGAGTGCCTCGCGCAGCCGCCCCAGTCGGGCGGCGGACAGGTGCTCAGCCACGCTGACCCGCCTTCGCGATGACGCCGGCGGCGAACTCGCTCATCTGGTCGAGCGTTTCGCTGACCGTGTTGGCGGCGAACAGCAGCCCGGCCAGCGTGTTCACGCCTGCCTGCCGGTACCGCTCAACCTGTTCGAGGATGTCGTCCGGGGTGCCGACGAGGTTGCGGTTGGCGATGTCGGTCGGGTCCTGGTCCTTCAGCGTGGTCTTCGACAGCGACTGCAGGTGCTTGTACAGCTGCGAGGACTCGAAGCGGCGCACCGCCTCCTCGCGCGTGGCCGCCACCGAGACGCCGACCTGCAGTGCGACCTCGAAGTCGGTAGGCAACGCCCGACCGGCCGTCGCGGCGGTCTCCTGGATCTCGGCGACGCCCGCCGCGACCTCCGCGGGCGTCAGGCAGGCCGGCATCCAGCCGTCGCCGAGCAGCGCCGCCCGCTGCTTGGAGCCCGGGGCGTTGCCCCCGGACAGGATCGGCACCCGGCCGCGTACCGGCTTGGGGTAGCTCTCCACGTCGGCGAAGCGCACCCAGCGCCCGCTGTAGCTGGCGCGGCGTTCGCGCCAGAGCAGGTCGAGGCCCTCGATGGCCTCGCGGGCGAACTCACCGCGGTTGATCTTGCGGTCCGGATCCATCGCGGTGAGCTCCTCCCGGTACGCGCCGATGCCCACGCCGAGCACGAACCGGCCGCCGCTGAGCTGGTCGAGGGTCGCCGCCATCTTGGCGACCACCACCGGGTTGCGGAACGGCAGGACCAGGATGCACGTGGCCAGCCGGATCCGGCTGGTCTTCGCCGCGACGTACGAGAGGTAGGAGACCGGATCGTAGTACCGCGGCGGGTCGGCGAACTCCTCCCGCACGTACCGCTGCGTGCTCACGTGGTCGTTGGCCCACACCGACTCGAAGCCGAGCTCCTCGGCGGTGACGGCGAGCCGTACCGCGTCGGCGGGGTCGGCGTACGGCACGGGGTACATCAGCCCCTCGGTGCCCGTCGGTACGCCGAGACCGAACCTCACAGTGACTCTCCCTCCCGGACCGGGACCGCCTGGGGTTGCGGCCGTCGGACGGCCGCCGCGCTCACCGAACCGACGATCGCGTAAAGCACCAACCCGTAAACGAGCCCTTCGATTGCGTCGACTCCGAACACGTTGGTGTATTTCGACAGTACGGCGGCAGCCAGCCACACGGCGAGCGCCTCCCAGCGCACCGAGGGTGCGGTCCGCAGCAGTTCCTCACCGGAGGCGCGCCTGGCAAGGATCCAGAAGTGGGCGATCAGGACGCCCGCGAACGGCGGCGAGACCAGCCCGACGACCTGCAGGAAAACCAGGAAACGGTCGGCCAGCCCGGCAAACGCGACAAGTACTGCGATGACGATCGACACGATAGTCCACATTGGCTTCGCTATCCGCATGCCGACCGTGTTCGACGCGTTAGTGAAGGCCAGTGACGCGGAGTACAGGTTGTTGTCTGCGGTGTTCCACAGGGCGAGGAAGAGCATCACCGCCGCAGGTGCGAGCAGGCCGAGTCCGTGCATGACCACGACGAAATTGCTGTTGCCCACCTTCATGGCCGAAATGGTGGCGATGGTCTCGAATACCCCGGCGCCGACGACGAATCCAGCGAAACTCGAGATCAGCACATCGCGGGGACGACAGGCGAACCGCGCGACGTCGCCGATCAGGGCAGCCCCGGTCACCCAGGTGGCGATGACAGCGCCGATCGCAACGCCGAAGCCGATCGGCACCGCTGGCTGGTGGGTCAGCACATCGGCGAAGCCGCCCTCGCCGGAGGCGATCCGGAACACCGCGAACAGTGCGATGGCGATCTCGACCGGCACGGCTATCGCGGAGAACCTGGCCAGGCCCTTGAATCCGAAGATCGCTGTGGACGTGATCGCGATGGCGAAGGCGAGCACGAAGGCCCAACTGGGGATCGCCGGGATGAGGTTGTGCACCGCCACGCCCCACGTGTCCATGAGCACGCCGATGAAGCCCATGGCCAGGACGCCCAGCAGCAGCGACACCACGACGGCTCCGTGCCGGCCGAACACCGCGCGCGACGCCAGGTAGCTGGACAATCCAGTGCGGTATCCGACCAAACCGATAAGCGTCGACACCGCGACCAGCACCAGGTTGCCCAACAGGATCGCAGCCATGCCTACGGCGAAGCTGGTGCCACCACCAACGACGCCGCCCACCAGGAAGCTGCTCACACTGATGTTCCAGCCGATCTGCACAATGATCATCTGGATCAACGACCTACGCCGGTGTGCCGGGACCGGCTCCAGAGCGTGGTCGTTGAGATCGGTAGCCAGCGAACCGGACACGGTCGACGCCGAGCCGTTGGTACTCATGGTCACCTCCCGGATGCGCGTCCGATCACTGATTGGACACGCGATGACCGCCAGTTCAGGTCATCATTGGCGCAAGTGTCGGCAGCGACGCGGCGAACGGCTACGGTCGAAACACCAAATGCCCTGGGAGGTATTTGTGGATCTTGCACAAGTCGTCGCTGCGATCATGGCGGAGTTGGAGTCGCTGTCGACGCGGGTGCGCGACGCGGTGTGGCGGCACCTGCCCGGGTACGAGGAGACGCTGATGAGCCGCAGCGACCTGGAGCAGGTGCTGCGGCCCAACCTGCGCACGGCCCTGGCCGCCCTCGCCGAGGACCGCCGGCCGCGACCGGATGAGCTGCGAACCGCCGCACGGCTCGGGGAACAGCGCGCACTGCAAGGTGTGCCGCTGGAAGGGATAGAAGCGTCCTGGCGGACGGCCGAGCGCATCCTCGTCGACGCCCTGCTCAAGCACGCCGACCGGCTGCCGCCGGCGACGCTGCGCCGCGCCACCGCCACGCTCGCGGTCGCCTTCGACGACATGATCCGGGCCACCGTGGAGGCCTACCACCGCACGCAGGCCGAGGTGACCGAGCGGTTCGAGTGGACCGCACGCGACCTGGTGTCGCGCCTGGCCGGCACGGAACGGGTCGACCCGCAGGAGCTGGCCGCCATAGCGCGTGCCGTGGAGGTCGAGCCCGACCAGCCGTTCGTCGCCGTCGCCCTTGGTGCGCCGCCGGAGTCCGGCGGCACCGTCCGCCGGGCGCACCGGCACATCGTGGCGACCGTCGCGGCCCACGCGTCCGGGCGGATCCTGTCGGGCACCCACCACGGGCACGTGATGCTGCTGGTGCCCACCGACGACGACCGGGCACTCGCCGCGGCGCTGCAACGGGCGCTGCGGCGACAGGGTTCGAACGCCACGCTGCTGGCCGGCGTCGGCCTGCCCCAGCCCCACCTCGCCGCGGCCGGCGTCTCGTGCGGGCAGGCGGATGCCGCGATCGACGTCGGCCTGCGCACCGGCGCCTACCGGTGCGCCGTCCGCTACGCCGATGTGATCGTGGAGGCGCTGCTCCTGCGTAACCGGGACGCCGCCCGCCGGCTGATCGACACGCGGCTTGGCCCGCTGGCCACCCGGCCGCAGTTCATGGCCACGCTGCGCGCGTACCTCGCCAACGACCTGTCCGTCCGACAGACCGCCCAGGCGCTGCGCGTACACCAGAACACCGTGGCGTACCGGCTGGCGCGGGCGCGGGAGCTGGCCGGTCTCGGCAGGGAAGGCCTCGAAGGCCTGCTCGATCTCGCGGCCGCGCTGAAGGCGTGCGACCTGCTTGGCGAACCGCGTGCGCAGGTGCCCGGCACCTGAACAGATCGGTCCGAGCGCGGGTCTGCGCTCGGACCGATCTCACCGCCGAAGTCGGTCAGCCCTCGCGCGAGCGGCCCACGAGGCGCCACGCCAGCGGCAGCGCCCCGGCCGCCGCGCAGGCCTTCAGCGCGTCCCCGAGCAGGAACGGCACCACGCCGTGGGCGATCGCCCAGCCGATCGACCGTCCCGTCGAGAGCGCGAGCACGGTGACGCCGAGCGCGTAGATCAGCAGGCTCCCGGCCACGTAGGACACGGCCGTGCTCGCGACCCTGCGGTCCGCGCCGCGCTGGCTGAGCCAGCCGACGAGGTAGGCGGCGAGCACGAAACCGAGCAGGTAGCCGCCGGTCGCCCCGAAGACCACCTGGACGCCGCCCTTGCCGTCGGCGAACACGGGCATCCCGACCACGCCGGCGGCAAGGTAGACGACCTGCGCGAGGGCGCCGCGCGCCGGCCCGAGCGCCGCCGCGGTCACGAGCACCGCGAAGGTCTGCAGCGTCACCGGGACCGGCGAGCCCGGGACGGGGATCGCGACCTGGGCGGCGAGCGCGGTCAGCGCGGCCGCGCCAGAGACGAGCACGGCGTCCCGGACGGCGTGACGGGCCCAGATCGCGTCGACCAACACGCCACGCTTGAGGGGGATGGACAGACTGGTACTCATGCTCTGCGGCTTCCCTTTCGATTGAGCGGATGCTGCTGGAGCATTCTGCGGCACGGCCCGGGTCGGCGATTATGACGCCCGCCACCACCGCCGCGAGCCCCGGCCACCGCGTACGAGGGCCGCGTGGATGCCGTCCTCCGCCGTGATCCCGGGGATACCGATACCGATCCCGGCGACACCGGTAACTACGCGTGATCAGCCGGCCGCGTCGATACCGGCGAAGCCGGCGCGGGCCAGCCGCTCCAGCTCGTCCAGCGCCGCCTGCGCCCGGGCCGCGGCGTCCGGATCGCGTTCGGCAAGGCCACTGGCGACGAAGTCCTCCTCGTCCAGCCGGAGGATCGTGCGCCCGTCGGCGGACGCCCACAGGTCGAGGTCCAGGTCGTCGACGACGAGGCTGCGCTCGTGCACCCGGACCGGCCGGGTCACGTCGCAGTACCAGCCCTTGAGCGTGCCGTCGGCGGCGTGGACCTGCTTCACCGAGTACCAGCGGTCCCGCCAGTAGTGCTCGGTGAACACGTCGCCGTGCTCGAAACGCACGAACCCGAGGTCGCGGCTCGCGTCCCCGGCCCACGCTGCCCGTACCACGATGTGTGTCCCGTCATCGGACACCACCGCCGCCGGATACTCCACGTCCGGCCGGGGGTGCTTGACCAGCCTGACGAGCACCTCGGCGCCCTCGGCCAACATCGCGGCGCCGCTTCCGACACCGGCGTTCACGCCACCTCCAGCAGCGTCTTGCCCACAGTAGACCGTGCCTCGATCGCCGCATGCGCGTCGGCGGCGCGCTCGAGCGGGAAGCGCTGTCCGATCAGGGGGCGCATCCGCCCGGCCGCCGTTTCGGCCAGCGCCCGCTCGGTGAGCGCGCGCAGCTCCTCCGGCGCCACGGGCCCCGTGCGCAGCAGGACCACCCCGCGGGCCACGGCCTCCTCGTCGGTCACGTCCGCCCAGGCGCCGCTGGCGAGCCCGAAGCTGAGCATCCGCCCGCCCTCGCCGAGCAGTCCGAACGCGGTGCGCGCGACCGCTCCACCCACCCCGTCGAAGACGAGGTCGACTCCGCCGACGGCCTGGCGCACGCGCTCGGCCCAGTCCGGCTCCCGGTAGTCGACCGCCACGTCCGCGCCCAGGTCGCGGGCCACCTCGACCTTGCGTGGCCCGCCGGCCGCGGCGACCACCGTCGCCCCGGCGCTCTTGGCGAGTTGGACGAGCAGCGAGCCCACGCCACCCGCGGCCGCCTCGACGAGGACCCGTTCCCCGGCCCGTACCTCCGCCGACCGGGCCAGCAGCAGCGCGGTGCGCCCGTCGGCCAGCACCGCCACCGCGTGGTCGAGTCCCAGCCCGTCGGGCACCTCGATCAACGCACCGGCGTCCACGGCGACCCGTTCCGCGTACCCGCCCGATCCGCCGGTGCTGCTCACCACCCGCCTACCGATCAGTCGACTGTCGACGCCCGGGCCGACCGCGGCGACCACGCCCCCGACGCCGTTGCCCGGGATCATCGGCAAATCCACCGGGAACGGGCCGGTTCCCGCGCGGATCTGCGTCTCCACGAAGGTGATGTTCGCGAACGCCACGTCGATCAACGCCTGTCCCGGGCCGGGCACGGGATCCGGCGTGTCGGCCGGCACGAGCACCCCCGGCCCGCCGAACTCCCTCAGCCACACCGCACGCATCAGCACATCCTTCCGATCGGCTCAGCACCGGACCCACCGGCCTCGGCCCATCAACGATGCCGCGGTCCTGCCGAATCGCAACCGACAATTCGCTACGGACAGGCTGTGGCGCGCGACACGTCCGACCGGTCCCGCTACGCGGGCACAGCCAGTGGCGGCAGTGGACAGTGCAGCAGCGCGCAGATCGTCCGCAGCAGCTCCAGCTCGGTGACGGTCAGCTCGCGGTCGGCGCTGATGACGTCGACCGCGGCCTGTACGAGACGCTCCTTCTCCGCCGGCGCCAAGCCGTCGAGCGGCACCCAGACATCCTCCAGCGCCGTCACGCCGCGCTCAGCCGGATGGAAGCCCACGACCCGGTCGGGCAACGCCCGGCGCAGGCCGGCCTGGAACGCGCGTTCGGCTCGGTCCGCGCTCTCGTGACCGGCCTGCGCGAGCACCGCGAGCAGAGTCAGCACCGCGTCGGCGTTCGCGGCCAGGGTGTCGCCGCGCCCGGTCACGCGCCACCCCGACGGCGGGTGCACCGATTCGTACAGCTCGCGGCGCAGCAGCCGGGACAGGCAATACTCGAAGACGCTGACCCGCTCGTCCGCGCGTACCAGCGCGTCCACCGCGTCGAGGACGATCTCGCGGTCGGCCGGCGGCCGTTGCCGCAGGGCCGGGAAGGCCAACTCCGCCAGCGGCAGGCGCACCAACGGGTCCAGGCCGACCAACGCCTCCGCCTCCCTCAGCGCCGCGTCGGCGACCGCCTGGCCGTACCGCTGCGCCACCGCGGTGTGCTGCGCCGCACGGACCTCGGGATCCCCGGACATGAGCAGCCCGAGGACGAGCGGCAACGCGGTGTCCGGGTGGTGCGCACGCTCGCGGAGCGGCTCGGGGATGCGGGCCAGGATCGCCTGGGCCCGGTGGTACGAGTCTGGCGACTGCGCGCCGATCTGGGCGACGATCTGGCCGGCCGGCACGACGGCCTCGACCACCCCCGGCTCGCGCAGTCCCCGCGCGGCGTCCTCCGCCAGCCCCGACGGCGGCCGCGCCGTCCAGCGCCGGTGCAGCTCCGCAAGCTGTGCGGGGTCGAAGGACGGATCGAGCACCTTGATGCGCTTCGCGAGCGGCGGATGGGTGGCGAACAGGCCGTGCAGCCGCTTGCCCGCGCCGAAGAGCATGTGCCCGACCTCGTCGCTGCGGGGCGTGCGCATGGTCGAGCCCTCGGCCACGCCGCCAATCTTCTTGAGCGCCCCGACGAGCCCGGCGGTCTGCCGGGTGAACTGGACGGCCGAGACGTCGGCGAGGTACTCCCGCTGCCGGGAGACCGCGGCCTGGATGAGGCGCCCGGCGAGCACACCGACGAAGCCGACGACGAGCAACCCGAGGCCGATGAACGGCAACGGGTTGCGCCCGCCGTCGCGGCCCCGCCGGCCTCCGAACGCGCCGGAGCGCAGCAGGATCCGCCCGATCACGGTGAGGAAGAGGATCCCGAACAGCAGTCCCATCAGCCGGATGTTCAGCCGCATGTCGCCGTTGACCACGTGGCTGAACTCGTGCGCGATGACCCCTTGCAGTTCGTCCCGGTTCAACCGCTCCAGGGCGCCACGGGTCACCGCGATCGCGGCGTCCCCTGTGGACCATCCGGCGGCGAACGCGTTGATGCCCGGCTCGTGCGGCAGGACGTACACCGCCGGCACGCTCACCCCGGAGGCGATCGCCATCTCCTCCACCACGTTGCGCAGGCGGCGCAGCTGCGGGTCGGTGGTGTCCGGCGGGACGAGCACACCGCCAAGCCCGCGGGCGACCACGCCCCCGCCGCCGCGCAGCTGCGCGGTCCGGGTCAGCGCTGCCAGGGCGATGGCGGTCAGCGTCGCGATGCTGACCAGCGCCACGAGCGGGACGAGCTGGTCGATGGGCTGCTCCTGCGCGCCGATCGCCACCACCACGACCAGATCGACGGTGAGCACGATGCCGAGAACGGCGACGAGGAAGAGCAGCACCAGGCGGATCGACAGCCGGCGGACCCGCTCCTGGCGGCCGAAGAAGTCCAGTCCGGCAGCGGTGGGTGCGGTCATCCGGCCCGCCTAGAAGGACACCCGCGGGGGCTCGCGGTGCCGCGGATCCTCGGTCTCGAAGGGCGCGGCCGGCAGGAACGAGAACATGCGCGCGATCAGGCTGGTCGGGAACGTCTCCCGCCGGTTGTTGTAGGCGAACACCGCGTCGTTGTACGCCTGCCGGGCGAACGCCACCCGGTTCTCGGTCGAGGTCAGCTCCTCGGACAACTGCATCATCGTGGTGTTCGCCTTCAGGTCCGGGTACGCCTCGGCCAGCGCGAACAGCCGACCGAGCGACTGGGTCAGCGCCGTCTCCGCGCCCCCCAGCTCCCGCATCGCCGCCGCGTCACCCGGCCGGGAGCTCGCGCTCGCCTGCGCGGCGACCGCTCCGCTGCGCGCCGCGATCACGGCCTCGAGGGCCTCGCGCTCGTGTTTAAGGTAGCCCTTGGCGACCTCGACCAGGTTCGGGATCAGATCATGCCGCCGGGTCAGCTGCACGTCGATCTGCGAGAAGGCGTTGCGGTACGCGTTGCGCGCCCTGACCAGCCCGTTGTAGGCGCTGACCGCCCAACCGGCGACCACGACGACCAGCAGCAGCGGGCAGCCGAGCCAGATCACCCACTCCACGGCACGTCCTCGACTCGGCGGGCAACGACCGATGACCGGATCACGCCTTCCAACCTAAGCCCCGATGTCACGTCTCGGCTGCCCGTTACCCGCGCGAAACGATGTCGAGTTCGCGTCATGACGCTCCGGGAGTTGAAGCCGGGCCGGGACGATCAGCCGATACGCCCCGTTATGCCGATATCGGACAGCGAGCATGATGACCATCGCCGCGGCTCCCGACATCAGCGAGACCCGTGCAGATCGCGCGTGGCGACCAGCGCGATGACGCACGCCATAGCCCCCACCAGCGCGTTCCGCTCCGCCGCGCGCACGCCGAACCGCCTGAGCCCGTTGAGGAAGGCACCCGCGGCCAGGCACGCCAGCGCCGCGGCGGAGATTCCGCGCAACCCCCAGCCGGTCAGCGCAACGATGTAGTACACGACCGCGTCGGTGGCGAGCCGCGGCGCGGACGCGTGGTCCGCGAGCAGCGCGAGGGCGACGCCGCCGGCCAGCCTGCAGATGGCGATGGACACTCCGCCGCCGGGCTCATGCCACGCGTACGGCCATCACCTCGGCCAGCGTCTTCAGCCGGTGCCGGGACTTTAGGCGGTAGAAGATCTTGAAGCCGCCGTAACGGAAATTGCCGAAGCGGGCCATGTCCCGCTGGACCCACTCGGTGTACTGCTCGGTCTTCACCTGGTGAGCCTTGGGCAGCAGGTCCACGGCGTAGGTAGTCCCGGCCCGACCAGCCCGAGGGCGATGCCGGAGACAAGGGTGACCCGCAACCCTCGGCGTGGGGGCACCGGACGGCGGTAGGTGGGACGGAATCGCGTCACGCGAACGCGAACCGAGGACGACGGGCATATCCGAAGAACCAGGGATATCAGCCCTCGGTTACGCCGATCAGGCAGATGCTCCCGCCGCCATCGCGGGCCATTCGCGGCGTTGCGCGTCGACGAGGCCCAGGTGGTAGTACGCGACGGAGGCGGCTCCTGCCCCGCGTGCCACACCCACCGCGGCGGCGAACTCGGACTCGTCGACGGCGTGCTCCGGCAGGAGCGACAGCCCCACATGCAGCACGCGGGGACGATCGGTGGCGGAGCGCTCGGCATCCAGCACTGCGCGCACCTGCGACGCGGAACCGTACGCCAGCACCCGCACCCGCGCCCCGGCCCGCTCCACCTCGCCAAGGTGCACGCCGGTCGCCCAACGGTCCCCGAACGAGACGAACTCTACCGGTGCCCGGCTCACCTCGACGAGGTCGGCCACCAACGAGGTCACCGCCGCGGTGCGCACGCCGAGGTACGCGTCGAGCCCGTCCACTGCCGACAGTGCCGAGGCCGCGGGACCGGCGTACGACGCCGTCCACACCGCGCGCAGGCGTTCTGCCAACGCGTCCACGTCGACACCTGCCCTTTGACCCGCGCGCCGGCAGTGCGCGCAGAAGCAGATCCGAGCCAGCCGGATCAGCGTGTCCGGGTCCGCGGCGGCGACCATGGCGTGAGCGTGGTGCGGCAGCGGCATCCAGTGCGCGGACTCCACCTGCACCCGATCGGCCCGCGCGCCCACGTCGGCCACCAACGCGCGGACGTACGCGCGCACCCGTGGATGCGCCACACACAGCGCCGCCCGCACCGGCTCACCCCACACCGTGCGGACCGCCAGATCCGGATCACGCTCACCCAGGTCGTTGTGCAGGCACACCGTCCACGCCGTCAGCTCGCAACCGGCCGCATCGGCCAGCCGCCGGCCCAGCGACAGCGCATCCCCCAACTCGTCAACCCACGCCGACACGGCCGGCCACGCCGTGTCGTCGGGCCACCGTGTCGGATCCGGCCGGTAATAGACCGCACTGTGCGGCAGTTCCACCAAATGCCGGCGCGGGTTGTCCGGCACCGTCGCGAACAGGCTGTGATAGCTCACCGCCACGTTCACCCCCGCCAGACCACCGGCCGAGACAAGCCGCGCCAGCGCCGGCACGCCGAGATCCGCAATGTCCCACGGGTAAATCCACGCCGAGGTCTCCATCAGCTCAACCTCTCGTCAATCGAGTGTGGCGGCCCCGATGTCGACGGCGAGTCCGTGGGTTCCGGCCAGCAGACCACCATCGACCGGCAGGTCCACCCCGGTGATCCAGGAAGCCCGATCGCTTGCCAGGAAGGCGACGGCATTGGCCACATCCTGTGGGGTGCCCACCCGGCCCATCGGATACCACCGTTTGGCGCGGGCCAGCGCGTGCGGCCGTTCTGCCCACCCCTGCGTGGCGATGCTGCCGGGAGAGACGGAGTTGACCCGCACGCCGTACCGGCCGTACTGGACCGCGAGCGCTCGCGTGAGGTTCAGCAGGCCGGCCTTCGCCGCGCTGTAGACGTCATTGCCGTAGTACCGATGGCCGTTGACCGAGGCCACGTTCACCACGACGCCCCGCCGGGCCCGCCGCATTCCGGGCAGTACGGCCTGGCACATGCGTATCGCTCCCCCGAGCACCACATCAAGATCTACCGACCAGGTCGACTCCTCGATGGACTCGAACTGCTCGTTGCTGCACACCGCCGCGTTGTTCACGAGGATGTCCACCGGACCGTGTCTCGCGGTCAGGTCCGCGACCACCTCCTTGACGCTGGCCGCCGAACGCACGTCGAGCTGAACAGGCTCCGCGTCCGGGATGCCGGCCGCGGCCTGGCGCGCCTTCTCGGCGTCGAGGTCGGTCACGAACACCCGCGCGCCCTCGGCGGCGAGCGTGCGCGCGATGACGGTGCCGATGTACCCACCGGCCCCGGTGATCAGGGCGTTACGTAAGGAGCTTGTCTGCTTGTTCGTCATGGTTCTCTCTCGGCTCGGGAAGGCTTGCCGCTGATGTTGAAGTCGTCAATGGCCAATCCAATGACGACCGGGTACCGGAGCGAGAGCTCCCCTATCGCCTTGGCCCATGCGACATAATCGAGGTAGTACGGTGCCGAACACTTGCCGCGGTTCACGAGACGAGGGAAGGGCTCGCCGTCCGAGCCGACATACAAGCATTCGTGGGCGAAACCAGGTACGGCATGACCTTGATGCCCGCCTGTTGGGCCGCCGAGGCGAACTCGTCGCGCAGGTCCTCCCATTCGGTAGGCGAACTCCGGATCTGGAAGACGTAGAAGTTGACGTTCAGCTCCTTCAGCCGCCGGATCAGTCGCGGGGTGTCGATGTGCCGGTAGCCGTCGGCACGTGGCTTGGCCTCGCGGATCTGGTCACCGACCGTGTTCCCGCCCACCATGCTGCCGCGCAGGCCCAGCGAAGCGGGTGACGAGTCCGGGTGGGATTCGGCAGTGGTCGGTGACATGAGGTCGGCGCTGACCGGACCGCCGGAGAGCATGGCCCGCGCCAGCCCTAGAGCGACGGTGGCGGCTAGGGCTTGGCGTTTCATCGGTCACCTCCTCCGTATGGCGGTATGGGTTCCACGGTCAGCCCTTGAGGGCGCCCGCAGTGAGGCCCTTAGTGATCTGCCCTTGGAGCAGGGCGAAGACCAGGAGCACCGGGACCACAGTGATCATCATTCCGGCAAAGAGGGTCACCCAGTTGGTGGCGTAGTCGGCAGCCTGCCCGAGCTGGAACAGCCCGAGCGGAAGGGTCATCTTCTCCGGAGAATGGATGAGCAGCAGGGCGTAGAAGAACTCGTTCCAGTTCTGCAGGAAGCTGATGATGGCCACCGAGGCCAGCCCCGGGCCCAGCAGCGGCAGGATCACGGAGATGAAGGCGCGGGTCGGACCAGCGCCGTCGATCGCCGCAGCCTCCTCCAACTCGAAGGGCAACGTCTTCATGAAGCCGACGAGGACGAAGACGTTGAACGGAAGGTTGTATGTGGCGTACACGAGCACTAGGCCCAGCCGCGTGTCGAGCAGGCCCAGGTCCTGCATGGTCAGGTACAGCGGGGCGAAGGTGACCATCCACGGAACCATGAGCCCGAGCAGAAACACACTCAGGACCATACCGCTGAAGCGGAACGGGATCCGGGCAAGCGGGTACGCGGCGAAGGCCGATAGGATCACACCCAGTACGGTCGACGCGATGCTCACCAGAAGGCTGTTGCCGAAGTAAGCTCCAATGTGGGCGCTCTCCCAGGCATTGATGTAGTTCTCCCAGCGCCAACGCTCGGCCAGCTCCCAGGGCTGCGATGAGATGAACTCCTCGTTGGTCTTCATCGAGACGTTGAAGACCCAGGCGAAGGCGCTCGTCGTCGACAGGGCGATGGCACCCAGAAAGAGGTAGAAGAAGAGCTGGTACGGCCGCAACGGGCGGCGTGACCTGCGTCCGGAACCGCGGCGTGCCGGCGTGATCACGTGCCGCGAACCGGTCACCGCATCGGCGGGCACGGCAATCTCAGTACTGGAGCTCATCGCGCTTCATCACCTTATTGATCAGTTGCGCCACGCCGAGCATGAGGACGACCATGACCAGCCCCATCGCGGCCGCGTAACCGAAGTCCGCCCTTTCAAGCGCCTCCCGGTACATCAGCGTCGCAACCACGTCTGTGGATCCGAACGGTCCACCTCTAGTCATGATGTAGACGAACGCGAACACTTGCAGGCTCTGCACCACCCAGAGCACCACGAGGACCCGGAAGAGATCTCGCATCATTGGCAGCATGATGCTGCGGAACAAGCGCCACTCTCCGGCGCCGTCTATCCGTCCCGCCTCCAACACGCTCGCCGGTAGCTTTTCGAATCCGGCGCACAGCAGAACGACCCAGAGGCCGATGCCGTGCCATACCGAGGTGAACGCGACCGCCGGCAAGGCGGTCTGCGGGTCACCGAGCCAGGTGCGGGCCAGGGCACCGAGGCCCACCGACTCGAGCGCCGGGTTGATCAGTCCGAGCGTCGGGTGGTAGAGGAACTTCCACATCAAGGACACGACTGCGACCGACAGCACGACGGGCGCGAAGACCATGAAGCGGAAGAAACGCTCGCCGCGAATGCACTGGGAGAGTGCCCACGCGATCGCGGTGGCCGGCGGAAACAGCATGCATCCGCCCACGAACGCCATCAGGAACGTGTTCTTGATGGCGTTGACGTAGTTGGGATCGTCCAGCAGGCGCTCATACTGTTTGAGGCCCACGAACTCGGCCGCTCCCGTGCGGCGGAACTCGTGCAGGGACAACTCCACGGTCCGCAGCAGCGGGTACAGGAAGAAGGCCGCGAGAAGTAGCAGCGCGGGCATCAGGAAGGGCAGAATGATCCGCCGCTGTGCGGTCCTGTGCATGCGTCCTCCCATGCCTGACCCTTTGCGCGGGTGCCGGGATCGTTGTCCCGGCACCCGCGCGAGGACCACGGATGGGGCCTAGTTGCCGTAGACCCGGCGCAGGCCCTGGTCGATCCGCTCGAGAGTCTGCTCCGCGTCCTGGCGACCGAACAGCAGGCGGGCGATCTCTGGATACACGACGTCCTTGGCCCTGGACTCCGGCAGCCCGTAGTGCCGCGCCCTCATCGCCTCCGCATCAGCCACCACGTCGGCGATGCCGGGCAGTCCGGGCGGGCTGGGCACACCGAGCACCGCCGAAACCTCGCCGATCTGCTCGGCCCGCCTGGTCTGCGTCTCCACGGTGGTCAAGCGGCGCATCCACTCGAGCGCGAGCGGGATGTTCTTGCTGTCCGCGGACACCGACATCAGCTGCGCCGCCGCCATAATGACCTTCTGATCCCCGGCGCCCCCCTCGACGGTTGGGAAGGCGAGCACGCCCAGTTCGAAGTCCTTCGGGATCACGTCGGCCATCTCGCTGACGAGCCAACTGCCCATCAGGATCATGCCGGCCTTGCCCTGGAAGAACTGGGCCTGCGCGGCGGTGAAGTCGGTGCCCTCGAACCCGGTGAGGAACGCCTTCCGGTCACGCAGGTCCTGCAGCATCTTCAGCCCCTGCAGGAAGCCGGGGTGGTCGGTGATATGGCCCTTACCCTCGGTCACCACCTGCCGCGTCTTGTCATACCCGACCGTGCGCAGCCAGACGTGGTCGCTCCACATACCCATGTACGGTTCGAACAGCCCCGTCACGGCGATGGGGTCCACGCCGGCCGCCTTGAGCTTGTCGACCGCCGTGAGGAGTTGGTCCCAGGTGGTCGGCGGGGTGATGTTGTGCTGCTTGAACAGCTTCGCGTTGTAGAACAGCACGTGTAGCGACAGCTCGGACGGCACGGCGTAGATCCCGCCGTTCTCCGGATGCTGCATGAACTGCCGCACCGCCGGACTGAACCGGTCCAACCACGGCTTGCCCGACTCCGGATCGTTCTGCTCCAGGTACGGCTTCAGGTCCAGCAGCTTGCCGTCGTCCGCCCAGTCCAGCAGGGCGGGATTCGTACCGTCGAACATACCGTAGTCGACGTCCAACGGATCACCCGCGCGCCAACGCTGTTCCAGTGCGGGGCGCGCCGGAGTGTTGGCGAAGGTGAACTTCACCTTCGCGCCGCTGTAGTCAGCCTCGATGCCCTTGGCGATGTCTTGCAGGAACTTCAACGAGGGGGTCCCCTCGGCCGGGATCACCCCAACCTCGATCTCTCCCCCGGTGATGTTTTCGTGCCAGTTCTTGGCGTCCGGCGCCTTGGTCGCTGGATCGTCGCCGCCGCTACAGCCGGCTATCGCCAGGCTCGGCACCACGACCAGTCCGAGCAGTAACCTTCGCAACGTACTCAACGCAGGGCCTCCATCCTCTTCCCGATCAGTGGCATCGTGCTGATCGCCTCCCACGGAGACTGTTGGGGCTAGCACCGCGGCGCGGGGCCCGCCAGATCGGTTATCCGGACAAGTCAGGGAGCAGGTCGGCGAACTCGTCCAGGAAGACGTCGATCCGACGCAGCTCCTCGGTATCCAGGACGTGGGCCGGGCTACGGCAGAAGGCACTGCCGATGAGCCCACGACGTGCCGAGATCTGCTTCTCGGCCGCGATGATGAGTTCGGTGTCGAGCATCCAGTAGGAAATGAACGGCAGCAGCCTGCGGTGCAGCTCCTCGCCACCCGCCTCGTCGCCCTCGGTGAACCGGCGCCAGATCTCGACATAGACCTCCGTAAAAGAACAGCCCGGTTGTGTGCCGACCGCTCCACGCCGCAGCGCGTCCGGCAGGTGCACACCCGCGTAGCCCTCGATCGCCGCGAGCGGCGGGTCGAGAGCGGCCAGTTCCTCGATGAGCCGGCCGGGTGGGCTCGACTCGACCTTGACCAGTTTCAGGTTCGGGTGCGCGGCGGCGATAGCGGCGAGCGTCGCACTGTCCAGGCTGGTGCCCGTCTCAGCGGGCGCGTACTGCAACACGACGGGTGTGGGCGCGATGGCGTCCAGTACCGTGCGAACGTGGTCGACGAGCGCGCGCCGCGAGGGCGACAGGAAGTGCGGTGGCAGCAGGTTGATGAGGTCAGCGCCGGCCGCCACCGCCTCCCGGGCCCGAGCCACGGCAAGCTGGGTGGCGTGGTCCTGGACAGCAATGATGGCCGCGACGTCCGGCCGCGAACCGGTCTCCTCCAGCAGGATCCCGGTCAGCGTGCGGCGCTCGTCCTCCGCAAGCTTGTAGTACTCCGATGCAAAGCCGGGGAACATCATGCTGGTCACGCCGGTGCCGAGGACGTAGCGAACGACCCGGCGAAAGCCGTGCACATCGACCTCTCCCGTATCGGTGAACGGGACCTCGAGCACTGGCGAGACGCCGCGGACCAGAACCGACGCGTCGGGCACGGCCGGTGTCTCGGCGGGCACTGGGACTTCATTCGTGGCATCCCTCGCCGTCGAAACACGTGTCCGAATGCCCATACGACCCCCAATTTCGATATATGGAAAATATATTCCCCTTGACGAATGATAAGTGCTGGCTGAGTGTCCGAGCAACCCTTGTCAGCGGACGGATCAGCCAAGCAGTCGCAGGATCGTGCCGCCTAGGACGTTCTGGCGGGCCGAATCGTCGATCGGCCAGTCCAGCACCCGCCGCAACTCGGCGCGGGGCACGGTGTAGGGCGCGTCCGTGGAGAACACCAGCCGGGACGACCCGATCTGGGGGTCGCGCTCGAATTCCGTCAGGACGGTGTCCCACGGGGCGTAGCAGGTGTCCGCGAAGAGGTTCGGCGTGTGTCGCAGGGCCGGCGCCGCGTCGATCCAGAAGTCGGTCGCACCGCTGCGCCCCATCACGAAGGGCGTCTCGGGATACCGCCGGGCGAGGGTGGCCAGCGGCAGAGGCAGAGCGTTCGGCGGCGTTCCGGTACGCACGTATACTGGCCATCCGTTGTCGGCCGCGAACTCCAGCAACGGGTCGATCAACCCGTCCAACAGGTCGAACCCCTGCAGCACGCTGTCCACGTTGAGCGCGCGGGCACCGGCATCGCGAGCCCGTGCCAGTTCGTCGACCGCCTCGGCGCCCCGCCACGGGTTCGCGGTCGCGTACGGAATCAACCGCCCGGCGGAGGCCGCGGCCGCCCGGCACACCATCTCGTTGCCGGTTCGGTTGTCGTACGCGATGGACCGCTCGTCCGGCGCCACCAGCGCCTTGTCGATCCCGAGATCATCCATCGTAGACAGCAACTGCTCCACGCTGAGGGAGACCTCCCGGCCGCGGCCCAGCCGTACATGCGCGTCGACGATCACGACGGCGCTCCTAGGGTCAGGCCGAGCGCCGTCAGCGCATCGGCGTGGATGATCTGCTCGATCAGCTCCTCGGGCACCCGCGGCAGCGATGTCCCCTCCAGCATGCGGTTGACGCCACGCAACCCGGCGATCGCCTCAGCGGTGCTCGCGATCGGGTAATCGGATCCGAGCAGCAGCTTGTGGGTGCAGCCCCACTCGACAGCGGCCCGCAGCGACTCGTAGCACACCCACGGCCGCAGATAAATGGAGGAGACGTCGGCGTAGACGTGCGGGTGCTTGCGGATGGTCACCACCGTCTCCTTGCCCCAGGGATGACCCATATGCGCCATGATGATCCGCAACTCTGGAAAGCGAAGCGCGACCTCGTCGGTGACGAGCGGGTACGTGTAGCGCAGCGGGGCGGTGCGGATCGGTGAGGCGCCCTGGTGAAACAGGATCGGCAGTCCGTGCCGCTCGCAGTACGCGTACAGCCGCAACGCCTCCTCGCACAGCGGGTCGAACTCCTGGTAGTTCGGCCCCAACTTGACTCCGACCAGCCCCAATTCTCGGCAGCGCTCCACTTCGTCGAGGACGTCTTTGTCGATCGGGTTGACCGACATGAAGCCGATCCGCCGGGACGGATTGGCCGCCACGAACTCCGCCGTCGCGTCGTTGGTCCGCTCGGGCGCGTACGGCATACCGGTCGAGGCCAGCGGATCAGCGACCGCGATGTTGAATACTATGGATACGTCCGCCGCCGACATCGCCCGGTCGTAGTCCTCCCACGAATTGGTCGTGACCACCGGACGATCCGTACGCCATCCGGTGAACACGCGCCGCTCGTCGGGCGGCACCGAATCACGGTGGGTGGGTGTGTGCGTGTGGACATCAACGATCACAGGAACTCACCCCAACCTCTATCGAAATCTCTCTACCAGATCCCCGCGCGGCATGACGCCGAGTCCCGGTGCGTCACTGAGGCGGACCTCCGTCCCGTCGCTGTCGAGGGGCTGGTCCAGCACATCCTCGGTGTAGTAGTGGGCGCCGATGATGTCCGACGGGAACGCCTGCGACAGCGACGGCAACGCGCACGCCACGTGCAGTTGGGCCGCGGCACCGATACCGAACTCCCCGTTGGACCCGATCAGGGTCTCGACACCGAAGGCCGCCGCGAGCTGGCCCATCGCGACGGCGCGGCCCGGTCCGCCGCTCTTGCCGACGTACAGGCTGACGCAGTCAGCCGCCTCGGCCCGCACCAGCCGCACCAGGTCCGCCATACCGAAGACCGCCTCGTCGGCGACCACGGGCAACCCGTTGCCGCGCAGCGCGCGCAGGCCCTCGAGGTCGTCGGGTGCCACCGGCTGCTCGATGAAGCCGAGCCCGAGGCCGGCGAGTTCGCGTACCGCCCGTGCGGCTTCTCCTCGGGTCCAGCCACCGTTGGCGTCCGCGCAGAGAAAGGCGTCGGGGCCGGCAAGAGAACGCGCTCTCTTGACCCGCGCGACATCGCCCGCCACCCCGAGGCCCACCTTCACCTTGAACGCGCGGAAGCCGATGTTCCGCGCGGCGTGGAAGACCGCGTCCAGTGCCGGGCCGTCGCCCGAGAGCGACAGCTTGATGGGTACTCGATCGCGGTAGGGGCCGCCGAGCGCCTCCGCTAGCGGCACGCCGAGGGTGCGGGCGTACGCGTCCCACAACGCGGTCGACACGCCCGCCTTGGTGAACGGGTTGCCGGCGAGCAGGCGGTCCATCAGCTTCTCCAGCCCGCCGACGGGTGCCAGCGGCTGACCGACCAGCGCGGGGGCGAGAATGGTGCGGATGAAGTGCTCGGCGCTGTGGCCGTCCTCTCCACTCCACAGTGGCGTCGCGCTGACCTCGCCGTACCCGACCACGTCGTCGCTCGTGATGACGCGGACGAGCAGGAACTCCGAGCGGGCGTGGCTGCCCTTGGCGCTGTGGACCACCAAATCCGGATGCACCAGCAGGCTGACCGGGAGGGTCTGCACGGCGGCGACGGTTGGTCTCACCGGGCCGACTCCGCCAGTAGGCGCCGCGGGTTGTCCACGAGCATCGCCTGACGCTGCTGGTCCGTGATCCCCCAGCCGTCGATCTCCGCCACCCGGGCGACCGCGTAGTCCTGGCTCTTGCGGTCGGACAGTCCGGCGTCGGTGCCGAACAGCACCTTGTCCGGCGGCGCCTCGGCCAGGATGCGGCGCGCCGCGTACGGCGGGGTGCCGCAGATGCACAGGTATAGGTTGGGTGTCTCGCAGGTCACGGCGAGGGCCTCCCGCCAGCAGTCGTGCAGGCCGCCGTGGCCGAGCACCACGGGCAGCGTGGGGTGCCTGCGCGCCAGCGCCGCGATCTGCGCGGGAGTCGCGTACGGCGGGGTGCCGTCGTGACTGAGCAGGATCGCGCCCGCACCGGCAAGTACCTCACAGATCGGATCCAGGGACAGCTCGTGCATGCTGATGCCCTGCAGCCACGGGTGCAGCTTGAGGCCGCGCAGACCCAGGTGGACGAGCATGCGCTCGACCTCGGCGGCGGCGTCCGCGCGGCGGGGGTTCACCGTCCCGAAGCCGATCAAACGCGTGGGGTATCGGCCGACAAACGCGGCCAACTCATCGTTCGCCTCAGGGGTAGCGTCGAAGAGTCCGTCGTGACTGAGCACCACGGCCTGCTCGATGCCGACGGAGTCCATGAACTGGACGAACTCGTCGGCTCCGAACGGGGTGCCGCCGAGCCAGGTGGCGGTGCGCCAGGCGGGGGTGTGGGTGTGAAAGTCGATCACAGTGTCCTCGCAAGCTCGACGATGCGGTCGGCTGTCTGCCGCACCATGTGCTCGAACCGACAGGTGCCCGAGGCGGCGTCAGCCAGCTCCGGTCGGTCCGTATATCCGTCGATGTCCCGCCACATTGCGGCAGCATGGATGTCCACCCCTGGCACTGAGGCGACGGCGGGCGGGCGAGGGCGCGCGACGGGTTCACCGACCAACTCCGGTCGCAGCGCGAGTACCAGGGAGGTCTCGAACTCGCCGGCGTGACCCGGGATCGGTGTCTCGGATTCCGGTCGCGCCACCCGCCAGTAGTCCAGGTAGGCGACCGCCAGGCCGTACCTGGTCGAGGCCGCAGCCGCCGCAGCGTGACAGACGCCGACGTTGCCGCCGTGCCCGTTGACCAGCACCAGACGCCGCCCACCCTGCGTGGCGACACAGCGCGCCAGGTCGAGGATGACGGCAAGCAGCGTCTCCGGCGAGAGCGAGAGGGTGCCGCCGAACGGCAGGTGATGGTCCGAGGCGCCGAACGAGATCGCCGGCACCACGATCAGACAGCGGTCCGATCGTGGTGCCGCCTGCGCCGCCGCGGCCGCGCAGACGGCGGACGCGATCAGGGCGTCGGTGCCCGTGGGCAGGTGCGGCCCGTGCTGTTCGGTGGCACCGACCGGGATGAGGACCACTGCCTCCGGCAGGAGGTCGGCCAGCCGGCCACGGTCAACGTCGGCCCAGTGGAGTGCCGCAGCCGCCAAGGCAAGCACCCTTCGGTATCCGGAATACGTGTTCAGCAACTCGGATACTAAGGGGCGGTCGCCCCTCCTGGCAACGGTGCCGCGTGATAACCGAGGCGGTGCGAAATCTCGGCCCCGAGCCGCACCACGCCCTTGATGGCCGCCTCTCGCTTCACACCCGCGAGGTCGCGCGCGAACCCGGTGACACCGACAGCGCCCGCCACGCGGCCCTCGGCGTCGAAGAAGGGCGCGGCGACACAGGAGATGTCCGCCTGCTCCTCCTCTTCCTCGATGGCGTAACCGCAGGAGCGAACGGTCTGCAGCAGCGCCCGGAAGGACTTGGCGTTCATCGCGCGGGCCTTCGGCCCGCGTCCGGGCACGAGCTGTGACATCAGCGCGTCGAGCTGCTCGGGCGGCAGGTGCGCGGCGATCGCGCGTCCCAACGCCGTGAGGTTGAACGGTGAAACCTTTCCCGGATAGGTGTCGAATTGGATAAAGCCCGGCGTAGCTGCCTTGGCGACGTAGACGACCGACCCGCCCTCGAGCACCCCGATGTGCACGGGCATCCCCAGCTCATCGGCCAGCGCCCGTAGCTCCGGTTGCGCCACCGAGGACAGATCGATCTTGCGAACCAGCTGACTGGCCAGCCCGTACAGGCGCAGGGTCGGCCGCCAGAAATGGCTGCGGCCGACCACGCGGCGGCTGGCGTAGCCGCGGCGCTCCAACGTGTACACGATGCTGGCGCACGTCGCCAGGGGAATGTTGGTGACCTTGGCCAGCGCGGTGAGCGTGAGCTCATCCTCGGAGGCGAGAAGTTTCTCCAGGACCGTCAGCGCTCGGTCCACCGCCGGCGACGGCGCCCGCTCCGCTTCGCCACCCCGATTAGACATCGACATGTCCGCCTCTCCGTTTTGACCAGTACCGTACACGCCGTGTCTCGCGGTACCCATGGTCACGCCGTCTCCATCCGCCCCTGCTATCTTCGAATTTCCGATGGTACCTTCTATATTCCGAAGCTGAGGAGTCGCATGGACGCGGATCGCCTGCTCGCCGAGACCCGTTCCGCCAGTCCGCCACCTGCCGGCATTCGTCCTCCCATCGCGCCGGCCCGTGGCGCCGGGGCGATCCTGATGGCGTCCGGACAGACGGCCGTCGGGGATAACGGCGAGCTGATCGCGCGGGGCCAGGTCGGCACCGAGATCGGACTGGATCTCGCGCGCCGGTGCGCGTGGCAGTGCGCGGTGAACGTGCTCACGGCGGTGCAGGCCGAGCTCGGCAGCCTGGACCGGGTGGAGTCGGTCCTCAAGATGACCGTGTACGTCGCGAGCAGCCCGACGTTCGTCGAGCAGCACCTGGTCGCCGACGCCGCGACCGAGTGTCTGTTGCGCGTTCTCGGCGAGCGGGTCGGGCGGCACGCCCGGGCGGCGATCGGAGTCGCCGCGCTGCCAACGGGAAGTCCGGTCGAGGTCGAAGCCATCTTCCAGGTGCGTTGAGCGCCGCCTGGCGCCGGGCCGGGACCTCGCCGCTACGCCGCGGTGCGCGGCGTAGCGGCGAGTGGGCCTGTCCCGCTACGCCGCGGTGCGCGGCGTAGCGGCGAGTGGGCCTGTCCCGCTACGCCACGGTTGTCCGCGCCGTCACATCGTCAACGCCTACGCCTTCGTAGGACGGCCGGCCGTCGGCTCGGGGAAGCGGTGGTCGGTCCACGGCAGCGGGGCTCCGGCGTACTTGGCGGCCCGTACGTCGCCCGACCGCGCGTGCCCCTCGAAGAGTTCGACGCGAGCCGCCCGGCCACACACCTCGCCCAGCCGCGCGCTCGCGGCAGGGTCGGTGACCTCCTGGTACGTCACGGTCTTGAGGAACTTGCCGACCCAGAGCCCGCCGGTGTAGCGCGCCGCGCCGCGCGTGGGCAGCACGTGGTTGGTCCCGATCACCTTGTCCCCGTACGAGACGCACGTGCCCTCACCGAGGAACAGGGCACCGTAGTGACGCATCCGCTCGAGAGCGAGGCGCGGCTCGCGGGTCAGCACCTGGACATGCTCGCTCGCGTACGAGTCGGCCAGGGTAAACGCCTCGTCCAGGTCACCGACGACGTGCACCTCGCCGTGGTCGCGCCAGGCAGGCTCGGCCATGTCGCGCGTCGGCATACCGGGCAGGATCTGCTCGATGTGCTCGATAACCCGGCGTCCCAACGCCTCCGACGTGGTGATCAGGACGGCGGGCGAGTCGGGGCCGTGCTCGGCCTGGCTGAGCAGGTCGACCGCGACGACGAACGGGTCGGCGTACTCGTCGGCGATGATGAGGATCTCGGTCGGCCCGGCGAACAGGTCGATGCCCACCTCGCCGTAGAGTTGCCGCTTGGCCTCCGCGACGTACGCATTGCCCGGCCCCGCGAGCAGATCCACCCGGCCGATTGTCTCCGTCCCCAGGGCCATGGCCGCCACCGCCTGCACACCGCCGAGCACGTAGATCTCGTCCGCGCCGGCCAGCGCCATCGCCGCGATCGTGGCCGGCGGCACCGTGCCGCGTGTCGGCGGCGTGCACGCCGCGACACGCGGCACGCCGGCCACCTTCGCCGTCACGATCGTCATGTGTGCGGACGCGGTCAGCGGGTACCGACCGCCCGGGATGTAGGCGCCGGAAGCCGCGACTGGAATGTGCCGCTGGCCGAGGCGAACACCCGGGAGCGTCTCGACCTCGAACTCGAGCATCGAGTCGCGCTGGGCCTGCGCGAATCCGCGTACTTGCTGCTGGACGAAGCGGATATCGTCGAGCACCTGCTCGGGCACCTCGGAGACGATCCGCTCGATCTCCTCAGGCGAGAGTCGGAAGCTGGCGGGGCTCCACGAGTCGAACCGTTGCGAGTACTCGCGCACGGCCTCGTCCCCGCGCGCACGAACGTCCTCGATGATCGCGGCGACCGTGTCTCGCACAGCCGCCGACGCCCCCGCCTGCTGACCACTCGCCGCCTTGAGCACCTGTGCCATCCGTTACTGGTCCTTTCTTCGTCCACCAATGGTGGTGACTGCTCGGCGACCGAGGCGCCGGTGAGACAAAGGTCATCAGGACAAGGGCCGCTGTCGATCGGCGCCGCTTCCCGCGCACTCGCCCACCACGGTATTTTCCTGATATCGAATAAGTATTCGACATTTTGTCATGTTAGGGGGGCGGAAGCGGCGAGAACAAGAGGTTCGGCTAGTGTCGTGCGCCGGGAATTCATTGAAGATATGAGGCCAGTCGGTCGAGGATCTCGTCGGTGGTCTTGGTCCACGTCAACGGTTTCGGGTTGCTGTTCCATTGGTCGATCCAGGTGCGGATGTCTTTTTCCAGCGCTTGGACCGACCGATGCGCTCCTCGGCGTAGCTGCTTGTCGGTGCACAGGCCGAACCAGCGTTCGACCTGGTTTGCCAGGAGGAGTGTCCCGTTGTCGCAGATCAGGTGCACGTCCAGGTCCGGCGGCACTTCTTTGTTCAACGTGGCGACCAGGGCCTTCTCCGGGGATCCAGGTAGAGCCCGACCACGTCACGGACCTTGTCGATGAACTGCGGGTCGTTGGACAGTTTGAACGACTCCACCACGTGTGGCTTGAGCCCGAACGCCTTCCAGATCCGCCCGACGGTCGACTTGGACAGCCCGGACTCGGCCGCCATCGATGCCCGCGACCAGTGCGTGGCGTCGGGGCGGGCTGACCTCCAACGTTTTGACGATCACCTCCTCGACCTGCTCGTCAGTGATCCTGCACGGTGCGCCCGGCCGCGGCTCGTCAACCAGCCCATCGAGGCGCCGGTCCAGGAACCACTTGCGCCACTTGGTCACCGTCTGCGGCCACACACCCAACTCGGCGGCCACGTCCTGGTTCGACGGCAGCCCACCATCCTCGGCGCAGCTCAGCACGATCCGACACCGCAGCGCCAACGCCCGCGACGACTTGGCCCGCCGCGACCAGCGTACCAGCGTTTGATATTCCACATCGGACAGGATCAGCGGTGCCTTCGGGCGTCCACGACCAGCCACACCCCGGAGTCTGCACTAATTCGCCGAATTTCTGACGCAGGACACTAGATCATGCCTACGTATGTCTACATCGTGCCGCTGACCGAATGCTTCCTGAACGGACAGAGGCACCTGGACGCTGCTCACGGCCGTACAACAACATCAGCCATACCTGGCGCGTGCTTTCAGCGGGCGGCGGATGCGAGCATCCCGAGCGCGCCCGCCAGGAGGGTGGCGGCCAGCGTGGCACGGCCCACGGAGGGGTCCCCCGGTGGGCGACGGGCGGCCTGTGGCGGGCCGGCACTGGCGCCGAGCCCCTCACAGGCCGCCCATCAACTACGGCGGTTGACCGATTGCCGGCAACGGCGCGGGCCTACGGCCCGTGGACGATGTCCAGCGCGGCCCGTACCGCCCCGTCCGAGCTCAGGTGCCACCCGGTGGGCTCCTCGAAGCCCGGGTTGTGGATCAGTAGGCCGATGCTCTCGATGTGATCGATGCCGACGTCGACCGGCAGGTTCGTCACGTTGTTGGTCTCGCACAACCGGAAGGTCAGTTCGACGCTGGTCTTGCCGGAAACGACCTCGGTGACGTCGATCGGCCCCTGGAGGAGCGCCCCCTGGAGCCACTTGTGGCCGTACCGGTCGGTGACGTCCACAGTGTATACCGGTTCACCGTCGATGAGCACCTGCTTCGAGTGGAAGTTACGGAAAGCGGCCGTGTTCCAGTACTGGTCGCGGTGCCAGAAACTCAACTCGTAGCGTCGCAGCCCGGGCATCACCTTCACCTGCTGGCTCGCCGAAGCGCACTGGCCAGCCGTCGTGGCGGCACCCTGAGGCACCGACAGGCTAAGCCGTCCGGCACCATACATGGCCCGCGGGTTCTTCGGCGCCTTGGCCGGATGGGCCGGGTGCTCCGGACGTTCCGGCGCACCGGCCATCGACGCGAACACCCGGCCGACCGCCTCGGCGACCTCCGCCGGCCGGTACGCTGACCAGCGGTCCAGCAGCGGGAGCACGGTCGCCCCTACGTGGTCCAGCACCCATGCCGAGGGCGTCTCCTCGAACCCGCCGTCGCGAATAGCCAGACCCTGCGTCGAAACGTCGTCGATGGACACGTCGACGGGGTAGTCACCGACGCCCCGGGCCTCGAACAGCCGGAAGGTCACCTCGACGTGTGACTTGCCTTGGACGGCCGCCGTCACGTCGACGGTGTGCTCCTCGAACTCGTCCTGCTTGCCGTCGGCCACGTCGCTTTCCCACATCACCTGGCCGTCGACGAGCAACTGCTTCTTGTGGTATCCGCTGAGAATTCCGGGGATCGACGGCCACTGGTCACTTTCCCAGAAGGTGATGCGGTAGGAATCGAGGCCGGGTGTCACCGCCATGGTCTGGGTGGCCGAGGCGTAGTCGCCGGCCTGTGTCCTGGCCGCACCCGCGACGGACAGGCTCAGCCGGCCGACCCCGCTGCGTGCCCAGTACGTGTCGTGGGACTCCGGCTGCCCGGCAACGGGCGTGGCGTAGGAGATGATGCCGTCGATCCGACCGTCTTCGACGTACGGCCGGACCGCGCTGGTCAGCCGCGTCATGTAGTCGGGCATCGGGGAGTTCCACGCCTGCAGGTACCGGCCGGCGTACATGAGGAACATCACCCGCAGACCGAGCGGGTCGGTGTGCGCGAGGGCGGCGTCGAGCAGTTGCGTCCCGTATGCCGGGTCCTGCCGACCGTTGAAGACGAAGATCACGCCCTCGATATACGGCGCGTACTTCGTCAGAAAGGCGTCGTTGGTGGACGCGCCGGGGTAGACCGTTGTCCACAGCCCGATGCGCGGGTTCACCGCGTCCTGCGCGTCTTTGATCTGCTGCATGTATTCAGGCGTGAACTTGGCCGCGTTGCTGCTGATGCTGAAGTCGTCGATCCCCCATCCCATGATGTTGGGGTACTGCAGGGACAGTTCCGCGATCGCTCTCGCCCAAGCGACGTAGTCCATGTAGTACGGGGCGGAACACTTGCCACGGTCGACGAGCCGAGGATATGGCTGCCCGTCCGAGCCGAAGTAGGAGCACTCGCTCGGTGGGACCACGTAGGGCATGACCTTGATGCCAGCGGCCTGGGCCGCCGGCAGGAACTCGTGCAGATCCGCCCAATCGGTCGGCGAATCCCAGATCCCGAAGACATAGAAGTTCATGTGTAGATCCTGGAGGCGACGGATCAACGCCGGTGTGTCGATGTGGCGGTAACCGTCGGCCCGAGGGTGCTTCTCCCGGATATCAGCCCCGATGGTGTTGCCCCCGACCATGCTCCCGCGCAGGCCGAGGCCGGCCGGAGCCTCGATGGGCGTCTCAGGGTCCGCCTGGGCGGCACCGGGGACCAGCACGCTGGCCAGGAAGAGCGTGAGGACCGCAACCGGAAGGGCTAATCGACGCATTTCTTTTCCTTCCAAATGCTGTAAATATCAACTGAATGCTGATGATAGGCAATCCTGACAGCCGCATAACGAAGAATCAAGACCTGGCTATCGGACTGCTCGGTCTGCTCCGGCGTGACGTTCACCGACTGGAACGAGGTGCTCGTAATAGCGCCCCGCCGTCCATCGCCCGTCCGGCGACGGCCGCGAAGGACTGCCACACGGACCAGTTGGGCGGTTCGCCAGGCGTCGGCGGCGTCGTCAGGGTCGGAGGTGGTGACGCGTACGTAGCCCGAAACGCCGCAATGTAGTCGGTGCTGAGGCCGGACCCGGGCGCGACGAGCCACTTCTCCCACCACCGGCCCATCGCCAGGCGCAGGCCGCAAGCGAGCGGCACAGGCGGCGGACTCACCACCCACGCAGCACCCGTAACGCTGCCACAGGTGATCACGCACCGTCGAGCCGGTCGGCACCTACCCTGCGCCGGCCGGTCCCGGCGTGACCCCCGCCGCCCACCCGGGCGGCGCGAGGTCGGTTGGCCCGCGGTGGCCCGCCCCACCACCCGGTGGGGAGTCGCTCGCCCCCAACAGGCGAGGATCCACAACACCCACCACAAACCGGTGAACGTCAGTGGACACCGCGCTAGATCATGGCTACGTATGTCTACATCGTTCCGCCGACCGAATGCTCCCTGAACGAGCAGAGGCACGTGGAGGCCGCTCACGGCCGTAAAACAATGTCCGCCAGACCTGGCGCGCTACTTTCAGTCGCAGACGGGTGTCAACGCGAAGATGCGTCCCGCGTCTGGATCCTTCGTCCGGTCGAGTCCCCAGTAGGCCGAGGTGACGAGCAGGGTTTCGTGGTCGAGGAGACAGCAGGCGGTGGGTCTGGCGGTGGGGACGCGGTGTGACCGGACCAGGCGGCCGTCGGGCGAGAACCGGTCGACGCGCCAGCCGTCCCAGACGGCGATCCAGACGTCGCCGCACGCAGCGACCGCCAGACCGTCCGGCGTGCCGTGCTCGTACTGATGAAAAGTCTTCCGTCTGCCCAGTGCGCCGCTCTCCATGTCGAACTCGATGACGTCGACCCGCTTGGCGTGGCTGTCAACCACGTACATCGACCGGCCGTCGGGACTCCACCCGATGCCGTTGGACGCGCCGATGCCGCGCAGCATCTCGTGCACGCGGCCGTCCGGGTCCAGGCGGTAGAGCACCCCGCTGTACGGCGCCTCCGGCGGGCTGATGGTGCCGGCCCAGAACCGCCCGCGCCCGTCGCGGACGCCGTCGTTGAGCACGCCGCGGACCTCGGCGATGAGCCGGCGCCCGTGCGGGCCGAGGTGTTCAAAGCCGCGGGAGGTGGCCAGCAGCCAGCCCTCGTCGGACACGGCGGGGGCCACCGCGCTCAACCGGCCGCCCAGCTCGTACGTCGCGCGGGCCCGCACGGCGCTCCCGTCGTAGGAGCCGACGTACAACCGTCCGACATGGACATCCACCCAGAGCAGCTCGTCGGTGCGCGGGTCGACACGTGGGCACTCACCGAGCTCGTAGACGTCGGCGGAGACGGCTCGGACCCTCGGCTCAGCCACCGCTCGCCAGCCTCGCCACGGCATCCTCATCGATGGTGATGCCGAGTCCGGGACCGGCCGTCGGCGAACGGACCCCGTTTACCGGCTCGTCCAGGTCAGCGGCGAGCGCACGGCCGAGGGGGTTGGATCCGATCCAGTGCTCCATGATGTCGAAGTTCGGCATGGCGAGTGCGCAGTGCAGGCTGGCGGCGAAGTGGACAGCCGAGCCGATGGAGACGTGCGGTGTGGCCTGCGCGCCGAATGCGTCGGCGAGCGCGGCGATGCGCATCGTCTCGCTGATGCCGCCGGCTCGGCATACGTCGGGCTGCAGCACGTGCAGCGCACCGGCGCGCAGGAAGGTGAGCGCCCGGTGCCGGGTCGCCAGCGAGTCCAGCGCGAGGGGGATGGAGAGCCGGGCGGCGAGGTACGCGTAGTCGTCGACCTGCTCGGGCGGCACGGGCATCTCGAAGAAGCCGACACCGAGCTCCTCCAGGCGCTCGCCGAGGCGCAGCGCCTGGCGCACGTCGTAGGCGCCCGCCGCGTCGGCGAAGACCCGCCCACCCGGGCCGAGCACGTCGCGTACTACCGCCACTGACGCCGCGTCACCCTCCGGGTCGACACCGACCGCGACCTTGATCGCAGTCCAGCCGGCGTCGCTCAGCCGCCGGGCCTCCGCCTCGACCCGGCGAAGGCCCTCGGTCCCCTCACGCCTGCCGGCCGCCGGCACGCCGGAGGCGTAGACCGGCACCGCGCTCCGGAACGCGCCGCCCAGCAGCGCGTACACCGGCTGGCCGAGCGTACGCCCCCACGCGTCCCACAGCGCGATGTCGACCCCGGCGATGGCCTCCAGCCAGAACCCCGAGTCGTGACCGCGCACCCGCATCGCGGCGTACATCCGCTCCCAGGTCACGGCGATCGCATCGAGGCTGCTCCCGAGCACGATCGGGCGCAGCAGTTCGTTGACGCACGCCGCGGCGACCGACGGCGCCACCGGCGCCTTGCACTCTCCCCAGCCGACGACGCCGTCGTCGGTTTCGACCCGCACGAGCACCGTGTCGATGGTCCGCGAGTACGCGTACCGGCGACGCGCCACCGGCGGGTAGGCGTCGAGGTCGGCGCCGGTCTCCTCGCCCCAGGTACGGGCGCCCCAGTAGGTCTCCTCCGGCGGAACCCGCAACGGAAAGGCCGACACAGACACGATCTTCACAATGCACCCCCGTCCATGTCGCCATCGGTGGCGGCGAACGGTGTCCAGCCGGCGGCGACGGCCAGCGCCACCAGCAGCGGGCCCTGGCCCCAGGGAAATACGCCGATGCGCCGGGTCAGGTACGTCACCGCGGTGCCGACCGGGGTCGCCTCGGAGACGGCGAGGGCCCCGTCCTCGGCGTCGGCGCAGGCCGCCGCGAGCGCGCGCTCGGCGAGGCTCGCCGCATCAGGCCGGACCACGCCCGCGTGCAGACCGGCGAGCAGCCCGGCCGCGACCAGGGCCGAGACCGACGCCTCCACGGGCGCCTCCGGGTCGTCCACAATGGTCCGCCACCGACCCTCGGTCTCGTGCTCCCCGAGGGCGTCGACCAGCCCGTCCAGCCGCCGGCGCAGCCGGGTGTCGTCCTCGTGCGCGAGCGTCCCGACGAGACCCCACAGCGCCCAGCCCTGCCCACGGCCCCAGTGCACTCCGTTGGGCCGGCGCGCGTACACGTCGTAGCCGTGGTGGAACAGGCCGGAAGCGTCCTGCAGCACCGCCGCCGACTCCTCGATCAGGTCGGCGGCGGGCCGGCGCAGCGCGGCGAGGCCGGGCCCGTCGGTGTGCATGCAGTCCACCCAGATGAGCCGGCCGAGCCCGGCCAGGTCGGGCCGATGCACGGCGGGCTGGCCGGCGACCGGGCGTGCGGCGCCCTCGACGCTGGCCACGAAGCGTCGGGCCGCGGGCCGGATGTCCAGGTCCGGGTAGACCTGTCGCAGACGCAGGAGCACGTCGACGGCGATGAGGTGGTCCTCGGGGTTGGCCGGCGCCGCCAGAGACGGCGCCACGTGGCGCCGCACGGTCTCGGCCAGCTCGCCGCGGCCGAGCAGATCGGCCGCGGCGAGCAGACCCAGCAATGCGTGGCCCTCGCCGAATCCCCAGACCCGGTACGGATACTCCGTAGCCCGTTCGGCGACACGCGCAAGCAGATCGAGCGTCACGCCACCGCCTCGTACACCTCGACCTCGAACACCCGCGCCACGTCGATCGTGCTGCGCGAGGGGTCGCTGATCGACAGCCGCACCTGGTCGCCGCGGACACCGAGGTCGCCCAGCACCACCTTGTGCTGCGTGTTGTCCACGACGGAGGCGACCTGCTGCCAGCCGGACTCGGTGTGCACCTCGACGGTGAAGTCCACCAACACGGTCGTCAGATCGTGGTTGGTGCGCTGGTAGCCGCTGTAGACGTAGACGCTGCCGATGTCCGCCATCCTCCCGAGGTGGATTGTGAGGACCGGCGCGGGGTCGTCCTCGGCCGAGACCCAGCGGCTGTCGTCGGTGAACCCGCCGTCGACGGCCTTGTCGCCCGTGGACGTGGGCCGCAGCGCCGAGGAGGCGGTCACCGGGGCGTTCAGCGCGAGATTGCGACCCGGGGGCACCGCCACGTAGGCCGTGGTGTCGAGCTGCCGCACGAGCCCGTAGTGCCGGTAGCTCACGATCGCCCGTAGCGCTGCCCGCTCGTCGGAGACTGAGGGTCCCGGCGTGATCAGCCAGCTGGCCGAGGCGGTGGCCCCGGGAGCCACGGTCGAGGGAAGGCCACCGGTGGGAGTGGCGGACCAGCCGGCGGGCAGCGAGAGCTCCACCGAGACGTCCATGAGCGGCACCTCAGACCCACTGCGCACGGTGAGCGACAGCGGCGTCGCCACGCCTCGCGGATAGTTTCCGGCGGCGTCGAGCGTGATCGTCGCGCCGGGGTAGTCCCGTGGCGTCACCGGGAAGGCGCGGTTGGTCACGGCGAGGTCCGCATTGTGGTCGAGCCAGTGGGTCAGGTAGGTACGCGCGGCCAGCAGCGCCACCCACTCTTCGCGACCGGAGTAGGTGTCCTCCGAGGGCGCGCCGTAGGTGCGTCCGTCCGGGAACCGGGACTGCATCTGCAAGACACGCTCGGCGTGTGCCCTCGCCCACTCGCGGCCGGGCACGCTCGCCAAGTGGTCGAAGCCGAAGGTGGCGGCCAGGGTGTCCAGCAGCAGGAAGTGCATCTGTCGGCTGGTCCCCCAGTCGTTGCCCTGAGGGTAGTAGATGTCCGCGCTGGCGCCGCCGTCCTGGCCGCGCACGTAGATCGTGCCACCGGGCGCGGCGTACGGGGGCGCGGTGAACACGTGGTCGACGAGCGCGTCATACACGATGTCGGCGTTGAAGAACGCCGCCTGCGGAGTCGGCAGTCCGGCGAGACCGTACGCCAGCGGAGCCCCGACGCTGTTGGCGATGCTGGTGAAGTAGTCGGGGTGGATCCGGTTGTGGTTGACCAGCGTGCCGTCGTCGAAGATGTTCGAGCCGTTCAACCAGTCCTTGACCGGCTTGCCGTTGATCTCCGTCGGGTTCTGCAGGTCGCTCGGGCGCGAGTAGGCGGAGATCATGAGTTCCAGCGCCTTGTCCTGCCACACGGCCCGGTTCGGGTGGTTCGGCATCATCGACACGGCGAGGTTGAGGAAGGCCGCGTTCCACGCGTTCTCCTCCGCCTTGCTGTCGCCCGGCGTGATGACCCGTCCGGTCTCGTCCTGGTAGTACGGCACCTGGTAGTACAGGAACGCGTCGGCCTCGGCCCGCACCATCCGCGCGAGCCGCTCCTGATCGGCCGGCGGCAGGTGGTCCCAGAGCAGCCAGCCGGCGAACGCGGCGTTGAACGCCCACAGCGCGCTCTGCCAGTCGGTTCCCCAGCCGTTCTCGTGGTTCGCCTCGTGACGGTACGCGATCGAGGTGACGATCCGGACGGCGACCTCGCGCGCGTGCTCGGCAGGAAAACCGGTCACCTGTTCGTCGTACGCCCCGGTGGCCAGCGACGTGGCCAAGGCGAGGGCTTCACTGCCCGGCGGGCGGATGTTGCCCTCTGCTGTGCCGCCCAGGTCGAGGTAGTCACCGGTCTGCGATCCGTACTTGGCCGGGAACCAGGTCTGCAGCGCGTAGCGGTTGGCGTTGAGCAGGATGGCCCGAGCACGTTGCGCCTGGTCGTCCGACGGCAGCCCGGCGGTGAACCGGTCCCAAACGATCGGCATCACGTCGGTGTGCGCCGCTTCGGACTGCTGCGCGTGCGCGGGGGCCGCGAGCACGCCCGTCAGGACGGTCGCGGCCAGCGTGGCCCGCCCCACGGCGGCCAGGCATTCTCGCGGTGACCTGGACATCTGGGTCCTCCGATCGGTTGGTCAACGTCTTGCCGGGCGGCCCGGCAAGAGTCAGGTCAGGTGGGTAGGCCACGGGGCGGTTTCGGCGGCGGACTGGAATGCCTCTGCGCGCCGACGCAGAGCCGCCCAGTCTCCGGCTGCGACCTCGGCCGCGTTGACCAGCGCACCCCCGACCCCGACGGCCACCGCCCCGGCCGCCGCCCACGCAGTCACCGAGTCGGGGGTCACTCCTCCGGTCGGCACGAGCGGAACGTCGGGCAGGGGCGCGCGGACCTCCCGCAGGTACGTCGGCCCGCCGAGGCTGGCCGGAAACAGCTTCACCAGCGTCGCGCCCGCCGACCAGGCGACGTCGATCTCGGTTGGCGTGAACGCGCCGCACACGACGGGGAGGTTGTCGCGGCGCGCCGCGTCGAGCACCTCGACGCGCGTGGTCGGGGTCACCAGGAACTGGGCGCCGGCGGCGCGGGCGGCGGCGACGTCGGCGGGGGAACGCACGCTGCCCGCGCCGACCGCGCACCGGTCGGCGAGGTCCGCCCGCAGTGTGGCGATCGCGTCGAGCGCACCCGGGGTGGTCAGGGTGACCTCCAGGGCGGCCAGACCGGCATCGGCCAGCTCCCGGCCGACGCGGACCACCGACTCGGGTGCGGGCAACCGCACGATGGCGATCACCCGCACCCCGGACAGGATCGTCACTTCGCCAGCGCTTCCATCTGCTGCTTGGCCTCGGCCAGGGCGTCCTTCGGCGACGCCTTGCCGATCAGGGCGGCCTGGACCTGGGTGGCGAGCACCTGCTGGATCTGGGCGAACTGCGGGTAGACCCAGAACGGGTCGGGCTCGGAGTGCGCACCGATGGCGGTGGCGAAGTTCGCGGTGAACGTGTCGTTGCGCACCTCGGCGCTGTCCAGGCCGGCGGTCGTCGTCGGCGGCAGGCCGGCCTTGGCGAACCACTGGCCGGTGTACTTCGGGTCGCTGGTCAGCGCGGCGGCGAACTTCGCGGCCGCGGCCGCACCCGGACCCTGGACCACCACGATGGCGTGCCCCCACGCGAGGTTGCGTGGCTTGTCGCCGGAGTTCTTCACGGGGCGGGCGACGGGCCGCATCTTCTCGGCGATCTGCTTGTCCGGTGAGGCGCTCGTGACCGCACCCCGCCCGGCGATCGCGTCCTCGTAGAACCCGACCTTGCCCTGGGCGAACAGCGCTCGGGCGTCGAAACGGTTCACATCGGGGGCGATGAGCTGCTCGTCGTACAGCTTCTTGTACCAGGTCAGTGCCTCCACGCTGGCGTCATCGCCGATGACGATCTTTCCGTTCTCGACGACCGGCGAGCCGAAGGCCCACATCCAGGCGATGAAGTCCTTGAGCTGGTCGACCTTGGTCATCGCGGCCCACGGCACGATGCCGCCGCCGAGTCCCTTCAGGGCGCGCAGCGTCTCCTCGAAGTCCGCGATGGTCGCAGGCGGGTCGGTGACGCCGGCCCTGTCCAGAAGCTCCGAGTTGCCGATCAGACCGATGCCGGCGGTGGTCCACGGCAGTCCGTACTGGATGCCGTTGACCTTGGCGATGCCGAGCGCGGCGTCGGTGTAGCCGCCGCCGGCGTTCGCCTGCAGGTCGACGAGCTTTCCGGTGGCGGCGAGCGTGGCGAGCCACGCGACGTCGACCTGTACGGCGCCGGTCAGGGTGCCGCCGCGGATCTGCAGCAGCACCTGGTTGAGGAAGTCGTTGTACGGGTAGGAGGCGGTGGTGATCTTCACGCCGGCGCCGGCCGCGTAATCGTCCACCATCGCTTGCAGGGTGTCCTTCGTCGACGCCTCGTTCAGCGACCACGCGGTGAAGTGGAATTCCTTCACTCCGTCGTCGGTCGCCCCGCCCGCCGGTTCGTTGGATCCCCCGCTGGACGGGGCGCAGGCGGCCAGGGCACCGGCGCCCAGGGCCGCGCCGGAGGCGACGCCGAGCAGGCGCAGCAGATTGCGGCGGGACAGGCGGGTGTCTGGAGAGCCGTTGGTAATTGACATCTGGTCCTCCTGTGGTGAAAGAGGTCAGCCCTTGACCGCGCCGCTGGTCAGGCCGGCGACGAGGTAGCGCTGCAGGATGATGAAGCCGATGACGACGGGTAGGGAGACGACGAGCGAGGCGGCCATGAGGTCCGGCCACGCCGCCTGAAACTCGCCGAGGTATGTATTGACCAGTCCCGGTGGCAGGGTCTGCTTGTCTGGACCCGCGAGGGTGAGCGCGAAGATGAAATCGTTCCAGCCGCGGATGAACGCGAACAGCCCGGTTGCGATGAGGCCGGGGAGGCTGACCGGCAGCAGGATGCGATGGATGATCGCCCCCTGGCCGGCGCCGTCCACCTTGGCCGCCTCGATCAGTTCGTCGGGGATGGCATCGAAGAAACCCTTGAGCATCCAGACGCACAGCGGCAGCGTGAACGTGGAGAACGACAGGATCAGCGCGAGGTACGTGTTGAGCAGGCCGTAGGCGCTGAAGACCAGGTAGAGCGTGATGAGCAGCAGCGCCTGCGGGAACATCTGCGAGGCCAGGATGAGGTACATCAGCGACCGCCGGCCGCGGTAGCGGAACTTCGCGAAGGAGTAGGCGGTGTAGGCCGAGACGATGACCGTGAGCAGCGCAGTCGTCAGAGACACGATGACGCTGTTCGTCAGGTAGCGCAGCAGCGCCGGGTTCTCGGCAAGGTTGGCGAAGTGCTCGAGGGTGATCCGCCGTGGCCACAGCCGCGGAGGGAACGCGAACGCGTCGGAGTCGGGTGTCAGCGCGGTGACCAGCAGCCAGTACACCGGGCCGAGCGCGAAGACGCCGATCAGCGCCACGGTGACGGCGGCGGCGACCGGGCGGGGACGGCGTGGCCGGCGGGGCGTCGTCCGGGCCGAGCGGCGGTCCTGCGCGGGGATCGGGCGGGTCGTGGAGGTGACGGTCACCGCTTCTCCCCCCGTTCCGACGCCCAGACGTAGCCGACGACGAGGATCGACAGGAGCACCATCCACAGGGCTCCGAGCGCGCCCGCTCGTCCGAGGTCGAAGCCCTTGAACGCGGTGTCGTAGACGGAGACGGCGAAGGTCGTGGTGGCGCCGGCCGGGCCACCGCCGGTGAGCACGTAGATGATGTCGAAGTGCTGGAAGTTCCAGATCGCCTCCAGCAGCAGCACGACGCCGATGATGCCGCGTAGGTGCGGCAGGGTGACGTGCCAGAAGCGGCGCAGCGTACCCGCGCCGTCGAGCGCGGCGGCCTCGTGCAGCGTCTGCGGCACGGTCTGCAGGCCGGCCAGGAGCATCACCATCATCCAGGGAAAGCTGGCCCACGACTTGGCCACGATCACGGCGAGTGTCGCGGTGCCGGGCTGGCCGAGCCAGCTGATCGGCTCATCAAGCAGCCCGAGCTGCACCAGGAGACCGTTGAGCAGGCCGTAGTTGGCGTTGAAGATCCACATCCAGAGGAAGGAGACCACCACGCCGGGGATGACCCAGGGGAAGAGGAACAGCCCGCGCAGCAGTCCCCGGCCGGGCAGTCGGGTGTGCAGTGCGAGAGCGAGGCCGAACCCGAGGACGAACGGAATCAGCGTGCAGGCCCCGGTGAACACAAGGGTGTTCCGCAGCACCGACCAGAACTGGCCGGCGAGCACGCTGCGGAAGTTCTCGAGCCCGGCGAAGCTGCGCCCCGGCAACACCAGGCTCTGGTTGAACAGACTGGTGGTCAGCGACGCGATCAGCGGATAGAGCACTATCGCGACGAAGAGCACCAGCGCGGGCAGGGTGAGCAGAAAGCCGAAGGCCCGATCGGGGAGGCCTCGTCGCGGCTCGCGCCCGCCCACCGTCTGGGTGGTCACGACACGGCCTCCCGGACGACCTGGCGCGGCGGGACGTGGGCCGGGCCGACGTAGCCGAGGCCGATGCTGATCAAGTCGGCGGCCTCGATCACCGCGCGGGACAGTTCGGCCTCACGGGCGGGCAGGTCGATCGCGGACAGCGGGCCGGACACCGACAGCGCCGCGACCACGGCGCCGGAGCCGTCCCGGATCGGCGCGGCCACGCATGCCCGCCCCAGCGCCAGCTCCTCGACCTCGGTCGCGTATCCCTGAGCGAGGGTGCGGGCGACCTCCTCGTCGAGCCGCTCGTGACTGGTGATCGTGTTGGCCGTGTACGCGTGCAGCGCGGCCTCGGGCAGCAGCTCGCGCCGCTGTTCGTCGGTGAGCCCGGTCAGCAGCGACTTGCCCAGGCCGGTGGCGTGCAGCGGGTTGTACTGTCCGGCGAGGACGAACGCCCGCGGTGCGTGGCGACCTTCGAAGTTGAGCAGGTAGAACAGGCGGTCACCCCGCCGCACCGCCACGTTGGCCCCCAGCCCGAGCTCGGCGGCGAGGTTCTGCGCGATCTGCCGGGCCTCCCGGTGCACGGGGTGGGCGTTGAGCACCGCTCCGCCGAGGGAGACCATGTCGAGCCCGAGCCGGTACAGCCCGCTCACCGGGTCACGGTCGACGAAGCCGGCCGCCTCCAACGTCGCCAGCAGCCGGGACGCCGTGGACAGGCCGAGCCCTGTGACCTTGGCGACGTCGGATACCCGCATCTCGGACCGTCCGGCCGCCAGCGCCCGAAGCACGCTCAGCGCGCGCTCCACACTCTGGTTGTTTCCCGTCTCCGCCGCCATCGGGAGCCCTTCTGGAAGTTGCTTGCGTGATACGGCAAGATATCCCGCATGCTGCATGCAGTCAACCAGTCCGTGGAGCCGTCGAATGCGAATTGAGCGGGTCGAGACGCGCGTGGTGAAGCTGCGACCGGCGGAGCCGTACCTCGGCGCACGGCCCGACGGCGGCCAGGGCGACGGCTACTACCTGCGGCCCCCCTGGCGCAGCCTCTACTCGGACCGGTTCGAGACCCTGCTGGTCAAGATCACCTGCACCGACGGCACCTACGGCTGGGGCGAGGCGCTCGCTCCCGTGGCGCCGGAGGTGCCGCAGGCCATCGTCGAACGGCTGCTCACCCCCGCGCTGGTCGGCCAGGACCCGCGCCTGGTGCGTCCACTGTGGTCACGGTTGACCGGCCTCATGCGCGAACGGGGACACCTCGTCGGACACCAGGCCGACGCGCTCGCGGCCGTCGACATCGCGCTGTGGGACCTCGCCGGCAAGGCGTACGGTGCACCCGTGCACGCCCTGCTCGGCGGCGCGTTCCGCGCCGAGGTGCCGACCTACGTCTCCGGCCTGCCCAGACCGACCGACGCCGAACGCGCGCGGCTCGCCGCCGAGTGGGCCGGAAAGGGGGTACGCGCCATCAAGCTGCACCTCGGGCACGGCGTCGACGCCGACCTCGCCACCTACGACGCGGTCGCCGCAGCGCACCCCGACCTGCGCGTCGCCGTTGACGCCCACTGGGCGTACGACCTGGCCGACGCGCTGCGCCTGGGTCGGGCGCTCGACGAACGGCAGGCCTGGTTCCTCGAGGCGCCGCTGGTGCCCGAGGACCTCGACGGCCACCGTGAACTCGCCGCCGCGCTCGCCACCCCCGTGGCTGTCGGGGAGACGCTGCGTAACAGGTACGAGTTCCGCGCCTGGCTCGCCGCCCGCGCCGTCGACCTGTGCCAGCCCGATGTCGCCCGCACCGGCATCACCGAGGCGCTCGCCATCGCCGAACTGGCCGCCGCCCACCACGTGCCCGTCGCCCCGCACCACTCCGTGGGCCTGGGTGTCGCGGTAGCCGCCGGCCTGCACCTCGCCGCCGCCATCGAGGCCATGCCGGCGTTCGAGTTCCAGCCTGTCACCATGACGGTGGCCAACCGAATTCTCACCGCCCCGCTGCCCGGCGGGCCGGTCTGCTTCCCCGTCCCTGACGCCCCCGGCCTGGGCGTGGACGTCGACCCATCGCTATTGGAGGATTCGTGACCCGTTCAGCCGTGGTACGCGGCCTGATTCCCGTACTCGCCACGCCATTTTGCACCGACGGCACCCTCGACCTCGACTCGCTGCGGCGCCTGGTGGACTTCCAGGTGTCCGCCGGGGTCGACGGGGTCGCCGTGTTCGGGTTCGCCAGCGAGGGGTTCGCGCTCACCGCGGCCGAGCGCGCCGCGATCCTCGACGTGGTGTGCGCCGCCGTCGGCCCAGACATGCCGGTCGTCGCCGGCATCGCGGCCACCGGCACCCTGGAGGCGGTCGAACAGGCGCGGCGGGCCGCTGAGCACGGCGCGAGCGTGGTCATGGTGGTGCCACCGTTCATGGTCAAGCCCAGCCCGGCACAGATCGTCGACTTCTACGGCACGGTCGCGCGCGACGGTGGCCTGCCGGTGATGGTCCAGGACGCGCCGGGCTCCACCGGCGTGACGATGCCGGTGTCTCTGATCGCCGAACTGTCCAAGCTCGAGGGCGTCGATTCGGTCAAGATCGAGGCTCCACCCACGGCGCCGAAGCTCGGCGCCGTGGTCGAGGCGGTGGCCTCCGACTTTCTCGTGCTCGGCGGGCACAACGCGCTGTTCCTGCTCGAGGAGTACCGCCGCGGCGCGGCCGGCACCATGCCCGCCTGCGAGTTTCCCGACCTGCTCCGGCCGGTCCTCGACGCATGGGCGGCCGGCGACCGAGCCGGAGCCCGCGCCGGATTCAACCGGCTCCTGCCACTCGTGCGATTCGGCCTTCAGCCCGGCATCGCCTGGTCGATCCACAAGCACGTGCTCGTCCGGCGCGGCATCATCGCCACCCCGACCGTACGGCCTCCGGCGGTGGACGCCGACCCGGGCACCCTCGCCGCGCTCGCCGACATCCTCGACGACCTGGGCATCCGATGAGCCGAGGCGTACTCGTCGTCGGATCCAGCTCACCGATCGGCCGGGCGATCGGGCGCGCATTCGCGGCCGCCGGGGACACCGTCGTCGGGGCCGCCTTGGAGCGGACCGACGAGGCAGCCTTCGCCGTCAGCATGGTGCTGGACTGCGCGGACGCGCAGCGTGCCGAGGCCGCCGTGGCCGCCACCGTCGAAGCGGCCGGCCGGCTCGACGTGGTCGTGCTCGCCGCGGCGGTCATGCCGGTCGCGCCGCTCACCGCCACCACCGACGACCAGTGGCGCGCGGCGATGAACGCCACCCTCGGCACCGCGTTCGCGGTGAGCCGAGCGGCCCTGCCCGTGCTGCCCAGAGGAGGCGCGATCGTGGCGGTCAGCTCCGTCAACGCCTTTCTCGCCGCGCCCGGCGTTCCCGCGTACGCGGCCGCCAAGGCGGGCCTGGAAGGGCTGGTCCGTCAACTCGCCCTGGAGTACGGGCCCGCCGGTGTGCGGGTGAACGCGGTCGCACCGGGCATGATCGGCGGCGAGGGGATCCCGGAAGCGGCGGCCGGCTACCCGCTGGGCCGTACCGGCACGCCGGAGGAGGTGGCCGAGGCGGTGTTCTTCCTCGCCGGCGCCGGCTTCGTCACCGGTGTCGTGCTGCCCGTCGACGGCGGGCTGTCCATCGCCTCCCCCGCCGCGTTCCTGCGCCCGGATCTACGCGCCCGATGGCTGGGATGAGCGGAGTTCCCTCGCGCGGTGACGAAACCGGCCGGCCGGACATCATCGGGCTGGGCGAGGCGATGGTGCTTTTCCAGCCGCCGGCCGGCGCTGCCCTCGACGACACCGCCACCCTCGAGGTGCACGTCGCCGGCGCCGAGTTCAACCTTTGCGCCGCCGCGGCCCGGCTCGGCGCCACCACCGGATTCTGCAGTCGGGTGGGCGCCGACCCGCTCGGGGCACGCGTGCTCGCCGAGGCCCGGACCCTCGGTGTGGACACCACGCTGGTGATGGTGGACGAGGACCATCCGACGGGTCTGTTCCTCAAGGACGTGCGCCCGGACGGCCGGCGGCGCGTCTACTACTACCGGCGCGGCTCGGCGGCCTCACAGCTGGACCGCGCCGACGCCGCCCGGCTGCTCGCCGCGAGACCGCGGCTCGTGGCCGTCTCCGGCGTCACGCTCGCGCTCGGCCCCGGCCCGGCCGCGGCGGTCAGGACAGTGGTACGGGCGGCGCGGACGGCCGGCATCGCCGTGGCATTCGACCCCAACCTGCGCCCCGCGCTCGGCCCGGTCGAGCAGCAGGCCGCCGACGCACGCGCCCTGCTCGGGTACGTCGACTTTCTGCTGCTCGGCACCGACGAGGCCGGACCCCTCCTCGGCGTGCGCGACCCCACCGATCCGGACGAGGTCTTCGCCGCCGCGGCGCATGCGGGTGTGCGCGAGACGGTGCTCAAGGCCGGTCCGGACGGCTGCTACCACGCCGCCACCGACGGCACTGTTGCCCACCTGCCGAGCCTGGCGACCGCGGTGGTGGATCCGGTCGGCGCCGGTGACGCGTTCGCTGGCGGTTACCTGACCGCGCGGCTGCACGGGGCGACTCCCGCGGGCGCGGCCTGGCTCGGCAGTGTGCTCGCCGCCGGGGTCGTCGCCGCGCCCGGTGACACCACCGGCCTGCCCGACCGCTCGTCAGCTGCCTGGTTGCTGGACGAGAGTCTCAACGCCTGACGGCGCGACGATCCGCGCGGAACAGACGCCAAACAGAGCGGGGCGGGGTGGTGCCAGAGCGGAGGTCTGAGCACCACCCGGATCACACGTGGCACCCAACTCGTCTGCCACCTGTCACCTGCCGATGCTGCTGAGCGCCGCGTGGACGACGAGGGTGACGGCCTGTGCCGGCGTGATCAGGCCAGCAGCGACGAGCCGTCCGGTCTCGGCGACGACGTGCTCGACGAAGGCCCCGTGGGTCTCCCAGTCGCCGTCGACCTGCAGCCGCTGCGCGACCGAGCATCCCTGGCTGTCCTCCCTGTTGGGCACCTGCGTGTCCCTGCCACCGATGACGACGGTCGGGGCGGAGTCGCGCGGGCACGCCGTCACGGTCGCGGTCGCCGCACGCGTGAAGACGCCGAGCCCGTACGAGACGGTAACGACGTCACCGGGCTGCACGCCGAGCTCCGCTACGGCGACCTCGGCACGGAAGGTCTGCTCCGTCTCGACGGTCTGCGTCACCGGGACCTCGACCGTGGTGTCCTCGCCGGCCGCACGGTCGACGTGCACCGACACCGTCGCCAGGTCGAGCGCATTCGCGTCGAGGTTGAGCGGCGCGGTGAGCTCGATCGTCGCGGAACCCCCGGTCACGAGGCGGTCCGACGTGCCGCCCTGGCCGTCGACGATCCTCACTGCGGTCTCGTCCGCCGCGAGCCATGCGAGCGACTCATTCCACGCGGTGTTGAACGCGACCCAGCCCTCGCTGTGCCCGATGTTTCCAACGCTCGGGTTGTACGGGTAGTGGGCGTTCTTCGGCGATCCATCGAGAACCCCGCGAACTCCCTGGAGCAGGCCCGCACCACCCTGGTACTCCGAGAACCAGCCGCGCTCCACGCCTTCGAAGCCCCACTGCTCGGTCGGCGCCCGGTAGGACGCATGCCTGCCGACCGGGTTGCGGCCAAAGATGTTGTCCACGTGTGCGACCGCGATCTCCCTCAGGCGCTGTGCCATGGCCGGGTCGTCGACCACCCAGGCAGCGGCGAGAGCTGGCGCGGCGAAGCCTGCCACGTTCCCGGTCTCATTGGGGTCCGCGGCACCGCCGCCGGCGAAGGTGGGGATGGTCCACCTGTCGGCCGAGTACTTCCTGAAGTCCCACATGTTCTCCGAGCGCTCGATCGCGACCCTGGCCCAGTCCTCGATCTTGGCCCTGAGGCCGGCCGGCGCCTTGTCGGGGTGGCGCTTGAGGAAGTTCACGAGCGCGGTCACGGTGACCCACTCCGACTGCCGCTGTCCCTTCGTCGTACGCGGATCGTTCCAGTCCAGGTTCGCGATGATCCAGGCCGCGTTGTTCTGTGCCGCCGTGAGGTAGGCATCGGCATCGGGGCGACCTTCGCGCACGGCGACGTCGTACATGTCGAGGTTGGCGCGGATCGAGTGGCCGGGCGGGAACTCGCCCTTGCCGGTGCCGACCTGCGTGTAGGTCTGGAAGAGGTCCGCGGTGTGCGGCGTGTAGTCGTACGCTGACGTGAACCGGTCGTGCTCCGGCCTGCCCCAGATCGGGAACAGATAGTCCCTGACCTCCTCGTAGAGGCCGACCGGAATCCATTCGTCCAGGTCAGGGTAGGCGGCCAGGAAGGCGGCGAGCTGCTCCTTCCAGAACGTGTGGTTGGCCTGCGAGTCGAGGAGCGCCTCGACACCCCACTCGATGAGGCGTACGACCTCCGGCGTGTCCTCGGGCAGCGCGTAGCGCAGCCCGTCGTAGACCTGGTCGTCGAGCCGCAGTCCCTCGAACGCTGCCGGGTTGGCCGAGAACAGGTCGATCAGCGTTGTGATCTCGAAGGAGTACGTGTCGCCGTCGCGCCACATGACGCTCCATCGGCACCGTGGGGTGTTCCACCCCCGGTCGGCTGCATCGGCGTCGCCGAAGTAGCAACGGGATCCGGCCATGAACGCGATTGCGTTCTCATACGACACCCGCTCCAGCCAGGACGCGCCGATCCCGAACGGGACGGACTCACCCCGTCCCTCGGCACCCTCGACGACGATTCGGAAGTCACCGGGATCGGACGGCCGGAAATCGGTGAAGTCGCCGACGCCCCCCGTGATGGTTCCGCTGTACCGGATGCGGCCCGATTCATCGACGACGGCGAACGAGGCGCCGTCCTCCGCCTTGGGCGCCGTGAACCGCTTCGGTCGGTCCAGGTTGTAGCCGCTCTGGTTGACCAGCACGGGCTGGGCCGGTGCGGGTTCGGGCGGCGGCGTCCACGAGCATCCCGTGGGCTGAGTCGGATGGCCGTCCGGCACGGCGTCGAGGGCACGCACACTGAGGTGGTCGATCGACGTCTTCGACCGGTAGACACCGATCCCGAACGTGCCGCCGACGGGATCGGCCGCCACCGCAGCCACCCGTTGGCCGTCGATCTCGACCGCGAGCACGCCTGCGGCACGTCGCACGACGATGTCGAACCAGGTTCCTGCCGGGATCGATGGCACGGATCCCGCGCAGAAGGGGCTGCCGACGGGCCGTTGGATTCGGAACGCTCCGGAACCGGTTATTTGGGCTCCGGTGTTGAGCAGCCGCGGAGAGGAGGTGTCCTTCCACTCCGTCAGCACGGTCAGCGGAACGCTGTCGGAGTCGACGACGGCGTCGACCCGGACACGCGCCCTGAACTCGTAGGTCTCCGGCAACGGCACCGCCGGGTCGGGAACGATGTAGCGACCGGAAGACTGCGTGCGGACGTCCAGCGTCGCAAAGTCGATCTCCGCGGACGTCGTGACCCACTCGCTGATGGCACCGGCCCACACCGCCCGCCAGCCGTTCATCGTGTCGAAGTCATGGCTGAACAACATCTCCTCGCCCGCGCTCGCGGGCGCCGGCACGACGGAGAAACCAATGACCATAGCTGTTGCGGCGGCGAGCCGACGCACTGCGGTTCTCATGGTCGCGACACTCCTGTGAAGACGAAGCGCACGAGTACGGCGGAACGGGGATGCGGTGAGGACGATCGAACTCGCTGAGCCTGTGGGGTACGTCCGGGAGCCAGGAGACACCTGGGCGCGGCCGACGGGCGTGGGTCGACCAGGAGCTTCGCGCTACCCCTGTCCTGGCGTGCCGCCTAGTACGCCGAGGTCGTGGTGTCCCTGTCGGTGGCGAGCCACATTGGACGGGACCCACTCGTGGTCCCGCACAGCCTGCGGCCATCCCGTTTGCACTGACCGGCCGAACTGATGGACCGGCGAGCAGCAGGCCATCGATTGCCCGGGAGGTTGCCCGTTTGATTGTGATTTCTCCTTGAAGTCCGGTCAACCCTGCAGGAGCGGTCCCTTGTGGTCGAACGGAGGGCCGGTTGTCGAGCTTGGGTGCTGGCGAACTCCGCGGGTGTTTGTCGAGAACCATGGCGAGCAGGACGACCTCCATGATCCGACCGGCCCGTCGTTCGGCAGCCACGTCAACTCCGCAAGCCAGTGGAAGTCACTTGCACAATGTGGTCACACTAGCGCCGATATTGCACTGTCACAAGCATCATGTGAATGGCTCATGCCGTAACCGCCGTGTCCGCAGCACAACGCGAATGACCTGCAGCGGCGGCGTGGGCTCTCCCACCGTGGCGTCAGGAGACGGCCGTACCGTCGCTCCTGCTCATGTGCGCCCGAGACGCGGTGCTCGGGCCGAAGGCGTCACGGCCACGAGCCTGCCACCGACCGACATCCATAATCATCCATACAGGGGTGGCCACAGTGGCCGTCACTAACAATGGAGCTCGTCGTGCGCTCGATAGCCCGGCCCGTGAACCTGCTCCGACAGGTGTCCTAGGCCCCGACCGGTGAATCAGGACTGAAGTGTGTGGTCCAGCAGATAGGCCGGGGGCACCGCGTCGGTGAGCCAGACCCCGTTGGCGCTGCGGTAGAACAGGTGGCCGTCGTGCGCCATCGACGCCGCGTCGATCGTGATGATGACCACCGGACCGCCGCGGCGGGCGCCCACCCGCAGCGCGGTCTCGGTGTCGGCGGACAGGTGCACGTGGTGGCGCCTGCCGCGATGGAGCCCGGTCGCGCGGATGGAGTCCAGCGCGAGCGCTGACGTGCCGTGGTAGAGGCGCTCCGGCGGTGGCACCGGGGTCAGCCCGAGATCGACGGGGACCGAGTGGCCCTGGTTGGCGCGGATCCGCTCCACGCCGTCGGCGCCGCGCTGCACGGCGAACCGCTGCTTGTCGTTGCCCGCCACCACCGCGTCGAGCTCTTCCCGAGTGATCCGCAGAGCGGCCAGCAACTCGTCCACCGGCACCCATCCTGCCTCATCGAGCACGAGGCCGGCGCGCTCCGGGTGATGGCGCAGCACGGTCGAGATCCGCTTGCTGAGCCTGACCAGTCGCTCGCGATCCATGCGGAGATTCTGACGGGCACGCCGCCGCCCCCGCCCCGGGTTCCTTCGGCGCGAGGGCGTGCGGAATGGCCGCCGGCGCCTCCTCGGTACGGCAGCCTGGAGGAATGCCGCGAGGAGGAGACCAGCCAGCCGACGCCGGGCAACGGCCAAGCTGCGTTCCCGGATCCCCGTGATCGCGCACCAGGTGGCCGAGAGCCTGCCGGCCGACCTGTCCCTGGTGCCACCGGTGCTGCTGCTCGGGATCCTGACCGAGGGTGTGGCGTCGGTGGCCCCCACCCCGGGCGGGCTGAAGGCCGCGGAGGCGGCGCTCGTGTCCGGACTGCTGATCTACGGGGTGGCCACCGGTCCGGCGGTGGCCGGCGTGCTGATCTACCGGTTCGTGACGTTCTGGCTGCCGCTCGCGCCCGGGTTCGTGGCGCTGCGGACCCTGTCCAGACGGCGACACATCTGAGCCGCACTACAGGTCGAGACCGGTCAGGACCATGACCCGCTCGTAGGTGAAGTCGGCCATCGCGTACCGCACCCCCTCGCGGCCCACGCCGGACCCCTTCACCCCGCCGTAGGGCATCTGGTCCGCCCGGTACGACGGGACGTCGCCGATGATCACGCCGCCGACCTCGAGCTCCCGGTGGGCGCGGAACGCCAACTGGATGTCGTGGGTGAACACGCCGGCCTGCAGGCCGAACGCCGAGTCGTTGATCCGCTCGAAGGCCTCGTCGGGGCCGTCGACGCGCTGCAGGACGAGCACCGGCCCGAAGACCTCCTCGCACACCACCTTCGCGTCGCTCGGCGCGTCCTCCAGCACCGTCGGGGCGTACGTGGTCCCGGTACGCACGCCGCCGGCGAGCACCTTCGCGCCGGCGGCGACGGCCTCGTTCACCCAGGCCTCGACCCGCTTTGCCGCCGCCTCGTTGATCAGCGGGCCGACCTGGGTCCGCTCGTCGTTCGGGTCACCGGTGCGCAGCGCCTCGACCGCCGCCACCAGCCGCGCCTTCAGGTCGTCGTACACCGCCGCGTCGGCGTAGACACGCTGTACACCGATGCACGACTGGCCCGCCTGGTAGTTGGCGAACGTCGCGATCCGCTGCGCCGCCCAGTCCAGGTCGCCGGGCTTGGAATAGTCCCCGCTGACGTACGCGGCGGCGTTGCCGCCGAGTTCGAGCACGACGTGCTTGTGCGGGACGGAGGCGGCGATGGCGGCACCGACCGGGCCGGAGCCGGTGAAGGAGACGACGGGCAGCCGCGGGTCGGCCACCAGCGCCGGGGCGCGCTCGTCGGGCACGTTGACGACGCTCACCATGCCGGCGGGAAGCCCGACATTGGCGATGATCTCACCGAGCAGCAGCGCGGAGAGCGGCGTCTTGGGCGCCGGCTTGACCACCACCGGCGCGCCGACCGCGATCGCCGGCGCGACCTTGTGCGCGACGAGGTTGAGCGGGAAGTTGAACGGCGTGATCGCCAGCACGGGACCCTTGGGGATCCGGCGGACGTAGGCGAGCCGCCCCTCGGCGGCCTTGTCCGTGTCCAGCCGCAGCACCTCGCCGGACCAGTCCCGGGCCGCCTCGGACGCGAACCGGAAGACCGACACCGCGCGGCCGACCTCGGCGCGCGCCCACAGCAGCGGCTTGCCGTTCTCCGCCGTGATCAGGCGGGCGATCTCCTCCGACCGGTCGGCGATCGCGCGGCTGATCGCGGCCAGGGCGTCGGCGCGCACGTGGACAGGCAGCGCGGCCGCCTCGCGGCGCACGGCGTCGGCCGCGGCCACCGCCTGCTCCACCTGCTCCTCGGTGGCGTACGTCGTGCGGGCCACCGGGTGGCCGTCGTACGGGTGGCGTACTTCGAGGATCGTCTCCCCGTGGACCGGGGTCCCGGCGATCCACTGCGGCGTCAGTTCGCTCATAACACGAGGGTACGCTCGGACACCTCGATCGGCAGTTGTGCGAAATGGCCACCCGGCACCCGCTCAGCTAGCCGGAGTGGACAAACGGCGCTGCCGGGCCGTGATGGCGAACCACAGCTCCATCCGCGCGTCGGCGCCGGACAGGTCGCGCCCCAGCAGCGTCTCCGCCTTGCGAACCCGGTACCGCAGCGTGTGCCGGTGGATGCGCAGGGCCGCGGCGGCCCGGTCGTACTGCCCGTGGTGCGCCAGCCAGGCTCGCAGCGAGGCCACCAGGTCGATCCCGGTTGCACGGGCGTACTCGTCGAGCGGGCCGAGCAGGCCGTCGGTGTACGCCGCCAGGGTGGGCAGGTCCACCAGGCTGACCAGGCTGCTGTGCCGGATCTGTTCGTAGTCCAGCACCGGGGGTACGAGGTGCGCGGCGCTCGCCGCGGCCTGGCGGGCCTGCTGGATGGCGACCGCCACCGGGGTGTCGACGCACGCGCGGCTGGTGCCGACCGTCACCGAAGCGTCGTTGGGCACGCCGCGCAGCAGCTCCTCCTGGTCGTCGCGGGTGGCGGTGACGGCGACCAGCGCCCCCTCGACGAGACCAATGAGCACCCGGTCCCCGAGGTTGGCCACCGCGTCGACCAGGACCTCGTCGAGGACCCGCGGCGCACCGGTCAGCACCGCGACGTTCAGCGGCCGGCGGGCCAGCAGCGATCCGCCGAGACCGGTGAGGATCTCCTCGTCGGGCTGCACCCCGGAGAGCAGCAGCCGTAGGAGGGCCGCGGAGCGGGTGGCCGTCTCCTCGATTCTGGACTGCTCGAGGTCGAAGGAGAGCAGCGCGGTCGCGACATTGATCAGGGACCGGTCGGTGGTGCCCAGCGGGTGCTCGGTTCCGACAGCCAGGAAGCGGCGACCGCCAGCGGACGGAGCCAGCGGGTGGACGACGACGTGCGACTCCCCGTGGACCAGGGCCAACGCGGTGTGCCGCCGACCGCGCAGCCGGCGCAGCTCGTCGGTCAGCCCGCCGGCCGAGGACCGCGCCGAGGACGGCGCGACATGGCGGACCTCGCCGTCGGACTCCAGCAGCGCGGCCCATCCGCCGAGCAGCGCGGCGAGGCGTTTGACCACCCCGCTGGCCCGCCCGGTCACCGCCGCCCGGGCCAGCGCCTGCTGTCCGGTGAACCCCCGGGTCACCTCGGCGTACTGCTCGGCGGCGAGCAGGTCGGAGACCGCCTTGCTGACGGCGATGAACGGGGTCGGCTGGTCGACCTCCAGGATCGGTAGCCCGCGCTCACCGGCCACCCGCACGAGGGTCTGCGGGACAGACTCGGTGACCAGCCCAACCCCGTAGCCGAGGCCGACGACGCCCGCGGTCAGCAGGCGGTCGACGTACGCGCGGATCTTCGCCTCGCCGCGCGGCAGGCGCAGGCCGGTGGTGAGCAGCAGCTCCCCGCCCTGCAGGTACGGGGTGGGGTCATCGAGCTCGCTGGTGGCCACCCACCGGATCGGCACCGAGAGGGCAGCGGCGTCCGGGCCGGGATCGGTCAGCAGGCGCAGCCCGAGACGGGGATCCGCCAGCAGCGCGCCAAGGGTCGCGGGCACGTCACCTCCCACCAGCCGAGTCTTTGTCCAGGCCGTACAGCCTGGGCATCTCCATTTGTACTCCCCGACCGACGTCACAGGGCCGGCGGCTACCTATCGTGGCGGCATGTCCAACGTGATCGCCGGCGGCCCCGAGCTGCCTCAGGAGCGCCGCCTCCGCACCGACATCCCTGGTCCGGCCTCCCGTGAGCGCCTCGCCCGCCGTCAACGGTTCGTAGCGAACGGTGTCGGCACCACCCTGCCGGTGTTCATCGAGGCGGCCGGCGGTGGCGTCCTGCGCGACGCCGACGGCAACTCGCTGATCGACCTCGCCTCGGGCATCGCCGTCACGGGCGTCGGGAACGCTGCTCCACAGGTCGCCGCCCGGGTCGCCGCCCAGGTGCGGGCGTTCACCCACACCTGCTTCATGGTCACCCCGTACGACGGCTACGTCGACGTCTGCGAACAGCTCGCACGACTGACCCCCGGCGACCACGAGAAGAAGTCCGTCCTGCTCAACTCGGGAGCGGAGGCGGTCGAGAACGCGGTCAAGATCGCCCGGGCGTACACCGGACGGCAGGCGGTGGTGGTCTTCGACCACGCCTACCACGGGCGCACCAACCTGACCATGGCGATGACCGCCAAGAACATGCCCTACAAGCAGGGCTTCGGACCGTTCGCCGGCGAGATCTACCGGGCTCCCATGTCGTACCCGTTTCGGGACGGGGGCATGAGCGGCGTCGAGGCCGCCGAGCGGGCGATCGACCTGATCGAGAAGCAGGTCGGCGCGACGAACGTCGCGTGCCTGGTGATCGAGCCCATCCTCGGCGAGGGTGGTTTCATCGTGCCCGCGGACGGCTTCCTGCCCCGGCTCTCCGCCTGGGCGCACGACAACGGCGTGGTGTTCGTCGCCGACGAGATCCAGACCGGTTTCTGCCGCACCGGGCAGTGGTTCGCGTGCGAGCACGAGGGTGTGGTCCCGGACCTGATCACCACCGCGAAGGGCATCGCCGGCGGTCTTCCGCTGGCCGCGGTCACCGGCCGCGCCGAGATCATGGACGCCGTGCACACCGGCGGGCTCGGCGGCACGTACGGCGGCAACCCGGTCGCCTGCGCCGCCGCGCTCGGCGCCATGGAGATCATGCGGGAGCAGGACCTCGTCTCGGCGGCCCGACGCATCGGGGACGTGATGCTCGATCGGCTGACGAAACTCGCCGAGCGCTACCCGGTGATCGGTGACGTCCGCGGACGCGGCGCGATGGTCGCCATCGAACTGGTCGGCCCGGACGGCCGTACGCCCGACGCCGCCCGGACGGCGAAGGTCTCGGCCTACTGCCACGCACAGGGCGTGCTCACCCTCACCTGCGGCACCTACGGCAACGTGCTGCGGTTCCTGCCGCCGCTGGTGATCCCCGAACACCTGCTCACCGAGGCGCTCGACGTGCTGGCCGACGCCTTCGCGGCGACCGCCTGACCGAATCGGACGGGGGGCTGCCCGACCCGTCGGGCAGCCCCCCGTCGCCGTCACATCCCCGCTACGCCGGCAGGTCCGGCCCGCTCCTTCGCGCCATCGCCGACACGATCTCGTACGCCACGTGGGCGGCCGCGATGCCGGTGATCTGCGCGTGGTCGTAGGCGGGGGCCACCTCGACGAGATCGGCGCCGACGACGTTCAAATCGGCGAGTCCGCGCAGCACCGCGAGCAGTTCGCGACTGGTCATTCCTCCGGCCTCCGGGGTGCCGGTGCCGGGGGCGAAGGCGGGGTCGAGCACGTCGATGTCCACCGACACGTAGACGGGACGGTCCCCCACGCGCGCCGCCATGCGCTCGACGATGCCACGCGTGCCGAGGGCGTCGAAGTCGTCGCTCGTGATGATGGAGAATCCCAGCTTCTCGTCGTCGACGAGATCCGCACGCCCGTACAGCGGACCACGGATGCCGATGTGCAGGCACCCGCTCTGGTCGATCAACCCTTCCTCCGATGCACGACGGAAAGGCGTGCCGTGGGTGTTGCGGGCGCCGAAGTAGGTGTCCCAGGTGTCGAGGTGCGCGTCGAAGTGCACGACCGCGACCGGGCCGTGCCGCGCGGCGGTCGCGCGCAGCAGCGGCAGCGCGATGGAGTGGTCACCGCCGATCGCCAGCAGCCGCCCCGCCCGTTCGAGCAGCCCACGCGCGCCGGTCTCGACCTGTCTCAGCATCTCGTCGATGGAGAACGGGTTCACGGCGATGTCGCCGGCGTCCACGACCTGGAGCCGATCGAAGGGTTCGACATCCTGGGCGGGGTTGTACGGCCGTAGCAGGCGCGACGACTCCCGTACGTGGGCGGGACCGAACCGGGCACCGGGCCGGTACGACACGGCGGTGTCGAAGGGCACCCCGACGATCGCCACGTCCACATCGGATACCTCGTCGATGCGCGGCAGGCGCGCGAAGGTGGCGATTCCGGCGTACCGCGGAACGACGCTGGCGTCGACGGGCCCGACGGGAGCCTTGGCCACCTGGTCGGTCATCGGACCGGCACCGCCTCGGGGCTGACCTGCGTGCCCGCCGACGCGGGCACCACGTGGATGCGCTCGACACCGATGGCCACGTGCACCTCCTCGCCGATCCGCGGCCCGGTGCCGCCGGGGGGTACGGAGACGACGACGGGCGCGTCCCGTCCCGGGCAGCGCACGCTGACCCGCCACCGGTTGCCCTGGAAGACGCTCAGCTCGACCCGCCCGGGGACCGTGTCGTCGGCCGCCTCCGGCCGGATCAGCACGTCCTCGGGCCGGACCACGCCGATCCCCTCGTCGCGGCTCGTGGAGCCGTTGTGCCGGAAACCGGTGACCCGCCCACCGGACACCGGCAGGAGGTTGGCCTCCCCGAGGAAGGTGGCGACGAACAGGTTGGCCGGGCACCGGTAGACCTCTTCGGGTGAGCCGACCTGAACGAGCCGCCCCTTGTCCATGATCGCCACAAGGTCCGCCATCGACATGGCCTCGACCTGGTCGTGCGTGACGGCGATGGTCGTCGTGCCGGTCTCCACCTGGATGCGCTTGAGCTCCAGCTGCATCGCCTCGCGCAGCTGCTTGTCGAGGGCCGCGAGCGGTTCGTCCAGGAGCAGCAGCCCGGGCTTGAAGACGAGCGCCCGCGCCAGCGCGACGCGCTGCTGCTGCCCACCGGACAGCGACCGGATCGACCGGGACTCCATGCCGGGCAGCTGAACCAGGCGCAACGCCTCCGCGACCATCTCCTTGCGCTTGGCCGCGGGGATCTTGCGTGCCCGCAGCGGAAACGCGATGTTCTCGCCGACGCTCATGTGCGGGAACAACGCGTAGTTCTGGAAGAGGAACCCGATGTTGCGGGCGTGCGCGGGCACGTTGTCTATCGGCCGCCCGTCGACGCGGACGGTGCCACCGGAGCGCTCGACGAAGCCCGCGAGCACGTTGAGGGTGGTTGTCTTGCCCGAGCCGCTCGGGCCGAGCAGCGTGACGAAGCTGCCCGCCGGGATGTCCAGGTTGACACCGTCGAGGATCCGATTGCCGCTGAGGTCGACGGTGAGGTTTTCGAATGTGACGTTGACGCTCATGCTGTTTCCTTGCCGGGGCGGGATCGGAGGACAGCGACCACGGCGAGCAGCGTGACCGCGAGCCCGATGACGAGGGCGCTCGCCGCGGCGATGCTGGGTGACGCGTTCTCGCTCGCGGAGGTCCAGATCTTCACCGGCAGCGTCTGCTGGGCCGGCGGTGCCAGGAAGAACGCGAGCACCGCCTCGTCGAAGCAGACGGCGAAAGCGAGGATCGCGCCGCTGATGATGCTGCGGCTCACCAAGGGCAGTTCGATCCGCCACACGACCGACGGCCACCGGTGACCCAGGCTCTGCGCGGCCAGGGAGAGGGTCGGGTCGACGGCCGCGAGACCCGCGGAGACCGTGACGAAGACCAGCGGCATCGCCAGCGTCGCCTGGCCGAGGGTGAGCACCGCGAGGCTGGTCCCGCCGGCGATGCTCTTGTACGTCAGGTACAGGCCGAGCGCGAGCACCAGCTGCGGCATGACCATGGGGGCCAGCATCGTGGTACGCAGGATCTGCCTACCGCGAAAGACCCGGCGTACGGCGAGCGCGGCGCTCGTCCCGGTGACGGTCGCGATCACGGCGGCGGTCAGCGCGACCTGCGCCGAGTTCATGATCGATCCCTGCCAGGCGGGATCGCTCAGCACGGTGTCAAACCACTGCCAGGTGAATCCGACCGGCGGGAAGACGAGGTACCTGCTGGTGGTGAAGGCCAGCGGCAGGACCGCGGCGAGCGGGGCGAGCAGGAACAGTCCGATCAGCACACCGACCAGCGTGAACCAGCCGCGGGTGCGCGGCAGGGCGTCCCGGAGGGCATCCATCACGCACGCTCCCACTGTTCGCTGATCTTGAAGATCCGGTCAGCGACCACGTACAGGGCGAGAACCGCCACGAGCAACAGGGCGCCGAGCGCGGCGGTCAGGCCGATGTTCTCGAGCCGGCCGAACTGCACGCCGATGACCATCGCGAGCACCTGCGTACCGGGGCCGCCGAGGAACGCCGGCGTCACGTAGAAGCCCAGCGACAGGATGAAGACGAGCAGCACACCCGCCCATGAGCCCGACCGGAGACCGGGCAGCACCAGCCGGCGCAGCACCAGGAACTCCGAGGCACCGAGGCTGCGTGCGGCGCGCACTTGCGCGGCATCGATCGCCCGCAGGGAGGCGTAGATCGGCAGCACCATGTAGGGCAGCATGATGTGGATCATGGGCGCGAGCAGGCCCGGCATAGTCTGGAACAGCCCGAACCCCTCGCTGGTCAGCCCCAGTGCCCGACTGATGGCGTCGAGCGCGCCGTTCGGCTGCAGCGCCAGCACCCAGCCGTACGTGCGGACCAGCAGCGAGATCCAGAAGGTCATGAAGAGGATCGCGAAGAGAATCTGGCCGACGACCGGGCGGGAGACGCCGACCGCGAGCGTGAACAGCAGCCCACACACCCAGGTGGCGATCGTGACGGCGACGGCGAGGAACAGCGTCTTGCCGATCGAGTTGCGCACCAGGTCGTCCTGCAGCGGCTGCGTGACCGCGCCGACCGGGCCGTTCTCACGGAGCGCGACGACGATGGTCACGAGCACCGGACCCAGCATTCCCAGCACCAGCAGAAGCGCTGGGGGAAGAAGCAGCCACCGGCCACCGCCGGGTCCGGTACGGGCACGCCGACGCCCGCGCGTGGCGCGGGCGTCGGCGCTGGCGATCGAGGTCATTGCCCCACCCATGCGAAGAACCGCTCGACGTACTCGGCGTCCTGGCTCGCCGCGACCTCGGTGTTGACGACCGCAGCCTTGGCCCGGTTCGCCTCGGAGTTCGGCTGGAGCGCCAACTCCTCGGGGGTGAGCAGGTCGAAGGCTTCCGAGACGGTGGGACCGAGGTACAGCTTTCGGGCCACCTCGGCCTGGACGGCGGGGTGCGCGAGCGTGTCGATCAGCGCGTTGGCCGCGTCGGCGTGCTTGCTGTTGCGGGTGATCGGGAAGCCGCCCCAGGGGTAGAGCACGGCCTGTTCGTAGGTGAAGTCCCCGCGGCCTTCGTTCTTGAGCTGGATCATCCGACTGTTCGCCGTCGCAATCATCGTGGCGCTGCCCTGCACCACGAACTGCTGGCCCTGGGCGTAGCTGTCGTAGAAGATCAGGTCGCCCTTGATCTGGTCGAGCTTGCGGAAGGCCCGGTCGAAGTCGAGCGGATAGAGGTCGTCCTTGTCGACGCCGTCGGCCATCAGAGCGATCTCGACCGTGCCCGCGTAGATCGACTTGGGGAAGGCCCGCTTGCCGGGGAACTTCTTCGTGTCGAAAAAGTCGGCCCAGGTCCGCGGAGGCTCCTTGAGGCTGGACGACCACCCCAGGACGACGCTGTAGGCGTAGGAACCTGCGGCGTAGTCCCGGTAGGCCTCGTCCACGAGGTCGCAGCGGCGCACCCAGTCGGCGAGCTTGGCCGGTGCCTTGCCCGACTGGATCAGGCCGACCAGGGAGTATCCGTCGAAGTCGATCATGTCCCAGTCCGGGGACGGGGAGTCGACCATGTTGAGGAACTTGCCGTAGTCCCAGGGGGCGTCGACGACCTTGGCCCCGGAGATCTTGGTGAACTGGTCAAAGATCAACCTGTGCCGGACCTCGTAGGTCTCGCCACCGAACCCGGCGAGCACCACCTCGCGCGACTTGATCTCGGGCCACTTGGCGTTGATGTCTGACGGCAACGTGAAGGTGCCGCTCGAGCCCGACGACGAGGTGCCGGTCGTGTCCGCGGCGGCGCAGGCCGAGAGAAAGCCGGGAGCGGCGAGCGCCCCACCACCGGCCAGTGCCAGCTTCAAAAAGTTTCGGCGGTTGATGCGGTTCGGGTTCATGGCATCTCCGAGAGGGTGTGGCCCACCCAGGAAAGCCGGGCGGGTGGGCAAGAACGCTAGCGCTGCCTAGCAGGCCTTGGCAATACCTTCGTTCGTCTAGACCGAATTTTGAGAACGATTAGATGGTAGTGAGCCACAACGACGGTACATTAAGGCGGCGGCTGCCCTACCCGGGGTCCCACCTCGCGGTCGGCTGCGCGAGAATCTGCGACGACAGGCAAAGGGGAGGTCACGGTGGCACTGGACGAGGCGGACGTCGCGCTGCTCGAGGAACTGAAGCGGGACGGTCGCGTCTCGTACGAACGGCTCGGCAGCAACGTCGGCCTGTCGCGCACCGCGGCCCGCGCGCGGCTGCAGAAGCTGATCGAGGCGGGGACCGTCCGGATCGAGGCGATCGCCCACCCGGCCGTCGCCGGCTACGGCACCTTCGCCCACCTCTCGATCGTCACCGACGGGGTACCGGAGCGGGAGGTAGCCCTACAGATCGCCGCCTTCGACAACGCCCCCTTCGTCTCGGTCGTCGCCGGCCGGTTCTCGCTCATCGCCGAGCTGCGGACCAGGGACCTGGGCGAGATGGATCGGGCGGTGGCCAAGGTGCGCAACATCCCCGGGGTCTGCTCGCTGGACACGGTCATCTACACCGACATCGTCAAGGACTCCCACCTGCCGTTGGGACGGCCGGACGCGTTCAAGTCGTTTGATCTCGACGAGATCGACCGGAAGCTGCTCGCGCTGCTGCAGGCCGACCCCCGGATGCCGTACGCCGATCTCGCCGACCGCGTCGGCCTCTCCCGGGCCGCCACGCGGGCGCGCGTGCTGCGCCTCCTCGACGACGGCGTCGTCGTGGTCAAGGGACTGATCAACCCGACCGCGGCGGGCATCACCCAGATGTGCGGGTTCCAGGTGCACCTCGGCCCCGGCAGCGAGCATGCGGCCGCGACGATAGCCGCGATGGAGAGCGTGGACTTCGTCGCCCGGGCGCTCGGCCGGTGCGACATCATCGGCACGATGATCGCGCGGAGCCGGTCCGAGGTGAGCGCCACCCTGAACAAGATCAGGTCGCTCAAGGGCGTACGCGCCGTCGAGGCCTGGTGGCACCTCGAGCTCATCAAGGAGCGGTACTCCCCTGTGGTTCGCCCGGTCTGACCACCGGGGTCAGCGGCGCCCCCTCCTCCAGCAGGGCGATCACGTTGCGCGCCGGCAACTCGGCGTACCTGCGCAGCGATCCCGGCGACAGGTAGGCCACGTGCGGAGACAGCAGGATGCCCTTCGTGGTGAGCATGGGGTCGTCCGCCGGCGGTGGTTCGTGCGCCAGCACGTCGCAGGCCGCCCCGGCGAGCCGACCGCTGCGCAGCGCGTCGAGCAGCGCGGGTTCGTCGATCAGACCGCCACGCGAGACGTTGACGACGACGGCACCGGGTGGCATCAGCGCGAGCCGTCGCGCGTCGAGCAGCCCCCGGGTCTCGGCCGACAGGGGCACATGCAGGCTGAGGCAGTCGCTCAGGGCGAGCAGTGGGTCCACGTCATCCACCCGCTCGACACCCACCGGCCACTGCTCGTCGGGCAGGACCGGGTCATAGCCGACCACCCGTGCGAAGAGCGGGCGGGCGAGCGCGGCGAACGCCCGACCGATCCTCCCCATGCCGAGGATCCCGCACGTCATCTCGCCCGGCAGGCGCGGCAGGGGCCCGGAGGGGTTCGTCCAGCGCCCTCGCCGGACGTCGGAGTCGTAATCGGGTAGCCGACGGATGAGCGCCAAGGCCATCGCGAGCGCGTGGACGGCCACCTCCTGCGTCGCCGCCCCGGGCAGGTTGGCCAGCCACAGCCCGCGCGCCCGTACCGCCGCGACGTCGACCATGTCGTAGCCGGCGGAATGGGTGGCGATCAGCCGCAGGGCGGGCAGGCGATCGATCCATTCCGGGCCGACCCGGTCGTAACCGATCAACAGCGCCACGACGTTCTCCAGCTCGCCGGGTGAGGGGTTGTCGGCGATGTCGAGCACCTCGACGCCATGGGCTCGCAACAGCGCGCGGCCCGGGCTCACGTCGAGCCCGTCCACGTCCAGGTACAGCACGGCGGGCTTCACGGGCGGCTTCTCGTTCATGAGAGCATGCTGACGTATGGGCGGTAAAGATGCCACTGGTACCAGCTAATCGGATGTGAAACTGCGGACTAGCCGACGGTCGGTGTTTTATGAGCCGCTCTCGGCTGCTAGTGTCACCACACACATCCGAGGAGGACGAGGGTGGACGCTGCGAAGGAATCGGCGAGGGCCTGGGTCGACGAGCACATGCCCGAGGTGTCGGCGTGGCATCGCATAATCTGGGAGCTCGCGGAACCGGCCTGGCGTGAGTACGAGTCGGCGCGGTGGTACGTCGACACGCTGCGCCGCCACGGCTTCACCGTGGAGGAGGGCAGCGGTGGCATGCCCACCGCCTTCTACGCGACGTGGACCAACGGCGGCGCCGACGCCGGACCGACGCTGCTCACCTACGCGGAGTATGACGCGGTCCCGGGTAACTGCCAGGCGGCCGCGACCGAGCGCCGGCCCCGCAACGGGCTGTCCGTTCACGCGCCCGGCCACACCGACCCGCACTCGGCGCTCGGCATCTCGACGCTGGCCGGGGTGCTGGCGGCGCAACAGGCGATGCTCAAATACGGCATTCCGGGCAAGCTTGTCTACACCGGCGAGCCTGCAGAGAAGGTCCAGGGCTCGAAGGTGGTGCACGGGCTGCGCGGCTACTACGACAACGTGGACGCCATCCTGAGCTTCCACCCCTTCTACATGCTGCCGCTGTGCAACACCGTCCGCTGGGACACCCACTGCGGCGCGTACTACAGCCGGATCTACACCTTCACCTGCCCCGAGCCGGAGACCTGGGGATACGCCGACCCCGACAGCCCCATCCCCGCCTCCCACTCGGCGGCGCGGGCCCCGGGCGCGAACGCGGCGCTGTTCACGATGTACTCGCTGACCAAGACGACGCAGGATTCGATGCTGCCGGCGACCGGTGGATGGTCGCTCAGCGAGGCGATCCTGACGGCCGGTCAGGCCACCGCCGACAACCTGCCCGCGTCGATCGCCCAGATCCAGTACTCGTGGCGGGTTCCGGACGTGGCCTCGGCCGAGGCGGTGCTCGCGGTCCTCGACGCGAACGCGGAGGCGGCCGCGCGGACCGCGCACTGCCGGGTGGAGAAGCGGTGGGTGGCCCGTAACCGGCCGGGCCTGGCCAACCACACGCTCGCCGAGGTCACCTGGGCGAACCTGTCGGAGGTGGGGGCGCCGCGGTTTGGGCCGCACGCCGTCGCCGTCGCGCAGCGGCTGCAGCAGGCCCTGGGGCTGACGCCCGACGAGCAGCCGTTCCTGCCCGAGACCCAGCGAACCATCGCCCCCTGGGACGCGGAGGAGCTGCTGCGCCGCCACCTGCCGCCGGAGCAGCGCAACTGGACATCCGACGACTACGTCGAGATGACGTGGTACGCCCCGACCGCCCGGTTCTACATCGCCCGTCCGGCGCTCGCCGTCCAGCCCGGCCGGCCCGGTTACCCGTCCTGGGTCATGAACGCGTTGGGCGGGATCCCGGAGACGATCGACCCGATGATCGAGGTCGCCGCGAAGGTGGTCGCCGGAACCATGCTCGACCTGCTGCGCTCCCCCGAGACCCTGGCCCGCGCGGCAGAGGAGCACCGGCGGCGCCGGGCCGAGGCGGGCGACCTCCCTCCGCTTCTGCCCAAGGACTTCACGGCCCCGATCGACTACCGCTGGCCCGAGTACATCACCACCGCCCGCGGCCGGGAGTGGTGGATTCCGACCACCGCCGAGGAATCGCGATGACGACTGAACCTGTGATCTTCACCGGGGGTCCCATCCGGCTGATGACCGGCGAGGACCCCGCCGCCGAGACCCCGCCCGCCCTGCTCGTGCAGGACGGCCGGGTGCACGCCGTCGGCACCGTCGCCGACCTGCGTTCCCGCGCCAACGGCGCGGCGAGGGAGGTCAACCTCGACGGACGCACCCTGCTGCCCGGCTTCGTCGACGCCCACGCGCACACCGTCCTGCACGGCTCCGGCGTGGACTGGGTGGACCTCTCCGACGCCAAGACGATCGACGACATCGTCGAGCGGCTCCGGGTCCGAGCCGAGCAGAGCCCGGCCGGGGCCATCCGGGGCTACGGCTACGACCAGTCGCGACTCGTCGAGCGACGGCATCCCACCGCCGCTGACCTCGACCGGGTATCCACCGAGCGGCAGGTGCAGATCCAGCACGCCAGCGGCCACGGGTACGCCGTCAACAGCGTGGTCCTGCGCGAGTCGGGGATCACGGCGGCCACACCCACCCCCGACGGCGGCCGGATCGACCGCGACGCCGCCGGCAACCCGACCGGGGTCATCTTCGACTCGGCGTGCGATCTGCTGACCGGTCCGGACGGCGTGAAGGTCGGCAACCACGGACCGAACTTCCACCTGCCGATGTCGGACGACGAGATCATGCGCCTGTTCGACCTCGGCCAGCAGTCCTTCCTCGCCGCGGGCATCACCACGATCTGCGACGCGCAGGTGACCGAACTTGAGATGTCGGCGTACCTGTGGGCACGCGACACGGGACGACTGCGGATGCGCGCCCACCTTCTGTACCTGTCCAGCAAGCTGGACGGGCTGCGCGAACTCGGCCTCGTGTCCCGCCTCGGCGACGAACGGCTCGAGATGCACGGCGTGAAGCTGTACGCCGACGGGTCGGTGATCGCGCGCACCGCGTACCTCGGTGGCCACGACTGCTGCGGCACGCCCTCGCCGCGCGGGTACCTCTATCACGAGCCGAAGGAGCTGACCGAACTCATCACGACCGCGCACCGACTCGGCCTGCGCACCGCGACGCACGCCCAGGGCGAGGTGCCGATCGGCATCGTCCTGGACGCCGTTGAGCGGGCCCGGACGCAGAACCCCTACCCGGGTCTGCGCCATCGCATCGAGCACTGCGGTTTCCCAACCGACGAGCAGGTACGGCGGATGGCGCGGCTCGGGGTGGTGCCGGTGCCCCAGCCAATGCAGGTGCACCTGTACGCCGACTCCCTGATCGAGGAGTACGGCGAGTACGGCGGGCGGTTCTACCCGTACGGCACCTTCGAGCGCGCCGGGCTGCCGGTCGTGATCTCCTCGGACGCCCCGGTAACCATGCCCGGGCCTTTGAAGGCGGCCTGGGCCGCCGTGACGCGAAGGACCGTCGGCGGCGCGACGGCCGGCGGCGCGCAGCAGGGCGTGAGCCGGTCGGCCGCGCTGCGCGGCATCACCGAGACCCCGGCCGCGCTGCTCGACCGTCCGGACATCGGCACGCTGCGGGTCGGTAGCCGCGCCGACCTCGTCATCGTCGACATCGACCCGGTCACCGCGCCGATCGACGCGCTGGCTACCGCGACGGTCACCGAGACCTGGGTCGGCGGTGAACGGGTCTGGTCCCGGCAGGAGGGAATGGCGTGAGCCCATCCGGCGGGCACGCGGTTGTCCGCGCGCTGGTCGACAATGGCGTCAACCTCGTCTTCGGCATACCGGGCACCCACAACCTCGAGATCTACCGCTATCTGGCCGACAGCGGGATCCGTCACATCACGCCGCGCCACGAGCAGGGCGGCGGGTACGCCGCCGACGCCTACGCCCGGGTCAGCGGCCGGCCCGGGGTGGTGATCACCACGACCGGTCCGGGTCTGACCAACGCCACCACGGCCGCCGCCACCGCCTACGCCGACTCGATCCCGATGCTGCTGATCTCGCCCGGGATGCCCCGCGGGATGGAACGCAAGGACATCGGGTGGCTGCACGAGGTCAAGGACCAGCACGCGCACCTGGAGGCGATCGTCGACACGAGCATCCGGGTCGACTCGGCGGCCGAGGCCTACGCGGCGATCACCGCGACGTTCCGCCGGTGGCGGATCAGCCGACCCCGGCCGGTGCACATCGAGGTGCCGGTCGACGTGCTCGACGAGGCGTATGACCCGAGCTCGCTGGCGGCCACGACACCCGCCGCAGGTGCGCCCGCGGCCACGGCGGGGGGCCCCGACGCCCCGGTTCCGGACGCATCCGCGATTGCCGCGGCCGCGGGTGCGCTCGCCCGCGCCGAGTCGGTCGTCATGATCGTCGGTGGCGGCGCGCGCCGCGCCACCCACGAAGTGCGCGAGGTCGCCGAGCGCCTGGACGCCCCGGTGATCACGACGGTCAACGGGAAGGGCATCCTGCCGGAGACCCACCCGCTGTCGCTCGGCGCGGCGATCCGGTTGGCCGAGGCGCACCGCATCATCAGCAGCGCCCAGGCGCTGCTCGTCGTCGGCTCGGTGCTCGGCGACGACGAGCTGTGGGGCCACACCGTTCAGGCCAGCGGCACCGTCGTGCGCATCGACATCGACGAACGTCAACTGGACAAGAACCTCACGGCCACGCACGGGCTGCACGGCGACGCTGCGGCGACTCTGCGGCTGCTGCTCGACGCGCTCCCCGCCGAGGTACGCAACACGCTGGGGCGGCGGGCGACCCAGTTGCGCGCGGCGTGCGACGCGGACGCGATGCGGGAGGGCCGGGCGTTCGCGGACTACCACGCGGCGCTGCGCGAGGTTCTCCCGCCGGAGACGATCTTCGCCGGGGACAGCGCCCAGGTCTCCTACTTCGGCACCGCGCACCAGTGGCCGTCGCTGCGCCCCGGCCAGTTCGTCTACCCCGCCGGCTACGCCACACTGGGCTACGGCATCCCGGGCGGCATCGGGGCGGCGCTGGCCGCGCCGGGGACGCCGGTGGTGGTGCTGGCCGGCGATGGCGGAACGATGTTCACCATCCAGGAGTTCGCCACCGCGGTCGACTTGGGACTCGGGCTGCCGGTCGTGGTGATGAACAACGGTGGCTTCCAGGAGATCCGCGAGGGCATGGCCGACCGGGGCATCCAGCCGCTCGCCGTTGACGTGCGCAGCCCGGACTTCCCCTTGCTCGGTAAGGCGTTGGGTGGCGAGGGCCGGCGCGCCGACGGACCGGCCGAACTCGCCGCCGCGGTCACCGAGGCGCTGCGGCGCACCGTACCGACGCTCATCGAAGTCCGCCTTTGACCACGGCAGCAGCGAGCAAAGGACCGCAGACGTGAACGGCACAACCTTGCGCAACTTCATCGACGGCGAGTACGTGCCGGCCGCCAGCCGCCGGACCTGCGACCTCGTCGACCCGACCACCGGCGAGGTGTTCGCGGCCGCCCCGGTCTCCGACTCCCCCGACGTGGACCGTGCCTACCACGCCGCGGCCCGCGCCTTCGAGCGCTGGCGGGACACGACCCCCCGCGAGCGGCAGTCTGCCCTGCCGAAGTTCGCTGACGCCGTGGAGCGCCGCGCGGACGAACTCATGGCCGCGGAGTCCCGCAACACCGGCAAGCCGCTGTTCGAGGAAAGGCTGAACGCCATCCCAGCGGCCACCCGATAGCCTGGCTGGGTGCCGACCCTGCCCGCCCTTGACCCGCACGGAAGGAGCGGCGATGACGATCGATGACACCCAGTTCCTGCGTCGGGCCATCGAACTCGCCGGCAAGGCGCGGGCGGCCGGGAACCAGCCGTTCGGGTCGCTGCTCGTCGGCCCGGACGGCGCGGTGCTCGCCGAGGAGCAGAACACGGTCGTCACGGACCGCGACATCACCGCGCACCCCGAGCTGAAGCTCGCCCGGTGGGCGGCGCGTGAACTCGACCCGGCGACCGCGGCCGGCGCCACCATGTACACCAGTTGCCAACCGTGCGGCATGTGCGCCGTTGCGATCGAGCGCTCCGGCATCGGCCGGGTGGTGTTCGCGCTCTCCAGCGACCAGCTCGCCGCGCTCAAGCCGTCCGGTGCGGGTCTGCCGCCGGTGCGTCTCGAGGGTCCGGCGCTGTACGACGAGGCGCGGGTTCCGGTCGAGGGGTACTACGACTGACGGCTGGCGCGGCTGTTCGTGACGACCGGCACAGGTATGGTCGGACGGCGTGGCCCGCGTCCTTCACTCCCACTGCTCGTACTGCGGCACCGTCTATCCGGACTCGGCCGGCTGGCCGCGGGTCTGCACGGCGTGCGGCGAGACCACCTGGCGCAATCCGCTGCCGGTCGCCGTGGCGATCCTGCCGGTGCTGACGGGCACCGGTACCGGCGTGGTCGCGGTACGCCGCGCCATCGAGCCCGGCCGGGGCCTGCTCGCGCTGCCGGGCGGCTTCATCGAGTACGGCGAGGACTGGCGCGAGGCGCTGGTGCGGGAACTGTGGGAGGAGACGGGGCTGACCGGCGTGCCCGACGAAGTCCGACTGTTCGATGTGCACAGCGCACCGAGCGGCGCCACGATCATGATCTTCGGCGTGTTGCCGGCCCGGCGTGCGGAGGCTCTCCCTCCATCCACGCCCACCGAGGAGGCCATCGAGTGGCTCGTGCTCACCGAACCGGTCGAACTCGCCTTCTCCACCCACACCCGCGCGCTCGCGGACTTTTTCGCCCGCCAGGCGTGACTCCGTCTGGCGCGTGCGTTCGGCCGGCCTACCGCAGTCACACCGGGGCCGCTCGGAGCCCGGCCACCGTCCCAATATCCGGGAAGGCTGCCCCGAGAGGTGGGACCGGGTGGGCGACTGCGGTATGGTCTTGTGGATCAAGAGATCGACGCGAGCACGCTCGCTACCCGTGGAGTCCGATCATGTCGCACGCACAGGTACCGCAGCTGCGAATGCTGTACTGGCGGCGCCACGTGGACCTCATGCGCGTCTCCAGCGCTCTCTGTCGCGCCTGACCACGGCGGCACCTCGACGAGCGTAGCGACTTCCCGCCCGGCTCAGCCTCTTCGCCTGGGCCGCCATCGCCGTGTTCGAGGGCGCCGACCATCGTCCCCGCCACCGCACACCGGTGACTCGTCCCCACGAGCCCGTACCGGTGCACCCGCCCCTACCCCGCGTGAAGGAGCACTCACATGGCCACCACCCCCGACTCCCCCGCCCAAACCACACCCCCGCAGAAGACCTGGTCGTTCGAGACGTTGCAGGTGCACGCCGGCGCGGTCGCCGACCCGACGACCGGAGCCCGCGCGACACCCATCTACCAGACGACCGCGTACGTCTTCCGCGACACCGCCCACGCGGCGAGCCTGTTCGACCTCAGCGAGACCGGCTACATCTACACCCGGATCAACAACCCCACCCAGGACGTCCTGGAGCAGCGAATCGCCGCGCTGGAGGGCGGCGTGGCGGCGGTGGCCCTGGCCTCCGGGCAGGCCGCCGAGACGCTCGCCATCCTCGCCCTGGCCCGCAGCGGCGACCACATCGTCTCCAGCGCGAGCCTGTACGGCGGCACCTACAACCTGTTCCGCCACACGCTGCCGAAGTTCGGCGTCGAGGTGACGTTCGTCGAGGACCCGGACGACCTCGACGCCTGGCGGGCGGCGGTGCGCCCGAACACCAAGGCGTTCTTCGCCGAGACGATCGGCAACCCGCGCAACAACGTCCTGGACATCCGAAGCGTCGCGGACGTGGCCCACCAGGCCGGGGTGCCGCTGATCATCGACAACACCGTCACCACGCCGTATCTGCTGCGGCCACTGGAGCACGGCGCCGACATCGTCATCCACTCGGCGACCAAGTACCTGGGCGGGCACGGCACGGTGATCGCCGGGGTGGTCGTCGACGGCGGGAGCTTCGACTTCTCCGCGCACGCCGACCGGTTCCCGGACTTCGTCGAGCCGGACCCCAGCTACCACGGCCTGCGCTACTGGCCGGCGCTCGGCCCCGGCGCGTACGCCGCCAAGCTGCGCGTGCAGCTGCTGCGTGACGTCGGGCCGGCGATCTCGCCGTTCTCGGCCTTCCTCCTGCTGCAGGGCATCGAGACGCTGTCGCTGCGCATGGAGCGGCACGCCGCCAACGCCCTGGCCGTCGCGCAGTGGCTGGCGCAGCGTGACGACGTGATCGAGGTCCACTACCCCGGCCTGCCGTCTAGCCGCTGGCACGAGCGGGCCAACCGGTACCTGCCCCGCGGAGCCGGCGGGATCGTCGCCTTCGAGCTGAAGGGGGGTGTCGCGGCCGGCAAGGCGTTCGTCGACGCCCTCACGCTGCACTCCCACGTCGCCAACATCGGCGACGTGCGTTCGCTGGTGATCCACCCCGCGTCCACCACCCACTCCCAGCTGACCGACGAGGAGCGGCTGGCCACCGGCGTGACCCCGGGCCTGGTCCGCCTCGCGGTCGGCATCGAGCACATCGACGACATCCTGGCCGACCTGGAGACGGGGTTCATCGCCGCCAAGGGTGCCTGATCCAGCCATGACCGCGACCTCGACCCGGGCCGGGAGCGGGCCGACGTCCGCTCCCGGCTCCGGTGTGGCCGACCGCCGCCGGTACGCCGACATCGGCGACCTGACCCTGGAGTCCGGACGGGTGCTGCCCGGTGTGCGCATGGCGTACGAGACGTGGGGCACGTTGAACCCGGCCGGCGACAACGCCGTGCTGGTGCTGCACGCCCTGACCGGGGACTCGCACGTGGTCGGCCCGGCGGGGCCCGGACAGCCGACGCCGGGCTGGTGGGACGGGCTCATCGGCCCGGGTGCCCCGCTGGACGACCGCGAGTACTTCGTGGTCGCCGCGAACGTGCTCGGCGGCTGCCGGGGCACCACCGGCCCGTCCACGCCCGCCCCGGACGGCCGGCCGTGGGGCTCGCGGTTCCCGCGGGTGACCGTGCGCGATCAGGTCGCGGCCGAGGCGGCGCTCGCCGACCTGCTCGGCATCCGGTCGTTCGCCGCGGTCATCGGTGGCTCGATGGGCGGGATGCGGGCCCTGGAGTGGGCGATCATGTACCCCGACCGGGTACGCCGCTGCATCGCGATCGCGACCACGCCGTACTTCTCCGGCGACCAGATCGCGTGGAGCGTGCCGCAGCTGAACGCGATCCGCGCCGACCCGAACTTCCGCGGCGGTGACTACTACGACGGCGAGCCACCGCTCGCGGGGATGGCGATCGCCCGGCAGATCGCCCACACCACGTACCGCTCGCGACACGAGTTGAACATCCGGTTCGGCCGCGCGCCCCAGGACGGGGAGGACCCGGCCGCGGGTGGCCGGTTCGCCGTGCAGTCGTACCTCGACCACCACGGCGTCAAGCTCGGCCGGCGCTTCGACCCGAACTCCTACCTGGTGCTGACCGAGTCGATGAACTCCCACGACATCGGGCGCGGCCGCGGCGGGGTCAGCGCGGCGCTGGCGATGATCCGCGCCGAGCTCACCGTCGCCGTGGTCGACTCCGATCGGCTGTTTCCGCCCGAGCAGGGGGCGTTGCTGGCGACCGCGCCGACCGCCCGTCCGCTGATCACCATCCACTCCGACTACGGCCACGACGGCTTCCTGATCGAGATCGAGCAGGTCGGCGCAGTGATCCGGGAGGCGATGCGGCGCGCGGTCAACCTCGACGGTGCACGACCCGCCACCACACCGTGAGCGCCAGCGCCCAGAGGCGATGGAGGCAGGGGTGGCGGTGTCAGACCACTGCTACCCCGGCAGCCGCTCACCGGACGTGGAGGTCTCCCCGCCGCCCACGCGCACGGCGATCCGGTCCACGTAGGTCAACTGGAGCACGAGGGCGCCGAGGGTGAACAGCACCAGCATCACCAACGGATAGCCGAGCGCCGGCTCGACGGTCGACCGCGGGCCCGTGGCGGCCCGGGCCATGAGCAGCTGCGCGTGGGCCACGACCCCGTTGCCTGCGTCCGTCATCGTGGGCAGCAGCAGATCCTGGGCCTGCATCAACCACGCCACACCCACGGCGAGGATCGCCATCGGCACGGCAGGCCACATGGCGCGGAGGAACGCGTTCGGCTGCCCGGCCGACCGCAACCGCGTCCACCGGTCCGCCTGCGTGCGGAACAGCATCGTGAACAGGAACAGCGCGGGAATGCTGACCCAGCTGGGCGGCACGGCGGCGGCAAGCACGGTGCGCATTCCGAGCTCCCCGTCGGAGGTCAGCCGCGGCAGTTGCAGCAGGGCGTTGCCGACCAGCAACCATGGCGCGACCACCAGCAGAAGCCACTCGCTGCGCCGGCCGAGCGGCCGCACCACGGCGATGCCGAAGGCGGCGGCCGCGGCGACAGCCACCTGCACGATCGCGACCCCCAGCGGGACGATCCAGGTGCTTTGCAGGACGGCCAGGCCCGTGACCCTGGTCGGGGGCCGCTCGACGCCGCCCGCCACCTCGACTAGCCAAGGCCCCAACTGGACAAGGATCAGCAGTACCAGCCCGACGATCCCGACGGCGGACCCGATCACGGCGAGGTTCCTGTGGCCTGCCGGCGCGGGCTGGTCGTCGGCGCCTTCGGTCGGGTCGAACTCCAGTCGCAGGTCCGTCCGCAGCACAATGAACGCCGCCGCCAGCCCCAGTACGGCCAGGACCGCCACGACCGGCACGGCCTCGGCAGCAACCTGCGCGTTGAAGTCCCCCACCCCCAGCCGCAGCATGGGTGTTCCGCGCACGCCGGATGCGCGGTTGCCCGGCGCGCCGTCGACGAGGTCGGAGAATGTGTACTGCTGGATCGCGAACCCCACCGCCACGATGGCCAACAGCACGCCCACCACTACGGCGGTCGACCGGCTCCTGCGTCCAGTCCCGGGGGCGCGGAAAGCGGCCAGGTAGCAGACCACCGCGACCGCGAGCACGAACGCGCCCATGGTGGCCATCAGGACCAGCCGGCCGTCCCAGTTGATGGATGCCTCGGCCAGCGAAGCCAGCGAGCCCCCCGCCGGCCGGTGTCGCTGCATCCACAGCAGCGCGAGACCGACCGGGGCGAACGCGGCGAGGGGGACGGCGAGCACGGCACGCACCGCCCGCCGCCAGACCAGGCCGGCGCGGCTGGCTGCCCAGGCCAGCGCGGGAGCGACAGTGGCGATGACCAGGATCGGCAGGAGCGCGTAGGACAGCGCGTACCCGAGCCGGCCGAAGTAGCGCAGGGAGAAGACATGCTGCCAGGCGCGGCCCGGGTCCGCCCCGGCCTGACCCCCACCGGAGCCGAACAGGCTCTCGCCGAGCAGTGAGAGGGTGGGCCACACGTACGTCAGCAGGAACAGCACCGCCGCCGGCGCGATCAGGATCCAACCGACGAACGGGGGCAGCGGCGTACGGGCGCGGGCCAGGCGCGTCGCCTGCTCGCGTTCACCTGTTTGAGCGGAGAAAGGCTGCATGGGTACCTCGGGTGGTTTGCCGGGTGCTGACCGAGTGCTGACGATAACCAATCCGCGGCGGACGCGCTCGCCAGCGGCGGGCCGAGCCGGCGACGCTGGCCGTTCCTGTCCCATGTGGCCCACCGAGCAACGAGCGTGTACAGGCGCGGGTCGTCACCGCGCGGGCAACACCCGGGCGACGAGGCTCGATTCGGCAGTTGAGGATGTCGCGGCGCGGCTCATCCCGTCAATGAATCGAAACTGGGCAGGGTCTGGCTCAACCGGACGCCATGCTGGCGGGTGTTGCCTTTGAGGGACGCCGGAGGGAGCAAGGGGTGGCCGAGGACAATGGCTTCGAGGATTTCTACCGTGGGACCCGCCAGCGGATCATGGCCTTTCTGTGCGCGATGAGCGGGGATCTGGTAGAGGCACAGGACGCCGCCCAAGAAGCATACGTCCGTGCCTGGCAGCGCTGGTCGACGATCTCCACCTACGACGATCCGGAAGCCTGGGTGCGCCGAGTGGGATACCGGCTCTGTCTCAACCGCTGGCGCAAGGCCAAGAACCGGATCGTCGCGTATCGACGGCTCGGCGCCGATCCGGTGACCGCGGCGCCCGGCGAGGACACGCTGGCACTGGTCGCGGCGCTGAAGAAGTTGCCCAGATCAGAGCGTGAAGCAATCACATTGCACCACCTGCTCGATCTGTCCGTCGCTGACGTGGCAGCACAAACGGGCGTCCCTGTCAACACCATCAAGACCCGGCTCGTCCGTGGCCGGAGGACACTCGCCTCCCTGCTGGGCAGGGATCTCTCGGGGAGCACACGCATGCCTGATCCGCTGTTCCAGAACCTGTTCACTGTGGCTGACACGATGAAGTGGGCGCCGACTGCCGTGGTGCGTGAGAAAGCGCGCCGGCGGGCCCGCATCGTCGAAGGGCCGACGACGAGGATCCGGCCGTCGGCGAACCGGTCTCGGTCGGCGTAGAGCAGGTAGGCTGCCCGATGCAGCGCCACCTGCGTCTTGCCGGTTCCCGGGCCCCCAGTGATGAGCGTGACGCCACGGACAGGTGCCCGGATGGCCTCATCCTGCTCGCGCTGGATGGTGGTCACGATGTCGCGCAGGTGTGGACCACGCGCACGCCGCAGCGCGGCGAGCAGGGCGCCCTCGCCGAGCACGCAGAGGTCGCCGGCCGCATCGGGAGTCACCAGGTCGTCGTCGAGATCGACTACTCTCTGCCCTCGGCAGATGATGACGCGGCGGCGTACCACCCCGAGCGGTTCGCCCGGGGTGGCCCGGTAGAACGCGGCCGCCACAGGTGCCCGCCAATCCACCAGGAGTGGTTCGAGATTGTCGTCACGCAGGCCCAGCCGCCCGATGTGGTAGGTCTGGCCATCGTCGAAGTCCAGCCGGCCGAACACCAGCCCTTCCGCCTCGGCGTCCAGCGCCCGCAGCTGCTCGGCCGCGTGGAGAACCAACGCGTCGCGCTCGACAAGGCTCGAAGGCGGGCCAGCCGTGGCCCGCGCGTGAGGTTCCCCCGGTTTTTCGGAGGGTGGGTTATCTGGCGCCGGTTGGCTCGGGTTGAACGATAGCCGGCTGGGGTTGGCCGTGGTGTTGGGCGTACCAGGCAGCCTCGTACTCGTCCGGGGAC